>Ga0209573_1000026_pt1 | contig 507189 bp, 409 predicted proteins | sample TNRBio252014_DNA_FD_185870 | JGI IMG/M metagenome (GOLD analysis project Ga0209573, IMG submission 185870) | Wastewater treatment Type I Accumulibacter community from EBPR Bioreactor in Madison, WI, USA - TNR Reactor_6/25/2014_ DNA (SPAdes)... | ecosystem: Engineered > Bioreactor > EBPR >...
GAGCAGAACTCTACAGACGGAGAAAGATAGATGTGGAGCCGGTCTTCGGAAACATAAAGCAAAACATGGGATTTACGAGGTTCACACTTCGAGGAAAGAAGGGTGTGCTGACAGAGTTGGGATTGGTGGCTTTTGCTCACAATTTTAGAAAGATCATATTAGGCAAAATGTTTGAATTTACCCCAAATTTTGCTTAAAAAAGGGTTAATACCCTTTTTTTTTGATCAAAAAACACAAAAGTCACTTTGGTTAATGAACAATTACCAGTGTTATTCAAAAAAAACGAAAAATGACATAAAAAAAGAGGCTGCTGGATATTTACTATCGCGACAGCCTCTTTTTTTTTTAATCAGATTTTATCAGAAGTCTTTATCAGTTCCGAATGATCTCAACTTACCATCAATATGCAGATGGAGTGAATCAACAGTCCAGGAAACAGTGGCTGCATCATATTTCACTGTGTTGTGACAAGTTGCGCAGTTGTTTGCAAATGCTCCCTGAATATGTGGGAGTTTTGGTAATGGATTACCTGTAACAGGATCGCCATGACAACTTCCACAATTGATCTTGTCAGTCCATTTTACAGTATTGGTCAGGTTACCGCTTTTAAAGGTACCGTGACAATATGTATTGGCACATCCATTTGCTGTTGAATAAGTTGGAACGGGCACAATCAAACCACCATTGGTAGCTTTTTTAGTCAGTGTACCACCAAAAACTATCTCAGCGGGATCATCAGGATTATCGATATGACCTGCAGCGTAGTAAGTGGCTGGAACTGTATGGCATTCAACACAATTTACCTTTTTGCCGAGTACACTTGCATAAAGATGAACATTGTGTGCACCATTGGCTGTTGGCGCAATTATGGTTGGATTCCTGTAACTTCCATGACATGTGTTACATGCTTCAGGACCTTTAGGCTGTGAATGGCAACCAACACATGATGCGTTGGCACCAATAATCCCGCCTTTGTAATCAGTTGCATGGCAAGCAGTACAAGGTTTCATATCATATTTCTGATTTTTAATCAGAACTGAATGATGATCAGGGGCACCTCTTTTAACAATACCTTCGCCATGAACATTCGAAGAAGTTGCAACAGGGATATTCTCCTTGATTTCGCTACAACCTGCCCAAAGGAAAGCCATCGAAATCGTAAGAAGAACAGAATAAAAATATAGTTTTTTCATTTTCATAACCTCGTCAATCATTTATGGCAATAACCGCAGAAGCCAATACCGGTGATACCGTTTGGTTTTGCGTTTGCATCAGTGTGACAATTGTAGCATACGGCATTCATATCGCTGTGCCAGTCGCCATTCTCGCTTCTCATAAATCCTGCGAGGTGAGTTTTTGGGTTTGTCCCTTTTATGCCATCAGCATCGTTATGACACTGAACGCAAACAGGATCAGCACCGGCGGCATCGTGACAGGAAGCGCAACTTCCAAGGTCTCTCTTTGCCAAAAGTGCATGTTCACCACCACCAGAACCGATTCCGATGGTCACAAAATTGGTTTTTGTGTGGGAATAGGGGATAAATCCGGCGGAAGCATAATCGCCACCCTGTTGATTGTGGCATGTTGAACAGAAAGTTTCTGTTTGATGACATGTTTGACAATCGGAAGCTTTGCCTTTAAATTCGATACCATGTGTGAAACGGTAGTTAAGGTCGTGAACTCTTGAGAGTTTTTGAACCTTCGCACCATCCACTGAATTGCTGCCTTCACCGGGTCTGTAATAGTTTTCCATTGTGTTGCCTTCAGTCATAACTGCATTGGCAACATGGCATTCCTGACAGGTGGTGTTATCGTGGCACATCATGCAATTGGCACCGGGCGCCATTGCTGCAAATTTATGTCTCGTTGAAAACTCAGAGAGTCTGTGTGTTTCAGGGATAAGATTTGCAGTTGAGATATGACAGGCTTCGCAAGCATTGGTTGCAAGTTTTGTTTCGGCATGGCATGTCCAGCATGCTTCCATGGTTGGATTGAACATCCCTCTTACCTGGATTTCGCCGGAGAGATTGATATCTTTGTGGCAACTTAAACATTTGTCACCATTTTGAGCCAAGGGAGCATTTTTTATATGAAAAGCATGGTTAAAAATTAACCCGGCTTTCTTTTGCTGCATTGGTTCATAAACATCGGGGAAGTGGCAGGTAGAGCAAAGATCGGGGTCTTCAACATCGTGACATCCTGCGCACACCGATTTGGTTGGAAGCAGTCTCGCATTAAGTGATTGTGCTTCTGCTACTCCCGTATGGCAATCTTCACAAGGCATAACTGCGTTGTGCTGCTCATGGGAGAATTTGATCACCTTGGTGCTGGTTCCGGAATTAATGTGACTTCTTGAAGTAAAAGCCGAAAATGCCAGAAACGCAACTACAAGGATCGTCAGACTTAAGTAAATATGTTTTGTTTTCATAGCCATCTTCTAAAAAATTGTGTTAAACCAGTAATTAGCTTTGAAGAACATTCTGAGATCGTTCTTATAGATTTTGTTATTCAGGTATTGAGCCTGAAGGTCGAATGACAACCAGCGGATGGCTCTAATATTCAAGCCTGCCATTACAGTTGTCAAATTGTTGGTCTCTGCATCTTTAGAGAGTTTATAACTGGTATAGGCAATTCCTGCAGATGGTGTAATCAAGCCGTCGAACAATGATTTTGCGAGATAAAGCGAAATATTGTCCTGCTCACCTGCGTAACCAAGACTTTTTCTATAGCTCAACGAACCATATGAAGTATTTGCAGAAACTGTAAATCTTGAAGCATTGTCGCCCTGATAACTTACAACACCAACTCTACCGTTTAAGGTGATGTGTTTTGTAAGATCATATCCGGCACCAATCTCAATTTCAGTTGTATTTGCGTAATCGAAAACCGAGAAAATGGAATTGTAACGGATTCTCGGAGCCAGATAGTTAAAATAGACATTAAAATGCCATTTTTTAACCGGGCTTGATATTCCGTCAAATTCTATTCTGGATGTTTTCATATAATTTAGATCATATTCATACCTTCCGTTAAACTGGAATGCACTGCCATGATCATACGAAAATCTTCCCTGAAGGAATTTGTACTGATTCGATTTCTCTGTTATGAGCACCGAGATGGGGTTAAAAGCCTCATCAAGTCTGGTAGCATTATATGATCTTGGCTTGAAGTTTTTGACAAACCCGCCAACTCCTATCAGGAGTTCGGGGATGATCTGTGCCTTTAACTCGCCGCCCAGAAGATAATCATCTTTCCAGGAATCAGTTATTTCAAATTTCTGATATTCAGGTACATTGCCGCCGTAATAAGCGTCGAGAGTGAACATCTTGTAGCCTGCATTCACAGAAATTCCATCAAAAATCCCGCCTGCAACCGTTGTGATAACAGGCTGCCTGCCAAGTTTCACAGTTGCAACACCAAAAAGTTTGCGTGCTTCGAAATAGAGGTTATAAACTCTCATTCTCGAATCGGTGGGTTGATTGAAATAATTTTCGTAATTTAAAAAACTCCGTAACGAAAACTTTTCATAGTTTAAGTTCAGGATAGCCGAGTGGTAACCTCTGGCATCGAAGCTGGACGCTACAGGTGAGTCGGCTCTCTCATACATATACAGAGAGGAACTGATCCTGCCGTTCAGGCTCTGGCTCAACAATGGAACCGATAGGGACAATACAATGAATATGGTAGAAATTAATCGCATAATATAGAACCAATATAATTATTACTATTATGACATACTAAAAATTAAGCTATTTTTGAGACACTCGCAAATTAAATCTTTAAAATCAAAAAATAATTTTTAAAAGTGTTCAAAATTGTCAATTTTTCATTGGTTTAATATAACTAATTATTATAATTAAATCGTAAGAAATGATTTTTTTATACCGGACTCAGAATGAAAAAATTTACCGGAAGTTTAAGCTTTAAATTAGTATTCACCACAAGTTCAATCCTGGTAATACTTCTTATCATACAAACACTATTGACTACCTCCAAATTGCGGGGGGATATGATAGAATCTCTCTCCACCAATGCTTATAATCTCAGCGAACTGATCAAAAATTCCACCAGATATAGCATGATTCTTAATTCGAAGGAGCATGTAAACGAAATATTTAAAAATCTTGAGAATAAAGATGGGATTATTTCGATAAAACTATACGACAAAGAGGGATTTGTAAGGTTTGCAGGGGATAAGAAGTATATAAAAGAGAGTGTTGAAATAGAATCAGGGATTTGCTCCCCGTGTCACTCAACTGATCAGCGTCCGCTTGAAAAACTTTCGGTTCTTGACAGACGAAGGATCGTTACCGAGGGCAACGACAAGTATATGCTTATGCTCAACCCGATTGAAAATGAAAAAGACTGTTCAACATCGGGGTGTCACACTGATCAACACAACGCAAAAATACTCGGAATTCTTGAAGTAAAGATGTCGTTAAACAATATTGATGAAATTGTTGACAGCAATGTTGAGACAGTGATTCGTAATTCCCTTATTGGCACCATCCTGATTGCAGTTGTTACGGGGTTGTTTGTCTCATTTCTTGTCGTTCGACCAATAAAAAAGATCACAAAGGGAATTGGACAAATTGCCGGCGGGAATCTTAACTACAGAATTCAATTGAGCAGTAATGATGAATTTGGTGAGATGGCAGCGCAGTTTAATGAAATGTCGATGAAACTTGACAGTGCTTATAAAGAAATTAAAGAGTGGAATGATACCCTTAACAGTAAAATCGAGGAAAAAACCGACGAACTTAAAAATGTATATGCCGGCATAATTCAGGTTGAAAAACTTGCATCCCTCGGTAAACTTTCTGCCACGGTTGCCCACGAGTTGAACAATCCACTTGCCGGAATTCTAAATTATTCCAGACTGATTATTAAGAAACTAAAAAAAATACAAAATGAAAACGAGTATGAGGATATAATTAAATACCTCACACTAATTGCCGAAGAATCAGAGAGATGTGGCGGAATCGTAAAAGATCTGCTCCTTTTCTCTCATAGAGGCGACGAACAATATCTCTACGCAAATCTTGCTGAAATCATCACTAAATCTGAAATGTTGATAAATCATCACCTTGAAATCAACAATATCCGATTAATTAAGGAGATTCCCGCAGAGCCGGTAATCGTAAACGGCAATCCGCAAAAAATTCAGCAGGTTATCCTTTCTCTCCTTATCAACGCAATTGAAGCCATGAACGGTGGGGGAGATATAAGGGTAAAAGTTGAGATAATAGATGATCTCATATATATAAGAGTGATGGATCAGGGGTGTGGGATAGCAGAAAAAGACCTGCCACACATTTTTGAACCGTTTTATTCTACCAAAGAGGCAGTAAGAGGCACCGGACTTGGGCTCTCTGTAGTCTATGGTATTATTCATGGCCATGCAGGAAATGTTGAAGTTGAAAAAACCTCTCCAAATGGCACAACAATTTTAATTACCTTACCAAGAGTAAAATAATGATGAAGAAAATATTAGTAGTTGATGATGAAAAAATATTCAGAGAATCCCTCTACCACTGGTTCCTTGAAGAGGGATTTGAAGTAACCCCGGTTGACAGCGGGGAAGAAGCTTTAAAAGTTTTTGAGGTCGATAGATACGATATCATTTTATTGGACATTAAAATGCCCGGAATGAGCGGACTTGAACTGCTCGGGAAAATAATGCACATCGATCCAAATGCTACAATAATTATGATTACTGCATTTGCATCGGTTTCCACAGCCATTCAGGCATTAAAAGAAGGAGCCTACGATTATGTTACCAAACCTGTGGATCCCGACGAACTTACCCACCTGATCCATAAGGCACTAAAGGACAGAGAACTGGTTAATGAAAACCGAAAACTGAAAGAAAGAATCGAAGACCTCATTAAACCCGATAACCTGATCGGTGAATCACCCGAAATGAGGAAAATTTATGAGTTGATAAACACCGTTGCCGGAGCCGACACAACAGTATTGATTAATGGTGAAAGTGGGACGGGAAAAGAGCTGGTTGCCAAAGCGATTCACATAAACTCTGCTCGAAAATATTTCCCCATGATTACTGTAAACTGCGGCGCTCTCCCTGAAACCCTTCTTGAAAGTGAACTTTTTGGACATGAAAGAGGAGCATTCACCGGTGCCCAGTATAAAAGAAAAGGGAAGTTTGAACTCGCCGACAATGGCACAATCTTCCTCGATGAAATCGGTTTGGTTTCGCCAAAAACACAGATTGATCTTCTCAGAGTGATCGAAACAAAACAGTTCACCAGAGTGGGCGGAAATGATCTTATAAGCAGCAATTTCCGCGTTATCTGCGCCACAAATGAACTTTTGGAAGAGCTTGTTAGACAAGGAAAATTTCGGGAAGACCTCTATTACAGATTAAATGTCTTCAGTATTACAATTCCACCGCTCCGCGATAGAAGGGATGATATCGTTCTTCTCGCAGAACACTTTTTAAAGAAATTCTCTGACGGTATGAACCGAAACATCAAAGCGATTTCGAAGGATGCAATGGAATTTTTGCTTGGTTATAGCTGGCCCGGAAATGTTCGCGAACTCGAAAACGCCATCGAAAGAGCTGTGGTTATGAGAAGAAGCGGAGAGATAAAACCCGACGACCTCCCTTTTAATATTCACGCTCAGCAAGTAGATGAAGACGAGGGACTCTCAATGATCGAGAAAAAACATATTGTTAAAATGTTGGAAAAATACAATTTTAATATCTCAAAAGTGTCAAAAGTGCTTGGAATTGATCGAGTCACACTGTACAACAAGATGAGCAAGTATAATATTGAGAGGGATTAACCGGGGAGTGCTCCCGCTTGTTTAGCAGATTCTTTAAAAAGAAGTCGCGGCTTGTTTTTGAGATCGAATTCCTCGGTTTCACAGATTCAATCCTTTTAAAAACAATAAAAGAAGATATTGAGTCGCGACTCCCTTTTGAAGTCAGATTATATGAATCACTTTTTGATATTGAATCAGTGTTTAATGAAGAACGAAACCAGTTCTACTCACCCGATATCATAAAACATCTTCTCATAAATAACAACGGGAACCCGGCATTCAGGATGGCTCTGGTGAATGTTGATCTGTTTAATCCTGTCTTCAAATATGTTTATGGTGAGGCACAGCTCAACGGCAAATTATCGGTGGTCTCTCTCTTCAGATTGCATGAAGAGTTATATACCGGGAGAGCCGACTACAACATCCTCTTCTCTCGAACTCTAAAAGAAATTTACCATGAACTTGGCCACAATCTCGGTTTGGTCCACTGCCTCAACTGGGATTGTGTAATGCACACAAGCACAAGTGTTGAAGAAATCGACATTAAAGGGGGATTTTACTGCGATTATTGTTATCAAAAAGCAAATATTACTTAAATTGCGTACCACTTTTGAACATTAAACTCCCGAATCAGGAATAAAATATGAAATTATATAAATACAATCTGCTTACGATAATTATTTTAACTTTGGTAATCGCAGGATGTGGTGACAAGCCCGCCGATAAAGCGGCCGAAGAGACGGGTAAACAAAGTTCTGTGACCGGGTTCCGTAATTCACAATGGGGAACAACTCTTGACGAAGTTAAGAAAAACGAAAAAATCGCCTTTACCCGTGGCGATACAGCATCCCTGGTTTTTACGGGTGATGTTTATGGCAAAAAAGCCGATGTTTTTTATTTCTTTGACGAATCAGGGTCGCTGTTTTCGGGCGCCATCAGATTTGATATAGAAGGCAAAAGCCTTGAAGAGGTTGTTAAAATCTATGGTGAAATAAAATCTCAAATGATTAAAGAACTGGGTGCTGCATCAGTTGATGCTGTAATTTTAACAGATTCTTCAATTACCGAAGACACTAAATCGGCAACGGCAGGCATTTTGTCGGGCAATAAAATTTTTACTGCCGATTGGAATGATAACCCGGGAACTCAGACAGGTATTATCCTTTCCAAATTACCCGAGTCACCATTAAATCTTGGTGTGGTCTATCAGAGGAAGTAATCGATCAATTGTTGATTACTTTATGGCCTGATTGAATCCACGCATTTATTCCACCGGTGAGATTGGCAACATTGTCAAATCCCATCGACATCAGGAGACTTGCGGCAATTGCAGAGCGGTCTCCACCTGCACAATGTACCACGATGGTTTTATCCTCCGGCAATGTCTCAACATGTTCGGTTATATATCCCGCAAAGATGTGATGTGAGTTGTTTAATCTCGCCACTTCTCTTTCCGATTCATTCCTTACATCAAGAATAAAACAGGACTCCTCGTTTTGCTCAAGGTCGTTGCATGTAAACTGTTTTAATATTTCAAGTTCAAGGCCTGCTTCACTTAATTCCTCAATATCAGCAAGATATCCTTTAATATTATCGAGCCCTATTCTAATAAGTGCTTTTGTAAGCGATTCAATTCTTCCTTCAGAAGCAATAAGAATAAAAGGGTCTTCATAATTCAAAATCCATCCGGCCCATGTGCTGAAAGCAGAATTATCCTGAATGTTGATGCTTCCGGGGATATGTCCACCGGCGAATGAAAGTTTGTTGCGTGTATCAATTATTCTTACACCGGAAGCGATTGCTTCAAGAATTTCGCTTGTATGCAGCTTTTTAGGTGATGGAACCGTTGTCAACAATGGTCTGGTGGTTTTGTTTAACCTTTTCATCATCGCAAAATATTTTGGTGGTTCCGGTTGTCCCTCAAGAAGTGCGGTAACAAATTTTTCTTCATCATCTATTTGAAGTGCCCAGTTTACAAGTTTCTCATATCCCACTGTACTGCTCGGAACGGCTCCAAGAGCTTTACCACAGGCAGATCCTGCGCCATGTGCAGGCCAAACCTGAATATGATCGGGGAGAGCCTTAAATTTTTTAAGTGAATGAAACATCTGGTGTGCGCCAACTTCTTTTGTGCCAATGATCCCGGCGGCTTTTTCCAATAAGTCAGGTCTTCCAACATCTCCAACAAATACAAAATCTCCTGTAAACATCATCACAGGGTGGGGTGATGCGGGTGTATCGGTTAAAAGAAATGAAATGTGTTCAGGGGTATGCCCCGGAGTGTGAACCACTTCAATTTTCAGGTTTCCCACCATAAAGGAATCACCATCTTTTAATCCGACATGTGGAAATGAATATTGCCAGTCAGGTCCACCCTCATCAGAAAGATATAACTTTGCACCGGTCACTTCGTGTAATTCCTGCGAACCCGCAAGGAAATCAGCATGAATATGTGTTTCAGCTATATGTGTAATTTTTAATTTTTCTGCCTCGGCAATCTTAAGATAGTCGTCGATATCTCTTTTTGCATCTATGACTAATGCTTCTCCTGTTTTTTGGCATCCAACTATATAACTTGCATGTGCAAGTCCCGGCTCGTAAATATGTTTAAAGAACATTTATAGGTCTCCTTATTTCTTAATTTCGTATTTCCAGCTCATGATACCGCCGGATAAATTAAAAATATTCTCAAATCCTGCTTTTGCCATCATTAACCCTGCCTGATAACTTCTGTTACCACTACGGCAGTAGATGTAATAACTTTTTGACTTGTCTAATTTTTCAATCTGACCGCCAAAACCTGCCGACATCAAGTCGATATGCTTCGCACCGGGAATATATCCCATTGCCACTTCACCCGATGTTCTTACATCAATCACGACGGCATTTTTATCGTTTTTAAATCCTTCATTAAATTCTTTCGCTCCAAGATTTTTCACCTTGCTGTTTCCAAAAAAAAGATTTCTTAACATTAATTGTATCCTTTATAGTGATAAAAATTCTTTAACAAGAATGTAGGCACCCACTCCGGTGATAAACCATGCGAAGCCTGTTTTTAATTTTTGACTGTCTATCTTAGAAGTCAGATATCCCCCGGTTAAAATTCCGGCTACCATCAAAACGGTAAACTTTACCAAAAATATCCAATCGATATTTTCCAATCCAGATGCTCCGGCAATGAAACCACTTAATGCGTTCACCGAGATAATCATCAAAGATGTCCCGATCGCTTTTTTCATCTCCATTCCGGCAATCAACACAAGAACAGGCACAACCATAAATCCGCCGCCTGCTCCAAGCAAACCCATTATCACACCGAGGACAGCCCCCTGAAGAGCGAGTCGTTTGATATCAAAAACAGGTTTTATCTCCTGCACCTTCTTTTTTTTCAGCATCGAATAAGCCGCATAAAAAATCAAAAATGCAAATAGCCCCAAAAGTAAAGTCTGTTTTCCTATTACCAGACTATCACTACTGAATATCTCATCGGGAATCAACGGAACAATCGTCCCCCTCGTAACAATCACAGTTGTAAGTGATGGAATTGAAAAGTAGAGTGCCGGCTTAAGTTCGATATTTTTTTGAACAACATTTTTGATAGCTCCCACAAGCGAAGTTATACCCACCACAAAAAGGGAATACCCGGTTGCGGTTATTATATCGAGTCTAAGAAGATAAGTAAAAACAGGAACCGCAAGAATTGATCCTCCTGCTCCCGTCAAACCCATCACCGCTCCGATCAAAAATGCGATTACTAAGGTTATAAGTTCCATCAATAATTATTTCTTTTAAGTATAAATAAGATTAGTGAATCAAAAAAAGGATTCAAACGAAGAAGTTAAATTAATAAGAAAGGTAAAAAGAAGAGAAAAAAATATAGGGGATTTAAAAATAAACCGCAAAGGGCGCAAAGAACGCAAAGGGTTTGATTTTTTGAACAGGGAAGATCGCAAAAAAGACAAAGGAAGAGGATAAACCACAGAGCCCACAGAGAACACAGAGGGGATTAAATTAAAAATCCCCTCCGCGAAATCCCGAAGGGATGCCTTTGGCACGTTTAATCTGCGTGTATCTGCGTCCCTTTTAAAAATCCGTGGAATCTGTGAAAATCCGTGGAATCCGCGTAACTTTCAAAAAATCAATTCACAACTTCAGGTTGCATATCGTCGGGTCGGGTAACAAATCTTACTTTAAGCGGGGTTTTCCCGTCCTGGCCGATAATATCAAGTTTGGTAGTGGCAGTAAGGATAATCTCGCCGACAGAAACAGCATCAATTCCGAAAATACAATTTTGTGTTTCTTTCATATTATCCGGAATAACAAACCCCTCAAAAGAATTTCCACCACCATTTTGAGCTTTTGGCTTTTTATAATATTCCTGAGCCACAACCACCAATTCATACAATTCGGAAGCCATGTTGTTATAGTATTCAAAAATCTTTTGTTCCGACATCGCTTTCAGGTCAACTTCAATCTTTGGATAATTAAAATCCACACAACTTACATAGGAAGCAGGATCAGCAATTATCCCGATAAAAGCCTCATTTTTCCCCGGTCTCGAATCGATAAGAACTGAAACATCTCCGGGAGTTTTGGTTCCCGTTCCCGTAAGGTCGTAAGCATAACTCCCTTTTCGGTAAGTCACTCCGGTAGGACCATTTTTTATCTTTACCTCTTGAAACAGTGTTCCAGTAAACGATAAAAGGTTTTTGAACGAATTTTCATTCTCAAATTTCAAATGTATCAGATAACTCTCTTTTTTCCCTGAATAATAGACTGTAAAAGAAACCAGACCTTTAACCGAGGATTTAAATATCTTAAAATCCACAGGATTGGCATTAACGGTCAATTTTTTATCTGTAATCACAGGTTTGGTTAATTTTTTAACCTTCTGTATCGAATTTTTTGCATCAAAAGGAGCAAATGGATCCACGGTTTCGCCGAAAACCTGCATATAAAGTTGATTTCCTGAAGTTTTTAACAGGAAATCACCCAGTTGTGGGAAAACAGCGGGAGTTAAAAAGAGCAGTAAAAATAAAATCTTTTTATTCATTGTAGGGGTTCTGTTATAATTTAAATGAGAATGGTGAATTAACATAAAAAGGGGATATAACTGGAGTTAACCTGTCATATCCCCAAATTTGATTTAATTACTTCTTTTCGAGAATTTTTGCTTCTTCAACAATTACATCGTATTTGTAGCCTGCGCCAAAATCTTTACCCACTGAAACTTTTCCTTCGATAAGGATGATTTGTCCAACGGTTGGTACATCAGCGGAAGTGAGTGTAAGGTCATATTCGTTTCCGGAGGCGGTTCCATCCTGAATGTGAATCCAGTTGGTGTTCATGATGCCTGCGTTAACTTTGGTTACTTTTCCGCGGATTTTTACTTTTTTGTCTTTCAGTTCTGTCTTTTTTGCAAACACTTCTGAAACAGTAACTCCACCGGCGGCTTTTTCAACTTTTACATCTTCTTTGGGCACACCGGCCTGCTCGGGATGTTTGAAGTCGGCAGGTAAATCAGCAGGGCTTCCAACCTGTCCGCCAAAACTGGCTTTATCTTTTGAAGGGTCGTTAACAAAAAGGATTGATTCAAAAGTTTTGCCGGCTTCTTTTCCTTCGAAATTTTTCATTTCCATGGATTGGGTAAAATAGATATTTTCACCCTCTTTAACATCCATCTTCTGAACTGCAAGCCAAACTTCTCCGGCTTCTTCTTCAACTCTAAGATAGGAGTAGGAGGAAGTCTGAATCACTTCAAGAATTTTCCCGCCTCTTACGGGAACTGCAGGAGCCGAAGCCTCTTTGCCGGCTTCAGGGGTTTTGGGTTCTTCTTTTTTGCTGCATCCTGAGAAAATTATCAGAATTGCGGCTAATGCAAGTATCGTCTTGTACATCGTATTTCCGGTTCTCTTTTTGGTTATGATATTTAAAAAATATTGGTTTATTTTATACGCTAAATTAAAAAATTAATTTCAAAACACATCGGCAAATTTAATAAATAGCAGTATAAGAACAAACCCATTTAAAGTGGTTTTTTCTTATATTTGTTACTGCAAAAAAAAATATTTTACATACTTCGGCACTACACTAATGCTTGAAACCATTCATATACTAAATTATCTTTTACCGCTGCTTTATGTGGCTGTTTTTGCCGTTTATCTAACCGACTTCTATAAAGATAAACCGGCATTACACAATATAAAAAGAATCTTTTTATTTGTAACTCTGATTATTCATACAATATACCTGGTGTTGTGGACAATCCATTTTGATCATCCTCCAATTACCACCAAGTTTGAGATTTTCAGTGTTTTGGCTTTCAGCATCGGATTTTCTTACTTCCTGATAGAACTTTCCACCGATATCAGAGCCACTGGCACTTTTATTTTGGCTATTTCCATCATTTTTCAAGTGATTTCCACTCTTTTTATTGAAGATGTAATTGATGTTCCTGAAGTATTAAAAAACAGGCTTTTGGGTCTGCATGTTATAAGTGCCCTCTGCGGTTATACCGGCGTAACAATCTCAGCCGTTTATGCATTACTTTTTACTGTGCAGTATAAAAGAATTAAACTGAATCAATTTGGTCTCGTTTTTAACAGGTTACCCAGCCTCGAATTGTTGGAAAAGCTTGCTGTATCCTCCATTATGGTAGGATTTGCACTTTTAACCATTGCAATTCTGATAGGAACCATCTGGCTGCCAAGTGCATTCCCGAATTTTAGTTATCTCGATCCTAAATTACTCGCCACCGGTGTGGTCTGGCTTTTTTATGGCGCCGGATTAATTGTCCGGTTCACCACGGGGCTCTACGGGAAAAAATTTATGACCTATTCAATTGCAGGATTTATTATCGCCATGATCTCTCTCGGGATCACAGGTATAATAGGTTCTACTTTTCATCAATTTAGCAAATAGAAATTTAGCCCGGTAAAACCGGAGATCAACTATGAACCTTATTGGTACATCAATAAACCATCATACAGCAACCATCGAACAGAGAGAAGCTCTCCATCTTAGCAAAAACGAGATGACTGAGTTCATCGGTCTCCTCCGGAATAATCTCCTTAGCGACGGTTTTGTTATTTCAACTTGTAACAGGACAGAAATTTTTGGTCTGCCAATCGATAATAATCTTGACATCTCAAAAATTCAGGATGCCCTGTTAAGTTATAAACATGTAGATGGTTTATCAAATAAAAATTTTCTCAATTTCTTTTCTTGTGGCGCCGTTAAACACCTTTTTAGCGTCACTTCAGGAATCGATTCGCTCATTCTTGGTGATTCGCAGATACACGGACAAATGAAAGACGCATTTCAATTGTCGGTTGACATGAATTTTGCCGGAACAATTATGCGAAGAATTTTTGATACTGCCACCAGAGTAGGGAAAAGAAGCATCACCGAAACAGAAATCGGCGAAGGTGCAGTCTCTGTAAGTTATGCCGCCATTCAGGTTGTAGAAAAGATTTTCGCCAACCTGCAAAACCGTTCAGCTATTGTTATCGGTGCAGGCGAAACCGGCGAACTTGCTGCTCTCCACTTAAAAGACAAGGGGATCGGCAAAATTGCAATCGCAAACAGAACCCTCATAAGAGCAGAAGAACTTGCCAGAAAAGTTCAGGGTGAAATTGTACCGTTCGAAAATTTGCACGAACTCCTTCACAATTTTGATATAGTAATTTCTGCCACTTCAGCCCCTGGGGTTATCCTGAATTACGATGAAGTAAAAACCATTGTGAAAAAACGACGCGGAAATCCTGTCTGTTTGATGGATCTCGCCCTGCCAAGAGATATTGACCCGGCAGTTGCAAAACTTGATGGTGTGTTTTATAACGACATCGATACCCTCGGTAAAATTATCGATATGAATATCAGAAAAAGAGAAAAAGAGATTCCCGCAGTTGAAGCGATAATCCTCGAAGAGATGCAAAATCTTTTTAGCTGGTATAACACTCTGGAAGTGATTCCAACAATCAAAAAAATAAGAGACTTTTTTGAGGAAATCCGGCAGGAGGAAATCGATAAAATTAAACATAAAGTGCATGAAGAAGATATCAAAAAATTAGACGACATGACCAAAAGGCTTGTTGGACGTCTTCTGCACAACCCTACTATCCGACTCCGCCAGATCGCCGAGAGTGGACTCAACTATCAGGAAGTGGCAAACTATACTTCCGTTATCTCCAATCTCTTCAACCCCGAACAGGTTGATGAAGAAATCAACAGTAATTAAAAATTATTACCGGAATTAGATTGAAAACTAAACTAAGAATAGGCACAAGACAAAGTAAACTTGCCCTCTGGCAAACGGAACATGTTAAAGCAGAACTTAAAAAACATTATCCGGAACTCGAGATTGAAGTTATCCATATCAACACCAAAGGTGATAAGATTCTGGATGTGGCACTTTCAAAGATCGGGGATAAGGGCCTGTTTACAAAGGAGTTGGAGAACGCCCTTTTAAGCGGGGAAGTGGATCTTGCAGTGCACAGTCTAAAAGATCTTGAAACAAATATGCCCGAAGGTCTTCAGCTTGCAGTCGTCTCCGACAGACACGAAGTTAATGATGTAATCATCGCACGCGAAAAAGGAGTAACCATCGATTCTCTTCGCGAAAATGCGGTGGTTGCAACAGGTTCATTAAGAAGACGCAGCCAGCTTCTGAATCTTCGTAACGACATTTCAACTGTTGAACTAAGAGGCAATGTGCCAACAAGAATCCAAAAATATCTCGATAGCGATTGGGATGCAATAATTCTCGCTCGTGCCGGTGTTGAAAGACTTGGCCTTCAGGATCACATCTCTTCAATTATCCCAATTGATATGATGCTTCCGGCGGTTGGGCAGGGTGCGCTTGGTTTACAAATCAGGGAGGGAGACAACAAAACCAATGAGTTAATCTCAGTGCTCCATAACCCAAATATTTTTGCGGCTGTTTCATGCGAAAGAGCTTTTTTGAGAGAACTTCAAGGTGGATGCCAGGTTCCCATAGCAGCACATGCAATTGTAAAGCCAAACGGTATCTGGCTCAAAGCTTATATCGGTTCCGTCGATGGAACTGAAGCCATGAGAGGTTATGTTAGAGGTAGTAAATATCACGCCGAAGAGCTTGGTGTGGGCCTCGCTCAGGATATGTTTAACGATGGTGGTAAAGAGATCATTGCCATGATAGATAGAGTCTGAGCTGCCGGACAAATTTAAAATGGAAAAACACAAACCAAGGTTAATCACCTTCAGAGCTGAAGAGGATGCCGCTGAAACCACCGCTTTATTTAAGAAGTATGATTTTGAAGGGATTAATCTTCCTTTAATTGTGATTACTCCCGTTGTGGATAAAGCTATCATTGAAATCGTGGATGATCCAAACAGTTTCGACATTATCATTTTTACTTCTGTGCATGCCTTCTACGCATTGATCTCAATTTTTGACGGAAGAGGGGATATTGATACTCTTTTGGGTAAAGAAATTGCATGTGTTGGTGACAAAACCGCTCAAAAAGTTATGGAATTGTTCTCCGCAGATAACATTATTATTCCGGAAAAATTTTCTGCCGAGGGTTTAGTGGATTATTATAAATCCAAAGACATCAAAGGAAAAAAGGTTTTATTGCCCCTCGGAAATCTTGCCGGAAAAACTCTTTCTGATGAACTTTCTGCAATGGGAGCCGAAGTTAAAAGGGTGGTTATATATAAAAATGAACCCCCTCCTGAAGAGGAATATAATTTGATTAGAACCGTTCTTTTCACTTATCTTCCCGATTTCCTGATTTTTTCGAGCCCATCAATCTTTAAGAACTTTCTTAAAGCAACAGGCGAGGATGCGGGGATAATTTTGGAAAACTCAAAAATTTGTGCGATTGGTGATGTCACCAAAAAAGAGATTGAATTAAATGGATTTACAGTGGATGTCATGCCCGATGATTTTACGATGGAGGCAGTGATGCAAAAATTAAAAAATATAAACCTGAGAGATGAAAATTGAAAGTCTTACAAAACGACTTGTTCCTGAGAACTTTAAAGAACGAAAAAACTGAGCGAACTCCAATCTGGGTGATGCGACAAGCCGGTAGATACCTTCCACAATACAGGGCAGTGCGCGAAAAAGCTGATTTTATTACGATGTGCAAAACTCCCGAACTTGCTGCGGAAGTTACAATTCAACCTGTTGATCTCATCGGTGTGGATGTTGCAATCATTTTTTCCGATATTCTCGTAATTCCTGAAGCAATGGGTTTGGAATTTTTGATGAATGAAGGAACGGGTCCTGTTTTCCCGAATCCAATCAGAACGGCTTCAGACATCAACAGAATACATGAATTTGACCCGACTGACAGATTAAAATATGTTCTCGATGCGGTTTCTTTAACAGTTAAAGAACTTGACGGAAGAGTTCCTCTCATTGGATTTTCGGGTGCCCCGTGGACTTTGCTTACCTATATGGTTGAAGGAAAAGGCTCTAAAAATTTCAGCAGAATTAAAGAATTTGTTTATCGGGAAAGAAAAACCGCACATAAAATTCTTGAAATGTTGACAAATGTGATTATCTCCTATCTTAAAGCAAAGGTTGCAGCCGGTGCTGATGTTGTTCAGGTGTTCGACACTTGGGGAAGCATCCTCTCTCCAACACAATTTGAGGAATTCTCAAAACCTTACATTAAAAGAATTGTTGATGAATTAAAATCTGTGGCTCCCGTAATCGTTTTTGCCAAAGGTGTTAACTACAATTTTAGCAAACTTGCTGAACTTGGTGCAAATGCTTACAGCTTCGACTGGACTGTTGATCTCGCCGCTGTTAAAAGAGAAATCGGAGATAAAGCTGTGGTTCAAGGTAACCTGGATCCAACAATTCTTTACGCTTCACACGATGATATCAGATCAGAAGCCGCCGCTTTATTGGGATCACTTGATAATGGAAACGGTCATATATTTAATCTGGGACATGGTATCCTGCCTGATGTTAAACCTGAAAATTTGAAAGCTTTGGTGGATTATATCAAAGTCGACAGCCATAAATTTCATAAATAACCGGAAAAAAGATGTTTGAAATTGATTTTGATATTGAACTTATAAAAAAGTATGACCAACCCGGTCCAAGATATACCAGCTACCCGACTGCTCCTCATTTTCATGAAGGCTTCACTGCTGATAATTATCTTGATGAGATCGTTCGGACAAACACCGAAGCGGTAAAACCACCGCTCTCGCTCTATTTCCATCTGCCGTTTTGTGATACCCTCTGTTACTTCTGTGGTTGTAACATGATCATCACCCGAAATCGTGACAGAATTAAGGAATATATCAAATATGTAAAAAATGAGATAGATCTGCTCAGAACTTTTCTTGATGTCGATCGACCTGTAACCCAACTTCATTGGGGAGGGGGGACACCAACACATCTTGATCCCGATGAAATTTATGATCTTGTTTCATACATCAACAAATCGTTTAAAATTGATCCATCTGTTGAAGCAGGATGCGAAATTGACCCCAGGGGATTAACTAAAGAACACCTTGAAGCCCTCAGATCAGGCGGATTTAACCGAATTTCGATGGGCGTTCAGGATATCAATCCAACTGTGCAAAAGGCTGTTAACCGGATCCAACCTGAAGAGATGACGAGACAGGTGGTTCAATGGGTGAGGGAATTGGGATTTACAAGCATCAATCTTGATTTGATGTATGGACTTCCATTTCAAACAAAAGAAGAATTTATTAAAACTGTAAAGACCACGGTTGATATCTCTCCCGATCGTCTTGCCGTCTTCAACTATGCTCATGTCCCCTGGATGAAAAAACATATGGGATTGATCAAACCTGAAGACCTCCCAAAACCCGAAGAAAAATTGCATATCCTCGGTGCAACCATCGAAGAACTGGTGGGAGCCGGGTATGTTTTCATCGGAATGGATCATTTTGCAAAACCCGATGACGAAATGGCGATTGCGCTCCGTGATAAAAAACTTTACAGAAATTTCCAGGGATACTCCACCAATGCAGGTGCCGATCTTTATGGTATGGGAATCACAAGCATCAGCCAGATCGGGAGGGTTTATGCCCAGAATCTGAAAAAGGAAAAAGAATATTTCGACTCGTTAAACGATGAAAAACTTCCCGTAAATAAAGGAATCTACCTTACCGATGATGATCTTTTAAGAAGAGATGTTATCACAAGGGTAATGTGCGATTTTGAACTCGATTTTAAGGCGTTTGAAACACAGTATAAAATCAATTTTAACGACTATTTTGCACATTCACTTAATAATTTGAAGGTGATGGAAGCTGATGGTTTACTTAAAATAACACCCGATAAACTTGAAGTTTCAAACAAGGGCAGACTCCTGATTCGAAATATCGCTATGCGTTTTGATGGTTTCATCGAACGCAAAGAAGATCAGGGAAGATATTCAAGAACGGTTTAGACAGGAGAATTTGTGGACAAAACAGCAGTTGTGATTATGAACCTCGGTGGTCCCGATTCATTAAATGCAATCGAACCATTTTTGAAAAATTTATTCAGCGATCGGGATATCTTTAAACTCCCTTTTGGTCAAAAACTTTTTGCCTCTGTTATTTCTAAAAGAAGAGCTCCCAAGGTTGCTCATGAGTATGAATTGATTGGCGGAAAATCTCCAATTAACGAATGGACTGAACTTCAAAGATCAGGACTTGAAGCCGAACTCAGAGATGACCTCCCGGGTGTTGATGTAATAACAGCAATGAGATATTGGCACCCGCTTACAAGTGAGGCAGCACAAAAAGTGGTTGACGGCAATTATGACTCTGTGGTTCTGCTTCCGCTTTATCCACATTATTCCATAACCACAACGGGTTCATCTTTTAACGAATGGAACCGGGTTTTTAAAGGTGATAAATCCAAAGTGAAAATGGTAAGAAATTATTTCACCGATCCACTTTATATTAAAGCTTTAAATGAGCGGATTGATGAATGTCTTCTTAAATTCCCCGAGGATCGCAGAGACAGGGTGAATATCCTTTTTAGTGCACATGGAACGCCCGTCAGTCTCGTGAAAAACGGTGATCCATACAGCGGCGAAATTAGAAATACCATGGAAGTTGTAATGAAAATGAGGAGTTATTCGCATAACTATCATCTCTCATTTCAAAGTAAAGTGGGTCCTGTAAAATGGCTCGAACCTGCTACCGATGATAAATTAATGGAACTCGGGAGTAAAGGAGTTAAAGATGTATTGGTTGTTCCGATAAGTTTTGTTTCCGACCATGTGGAAACTCTGTTCGAACTTGATATCGAATACCGGCACAACGCTGAAGAAGCAAAAATTGAAAATTATATAGTAATGACAGGTCTAAACGACTCAAAAACATTTGTAAAATGTCTCGCGAATCTTGTTAAAACCGAACTTTCCGGCAAAAAAGAGATATTGAACCCTTAAAATGAAAAATATAGTAATACTGGGCGCCGGAATTTCCGGTCTTGCAACCGCACACTGGCTTCATCGTCAGAATATTGACTTCACGATACTCGAAGCAGGGAATGAACCCGGTGGAAGTATCAAAACCATCAAAGAGAATGGTTATACTATTGATTTTGGTCCAAACAGTGGACTCGAAACATCACCATTCATCAGAGAACTTGTTTCTCAGGTTGGTCTTGACGATGAAATGGTTTATGCAAATGAAACTTCAAATAAAAGATACATCCTCAAAAATGATGAACTGATGGCGCTACCAATGAGTGCAGGTTCTTTCTTCAAAAGTGCCCTCTTCTCCGTTCCGGGGAAACTTCGTTTATTAAAGGAACCTTTTGTTGGACGCTCACTCGATGGATATAACCAAAGTATAGCCGAATTTGTTGAGAGAAGGTTGGGAAGGGAATTCCTTGACTACGCCATTGATCCTTTTGTCTCCGGAGTATTTGCAGGAGATGCCGAAAAACTTAGTGTAAAATCCGCTTTTCCAAAACTCTACCGTCTTGAAGAAGTTTATGGCGGGTTGGTGAAAGGAATGGTTAAAGGCGCCAAAGAGCGAAAGGAAGCCAAAAAGAGAAACGAAGAGTCGAAACAAAGTGCCAAAATGTTCTCGTTTAAATCGGGAATGGGAATTCTTCCCAAAACAATTGTTGAACAGTTTCCTGATCGTATCATTTATGGTTGCCGCGTGACCAATGTTAAAAAAGAAAACGGAAAATTTTCAATTACCTATGAAAAGCAGGGGAGTCTGCATGAATTAAAAAGTGACATCCTGCATTCCACACTTCCTGCACATATAGCAGCAAAAGTTTTTACCGATTTTGATTTATATCTCGGTGAACATTTTACGGATGTTTACCATCCACCCGTTAAAGTCCTTTTTGCAGCCTATAAAAAAAGCAGCATTAAGGTTCCTCTTGATGGATTTGGTTTTTTGATCCCAAGCAAGGAGAAAAAAATATTCCTCGGTGCCATCTGGAGCTCAGTGATATTTGAAAACCGCGCTCCTTCAAACCAGGCAGGATTTACAATATTTATTGGTGGTGCCCGAAACAGCGATATATTCCGCCGTTTTGGTAATGACCTTGAACAAAAAGTTTTGGGCGAGTTTCAAAGAATCATGAAAATTGATGTTGATCCCGTTTTCACCAGTTCACGCATGTGGGAAAAAGCCATTCCGCAATACAATCTTGGGTATAATTTGCACGAAGATTATTTTACAAAAATTGAACTCGAAAATCCCGGTCTTGTCCTCAGTGGTAACTACCGCGGTGGCATCTCCATCGGCGACTGCTTTAAGAATTCAAAACCCGCCGCCGAAAGGATATTGAATCTTTTATGGTAAATCCCAATAGCAGTCTGCAACACGAAAAGCCGGTAGGGGACGCAGATACACGCAGATTAGACGGATTTTCGCAGAGGGAATGGTTACGCGGATTACACTGATTCCACGGATGGTTCAGGTGTACTAATACCTGATAGTTTATACCTGATACCTTTCTCTGTGTCCTCTGTGTGCTCTGTGGTTTTTTCCCTCCCTTCTCTACCTGTTTGTATTTAGTTAATTTTATCATATTTTTGAACTTTGTTACAATTTAAATAAGACTGACATGGACTCCATACTACAGACATCTTTTGCTCCACCACAGCGAACTGACCCCGAGGTATTGTTCGCTCAAGTAAAAAAAATTGAATCACACACTCAAGTTACAAGAGTTCTTAACGCCATTCCTGAATTTGTGATGATTCTAAATGTAGAAAGGGAGATAGTTTTTGCCAATGAAAGTCTGCTTGAATATCTGAATGCAGGAGAAGATTTCCTGCTAAAAGGTTTAAGGCCCGGCGAAGCTATAAATTGCCAACATGCCGATGCAAACGCTGCCGGATGTGGAACAAGTGAATTTTGCAAAACCTGCGGAGCAGTGATCTCGATCCTGAATTCACAAAATGGAAGTCCTGAAGTTGTGCAGGAATGTCGAATAACCCAGTCGGATGGATGCACCGCTCTTGATCTCAGAGTAAAATCCACACAATTAAATATCGATAATGAGAACTTTACAGTTTTTACAGTTTCTGATATATCGAATGAAAAAAGGCGTTCAGCCCTCGAAAGAATATTTTTCCACGATATCCTCAACACTGCTGGTGGAATTCTTGGTTACACTCAAATTTTAAAAGACGCAGAACCCGAAGAACTTGCAATTTTCAGCGAGAGTATTGAAGAACTTTCCAAAAGACTTATCGAAGAAATTCAAGCCCAAAAACAACTTATCGCTGCCGAGGGTGGAAAACTTGATCTGCGTAAAACAGTTGTTAATACCAAATTGTTAGTGAATGAAACAATTGAACTTTACAAAAATCATGTAGTCGCAGAAGGAAAAAACATAGTCGCGGGAAGACTGCTCGACATCGACATAATTTCCGATCGCAGCCTTCTCGGAAGAGTATTGGGCAACATGGTCAAAAATGCATTGGAAGCTGATCCTGCGGGTTCAACTATCACAATCTCATGTTTTCCCGGCGACCAAAAAGTGGTTTTTTCAGTGCATAACACCACCTTCATGCCTCAACATGTACAGCTTCAGATATTTAACAGGTCTTTCTCAAGTAAAGGAAAAGGACGCGGATTAGGAACATACAGTATGAAACTTCTCTCAGAAAGATATCTAAGCGGGACTGTTTCGTTCGAATCAGCAAAGGAACAAGGTACCACTTTCTACGCCCAATACCCGCTCCAAATCGAGTAACCGGGACTCAAGTACTCAAGTACTCGAGTCTCTCAAGTTCCTCAAAAATTCTTCTTGCACATGAACAAACTTTTGCTTAATTTTAACCGTTTCAAATTTTTGAAATGTTAAAAACACAGATATGAGCGAAAAAGAACAAATTAAGATAGAAATGATTCAAAGATTCGGTGACGCTTACAAGGCGTTTGGACTGAATAAATTGATGGGGCATATAGTTGCTTTGTTGATTTTTAGCCCAAAACCGGTATCTCTTGATGAAATTTGTGAACAACTCGGCAGGAGCAAAGGACCGGTGAGTCAGATACTCAGGCGACTGCGTGATAAAAAACTTATCCGCAAAGCCTGGTTCGCCGAGAATAACAGAAAAGATTATTACGAAATTGAACCCGAAATTTTTGAGAATGCTTTCCTTAACAATTTTGCACTGATCAAAAATAACACCAAAATTGCTGTGAATTTAAGGGAAATGGCGAACGGTTCTTTCTCCGTTGAGGGAGATGATACCGCCAAACGCCTTGAAGAAATGGAAAAGTTTTACCGCCTGATGGAAGTGCACTATAACAATTTCCAACAGGAATGGGAAGAGGAAAGAAAAAAGATCTACTCATAAAAGGTCTTTTATTTGGGGAGTGTTATACAATTATCGTTTTAAAATTTTCAAATGATAAAAAAGTTTCAATGAATGAACCATTGTTCTGTAGCCAACCTTATTCGGCTCAGGACTCATAAAATATATTTTGGAGATCAAAAAAATGAAAAGACTTGATGGAAAAGTAGCAATTATTACAGGTGGAGCCAGAGGTATTGGCAAAGCCGCAGCACTTCGTTTTATCGAAGAAGGCGCTAAAGTTGTTGTTTGGGATGTGAATGAAGAACTTGGTAACCAATTGGTTGCTGAACTTGGCGAAAATTCCTTTTTTGTTAAAGTGGATGTTACTGATCTTGATTCAACCACAGAAGCAGCAGGAAAAACTGTTGAAAAATTTGGAACCATTGATATCTTGATTAACAACGCCGGTATTACCCGTGACGCAAGTCTCGCAAAAATGACTGCAGATCAGTGGAAATCGGTGCTTGATGTTAATTTAACAGGTGTGTTTAATTGTACGAAATCTGTAATGAACTTCATGATCGAAAAAGGTTACGGGAAAATAATTAATACATCTTCTATTGTTGGTCTTTATGGCAATTTTGGACAATCAAACTATGTAGCTACCAAATCGGGAATTATTGGTCTCACAAAAGTGTGGGCGAGAGAACTTGGCAGAAAAGGAATTTGTGTAAATGCAGTGGCTCCCGGATTTATAGCAACAGAGATGGTTGGTACCATCCCTGAAAAAGTGATAAACATGTTAGTGGAGAAAACCCCTTTGGGCAAACTTGGTTCACCCGTGGATATCGCAAATGCATACCTTTTCCTCGCTTCTCCTGAATCTGATTATGTAAACGGAACCGTCCTTAGTGTTGACGGTGGATTGGTGATGTAGGAACCACCTGATGAGAAGAGCAAAAATTACTGGAATTGGAGCCTTTGCTCCCGAAAAAATTGTTCCAAACTCATTTTTTAATGAAGTGCTTGGAGAGGATGTTGATACCTGGTTAAGAGATAACCTGACAATCAGGGAGAGAAGATGGTGCACGGAAAATGAATCCACCGCCGATCTGTGCGAAAAAGCCGCTCTTGCCGCAATTGCCGATGCAGGAATATCTGCAAAAGATATCGACCTGATAATTATCGCCACCGATACCCCCGAATTTGTTTCACCCTCCACTTCGTCTGTTGTTCAACACAGAATTGGAGCAATAAAAGCCGGAACATTTGACATAAATACTGCTTGTGCAGGATTTGTAACTGCATTAAACACAGGTTCAAAGTTTATCGCCGGCGACGACACTTACCAAAATATCCTCGTTATTGGTGCTTATGCAATGAGCAAGTTTTTGGATTTACACGACAAAAAAACGGTAACTCTTTTTGCTGATGGTGCCGGGGCTGTTGTTCTTTCACCCGTTACCGATGGGTCAGGATTCCTGAATGGCGAGCTCTTTTCCGATGGTCAGTATAATGAATGGATGGGGATTTATGCAGGTGGAACCAAATTCCCGATCACAAGGGAAGTGGTTGATAACAAAGATCATTTGTTGAAGTTTGTCAAAAAATTTCCGAAAGAATTGAATCCTGAAATCTGGACCAAAATGGTTGTTAAAGCCTGTGAAAAAGAGGGGATTACCCCTGCCGATGTAAAAAGGTACTTTTTTACACAAATTAACATCAATTCAATCTGGCAAACACTCGATAATTTGGGTGAATCCCGCGAAAAAGGGGAAGTGATAATGTCAACTTTTGGTTATACTGGTTCTGCTTGTATCCCAATGGCTCTTGATCAGGCTTATAAAGCGGGCAGAATAAAACGCGGGGATTACATGATGTTTGTAGGTTCCGGTGGTGGACTCGCTTTTGCTTCAGCTTTAGTGAAATTTTAAGAGAGGAAAGAATAAATGGGCTTGGCTTCAAGTGAACTGATTACTGCCGGTTGGATTCTGATTGCTGTTTATGTTGCAGTTACCCTCTTTTTTGTTATCCGTGGTGCGTTAAAAGTAAAGACCATGAACGACTATGCAGTGGGGAATGTAAATTTTCCACCATGGACTGTTGGTTTTGCCCTTGCAGCTTCAATGACAAGTGCTGCTACTTTTGTAATAAATCCCGGACTTGTTGCAACCTATGGAATTAGTGCGTTCATTTCTTACGGACTTGTTTATCCCGCTGCTGCAATGATTTCGCTTGTGGTTTTAACCATTGGATTCAGAAAATTTGGATCATCTGTGAAGGCGGGAACTCTTGCCCAGTGGATGGGAAAAAAGTATGAAAGCAAAGGATTTGCACTCTATTTTGCCATTTTGTCCCTCTTGCTGCTTACTTTTATTGTCCTTATAGCTGTTGGATTAACGAAAGTGATATCCAAAACCCTGGATGTTCCCGAGTTGTATGTTTTGATTGCCACAATAGTTTTTATTTTTGGTTATATGATGTTTGGTGGAGCCAATTCGATGGTTTACACCAACACCGTGCAGGCCATTATCATGTTGTTTGTGGCTTTTATCATGATCGGTTCGGGATATGCTTATTTCCAGGATGGGGTCACGGGATTTATCGACAAACTTGGCTCAATAGATGGAAAACTGACTCAACTTTACAACGAATCAAGTTTTCTTTTTCGCGACTTTTTTGAGATATTCATTGCTCAGATAGTTATTGGCGCAGCAATTGTTTGCCAACCCCACATCATAACCAAATCTTTGTTGATTAAAGATCCAAAGGGAGTTAAATCATACCTGATCAGTGGTGTTATCGCACAGGGTATCTTTTTTCTCGTGGTATTTGTTGGATTATATGCCCGTCTTCAGTTTCCTGAACTGAAAGCAGGCGATGTGGCACTTAAAACCGATGGAATTATTCCGGCTTATGTAGTTTCGGTGTTCCCCGTTTTTATTTCACTATTTGTGGTTCTTGGTCTTATTTCCGCAGGAATTTCAACCCTTGAGGGTTTGATTCAATCCCTTTCAAGCACAATTACCCAGGATTTGATAAAGCCATACATAACCGACAAATTTGTAAAAAAAGAATTAACCGATCGAGCAATGATTATTATCAACAGATCAGTTATTGGAATCCTCGGAATTGTAGCAGTATTAATGACTTACGACCAGTTGGTTAATCCAAAACTTAGTGTGGCGATATTTGCTCAAAATGGCGTTTATGCTTATTTTTCTGCTGCATTTGTACCAATTATTTTTGGTATGTTTATGAAAGATGTTAACAAAACTGCTGTCATTATTTCCTCTGTTATTGCAGTTGCCGTTCATTTTACCATGTATTACGGAAAACTGACTGTGCCTTTTACAGTTGCAACGGGTGAGAACCCCGGAGTTGCCGCGGCAGTCGCAATTTTAATTTCAATTTTATCCGGTTTGATTCTGCAAAAATTATTGGGAGGCAGAAAATGATTGATCACCTGGAAACCGACTGGTGTGAAAAATGGGCTCAATATTCACCAAAAAAACTTTTTATCAGAGAACATGCCGGCGGTCTCGAATGGAATTACTCCGATTTTAACAACCGTGCCAATAAACTTGCAAACCACTTCCTGAACGAACTAAAACTCAAAAAAGGGGAGAGAATAGCGGTTTATTCAAAAAACAGAGCAGAATTTATTCTTCTTTTTGTAGCATGTGTTAAAACAGGGCTTATTCTTGTTCCGTTAAACTTTAGATTAACTCCGCGTGAACTTGATCTGTTAATTGCCGATGCCGAACCTGCATTGTTCCTTTTTGAATCCGATTATTCAGAAGAGATAAAAAAACTAAACACTCTTAGTGCTGTTCCGGCCAGTATGGATCTTAAAGAAATCAGAGCATTTTTAACGGAGCCAATTGAACCCGGAATCAAAAAACCGGAAGTTGTGATTTCGTTTAACGACCCTGTTAAAATTCTATATACGGCAGGAACCACGGGTCTCTCGAAAGGTGTGATAATAACGCACAAACAGTTATTCTGGAACGCCACAAACACGGTTTTAAGATTAAATCTTACGGAAAACGACCATACACAAAGTTATGCTCCTTTTTTTCACACGGGTGGTTGGAATGTTTTGTTTACCCCTTTTCTTTTTGTGGGTGGTTCACACACTCTCTTAAATTCGTTTGACCCCGATACCATCCTTGAACTGATGGAAAAAGAAAAAACAACACTCCTTTTTGGTGTGCCTACAATGTTGCAAATGTTATCAGATTCACCAAAATTTGAGAATACCGATCTGGGTTGCGTACGATTCGCAATCGTTGGGGGTGCGCCGATGCCAATACCATTAATTAATCTTTGGCACAAAAAGGGTATTGCAATACGACAGGGTTTTGGACTTACCGAAGTGGGACCTAATTGTTTTTCACTCCATCAGGATGATGCAATAACTAAAAAGGGAAGCATTGGATTTCCCAATTTTTATGTAGAAGCCAAAATCGTGGACGAACACGGCAATCCGCAGCCACCGAACACACCGGGCGAACTCTGGTTAAAATCACCCGTGGTAACAGCAGGCTACTGGCGCAAACCAAAAGAAACAGCCGCTGCAATAACCAACGGCTGGTTTCACACAGGCGATATTCTTCAGGTTGACGAACAAGGATACTACTTTGTAATCGACCGGAAAAAAAACATGTACATCAGCGGTGGCGAAAATGTCTTCCCATCTGAAGTTGAAAAATATCTTTATCAGCACAAAGCAATAAGAGAATGTGCTGTTATTGGAGTAAAAGACGACCGCTGGGGCGAAACCGGAAAAGCATATATCGTGCTCAATCCCGGTGAACAACTAACCGCCGAAGAGATAGCAGAATACTGCAAAACAGGACTTGCAAAATACAAACTGCCAAAACACATCGTTTTTCTCGATTCACTCCCTAAAAACGAGGCAGGAAAAATAAACAAACAGCAACTAATCAAAATTCATAAACAACAAACTAACACCCAATAGGAGAAAAAAAGATGAAAAAGCTTTTTTCGTTATCCATACTCGCACTCGTCCTCATTATTTCAGGATGCAAAAGTGAAGACAACCCTGTAGTTCCTCCACCAACCCCGGCAGCAGACCCCCTCGTCGGCTCATGGGTATCTGAAGGAAGCGATGTAGCCCCCGGACTCGCATCAGTCTCCAAAACCAAAAAAATCTATGCCACCTTCAACGCTAACAAAACTTACAAAGTTGTATCAACCGACTCTGCAGGTACCGATGTAACATTTGAAGGAACATGGAGCTACACCACCAACACCGGCACAACCATTATGACCATAACACTGAACCAGACTGTGCCTACAAGCCTCACATCTGCAGGAATTTTCCAGGTTGGTGCCAACGGATACATGACCTATGAAGTTCTCCAGACAAGCCCTGCAATCCCCGGATTTACAGTAGCTAACGCAGCTGAAGGCTTTGGTTCAACCAAATATAATGGACTCTCCCTCGGCGCAACATGGATTCAAAAATATGTTCCCGCAAACCCGACAACAGAACCACTTGTTGGTGTATGGCTTTCTGACGGTGCAAATGTTGCTCCTGGATTAAAATCAGTATCAAAAACCAAAAAAATTGATGCAACTTTTAATTCCAATGGAACCTATAAAGTAATCTCAACCGATAGCAGCAATGTTACCGTAACCTTTGAAGGTACATTCTCAACACAGGCAGTTGCAAACACTTCAATCCGTACAATCACACTCAACCAGACCGTTCCATCTGCCCTTACCTCAACCGGTATCTACAGAGTGAACACTGCCGGAATGTGGTATGAAGTAATTCAGACTAACCCTGCAATCACAGGATTCACCGCCGCTACTGCTGCACTTGGATTTGGATCAACCAAATATAACTCAGTGTCACTCGGCGCAACATGGATACAGAAATACGTAAAAAACTAAACCCTTAAAACCGCAAAAACCCGGAAAACCGATAAAGTTTTCCGGGTTCTAACGGCAGCTACGGAAGAACCATGAAAAAATCATTACTAATAACCATACTCCTGGCACTTACAACAATAGCGCAGGACATCCGACTTGACGACAAACCGCCACGCGAATTCCAGTTCATCGGTTACTCATTCACAAGAATGACATCGGGTAATATCACCCCTACAAACGATGTACTGCAGGGGCAGGTAATCGGAAGACTTTTCGGTCAAAACTCAACCTTCACCGTACCCCAGACAACACTCTACTTTGAACAAAGATTTGTACCAATGTTCATCTACAAACCTAAAATTCTTGATGACTTTGCAACTTTCAGAGGTTTGTTTAAAATAGATTATACCTGGGGAGACCAGGCCTATGGCGTTGGAAACAACAGAGGTGGTGCAATAAACGGGGGACAAATTAACCTCCAGACACTCATGGCAAATGTTGAGCTAAAACCCGAAGACGCCAACTGGAACATCGTAATCGGAATGCAGCGTCTTTTCGATAATGTCCGCGATCCAAACCTTGCAGCACTCTCAACAGCCCAAACCAGTGGATACAAACTCTCTTACTGGGGAACACAAGCTGTTGGTATCAGTTCATACATCGCGCCAACACCATCAACCAAACTCCGTCTCGGATTCTTCCAGTTATGGGAAAACGAGATTAGCAAAGATGATGATGTTGTCCTTTGGATGGCAGGCTATGAATGGAAACCATCTCCACTCCTCGAAGCAGGAGTTGACCTGTGGTATGCATGGGACAAAGGCAAAAATTCCGGCGGAATCTCAATCCTCGGACAGGGACTAACAAGCGCACTTGCTGACTATAACGGCGCAACAAGAATCCGTTTTCCGGGATCAACTCAAAAATATGAAGGACATATCGGTTGGTTTGGTGGACACATTGCATATAACCGTGACTTCATGGTCTCCCGCTGGTGGCTTGATGCTTATGTAATGACAAACTTCGGAATACTAGACACTGTTGGAACTACAACAGGTAAAGCTGCCGATATTTTTGGTTACTCTGCCAACGCATCAGTCGCATATAAATATGGAATGACACCAAACGACAAAATCAGTCTTGAGGCCTTATACACCTCCGGTGATAACAACGGCGTCAATGACGGCACACTCTCATCCGTAATTACGGGAAACATCTACGGTTCACCTGTCGGGATATACAGCAATCACAGAGCATTCCTTCTTTTTCCTGATCCTCAGGTCGTAAACCGTTATTACTCAGCCGTTCACGACATCTCGAATATGGGACTTGGAGTTACCGCAGCATTTTTGAATTTCTCCAAAGATTTTATTCCCAATAAAATGTATGGTAAAATAGGATTTGCAACCGCTTTCTCAAACAACAGTTTAACCGGTGGCGGAAACTACATGGGCAGTGAGGTGAATTTTGAAATGAAGTATAATGTTAAAGTATTTCTCACACTCGGTGTACACGCAGCTTATATGATGACAGGTGATTTTTACGACTCACCACAATCAACCTACACGGGTGAAAAACCAAAAGACCCATGGACATTTTTTACAACCCTTAGCTGGCTGATGTTCTAAAGGAGGAAACAATGAAAAAATTAACATTTTTAGCTTTATTAGGTATTGTTGTCTTCTCCGGCTGTGCAGGATTTAAATATACTAACATGCCTGCTCTTGAATTCCAGGATATCGATTATTCTTTCCCGACAAAAACAGTGCTCGCAAATCCTTCAGTTGCTTATGCAGATCTGGGATCGGGCGAGAACACAATAATCCTGATACACGGCCTTGCCAGTAATGCAGGATTCTGGAGGTATAATACTTCCGAACTCGCAAAAAACAACAGAGTAATCGTAATTGATCTCCCGGGGTATGGAAAATCGCAAAAAGGCGACTACCCTTACACCCTGAGTTTTTACGCCGAAACTGTTAAGAATCTGATCACCACATTAAAATTGAAGAATGTAACACTCGTGGGGCATTCGATGGGTGGACAGATCTCGATAATATTTGCACTTAAATACCCTGAACTAATCAAAAAGCTTGTGCTTGCGGCACCCGCAGGATTTGAAAAATTCCAGTATGGTGAGGGTGACTGGCTTCGCAATGCAATTGATGCAAAAGGAGTTCGACTCAACCCTGAAGACGGAGTAAGAAAAAACCTTGCAATGAACTTCTATAACTGGGATGATAAGTGGGAATGGATGGTGGAGGAGAGAGTAAGGATGGCAAAAGGAGCTGAAATGAGAGAATTCTCTTATGCAGTGGTAAAATGTGTCAGTGCCATGCTTGATGAACCCACCTATAACAGCATCGCCGGAATTCAGGTTCCTACACTTATTCTTTACGGTAAATACGACGGTCTTATTCCAAACATGTACCTTAATCCGGGGTTCCCATCTGATGTATTTATTCAGGGAGCTGCGAAGATTAAAAACAGTAAACTTGTTGAGATTGACAATTGTGGTCACATGATCATGATTGAAAAAGCCGATGAATTCAACAAATTGGTTCTCGATTTCATTAAATAATGGAATTTGAGTCACTTACATATCAATTTCCGGTTGTAAAGACCCAAATTGAACCCGGTTTAACCATCGTCCATACTGCTATGGGCGATGGTTCTCCTGTGGTTTTTATTCACGGATTGGGGAGTTACATACCGGCCTGGAACAAAAACCTTCTCCCTCTCTCTAAACACTTCCGATGTATTGCGATAGACCTTCCCGGATACGGTAAGTCTTCCAAATCTCTCCATCCCGGAACGATGGATTATTACGCTGAAGTTGTTATTAAACTGATGGATAAACTTGGAATAAATAAGTTTAACATCTGTGGCCACTCAATGGGGGGAGTAATTGCCTTGAAGTTGGCTATTGAATTCCCTGAAAGAGTTGATAAACTTTTCCTTTCTGCTCCCGGTGGTGCCGAAACCTACTCCGAAGATGAAAAACTTCTTGTCGAAAATTTTATAAGCACCGAGAGGATGATTAATAACGATGATAAACAAATCCGTAACAATGTAATGGTTAATTTTCATCATTTCCCTCTCGATGCACAATTTATGATTTCTGACAGGATCGCAATTCGAAAGGCGGGGGAGTTTCCACTACACGCAGAAATAATTGCCCGAAGCGCTTCAGGTGTCATCAACTCCGATGTCCCGTTCAGGCTATCCGGGGTGAAATCCAAAACCATGATTATTTTTGGAGACAACGACAAAATGATCCCCAATCGCTTTGTTCATCCGGAGCTTACACCTCAAAAAATGATCGATACATTCAAACAGAACATCCAATCAGTTAATATCAAAATTTACCCCGAGTGCGGGCACTTCCCCCAATTTGAACACCCTGAAATCTTCAACCGGGACCTCATCGAATTCATTTTATAACTGTCTTAAAAAGATACACTATTTACGTCCGGTAAACCCTGTTTCTTGCATTATAAGCTAAAAACGCAGTTTAAGTCAAATTTTGAATATCTTTACAATTTTTAGAGAAAATTGGTATATGTACAAAATGATGCACTATTCTCATAATGAGACACTGTTCAAGCTTTACAAATTCCACAATTAAGAACAAAATTACTCGTAAATAGAGTAAAAAGTGATATTGCTAAGTTTGGCACGGTAATTGCAGTATAGCCTCAACATTTTATCAATCGAGGCAATCGTGAAACAACTAAATCTAATTTTTGCAATCACTTTTATAATCATCACACAGGCATTCGCTGTGGTACCCGATTCAGTCGTCAATAAACCAATTGTGGTTCCCGGCGGCTCGATGACTCAATCTTCGGGTTCAACTGTAAGAGTGTTTGGTACTTCAAACGGAAGTAATGTAACATTTCAGTTTCCAACAGGTACTAATAAAAGTGTTTGGGCAGGAACATTAAGCGGAGAATTAAACGGTATCGCCGCTAAATTTTACTGTATCGACATTTCCCACAATCTCGCAACTTATTCGGTCTCAAACCCAAATGAGTATACTGACGATGGTTCAACCAATCAGTATATTTCTTACATTTTAAATAATTATGCACCATTTAATGGAACGGCGACCAACAATGAAGCTGCTGCTGTTCAGATAGCCATTTGGCACTTCAGTGACGGAGTTGATGCAAGTACAGTTACTAATACAACAATTAAAAATCGTGCACTTGCCATTATCGCTGATGCAAATGCAAATTCAAACAGTGGATCAATTCTTTCGACTTTACTGTTTAATCCAACTTCACAGTCATTACCTGTTGGTCAGAATGCCGTGTTTAACCTTACCGGTTATAATGCATCATTCCAGACAATGCAGGGAGTAAATGTTGATTTTGCCGCTTCTTCCGGAAGTCTGAATTTTACTTCTGCAGTAACTGATGCAACGGGAACGATTAGTGGCGTCTCACTTTCACAGGGTATTTCGAACAATGCTACTATTACTGCAACGGCTCATCATATCATTCCTCAAGGAACAAGATATGTGCATAAAGTAAGCCCAAATCAGTATCAAAAAATAGTTTTGGCTACCCCTATAAATACTACAGTAACGAGTAGCGCAACAGTAACATGGGTTGCAACTGCTGATCTTAGCATTACAAAAACCTCATCAAGCAACAGCGGAAATCATGGTGAGATAATTACTTTTACAATCACAGTTACAAATCATGGTCCAAACGGAGCAACCAATGTAATCGTCACCGATCAGATTCCTACCGGACTTGATTTCAACTCTTATTCCTCATCACAGGGGAGTTACAACAGCACAGCCGGTGTTTGGACTGTTGGCAATCTTACAAACGGTGGAACTGCAACTTTGCAGATGACAACCACAGTTAATCTTCAGTCACTAAATTCCAACTTTTTTACACTTGGTGAAGCAGTTGGTTACAACCTTTTTGTATTAAATGATGTTTTTCAGCCTTCTTCAGATACCGAGGGTAAAGTTGCAGTTGGTCACAATGCACACTTTGCAGGTTACAGTGTTGGTGATAAACTTTCATACCCTTCGGGAACAGAAGATGTTTTAATTGTTGGCAATGATCTTACTTATATTTCAGGTGCTGTTTACAACGGTAATGTTGTTTATGGAAACAGTTCCAACCTGCCAATAAATGCTGTAAGTATCAATAACGGTACAGTAAGACAGGGGAATGTGATAGATTTTAATGCAGCTTCAACTCATCTGCTTAATCTTTCCAATTCACTCTCAAACTACCCTGCAAATGGAAATGTAACATTTCAATGGGGTGGACTTGAACTGACCGGCACACATCCATTACTAAATGTTTTTAATGTTGATGGTGCACAGCTTTCACAGGCTAACAATATGGCAATATCAGTTCCTAACGGATCGGTTGTACTTGTTAATATCAGTGGAGCAACAGTATCATGGAGAGGTGGACTCACCGTAACAGGAACCTCGATCGGCAATGTACTTTATAATTTCCCCGATGCAACAAACATAACAATTCAGGGAATTGATGTTCGTGGAACAGTTCTTGCCCCTAAAGCGGATATGAATTTTGTAACGGGTGTTATTAATGGTCAAATGATCTGTAAAAACTTCACAGGTCAGGGACAGATGAACAATACAATGTTTGTTGGTAACATTCCTGTTGATGAAGATGTAGTAAATGTAGCTGAAATTACTCATTCAGATCAATACGATCCTGATTCAACACCTAATAACGGTATCACCACAGAAGACGATTATGCTTCTGTAATGATTAACCTTTTTAACTATACAGGTGGAAGTGGTGGTTCAGGCGGTGGATCCGGTGGCGGAAGTGGATCAGGAACAGGCAACTGGACAAGCCAGGGTCAATTTATGAGTAATGAATTTATCTGGGCAATGACGAACAACAACAGCGGAGACCTTCTGATCGGAACGATTGGTGGAAAGATCTACCAGCAGACAACAACAGGATTTGAGAGAATAAATACCTCAATGACAGTTGGTTATGTATGGTCACTCGCAGTTGATGCCTCAGGCACAATCTATGCAGGAACAGAACAAGGTCTTTTCAAGACAGTTAATGGTGGAACCACATGGACACTTACCTCACTTGCAGGCAAAGATGTAAGAGCAGTCAAAATTGACGCACAAGGCAATCTTTACGCAGGAACATGGGGTTTTGGAGTTCTTAAATCCACTGATAACGGATCAACCTGGACAACCTTAAATACAGGCATCCTTAACACAGCAATTCACGCACTTGCGATTGATGGTTCCGGAAATATTTACGCCGGTTCATTTGGTGGCGGAATCATTAAATCAACCAATGGTGGAATTGACTGGACAGACCTCAACGCAGGTTTCCCTTACATCTGGGCTCTTACAGTTGCTCCAAATGGCAACATATACGCAGGCACTTATGGTGCAGGAGTTCTTAAATCAGCTAATAATGGCACAACTTGGACAAACACCAATGTTGGTCAGGCATTTATTTATGGAGTAACAACTGATGCAAACAACAATGTATATGCAGCTTCGTGGGCTAACGGAATATTTGGAAGTTCGGATAATGGCGCTAACTGGGTCAACCTTGGTCTCTCAGGCCTTGGAGCAGGTGCAGTTTTCTCAACCCCGACATCGAGTATCGTATGGGCAGGAACAGAAAATGGCACACTCTACTCACTCGATTCACCAATGTCAGTCGAGACCGTTGGCACTTCAGTACCGGTAGAGTTTAACCTTTCGCAGAACTATCCAAATCCATTTAACCCTTCAACGGTTATAAGATTTGCAATTCCTGCAGAAAACCTGGTTACATTAAATATCTATTCAATCACAGGTGAACTTGTTGCTACTTTGTTAAACGAAGTAAAAACAGCCGGTGAATATGAAGTAAGTTTTGATGCAACTTCACTACCAACAGGCGTTTATATCTATAAAATAAATGCAGGCAGTTTCAGCAGTGTCAAAAAAATGATGTTGGTGAAATAGAAGAGAAAAAGATTTCCGGAAGGGAATTAAAAACTCTAAATTCTTATGATGTGATGTTAAAGCCCCGGTTATTATCTGTATAGCCGGGGCTTTTTATATTTTCAATGATTATCCCGCCCGGTCGTAGGCTTTTTTGATCCAGTCAAAATTTCATTTCATATATTCCTGAAAATCTTCCAATGGTTCATCAAAGTCATCTTTCATTATAAAAGTGCCTTTCATACAACCTGCGGTAGGATGTTTTTCAACTGACACAGTCTCTTGCTTTTTGATCAAAAAATCAATAAAGTCCAGGACTTCCTTTTTGAGGGTCTCAGGCAATTCATTTAACTTTGTAAGTATAATTGAATCGTTCATTTTTTTAGCTTTCTATTTATTAGAAGTCAAATATAACAATTCTGCTTAATTTATTTTGTATCCTGCAAAAAAGAAATGAAATATAAACATTCTGTTTTGTTATTAAGTCGTAAAAAATTATTAATTTCTGAAAACAAAATTTTCAATTATTGATCTTTAATATTGGTGCAGGAACTCATATTTCGATATGCTACTAAAATTAATACCTCCCCAACAAGCGTTAAGTAAAGCGTACCTCAAAAGCAGCATTCAGCAAAATCAAATCGACCTCTTTGCAGAACAACTCAACAATCTTTTTTCAAGGCATAATAAGTCTGAATCGGAAGAAAATCATAAAAATCTGATTGCAGACCTGCTAAAAAATGCAATCTACAAAGATAAATATGAAATAAACACCCGTGGACGGATTGATCTTGTAATTCACAATGGCAGAAGTATTAAAGATTCTCCGGGGGTATTGCTCGAGGTTAAACGGCAATCGAACAAGTCTGAAATGATCACTCTGGCTCGACCTAACAGTAAGGCACTGCATGAACTAATTCTCTATTATTTGGAAGAAAGATACAAAAATAATAACCGCGATATCAAACATATAATCGCAACCAATATTGATGAATGGTATATTTTTGATGCAACACAGTTTGAAAAACTGATTTTTGAAAACAAAGAGATTTCTAAAAAATATAAAGACTGGTCTGCGGGGTTATGGGGTGTTCAACAAACAGATTGGTTCTATTCCGAAGTGGCAAAACCTTTTGTTGAAAATGAAATTGAATCTCTCACGGCGGTCTATTTTAATCTACAGGAATTTACATCGAATGAAACGGATGATGAAAAATTATCCATTCTGTTTAAACTTCTCTCACCCCAACATCTTCTAAAACAACCATTTGCAAACGACAGTAACATTCTAAATCGCGACTTTTATCTTGAATTGCTCTATATTCTTGGGCTTGAAGAGACAAAAGATAAAAGTAAAAAGGTGATTCAAAGGGTAGGGGATGGACATCGTAATGAGGGCAGTTTCCTTGAAAACACGATTAATATCCTAAAAGTCAGAAACCGGCTCTCCCAACTTGATGACCCTGAACATTTTGGAACCACTTCAGAGGAGCAACTTTTTAGTGTGGCTCTCGAATTATGTATTACCTGGCTGAACCGGGTTCTTTTCCTTAAACTTCTTGAGGGTCAACTTGTCACTTATCATAAAAATGACAAAACTTACCGATTCCTGAATGAATCTCGAATCAAAGATTTTGACGAGTTAAACGAACTCTTTTTTGAGGTTCTTGCTGTTGGTCACGACCAAAGAAGTCCGGGTATTGATGAAAAATATAAAAACATCCCTTACCTGAACAGTTCTCTTTTTGAGGAAACTGACCTGGAACGCCGAACCATAACGATTGCTGAACTCAAAGACAGATTTACCATCCCACTGCACAAAAACACAGTGCTTAAAAACGATGCCGGATCAAAACAGACCGGCTCAAAAAGCACACTGTCATATCTTTTTGAGTTCCTCGATGCTTATGACTTCTCGAGTGAAAATAAGAGTATCATTCAAGAGTCGAATAAAACAATTATCAATTCTTCGGTACTCGGTCTGATATTTGAGAAATTAAACGGTTATAAAGAAGGATCAATATTTACACCCGGCTTTTGCACAATGTATATGAGTCATGAGGCTGTGAGGCAGGCTGTTATTACCAGATTTAATGCTGAGTATAATTGGGAATGTCAAAATTTTACCGATCTCTACAACAAGGTTAACAGGATACCTCTTGAAGAATCAAATAATGTTTTTAAGAGTCTGCGAATTTGTGATCCCGCAGTAGGTTCCGGGCACTTGTTGGTGTCAGTTCTGAACGAATTAATCAGCATCAAGAGTGAACTCAATATTCTTTGTGACAGGGAAGGTAAGATTCTCAGAGGTTATGAAGTGGTGGTTGAAAACGACGAATTAATCATCACTTATGAAAATGAACTTTTTGTTTACAACTATCAGAACAAGGAGAGTCAGCGGGTTCAGGAAGCAGTATTTCATGAAAAACAGACCATTATAGAGAATTCACTTTTTGGAGTTGATATAAATCCTAAATCTGTGATGATATGCAGACTAAGATTATGGATTGAGTTGCTGAAAAATTCCTTCTACACAAAGGAAAGTGGGTACAAACATCTGGAGACACTTCCAAATATTGATATTAATATAAAGGCAGGGAATTCTCTTGTTTCAAGGTTCTCAATCAATGATAAATATGAGAAAACAAACCTTGTTTACAGGGACAAACTCAAGACAGCTATCGATAGGTATAAAGAGCAAGTTATACTGTATAAATCAGTGCATGACAAGGCAATGAAAAGGGATATCGAGAAAAAAATAGCTGCGCTTAAGGCCCGGTTCAGGGAAATGGTTAATCCAACCGACAAAGACTATATCAATCTCACCTCAAAGGAGAATGAACTCCTTACTCCACCGATGATTTATTCACAGGAAGATCGCGATGCCTGGACGATAAGACTGCAGGAATTGATGTCAGAAAAAGATGAACTTCAAAAGCGGTATGATCTTAAAATGAAGACACTTTATGGCAATTCATTTGAGTGGAGGTTTGAGTTTCCTGAAGTACTTGATGATAATGGCAAGTTTACCGGGTTTGATGTGGTAATAGGCAATCCACCCTATATTCGGCAAGAGTCGATCTCTGCTATTAAGGACTACCTTAAAGAAAACTACAATGTGTTTGAAGGAACTGCGGATCTTCTCACTTATTTTATTGAACTCGGATATGATATACTGAAAAAAGATGGAGTTTTTCAATTCATAGTTGCGAACAAATTTGCACGTGCAAATTATGGGAAAACCCTTCGTGGTTTCCTCGCCAAAAATACCACACTAACACATTATTTGGATTTTAATGACTACCCGGTTTTCGAAGAGGCAGTTGTTCTTGCGGCTATTTTGGGATTTGTCAAAAAACATCCGGATTCAATGAACCGATTTAAACATTTTAAAGTAGGAAAAGAAAAATTTGACAATAACATCCAAGGGTACTTGAATGATCATGGACTTGTTATTGATCAAAAAAATCTTGGTGATGACCCATGGACTTTTGAAAACCCTGTGATGCTCAAGATTAAAAATAAAGTGGAAGCCCAAGGCAAACCCGTTAAAGATTGGGGACTTACCATTAACCGTGGTATAGTGACCGGATTAAATGAAGCTTTTGTCATTGAGCAAAATAAAAGAAATCAATTGGTGCAAGAGGATGCCGAAAGTGATGGTGTATTATTCAAACTATTAAGGGGTCGAGACATACACCAATATTTTGTTGAGGATTCAAAATTATTTGTGATTGGTACATTCCCGTCAAGAAAACTTGATATTAAAAATTATCCTGCGATACATAATTACCTGACTGAGTTTGGACAGGAACGGTTGGAACAAAGTGGAGAGAAGGATGCCAGGAAACGGACGAATAATAAATGGTACGAAACTCAGGATACTATCGGTTATTGGGCGGAGTTTAGCAAACCGAAAATAATCTATCCAAACATGACAAAATTCTTGCCATTTGTTTTAGATGATGAAGGATACTACACAAATCAGAAGTGTTTTATTATGACAGGGGAAAGGTTGTATTATCTGGTTTCATTTTTTAACTCCTGGTTATTCAAGTTTTGTTTTAGAGAGAATTTCCCTGAATTGATAGGTGGAACTCGGGAACTTAGTAAAGTTTTCTTTGAAAAGATACCTGTAAAACCAATCACAGATGAAGCCGAACAGCCGTATAAAACAATTGTTCAAAAAATCATGACCATCAAAAAAGCCGATCCGACCGCAGACATCTCAACCCTCGATGCCAAACTTAACAAAATGATCTATGAATATTATGGGATCACACCGGAAGAACAAGTTGTGATTGAAGAGACCGTTAAGGGTTGGATGGGAAATGTAGAAAGAGCTTATGGACAAAAAGATTAATGATAATACTGGACTCGATAAATATTGGGAGGAAAATTATAGAAGGAGCTTAGAATATGGGGGAGCTTATTTTGGAACAGGATATACAATGCTTGCTGCAGCTGAGGTACTTTTTAGGCAAACCTGTCGTAATCGAAAAGAATTCTTTCGAAAAAATAGAGGGAAAACAAAATTTACCCCAGGACATTGGAAGAAGACAAAAGAAGAGTCGCTTTTATTGGGCTTTTTACCCGCGACTCTACTTTTAGCCCTTGCAATCGAAAACTTCATCAAGGATTACTATTGTTGTATTGATAGAACTCTACGAGCAAGAGACTCTAAGATACCTAAAAAACTTGGGAAACATGATCTCGTAAAACTATTTATTGAGTGTAACATCCAACTCACTGACAAAGAAAAGCTTTTACTGGAGTACTTACATGCTCATTTGGTCTGGCGTGGTCGATATACAATCCCTAAAGATAGTAAAGAGTATGCCAAATATTATTCATCGAATTTCGAAGAAATTGAAGTTTACAAAAGTTTTGAGAAAAATAATAAATTCTCACCCGAAGTTGTATCGATATTAAAGAAACTGGGAGTTAGGTACAGGGGGATTTGAGCCTTTATTGTTTTTTTTGTAGTTTTTTCAGTAAATATGGGAGCGTTTGCATATGAGTGTAATAGAATCTTTAAAGGAACATTTGGATAGTTTTACAACTGCTCCTATTTTATTTGTGGGTTCAGGTTTCTCAAGGAGATATTTAGGGTTAGAAAATTGGTCCAGTATGTTAGAGAAATTTTCGCTTAAAACCACAAAACCCTATAAGCAGTATTTATCCAGCGCGAATAGTTTACTGCCACAAGTGGCGTCCCTGATAGCCCAAGAATTTCATAGTATTTGGTGGGAATCTGAAGAATACAATATAAGTAGGGAACAAAATTCAAATTTCTGTGACTACGAAGAATCACCTTTAAAGATTGAAATTTCAGAGTACTTAAAGACTATTCCTCTTTCTGAAGAACCATCTCTACTTCGTGATGAAATTGAAGAATTAAAAAATGCTGAAATTGACGGGATAATCACAACAAATTGGGATAATTTACTCGAAAATATTTTTCCAGACTTCAAAGTTTTTATCGGTCAGGATGCAATTCTATTTAATCATAATCAAGAAATTGGTGAAATATATAAAATACATGGATGTTGCTCTGATCCAAATTCTCTGATTTTGACATCTAGAGACTATGAGGGTTTTAATAAAAAAAATCCATACTTGACGGCTAAACTGCTGACTTTCTTTATTGAACATCCAATTATTTTCATTGGTTATTCTCTTAGTGACAGTAACATTAACAGTATTTTGCATTCCATCGCAATGTGTTTAACGACCGAGACAGTGACTAAACTTCAAGATAGACTAATTTTTGTGGAGTGGGACGAGAATTTTGAAACCCCGGATTTTGGTAATTCAATATTGGTTAAAAACGAGGTTAACATTCCCATTAAAGTAATTAAGACCAAAAGTTTTTTACCGGTATATGAAACTTTGGCTACATTTAAGAGGCGATATAATGTCTCTCTACTTAGGAAATTGAAGGAACATGTTTACGACCTTATTGCAAGTACAAACCCTCATAATAAAATTCTTGTATTAGACATGGATGATTCGACAAATCTTCAAGACGTGGATTTTGTAATTGGGGTTGGGATTGCAAAATCATTGCATCACAAAGGTTATACTCCAATTACAAGAATTGATTTGTTACGGGATATTATATTCGACAATGGGGATTTTGATGCAAATGAGATAGTTAATAGCACTCTCCCATTGATATTGAGGAGTGGAGTGAAATTTGTCCCATGTTTTAAGTACCTAAAAAAGGCAGGTTATTTGAATGGGGTAGATACAGAAAATTTATGTCCTAAACTAATTGAAAGAATGCAAGTAGATATTACATTTTTCCAACCCAGAAATCTCTATACTGTTGATAAGTTGAATGCAATAGCTTCAATCTCTGAAGGAATTACCGAATTAGAGACAGAGTTAGGACCTTCAGGTGTATTAAAATATGGAACTTTTGTACCCATCGAGCAGGTAGATGATGAAATACTGGAACAGTTTCTTCAAAATAATTTTGAGACATTACACAATGACACAAGATATCAATCGTCATTTTATAAGTTAATATGTTATTTTGATTTTTTGAAATATGGCTTACCTTAAATTTATTTGTTATCCTTAGTAAACATTAAAGAATTTGAAACTAATGTGCATTTATGTATAAAATTTATGGCTCAGGCTATTTATTTCATAAACCTGAGCCGACAAATAATCTTTAATTTTTAAAAATATCTTATGGGTTTACTTCATTTGATTTAATCATCTCAATATAATTTATTGGTTCTAAGAGGATTGGAACTCTATCAGGTGTGAATCCGGACCTAAAAATTTCGCTCCAATATTCATAGTTCTTCTTCCCTGAAAAAGCAGTACTGGCGAGTGCTCGATTTCTCCAGAGGGGCAAATTTTTCAGGTTCTTAATGAAAGTCCTTATATTAATCCATAATTGGTCGTCAAATTTTTGTTGAAACAGGGAATCTTCATTGAAAGTTTTACCCAAATTGCTGAAGTAATTTTTTATCACATATTTTACGAAATCAAGCCAGTTAACCATTATTTCTTCTTTACTCATTCGATATGCGACCAAGTGATCATCACTAATTTCTGAGTCTTTCTCTTCCATGATTTTGTTTTCTATTTTACTTACGCCGATTTCTGGTAAAAACTTATTGATGTAAATTTCTTCAGCAATGATATTAAGCAAATTTATGATCTGACTTATCTCGAGCTCCCGGGGATTTAAACCCTCATCAGCCATATATTTTATTGGGGTCGTGAGAAGAACTCTTGTATTTATGAATTTTGCAAGAAAAGATTTGTCAAAAGCACTATAAGAAATTGGCACTTCCTTTGCCTTTCCTTCCCTGTCAATGTAGTCTTTCAATTTATTGTCATTAGCCTCTGTGATAGAATGTTTTATGCTATCAAAGATGTACTTTTTAATATTTGCATTGTCCCCTTTAAAATAGTCAACAATTTTTTGTTCTGAGAAAGAAAAATCATCAGGTTCTAATTTGTGATCAATCTGGTACTGTTTCACACGTTCGAAATAGAGCGTATTGTTTAGCTGTCGCATAATCGATTTATCAAATGCGATTTGACTGAGTGTGCTTCCTGCGTTGGTGTTGGTTTCAACCAATCTATCTATGTTCGGGGATAAGAATAGCCTTAATAGAAGTTTTTTCGAACCCAGGAGGATTTGTGCTACGGCCTTGTGCTGTCCATCGAAAACTTTAACCTTGTTGTCCTCGATTCTTGCTAAAGTTAGATGGAGCTGAGGGTTTTTTTTATCGAACTCCTTAACCAATTTGCTGATACTACTGTTTATGCCTCTTGGATTGATTAGTTCATCATGAAAAACATATTCTACGGGTAATTCAATAAAACAAGTCTTTTCTTCCGAAAGATGATCAGTATAAACTTCAATTTGTCTGATTTTATTGTCACCCAACTCAGAAAGACTGTAATTGACTTTGTCGTCTTTAACAGTGAATCTAAAATCAAATTTAGAACCACCATAATGATCTAAAACATGTTTGAGCGAAGCGGATTTATTTTCCGAATTGAGTGTTTTTTCCTGAATCTTCTTTAGCTTGTGTAAAATCTTGGCAATCTGTAAATCCGAATCTTGCTTTGATTTATTGCAACTTTCATGAGTTATTGCGAAATTTGACTCATTGTCCTTGCCTTTGTTCGCAAGAGGTGTGATGTGATCAATGTTTGTGGTATGGAGATTAGTGTTAATAGGTTCACCACAAATAAAACATGAATAATTTTGAATCATTAAAAGATTTTGGGTGATCTCAGCGTACTGAGTCTTAGAAAGGGAACTTAGATATTTTGATGCCATTGTCTATCCTTTAGTAAATATTAATATAATGTTTTTCGATTGATTCGATTGAAAAACTCACTTGTTTAGGTTCCAACTGCCTGTGAAAATTCAGTAAAAAATAGTCCAATAAAAGTAATCTAAAATAGTTAAAAAAATAATTGCTTCCAAAAACAATTTCATTTTATGTCGAAAAAAAGGTGTGGTGGGTTAGCCAAAACAAACTGGGTAGTTATTCTGCAGAATGGCGTGGGATACAATGTTTAACGGACCAGAGATTATTATTATCTACTTGGGCCGCTCAATAGACAATCATGTTAAACGCAGGAAAAACTTGCGTTTAATGTCTGAAAAGGATCGTTTTCATAAGTTTAAGAACTTAAATGCAAAATTTAATAACATATTACCGCAGACCAGAAGGAAATATATAGACCCTTTCTGACAGAGTGCTTACAAATCTTTTAAAATCGTGGAATTACTTCATCTGTCTCGCGCCATCGAGCATCTCAAGGAGAACAGGTTTAAAATCAGGCTCCTTTCTTTTTAGATTATTTAAGCTCCAGTTAGAATCCGATTCTACTAAATTCACATGATGTAAGTTTGAAGAATATTTTTTAGATTCACAAACATTTTATACTTTACCCCAATCATTAATCATTTCTTTTACTGGCGGAATATGGGAAAAATCGTTAATAATTATGAATTATTGGAGCAACTGGGCCAGGGCGGAATGGGTGTTGTCTATAAAGCCCGGCATATTCATTTTAATGAAATATTTGCAATAAAAAAACTTTGGGAACAGTTCAGTGCCAATGAGATGGTGTTGAAGCTCTTCCTTAATGAAGCTAAGATACTCCGAATACTAAATCACAAAAATATAGTGCATGTCACCGACATTTTTAGTCTCGAAGATCAGAATTATATTGTGATGGAATATATCGATGGAAGGACACTTCATGAAATCATCAAAAAAGAGGTTGGACCTATCCGTAGGGAAAGAGCAATTAAACTGTTCAAACAGATGTTGGAGGGTGTAGCCTATATTCATAATCAACCAACCTCTATAATTCATAGAGATATAAAACCCCTTAATCTTCTTGTGACCGAAGATGATTCCTTAAAGATCACAGATTTTGGAATAGCTAAAGTTCTTGATACCGTACAAAATGCAAGTACGGTTATGAAGGGGACACCTGTATATATGAGCCCTGAGCAGATAATTGATCCAAACACTGTTGATCTCCGAACAGATGTTTACAGCCTTGGAATGACATTTTATGAAATGTTATGCGGGAAGACTCCCTTTTCAGGAGATAAAGTTACAAGTCCAACTGCGATTTATACTATAATAATGAATGGTGAGGTACCGGCGCCTACATATTTTTATCCTGGAATTTCGAAAAAACTTTCTGATTATGTAATGAGAGCAATTCACAAAGATAGATACAAAAGATTTGCAAGTACTTCTGAAATGTTAATTGAACTGGAAAGAATTGAGGAGTGGGAAGGAATTCTAGGCGAAAAAAAGATATCAACGGGCACGGCACGACGACGCTTTGACTTTATGGGACTACTCTCGCGCTTTCTTCCGAAACCAAAACCTCAGCAAAATTTAACAAGAGAAATTGGCAGGAAAGAAAAACTACCAAAGACCATGAGGCAACCAACCCAGATGGAGATGTCTCTAAAATTAGAAGAACCATGGCATTTTTCTCATTTGGGAAAAGGATATTTTTTAGAAGTATCTCGACTATTGGGATTTGGCCGGACTTTGGAAGCTCCAATTCAAATTATTTATATTGGCAAATCTGGTGTAGCCTATATCGAAAAGAATCGTGGTAGAATGGTCAATCCTAATTGGGCGGTAATTCTGGAAAATGGCGAGAAACTAAGGTACCAGCGGAATAGAAATGAAGGTGTGTTGCCCGGGCTTTGGAATACTTCAAATTGTCATTTCTTTTTATGGAATGATATCAGAGAATATTTTACAGATAAATAAAAAAGTGTTGTTATCTAAAGTTTTAACTGGCTGACAACAATATTATAAGCAAGAAAAATTTGCGATTGTTACCAAGCAGAGATCGGTTTTTTCATGTTTAGGCTCTTATTAGCAAAATTTAATAACCGATATCCCATGACAAAATGAACCTGTCTGGACACTTTCCAACTGCATATTTACTAATCTTTTAAAATCGGCGAAATAATTCATCAGCCGATCGGCATGATCGCCTTCGTTAACTTTCAGTCGGTGAGTATTAAACCAAGTTAAAAAAAACTTGTTTTTCCAATATTTCAGGTTGGTTTGGTGACCTCTCTCATGTGGCTAAACCCTCATGAACCGGGCTGAAATTGCCAATTTTCGTACCCAACTACCCCGCCTGATCGTAGGCTTTTTTGATCCAGTCAAATACTTCCTGATTTAATTCTGAGATATCTCCGATTTTGATTCGGTGGGTACACATGGAATTCCAACTGCCGGCTTTTTCGGTGATACCTGATGGTTCTTCACCTTTGATATTCAGACCCAGATCAAGTCGGGTTTTAACACTTGGTTGGATGATTGCAAACTGTTTTTTTCGTCTTATGCTCACATAAGCTTTTTTGGGAGCTTCTTCAATATCGTCGCCAAATCCACAAATCACTTCCATTAGTTTTTCGTAAATGGGGAAGAGATTTTCTTTCCCTTTATATTGATCGTCTATAAGTTGCGACTGATCTTCTACAGATCCTGCATCAGTTCCACGAGCTTTGTGGGTGATCATATTCGCAAATCCATAAGTTATCCCATGGTCACTTTTTAGGAAGTTAACGATCTCCAAGTGTTTCTGCAATCCACTTGCTGAAATAATATTTCTCCACTCCTCAAGTGTTTTTCCAGTCTTCAAAATGAATTCATCTTGCATGTTAACTCCGGGTTAGTCAGTTTTCTAATAAAATTGTATTTCTTATATTGCAAAATGAAAAAAAGTATTTAATTATTCAAATAAAGAATTATTATGTCACCCGACAATAGTATTAATATCAGATCAGCAGAACAAAAAGATCTGATTGAGATTAGAGAATTACTCCGCACCACATGGTATGACGCATATGATTTCATCCCCAAGGAAGACCTTGACTGGTATTTGGATGCAAATTATAGCGATGTTAAGTTAAAAGAGTTGCTTAAAACTGACAGGGAAGAGTGTTTCGTTTATGATGACGGAGCCCTTTCAGGTTGGATGCGCTTGCGTCTGGACGATGACAATAACATTTTTTCAATCATTTCGTTATATGTCCTCCCGTCACACCAGGGAAAAGGAATCGGGAAACAACTTCTTAATTTTGCCTGCGAATTTGCACTTGAGTACAGATTTGAAAAAGTAACACTTGGAGTAATGACACAAAATGAAAAAAGTGCCAAATGGTACAAAGATCAAGGATTTGAAGTGATTGGCAAAGAACCCTTTATTATGGGCAAAACCGAAGTTGAACACCTCATAATGGAAAAAGTAATTTTCTTTCAGTGATACTTTCCATTTCACTTTCTTAGCCCCTTTAATAGTTGTAAATTTAAGTTTAAAATTTTACAATTTTCGAATTATATTGCCCTCAGGAGACCATAATGGCTGATTTTCCTATTAAAAGATTACGCAGGTTACGCTACAACCCTCTGGTTCGTGACCTCGTTCGTGAAACACTTCTTACCAAAAACGATTTTATTTATCCGATGTTTGCTGTTCCCGGTACGGGAATCAGGAAAGAAATCCGATCCATGCCCGGAGTCTTTAATTTCTCTATTGATGAACTGGTAAAAGAGTGTAAAGAAGTGGCAGCCTTGGGAATTCCTGCGGTTATTTTATTCGGAATCCCGGAACATAAAGATGAAGTGGGATCTGATGCTTATTCAGACGAAGGAATCATTCAAAGAGCAATTCGTGCCATTAAAGCTGAAGTGAAAAATCTGCTTGTTATCACCGATGTCTGTTTGTGTGAATATACTTCGCATGGTCACTGTGGAGTTTTAAATGGTGAAGAGATTTTAAATGATGAGACAGTGGATCTACTCGTAAAAGAAGCTGTGTCTCATGCCAAAGCTGGTGCCGATGTAATTGCTCCTTCTGATATGATGGATGGTAGAATTGGTGCCATTCGTAAGGGGCTTGATGAAAATGGATTTAAAAACATCCCTGTTCTCAGTTATGCAGTGAAGTATGCCTCGGGATATTATGGACCGTTTAGAGATGCTGCAGATTCTGCTCCTGCATTTGGTGACAGAAGATCACATCAAATGGATGTTGCCAATGGTGATGAAGCGATAAGAGAAGCTTTGAGTGATGTTGAAGAGGGTGCCGATATAATTATGGTTAAACCCGCCGGTGCCTATCTGGATATCATCAGAAGAGTAAAAGATGCTACGGGGATGCCCCTTGCAGCATATCAGGTATCTGGTGAATATGCAATGATTAAAGCCGCCGGAAAACTCGGTTGGATAGATGAGGAACGGGTTATGATGGAATCACTTGTGGCAATTAAAAGAGCCGGAGCTGATATGATCCTAACATATTTTGCAATGGAAGCAGCTAAAGTACTCGACAGAAACAAATAATTTTTAAATATTGAGAATCAAAATGGATATTAGTAAAAGCATCAAGCTTTTTGAAGAAGGTAAAAAATATATTCCCGGTGGAGTTAATTCACCTGTAAGAGCATTTAAATCTGTGGGTGGAAACCCTGTGTTCATGGCAAGAGGTGAAGGATCAAAACTGTTTGATGTTGATGGAAATGAATACATTGATTATATCGGAAGTTGGGGACCCCACATCTTTGGTCACAATCCACCGTTCATAAAAGAAGCTGTCTTAAAAGCTTTGGAGAATGGTTCAAGTTTTGGTGCTCCCACCGAAATGGAAGTGGAGATGGCAAAACTGATCACCTCAATGGTTCCATCAATTGAGATGGTGCGGATGGTTAACTCGGGAACGGAAGCCACGATGAGTGCAGTCAGAGTTGCCAGGGGATATACCAACAGAGAAAAAATAATCAAATTTGAAGGATGTTATCACGGACATGCCGATTTTTTCTTGATCAAGGCGGGGAGTGGAGCATTAACATTTGGTCAACCCGACAGTCCCGGTGTAACAAAAGGAACTGCAAATGACACTTTGATTGCAAGATATAACGATCTTGACAGTGTTATTGAATTGGTGAAACAAAATAAAGGTGAAATCGCAGCTCTGATTCTTGAACCCGTGGTTGGGAATATGGGAGTTGTAATTCCTACTGAAGATTTTATGAATGGTTTGCGGGAAATTTGCACCAAAGAAGGAATAGTTTTCATTTTTGATGAAGTGATGACCGGTTTCCGTCTTGCACAGGGTGGCGCTCAAGAGGTATTTGGAATCACTCCTGACATGACAACTTTTGGAAAAATCATTGGTGGTGGACTTCCTGTTGGTGCTTTTGGTGGCAAAAGGGAGATTATGGAAAAACTTGCACCCATGGGTCCAGTATATCAAGCCGGTACTTTAAGTGGAAACCCTCTTGCTATGGCGGCAGGATTTGCAGCTTTAACACATATCAAAGAGAATCCCGGAATTTATGATCTACTTGAAGAGAAAACCGATAGACTTGAGACAGGATTTAGAGAAAATCTTGAAAAGCTTGGAAAAGCATATAGAATCAATCGGATTGGTTCAATGATTAGCATGTTCTTTACCGAACAACCGGTTTACGATCTCGAATCAGCAATGAAATCTGACACCGCTTTATATGCAAAGTTTTTTCACGGTATGCTCGACAGAGGAATTTATCTTCCGCCTGCGCAGTTTGAATCATGGTTCCTGAGTACTGCCCTTACAGATGATGACATCGAGAGGACAATAAAAGCTCATTATGAAGCTCTTTCATAGTTCTCAATAAAACGGATTGAGTAACTTTTTTCTTTTAATTAAATAAAAGATGAAGAGGGGAATATAGATCAGGATAAAAGTCAGGATCGTTAGTGCGAGCCCAAATATGAGGATACCGTGCATTCGTCCAAGAAATGTGGTAAACCAGTCAACATAACTTGCTGAGTTGATTTTCAGGAATGACAAAACCAGATTTATAATAAATATTAGAGCAACCAACAGTCCAAAGCCCGGTAAGGCATTTTTGAGATCGGTGTGGCTTGGTGCTATGTGTGCCGAAATGGATGTCATTATATAAAGAATTATCACTGACAGGATTGTTGGTTTTATCAGGGTACCGCTGACAATCGAGATGTTCGCGCTGATTTTTGAATAAACTTCTTTTAATACACTGACTGTTGAGTTGTTGAAGTTATCCAGTTCAAATTTGGATTTAACCGGCTCGGCTGCCAAATCGGGGAAAAAGGTATCAAAGAGGAGATAGAGGATTAAACTTCCAACCAAAAGAGGGGCAATCCCTATAAAAAAATTGCCAATTGACTGATAAAAGCTTTTGGGATTGTAGTTGTGGGAAACATATCCAAGTACACCGGAAGCCTTATCGGGCTTAAACAGTGCAACTTCATTTATTTTATGCCTGAATATCAGACAAAAAATGGCATGTCCAAGTTCATGAACTGGTATTCCTATCCATGCGGTGAGATAAACACCTTTCCATCCCGTGGTTTTGCTGAAAGAGATGCAGATCATTCTTTGTAATAAAAAGAGTGCTGCGGTAATCAATCCCGTCAGACCAAAGATTAAAATTACATGGATAAGTGTAAGTTTGGAGGCGTTAAGAAAAGTGTCTAAAATCATCCGTTATGATAGATTAATTATATAATTGAAAACAACAATTTACAAAATATTGAAGTAAAATTGACCCCTAAGATCGATAAAAAATCACAAGCAAATGAAGTGGCAAAAAGACTAAAAGCCACATATCCTGAAGTTGAAATTGCATTAAATTTTAATTCTCCTTTTGAACTTCTGATTGCTACAATACTTTCTGCACAATGCACAGATGCAAGAGTTAATATCGTAACTCAAACCCTCTTTCAGAAATTTAAAAACCCTCAAGATTTTTCAACTGCAACACTCGAAGAAATAGAAAAAGAGATATTTTCGACCGGTTTCTATAAACAGAAAGCAAAGAGTCTCAAAAATTGTTCTGAAATTCTTGTGACGCAATATGGGGGAGAGGTGCCAAAAGATTTTGATATTCTCCGTCAACTTCCGGGTGTTGGAAGAAAAACAGCCTCAGTTGTTGTGGGAAATGCTTATGGAATCCCGGCAATCGCAGTTGACACTCATGTTAAACGACTCTCAAATTTGCTTGGACTTGTAGAGGTTTCAGACCCTGAAAAAATCGAATCGGATTTGAAGGAATTACTTGATCCTGTTGAATGGGTTTCATTTTCCCATCTGCTTGCCACCCATGGCAGAAATGTCTGTTTTGCAAGAAAACCTGAATGTAACAGATGTATTCTTAATGATTTGTGTCCTTCTGTAACCAATATGTGATCCAAATCAGTCCCGTTTTTTAACATGTTTTGTTTCGACAAAATTTTTTATCTTAAACCTTGTTATATAAAATGTTTCGGGAGGATCACTTCCGAAAAATAAACTCATCTTTTGACTTGACAATTAATTAATTAAGTCATAGCTTTCCAAAAACAAATGGAGCAATTATACGAGATTTTTATACTAAGTTTACACAGTTTGTAAGTAACATCCAATAAACCGGCAAGTATGCTCAAAAGAATCTCGTTATTATCAATTGCTCTGACCTTCGTCGTTTTCTCTCAGAGTGACCTTGTTGTAATTCAATCGGATATGAATTCATGTCTGGTTCGTTTTACGCCTAACTATACCGATACCTCACTTCGTGTGGTCGCTGGCATATCATACCGCGATATCTACTTTACCGGTTCCATGTTAAATCCTTCGCTGGCTCCCGGCAGCCCAATGACGAGATCAAAGATGATTTCACTTGGAGTTCCTTCTGAAAATGGAGTTACCGTTGAGGTAATCTCCGAATCACACACTTTTATTTCCGGTAAACTTCTTCCAATTCCTTCAATTTCCTTTGATAATTCCCGCGATCCTGTTTATACTTATAAAGAAAAGACCACTGGACCCATTACAGTTGAACCTGTATCTTTTGGTGAATTTGGTATCGTCAGGGGATTAAGTGTTCAGGATTTTTACATAAATAATGTAACTCCTGAGGATGGAAGGATTAAACTTCTCACATCCATCACATTAAAATTTTCATTTAATGGTGTGAGTCAGGGAAGTTTTCGGGAAGATCAACTGTTAAAAGATATTGTACTTAATTACGATGCTGCAAAAAACTGGATTAAAACCGGGAATAATTCTCTTAAAAAAGGGTCGGCAATTGGCAGTACTGTGCTTTCAACGGGAAAATGGTACCGTTTCGAGACACCTGAAGAGGGATTTTATAAAATTACCCGGGATCAATTGCAGTATTATGGTATAGATGCTGCGACTGTTAATCCGAAAACGATTAAAATTTACAATAATGGCGGATTCGTTCTCTCGGAGAATGTTCTGATGCCAAGACCTGATGATCTTGAGGAGATTGCAATTACCATCTCAGGTGAAGATGACGGGAAATTTGATACCGGTGATTATATAACCTTTTATGGAAGAGGTACTGCATTCTGGTATTATGATACTCTGGGCAGACAAATGATGAGAAATCAGAATGTTTACTCGGCTAAAAATTATTACTGGATTACAACAGGGGGAGCCAACGGAAAAAGGACAACAACCAAACAGGCATCTTCTGATCCAACCTCGAATATTTTGGAAACTTCCCAGGCTTTTGAATTCCATGATGAAGACAAAATAAATGTTGGACAAAGTGGAAGATATTTTGTCGGCGATGAATTTTCACAATCAACTAAAACCCGTGTTTATCAGAAAAAACTTGAGGGGATTGTCCCCGGTTCTACTTCATATTACCGTTATTGGTTTGTAAACAGATCAACCGACAGAATTACCCTCACGATTGAAGAGAATGGAAATGTTCTTCGGCAGAGCAGTATGCAAGGAATTGGATCGGATCCTTATTCGTATGGAAGAATGGATAGTGTTAGAAATCTTGCCACCAATGTGAGTTACCCTGACGAAAGAAGTGTACTCCGATTCACTTTTGGCGCCACTAACAGCACATCCTACGGTTATCTTGATTTTTATGAGATAACATTTGACCGTTATCTCAAAGCATATAATGATGTTCTACTTTTCTTCTCTCCAAAACTTGGCGGAACCACAGGACCTGATTCTCTTTATGAATACAGGTTGAGTAATTTCTCAAATACCACCATTTCTGTTTACGATATCACAGATCATGCAAATGTAAAACAGATTACAAATCCTGTGATGCAGAGTGGCAGTGAATTTCGTTTCAGAATGTATGAAAAACCAAATTTTGTAAGTCGTTATTACGCCTATTGTGGCGAGCAGTTTAAGACCCCAATTAACGCAGTAGCTGTTGCCAATCAGAACATCAGGGGTGATCTCAGTGGTGCAAAATTAATCCTTGTAACAAGTAAAGATTTTAAAGAATCAGCTACACGCTATAAAAATCACAGAGAAGGGAACTTAACTGACCCAATTTCTGTAAAAATATACTATGTAGAAGAGATCATGAATGAATTTAATTGTGGTTCACTTGATCCTTCAGGGTTGCGCGATTTTATCAAATATGCTTTTGATTACTGGCAAATAAAACCTGAATATGTCTTCTTTTGGGGTGATGGAGATTACGATTTTAAAAATATCGAGGGTAAAAACAAAAACTTTGTTACAACCTGGCAGACCAGAGAGTTCCTTGATGAAATTGATGCCTATCCAAGTGATGATTTTTTTGCTTCGATTGACAAAAACGACAAAAAAGTTGATATTGCGATCGGTAGAGTTGCCATTCAGTCGGAAAAACAAGCAAACGATTATTTAAATAAAATTATTGCATACGAGCTCAGCACCGATAAAAATGCCTGGAAAAACCTTGTAACCCTTGTTGCTGATGATAATTTAACATCGCAGGGAATTGATCTTGCAAGAAACACAGAACAATCTGAGAGACTTGCTCAGACTGTAATTCCGAAACAGTATGAACAAAAGAAGATTTATCTAATCAATTATCCTACAGTTCAGACAAGTCTGGGTAGAAGAAAGCCCGATGTTAATGCAGCAATTGTAAATGCAATTAATGATGGAACCGTTTTATTAAACTATATCGGTCACGGAAGTCCTGAACTTTGGGCTCACGAACAGGTTTTTGTAAAAAGTTCAACCATACCACAATTGCGGAACAACAGATATTTTTTCCTGACTGCTGCAACATGTGATTTTGGATATTATGACAGAACAGAGGTTCAAAGTTCAACAGAAGATCTGTTGTTTCTTCCCAATTCGGGATCAATTGGGGTATTTACTGCTGTAAGGCCTGTTTTTTCCGAGCAGAATACTGTGTTGAACGATGATTTTTACACTCAGATAATGAGTAATATTAGAGATACAGAGAATCTTCCACGAAGAATTGGGGCTGCTTATCTCAGTACCAAAATGAAATTTATTACACCAAATGATCAGAAGTTTCATCTCTTTTGTGATCCTGCCTTAAGGCTGGCGTTACCTCAGTATCCGGCAAAAATTGATTCGGTTAATGGTATTGATCCTGCACTTCAGGTTATTCCTGTTAAAGCCTTAAACAGTATAAAGATAGCGGGAACTGTTAAAAAAGCTGATGGTACAAATTGGACAGATTTTAATGGTGAGGGACTGCTTACAGTTTATGATGCAGAAACCACTTTGCCATTACCTGAGATCGGTTCAAATGTCAGTATGAAGGTACCCGGTGGATTGATCTTCCGCGGTAGAGTTTCGGTAATTGCCGGTAAGTTTGCAACTGATTTTGTGGTTCCAAAAGACATTTCGTATGACAATCAAAAAGGGAAAATTGTTTTTTACTTTTTTAACAGTGAAAAAGACGGACTGGCATACACTGATAATATCACAATTGGTGGTGTAGATCAATCTGTCATTAATGACGGAAAAGGTCCTTTAATCGAAATTACATTTGATGACGCACAATATGAAAATGCCTATTTGGTGAACCCGAACACAACATTGGTTGTTTCACTTTCAGACCAGACCGGACTAAACACAACCGGACTTGGGGTTGGGCATAAAATTGAAGCCATTTTGAATGGAAATGATCTGAACCCGATAGACCTGACAAATTTTTTCACAGGTGATCTTAATTCGGGTGGAAAAAGCGGGAAAGTGAATTACAAATTTTCGGATTTGGCAGCCGGTATCTATGATATCAGCGTAAAGGGATGGGATGTTTTTAACAATGCATCCACAGCACAAACTGAGTTTAAAGTTGTTTCCGGTGGGGGAACTGCAGTTGAATATGTAATGAATTATCCCAATCCATTTACATCAAACACATTTTTTACATTTCAACATAATATTCCCGGACAGATTGATGTCAGAATTCTGATTTATACGATCGCCGGAAGAAAAATCAAAGAAATAGACGCCAAATGGGTTAATGACCGGTTTGTGCGAATTGAGTGGGATGGCCGTGATGATGATGGCGATCTTGCAGCAAACGGTACTTATCTTTACAAGCTGATTGTCAAACCCGTTACAGGTGGGGAGTCAAAATCGGTTCTTGGCAAGTTAAGTATCATCAGATAGAGTTTAAATATTTTTATTTCATGGAGGTTAATTAATGTATAAGTTCAAAGTCACATTCCTGGGTTTAATGATTGCGTTTGGTATCAATAACACAGTTTTAGCCCAAGGTGAAGCTGCGGTTCCCTTTCTGCTTATAGCGCCGGATTCAAGAGGTGGTGGTATTGGCGAATCGGGTGCAGGTCTTGCTGATAATTCATCCGCGGTTTTCTGGAACCCTGCAGGAATTGCATTCCTTACAGGTCAGGAATTCAGTTTCACGCATTCCAACTGGCTGCCACAATTTAAACTTGATCTTTTTTATGATTATGCAACATACAGAAACTACATCGAAGAACTTGATGGAAGTGTTACTGCAAGTGTTACATATATGAACTATGGTGAGTTTGTAAGAACAGGTCCGGATTCTCCTGATCCACTCGGAACATTCAGATCGTTTGATATGGCTGTTACGGCAGGTTATGCAACAAAACTTTCTGATGATTGGGGACTTGGTGTTAACCTTCGTCTCATTCACAGTCGTTTATCTGATCAGCCAACAGGTCAGGAACAGGGAACAGGAACTGCTACATCTGTAAGTTTCGATTTGGGTTTTATGTGGAGACCAACTTCACTTATACTTCCATTTACAGATTATGATCTTGGCAATAAATTTTCGATTGGTCTTAATTTAAGTAATCTTGGACCAAAAATTTCTTACATCGATAGAGCTCAGGCAGATCCTATCCCAACCCAGTTCAGACTTGGTTTGGCATACAGAATTTTATCTGATGATTATAACAGTTTAACTTACACTCTCGATTTTACCAAACTTCTTGTAAGAAGATATGCAGATGGAACCAGTGATGATTTTTATCAGGCTATTTTCAGTGCATGGGGTGACAAATCGATTGGTGAAGAACTTGCCGATGTTGTAACTTCGATGGGTCTCGAATACTGGTATGGTACGCCGGGTGATTTCCTTTTTGCTCTTAGAGGCGGATTCTTTTATGAAGATCCAAATTATGGAAACAGAAAATTCATCACCCTTGGTGCCGGTCTAAGATATGATATCTATGGATTTGATTTCAGTTATATTTCAACCTCGGTCTTTAAAGATGGAGAGAACCACCCGTTGAGCGATACACTTCGTTTTACCATTCTTGTTGGATGGGGTGGATTGGCTGATAAAGTTAAAGGCCTTCCGAGAGGAATCTAATAATTTTGATGACAGGGGACAGGCGACTGTCCCTTGCCGTTTTTTAAAGGCAAATTTCCTTTATTGTTTCTTTTACTTCCCGTTTATGGGTTAAAACCCTTATCTTTAAAATTTGTATAAATTTTATTCTCGACACATGAAACTACTTAAAACAATTACTCTCATCGTTTCTTTTGGTGCCACGGTTTTTGCGCAGTCATATTCGACTACCATTACCCCAGGATCATCCAAAACCGGCGATATCACAAATTCAGCAACTGACACCGTAAAGATACTCGCTGTAATGGCAGAGTTTCAGCCTGACAATGATAACACCACTGTTGGAAATGGTACATTTAATTCGATATATTCTCAGGAATACGGGAGTTCGATAGTTGATCCGCTTCCTCACAACAGGAACTATTTTCTTGCTCATTTGGAATTTGTGAAGAACTATTATCATAAAGTTTCGGGAGGGAAACAGGTAGTTGTATTTGAGGTTTTGCCAAACAGTGTAACCCTGTCAAAAACCATGAGAAACTACTCTCCGCCGATCAATTCGACCGATTTTACTGTGATGGGTGATTTTGTTCAGGAGACATGGACACTTGCAGATCAGGCAAATCCCGGTTTTAATTTTGGTGGATATAATCTCTTCTTCATTTTCCACGCAGGCGTTGGAAGAGATGTTTCTCTTCCCGGCAGCCTGGGTAATGAAAGAGACTTGCCATCGATTTATTTTAATCTCGCGAGTTTACAAAAGTTTTATGGGAGCGGATTTCAGGGAGTTCCGGTCAGTAATGGATCAGTATTTATAAAAAATACCGGGATTTTACCCCAGACTCAAAACAGAGAAGTTTCATCTTTTAACTCCAAATTCCTTTATAACATCACGATTAACGGATTGCTTGCTTCAACAGTTGCAAGTTACCTTGGTTTACCCGATCTTTTTGACACCAACACCGGGATGAGTGCCATTGGCAGGTTTGGTTTAATGGATGGACAGTCGATTTTTGCATATAATGGAGCTTTTCCGCCTGAACCTTCCCCATGGGAGAAGATCAGGCTGGGTTGGGTCACTCCTGTCGAACTGACTGGTACATTAGCCGATTTAACAGTTGTTACCAACAGAATTGCGGTTACCGGTGATACCACTCTAATAAAACTGCGAATTAATGAAAACGAATATTTCCTGATCGAAAACCGCCAGAGAGATGCATTTAAAGATGGTGCAAAAATCACCTTGATGGTAAACGGATCGGTTATTGTAAAATCGTTTCCTAAAGATACTACAGGTTTTGCCAGTTATTCCATCGATTCACTTTCAGGAGTTTTGATGGATGTTGACGAATTTGACTGGGCACTTCCGGGGAGCGGAATTCTTGTCTGGCACATCGATGAAAAAGTTATTAATGAAAAAATAGCTGATAACAAAGTGAACACCGATAAAAGACGAAGGGGTGTGGCTGTTGTTGAAGCTGATGGTGTTAATGATATCGGTGAGAAATTTTTGACAATTTTTGGTGACGAGGTTATTGGTGAGGGAACGGAGTATGATTTTTACTTTCTCGAGAATAAAGCCGATCTTTATACCAATATATTATCGAACACTTCCAGACCAAACAGCAAAAGTAATGATGGTGCAAATTCACTTGTAACGATGAAAAATTTCCCGGCAAACGGAAACAGTATGAAATTTACTCTTTCGGTTGGCGATTCACTTATTAAACCATTCCTCAACGGGAAAACAGCCCAAAATGACAAAATAGATCAGATTTTATTGAGTGGAAACAATTATTTTGTAATGTCAGGAAACGATCTGCTTCAGACAGATTTAAACATGAATGTTACAAACCGCTACCCGGGTTTTAGCAGTCAGACGGTTGCAACACTTGAAGCCAACAACACCTATTATATTGCGGGTGCTTCAGGTAATACAATCAATCTTGCGAAGGTTACGGGCGGAATAGCGGTTTTAAGTTCACTGACGGTTACTTCAACAATTACTTCTCAGATTGTAATTTCATCCAACAGTTTTGAATCGAACAGAATAGCTGCGGGCAATGCTTCGGGTAATATTTATCGTATAGCACTGGAACCACTTACACTTCTTGATTCAATCAAAGGTGAAGCAGGATTTGCAGTAAATTCGTTGTTCCTGCGTAATGGAACTCTTAAATATATTCAAAAGAAAAGTAATTCTTCTTACAATGTTGGTGATTTTGCAGCCGGACTGATCACGATCAACGGAAATTATCTTGATGCAGTGATGATGCAAAGCCCGGTAGGGTACAGTTTATTGGTTCTTGAAGAGGGAAATAAAATCAGACAATTTCCTGAACCAGTTGAAACAACACAAAAACCGGCTACATCTCCAACAATCCGTTCCGATTATGTGACATTGAAGGGAGCATCACCGATAACTTCAATCTCAGTTTCAGACAATAAACTTGATGGTAATTTATATGTAAACTATGTTTCGGGACAGGAATTTTACTCGGTTAACACATCGGGTTCAGTAGCTGAAAATTTCCCTTTTACAATTTCAGGATCTGATGTTTTTGAAGGTACACCGGTAGCGGCTGATTTATATGGCACCTCACATCCCGAACTTGTAGGTTATACAAAATCAGGGCTTGTTTATGTAATTGATGCTGCCTCCGGCAAAATGGTAAATGGATTCCCGCTTTCGGTTGGTGAGCAATTAAAAGATTATCAGACATTTGCTCCTGTATTTTTTACCTCTGCAGGAAAAACAGGACTGGCAGTTACCGGAAAATCGGGTTATATGTCCTCATGGTTGTTAAATGAATTAACAAGCACGGTTCACTTTTCAGGGAGATATGGCAACGCCCAAAACTCTTCATCGGTGAATGCCTCTTCCGGACAACTTAAAATATCGGAATATTTCCCGCAGGCAAAAGTTTATAATTACCCGAACCCGGTAATTTCAGGTGAAACTTATATCAGGTTTTTTGTTAGTGAAGACTCCGATATTTCTGTTAAAATATTTGATTTGGCAGGAGATTATGTTGCCGGGTTGAGTGGATTTGCCAGCGGTGGTCTTGATGGTGAGATCAAATGGAATGTTTCGGCAATTGAGTCGGGAGTTTACCTCGCAAGAGTTGAAGCAAAGTCTGTTGTTTCAGGCAAAACGGATCATAAAATTATTAAAATAGCAATCATAAAGTAACGGTTTTTGATGTACAGGAAATTTTCACTCCTCTTGGTTATATTACTTTCTGCAAATGGTTTTGCGCAGTTCGACAAATACAATTCCGAATTTGAATGGTTCACCATCAAAGGTAAAAATGTTGAAGTGCATTTTCATGACGGTGCCGAGCGAACTGCCAGAGTGGTTCTTAAAATCGCCGAGGAAGTTTGGGATCCCGTTTGTTCATTATATGACTATTATCCCGACAAAGTACACTATGTAATTAAAGATATAGACGATTACTCAAATGGCGCAACCTACTTTTTTGATAACAAAATTGAGATTTGGACAAGTGCTCTCGATTTTGATCTCCGGGGTTCTCACAATTGGTTGCGGAATGTAATCTCTCACGAGTTCACTCACATGGTTCAGATTCAGGCTTCTTTTAAGACAACCAGATCTGTTCCGGCAGTCTATCTCCAAGTGCTAAACTATGAGGATAAACGGCGTCCTGATATTCTTTATGGTTTTCCCAATGTAATTGCTTCCTATCCTCTTGCAACTCTCAACATGCCTGCATGGTTTGCAGAGGGCACCGCACAGTATATGCGTACAGAGTTTGATTATGATTTCTGGGATTCACATCGCGATATGATTTTGCGTTCTTATGTTTTGGATAGCACAATGCTAACATGGAACCAGATGGGAGTTTTTGCGAAAACAAGTTTGGGTAATGAGTCGGTATATAACTCAGGATTTGCGCTCACCAAATATATTTCCCAGAAATATGGTGAAGACAAATTGATGAAGTTGACCAAAGCTCTGGGTAAATTATCAAATTTTACATTTGATGCAGCGGCTGAGGATATTCTCGGAATTAATGGAAAACAACTCTACAGTGAATGGTCTGCTTTCTTAAGAAAAGATTATGGGGAAAGAATTGCACCCGTTCTCTCAAACAAAGTGGCAGGGGAGATGGTTGGTAAAGAGGGTTTTGGTAACTTCTATCCTTCAGTTTCAAAAGATGGGCAAAAAGTATTTTATATTTCCAACAAGACCAGTGATTACTTTTCACCCACTGCGCTTTATGAATACGATGTTGTAACTAAAACTGAAAAAGTCGTGGTTCCGGGGGTAAGATCAACCTATTCAATGATACCGGGTACTGAAAAAATAATTTATTCCAAATTGTCCGATGATAATCCCTATGACTATAAAGTTCACGATATTTATGTATTTGACAGAGAAACGGAAAAAGAGACCAGATTAACTTATAATCTCAGGGCAAATATGCCTTCCGTTTCGTTTGACGGGAATAAGATTACTTTCCTTTTCCAGAAAGATGGGACTACAAATGTTGGGCTTCTTGACATAGATGGTAAAAACTTCAAACAATTAACATTTTATGCAAACGGGGAGCAGGTTTACAATCCCAAATTTTCAGCTGATTCTAAAAGTGTTATTTTTGATTTGTCCTATCACCATGGAAGAGATATTGCAACGGTTCCTGTTGACGGTGGCCCTGTTGAGTTTGTTCTTAAAACAGATTCAGATGAAAGAAGTGCTGCAGTTACCACTGATGGTAAATTAATTTATTCGTCCGATGAAACGGGGATATTCAACATTTACAGTTTTGAACTTTCCTCAAAACTGAGCAAAAGATTATCCAATGTTACCGGTGGTGCATTTATGCCTGCTGTGGATTCTGCAGGAAATATTGTTTATGCAGGATATACATCCGGTGGATATAAAATCTTCCATCTTCCTCTTCACGATCAAAGCAGCGTGGATCAATCAAAATATTATGTGAAATCAAATAATCCTCCATTAAACAGTAATAAACCTGTTACTGAAAAAGTTGTTTACGATTGGGAGAGACTTAAAAAATTTAATGATTACGATTACCCTGACACAACAAAAACAAAATATTCAGGTGCATTTTCAAGATTAAGTATATTCCCGTTTGTTCGTTATGATAACTACTCGACAACGAATAATGTGATTGAAAAGATCAAACCGGGGTTGTATGTAAGTTCTTCCGATATGTTAAACAGGTTTAGTATTTTCGCCGGCGGATCGATCAATTTAAGAGGGGAGAGAGACCTTTTCCTCAGTTTTGATTATAGAAATAAACTTCCACTGTTGCCTGCTTTGGGTTTATTCCCTGATCTTGGACTTGAAATATATAATGTCACCAGAAAAGCCGATGTTGATATAATTTTTGATGAGTTACCAAAAACTTCCACCAATGTTATTTACAACCTTTTTGAGGTGGACATAATCGCTAAACATAAACTCTTTTCCACGGAAAAGAACCTTGAATTGAGATATGTTTACAGCAGTTATACTGCATCGATTGAAAGTTTTATAATTCCGAACTCAACTGATCTTTATCCAACTTTTAACGACACATATCTGATTGGCAGCAACTTTAGAGCCACATACAAAACAGATGTTAAAATAGCCAATAAAGATATGGACATCAATCCAATCGGCAGTGGACTTGAAATCAGGTATGATTACGAGATGAACAGGTTCAATCCCGATGGTGAATATACGGTTGACGAAGGCTTACTTGTGGCACAGTACAAAAACTTTGATTTTCACCGTTTGGAGTTAAATACCCATTATTCAATTGAAACTTTTAAGGGGCACTCTCTTGGATTAAAACTGAGAGCCGGAACTATATTTGGACCTTCAGTCCCTGACTTTTTTGATTTTTTCCTTGGCGGGTTAATTGGAATGAAAGCCTATCCCTTTTATGCCATTAGTGGTAACGAACTTGTATATGCAAATTTAACCTATAGATTACCATTGTTCAGAGACATAGATTACAAATTTGGTCATCTCTATCTTGATAAAATTTATTTATCTGTTTTTGGTGATTTGGGTAATGCATGGACGGGAAATCTATCAGAGTCAGGAAACCTGAAAAAAGGTGCGGGAGCGGAACTCAGATTTGCTTTAAATTCATTTTATCTCTTCCCGACAGCGGTGTTTTTCTCGGCAGCTTATGGATTTGATGAAGTAACCAAGACAGCACAACAAGGTGAAGTGGTTCGTTATGGAAAAGAATGGAATTTCTACGGCGGAGTTCTGTTTGGTTTTGATCTTTAGAAAGGCAGTTTTATGCGAAAATTTTTGTTGGTCACACTTGTATCTCTTGTTAGTTTTAATCTTAGCGCTCAAAGGGTAGAGCCGGATGAGTTAAAGTTGACGGGAAATTTGCAATATGATGCTAAATTGCTTCATGATGCTTATCAGAATGATGAGTTAAATAAAGTTGATTTTAATCTTCAAGATAAAAAATCAGTTTTACTCTCTACAGTTCTTTCAGCCGCAGTTCCCGGAGCGGGTCAGATTTATAATGGTGACTTTTGGAAGGCAGCCATCTTCCTTGGTCTGGAAGCCGGGCTCATCACTGCCGCAGTTCTTTACAGCAAAAAAGGTGATGATAAAAATGCAGAGTTTGAGGCTTATGCCGATCAAAACTGGAGTGTTGTAAAATATGCGCAATGGCTGATTACCAACCGGACAGCACTCGGATTACCGGAAGGTGATGTTACCATCGATCCCAATACAAATCTGAAGCCTTGGGAACGGGTTAACTGGTCGGAGTTAAATCATGTTGAAAGCCGTTTTTCGCATAAACTGCCTAAATACGGTGATCAACAATATTATGAATTGATAGGGAAGTATCCACAATATAATCATGGATGGGCTGATCAATTAAACGACAACACACCTGAATATAATGCAAATTTGACCCCAATGTTTTTGGGATATGCTCAAATGCGTGGTGAAGCAAACGATTTTTATAACGCTTCAACCCGTTTTGTTGTATTTGTGGTTATTAACCATATTCTCTCAGCAGGTGAGGCGGCGTGGTCGTCAGCAGTATTTAATAAAAATCTTGCAATAAATGTTCGTGTTTCACCCGAGATTATTAATACTGCGATGGAAGTGGAATTAATTCCAAGGCTCAATTTAAGTTTAAGATTTTAATAACAATACGATCTGTTTTTTTGAATGTTATTCCCAACAGTTGAATTTGCAATATTTTTTCTAATCGTCTTCTTTGCGAGTTGGCTTGCTTATAGTAAACCATTGCTTAGAAAGTATATCCTTCTCGTAGCAAGTTATTTCTTTTACGGTTACTGGGATTGGCGATTTGCACTTTTACTCTTTTTCTGCAGTTATTCGTCATATTGGTTTGGGAAATGGATGTCCGACTCGGATGATGCCATCAAACGGAAGAGATTAATTATAGTCTCTACTGTGTTGAACCTTGGAATACTTGGATTCTTTAAATATTACGGTTTTTTTGTCTCCAATTTTAATGAGATGCTTCTCTCACTTGGTATTGGTTACAGGATAATAGCTCTTGAGGTAATTTTACCGGTAGGTATCTCCTTTTTTACATTCCAGGCAATGAGTTATGTAATCGATGTTTACAGAAACGATATACCTGCTGCAAAATCTCCGGTTGATGTGCTTCTGTATGTTTCATTTTTCCCCCAGTTGGTTGCAGGTCCAATTGTAAGAGCATCTGAATTTTTACCTCAATTATATACTCACCCCGAAAAAAACAAGATAAAAGCGGCACAGGCAGCAACCTTGATTCTTGGGGGATTGTTCAAAAAAGTGGTGATCGCAAATTATCTTGCAATACAGATTGTTGATCCAATTTTTCAGAACCCGTTGCAATATTCTTCATTTGATACAATCTTTGGTGTTTATGCTTATGCGGTTCAGATATATTGTGATTTTAGTGCATATAGTGATATAGCGATCGGACTTGCACTCCTTTTTGGTTATGAGTTTACAATTAACTTTAACCACCCCTACAGATCATTGAGTATTCAGGAATTCTGGCGCAGGTGGCATATTTCCCTCTCTTCATGGTTGAGAGACTACCTTTATATTCCTCTCGGTGGAAATAAAAAGGGGAGATTAAAGACTTATCGAAATTTGCTGATAACGATGTTTCTTGGTGGATTGTGGCACGGAGCTGCGTGGAATTTTGTATTATGGGGTGCGCTCCACGGCACAGGGCTTGCAGTTGAAAGATATATCAATGAAAAGCGCGGAAAAAAAGAGAAGACTTTTTTTGGTAAGGCGATTTCATTCTTTTTTGTGTTTAATTTTGTATGTTTAACCTGGGTGTTTTTCAGAGCTGACAGTTTTTCAACTGCAATGCAATATTTGGAATCGATTGTTAAGTTCGATTTTTCTGGATCAGTTTTAAGTCCACTTGGGATCACTATCATCTTATACGGCATTGCCTCAAATTTTACTCCACAAAACTGGGGTGTGTTTATTCGTGATTATTTTGGACGCCTCAACCCGGTTGCGCAGGCAGCAATTTTTGGTGGTGTTTTAGTATTAATTGGAGCATTTGGACCTGAAGGTGTTGCTCCTTTCATTTATTTCCAATTTTAAAGGCAGACTTTGAAAGAGCCGGCTCCTTACACATTAAAAACAGTCATGAAAATGGTTGTTGTGGTCTTTACATTTACACTTATATTCGACTCGGTTGGATTATTTAAGTGGGCTTACAGGCTACCTGTCGAGTCACCACTGCGTTCCATGTTTGTGGAGATTTTTGAACCGGTATATGTGGTTACCAATCAGGCGGGCTTGTTATCTCCTGTTACTTTTATCAGGGAAGGATATAAAAAATTTGCGGAGATTGATGAGGGAGCAGGTTTTGATCTCGATCCGGCGAGTTTGGTGAGGCACGATAGATACTCATGGCTTGGTGTGGAAAAAGAGTCAACCGAACTTTTGGAAGCAAAAGTGGTTCCATTTGAGACATCGACAGGGGCAGGTTCAACCGATAGCCAAAACACCGGTGTGCTTCAGATTTTGTTGATTGGCGATTCCATGATGAAGGTCGGGTTTGAGGATATTCTCAAAAAAGCACTTAATTCACTCGGAAATGTTGAGATAACAACTTTCTCTAAAAACTCAACAGGACTTACGAGACAGGATTATTTTGATTGGTTCAAACAGCTTGAAAAATTAACAACCGGGAAAAAATATAATTTGATCGTGCTGATGATAGGCACAAATGACGCACAGGGAGTAAACCATAATGGAAAAGATATTTATTACGGTACGAAAGAGTGGTCTGATCTTTACAGGACAAAGGTGAACAAATTTGCTCAGACCATGTCGGTAACTTCGGAAAAATTTTACTGGATGGGGATGCCTCCAATGCGTGATCCAAAATTTGATGCGAAAATGAAAGCCGTCTCTAAAATTTACGAAGAAGAGACTTCAAAGTTTAACAATGGAAAGTTCATTTCCACAATTCCCGTTCTTGGTGATGCCAGGGGGGGATATACAGCATACAATAATATTGGTGGGAAACAGGTGCTCACCAGAGGAAATGATGGAATTCATTTCACAAATGGTGGGGGACAACTGCTTACAAATGCAGTTTTAGATAAATTCAAATCAGATTTTAAAAGATAAGATGAAAAGTTCAGGAAAAGATGCGAGATAGTTTAGTAGTAATTGTTGGAAGACCCAATGTTGGTAAATCCACCCTTTTTAACCGCCTTACGGGTACCAAGGATGCGATAGTTGATGATGTAAGCGGAGTTACAAGGGATCGCCAGTTTGGCTTTGTAGAATGGAATATGAAACGATTCCGCCTGATTGATACAGGTGGCTATGTACCAAATTCTCCTGACCAGTTTGAAGCTGCCATAAGAGAGCAGGTTGAAATAGCCCTGACAGAAGCCGACAAGATAATTTTTGTTCTTGATGGCAGAACGGGTTTACTCCCGATTGATGAGACAATTGCCGAGTTATTAAGAAGTTCCGGAAAGAAGACGGTACTCTGTGTCAATAAAATTGATTCTGAGAAGTTTCAAAACAATGTTCATGAATTTTACAGACTCGGATTTGGTGAACCTCATCCGATTTCTGCACTTAACGGCAGGATGACAGGTGATTTCCTTGATATCATTATCGAAGAGTTCCCACTTGCCGAAGAAGAAGCCAAAGATGAGGAATTAAGAATAGCTTTTGTTGGAAGGCCCAATGTTGGAAAATCATCTCTTACAAATGCACTTCTTGGCGAAGACAGAAGCATTGTAACCGATATTCCCGGAACAACCAGGGATTCGATAGATAGCGTCATCAAGTTTTATGGTGAAGAAATTACTATTGTAGATACCGCAGGCCTCCGCAAAAAATCCAGAATTAAAGAAAATATTGAATATTACTCTTCGGTTCGTACTCTTAGGGCTATTGCAGATTCAAATATTGTTGTTCTTTTGGTTGATGCGGTTCAGGGATTTGAATCCCAGGAACAAAAAATACTTGAAGAAGCAATTCAGCGCCGAAAGGGTGTGATAATTGCAATTAACAAGTGGGATCTGGTTGAAAAGGACAGTAATACAGCTAAATATTACGAAAAAGCACTGATTCAAAAATTGGGTAAATACGATTATTTCCCGTTTATTTTTATCTCAGCTTTAACCAAGCAGCGAATTTTTAAGTTAATCGAGATGGCAAAAGAAATTCAGATCGAACGACACAAAAAAGTGCCGACAAGTGAACTGAACGATATTATGCTTAAAGAGATTCAAGCTTCTCCTCCGCAGGCTTCACACACCGGAAAAGAAGTAAAAATTAAATTTGTGACTCAGGTCGGAGATAATTATCCGGTATTTTTGTTCTTTTGTAATTATCCCAAGGAAATTACAGATCAATACAGAAGATATCTTGAAAAAGTTATTCGTCGCCATTTTGGATTTAAAGGAGTCCCTTTTACAATATCATTTAAAGAAAAATGAGACACCTGATTAAAAAAATCGTTATTATCGGTGGTAGAGCCGCCGGACCTGCCGCAGCCGCAAAGGCAAGCAGGGAAAATCCCGAAGCGGAGATAACGATGATTGAAGCAGGAAGATATATTTCCACCGGAACATGTGAAATTCCATACCTTCTTTCCTCTGAGATTAACTCGCCACAAGATCTTGTTTTTGGATCAACAGAAAGTTTTCTCAGTCACTACAATACAAAAGTTTTATTAGAGACAAAAGTTGTCAATATAAATCGCAGATCAAGAACCGTTGAGGTTGACAAGGGTGGTGTAAGATATACCCTGGACTACGACCGGTTGGTTCTTGCCACAGGTTCTAAACACAGAATCGATCCTCTCTTTTCGCCTGCTTTCAAAAATGTTTTTTATGTTAAAAATATTGAAGAAGTTGAATATCTGTTGGGAAACAGTTCAAAAGAGGGGAAAAGATGGTGTATTGTGGGTGCATCATTTGCGGGAATTGAGTTTGCTGAAGCCTTAAACAAGGCCGGAAATAAAGTAATACTCCTCGAGAGGGAAGAACTTCCCGGTAAGGGATTTGCTCCTGAAATCAGAAAAATGATAAAGGAAACTTTATCAAAAAATGGAATTGAGTTTGTCCACACTCCTCTCGATCCAAGGATCATTATCGACGGTGATAAGATATCAAAGATCAAACTTGATGGTTTTCTGAAAGAGATTGATAATGTAATCGTTGCCACAGGTGTTGTTCCCAACTCTGACCTGGCAAGGCTTGCAGGCCTCGAAATTGGAGCCGGAGGTGGAATTCGAGTTGATAACAAGATGAAAACTTCAGATCCATACATCTTTGCTGCCGGTGATTGCACTGAAATAAAAGAGAGAATTACAGGTCGCCAAATATTTTTACCACAAGCAACACTCGCAAGAGATGGGGGGCATGTAGCCGGAGCTAATGCAGCCGGTGGGAATGAATTTATGTACCCTGTCATTAAAAATGTGGCGCTGAGAGTTTGTGATTCATTTGCCACGAGAACCGGAGTTTGTGAATCGACTCTAAAATCATTAAATATACCTTACAAAGTTGTCTCTGCAACAACAGATGCCCTTGTAAAGGTTATGCCGGGTACTCACAAAGTTTTTGGGAAACTTTTGATTGCTCCGGATGGTAAAATATTGGGTGCCGGATTTTTTGGTGGAGCCGAGGTTTCAGGATATGCAGACATTATTGCAATTGCAATTAAATCGGGAATAAAAATTCAAGACCTTAAAAACAATTGTTTTAATTACACGCCCACACTCTCACCATTTAAAAACATTATTGAATTGCTCGCGCACAAAGCCGCAAAATATTAAAACGGATAAAATTCTTGAATATCAAAAATTGTTTTTACTACATACTGCTCACCACGATTTTATTTTTTTCAACTTCTTCAGGTCAAAAATATGCTGACAAGAGTGTACATTCTGCAATTGAACGGGGTGTACAATTTATTTCGGGTTCGAGGTACGATAGTGCAAAAGCTGTTTTCTCGAGACTTGAGAGAGATTTCCCCAGATTACCGTTTGGGCCACTTTACCTTGCGGGGGTGGAAATTGTAAAAGCCTACGATTGGGGTGTTCCTTTTAACGAGGCTTATATCAGTTCAAAGCTTGAAAAAGCAGAAGACCTCGCAGAAGACAATCTTGATGCAAATTCAAAAGATCCATGGACAAATTACGCAATGGCACTAATTTATTCTTATGAAGCTTACTTTGATTACATCAACGAAGACTGGTTTGGAGTATTTAAAACCGGCTCCAATGCCCTAAAATATTATGAAAAGTGTATGGCTTATGATAAAAAGTTTATCGAGGCGTCAACCGCGATGGCAATTTTTGACTATTGGAGAAGCAGTAAAACCAAAGACCTTTCATGGCTTCCTTTTGTCGAGGATAATTCAGCACAAGCATTAAAAATTCTTGAGAAAAACAGAAATTATTTTTCTTATAATGAATATCTCACAGCCAACTCACTTGCCTGGATTTATATCGACAAAAAAGAGTATAAAAAAGCACTGGCAATATGTGATGAGGCTCTGAAAAAAGCACCGGGCAACAGAATCATTAAATGGACAAAAGCCAGAGCACTTGAAGAGATTGATAGAAAAAAAGCAGTTCAGGTTTATAAACAAATTTTGTCAACTTTTCCAACATCAACAAACTATTATTACTTCAATATAGTTACTCTGAAACATAAAATAGCCATGAACTATGAGAAGTTAAAGATGTATAAAGAAGCACATAATGTTTGTGAAGAGATACTCGCCATTAAAAACTTCAATTCCTACGATAAAAAGAGGTTGGCAGAGAGGCTCAAACGGGTGAAACAACTAAGAGATTCTCTAAAAAAGAGGATATAACTCTTTTGATCTCTTTTTAGAAGTTCAACTTGATTATTTTGCATTAAACGATTTTTGGATATCTGGAGTTAGTGAATTTAAATGAGCGATGATGGCAGACTTGATGAACTTTTAAAGCTCTGTGAAGAGAAACTCCCCGGCAGTGATCTTAAACTGATTAAAAAAGCGTATGAATTTGCTGCCATAGCCCACCAAAACGACCGACGAGCTTCCAATGAGCCCTACTTTAGCCATCCACTTGCTGTCGCCCGAATTCTTATCGAAGAAATTCCTTTTGACGATGTTTCAATCGCTTGCGGGTTGCTGCATGATGTTGTTGAGGACAATGAAGAGTACACTACCGATCTAATCCGGAGAAACTTCGGAGATGATGTTGCAATCATCGTTGATGGACTTACCAAAATCAAAGAGCTTTTTAAAGCTGCAGAGATTAATCAGGCAGAAAACTACAGAAAACTTCTGATGTCGATTATGAAGGATATCAGAGTAATCCTGGTAAAATTCGCCGATCGTCTGCACAATATGCGTACTCTTGATTTCCTTCAGCCCGACAAAAGGAAAAGGATTGCAACCGAAACACTTGAAATTTATGCACCACTTGCGCACAGATTTGGTTTGGGAAAAATTAAGTGGGAACTTGAAGATCTCGCATTTAAGGAGTTAAATAAAAACGCCTATGACGAGATCAAGAAGAAGCTTAATATTAAGCGTAGTGACAGAAATGACTACATCGACCGTTTTGCTGAACCGATTAAAAAAGTTTTGGATGAAAATAATTTTAAATATGAAATAAACGGACGGCCTAAACATCTTTACAGTATCTATAGAAAGATGATTAAGCAGAACAAACCTTTTGAAGAAATCTTTGATCTGTTTGCAACAAGAATTATAATCGATACGGATAATTTTTACGACTGTTACACAGTTTTTGGAATTATAAATACCCTTTATATACCGGTTCCTGATCGTTTTAAGGATTACATCGCCATTCCAAAAGTCAATAATTATCAATCGATTCACACCGCACTAATTGGCCCCGAAGGGAGAGTTGTTGAGGTTCAGATCAGAACCAAAAAGATGGATGAGGTTGCTGAAAGGGGAGTGGCGGCTCATTGGAAATATAAGGAAGGGAATGTAACAAAAGACAGAAATACCGACGATTATGTTCAGTGGATAAGGGAAATAGTTGAAAGTTCGGGGAGTGATGATCTAAAAAAGAACATCATTGAGAACTTTAAGCTAAACCTTTATGAGAACGAGATTTATGTGATGACACCTAAAGGTGATCTTAAGCGATTGCCATTGAAGTCAACACCCGTCGATTTTGCTTTTGCAATTCACTCCAATATTGGTCACCACTGCATCGGAGCCAAAGTAAACAAAAAAATTGTTCCTCTCGATTTTGTTTTAAATCGAGGTGATCAGGTTGAGATTATCACATCAAAAAACCAGCATCCAAATAAAAACTGGTTGAAGTTCGTCCAGACGCAAAAAGCCAAATCGGACATCAGAAAATGGCTCAACAAAGAAGAAGACATCCTCATAGAAAAGGGGAAAGAAATCTGGGAAAAACGCCTGAAGAAACTAAAAATTTCTTTAGGAGAAAACGATATTGCCAAAATTCTCCAGAGGAATAAATTGCATCATATGCGGCATCTCTACCAGATGTTGGGTCAGGGCACTCTAAATATCGAGACAGTTCTCGAAGAGCCAAAACCAAAAGATCACAAAATGAACGCCCCAAATCTCGAATTTGAAGACTTTGCGAGGTATGCACGGGGTACGGGGGGTGAACTTGTTGTTGATGGCGAAGACATTAAATTGATGTTATCTTATTCAAAATGTTGTAATCCAATCCCCGGGGATGATGTTGCAGGCTATATCACAACGGGGGAGGGAATCAGAATCCATCGTAAAAATTGCAGAAATCTGTTGGATAAGGCAAAAGTTGAACCGGAGAAAGTGATCTCAATCAGATGGCCTGATGTTGAAAACACATCTTTTATTGTCGGTTTGGTAATTAGAGGTGACGATACCGCCGGTATGTTAAAAGATATTGCCAACACTATTGTCGGCTATAAAAACACTTCGATAAAATCGATCAGTCTTGATACAAGTGATTCATTCTTTGAAGGGACGGTCACTTTATATGTGCAAAACCTTGAACATCTCTCGAGAATAATCGAAAAATTAAAAAAGATTAAAGGCGTATATTCGGTGACCCGGCTTGCGGAGACAAAATGAGTCCCGAAACGAGGATACTCGCAATTGACTACGGCACTAAAAGGGTGGGTTTGGCTCTTTCAGACCCTATGAAAATATTGGCTTCACCTTATGAGACATTCGAAAATAATAAACTTCTCACTCCTAAAATTTTAGCGTTAATAAAAGAGAAAAATGTTGAAAAAATAGTAATTGGATACCCAACAAATGGTGATGGAAGCAAGACTGTTTTGTCAGATATTATAATTAATTTTGCAGCTGAATTAAGTGATCAATCGGGAGTGGCTTGCGAATTGGTGGATGAGAGATTTTCTTCCTCGGTCGCGAGTGACAGGATACTACAGGCTGTTGCGAAAAAATCTAAACGAAGGGACAAGTCGTTGGTTGATAAATACGCAGCCGCAGTGATACTTGAAGACTATCTAAAAACCATTTAGGTTATTTTATGCTGTTTAACAGTTCAAATTCTGTCTTAAAACTCCGTTTCATCCTTGTTTCGGCTCTCGCAATTGTCTCTTCCATCTATTACCCCCTTAGAATCTTTGGTATTGTTGAAACCGGTCAGATCGATCTGATTTTACTTGTAGCAAATTTGTTGATTAATGGTTGGGATTTGGCAGCAAACTATATGATTTACAAAGCCGGAGAGGGTATTTATGGTTCACTTGTAAGAGACCTGGGTAAAGACAAGTGGAAACTTTGGGTGGCGATTGATTTTATAGCCGTTTTACCTTACGAAATATTTTTTTTCCCGCCTCTTTTGATATTTCGATCCTTAAAATTACTGCGACTTTCTCAACATCAGAAACTTTGGAGAAGAAGAGACCTAAAAAGAAATGATGTGGTCTATATTATGTTTTTTCTTTTTTGGACTTCACTTGCAGCCCACTGGCTCGCTTGTGGTTGGGATGCACTTGAACCGGTGAAGTCAAGCAAAGACAAATTAACTGTCTATGTCGAATCACTGTATTGGACGGTTCAGACACTTACTACCGTTGGATATGGTGATAATGTTGCTGAAACCCGGGGACAGATGATCTATTCGATGGTTGTGATGATGTTTGGCGTGGGTGTCTATGGCTGGTTGATAGGAAATATAGCAGGAATTTTATCAAAACGGGATGCCGTGGAACAATATTATTTTGACAACATGGAGAGGTTAAAAGCTCTTTCAAGTAATCGGGGACTTCCGCTGCCACTTCAGAACAAAATCAGGGAATATTATGATTATATGTTCTCTCGAAATTATTCGGGAAGTGATGAGCAAATTTTTATGAACACTCTTCCTGATTCACTTCAACAGGAAGTAATCGTAAGTTTGAAGCAGAAAATAATAAAAAAGATAAACGCATTTTCAGAAGCTCCGGAAAATTTCATAACTGAAATAGCACATGAATTAAAAATGGAGATTTTTGTTCCGGGTGACATCGTTTTTCGTGAAGGCTCAAAAGGTGACAAGTTATATTTTCTTCTCAAAGGAGAGATGGAAGTGGTAACGGGCGATACACAAAAATTGATAGCGCAATTAAAAAGTGGAGATCTTTTTGGAGAGATCGCCTTGTTTAGAAATACAACAAGAAATGCCACAATCGTGTCAAAAAGCTATTCCGAAGTTTATTCGCTTGATAAATCAGCTTTTCAAATAGTATCTCTTAAGTTTCCTGAAATTGCCCGGGCAATCATGTCGAAAGCAGAAGAGAGAACAAACTGACAAGCATATTGCAGATTTAATCTGTTATTATTTTGTTTACTTCATTATCGAGCATCTCGATAGCTTCATTTACGGTTACAGCAACTTGAAGCATATTATTTAGAGCATCCTTTGTATCATTACCCAATTTTTCCATCGTGGCGAGGTTTCCGGTAATTGATAACACGCTGTCCTGAGTAACATTCATTGCTTCTTTAAACAAAACAAACTGTGGGATCAATTCTTTGTTCTTTTCAAGAATTATGTTAAGATCTTCGATCATTAACATAATTTCTTTGAGCCCACTCAAGGATTTGGTGTGATATATCTGAACAGTATCCACCCCATCCGACACAGATGACTGAACATCCTCAATTATCTCACCAATTTCGCTCAACGAATTAAAAGTATTCTCAGAAAGTCTTTTAATCTCATCAGCAATTACCTTAAATCCAATTCCGGCATCTCCGGCCTTTTCAGCTTCGATGGCGGCATTTAGTGAAATGAGGTTGGTTCTGTCGGCAATGTTTGAAATTGTGGTGATTACTCTCGAAATATTGGCAGTTCTTTTATTAATTGTGTTCAGTTTTTGAACGAGGGAACCGGTAGATTGACTAATTTCGGTGATGGACTGCCCGATATTACCGATATTTTCCTGTCCTTTAACCAACAAACCGGCGGTATCCTCAACTGTAAGTGTCAGTTTTTCCGTATCCTCTGCGAGCGATTTTGTAACCCGGTCGATCTCTTCGCCATAGTGGCGCATATTTTTATTCGCTGTATCCTGTTGTGAGAATGTATTATGGAGGAATCCAACAGCGTTTTTCAGAGTCTCAGCGGATGAGTTTAAATAGTTGCCTGCCGATTTGATTCTTATGGAAAGACCTCTGATATCAAAAGTCATTTTTCTCAAAAAATTCCAAAGTTTAACTATTTCGTCTTTTGATGATTTGTTTGCAAGGTCGATTCCTTTAAACTCTTTTTGCAGTTGCTGCAGTTTTGTAACGGCAGCACCGAGATTACCGGCAGCGACAAGTTCGAGTACTTCAGAAATTTTTGAAACAGGTTTTGTGGTTTTGCCGATCACGATAAAAATAAAAATTGCAAGGATTGAAGCTCCCGTGAATCCAACCAGCAAAATCATGTTATTTAAAAAGTAGAGCCCGGAAAAAAGTTCATCTTCGGGGATCATAATTCCAACCGACCAACCAGCCGATTTAAGAGGCATATAATAGATTCTGAATTGATCTTCAGTAACCACATCATTAATCTCCTGAAAACCTGTCTCACCACCGATCATCTTTTTCCCCAAAAGAGCAAGCTGTTTGTCATCTTTTTCTTCAGCAAGAGAAAATATAGTTTCATCAAGGATAAAAGGAGCATGTTTGTGTGAAATATAAGTGCCGAACCTGCTAATTGCAAAGGCGTAACCATCGTTGAAAATTTTTATTTCAGAGATTACTCTCTTCAATTCAGTGAGGTCGATATCAGCAGTTACGATTCCTTTCACTTTTCCCGTTCCGGGATCAAATATTGGCACACCATAAGTAATCATTAAATTTTCACCACCACCTTTGTCGTAGTAAGGTTCTGACCATATCGGTGTTTTTAGAGTGTAGGGAATTTGATACCAGTCCCATAATTGATATCCATATTCCTCTTTTGCCAGGTCAGCAAATCTAATTTCTTTTCCATCACGGTAGTAATAGGGGGCAAAGAGGGAAGAATCGCGTCCAACGCCCGGTTCGAACGCAACACACATTCCATAAACACCGGGGTTTAGATTTATGAGATCTTTTATCATATTTCCTGTTTTCACAGAATCAAACTGATATGACTGAATTGCCGCTGCTAACGCAATGGGTACTCTTTCAACATTTGAGAGAAAAGTCTCCATTTTGTTTACTTTTGACTCGGTAATATTTCTTGCATCCTCTTCAATTCCTGAAAGGATAATAGACCTTGAGACGATATAGTTTGTTGCGTAGATCGCAATCAAAATTCCAAGAGCTATCAACAGAATATATATTGACAGCCGGTTCCTAAGAGGCTGGTTTTTGAGCTTATATTTCATTTTACCACCGTCTTAAAGAAGTCATCGTATAAAATGTCTTTTTTCAGTCTGCCCGACTCTTTCATTATCTGCACCGCAATATCAAATGAAGCTTTGTTCAGTTTAGGGTCTATTTTACCATCTTTAGGGGCGATTATCTCTTCCATTGTGTTCAGCATACGCAACTGATGTGCATAATTTGCTGATTGACCCGACTTCCTTTTAAGTCTCAAACAATAGTCAACACTTTCACTTTTCTCTTCAAATGCTGCGAGCCAACCCTCCATTGATGCTCTCACAAACTTTGCGCAGAGGTCCTTGTTTTTCTCGAGAAAATCGGAGGAACAATAAATACCATCTTCAGGTACATTAAGCCCATAATCAGCAATTTTGAAAAGTGTAAGATCGTCTTCATCAATACCTGAAAAAATAATGCTGTTAAGTTCGTTATAATCCATTACCACCTGTGCATCAACACCACCAAGCAGGAAGAGATTGACAGTTGAGCGAACCGGGATAAACTCTGCATTGATATTATATTTTTTTAAGAATGCTTGTGGAAGTTCACGAAAACCTGCCTGCCATATTGCAATTTTTTTATTGTTGAGATTGGAAACCTGCTTAATTCCCCGGGATTTAATTCCCGCGATCGTTAAAGCGGATTTATGTGAAACCTGGGCGATCAATTTAAGATCAACACCTTTGCCATACTCTTCCATGGCGCCTGAAAGAAAGTGGGTTATAAATTGAGCTCCACCATTTTTAAGGTAGTCTATTGCGTTATCCTTAAAACCCGTATGACGGATTGTAACATCAAGTCCGTATTTTTTATAGATTCCTTTTGTAATCGCAGCATAATAACCTGCAAATTGTGCTTGAGGTTGCCAATGCACCGCAAGAACTATTTTTTTTAGTGTGGTTGTGCTTTGGAGGGGGATCATGGAAAACACGATCATCGTCAGCAGGAGCAAAAATGATTTTGAAAGGTTTTTGTTAAAGTGTTTCATAAATTATAAAGAATTTTCGCTCAGAGTTTGGTAAATTTCTCAAAAAAAACAATATTTGAAAAGGGATTATTTAATTTAAGATGAAAAGGGCAGAATACAAAAAAAAGTCGTTAAATTTGAAAAATTGAATACGACCAAAGTTAAGATATACTCAATAAATATTTGTTCGCTCCTGATGAAAAAAATTCTAATCATTGAAGATGACAAGAACCTGCTCGAAAGCCTTTCGGAAGTATTAGTAGAAGAAGGATTTGAAATATTCACTGCCTCCCGTGGTGATGTTGGTCTTGATCTCCTCAATAGTGTTGTTCCCGATCTTATTATTTGTGATGTCATGATGCCCGGAATGGACGGGTATGAAGTACTTGGTGAAATATCAAAAAATGAAACATTCGCCACCATTCCTTTTATTTTTCTGACCGCCCGTAATGAGAGGAATGATCAGCGAAAGGCAATGGATATGGGAGCGGATGATTTTCTTAACAAACCATTTTCCCTTGACGAATTACTTTCCACTATTGATATCCGCCTGAAAAAAAGGGAAAAAGCAAAACAAGCGAGCGAAGAAAAAATAAAAAACATCACAAAAAGCATCTCGTTTTCTTTGCCTCATGAACTTAATACGCCACTCTCCGGTATCATGGGATTCTCTGAAGTTTTAATAAATGAAGCACAATACCTGAAAACCGAAGAAGTGCAAGAGATGGCTGGTTTTATTAATGAATCGGCACTTCGTCTTAAAAAAACAATTGAAAAATATCTAAATTATTCGAAACTCCAGGTGTTTTTAAACGACCCAAATGAGAGAAAACTTGTTGCAAGGGGCGAGGCAATGATCTCAAACAGTTTTATCACCGCAGTTCTGAACAAAGAGAAATTTGACAAAAGGAGATTAAAAGAAGTTGCAGTCGATCTGGAAGAATCGTTTATAAAAATAAACGATGATTATCTTGCACTTTTATTAACTGAACTGATCGACAATGCCATAAAATTTTCAAGACCCAACTCAAGAATACTTGTAAGAGGGAAAAAGGGAGTAAAAAATTATTGGATAACAATTTATGATCGGGGAAGGGGAATGAGTTCACAACAATTAAATGAAATTGGAGCTTTTATTCAATTTAATCGTGAGATGTTTGAACAACAGGGTTCAGGGCTTGGCCTCGCAATAGTAAATAATATAGTTACACTTTTTGGCGGAACAATAAAATTCAACTCCGAGATGGGGCTGGGTACAACAGTGACACTTGAATTTGAACTCTCCGGGGTCTAAATTTTATGCTGTATTTTCGAGTTGGCAATTGATTATATTTAAAGGTTCGATTATAAATATCAGGAGAATGATTTGAAAAGAGCCTTCTTTTCAATTTTATTGATCACAACTTTTTCGATCTCTGCCCAAAACACCTACGAGTTTTTAAGAGTTGATATCAGCCCCAGAGCTGCAGCACTTGGTGGCAGTTTTACTGCCGGTACCGGTGATGCAAATGTTATAAATTATAACCCTGCTGCTTTAAAACAGATCGAGGGGTCGCCTTTTTCTGCCAACTTTGTAAAACACCTTTTGGATATAAACTTCTTTGGAGTTGCATATTCAAAGGAATTTACCGGGATCGGAAGATTTGGTGCTTCTATCAGGTATGGTAATTATGGCACATTCACTGAAGCTGACGAATTTGGGAACAAAACAGGCAGTTACGGGGTAAATGAACTGGCATTTACTGCCGGATATGCCAATACCCTCGCTGAGAATTTTTATTACGGTGCCAATATCAAGTTCATCCATTCTTCAATAGCTTCCTACAGCTCTTCGGGAGTGGCGTTCGACATAGGGCTTCAATATTATATCCCGGCTCAGTTGATTAATATCGGATTTACAGCTACAAACATTGGCGGGCAACTCTCAACATATTCAGGGGAAACTGAAAAACTTCCTTTGGATGTAAGTATCGGGGCTTCAAAAAAACTTGAACATCTTCCTGTAAAACTATTTCTCGACTTCCACCGTCTAAATGAAGATAAAGATGAATTTATGAAACGATTTGAATCTTTCAGCTTTGGTGTGGAACTCGATCTGAGCAAAGTACTCACTCTTAGACTGGGCTACGACAATAAAAAGAGGAAAGATCTTAAGGTTGGAGATTTTGCAGGACTTGCCGGTTTTAATGCAGGTTTGGGTATAAAGATTAACAATTATCAGTTTGATTATGCTTTCTCATCGTATGGTGAAATAGGAGCACTTCATCGTATTGGAATCAGTACCGAACTTTAGGGAACTAAATTTTGATTCCGGATATTTGTATCTTTAGTAGTTTTTTATAAATTTTCTTGAGGAATAAACTCTTAATGTTAAGAGAAATGTGTAAATCAAAAATTCAGAGGCCTACAGTTACAGCATCTGAATTATACTATGAAGGAAGTCTAACTGTTGATTTGGATTTACTTGATGCGGCGGACATTTTACCGTATGAAAAAATTCAAGTTGTTAATGTTAACAACGGCAACAGGCTCGAGACATATACTATCCCCGGAGAGAGGGGATCAGGTGTTATCTGCCTTAATGGACCCGCAGCACGATTGGGTTATCTCGGCGATAAAATCATTGTGATCTCTTATGCTTTGATGGAAGACAGTGGGCTTGCCGATTACAAACCAAAAGTTGTGATCGTTGACGATTCCAATAAAATTAAAAAAATGCTCTGAGAAAAAATTTCGAAAGAACCATGGAGTTAATTATGAAAAAAATATTTTTGATCATGTTGATCCTTGTTGTTACCGCATCAGCTCAGTTTAAAAAAGATCCTTTTAATCAACCCGAGATAAAGGATGGCTTGTTTAACAAAGAAAGCGGCGGCAGTTTTTTGTCCAATATTTTTAATTCTGATAATTTCTCCATGAAACACTCTTTTGATGCTTCATTCTCTACTTTTGGTGAGCATGGACTTGCCACAACGGTTTATACAAACAGCATGTTCTACAAATTTGCTGATAACCTTAATGTCAGGGTTGATGCTTCACTCGTCTATTCACCCTACAGTTCTTTAGGTAGAGCATTTACAGATAATATTAATGGACTTTATATCAGCCGGGCAGAGTTAAATTTTAAGCCGTGGGATGACACTGTTATCAGAATTCAATACAGAAGTATTCCTGCAGGTATGTATAATCCATACTCATCAGGTTATTACGGTGGTGGTTTTGGTGGATATGGTTATCAAAGTCCGTTTGGTTCGTCTTACGACGACTGGTTCATGCGTTAAGGATATGCAGTAATTGGTATTCGGTAAAGATAAAGAAACTGAACAAAAAGACTCGATTAAGGGTCCGTTAAACACATTATTGAATATCGCCATTCTAATTTTGGTGATATTGTTGGGTTACTTTCTCTACAGTGGTGTAGGTAAAATGATTGAAAAACCACCATTGAAGGCAGAGGGTAAAGAAGAAGGTGTTAAACGATTAATCCAGGTAAAAGTTTATAACGGCTGCGGAATTAAAGGGTTGGGTGAAAAAGTAACCGAGTATCTCAGGAAAAACAATTTTGATGTAATAGATTCTGAGAACTATTCCTCTTTTGATGTTGAAGAAACACTTGTGATTGATAATCGCGGTAACAAAGAAAATGCTCTCCACACAGCCCAAATTCTGGGTGTAGATCCCAAAAAAAACCTTTCTGAAAATATTAATGAAGATTTTCTTCTCGATGTCGTTATTATTATCGGAAAAGACTACAAAATTTTAAAACCATTTGTTAACTAAATAATAAGAGTATGCTAGAAGGCGAACAAGAACAAATCATTCAAATAATCATAGAAGCGATATTTGAAAAAAAAGGGCAGGATGTAAAACTGCTCGAACTTAAAGACCTCACAACAATTGCAGATTATTTCGTAATATGCAGTGCAGAATCAGATATGCAGGTGAAGGCAATTGCCGATAATATCGATGACAGTTTGTCAAAAGCCGGAATAAAAGTCTGGAAAAAAGAAGGATTTAAAGCCCTTTCGTGGGTTTTAATAGATCTTTCTGATATAGTAGTGCATGTTTTCCGAAACGAATCCCGACAATTCTACAATCTCGAGAGACTCTGGGGTGATGCACCAATAAAAGAGATAATCGATCCTTTAAAATAAGCCCCTATCAAATGTTTTCCTACTGGAGTTTAAATTGAAACAGTATTTGCTTTCACTGTTCACCGATGTTCAGGACAAATTTGAATATCTGGATGTCAATGAAATTTCTTTCGATATACCTAAAATCGAGACTCATGGTGATTATTCAACAAATATCGCCATGCTTATTGGAAGAAAAACGAAAAAAAACCCGCGTGAAACTGCACAGGAAATCATTTATGCTTTAAGATATGATCCGGCGATAATATCAAAAATTGAAGTTGCAGGCCCGGGGTTTATCAATTTTTTCTTCACTACCGAATATGTCTGCAAGTCAATTTCAAAAATTCTTGAAGAAGGAACCGGTTTTGGGAAGTCAGATGTAAATAAGGGCAAAAGGGCAAATGTGGAATTTGTTTCTGCGAACCCGACCGGTCCACTTACTGTGGGTCACGGTAGAAATGCAGTAAGTGGTGATACCATGGCAAATCTTCTCGAAGCCACAGGTTATGAAGTTGACAGGGAATATTATTTTAACAATGCCGGCAGGCAAATGCGCGTTCTCGGAAATTCTGTTAGACTTCGTTATCTGGAGTTACTTGGAGAGACCAACGAATTTCCTGAAGATCACTATCAGGGTGAATATATCGCTGATATTGCAAAAAGTTTGTTCGAAAAACATGGTAATACCCTGGTTAATGAAGATCCAGAGGGATTGTTCAAAGCTGAGGCCGAGAGGGTGATTTTCAACGATATCTCGAATACTCTTGGCAAGATCGGGATAAAACACAAAGTTTTTTTTAATGAAAACTCACTCTATGATGAAGGAAAAATCAGTGGGCTTCTTGAAGAGTTCAAAAATAGAGGCTTAAGTTATGAAAAAGACGGTGCAGTCTGGCTAAAATTGTCTGAACTCGGAAATGAGAAAGACAAAGTGATTGTTAAAAACACAGGCGAACCAACATATCGTTTGCCTGACATTGCTTATCACGCAACGAAATTCGACCGTGGTTATGACTTTATTGTCGATCTTTTTGGTTCCGACCATACTGCTACATACCCCGATGTGATGGCGGCACTCGAAGAACTTGGCTATGACACAACAAAAATGAAGGTGATGATCCATCAGTTTGTGACGATCATTAAAGATGGAAAAGCCGTTAAGATGTCCACGCGAAAAGCTAATTACATCACCCTTGATGAATTAATCGACTGGGTTGGTGCCGATGTAGTTCGTTACTTCTTTAATATGAGGGCAATTTCAACACATCTCAATTTCGATCTTAATCTTGCAGTTAAACATTCAGATGAGAATCCTGTATTCTACCTTCAGTATGCACATGCAAGAATATGTTCAATTCTCAGGATGACCGATCAGGAGGGATTAAAAAGTGATGCCTCCAATCTGACTCTTCTTGTTACAGATGAAGAACAGAAACTCATTAAAAAATTACTCAGATTCCCGGATGTTGTTGAAAGTGCTGCAAAAGTTCTCGATGCTGTGATTTTGTGTGCCTATCTTGAGGAACTTGCAGGAACATTTCACAGATTTTATACTGTGTGCAGAATTATTGGAAGTGAAAAAGAATTGGCTGAAGCTCGAATCACCTTGATTCATGCTGTGAAGATGGTTATTTCAAATGGTTTGGGAATTCTTGGAGTTACATCACCACAAAGAATGTAGTTAAGCCACCAGAATCGATGCTGCATATAATTCGTTAGCATCACTGTTTTTTAATTCGGTGGCAACCTCCCGAATTGTTGATCCTGTTGTGATAACATCATCAACTATAAGGATGTTTTTCCCCTCGATTTTACCGGAATCGATAACCTTAAAAGCCCCTTTAATATTTGAATGCCTTTCATGTTTGGTCTCAGTTTCCACTTGGGCTGCAGTGTAGCGAGCCCTTTTGATGGCTTTTTGATTTATCGGGATTCCTGTGACCAAACTTACTCCCTTGGCTATTAACATTGACTGATTATAACCTCTCTCGATTAGTTTTAATCTGTGTAAAGGCACCGGGATTATATAATCAATCTCACTTGTGTCCATCCTGGCTACAAGTTCATTCCCTAAAATCTTCCCAAGATATTCTCCTGCCTTAAAAAGCCCTTTATATTTCAGAAAGTGAACCATTGTTCTAAAGGCAGACCATTCTTCAAATTTTACGACCGAAAACATCCATGTAACTAATTCAAATCCAAATCTTTCATACAGGCAGTCTATCAGTTGGAGAGTATCAAGGCGTGTTTCGCGAAGGAGACAATTGTTACAGAGGAAATATTGATTAACTGCGAGGTGTTCCTCACAGTGTAAACAGAAGCGGGGGACTACAAAATCCATCAACTCGCCCGCAATGTTGCCAGGCACTACATCATCCCTTCCCGTTTCCTGAAAAACCACTCTAACGAGAGCAACAGGACAATAATTATCAGCAGCCAGGGGTTGTTCCACAAATTATGGGTTTCTGTCGTTTTAATCTCCACCGATGATTCCTTGTTGAATTGGGTCAAGTCGTCGAACAGTTTTAAATAATTGGTGTAGTAATAAAATTCACCACCCGTTATTGATGACAGATTCCTCAGAAAACCGGCGTCTGTGTATGGATTTAAAAGTTCAATATTTATATCACCGGTATTAAAATTCCCGCCATCGGTTGCAATCACTTTTCCATCGAGAGTAGCTACTCCTGTGAAAGTGTAATCTCCCGGAGTCTCAGGTTTATAGATGCCCTGATAAATTCCGGAGCCTGTTGAAGAGAGGCTAAAAGAAGTTTTTCCTTGAGGAGAATTTAGAGTGACGGACACTTCGCCATCCGAAAGGGGATCAAACGATTCTGTGTAAAGCTCTGCAACAAATTCCACCTGCTCGTTTCTGGCGTAAAATTTTTTATTTGTTCTTAATGAAAATCTTTTTTTATCCTTTACAGCACCAAGCCATTTTGCAGTACTGAACAAAAAATCATCAAAAAGGTTTTCATTTTTTGCTTTTAATTTCCATTTCCAGATATCACCGGCTATTACTGCCAAAGACCTTTTTGAACCAAAATTTCTGCTCACGATCAATGGATTTGGCATCACTCGTGAATTTAGTTTGACATAAGCCAACACCTGACTTTCAGGTCTTGCTTCCGCTCTGAAGTTTGGTATAAGAACAGGGGGCAGATCATCCCAGGCTTTAAGTGCACCGGGTGAAGTTGAATAAAATAAAGGGTTTCGCTCAACTCCCTCAGCAAGTCCGGGTTGTCCTTCAAACTCAACACCGGCACCGGTGCTTAGAATCACGGGCAAAAATGGTTCAAGTTTTTTGAGCAGGCCTTTATCAGAATACTGATTAATCATTATAAAAAATGGGACATTCCGATTTGAGATTAAATTTATAATTCCATCGAACATTTTTTGTGGAATTGCCTGACTTGGGAAATTCAGAAGGAAGAGCACTCCGGTGCTGTCGAGAATTGATTCATTAATGTCTTTTTCAAGTGGGCGCATATCCGAATCATAAGTCATTGACCTTACGGTAAGAGTTGAATCACCAGTGAGAGCATTTTTAACAAAAGTTACATCGGGTGTGGGTGCTCCTGAAAGGATAAGTACCTTTCTTTTATTTTCAACAACTGATACATAAAAAGGGGAGTAGTTATTTAATTTATTAACTTCATCGGGAAATTCCTGCACACTGATTGCAAGTTTTTTCATTCCTGTGGTTCGAGGGCGATAGTTGAAAGTGGATGATACTGTCCCATTTTCACCAATTGAGACTGTTTCTTCTGCGATCTTTTTGCCATCTTCCAAAAGACTGACGGCGATATCTTTGTCGGCAAAACCGGCGATTTGGATTGTTGTGGTGACGGGGGAGGATGTCCCCAAAAAAACCACTTCGTTATAGACCACATTCTCAACCACAATATCTTTCCGGGGAGTTGAATCACCAATTGCCACTGTATAAACCGGTAAACCAATTTTTTCAGCGGACACTCCCGGGATATTGCCATCGGTTATAACTCCATCCGAGATGATGGTTACAGATGCGTTTTTTATCTTTCTATCTTGAAAATAGTTGAATATTTCCTCGAAATTAGTCAAATCTCCATCAAATCGCAGACTGTCTGAAAACTGAAATTTTCCTGAATCGGGTTGTGAGGAAAATGTAATTACTTTTGAATTTTTGGCAAGAGGAGAACTTGCAAGATCAGCGAGAAACTGTTTTATTGTTTTTTCTCTTTCTGTTCCATCCTTAAAAGTAATCGATTCTGACCGGTCTATTAAAAAATAATTTACCGGTTTTTCTTCAGAAGTAAAGAGAAAAGTAGCTACCGGACTAAACAGGAGCAAAGCCATAAACAAAAGAATGATCACTCGCAGAGATAAAAGAAAATATCTTTTGGCGGGCGAGACAACAGGAATTGTAATTCTGTAATAAAGGAATGCTGTAATCCCAAACAGAAGTGCCAGGATCGCATAATAGAGCCATGAACCTGTGATCAGGAGCGAAAAATTATCGGGCAATAGACAATCCTGTTTTTATGGGTTTACTTCCACGAAGTTCCAATTTCTAATTTTTTCAAATTCTTCGTGGTCGGTTGAATCAAGTTTAATGGGTGTAATAGAGATATATCCATTTTCGATCGCTACCTGGTCGATCAACTCGTTATTATCATCCAGATTAACAAAATCACCCTTTAATTGGTGATATGCCCTTCCTATTACATCATGAACTGTGTCGTACGTGTCTGCAAATTTAGAGGTACCTTGTTTAGTGATCATCGTCCCTTTTATTTCATCTTTTTTAAGATTTGGGAAGTTGACATTCAAAAGTTTACCTTTTTTAAACCCATGTGACAAGGCTTTAACTGTAATATTTGCAGCGGCGTGTGCGGCCCAATCGATATTTTCAGAAGTTCTGCCATTAATTGAAAAGGCAATTCCGGGAATATCCATCATGCAGGCTTCTCTCGCAGCCGACACGGTGCCAGAGTAGATGATATTGGTTGCGGTATTTGACCCGTGGTTAATTCCGGATACAACAATGTCAGGGACAAAATTGAGTATTGTTGTAATTCCAATTTTTACACAATCAGCAGGAGTTCCGTTTACAGCATAGCCAAAAAACTTACCGTCTATGAAATGTTCCACAATTTTTAGAGGTCTCTTCATTGTAATTGAGTGGCCAGCTGCGCTCTGCTCAAATATTGGAGCAACAATGAACACCTCGCCATATTTTTTTAACTCTCTTGCGAGTGCAATAATCCCGTAAGAATCAATCCCGTCGTCGTTTGAAATTAAGATTTTCAAAGTTTACCTAAAATATAATAAATGAATCAAAAATATAAGAACCGGAGCTCTAACTGACAATGTAAATCAATTGCTTAAATAAAAATCAAAAAAAATAAAAAAAATTTTTAAAAAGACTTGACAGGTGTACATTTGTTCACTATATTTGTGGTGTACATTTGTTCACTTTAGGAAAACAATGAAAAACGAACTTACAGAACGACAAAACGAAATACTATTGTTCATTGCCAATTACATTGGGAACATTGGTTACGCTCCCACAGTAAGAGAGATAGCGGCACATTTTGGTTTTACTTCTCCAAACGCAGCAAAAAAGCATATTGAGATGCTTCACAAAAAGGGTTATCTCAATATGAGCAGTAATGTTAGCAGGGGAATCTCAATAAAAAGTGAGATGAATGAAGATTTTGAGTCAACAATCAATACCAGTTCAGGAGTCAATATTCCGGTTGTTGGAAGAGTTGCTGCCGGTTTACCAATCCTTGCTGAAGAGAATCTTGAGGGAAGCATAATAATCGATTCTGTTTTTGTAAGAACCACAGATGATTGTTATGCGCTTAAAGTAAAAGGGGACAGTATGATTAATGCAGGCATCTACGAGGGAGACATAGTTGTTGTTTCACCCAAGAAGGCTGTAACAAATCATGATATCATTGTTGCAATGGTGGACGGAGAGGCAACAGTTAAACGATACATGAAAAAAGATGGACAAATATCACTTATCCCTGAAAACGACACGTTTAAAGTGATAGAGATAAAACCCACAAGTGATTTTTCAATAGCCGGCAAAGTTGTCGGTGTTCTAAGATGGTATAATTAGAGGTTATGATGAAAACGGAAATTTTTTCAAAAGCTATCAGAAACAGAAACCGTATTAAATTTTATTACTCAACAGAGCAACTTACTATCGATCCGTATATCATCTCCTGTGACAATGACGGGAAAAAAATAATTTACGGGAAATTAAATGAAAGTGATACAGTAGTAAAGTTTGAGTTTAAAAAGATATATAATATCAAAGTGCTTGAAAATGAAAATTTCGCCCCGAGAATGACAAATTCCGGGAGATTCAACTAAATCAAGAGGAGTTCGACATGAAGAGCCTTTCAAAAAGAGACCTTATAGATAAACTCTACTTCCGTTTGAGAACCGCAGGTTACTCAACCATCGGAAGGAGACTGGGAACATATTTGCCTGATCCACCCGATATTGGTGAATTTCAGATAGATATACTTGCCAAACAAAAACGAGAATTTGCCATCGGAATTGTTATCGACGATCTGAGTGGTGTTGATGTGGAATTCATCAGGAAAAAAATACTGTTTTTGGCTGAAAGAAAATCGACATATAGTGGTAACTCAGTGAAACTGCACATTGCTGTCACGAGAAAAAACTATTTTATAATCAAACACATAATTGATAATGATCTGCCGGATTATGCACAGAATATTGATCTCTTTCTCGTTGAAATAGAGAGTGATTTGTTTGTCTCTGACAGCAGTCTTGCAACTTCCTCACCATTTCCGAGATTTATTAACTAAATTAAGTTCGAAATTTTAAAAAATCTCCTTTCTTTTTGACTTTTTTGGCAACATTTTATTGCAGAAGTTTGCTAATTAGCTTAGTGATTTGTTTTTCCGTCGAAAAATATTTAAAATTCCTTTCTCTGTAATTTTATTTTTTTAACTAATCGGTCCGCAGTTGGGCAAAACAGAAAAAAGTACATCTCTGGCAGACTCTAAAACTCTAAAACAGCATGGTGAAATCCCACGACATATTGCAATAATTATGGACGGGAACGGCCGCTGGGCGAAGCGGAATAATTTACCGCGTATAGCCGGTCATCGTGAAGGAGTTGAATCCGTCAGAGAGATTGTAAGAGCATGCGCAAAAGCAGGTGTCAATTACCTGACACTTTATACTTTTTCGACTGAAAATTGGAAACGCCCCAAAACAGAAGTTACCACTCTTATGAGACTTCTTGTAAAAGTGCTCCGGCGCGAGATACAGGAACTTCATACCAGCGATGTAAAACTTATGGCAATTGGAGATATCTGTTCTCTTCCAATAGAAGTTCAACACGAACTTGCCGATGCCATAGAGAAAACCAAGAACAACAAAACACTTACATTGGTTCTCGCCCTGAGTTATAGTGGTAGATGGGAAATTATGGATGCTGTGAAAGGTATCGTTAAAGATATTAAATCAGGCACCATCACAGAAGACGACCTTAAAATTGAAACTTTTTCAAAATATTTAAACACAAAGTATATTCCTGACCCAGACCTGCTTATTCGCACAAGCGGTGAGATGAGGATAAGCAACTTTCTGCTTTGGCAGTTAGCATATTCCGAAATCTATATTACACCTGTCTTCTGGCCCGAGTTTCGTACAAAAGAGTTGTATGATGCCATCGGGGATTATCAGAGAAGAGAACGAAGGTTTGGTAAAGTCAGTGAACAACTACATAAGCAAAGCAAAGGCACAGATGATGAGATTGCTCCTTCCGGGATTTAAGCTTTCATTCACACTTATTTTTATTTTCCTTTTTAGTTCATCGTTATATTCACAGATTAATACATCGTATTATAAAGTACTCTCTGTTTCAGTTGAGGGAAATGTAACTGCGGATGCTAATACTATTGTTGAATATTCAGGACTTAAAAAAATCAAGGATACCGGCAGAGAGATTCAAATCCCCGGTGATGAAACCATTAGTGCAGTGAAAAATTTGTGGGATCTTAGGATTTTCTCAGACATTCAGATCATTATTGAAAAATATTTTGAAAATGGTGTGTTCCTGAAAATTAAAGTTTCTGAATATGCCAGATATGAACAACTTTTGCTCGAAGGTTATGATGCAATGAGTAAGTCTGAACTCGAAGAGATGATTTCTCTCGTTAGAGGGCAGATACTCAAACCCCAGGAAATTATTCGAATAAAAAACAAGATAATAGAAGCATACACTAAAGATGGCTATCTTGATACCAAAGTGGATGTGGTCTATTATGATTTTCTCTCCGTTGACTCTCTTCCCAACAAACTTTCAGTAACCTGGAGAAATCAGACAGATTTTTCGGATGAAGTTACTACCGATTACGATGATCTCGCCGGTGCCAACAGAAACCTGGTAGAAAAAATCAAGGTGCGAAAACTTGTCAAGTTTATTATCAAGGAAAATAAAAGATTAAGTGTTAGAGCAATTCACTTTCTCGGCAACAATTTTTTCTCTGAGGATGATCTTAAAGATGAATTGGATGAACTCTCCGAGAAGAGATGGTGGAAATTCTGGAACACTGCACGATATGAACCGGAGAAAGTTAAGAAAGACAGGGAACTGTTAATTACCTTCCTCAACAAGAATGGATTCAGAGATGCTGAAATCCTTTCCGATTCAATTGCCTACACAGAAGACAAAACTCAAGTTGATGTCTATTTCAGAATTCTCGAGGGACCACAATATAAAATAAGAAATATTGTGTGGGAAGGGAACACAGTGTATGATTCCACAGTATTAAATGAAAGATTAGGATTTAAATCCGGGGATATTTATGATTTGGTCACTTTTAACCAAAATCTTAGAGGAAATGAGAAACAAAACGATGTTGCATCCCTCTATCTTGATAATGGTTATCTGACATTTACTGTTAATTCTGCAGAGAAAAAAGTTGCTCAGGATTCCATAGATTTGTTCATTGGAGTGAACGAGAACAACCAGTTCAAAATTGGGAAGGTCACTATCAAAGGGAACGACAAAACGAAGGAAAAAGTAATCCGTCGTGAGTTATACACAGTTCCGAGTGATTTTTTCAATAAAGCTGCAATGATCAGAAGCCTTCAACAGCTCGCAAATTTGCAATATTTTAATGTTGAAAATCTCTATAAAGAGGGTGTGGATTACAATCTCGAAAACGACAGCACAGTAAATGTTGCATTTATTGTTGAAGAAAAATCGAGTGACTATTTAAATGCATCAATTGGTTACAGCGGTTCCTTTGGTTTTTCGGGTGCGATTGGTGTTACACTCAATAATTTTTCGATTACCGAACCATTTCAGTTGGGTGGTGGTCAGATACTCAGTTTTAACTGGCAATTTGGCGTTGGCAACCTTTACAGAACATTTTCGATGGGATTTACAGAACCATGGTTTCTTGATTCACCAACACTTGTGGGGTTTGATCTCTTTTCAACCCGACAGAGTTATATCTACGATCTATTCCAGGCGGGTGGATCGGTAAAAGTTGGTAGAAGATTAAAATGGCCTGATGATTATTTTTATATTCAAGGATTTTTCAGATACCAAAATAACAATGTATTAAACGGTGGTGGATTCTATCGTGAAGGGGAATCAGAACAATTTACACTCGGTTTTACCCTTAACAGAAAAGATGTTGATAATCCAATCTTCCCGTCGAGAGGATCTTCGTTTACACTTTCGTCTGAGGTTTCGGGTGGTCCATTTCTCCCCGGAACAGTTGATTATTTTAAGGCGACTTTTTTAACCGAGTGGTATAAGAGATTATTTAACTCAAACCGGTTTGCGCTTTATCTAAGCAGCGACATTGGATATATCGAGGAATTGAAGACAGGTACTGCAATTCAACCATTTGAACTTTTTTACATGGGTGGCGCAGGTCTGGTAATCGCAACAACTTCACTTAGAGGTTATGATGACAGAACTGTTGGACCACGACAGGCAAGTGGTGATGTAATAGGTGGAAGGTTATACTTCAAGTATATAGCCGAATTAAGATTTGCAGTTTCGCTCGATCCAATGCCACTATATGTATTGGCTTTTGCAGAGGCGGGGAATGTTTTCGAAAATCTTACTGTAGCCGATCCTTTTAAACTCAGAAGAAGTGCTGGATTTGGAGCAAGAATTCTTATTAATCCGGTTGGTCTTCTTGGATTTGATTTGGGTTACGGATTTGACAGAAGAGAAGTTGATGGAGTTGATCCGAAGTGGCAGTTCCACTTCCAGTTCGGAAAAGGTTTTTAATTATTTACACAAAAAAGGAAATCAAAGTGAAAAGACTTATCGTTCTATCGCTGTTTTTAATTCTTGGCACATCAATTTATGCCCAGAACACAGCATTAAAAGTGGGTATTGTTGACGCTGATCTTATACTTCAGCAGTTACCTGAAGCGATTAAAGCCAATGGTGATTTAAAAGCACTTGAGAACAAATACAAAAATGAACTTGACTCGGTTGGTCAGGCATTTTCAAAAGAAGTTGAAGCTTTTCAAAAAGAATTTCAGAACAAGCCAAACGATCCAAAAGCTCGTGAAAAACAGCTTGTACTCGCTGAAAAACAGAAAAAAATTGAAGATCTTCAGACTAAAAGAAGAGAAGAACTCCTGAACAAACAGGATGAGCTCTTCAAACCGATCTACGAAAAACTTTACGATAACATATCGATTGCAGCTAAAGAAGAAGGAATGCACTATATCCTGAACAAAAAATCAGGTCAGGATCCAATCGTTCTTTATGCAGATGTTCAATTTGACCTTACTTATAAAGTTTTGGACAAAATAAGAAAAGCTGCCGGCAAATAACATAAAGAGATAATCCAATGAAATTCAAGTTTGTTTTATTGTTAGTTGTTCTGGCATCAAGTGGTCTTTTTGCTCAACTGAAAATCGGCTATGTCGATTCGGATGCGATCATGAAAAACCTTACTGATGCAGAAGATGCCAAGCGTCAGCTTGATGCACTTATCGTTGAGTGGCAAAACGAAATCAGCAAAATGGAAAGTGACATTAAATTCAAGAAAGATGACTTCGAAAAAAGGAAGTTGATTTTAACTGATCAGATGCGCTCGGATATCGATGCTGAAATCAAACAGCTTGAAAAAGATATGGAAGCTTACCGGACAAAAAAATTTGGTACCGGTGGTGAACTTTTTGTGAAGCAGGATGAAGTTATGAAACCTGTTCAAAACAAAGTTTTTACTGCAATTCAACAAATTGCAAAAGAAGAAGACCTCGATTTTGTTTTCGACAGAAGCGGTGCAGTAATGATGCTTTTTGCAAAAGATAAATATGACATTACTGCAAAAGTTTTGGACAAATTGAAATAATGGCAGTTTTATTAAAAGAAATCGCGGATTTTGTGTCGGCTGAATTGAACAGCAGTCGCGAAACAGAAATCAATGAGCTATTGAACATTGAAAAAGCCGGGCCGGGAAGTTTAACATTTCTCGGCTCAAAGGCTTACGAAAAATTCTTCGAAAAAACACAGGCATCGGCAGTTCTTGTTTCAAAAGGCTTCACTAATCCCCGCAAAGATGTAGTTTGTCTTGAAGTTGACAATCCCTACCAGTCTTTCCTGATGGTTCTTAAAAGATTTTTTGAATATAAACATGAGCTCAGTGGAATAGCCGATTCCACTTCGATCCATCCGGATGCAAAAACAGGTGATGGATGTGCAATTGGTTTTAATGTAGTAATCGGCAGAAATTGTTTTATTGGAAATAATGTCACGATATACCATAATACAGTAATTCTCGAGAACAGTTCAATTGGTGATAACACACTTATCTATCCAAATGTGACGATCAGAGAAAATACAGTTATAGGTAAAAATGTGATCATTCATAATGGAGCTTCAATTGGAGCTGACGGTTTTGGCTTTGTGAAAGGTACTGACGGAAACTATGTAAAAATTCCCCAGATCGGCAATGTTATAATCGAAGATTTTGTTGAAGTCGGTGCCAATTCATGTATTGACAGAGCAGCGCTGGGCAACACAATAGTAAAAGCCCATACCAAGATTGATAATCTTGTTCAGATCGGACATAATGTTGAGATTGGTTTAAATACCGCCATTTCTGCACAATCCGGTGTTTCCGGCAGTACAAAAGTGGGGAACGATGTTATCATAGCCGGACAAGTTGGGCTGGTGGATCACATCGAAATAGGTGATGGAGTAATAATCGGTGCTCAGTCGGGTGTCTCTCGTAATATCAAAGATCGAGGGATATATGTCGGAACTCCCGTTAAACCAATCAATTTATATAAGAGGTTGGAAGTGCACATTAGAAACCTTGAATCACTTAATAACACGGTAAAAGAACTTCAAAAAGAGATCGACACCCTAAAAAAACAACTTGAGTCTTCTACACCTTAAATATTGGTTTTATTTCAGGTAACATTTCGTTATCGTCGTACTGAACATATTCGAGGAAAAGTCCACTTGGAGGAGCTGTAAACTGAGCAGGATAGTTGTTGTTTGTGTTCAACAATTCTTTAATATCCTCGGGTTTAATGTTTCCTCTGCCCACTTCAACCAAAACACCCGTTAACCTTCTAACCATTTTCCATAAAAAGTGTGAAGCTGTAATTCTGAAAAGAATCATGGTTCCGGTGTCCACTATCTCAGAAGAATAAACCATTACTTTTGTTGATTTTGCATCACCACCAATTTTGGTGTCACCAAAAGAGACAAAATCGTGTAGTCCAACAAGCTCTTTTGCTGCCGTTCTCATATTTCTCGAATCAAGATTATCTTTTATCCACCATACATAACTTTTCCCAAATGCTGTTCTTCTGGTTGAAATATGATAAAGGTAAGTTCTTTTCTTCGCGCTGTGGCGTGCATGGAAACGGTCGTTTGCCTTTTCAACCTTGAGAATGTTAATATCATGGGGGAGGTTATCGTTAAATTTCAACTTTAAGACATCAACCGGCATTGCAGTTGCGGTAACAAGTGATGCCACTTGCATGGCTGCGTGAACTCCGGAATCGGTTCTTCCCGCGCCTTGAAGATCAAAAGTATCTTTGCCGAATATTTTTTCAGCCACGCTTGAAAGCGTACCCTGAACAGTCTTTACATTTTTTTGGGCTTGCCAGCCGCTGTAGCGCGTTCCTTCGTACTCAAGGGTGATTTTATATGTCGGCATCAGTTAGTCCTTTATAATCCTTGTATCGCGTGCATAAGCGTCTTGAGTTTCATACACAGTAGCGGTTACGGATTTTATATTCGATGGGAGAATGTTGGATGTAATTCTGTCCAACAAATATTTTGTTATGTTCTCAACAGAAGAGTGAAAATCAACATCAACTCTTTTGGTAGAAAAGTTTTCCAATAATCCATTTAGATCGGGATCGAGAGAGGAGACCATAAATGCATGATCAAGTTCCTCGATGATTGGATTAACAACTCGTTTAAGATCGTAGAAATCGATCACAAGACCATTTTCATCGATATCACCTTCAACTTCAAGGAAGAGGCGATATGAGTGACCGTGTAGATTTACGCATTTTCCTGCGTGAAACGGGAGTCTGTGTCCCATTTCCCAGTGGAAACTTTTAGATATTTTCAAATTAAACTCCTTTTTCTTTTGGATCCCATATGAACTTGTGCATCTGTAATTGAAACCTTACTTTTAATGCATCTTCTATGATCCAGTTTACAAGTTCAACAGGTTTAAGACTTCCAAACACAACCGAGAAGAGAACTTCACATTTGTTGAGAAGGTCGTACTTCTGAATCATCTCTTTCGACCAGTCATAATCTTCTCTGCTACCGATTACAAATTTAATTTCATCAATCGGCTTTATGAATTCGATATTTTCATATTTGTTTTTTTTGAGCATCCTGCTCGAGGGGCATTTAAGGTCCATAATAACATGAACTCTTGGGTCTATATTCTGAATGGGAAGACTTCCGCCCGTTTCAATCAGTACTTTATATCCTTTGTCGCAAAGTTGTGTCATCAACGGAAACACCTCTTTTTGCATCAAAGGTTCGCCACCGGTGATCTCAACAGTATCACAGTTGTATTTCCCGATCTCTGTTAGAATCTCTTCGATACTCATATCTTTTCCTTCATAAAAGGCATATTCGGTATCGCAGTAGGTACATCGCAAATTACAATAGGTCAGGCGAACGAAGATACACGGCAGGCCTGCATGGGTGCTTTCACCCTGGATCGAAAAATATATTTCGTTTATTTTAAGCATTTATAATTTTGTCTTTATAATTGTTATCGTTTCTTATTATTTCCCAAACATTTTCATCAGGAAATTCGGGATTCTTTTAGCCCACGCTGCTTCATTATGTTCAGCTTCAGGATCGATGGTAACAAAAAAATCGGAATCTCTTTTATATCCTAACTCTTCCAGAGTCGAAATCATTTTATCGATACCCGGTTGAAGGCGCGCTTCAAGTCCCATTCCGCCATTGTCGATGTAAAGCTTAAAATTTCTTTTAGGTTGCGCTGTCTTTTTCACAATTGATACATAATCAAACTCAGCAATTTTAAATGCCGGAGAAAAACTGCCTGCGATGGAAAAGATATCATTATACTCCCACAATAACATAAAGGAAATCAAACCACCCATGGATGAGCCTGCAGTCCAGGTAAATTCTTTTCCCGGCTTTGTGCGATATAGAGAATCGATCAGCGGTTTAACTTTTTGGGTTACAAATTTCATATATGCACCTCCCAAAGGGGAGTGGGAATATTCCGCACTACGATTGACACTGTTGTTGATGCCAACCACAATCATATCCTTCACTACTCCTTGTCGGTTAAGACTATCGAGAGCCTCGTCAACCTGCCAGTCAACACCAAATCCAACAGTTGAAGGATCAAAAATATTTTGCCCGTCGTGCATGTATAACACAGGATAATGATGGTTGCTTTTGTCATACCCGGCAGGTAGAAGGATGATTACATCGCGTGGTAGAATTTCACCTTCACCGAGATTACGGATGTATTCTACATTTCCGGTGATTTGTCCTTTAAATTCAGAACCTGTCATTTTACCCCAACAACACAATGAAATTTTGATTGTTGTATCGGAAGTGACCGAAGTAATGAAGTTTGGTTTTTTAATTCCGTCGGGACCCACAGCTTCGTTGTTCCAGCTTCCCTTGGTGAACTTATATTCAAGAGTTCCTTTTCTTTCAAGATTAAGGGTGTATTTCCATAAAATTTCATTCTCTTTAGACATTTTAATTTTTGATGGATTCCAGCCACCCAATCCTGGATGATTTCCCACAATATAAACAGCTTCACTGTCGGCAACATCATTCACTGTCACTTCAAATCTTACACTGATTTGAGCGTTTAAAGATGACAAAAACAAAACAAAAAGAAGGAAATGATATTTTTTTAACATTATTTTTGATCCCAAAGTATCGTTTTAACAGTTTCGTCTGAAAATTCCAGCTCGGTGGTTATTCTTCTCAATTCCGTTGAAGTTCCTTTTTTTACGACAGCATATCTATCGGTCAATCGAATAATTGTCTGATTGCCGGTGTTAATCTGTTTTGTCACGAAGAGATTAACAGTCTTCTTTAAAGAAAAAGTGAGCACCTCATTTGATGTGAACAGTTCGATCAGTGTATCCGATGATTTGATTCTGTCGCCGGGGTAGATTAAATTATTAGAATCTTTTGAATCACTGGTGTAAACTGGTAGATCCGAACTGACAATAACAATTCCATAATCAATGTCAGGGAATACCAATCTGGGAGATTCACACCCGGAAAGCATAAATATGGTGGTGAGCAGAATAATTGTCGATCTAAAAATTTTCATATTCAGTCTGCAAATATACACAGATAACGAGTATGAATAAAGAACTTCAGAACCTCAGAACTTCAGAACCTCAGAACCTCAGAACTTCAGTACTCAGGTAATCAAGTCACTGAAACTCCGAAGTTCCGGGGTTCCGTAGCTCCGAGGTACTATTTCTTCCAATTAATTCTGACAACACTTGAAGCGAGGTAAGACTCGGTACAGTCTTTCACATAAATCCTGTAATAACCGGTTTTGTAGAAAGTGACTTGTTTGTAGAACCAGGTCCAGTCGGGTTTGGTGGTTGATGAAATTGTCGTTTCATAAACCTCACCTTCGCCTTCCATGGTCGGATAGTTCGGGTCATAATCATCAAGTCGGTAGATTTCAAAATAAACCTCTTCACAACCGACTGTATAGGGAAGTTTCACCAAAAAATAGAAGTACCCACCTTTTTGTGCGATATTGAAGGAAGTGGCTTCATTTATCGGTACACCTTTTTCGGTAACACCTTCACAAAATGTAAGAGTTTGCGAGAAGTTGGTTACAACAAATGACAGTAAAAACAGAAGTAAATACTTTCTCATAAGAGACCTCAATTGGGTAAAAGGATAATTATAAAAAATGATTTCCCGGGGAATAACTTAGTAAAAATTTAGCACATTATTTGAGATGGAAGAATATGAATTTTAAGGGGACGCATGCCGAAGGCATCCCTTCGAGAGATACACGCAGATTAAACGTATCAAAGGCATCCCCCCGGGAGATTTTCGCGAGGTAAGTTTCTGTCGTTTAATCTCTTCTGTGCTTCCGATGATTTTCTTCTCAATTAATGGACTATCTCCAAAATCCCTCCTGTGAGCTCTGAGTGCTCTGTGGTTTAATCCTCCCCTCTGCGTTCTTTGCGATCCTGGCGGTACAACCAGGTTTTGAAATAAACGAGAAAATTGTTATATTTGCAGTCTGAATTTGCCGTTGTAGCTCAGTTGGTTAGAGCGTCTGACTGTGGCTCAGAAGGCCATAGGTTCGAATCCTATCAACGGTACTCAGATTTCAAGCCTTGTTTAATTATATTAGACAAGGCTTTTTTTTATTTTGGAGGTTACAATGTCAGTTTCACCAATTATTTCAATTCAGCCATTGGGATTTCAGTGGCCCGTTCTTGATCCATTTCTGTTCTGTGTTCATCATCTCGATTATTTCCCTAAGGGGAACGGGGAGATGGGTCCCGCAGCTTCACTGGAAGGAAGAAATATCGGTCAGGATTTTACGATTAAAGATGGCTGGAGGATGTATCATGGTGATGTAATCCCCGGTTTCCCGGCACATCCTCACAGAGGTTTTGAAACGGTAACGGTTGTTTTGCAGGGGTTTGTTGATCATTCCGATTCTCACGGTCAAGCCGGGAGATATGGAAATGGAGATGTGCAATGGATGACAGCCGGAAGTGGATTGCAACACTCAGAAATGTTCCCTCTTCTTTACGATGACAAAGAGAATACAGGTGAACTGTTTCAGATTTGGATAAATCTTCCCAAAGCAAAAAAGATGGTGGAACCCCATTTTAAAATGCTCTGGGCGGAAGATATTCCTGTGCGTAAATTCCAGGATGTCAAGGAAAAAACCACGGAAGTGACGCTGATAGCAGGTTCGCTTGATGGAACCAATGCTTTGGAACCCGCGCCTGACTCATGGGCAGCCGACGAAAAAAACGAAGTTTTGATTTGGACAGTAAAAATGGAGCTAGGAGCTAAATGGTCTATCCCGACTGCATCTAAAAATACCTTCAGGGTGGTATATTTTTATAAAGGTGACAGTGTAACGGTTAATGGTGAGGAGATAGGTGAGTATAAAGCATTTCAGCTTGTTCCTGATGCCGAGGTGGAATTAGTTGCCGGGGAAACTGATTGTTTCTTCCTTATCTTGCAGGGAATCCCGATAGATGAACCTGTATTTCAGCATGGTCCCTTTGTTATGAACTCCAAAGCTGAGATTATGAAAGCGTTTGTGGATTTTGATGAAACAAAATTTGGAGGCTGGCCATGGGAGAGGAGTGACATGGTTCATCCTAAAGATAAAGGGAGATTTGCCACACACATCGACGGAACTGAGGAGATAAGAACTTAAGTAAAATCACAATTTACAAAAAAAGGCTGCTTTTTTCGAGGCAGCCTTTTTTTATTTGTTTCGGTTGAATTATTTCATCAGAATCATTTTTTTGGTTGAGGAGAATTTACTTCCGTCAACTCCGTTTGCTTCCAAAGTATAAAAATATACACCACTGTTTAAACCGGTTGCATTAACGGAAATGTTGTAATTTCCTGCGGCATAGTTGTCAGAAAGAAGATTCATTACTTCCTGTCCAAGTGGGTTATAAATTTTTAGACTTACTTTTGAATCCACTTTCAAGGCGAATTTAATAGCTGTTGACGGATTAAAGGGATTTGGGAAATTCTGACTCAAGCTATACTCGTTTGGTGTGGAAAGATCAACTTCAATAACCTTTGAGAATGACTGAGTTCCATCCAAATCAACCTGATTTAATCTGTAATAAACTTTTCCTGAAGAGGATTCATCATCCACAAAAGAATAGCTGTGGGTTCTTGTTGAAGTACCATTACCATTAACAAATCCGATTTTTTCCCAGTTTCCGTTAGTTTTCTTTTCAACTGAAAATCCATGGTTATTTGTTTCGGTTGCTGTTGACCAGTTAAGAACAACTTTGTTCGCAAACACATCTGCAGAGAATGAAGTAAGTTCAACGGGAACTATATGTGAAGCATCCCAATAAACTTTGTTTCCGGTGCCAGTTTCTGCTTCAAATGCTACTCCTGTACCGCTGTAGAAAGGTAATTCAACAATGATCGGTTTACAGTTGGCGGCAGAGTAGAAAGCTGGAACATTGTTTATCTGTTCAAAAGGTTGGAAAGTGGAACCTGATTGAAGGGCAGAACCAAATAGTAATTTATCTGTGGCTGAAGTTGCAGGGCCCACCTGAGCACTATCTGCGTGATAGACAAAACTGAATCCGTTTCCGGCAGGGAGTTTAGCTTTTAAATCAAATCCATATTGATTAAGTGTCTCATCAGGATTTACTCTAAACTCAGCACCATAAGTTGTGCCTCCATCTGTGCTTTGTCTTGCCCAGACTTGTGAACTACCATCAACTCTGGTATAAAGAAACCAAAAAACTCCATTTCCACCAACAGTTTTATACTCATATTTGGGAAGATTACTTGTGGCAAGATCCTGAAATCCAGCGGAGGCGAGCACGCCGGGGGATGTTTCACGATATCTTGCAATTCTTATTACTGAGGTATTGGTATCGGCTAAGACCGGTCCCAGATAATTGAGGAGTAATGTATCACCACTTAAAGATTTTGACATCACAGGTAGAGCAGCTGCAGAGGATATGCTTCCTCTTGTACCCCAACTCATTCCATTGTCGATGGAAGAATATCTGATAAGATTATTTGATGCAAGTGAATCGAGTACGACATACATTGAATTTGTGGAAGAAATTTCCACATCAAATGATCTGTAAGCACCTGCAACCATAACCGGGTTAAGTGTTGAGGAATTTACATTCCAGCTATAAACATCGAAACCAACTTGAAAAAAGCAATAAACAGAATCAACTGAAGATTTCAGAAGTTTGATTTTTTCATATTTTGTCCGGTTATTTACCCCTGAAAGCGTAGTCCATGACAAACCGGCATCGGTTGATTTTCTGATTACAAGCCCAAGGTTGGCTGTTGAGAGAGTATCATTAATGGCAATGTAAATATCACCATTTGAAGTTTGAATACCTGACATCGGTCCAATTGGTTTATAGTCAAGTACAACATTATCAGAACCCCAGTCACCCTGTATTTCAGAAGTAAAAACTGGTTTTTCGACCCTTAGGTTTTGAGAAAAAGTAAGAAGTGAGAGAAAACATAACAGTAGAACAGTATAAATATAGCGCATTGTGGTCTCGCTAATGAATGATTAAATAATTTATTTCGCTAACTTTTGTAAAATACAATTATCAAATGAAAAAAACAAGGTTTAATTCACAAATAATAAACTCACGGTATAAAAAATAATTTCTTGAAAAATGCTGAAACTACCTCTCTTAGACAAATTTAAGAAGAAGGTAAAAATGTGAAAAAGCACCCAGAAGGATAAAAATATGGAATATTTCATGGAATCCCATTATTCCGGGAAAAGGATCAGGTCTTTTAAAGGCGTAGATAAGTGCTCCGACAGTGTAAAAAACAGCTTCAAGAATTAACCAAAACATACCACCATCGGGCATCGCATGATAGAGAGGATAAATAACCAAAATTACAAGCCAACCCATTGCCAGATAGATAGCTGTATATAGTTTTCGCGGGGCATCCAGCCAAAACACTTTTATAAAAAAGCCTGCCAGGGCAATAGTCCATACAACAGCGAGGGTTATATAACCCAAAGTTCCGCCGAGAGTTATTAAACAAATTGGAGTGTATGACCCGGCAATGGATACAAAGATCATGATGTGATCTATTTTCCTTAGCACAACAAGTTTATTGTCGGTAGCCGGTATCCAGTGATACAAAGTACTGGCGAGGAAAAGAAAAAATTGCGATGCCGAAAATATTGAAAAGGAAATCAGGTGAATTCCGGTAACAACCGGATACTCACGATTCACGAGAATTAATAACGAAACAATTGCGAAAATGACCCCGATAAAGTGAGTCAGCCCGTTAACAGGTTCGCGCAGTTTACTTGGAAATTTCAAAAGCAGGCTCGGAATATTTATGAACGACACTTCAAAAATACAAAATAGATCGACATGATAACTTTTTCGTAAATTTAAACTTATGATTTTTGCAAAAACACCGGATAAAAAATGAACGGCATGATCCCCAGAAAAATAAAAGGTTTCAGAGATATTGATCCTGAATTAAATGAATTGCGTAAAAGTGTAGTAAAAAAGGCGGGCGAGGTTTACGAACTTTATGGATTCAGGCACTGGGATACACCCATACTTGAATATGCCGAAAATCTTGGGAAATATCTTCCTGACAAGGAAACGGTTGCCGAAGGAGTCTATTCTTTCCGTAATCCCGAGACTGAACCCGTCTATAAAGATGACGGTTCAGAATTAAGGGATGACTCCGATTTTGTTGTGATGGATAATCACCATCTGGCTATGAGGTATGATTTAACTGCTCCATTGGCGAGGATGTATGCGGAGGAACTGTTTATGCAGTCGCAAAAAGGGCAGTTGACCACAAAAAATGCTCCACTGTTCAAAAGGTACCAATATGGACCTGTTTACAGGTTCGAAGCCAAACTTGATCCGGGCAGATTCCGTGAATTCTGGCAACTCGATTTTGATACTGTTGGAACTTCAGATGTGTCGGCTGATGCTGAATCGTGTATGATCTTAAGTGATGCTCTGGAAGCCATTGGACTCGACAGGAGCTCATATCTTGTAAAGGTTAACAACCGCAAAATCCTCTCCGGATTTCTTGAAACAATCGGAATATCGGGTGGAGAAAATGAAGGAAATGTTTTAAGGATAATTGACAAAATTGATAAAATTGGGGTGGAAGGAATTTCATTCGAACTTGGCAGAGGAAGGAAAGATTCTTCAGGTGCTTTGATACCCGGATTGGGAATTGATCCATCCATTGTTAAAAAGATTGGTGATTATTTTGAACAATTTACCGAGGAAAAATCAAGATCAGAAATCATTGAAAATCTTTCCTCATTAAATTCAGGTAATGAAAAATTTACTGAAGGAGTTGATGAACTTATCAAGATTGATAATATCCTTCAGGCATCCGGTTATGATGAAAAACGAGTACTCTTTTCACCGGCAATTGTGAGGGGATTGGGTTATTACACAGGGCCTGTTTATGAGGTGGAATCGCTTTTAACTTTCACTGACAGCAAAGGAAACCTCAGAAAAGTTGGCTCAATTTGTGGTGGCGGCAGATATGACGGTTTGGTTGAAAGGCTTTTAGGGATTAAAGTTCCTGCCGCTGGTGCCTCAATTGGGGTTGACAGACTGTGCGAATTGCTTGTGCTTTCGGGGAATGCAAATGTTAAAACAGATGCGCCTGTCCTGATAGCTGTTTTTGATGATGAATTGATGAGTGAATACCAAAAAATAGCTGCTGAACTTCGCCAGGCGGGGATTAGCACAGAAATTTATTATGGTGCACAACGCGGATTAAAAAAACAACTTGGTTATGCTGATAAAATGAATTCACCAATTTGTATATTACTTGGTAGTGACGAATTTGAAAAAGGAATTGTAACTGTGAGAGACCTTAAACTTGGAAATGAGTTGTCCGATTCAATCACCAACAAGGATGAATGGAAACAGCGGGTGCAAAAGGAAGTTCCCCGAAATGAGCTTGTAAGTGTTATAAAACAACTTTTACACCATTAATTTCGGCATACGGGAGAGACAATGATCGAAAATAATATACTTTACCTCGACGGAAAATCGCTTACAATTCAGGAAGTTTACACAGCTTCGACTGTTCCTTTAAAAGTGAAGTTGACGGATGATTCCAGATTTGCTATTAAAAGCTGTCGCGAAAAATTAATCAGACAGATAAGGAATAATCCCGAACAAAAAATATATGGCGTTAATGTTGGTGTCGGGAACTTGAAAGATACATACATCTCTCCTGAGGAATCAGAAAATTTTCAGGTGAAATATGTGATGTCACATAATTGTGGAACTGGGGAACCCCTGGCTCAAGAAGTTGTTCGTGCGATGATGATTATCAGATTAAACTCATTTGCACATGGAGTTTCTGCTATGTCGCTTGAGACTGTGGAGATGATCGAATCACTCTTAAATAATGATGTGATTCCTTTAGTATTAAAGGAAGGGTCTGTTGGGGCAAGTGGTGATCTAGTTCCACTTGCAATGATTGCAGGAGTTATGATTGGTTTACCTGAGTCGAACGCGTGGTATAAGGGGACCTTGTTAACTGCTCCGGAAGCACTTAACCTGGCAGGTTTGGCTCCCGCTAAACTTGGATTTAAGGAAGCGATGGGATTAACAAACGGCACAAATTTTATGTCCGCAAACTCCATATTTGCTTCAATCCAAGCCCGTAACTTATTAAAAACAGCCAATTTAGCTGCCGCCTTTTCAGTCGAAGCCATAAGAGGAGAAAAAGATGCTTTCAACAGTTTTCTTGCCGAAAAGCGACCACATCCGGGATTAGTTGCAACTGCTTCTGAAATCCGTGACCACCTGAAGGGTTCACTTAGAACAACAGTAGAAGCGCAAAAAATCAGGTTTAAGGGGCAGGACACATCAACTGCAACTGAAAGGGTGCAGGACAGATACTGTTTCCGTACTGTTCCTCCTGTTCATGGAGCAACGCTTGATGCACTGGAAAGATTTGATGAAGTTCTAACAATCGAAATTAATTCTGTTACAGATAATCCACTGTTCGAAGAAAATGGCGACAATCTAATTTTTCACAGCGGATCAAATTTCCATGGTCAACCTTTAGCAAATGTAATTGATTATTTAAAACTTTCACTGACCTCACTTTCCTTAATTTCTGACAAAAGATCTTTTTCAATGTTGGGTAAAAACCTGAGTTTTGGTTTACCGTCAAATCTTGCGATAGCTCCTGAAAAAGGGGATTCAGGGTTGATGTTGGCGCAATATTCGGGCGCTTCAAGAGCAGGAGAAAACAGGGTGTTATCGAGTCCTGCATCAGTTATGTCGATATCAACATCTGCTGGACAGGAAGATTTTGTTTCGATGGGGAGTATTGGTGCGGTTCATCTGATAAAAGTTTTGGATAACTTAAAAACTGTTCTGGCAATTGAATTATTATGTGGTTTAAGAGCTCTTCAGATGACCAATAACAAACCGGGATTTCTGACAGGTGACTTGTGTCGCTTGGGAGAGGGAACGGGTAAACTTTTTCATACGCTGGATGAATTATTGCCTCTACCTGAAGGAGACACTTATCTTGCTGCAGAAATGGAGACAGTAAGACAGTTTATAGATTCGAGGATTTAGTCCTGGTTAAATGATTGGGCTGTCCTCAAGCAGATAACTGTATTTCGGAAAGCGTTCAACAAAGCCAATTTTGCCTTGCAAACCACCTGTGTGGTAAACCAGGATTTTATCGTTTGGGTTAAAATATCCATTTTGTGAGAGTTGTGAGACGGCGTAGAGTACTTTGCCTGTGTAAATCGGGTCAATTTCGACTCCATATTCTCGTTCAAAAGAATGGATAAAGTTGATTAAAACATCATTGGTTTTTGCATACCCACCAAAGTGGTAATTATCCAAAACCTCAAGATTTTCGAAGTTCCTGACACCTTCCAACTTTGCCATAACCTTTAAATTGTCAACAACATATCCATAATCTTTAAGCACAGGAACAACCAAAAACTTTGTTTTATTTTCCGGTTTTTTGCTCGCGGCAATCAAATTTCCACCCAGAGTCCCTCCTGAACCCATCGCCATTATTACATAATCAAAATCACCAAAATCATTGGGCAGCATCTCAGAAGCTCCAAGGTATCCAAGACGGTTGCTTCCACCCTCGGGCACAAAATAAAAATCACCAAATTTCTCTTTCAGATGCTCGACATATTTCTCGGAGTATCTGTTTCTGTATTCGGTCCTTGAAACAAAATGGAGAAACATCCCAAATTTTTCCGCCTCTCGCAAAGTGAAATTTAGTGGAATTGTTCGTTCACCTCTGATAATTCCCACAGTTTTTAACCCCAGGATATTACCGGCACCTGCTGTGGCATGAATATGATTGGAAAAGGCTCCGCCAAATGTGAGAATTGTATCTTTCTTTTCTTCGATACATTCAAAAATGTTCCTTTCTAATTTGAACCATTTATTTCCCTGCAAAACGGGATGAGTTTTATCAAATCGTTCAATAAAAAAGTTACCCGACGGAAACAGATCACCTGAGTGAAGAGCAGTTCTTGGAACAGTTAAGTTCTCAAAAAATTGTCTTATTTCAGGATGCATTTCTGTCGGGTATCAAATCTGGCGGAGCCTTTGTCCTAATATCCTGAAACTTTGTCCCGCAGAATTGCCGGAACTCCTTCGGTCATCCATTTAGGGGCAGGAGAACCCTTCAAATAGTGATCGAAGAATTGTAGCATTCTTTTGCTCAAATCAACTCTGTTACCCCAGTTGGCTTCTTTAAGGTTGTGAACATCACCTGTATAGTTCAACATCCAAACGGGTTTTTGAAGTCTTCTCAGACCGGTGTAGAGCTCAATTCCCTGGTACCAGGGCACTGCATCATCTTTGTCGTTGTGCATAATCAGCAGGGGAGTGTTAACCCTGTCCAGAAAAAACAAGGGGCTGTTTTCGATGTAAAGTTCAAGTCTGTCCCAGAGTGAACCACCAATCCGGCTTTGTCCTTTTTCATACTGGAATTGTCTCACAAGTCCCGATCCCCATCTTATTCCGCCATAGGCACTTGTCATATTTGATACGGGTGCACCTGCCATCGCAGCTTTATAAAGATTTGTTTGGGTAATCAGGAAAGCCGTTTGATATCCACCCCAGCTTTGTCCCTGGAGTGCAATATTTTCTCTGTCAATGAATGGAAATTGTTCAATCATTGAAAGTGTGCCACCAACGATGCAGTTGTAAGCACTTTTCCCGGGGAAACCTTCTTCATATGAAATATCAGGTATAAAGACAACATATTGATTACTTGCATAAAAAGTCGGGTTTATGATTGATCTGCTTGGTGATGGACTCCAGTATCTGTTAAGATTATCAGAGTCTCTTTCGTAGAAATAGACCATCATCGGATATTTCTTCGATTTGTCGAGGTTTTTGGGAGTAAACAGCATTCCTTCAAGAGGTTTACCATCAATACTATGATATTTAACCAATTGTACCTCAGACCAAAGAAACTCACTTTGTTGTGGATTTATATCACTAATCTGCTTAAAACCACCGTTTAGACCATTGGAATAATAGAGATTTGGTGATTCAGAATGTGATTCTCGACCAACAATAAAGTCATTTGTGTTTTGAGCTTTCATCGGAAAACCATATACATTCTCTGATTTAACGAGAATTTTTGCGGATTCAAATTTTGCATTACCCGGGTTATAACTCGCAAAACCATACTGTTTTGTGGTTTTATCAAAAAGTCCAAAATAAATAATCTCACCCTCAGGGAACCAGGGAAGTTTTCTGTCAACATCCAATATCCTGTACACAGAGTTGGATTCTTTACCCGAAGTTATTCTTAGAGCTGAGTTGTCAGAACCGGGGGTGATTATCCATTCATCAAATTGTGAGCGGATTACAACCGATTGATCATCCTCAAACCAACCACTGATTCCATAAGCACCCGGCTCATCGGGAACATCACTTTCGACATCATAAAGTGGTTGATCGATTCCACCCGATATTTTATCAATTTTTCCTGAAGAATTGTTGTAGGCGTAATAACTTGAATCAGTTTCATCATACCAAATGATATATTTTCCTTTAGGAGAGATAGTGGCAATTTGGCTCTGTTTTGGTTTTACGAGTTTTCTTTCACCGGTTGCAAGGTCGATTGAGTAAATATCTGAATAACTGTCATCCCACGAGATCAGTTTTTTGTAGGGATGTGCTGAAGCTCCCAATGCATACCTGTTGTCGGAATATTTAGAATAAGAGACTTCCTCAATCAGAGAATCGGTTAACTGAATAATCTTTTCAGAGGAAAGATTATAAAACATCAAAAATGTTTTTTTCTTTTCTTTGCTCAGTTCAAAGTTCTGTTGGGTATGAATCAGTGGGTCATTCCAACTCCAAACCTCAACATTTGCTTTTTCTTCATCAAGTAGAGTTTCATCGGGCTCAGGTTTTAGTGATTTCGCGATTCCAAAAAAGAGTCTTTCTCCGGAGTCGGAAAAATTGATGTCATAGTTTAACGAAACTCTCAAATCACCCTTTAGGGAGGGGTTGAGTGAGTCAACAAGCACTTTGTGATGTTCTTCTCCCGAATTCCAGAGATAAAGATCGTAATTTTTTACTGTCGCTGTGTCTTTTGTGAATAAAAATGCCAGATTTTTTCCATCATCTGAAAGAACAGGTGATTTTGCCATTCCTTCAAGTTTAAGAGTGTCGATTTTTAATGATTTACTATCAAATCTCACAATAAATGAGGTATCGAGAGAATCATCGATAATGGAAGTAAAAGCAAATTTACCACCCGATTTATCGGCTGTGTATGAATCAACATTTGTAAATCTGAATTCGTTGTTCTCCACAGGATTCAAAATCAGGAGGTCGGTACCATCTTTTTTTGCTTTTGAAGGTTTAACATCTTTTTCCTTGGCAACTGCTGTTGTATCAACAACTTTCGAGGTATCTTTCTCCTTCTTCTCATCTTTTGGCTTTTTTATTTTTTCAAAATGAATCGCAAGCCATTTGTCCGATTCTTCGGGCAACTTAAAAGATTTTACATCGGCGAGTAGAACCAAAGAATCGAGGCGGGTGAGAAAAATCCCAATCGAGTCTTTGGGCATATCATCTTTTTTAACTTTTTTTAATGTGGCTGTTTTTACGGTATCAAATCCCGGTTTTATGCTAAATGCCACTATTTCGCCATTTTTGGAAAGTTTTGCGCCTTTAGCCTTGGGGAATACTTTGTTCAAGTCACCATTTTTATTTTGAATATAAAGTGAGCCATCCTTTCTGAAGGGAATGACTTCAAAAACAAAAAGGTTTCCGTCGTTCGAAATTTGTGGTTGGAATATCCTTTTCCAAAGATCATAAACCGAGTGATCAAGCGGTTTGTCCGATTGTGCAAAGTTTAGTGAATTTAGTGATATGAAAAGGATGAGTACGGGGAAGAATATTTTAAATTTTAACATACTGTACCGGAAATGTTGAGATTAATTTTTTAAATAAACCTCTACAATTTACAGTATTCTTGTTACTTACGAAAAATTTCAGGGATGAGTGGAGTAATAAAGTTATATAAGATCACCTGTCGTTGCGTCAACCGTGGAAATGAGATCAACAGGGGATAAAATAATTTGAGTACCTCTGACTCCTGCACTGATCGATATTCTGTCAAAAATAAGAGCAGTTTCGTCGATAAAAACAGGATAGTCTTTTTTCATCCCGATCGGTGAACATCCACCCCTGATGTAACCGGTGAGATCGAACAATTCTTTGACCTTAATCATCTCGATATTTTTTGATGCCGAAAGTTTGGCTGCTTTTTTGAGGTTAAGTTCGCAAGAGCCGGGGATTACAAATACAAAAATTTTGTTTGATTCATTTCTCGACACAAGTGTTTTGAAGACCATATCAGGGTCCATTCCCACTTTATTGGCAACTGAAACAGCATCCAATGCATCTTCCGAGACTTCATAATCTATAAGTTCAAAAATCAGTTTCCTGCTCTCAAGAATTCTTACAGCGTTTGTTTTCGACATCTAAATTTCTTTTTATGATTGTGCAAAAATAAGAAATTGTGAAGATCGAATCAGATGGAAAGTGTTATGAATCCTGAAATTGTTGAACACAAAACTTCGTGACCATTTCTGTTCAGTGTATTACTTCTTAATTTATAAAGTCTTTTGGATGTTGAGTCAAAATGTCTGAGCATTAAGGTTGGATCAACCACTTTTACTTTTTGGTTGGAATAAGTATAATCACTTAAAGCTTTTACGAAGGGATAAATTCCCGGAAACTTAATAAAATCTTCGGTTAGTTCAACGCCTGCGAGACTCATGTTGTCCATATAATATTTATCGATCCATGAACAATGGGGAGTTACTAACACAAAGACCTTTGAACCATTTTTCATTTTGCAGAAAAAATTGTTCATACGGGATAGAAGGGTTTCCATGTCGGTTTGTCTCATGGTTTTTAAAAGAGTCGAATTTTCTGTTAAACCTTTTTGTCTCTCATAAGATCCGGGTCCAAGGGCTTTAATATTAATTTTCTCAGCATATGCAATGTTTTCAGGTTCAAGTCCGTCAAAACTTTGTCCGGCAAGATCATTTGCTGAATTTGACAATTTGTAGGAAATATAGTCGAGAAATTTAAAGTTATCAGTGATAGAGTTGGTAATGCCTGACAATAAACCTGCTTCCGATCTGTCGGTTCCTTTCCTAATATCATAGAGGTCGTTTGCCGGGTTAACCTGGAAGATGAGGATATCGGGGTTATGTTCTTTGATCAATTTTTCGCCAAAATTTTCCATTTCGATGATCCCCGAGTTGGGGACAGCTCCGTTTACGATTTTGTAACCTGGATGTTTGGCTCTGAGCATCGCAACATAACTGTCGGGGTTTGCACTCACTTCATCGCCGAGCACAAGAATAACGGGAAGGTCTTTTTTTGTAGTCATTTCCGAGACAGGGTTAAGGTCGGAAAAAGTACCAGAGTGGAAATTTATTATTCTGTTGATGTATAAAACTTCAATCAAGCCTAAAATGACAGAGGCGATAAATAAGTATTTGAGAGGTTTATATATTAGATTCATGGCGATTTCAACTATTAAATTATTAAATTCTGAACGCAATATATACTTCGTTCATTCCGATATTTTTGTCAGTCGTCACTTATACCGGTATTTGAGGGATGAAAGGGGACTTGTGTGAGTGTACGCACAACATCGATAAAAACAGTAAAAGGCAAAGTGAATTCCTTACAAATTTTAACTTTTGATATACTAAGAATATTTCCTATTTTAAAGTCTGTATATCCACATTTTCACAATCCCAAATAACTTTTTACACCCCAATCAGGAGTATTTAATGAGATTAATATCATTCAGACTTGTTCTAATAGCATTGGTAACCGTACTTTTTGCCGGTTGTTTAACCGTTGACAAAAAAGATTACTATTATAAAACAAATAGTGACGGATCCGGTGAAGGATGGATCAAGTTCTACAATATAAAATCAGCAAAAGACGGTGAGGATGATGTTTCCCTCAAGGATTTTGCCGAGCTTATAGATGATTATGTAAAAGGCACCAAGTTTGAAGACGAAAACCCCTCACTTCAGGTTACTTCAAAAGAATTAATGGAAGAAGGCGGAAAACTTAACGGCCTTGTTAAGTTCACTTTCTCAAACATTTCGGAAATCTCATTTTTGTTTGAAAAAGATTGTAACTGTGCTCCTGTGTATTACAGCATGGGTGGATTTTTGTCAGAGACATACACCACTTCAAACGGTACATATCTTGGAGATGCTGGTGGCCCACAGATAATCAAATGGCCGGCAGGAACAAAAGAATTTAAGTTTACAACCTCTGTAAGCACAGATTCAACCTCTATTGAATTGTTGAATCAATACAATGGCTGGAAAGCCAGTCAGAAATAATTTTTTTATTACTAAATTGGAGCAATAAAGTGTTAAAAAGAACTCTTTTTTCGCTTTTTGTATTCACACTCATCTCACCTTCACTTTTTAGTCAGACATACAATGGTCCGGCTGCGGGTTCAAAAACGGGTGGAGTGGTTGTAAATACAAATAGTTTTGGGCTTACGCCTTCAAACAGTTTTCCAAGACCGGAAACTATAAGAAACAAGGCAGATCACAAAGCAGATCCTGTTTACATTCAGGAATATGACGAAATGTATGACGCAATTAAGTTATATGTTGAGGACCGGAATGCAGGAAAAGAATCTGTTGATACAACCAAGGCAATTCTTTTAAAGGATTTCCAGGGCTTGACACAGACCAACTCAATTCCGCCTGATCCACATGTTGCTGTAGGTGCCGGTTATATCGTTGCTGTTGTTAACAGTGATTTTGGTATTTACGACATGGCAGGTAACCTGATTAAAAGGATTAACGCTGATCAGTGGTACGCCTCCACAATGTCAAATCCCGGTGCATTTGATCCCAAAGTTATCTATGACCATTTTGATAAAAGATGGGTGATGGTTTGGTTGGATCAAAATGACAATCCTGCACGCGGAAACCTTCTTTTTTCTGTGTCGGATGATTCAATTCCAACAGGTACCTGGTATAATTTTGTTTTCCGTTCAGATGTGAATGGTGATGTTCCTTCAGGTAACTGGATGGATTATCAAGGAGTTGGATTCGATGATGATGCCATATATGTGAGTGGTAATCAATTTTCGTTTGCAAGCAGTTTTAACTATGCAAAAATTAGAATCTTCCCTAAAGCCCCACTTTACTCAAATGATGCCAACGCAACAATCACATGGAATGACATTTACGGAATAAAATATCCGGCTCCGGCACCAACACAACAGTTTATATTTCATATCAGACCTACGATCGCATATACCCACGATCCAAGTAAATACTATTTCCTGCACGCCCCGGGCTCTGCCAATTTCTTCGCGCTATACTGGATTGAGAATCCTTTAACAGCGCCAGTATTGAGAGGTTCAGTTGTGCCGGTTACAAGTTATTCAGCGCCACCTGATGCAAATCAACTTGGTGGTGGAACACCTTTGATATCAACAAATGGCGGACAACTTCAAGATGAACCAATTTTCAAAGATGGTTCCATTTGGAGTATCCACAGTATTCGTAACCCTGTTGCGAGTAACTATTCTGCGCTTCATTATGTTAAAATCAACACCGCTACAGGTACTGCGAGTGAACAATCCATACTTGGAGCAAACGGCAACTGGTACTATTTTGGAGCGATTGCTGTTGATAAGTTCAACAATGCTGCCACCACTTTTGCAAGATCGGGTGACAATGAATATGCAGGAGCTTTCTACTCCTCAAAATTTGCCAATGAAACTGCATTCACTTACAGTTCACCACTCCAAACAGGTAAAGGGAACTATGTAAAAACTTTCGGCGGGACAAGAAATCGCTGGGGTGACTATATGGGTATCTGGGCTAATCCTCAAAACTTGACAGATTTTGTCATTTTTACCGAGTATGCAGCCGGTGTTAATACCTGGGGTACCTGGACGGGTATTCTAAGAGTAGCTCCTTATGATGGTGTTAAAGGAACACTTGATAAAGAAGTTCTTAATTTTGGCGAAGTTGAAGTTAATGTTCCGAGTCATGTTGACAATTTTAGATTAACCAGTTTTGGAACTCAAAATCTTGTTATTGATTCACTCTATTTTGGAACAGGAAATTTTGAGCTTAATACATCATTCACCTATCCATTTACTCTGGAACCAAACACAACGGTTGATATACAACTCGCTGCCAGAGCAGTGGATCTTGGACAGATTTCAGATACACTCTATGTTGCATCAAATGATGGAACCTTAAGAGGAATTGCATTAACTGCATTCGGTTATGAAATCATTCCAAGTAACGAAAAAGCAATGTTTGCTGTTTCGGGTGGAAGTGACAACAACAGATTGTTCTATTTGAGAACAGGTAACGGACTTCCAACTGAAATTGGTCCAACAGCCAAAAATCTTTTCCAGAGTATTGCGATCCACCCCAAGACCAAAGTCTTGTATGGCCTCAGAAACTCCGCTCCACAAGAAATAGTAAGGATTAACTCCAACGGTGGTGATGCACACAGACTGTTTAGTTCTTCCGTTGCTGACCTTGGAAGTCTCGCTTTTGACACCACCGGAAATCTTTATGTTTCACAGAAAAGTGGAAAGATTTATAAAATTGGCTTGCTTGATTCCAGTTTCACTGAGACAGTTCAGGCACAAGCTGCAATTTTAAGCATCGCATTTCATCCTCAAACAAACGAGTTGTATGCATCTTTATACAGAGCACTTGGTTCACCCAAAGATATGATCTTCAGAGTTAATCCAAGTACAGGTGACACCACAAGAGTTGGTTTTACCTCATTTGGTGTTGCAATCACTGATCTTGAATTTGATGCCGATGGTGTATTATTTGGATTTAAAGGTGCAACAAATCAACCTGTTGATCTGATTAAAATCAATTCAACCACCGGTCTCGGTGAACTCATTGCAAGCACAGGAGTAGTTAACCTTGCAGCCATGACATTTAACCACACCGGAACCGCAACTGATGTTAAGACACCTGTGAATGTTCCTGCAAATTTTGCTTTAAATCAAAATTATCCAAACCCGTTTAACCCGACCACAAGGATTGAATATTCACTCCCGAAGGCGGCAAATGTTAAAATTACGGTATATAACCTGCTTGGCGAGGTTGTTAAAGTTCTGTACAACGATTTTAACACAGCCGGAAGCTATTCCATCTACTGGAATGCTGACGATATTACGGGAGCAAAACTCACAAGTGGAGTTTACTTCTATGAATTGAAAGCAAATAGTGTGGATGGAGAGATATACAGCGATATTAAGAAGATGGTTCTTCTGAAATAATCCCAGTAATCTTTTTGAACTAAATCAAAAATTAAGCCCGGAGATAATTAATCTTCGGGCTTTTTTATAAAATATTCGTGATTCTACTACTCATAATTTGAATAAAAAATATTATATTATCAATTAAAATGTTGATAGTTTAAGAACCACTTTTATTGAAGAGTTGGTAATAATGTAGCATAATTGCTTTCTTGCAATATATAGAACTGAAAAAGATAGAAGTAACATGATTTTAGAGACATTAAGAGGCGATGGCGGTGATATCCTGATCTACTCAGAAAATCGCTTCAACCTGGAAAACAACTTTCGTATGGTGAGACGAAACATCGGAATTAATAATCCGATGCGGCTTCATTACAACGAAGTTTGTACTTTCATCAACGATTTGCAGCCCAAAACCGTGGTAGCTTACAGACTGCTTACGAATCTGGATGATTTTGACATGAATTATGTTAAATATGGGCAGCAGGTGATGGTGAGTGGTGCAAGAGAAGTTATCTACTTCGATCCAATTTATTGTGTCAAAGAGATGGAAGATAATGGATTTTTGAATGATGATCCGGATCTTCGATTTCGTATTCAACAGGTTGGCTTGAGATCACTTGGCCACAAAGACGGGCTCCCGGAATTTGAAGAATCATATAGTTTTGATCTTGAAGCTTCAGAAGTTCAAAACCAAAATGATCGGGGTTTTGCAGAGTTGATTTGTGCTTTTGATGATATCGATTTTGATAAAGTGATAAATCTGTCAACAAACGAAATTTATGACTCTCCAAAGGCTGAACCACCAAAACCTGAGCCTGCAAAAACCAAGTTCCAGGCACTCAGTTCTGAAGACCTTGGTTTCCAGAAGAAAAATCAAAACCTGCACGAATCGAAAGAGCGCAAAGGTCTGATTACTCTTGCATGGACAAGACAAACTTCGGGTCTATTTGAAGAAGATGACAGCTATGATCCCGGACAGGCGAACAAGCGTGTGTTAATGGAAAAAAATCGTCCGGTTCCTCAGTCCCAAGGGGATATGAGCTCCGGAACAACTGATCAACAAAACGCCAGATTTCAGGTAGTGGGGCAGGCTCGGAAGAAAAACGAATTCCAGACCACGCAACTACGAGGGAGGGGAAGCGGAAACACAGACCAACAAAAAAGTAAATCTCTTTTTTCAAATTTTCTCGAAAAGAAAAGACAGGAAGTAAACTCTCAACAAATTCCTGAGGAAACCGCTCATGAAGAGATTACTGATTCGATGAAGGAATTTGCAAGCGACCGGGAAAAACGGTTTGTTGTATTAAAACTTAGAAAATAAAACACAAAAAAAAAGCTGCTCTAAAGCAGCTTTTTTTTTATCCAATTGTTTTACTATTTCCTTTTATCCATAACTTTGTCGATCAGTTTATATTCAACTGCCTCTTCAGAAGTCATGTAATAATCCCTGTCGCAATCCTTTAAAATCTGATCAACAGTTTTATCTGTGTGTTCAGCGAGAATCTTGTAGAGAGTATCACGGGTTTTCATCATTTCTTTTGCCTGAATCTCGATATCAGAAGCCTGACCGGAGATACCACCGCTCCAAGGCTGGTGAATCATAATCTTAGAGTGGGGAAGTGATGATCTTTTACCGGCAGCTCCACCGGCAAGAAGCACAGCACCCATACTTGCAGCAAGACCGACACAAATAGTAGCTACATCAGGTTTAATAAATTTCATCGTGTCATATATCGCAAGTCCCGCTGAAACACTGCCACCCGGAGAGTTGATGTAAAGATTTATATCTTTAGTAGAATCCTCGGCTTCGAGGAAAATCAATTGTGCAATAGTTAATGATGCAACATGGTCATCTATTGCAGTGCCAAGGAAGATAATTCTCTCTCTGAGAAGTCTGGAATAGATGTCCATTCCTCTTTCACCCCTGCCTGTCTGTTCGATAACATAGGGGACCAACTGGTTGTAAATTTCAAATTCTTTTGTCATAATAAACTTTCTGTTTAATCTAAAAGTGCCCTTTTTTGATTAAAACAATTAGAATGTTCTATTTAGTTTCATTTTCATGATTATGATGTTCATGGTCGTGATCGTGGTGATGATGTTCATGATCATGGTCGTGATCGTGGTGATGATGTTCATGGTCGTGGTCATGTTTTTCAACATATTTGGCACGATATTCATCGGGGTTAATCTTCTTCTCGGGATTTTGTTCTCTGAGGAATTTGTCGAGCAAACCGTAAAGGAGATTGTTTTTAACTGCATCACCTTTGAAGTAGTCTTTTAAGATATCTTCGCTGATGTTATAGCGTTCAACTTCCATTTTCACCATTTCATCTATATATTCATCAGTGACAGTGAGATTTTCGATTCTGATAATATTCTCTTTAACTACCTGCCATTTGGCTTCTTTTTCAGCATAAGGTTTGTATGCAACCTTAAGGTCGTCAACTTTTGGAAGTGGTTTATTCTCTTTTTTTGCTTTTTCGGTCTCTTCTTTTATGAAGTAGTCGAGAACTCTTTCTACAAAAGAGGCGGGTACCTGAAGTTCGTTAGCATCGAGAATGGTTTTTTCCAAACGGGAGTTGTAAATTTTGATTGTCATGTCCTCATAATATCCCGTGTAGTAAGCTGCGATTCCTTCTCTGAGACTTGCAACATCTTTATACTCTTTGGAAATTTTTTGGACAAATTCATCATTCAGTTCAGGAACAATTTTTTTTCTGAATCCTTTAATAATAAACTGATAGTTGGTTTTTTCGTAGCTGTCGATAAGCTTTTGTTCAGAATAAAAATCTGCAGGTTTAACAAGGTCACCAACTTTTAGATTTGGGAGGGAGGCTTTAAATGCTTCGCTGATAAGGGGGTAATCACCTTCGATTGCTTTTGGAGTTCCCATTTCGGTTGATGTTTCTGTGTTGTAGATATCTATGTCAACAATGCTGTTTTCGGCATTATCCAAAGAATCCACTTCTTCAAAATCAGAATTTGAATTAAGAAGATTATGTAATTCCTCATCTACCAGGTTGTCAGTTACTTCGTAAAGTGGAATTTCAATTTCATTTCCTTTGTAGTTGACTAATTCAACTTCTGGGAAAATTTCATAGTTGACCTTAAACGAAAGGGCTTCACCGGGTTTATAATTCAGATCAACCAGTCCCGGAGTATTCAACGGTCTTAAATCAAGTTCTTTTACGGCATCCCAGAATATTTTATTGGCTACTTTATCTGCAGCATCATATTCAAGAGAATCACCATACATGTTTTTAATAACATGTTTGGGAGCTTTGCCTTTTCTGAAACCCGGAATTTGAATTGTGGTAATTTTTTTAGCAACTTCCGCTTGAATAAGAGGTGAGGCTTCTTCTGATGTAAGCGTAATTTCCAATTGATTTTCAGCGGTAGAAAGCTGATTAATTTTCCTGTCCAATACAACCTCTGGTTTTAAGATTTGAAGTGCGAAAAGGGGGACTCGAACCCCCACGGATCTCTCCACTAGATCCTAAGTCTAGCGCGTCTGCCAATTTCGCCATTTTCGCAAGAATTTAGCCTGTAAATATAATCAAAACAAAATAAACAAAAAAGGAAGTAAGAGGGGGTTCAGGGGATAGTTCCACGGATTTCACGGATTCAGCACGGATTTTCACGGATAGATTATTATTTTAACATACTCAAGTTTCTCAAGTACTCAAGTTTCTCAAGTACTCGAGTTTCTCAAGTACTCAAGTTTCTCAAGTACTCAACTTCTCAGGTTCTAAAGTACTCCTCGAGGTCAACATTGCCACCGGAGAGAATTAAGCCTGTTTTTTTGCCTGCGAAGAGGTCTTTTCTTTTTAAAACGGCAGCAAGAACTGTTGCAGAGCTGGGTTCAACGATAATTTTGAGTCGTTCCCAGATAAGTAGCATCGCAGAAATAATTTCTGATTCTTCAACTGTGATTATTGAGTTAACAAATTGTTTGATAATGGGGAAGTTTTTCTCGCCGAGTGATGTAAGAAGTCCATCAGCAATGGTTTTAGGGTTAACAGAGGGAACAATGCTCCCCGTTTGCAGTGATCTGTAAGCATCATCCGCCCCGGTGGGTTCGGCTGCATAAGTGGTGGCATTGTTTGAAAAATAGTAAGTGGAGAGAGCGGTTCCTGCAAGCAGTCCACCACCACCAACCGGAGCAATTATGTTGGACAGATTGGGTACCTCTTCAAGGAGCTCTTTTGCTGCTGTAGCCTGTCCTTGAATAATTCGATAATCATCGTAAGGGGGAATAAAGACTGCGCCGGTTTGTTCGATCACCTTGCGAAGAGTTGATTCTCTCGCTTGAAGATTGGGTTCACAAAATGTTATGTTACCGCCAAATGCAATTACCGAGTTTACCTTAATCTTTTTTGAGTTGGATGGCATTACTATGTGGGCGACGGTTCCCAATGATTTTGCGGCAAGGCTCAACGCTGTAGCATGATTTCCGGAGGAATGAGTAGCAACTCCCTTTGCAAGTTCTTCTTTGCTTAACGACAGGCAGGCGTTAAAGGCACCTCTCGCCTTAAAAGCCCCTCCTCTCTGCATATTTTCACACTTAAAATACAAGTCAGCTCCTGTGAGCTCGTTAAGGCTTTTGGAGGTATGGACGGGTGTTCTGTGAATATAACCTGCGATTTTTTTATGAGCGACAATTATCTCTTCGCGACCAGGGATTTCACTCATTATTCAACTATCTTTTTAATATCTTTATCTTTACCAAACACAATCATAATATCATTTTCTTCAAGGATGGTAGAGGCTGTGGGCACTCCGTAAATCTCCTCTTTGAGCTCGGTATTGCCGGGTCGTAAAGTTTTTTCTCTTCTCTTAATTGTAATAAGATTCACATTATATCTTATTCGAAGGTCGAGTTCCTGAAGGCTTTTTCCGATGAATGATCGAGGTGTTTTTAGATATACAATATTGTAGTCCTCTCCGAGGAATATTGTATCGAGTACATCCTGACTTGTAATAAGAGAGACTATTTGTCTCGCTATTTGAACATCAGGTATGAGAACCTGATGAACGCCCAGTTTTAATAAAATGCTCTCCTGGAGTTTTGATGATGCTCTTGCAACAACTTTTTTCACACCTTTTTCGAGCAGGATAACGGAAGTAAGAATTGTATTCTCAAAGTTATCTGGCCCAATAGCCACAATACACGCATCAACTGATGAATCAATTCCTATCATGGTTAATGCTTTTTCGTCAGTGGAATCAGCCCTGATTGCCGTGCCTACAGCGTCTTTTAAATCATTTATAATGGATTCATCCATATCGATTGCAAGCACTTCAGCGCCGGTGCTCTGGAGACTTATTGCGATGCTGCCCCCAAGATCGCCCAAACCGATTACTGCGTATTTCTTTTTCACTTAATAAACCTCAATAATTAAAGCATTGTGATGTTGTCATTTGGATACGAGAACCGACTGCTGTCCCGCTCACCAATAAAACTAAAAATAATTGTTAGAGGACCAATCCTCCCTATATACATCAAAAGTATATCAATAATCTTACCCATATCGGAAAGATCACCTGAGACTCCTTTTGATAACCCTACTGTTCCAGCCGCACTAAATGCCTCGAACATGAGGTCAATAAATTTCACTCCGGGCTCTGAAATACTTAGAATAAATACACCAGAAAGAATGTAGAGCACGGATAACCAAAAAATCATAAATGCCAGGTTCACTACTTCCTGTGGGATTGTGCGTTTGTTTATTCTTAAATCTCTTGTGCTGTTTCTGTACATTAATATAGAAAGGAAAACAAGTGTGAAGGTGGTTGTTTTAATACCACCACCGGTTCCACCCGGTGAAGCTCCTATAAACATTAAAAAACAATAGAAAAAAGTTGTAGGGTCTGTGAATAAAGTAATGTCGATAGTATTAAATCCTGCTGTTCTGGCAGAGACTGCCTGAAAGTAGGCGTGAAACAGGGCATCTCCGGTATCCATCCCTTTTAATGAACTGTTAAGTTCAAGAATGTAGGTAAAACCCGTACCCACAATGATCAGAATTAGAGTCGCAATAAATACAATCTTCACCTGAAGAGACATATTTAATCTTGCAAAAAGAGGCTCCCGGTTCACTTTTATATATCTTGGGAGACCCAATATCGCAGTGAAGCCAAGACCTCCAAAGATAATGAGCATACTCACAGTGGTAGTAAAAACAAAATTATCCTGAATAAGAGGATTCATAAGATTATTTGGGTAGATGGAAAATCCCGCATTACAAAATGCTGATATTGCATGAAAAATACTCGAAAAAACCGCTTCACCAATATTTCCGGTATAAAAATCCTTTATAGAGAAGAAAAGGACAGTGGCTCCCACTCCTTCAAGAAAAAAGGTAAGAATAATAAGGCTGGAAAGCACCTTTCCAATTGCACCAATATTATCTTCGTGCATCATCTCACGCAGAATGAACTTCTCTTTGATTCCCAATCCACCCGATAAAAATATTGCAAAGAAAGTTGTAAAAGTCATCAAACCCAATCCACCAATCTGGAAAAGTAACATGACTACAACCTGACCAAACCGTGTGAAATCTGCTGCAGTATCCACCGATGTAAGCCCCGTAACACATACTGCGCTCGTTGATGTAAAAAGCGCATCAATAAACCTTAATCCACCATCTATGTTGGAAGCGGCAGGGAGCATCAGAAGCAGGGAACCACCCAAAATTGTTGCCGCAAAACTAAGCATGAAAAGTCGGGCGGGATGGATTTTTGATTCGAGTATTTTCTTGTTATACCTGATCGCACCGAGCATTATACCGATTACAATATAAATCTGTGCAAGAACAACATAAAGGAATGTTATGTTCTGGATGTCAAGTGTTGAACCTATATTTTGGATGATGCTCACTCCAAAAACCGTAAGCACAAATTCTATCAGAATAAAAAGAATTACAACAAATTCAAAAAAATGGGTTCTTAAAAAACTGATTTTATCGACCGCAAAAAGGATATTGGCTACCTGATAAAAAATAAAGATTCCCACAACTGCAACAGACAAAATATTTATCACCTGTTCTTCAACAAAATTTATTCTGAAACCGTGTTCAAGGATGATAGTGATAAAACCAATCGTGGCTGAGAAGATTAGAATTACTCTCAGGTATTTGAGGATACGGTCTCGTGAACTTCTTCTGTCAAATTCCATTTTGCCCACTTCCGTTATCAGACTGTCTAAGCTTAATCAATACTGCTTTATTGATTGCATCATACAATTCATCAATAAAGTTCGAATCGTAGAGATATAAATTAACCTTGACTGTAAAACGATTATTTATAAAATCAACTGATTTCATAAAAACTTCCGGCTGTTTATCTATATAGAGGAAAGGATTTGAAATTGCAGCTTCTTTCAAAATTTCCATTGTTCTGTCGGGGTCGAAAGAAGAAGGGAACTGAAAATCGAGGGAGAGTAATTCCTCTTTTTTACCAAGGCTGACATTTTCAAAGGGAGTATCCAAAAATTTCGAATTTGGAATAAAAATTGCAGATCCTTCGTCGCTTAGTAGAGTAACTTCTCTCCAGCCGATCTCCTGGACGAATCCTTTATGGTTCCCACATCTTATATAATCATTTATCCCGAACATGTTTCCTGAGAGGATCAATAACCTGCCAACAATGTTCTTGAGAAGAGGCAGAAGCGCGATTCCTGCAAGCACCGCAAGAAGTGTTACAAAAAAGAGCATCATCAGTTGTGTTTGTACAAATAATAACTTCAAAAGCAGCCAGGAAGTTATAATCCAAAGAATTGACCTGATTATCGGAACACTGTTGATTGTGCTAAGCAGAACTCTGTTTTTTATCAGATTGTTTCGTTTTAACAAACTCAGGGCGTAACTTATAGCGGAAGCAATCGCGAGGATAAATAAGATTAAAATGAATTTGAAAATTCCTATCTGCTGAACGATGTTAACTGAATCCAACATTTCATCAAAAGTGGGGAAGTGATTGGAAGCAGAATCGAGAAGAATAATAGTAGGCTCCGACTTACCTGTTACCCCCTGAATTGTGTCTGCAGCAAGTTTGATAGTGTCAAAAATATAAACAGAATCAACTCTGACAATAGTGTCAATACGAAGAATACTGTCTTTAGGTTGAATTTTCAGAGTGTCAGGTGGAGGCAATCTGTTATCCCCCTTTGATTGGGCAATCAGAAAGCAGGGAATTAACAAAAGAAGCAGTAATAACCTCACAAAATTAGAACCTGTCATGGCAGTATATTCCGATTTTTGAGTTCATATTGTATTGATTTAAACTTGAATTTATTTGTATAATAATAGTCATGACTTTTTGTCAGTTCACCGATCTTCAACAAATTGAGGGACAATAATTTGTTAAGAGCTTCGCCGGCGATGTTTTCAGGGATATTGAGCGACTGCGCTAATTGTGATTTCTTCAATCCACCATGGAGCATTACTGTATGCAATACTGTTATCAGGTTCGTGTCGAGGAATGAAAGGTCGATCAGAGGATACTCTTTGTACGTTTGAATCAGAAGGGTATTTCCATCTATTTTTTTGATGGAATTTAACCAATAATTCATGGCAGCCACGATATTACCCTCTGCATAGTCTGTAAGTCTTTCAAAATATACATTTTCAAGATACCGCTGATCCTCGATTGATTTGGAAGAATTAAACATTTTTTTACGCAGGAGATAAAGATCATCTTCTGTAAATCTAAATCCAAACCCGGTTGTCTTTTGTCGGTGAAGAATAATTTCCTTAACTCTTCTTCTGTTCAATTCTTCAAGTGAGATTAAAAAGGTAAAGAGGGAAGAAGCCTTAAAATTTGTTTTAATGAATTGCCATCCTGTGCTCTGAACGGTGGTGATCCATAAAATATTTACGCTTGTCATTGAGATGATATAAAGCATCGTTTTTAATGCTTCAAATCCATCAACACTCCTCACAAATGTTTTGTGAAGGTTTATCAGCAATACAGTTTTACCACGGAATCGTTCATTAAGGTCGATGATTATGGCTTCTACCGACTTTAAGTCGTTGTAACCAAATGCTTCTGAAATTAACTTTCTGAGCTCATCAACCGTGCTGATCCTTTCGAGAAAATAAAACTCCAAATACTCACCAGGACGCAGCAAATCATTTTTGATAAAATAGAGACATGAGGTTTTGCCTGTTCCGGGTGCCCCTGTTATCAAAACAGAGGATGGAAGTTTGTTTTTAAACCGGTTTTGAGCGTCACTAAAAATATGCTTTATTTCCTCTTTTCCGAGGAACATCTCAGAAGACTCTAATGAGGTGCCATCGAACAACCTGCGGTAGATAAACGGCAGACCATTTAAGATTTTATCCAATCTAAAAAGATCCTCTTTATACGATGTCCCGAGTTTACCGGAAAGTATCTTGAATCTCTCATAACTTCTCGCAAACAGAGGAATAATAAACCGTTTATAAATACTGTTTACTGCCGCTTTTACAATGTGAAACATTTTTTTTATTGCAACTTTGATAAATCTGAACAGGTAATTCACCTTTGAAGAAAAGGTATTATTCTCATGTTTTAATTCTCTATCCAATTGAGGAGCTTGCCGGATCAACCTTTTGATCTCAGTTACGGCTACCTCGGTTTTATCGGCGACCTGTTTATTGATTGCTTGTTCAAGTTTATCGTTGTTATTCTCAATTTCTCTCAAACGATTCAGGAAGCTGCTGTTCACGCTGTCAAGTATGTCCTCAACACCTTCGAAGTCTTCGGGGTCTTCGTGCATCCTTTTAACAATTGAGTCGAGGTAATAATTTACGCTTGATTCAAGGTTTCTTATCTCTTTTAAGGCAGAGTCCACATAGTCAACAAGAAACTCATTTACATCACCAATCTCCCGGGGAAGTTTTAGCAAGAGGAAGCTTGAGGTTTGTTTCCTGATTTCAAAAGTTTTTAGTTTTGTAAATTCCGGTATTCTGTTTTTGAGGTTAAGTTCTTCATCATCGAGGTAAACGGCTTCCTCGGGAAGTTCTTTAGCCACAGACTTAATTCCATTGATAACAGTATCAAAAAATGTTCTGAGTTTTCTGCTTCGTGTAGTTTTATCGAGGTCTCTAATCAGTGACGAGAGTTCAGGAATCACATACGACATCCGGAAATGGTCGGAATAGGCTTTAATAGTGTCGTATCCAAGCGGTAAAAGCGCTTTCACATCAGTAATCATCTGTCTGAATTGTTCAATAATCTTAGGACTCCCGGCCCTTATCCTTTCACTTATTTCATCTGCAAGGTTAAGGAGAGCCTTATCGAGAAAATTGTTCAGTTGAATTTCAAATTTGTAGATATAAAGTTCTTTTTGCAGTAGCCCTATTATTCCCTGATAGTAAATGACCCAGTATCTGATAGAATCAAAGAGGTTTTCTTTTACTTTTTGTGATTCTTCGTATTCCTTAAAGAAATTTACTTCAAGGCCTCTTTTTTCGAGTCTGATCAGGCTCTTAATCTCATGAAGGAGGTTATTATAGGGTGAAGCAAAAGCGTATGTTAATCGTTTTTCAATATTCAGCACAGTTGACGATTGTTCTTCAATGTAAACATCAAGCTCGTTGAAAAACATCGCTTTTAACTCTTCATATTGCATATAAAAGACCGGCATGAATCCGAGACTGCTTTTTTCCTGCCCAATAGTTGTAATCAGGTCGTCGAGGTAATAGATAAAATTTTTATGTATGGCTTTCAGTTTTCTGAAAAGATTCAGTCTGTCTGCACCCGTTAAATTGATTGTCTCGAGCAGTTCAGTGGTGGTTTTAACATTCAGATAATACCGGCTGTAGTTTTTAAGATTAACCTTAACAACAGCGGTGTGATCTCCTGTAAATATTGTTTTCAGCCAGACTGTGAATTTTAATTTTAGAATAAAAAACCGGAAGTAGAAGGATTTCCCCGAGTATGTAGCGTAGTCAATTTCGGTCGAAAGGGGATAACTCTCATCGAGCGTTGAGGTAATCTCGAGCAGATCATTAAGAAGTTTTTTGATGATGGTATCGGAATTGGCAAAATCCCGCTCCATCTTCTTTCTTTCTTCAAGTTTGTCGAGCAACACTTCTGTTTGGTTAATCCTGATGCTCTGAAGCGCAGCTCTAATAGCACGAGGGTCTTTACCCGATTTTATGATTGATTCAATACCCAGAAATTTGTCGCGATAAATAGCAACAGTTTCTTTCAGGATATCTTCTGTCTCATAATTTCTTTTTGTTACAAAATTATCGCGAAACTCATTAACAAGCTCTATTAACTTAAAATAGAGGTCAAAAAATATTTTATTAAGTTTTTCATCATAAAAATTGGGTTCTGCAAAAGCAATCTGGTAGTCTTCTTTAACTTTATTTAGTTTGTCCACCAAACCTTCTTTAACAGTGGTTTTTGAGGTTACAGGTGCAGTTGTTTCTTCATCATTCTTTTGATATACCAGAACAGCTCTATAAATAATTGGACCAAGAAGAAGATTCAAGAGAATCAAATCGTAGATAATCCCTGAGACAAGGTCTGAAATCTGTGGTAGTTCTGAGGCGATAATTCCGGAAAATCCCAGCATCAATACACCGGTAGATATAAATCCCGACCAGCCAAATCGTTTTATTTCAGGTGGAGAATTTACAACTGAAACAGCAGTGCGTACAGAGACAAAAAGTGCGATTATTCTTATGAGGAACAGTGCACCCGCTATTGGCAGAAAGTTTAATGCACTGCTAAGATTGATAGTTGCGCCCGCAAGTGTAAAAAAGACAATAAAGACCGGTAAACTTAAATTTTCCGCTGCTTTTTCAAATTCCTCTTCATGAGAAAAATTGGATGTTATCATTCCGGCAATAACAAACATTAACAGAGTTTCGAGGTGGAACAGGGAAGCTGCATATCCGCCAAAAATTATCAAACAGATCAGGAAAAATGTGATTTCCATCTTGATATAACGCAGGTATAACACCGTCAAAACACCGAGAACTCCACCCGCAATTATCGTCTTTCCAAGATCGATCAAAAGAGTTAAAAGTGGATTCGACAAAACCGCTTTATGTTCAGGAAGCAGATACATCTTAATAAGAAAGATGGCAACCACGAGCAAAATGATATTTAGCAAATCTTTTAAAATTGAAGTACTGAGAGTCAATTCAACAAGATCATTTTTAATATCAAGTTCTTCAGAAACACCAATCGTCAGTTCGATCGAAGTACCCATTGATATAACCGAGATAAGCACACCCCCGGCTACAAGATACTGCCATGATATTAATGTTTGTGTAAATACGGGGAAAAGCAGATAAAAACCACCGGTGATCAAAATAAAAACAAAGAAAAACTTAAACAGGATTATCACAAATCCCGTTTTAATCACTTTTTCCAATTTCGAATACTTTAATTCCAATCCTGCAATAAGTGCTATTACTGCGAGGACAATATTGTTGACAACGGATAAATTCTCAGTTATCCTCTGATTGATTAAAAACAGAGGTTCAAAGTTCGTGAACTGAAACAGGGAGAGTCCAAAAATCAATCCGGTAAAAATATAACCCGTAACTTTTGGAAGTCGCATTGTCTGGAACAGTTCACCGAGGGTAAATGAGGCGAGAATTATAAATCCAACTACCGCAAGAGTTCTTGGGTAGCTCATTTCCCCGGAAGTGCCAATTGTTTTGGTGAGAAGCATCAATCCAAAAAGAATAATCAGGATGAAAATTCGTCTTGTAGTATTAATCATTTTGTCTCTCCGCTGATTTCTGACGATTCAACGAGGAATCGTTTAGTAAAAAAGCTTGCAGAAAAACCGAGTGTAAAAACATTCAAAATGATTGCAGAAAATATGATTGGAGTGTACTGATTGTTAAAAACAGTAGCGTAATTTATCAAAAGGGCGAACACAAGGATATCACTCGAAAGAAATATTATTCCCTGTCCCGAATGCACACGATCCTTTTCAAATGCTGCAATAAAAGCAGTTTTATGCGTTACAAATTTTGCGATCACTTTTATTAAAGGAAATGAAAGGATGACAACCCAGGCCGCGGTTGAATCGGGGAGTACCCAAATTATCCCGGCATAAATCGTAAGGACGATTGAAAGGGGAGAAATCATGCGTTCAATTGTATCGATTACTTTCTCTTTAATTCTGGAAAGATTCCCTAAAAGAATTCCCAAAATAAAGCAGAGGAAAAGGGGAGACAACCCAAGGTAATAAGCGATACCGCTCCCTAACATTGTTATTCCAAGAATCCCGACGAATATCTTTCGCGTGTCGGACTCTCTACCGAGGAAAATAAAAAATAATATACCGATTGAGATTGCAATACCGATGCTGATAGTAAAAAACTCAATCGGTGTCAACTGCATCGTTGGTCGCGTGTTAAAATTATAAAATGAAAAAATGGCACCAAACATTATCAAAGAGAAAAACAGAGCAAAACGGGTTGCTGAATAAAGTGAGTCAGTAAGTTTACGGGTCAATTCATATTTTTCTCTGAACTTTTGTAACAGATATGGGGACGACATCGAGCCAATCACTGCAAGTGCATAAGAGGCTAAAAGGATTTCCAAAATATTGTTGGTGGTGTCGATAAAATAATAGAAAAAAGCAAAAGCTGCAGAACCGATTATAACTGTGGTGAGCAGTGAGTCGTAAATAGCTACTCTGATTTGTTCACGATTGGTTTTAAGCAATTCAACCAGACTAAATTTCATTCCCCAATACAAACCGATTAAGCCTGTCACTCCACTGATTACGGGAGCCATTTTGCTCAGAATTTCGCTGTTTATGGGAGAAACAATATCGAAGGTCAGATTTGAGGAAAGAAAATAATAGAGCCCCGGATTCAGTAGTAAACCGAGTATTAGATATTCCATTCCCGATGGGAAAAAATTTCTACTTGAGATTTTCCTTAAGACCAAACCGGTACCTAAATAGCCGGCAAGAAGAATAAGGAGGAATAATGCTAAAGTTTCCATTATAGAAAAAGTTTAATCAAACTTTGAAACATAATAAATAATTAAGGATTATTTATATCCCCTTTACAATAGCAAGTGTTATATCATCACTTTGGTTAGTTGAGAGTTCATGTTTTAACACTTCATCTATGATTAAATCGAGAATCTCGATCGCTGAACGGCTCCGATTGGAGGTAATTAACTCCACAAGTTTTTCATCGCCAAAGAGAATATTGTTATAGTCCATTGCCTCAACCACACCATCCGAGAAAAAAACGAGAATGTCATCTCTGCCAAAATCGACTATCTCCATCTCATAGTTGAAGGGGATAACCCCGAGGAAAATTCCACCGTTTGCCAATCTTTCAACACTTTCAACTCCTGATCTTAAAATAATTGGTTGATTGTGTCCTGCGTTGATGCTGTAAAGTTTTTGGTCGGTAACATCAATGATACCAATCCAAGCTGTAGCAAATTTTTCAATTGTTGATGCGTCACACAAAACTGAATTGATGGTTTCAGCAATAAATTTTGGGTTGGTGCGATTGTCTTTTAGTTTGAGTACCGTGTGTAGCGTTGCGTCTATTGTGGAGACCAACAGGGCAGCAGGAATTCCTTTTCCCGAAACATCTGCCACCAACAAGAGACATAACTCATCAGTCATTTTATATATTGAATAGTAGTCACCCCCAACTTCCTGTGCCGGAATCAGTTTTGCAGCAAATGACAGGGTGGGGAATTGAGGCAAGTTGGTTGGAAGAAGTTTCTCCTGAATTTTATGGGCAGTTTCAAGTTCTTTCTTTAATGCTTCCGCCTTTACCTTTGTTTCGAGTAACCTGGAATTCTCTATTGCCACGCTACACTGACCGGCGAGTGTTTCAAGCAGTCTTACATCTTCAACAACAAAAGATTTGCCACCTTTTTTATTGATTACTGACAAAACACCAATCAGTGAATCATTTTTTAGTAAGGGAACACACACCATATTCCTTGTCCGAAAATTGGACATTTTGTCGTAATTTCTGTTAAATCTTTTGTCACTATAACAATCATCAACCATTTGAGGGATTCTGTGTTTTGCTACCCATCCCGCTATTCCACTGCCGAGTTCGAGTGGGAAGTTTTTTATGATGTTCTCGGAATATCCCTCAAGTACATGAAAATAGAGTTTTTTGTCATTCGGCTCATAGAGCATAAACGAACTTTTCTCCGCATCCAGAATGTATTGGCTGGCAATCATAATTTCATCCAATAATTTTCCGAGAGGCTTGTTTTCGAGCATTTTCAGAGTTACTTCATGCAAAAATTCGATTCTTGAGAGAAAATATTCCGTTTGGCTCTCGGCCTGATCAATTTTCCTTCTTAAGTAATAATGATTCCAAAATGCTGGTTTAATTTGAGGTAACAATTGTGTGGTATTGTCAGATTCGATATAAAAATGCACAAGGTTCGAGTTAAAGTACTTCAGTAGTTTATCGGTTGATAACGGAGAACCAACGAGGAGTATAAAGGATGATGGAGAACTTTGACGCAAAGTAGCCAACATCTCCATTGTTATCTCTTCTTCGGGCAGAATTATGGAAGCCGGTTTTAATTTGGCGGCATCCATTACAATTCGCGCCGGTGACGAATTAACCGAAACTCCGCCGGGAGCAAGGTATTCCATCAACATTTCTGCGATTTCTTTAAGACTTGTAAAAAGTATTTTCATAAGGAAATATAATAATAAGCTATTTTTGTTGTTCTAAATATAAATTAATTGGAACTAATCCAAAAGAAATTCCATAACTCAGTTGAATATAATTTGATATTTCGATTAAACCTGAAGATTGTTCTCATCATTCTGTCAGTTTTCTTTATGGGAGAATTGCAGACCGTTTTTGCACAAAACGAAAAAAAAGAAATTTTTGCAAAAAAAATTGAGTCGGAGATTTATCTCGATGGAAGTGACAACGATAAAGAATGGGCAAGTATTCCCGGTGATTCGAGTTTTCTGCAAATAGACCCCGATCCGGGAAGTCCCCCCGCCTTTAAAACAGTCGTAAAAGTTGCATATACGGAGACTGATGTCTATTTCCTTTTCATCTGTTATGATCCCGAGCCAAATAAACTTGTAACCAGGGAGTTAAAGTACGACGGATTCACCTCCGGCGACGATAATGTTAAATTGATAATCGATACATTTGGAGATGAGAGAAATGGATACTGGTTTGCTACAAATCCACTTTCCGTTAAAAATGATGCGTTGGTTTCAGGCAGAAGTTATAATAGTTTTAATGAAGATTGGGACGCTATCTGGGAAGTGAAATCTGCAATCCACCCGGATCGTTGGTGTGCTGAATTCAGAATACCCCTCTCTTCACTTAAATTTCCGGGGACTTCAATTCAGAAATGGGGAGTTAATTTTCAGAGAGGTATCCGAAGACTAAGTCAGGATGTTATCTGGTCGGGTGCGGTCAGAAATGGTTTTTTATTGGACCTTACCCGTGCCGGCAACCTAAAAGGCATCGAAAACATTCAAAGAGGGAATCCAATCTACTTACTTCCTTATGTCAATGTTGGTTATGAGGAGATAAAAAGTTCAACCAATTCAACTTTTAAGGCAGGACTCGATCTGAAATATGGACTTTCAGATGCTTTTACGCTTGATCTAACCTTAAACACCGATTTTGCACAAGTAGAAGCCGACATTGCCGAAATAAACCTTTCAAGGTTTCCTCTTTTTATTCCCGAAAAAAGAGAATTTTTTCTCGAAGGGAACAAGTTATTTTCATTTGATCTTGCCAGTAACAACATGGCTTTTTACTCGAGAACAATCGGTATATCGCGTGGGGAAGGAATTCCGATAATAGGTGGATTAAAACTGACGGGTACTTCCGGGAATCTCGAAGCGGGATTTCTAAGTGTCCAGACTGAAGGTACTTCTTCAAAAAAAACAACAAACTACATCGTCTCAAGGGCGAAATACAGTTTTTTTGATAATTCACACGCCGGACTGATATTCAGTAATACTCAAACATTTGAAAAATATAACAGACTTGCGGGAGTTGACTTGAGTTTTAATTTCAATAATTTCCTGGGTGATCAAAACCTTATCGTCACCACCAAATTGGCAGGAACCTTTGATGGAAAAATCACCCAAAACAATCTCGCCGGAATTCTCGAAGTTGAATACCCAAATGATCTGATAAACATTTATTCATCTTATGGGTTCACACAGGAAAATTTTAATCCTGAAACAGGTTTTATCTTTAATAAAGGAATTAACGAGTTTCAATTCAGTGCCGGTTATGCGCCCCGTTTTAATGACGGTCTGTTAAGACGACTTAGATTTGTTCCTGTTAATGTTGAGTTTGACCATGATCCACAGGGAAAAATCACTTCTTTTGAATATAATATTGTCCCTTTGAGCGTTACTTTTGAGTCGAACGACAGGATTGATTTCGAATTTAGCCGCGAATATGACAGACCTGAAAGAGACTTCACCATCTTTAACAATACGGTTATTAAGCAGGGTGAATATTATGGAAATGTATATGGTATTGAAGCAATCTCAAATCCGGCTCGAGCCCTCTATGGCTCCATTGGAATTGAATCCGGCGATTTTTACGGAGGAACACGATATACCTATGGTGTCGAGGCAACCGCCGCACTCTCAAGCAAGTTTGGATTTAGTTTGGGCTACCGCGTTAACGATATAAAATTTCCCGGTGACGAGTTACAAACCAACGAAATATTCACCCGTTTTAAATATACACTTAATGTAAATATGGCTTCTTTTCTTCTGTTACAATGGAATAATGAAATAAATGAGATTAATTTAAATTATAAACTAAATATCAAGCCATCATTGGGAAGTGATATATATTTGGTAATAAACAAAATATTGAGTACACAAGACGGATTAGTGTCCAAAGATTTTGTTGTTATTCTTAAAGTATCCTGGATGTTTATAATCTGATGCCACACGATCATTCACACTCTCATAATCATGGACATAATCACCATCATGATAATAGTGAAAAGGGGATAAAGAGTGCTTTCATTCTAAACCTTTCATTCGCTGTCATTGAGATTATTGGTGGTATCCTCACAAATTCTTATGCCATATTGTCTGATGCTCTTCACGATCTTGGCGATTCTGTTGCAATTGCATTGTCGTATATCCTCGAAAAAGTATCGCACAGGAAACGCGACGAATTTTACTCTTATGGTTATAAAAGAGTGTCACTGCTCGCCGGATTACTAAGTACTATAATACTGTTCACAGGAAGTTTATTTATTATATATGGTGCAATCGGGAGATTTTTAGAACCCGGTGAAGTAAATTCCGCCGGAATGTTTCTACTCGCTATTCTTGGGGTGGCTGTAAATGGAATGGCTTTTTTCAAACTCGGAACAAGTGATAAAGCCAATATAAAAGCTGTTCGTCTCCATTTACTTGAAGATGTAATGGGCTGGTTGGCGGTAATAGTTGGTTCAGTGATTATCTATTTTACGGGATTTACCTGGATCGATCCTCTGCTTTCGGTGATTATTGCGATTTATATTTTATACAATGCATTCATTAATTTGCGTAGTTTTACGAGAATTTTCCTCCAGGGGCTTCCTTCGGGAATTGATGAAATGAGTCTACGAAGCCGACTCGAAAGCATTCCGGGGGTCGTGTCACTCCACGATCTTCATATCTGGTCGATGGATGGTTCTTATAACATTCTTTCGGTTCATTTGGTTGTTAAGGATGGAACTCCTTCATCACAAATAGTTGCATTAAGGAAGGAAGCGAAAGAAATAATTAAAAAATTTGATATTCACCATGAGACCGTGGAGATTGGATATTGCCCGGAAGACTGTGAGTATCTTGATTGCTGATTTTGAGTATCGAACAAATTTCTTTACTTTCGAATCGATTTTTGAACTTTTTTATAGATCAAGAACATTTAAAGTTTAAAAGACTTTTATAACCTGACTAATTTTGAATTGAAAGCTATTAATATTATATGATAAAAAACCTTGTGATTGTTGAATCACCTGCAAAAGCGTCCACAATCGAAAAGTTTCTTGGGAAAGACTATACCGTCACCTCAAGTTATGGTCATATTAGAGATCTTGTGAAAAAGGATATGGGGATTGATACCGAAAACGGGTTTCTCCCAAAATATGAAGTGCCTGCTGACAAAAAGAAAAAGGTCAGTGAACTGAAGAAAATGGCGAAAGAAGCTTCAACAGTGTGGCTTGCAACTGACGAGGACAGGGAAGGTGAGGCGATTTCGTGGCATCTCAAGGAAGCTCTTGCCATCCCCAACGAAAAAATTAAACGAATAGTATTCCATGAGATCACCAAACCGGCAATATTAGAGGCTGTTTCCAATCCGAGAACCATAGATGATCATCTCGTTGATGCACAGCAGTCGCGGAGGATACTTGACAGACTTGTAGGATTTGAGCTTTCGCCTGTATTGTGGAAGAAGGTGAGGCCATCCCTCTCTGCCGGTCGTGTACAATCAGTAGCTGTCAGATTAATTGTTGACAGAGAGCGGGAGATCCAGGAATTTGTCTCCAAGGATTATTTTAATGTTTCGGGACTTTTTAAGGTCAGGTCGAATGAAGGGATCGAATACAGTCTAAAGGGTGACCTCAATACCAAATTTGAAGACTATGATTCAGCATTAAATTTCCTTGAGAAATGTGTTGATGCAAAATATTCAATTACTGCTCTCGATAAAAAAGAAATTAAAAAATCGCCTGCGCCACCATTTACTACTTCGACACTTCAGCAGGAAGCTGCTCGAAAACTTCGTTATTCGGTGTCAAAAACGATGAGACTTGCACAAAATTTATATGAAGCCGGACATATTACATATATGAGAACCGATTCGGTGAATCTTTCAGATTTTGCACTTGGCGCAGCCAAAGAGACAATTACACAAAATTTTGGGAGCAACTATCATCATTCCCGAAAATACAAAACCAAATCAGCCAACGCCCAGGAAGCTCACGAAGCGATAAGACCTACTTATTTTAGCAATCGTAGCATTGCTAATCTCTCCCGTGAGGAAGCCGCTCTCTATGATCTGATTTGGAAAAGGGCTCTTGCTTCGCAAATGAGTGATGCAAAAATCGAAAAAACCACTGCTGATATAGGTGTTTCAACTTCTCAATACAAATTTATTGCAACCGGAGAAGTAATTCTTTTTGACGGATTTTTGAAGTTATACATCGAATCAAAAGATGATGACGACAATGAAGACGAGGATATGTCGATTCTACCGCCACTTACTGTAGGTCAATCATTGGATATGAAAGAGATAACTGCAACCCAAAGATTCACCCGACCTTCGGCAAGATATACAGAAGCGGCATTGGTTAAAAAACTTGAAGAATTGGGAATTGGTCGTCCTTCCACTTACGCCCCAATTATTTCTACTGTTCAGGACAGGGGTTATGTTGTAAAAGAGGAGAGGGAAGGTAAACCAAGGAATTATAACAAGTTAACTCTGAACTCTTCAGGGAAGATATTGAAGGAAGAAAAGACAGAAATAACAGGAGCCGACAAAGGGAAAATGTTTCCGACTGATATAGCATTCATTGTTAATGACTTTTTAGTTAAACATTTTCCAAATATTCTCGATTTCAAATTCACTGCTAAGATTGAAAAACAACTTGATGATATAGCAAAAGGTGAGATTGAAAGAGTGGAAATGCTCAAGAAATTTTATGGTCCATTTCACAAAATTGTAAAAGAGGCACTTGAAACAGGTGAAAGAGCTGCCGGAGTAAGAGAGTTGGGAAAAGATCCAAAAACAGGACTTGATTTGATAGTTAGAATGGCAAGATATGGTCCGGTTGCTCAGATATACAATCCTGATAATACCGAGATAAAACCAAGAATTGCTTCCCTGAAAAAAAATCAACGACTTGACACAATTACTTTGGAAGCAGCGCTTGATCTTTTCAGACTTCCAAGAATTGCGGGAGAGTTCGAAGGAGAAGAACTTATGGTGGCAGAGGGAAGGTTTGGTCCGTATGTTAAACATGCAAGCAAGTTTTATTCCATCCCTAAAAATATCGATCCTCTCGAGATTTCAGAATCTGAATGTATTGAGATAATCACAATAAAGCGTACCGGTGAAATTGAGAGAAATATAAAGAGTTTTACCGAGAACCCTGAAGTGAAGATTCTTAATGGCAGATTTGGGCCATACATCACCAATGGGAAAGTAAATGCCAAAATACCAAAGGGGAGAGAGCCGAAAGAGATTACCTACCCTGAGGCTGTGATATTAATTGCCGAAAGTGCTAAAAAGGAACCAACCAAAAGGAGAAGGTCGTAAAGAATTTTTCAAAAAATTAGTTGTCTCACTTGCATAAAATGAACTAATTACCTATATTTGTAAACCAAATTAAAATGGTTCTGCGGGAATAGCTCAGTTGGTAGAGCGCAACCTTGCCAAGGTTGAAGTCGCGGGTTCGAGTCCCGTTTCCCGCTCAAACGAAAAATCCACGCGAGTGGATTTTTTAGTTTTGGGGTATTTTATGGCGCTGTACCCAAGTGGCTTAAGGGGAAGGTCTGCAAAACCTTTATTCGTCGGTTCGAATCCGACCGGCGCCTCAAACAAAGCTGTCACAATAGTGGTTCTTTCCAAAGCTGATATTCGGCTAACTACCGGAAACTACTATTGAGGCAGCTTTTTTTTTTGGTTGGTCATTATTTTTCCATTTCTGCAAGTTAGATGTTCACTTCCGCTAAAAAAATACTTATTAAAAAATTACAAAAGAATGGAATTACAGATAATTCTGTTCTTGAAGCATTTTTAAAATGTGATCGTCACAAATTTATCCCTGAAGCGATGTCACATTTTGCATATGAAGATACTGCCCTTCATATTGGTTACGGACAAACAATATCTCAACCCACTACAGTAGCTATTATGACTCAGTATGCTAAAATCCAAAAAGGGGATAGAGTTCTTGAAATTGGTACCGGTTCAGGCTTTCAAGGTGCGATTCTTGCAACAATGGGAGCGAAAGTTTTCACTGTGGAAAGAGAATATGATCTTTTTTTGATGGCGAGAGAAAAATTTGACAAACTGGGTTATGGAATCCAAACAAAATGGGGTGATGGTTCAATTGGCTGGAACGAATTTGCTCCTTACGATGCTATTCTCGTAACAGCGGGTTCTCCATCAATTCCCGAACCGTTAAAAAATCAACTCGCTATCGGAGGGAGGCTGATAATTCCCGTGGGGGAGAGAGATTCTCAAATGATGGTCATTATCCACAAAACGGGTCAAAACGAATTTAGTAAAACAGAATTACCAAATTTTGCATTTGTACCACTTCTGGGAAAAGAAGGATGGACAAAAAAGTAATTGTAATTACCGGTCCTACTGCCTCAGGAAAAACGAGTCTGGCTATTGAGGTTGCACTTAAACTCAACACGGAGATAATCTCAGCCGACAGCCGACAGATATTTAAGCTACTTGACATCGGGACTGCCAAACCCGATAAAGAACAACTTAATAAGGTAAAACATCATTGTATTGATATTCTCTACCCCAATGAAGAATATGATGTCTCGTTATTTGAGTCGGATGCCCGCAAAATAATGGATGAATTGTTTACAAACGGGAAAATACCCGTTGTTGTTGGTGGTTCCGGGCTCTACATCAAAGCTGTTGTTGACGGGATTTTTTCGGGACCTACAAAGGATGAGGAATTCAGAGCCAAAATGGATCAGTTAAAGGCAACTCATGGTGAGGAAGCACTTTACGCAATTTTGCAGGAAAAAGATCCTGTTAGTGCGGGAAAAATGTTGCCGGGCAACTGGAAAAGGGTAGTTAGAGCACTTGAAGTTCTTCATATAACCGGGGTTCCCATCTGGAAACACCATGAGGAACAGACTACTCAAAATGATATTCAATATTTCCAATTTGCTCTTGATCTTGACAGAAAGATTCTTTATGACAGGATAGAAGATCGGGTTGGCTCAATGATTGAACTTGGACTTGAAGAAGAAGTGAAAAAAGTGCTGAAAATGGGATATTCAACGAACCTCAATTCGCTTAATACAGTAGGTTATAAAGAGATGATTAACTATATTTGTAATGACTACAATTTAGATAGATGTATCGAATTAATTAAGCGCAATACACGAAGATATGCTAAAAGACAACTGACATGGTTTAGAGCCAATAAAGATATAAAATGGCTGAAACATGACAGCAACAACCTCCAAAATGAAATAATCAGTCTCGTTAAACAATAAAGAAATTTAGATGAAAGAAAAGATTCGAATAGCATCAGGTCAGGGCTTCTGGGGTGATCTTATTGAAGCTCCATACTGGCAGGTAACCTCTGGTGAGATTGACTATCTCGTGATGGATTATCTCGCTGAAGTGACTATGTCAATTCTTCAAAAACAGAAAAACAAAGACCCCAAATCAGGATATGCTCGCGACATTCCTCCCTTAATGAAACGAATTCTGCCTGTTTGCCGTGAAAAGGGGATCAAGGTAATCACAAACGGTGGCGGAGTAAATCCGGTTGCATGTGCTGAAGCGATTCTCGAGGTGGCAAATGAACTTGGAATCTCCGGATTGAAGATTGCAGTGATTGAAGGCGATAATATTAAAGACAGGATAGATGCGCTTATTGCCGAAGGGTCCGAACTTTCTAATATGGAAACGGGGGATTCCATTCTTTCAGTTAAAGAAAAACTTTTAAGTGCCAATGTCTATTTTGGAGCATTTCCCATAGTTGAAGCCCTGGGAAAAGGTGCTGATATCATAATAACAGGAAGAACCACAGATACAGGTTTAACTCTCGCCCCTATGATCCATGAATTTGGATGGTCGGCAGAAGATTTTGATAAAATGGCAGCTGGAACAGTTGCCGGGCATATTCTTGAATGTGGAGCGCAAGCGACGGGTGGAAATTTCCTCGGTGACTGGGAATCCATTGAAAATTTTGAAAAAATCGGATTTCCCATTGCAGAAGCCTTTCCAAATGGAGATGTTGTAATAACCAAACATGAATCGCTCGGTGGTGCTGTTACGATAGAGACTGTTTCAGAGCAGCTTTTATATGAAATTGGCGATCCTGCTGAATATATTACACCCGATTGTATTGCAGATTTTACAACAATCCAACTCAGCTATGATGGCAAAGATAGAGTCAGGATGTCGGGAGTAAAAGGCAAACCTTATACTCCGTTTTATAAAGTTTCCTGTTCCTATGAGTCAGGGTATTCATCATTTGCGACACTTACATACAGCTGGCCCCAGGCACTTACCAAAGCAAAAGCTGCAGACAGGATTTTAAGGAAAAGACTTGAAGCTTTGGGTTGTCGCTTTGAAGAATTCAGAACAGAATTTGTCGGATATAATGCTTGTCATGGAGCTGCAGCAAAAGAGATCGACGAGGATAATATCAACGAACTTATGGTCAGATTTGCCGTGAGGGGGGATGATTATAATTCAATTGACAGATTTGGTAAGGAAATAGCACCCTTGATTCTCACGGGTCCTCCCGCAGTTACCGGTTTTTCCGGTGGCAGACCAAAACCGGGTGCTGTGGTTGCATATTGGCCCGCACTTCTCAAAAAGGAGTCGGTTACACCTGTAGTTACAATCATGGAGACAAAATGAGAATAAAATTAAAAGACATTGCCCACGGAAGAAGCGGGGACAAAGGTGATGCTGCAAATGTTGGCATTATTGCCTATGACGACGATGGATATGAGATTATTAAAACTCATCTGACAAAAGAGAGAGTAAAAGAATATTTTACCGGGGTATGTCTTGGGGAAGTGGATAGATTTGAACTTCCCAACCTTCGTGCATTAAATTTTATACTGCACAACACCCTTGGTGGTGGTGGAACCGTGTCACTAAAACTTGACGCACAGGGAAAAACCCTTGCCGCAGCACTTTTAAGAATGGAAATTGAGATCTAAAAGGTCGTTAACACATATTTTGGAATTGGAGAATATCAATGTTTGAAGAAGAATCGAGAACGCACAAGGAACTTTCAGTCAGGGTGAATAATTTGCGGAGTTATCTTTAAATTAGCTGACAAGCAAGAACGAATTGACGAAATAAAAAAAATAAGTGAACAGGCGGATTTCTGGTCAGATCAAAGAATGGCACAGTCGCTGCTGCAGGAGAGCAAAAAACTTTCCGATTGGGTAACGCTTTGGGAAAACATTAACTCTGAGACAATTTCTGTTGGTGAATTGATTGAGATGGCGGCAGAAGCAGAGGATCAATCACTTGCTGATGATATCAACTCGGAAATTATAAAAGTTCAGCAAATGCTTGAAGAAGTTGAATTCAAGAATATGTTGTCGGGTGAAGATGATGGGAGTAATTGCATCATCACCGTACACTCGGGTGCAGGGGGAACAGAGGCTCAGGATTGGGCTGATATGTTGCTTAGAATGTACCTTAGATATTGTGAAACCAACAATTTAAAAGCAACAATTGTTGATATTCTTGATGGTGATGGAGCAGGGATAAAAAGTGCTGAAATTGAGGTGGAAGGAGAGTTTGCCTACGGCTATCTCAAAGCCGAGGCAGGTGTTCACCGGCTTGTCAGAATTTCACCATTTGATTCTAATCAAAGGAGGCATACTTCCTTTGCGGCTTTATCGGTGATCCCGGAGGTGGATGACACTATTGAAATTGACATAAACCCTGCTGACCTCAGAATTGACACATACCGTTCCGGAGGAAAAGGAGGGCAGAATGTTAACAAAGTTGAGACTGCGGTGAGAATAACACATGTTCCCACTAATGTTGTTGCAGCATGTCAGAGTGAAAGATCACAAATTCAGAATAAAACACGAGCTATGAAACTCTTAAAGTCGAAACTTTATCGAATTGAAAAAGAGAAACAGAGTTCGGCAAAAAATGAGCTTGAAAAAAGTAAAATGAAAATTGAGTGGGGCAGTCAGATCAGGTCGTATGTGTTCCACCCCTACAACATGGTAAAAGACCATAGAACAGATGTGGAAACATCAGACACACAGGGAGTTATGAATGGTGATATTTATCGTTTTATTAAAGCTTATTTGTTAAAATTTTCGGCAAATTAAAGGATAGTCCATGAAAATATTTAAGCCTGGTGATGTAATCACCCGGGAAGGTGCAGTTGATAAAGAACTTTTTATATTGATTAGTGGTAGAATTGGTGTATTTAAATCCGAAGTTAAAGTTGCTGAGTTTTCTGAAAAAGGAATGGTTATCGGTGAGATGAGCATCATTCTCGAAGGCGAAAGAACAGCTTCATTAATTGCAGAGGAGGAAACAGTAGTTTTAAATTTAAATCTACCGATGGATAAACTTATTGAGAAATACCCCGATCTGGTTAAAAAGATGATGGTAAATCTCGCTGAGCGTCTTCAGGTTCTAACGCAGGAATATTATGTTCTCGCAAAAGGGATATCTCCGGATCAGATGAATAACGGAGAACCTCAGTAAAATTAAAAAAAAGAGGCTTGAAAATGATTTCAAGCCTCTTTTTTAACTTCAATTGATCATCTACTGTGGTGCATCAGCTGTATATTTTCCGTGGATATCACCTATATCTTCGAGAACCTCGTCGATATTCCCGACTCCGGCAATTCGTTCGGCTAATGATTTTCCATCCAATTTGTGATATTCCAAAACTTCAAGCGGAGTTCCACATTCGGGATATTCATCGAGCCCAAGTTTTGTAAATGTTCTTGAACCAAGATCGTGATTATTAACAAGAGCATTCAAAATAGTATCTCCAAGTCCGCCAAAATTTGAATGATCCTCAAGAACAAAGATTTTGTTATAATCTTCCACCAGATGACCTATCCAATCTTTATCAACTTTGTTCAACCATGGAAAATTTACAACCCGTAGCCCAAATTCCATTTTGTTCAACATTCCGGCAGCTACAAGAGCTTCATGTAATAACACAGGTCCATAAGCAAAAAGAATTGCATCAGACCCCTGAGTCAGTGAAACACCCCTGCCTTCGGAAAGCTTGTAATCTGACGGTAGGGTGATAGCTTCAGGAGAAGGTCCTATATTTAATCTTATCATTACCACTTCATCATCGGAATTTATTGCATATTCTGTGACAAGTCTGGTTTCCAAAGCATTACAAGGTTGAAGGATTGTTGCATTTGGTATCGCACCAAACAATGAAATATCTCTTACACTCTGGTGCGACTTACCGGGACCCGCCGGGATCATTCCGGCAAAATGGCATGTGTAAATGATTTTTCTTTTCTCAGTCGAGTTATTGTAAATCTGTTCATTTGCCCGGGCAGCCAAAAAACTTCCAAATGTATTAACAATTGGAATTAATCCCATTCTGGCTATTCCACCTGCCATTGACACCATGTCCTGCTCGGCAATTCCATTTTCTATAAATCTGTTTGGATAGGTATTTTCGAAATTCCTGAGTTTACAGTCAGCGGATAGATCGCCATCAAGCACAACAAATTTATCATTGGTCTTTGCAAGTTCAACGAGAGCCGCACCATAAGCATCGGTTACAAACTCTTTTGTAGTTTTTGAGGGAGCGGGGGAGTTTATTTCAAGTACCGGTAATTCGATTGGTTCAATTCCAATTTCTTCTGCCAAATCTTCTATCAATGATTGAAGCTCTTTTATACCGGCTTTAAAAGTTGCATCATCGGGGGCTCCTGAATGCCATTTGTAGAAAGCTTTTCCGGTAACGGGATCGATAACGGTGGATTCCATGAAGGAGATGCCTTTACCTTTTATCGTATCCAATATGATCAATTTCGGCTTGTCGTTTACAGAGTCAAGTCTGTTGAGAGTTTCAGAAATAGCTTTGAAGTCGTGACCATCAATTTTTTCCACATGCCATCCAAAAGCCTGAACCTTTTCAGTGAGGTCTTCAATATTGTTCACATCTTTAACCAGCATATCGGTCTGATATTTGTTGTGGTCGATTATAGCAGTAACATTATTTACTTTTTGATGTGCAGTTGCCTGAAGCGATTCAAATATTTGCCCCTCTTGAAATTCACCATCTCCTGTAAGTACAAACACTTTTCCTGCGGCTCCTGTGTAAGACTTTGCCCATGCCATCCCTTTTGCTTTTGAGATACCCATTCCGAGAGAGCCTGTAGAAGCTTCAACACCTGTGATTCGAACTTCCGGGTGACCGTCCAGTCCATTTAATCTTCTTAACATGAGAGCTTTTTCTTCCGGCAAAACTCCAAGGGCATAAAGAAGTGAATAAAAACCGGGAACATCATGACCTTTGGAAGAGAAATAAATATCCCTGTCAGGGGAATCAAACCCCACCTCGAGAGTATTGAGTTTACGCAAGTAGAGATAAGTGATCAGATCAGCAGCAGAGAAACTGCTTCCCAGATGTCCTGAACCGGCTTTTTTAACCATAATATATGTATTGTAGCGGCACATATCAGCAAATAACTGTAAATCCTTGAAGTCTTCTCTGTTTAAGGCTTTAACCCTGTCAAACTCCGACTTCTGAATCAAACTGTACATTTATACTCCATCTTAAATTGAAAAGAGTTCTTTTCCACAACTCTTCCTGGTGTCAAATTAAATAAAAATTCAATTTTAAAACTAAAGATTTTTGGTCAATTAATTTAGTGCGGTCAGATTATGGATTTATTATCAGTTTTGATCTGGAACAGAAAATTAAAATTAAAGTATAAGACTATAGATTCAATAATTATAAGGACAGGTCATGAAAAAGATATTAACAAACTTTTTGATGTTTGTTATTTTATTCACAGCAGCTTTTCCCAATGCTATGACTAAAAAAACAAATGTTAAAAAAATCAATTTGGCAATACTTCTTGACACCAGCAACAGCATGGACGGATTAATAAATCAGGCAAGGCAGGAGTTATGGAGGATTGTAAACGAGATGGCAGCCTTGAACAAGGAGATGACTGATACAAAGCTTGAGCTCAGTATTTCACTCTTTGAGTATGGCAACGACGGACTTAGCTCACAGGATCATTACATTCGCATGGTTGACTCACTCAGTCAGGATTTGGATATAGTTTCGGAACATCTGTTTGGTTTGGTAACCAATGGGGGTGCCGAATACTGTGGTGCAGTAATCGATCAGGCACTCGCAAAACTTGATTGGAAAAATGACAAAAATGCAATAAATGTAATTATTGTTGCCGGAAATGAACCCTTCGATCAGGGAATAATTGATTATAAATCTGTGTGCAAAAAAGCAGCGGCAGCCGGAATAAAAATAAACACAATCTATTGTGGTAATCCGGATAACAGTGAATCAAAAACCTGGAGAGATGGTGCCACCCTCGGGAACGGAACATTTATGTTCATCAATCAGGATCTCGCTGCCGAAGAGAAACCCACACCTTTCGACAATCAGATCATCAAACTGAATGAACAGTTGAACGATACTTATGTCTATTTCTCTGCAAAAGGAAAAGAAGCAAAATACAGACAGGAACAGGAAGATAACAACGCCATGAAATCTGCTCCAAGTGCCGCTGTTCAAAGAGCCGGAGCCAAGGCAACCGAATTCTATAACAATTCATCCTGGGACCTCGTGGATGCCTCAAAAGATGAAGAGTTTGATTTATCAAAGGTTGATAAAAAAGATCTTCCGGAAGAATTACAGAATTTATCTGAACAGGAAATAAAAACTTTTATCGATAAAAAGGAAAAAGAGCGGGAATCGATAAAGGAAGAGATTAAAAAGTATGAAAAAATGAGAAATGACTTTCTCATCACCAATACTGATTCAACGGTAAAACATACTTTTGGAAGTGCACTGCTCCAGTCAATTAAGATGGAATTAAAGATAAAATGAAAAAGATTTGCAGAATCTTGATGCTACTGATGCTTGCCGTACCGCAATTGTTTGCGGACGGCTTCATCATAATACCGGAACCACCGTTTCCGCGTCCACATCCCCATCCGGGATGGCGTGATCCTTTTCCACTCGAAGTTAAGTATCATGATGTTAAAGTTACCATTGATGGACTGACTGCAAAAACCAAAATTGACCAGGTATTTTTTAACCCGCTTAATCATCAACTTGAAGGGCAATATATTTTCCCGATCCCTGAAGGTGCAGTAATTACCGGATTTAAAATGTATGTGAACGGAAAAGAGTATAAAGCAGAGCTTTTGGATGCTGAGAAAGCAAAAAAGCTTTATCAGGATATTGTTGCAAAAAGCAAAGATCCGGCTCTTTTGGAATATACAGGAAGAAATATCTATACCGTAAAAATATTCCCGATTGAACCCCGTTCTGAAAGGAAAATTGAGATTGAATATTTCCAGACTCTTGAGTTTGATGCAGGTACTATAAAATATCTTTACCCGTTAAACACTGAAAAATTTTCATCAAAGGCTTTGGAAAAAGTTTCGGTTTCCACAACAATAAAAAGTAAAAACAAGATATTGTCGATCTATTCACCAACTCATGAAACAAAGAGTGAAAGGGTTGATGATAACAATTTCACAGCTAATTATGAAGAGAAAAATGTAAAACCTGACAAAGATTATTTGTTGGTTGTTGCAACCCGACTAAAAGGAAGCGTGATCGACCTGATGAGTTATAAAACAGGGGATGATGAAAACTATTTCCTGCTTAACTTTTCTGTTGATGATGCCGAATTCCCGGGTGAATATATTCCAAAGGATGTTGTTTTTATTCTCGATATTTCAGGGAGCATGGCCGGAGAGAAACTAAAAGCTGCTCAGGATGCACTTGTTTATTGTGTGAACAGATTAAAAGATCAGGATAATTTTCAGATAATAAAATTTGGCACCGAGGCAGAGAAATTTTATAAGTCAATGAAAAAAGCCGATAAGTCTTCTAAAAAAGATGCTGAAGAGAAAATCAAAAAACTTGAAGCTCTTGGTGGAACCAACATTGAGGAAGCACTTAATCTTGCAATCAATGAAAAAAGTGAACCGAACCGACCCTTTTTTGTTGTTTTTATTACCGATGGAAAGCCAACAATTGGTGAACGGGATGAGGCAAAACTTGTTGAAAAACTTGATCCTAAACTGATCTCAGGCAAAAGGATATTTACCTTTGGCATTGGTTATGATATAAACATTCACCTCCTTGACAAAATTGCAGTGAAAACCGGAGGCGTAAGAAATTATTCACCACCCACAAATGAAATCGAAGTGAATATCAGTCATTTATTTGAAAAGATTGAATTTCCTGTTCTCACCGATGTAACTGTAACTTCCTCGGGTGGAATTGAACTTGCTAAACTTTATCCAAACACCAAAATTGACTTGTTTAAAGGTGGCATGTTAACACTTGCAGGTAAGTTGAATGATGCAAAGTCAGGAAAAATTACGATCACAGGAAAACGGAATGGAAAAGATTTAAAGTTTGAGAAGTTGGTCGAAATAGAATCAGAATCTCAATATGCATTTATTCCAGTTATCTGGTCGATGCGCAGGGTGGGGCATCTCCTTGATATCATCCGACTGAATGGTGAATCAAAAGAGGTTATCGATGAAATTGTATATCTCGCAAAAAAATATGGTTTGATAACTCCTTACACCGCGTACCTTATCCTCGAAGATGAACAACTGACAGGTAACCAACGGCCTCCACTTGCCCCTGACCTAAAATCCGCCTCTGACAACTTTTCGACAATGCCACAAGGTGCATTTAAGAGTGAATTTGATGAGATGAACAGCAAGGAGGGGAAGGGAAGCAGCACTGCAAGCGAAACTATCAGAGACTATGCGGGAGCTGATCAGTTGAATCATCGTGATGTAGAAAAACGAAATATCGACAAAAATATCGATCCATCAGCTCAATCTCTCAATCTTAAAGATGCTGGCGGGAGAGCGTTTTATCAAAATGATGGTCTTTGGATCGACTCCTATCTTGAAACAAATACAAGTTCAAATGTTAAAAAAATAGAGTTTAACTCCGATGAATATTTTAAGCTTGCGTTCTCTGACAAAAAAATTGCAGAGATTTTGTCTTTGGGAAGGAATGTAAGATTCGAGTACGGAAAGAATATCTACGAAGTTATCAACTAAAGTTGTAATAATCTATTTTTCAGAGTGGATCGGCAGGAACACATTAAAAGTGCTTCCCATAAGCGGTTCACTCTGAACTTCAATTTTCCCACCATTTTTTTCTACAAATTCTTTGCAAAGAATCAGTCCGAGTCCGGTTCCTTTTTCGGAATTTGTTCCGTTTGTTGAATGGAAAACATCGGTTCTAAAGAGCTTGGAAATTGTGTCCTGATTCATTCCGATTCCATGATCCACAACATTTATTTTTACAAACTCATGTCCTGTTTCTGCACTGACTTCAACAGACTTTCCGGGCATTGAAAACTTAATTGCATTGGTTAACAAGTTTCTCATAACCGTATTAATTGTATCATAATCGGCAAACACTTCCGTACCTTCATCCAGATGATTTATGAGGGTAATCGATTTTGTTATTGCAGAATCAGAAATGAGTTCAAAATTTTTATCAATCATTTCTTTTAATTTCAGGTTACTCTTTTGAATCACAATCCTGCCGGTTTGTGATCTGCTCCAATTAAGCAGATTCTCCAGCAGCTCATAAGTTCGAGTGGAGGTGTGATAAATTTTGTTTACGAACTCAATTTTCTCTTCATTTGTCAGGGATTCAAATTCATCCTCGAGAATACTCGCAAATCCAATGATTGATGTAAATGGATTTTTAAGGTCGTGCGAGATGATCGAAAACATCTTATCTTTTGTGGCATTCAGAGCTCTTAATTCATTCAGGAGTGATTCAAGTTCGAAGTTTTTATTTTCAACTTCAATTTTTGCCGCAGCCAATTCCTTGTTTTGAACAGTTATTTCCACAGTCCTTTCATCTACAAGATGCTCAAGAGCCAGATTTTCGGCTTCCAATCTTCGTGTATTAAAACGAATAATAAAATAGATAAGAAGGAAAAGGGATATAGCCCACAATATAATTGCCCACCATCTTTTATACCAAAGGGGAGAAATTGTAAACTCAAGAACGGTTGATTCGCTCCATGTGTGATTCCCTTGTTGTCTTGCTCTTATCTCGATCTTATAAGTTCCCGCATCAAGATCATCCAAATGCAATTGATTCTGTTCATGCATCGCTCGCCAGGTGGTGTCGTCATCCAATCTGTATTGAAAAAGTGTTGATCTTGAGGGGTAATTTGAATTATATGCCAAAAGCACCCAGTCACGATTTTCAACAAACTCGATTTCATCCGAGTAATTAGTGAAAGATACCGGGTTACGATCACTTCTAAAGATGATTTTTGGAGTGGAAGTTGCCATTTTTTGGCTCATCCCACCCATGAGGGCAAGTCCGCTTGCAGTTCCCACCCATATTTGCCCCTCATTATCGATGGTTAAGGTTCTTGTTCCAATGGTTTTGCTCGGGAGACCGGATATCTCATCAAAATGATAAACACTCTGCCCATCAAATTTATATACACCATCCGAACTACCTACCCAAAAAACCGAATTAACATCATCAACAGCAAGTGATCGTGCTTCCATTCCCATTAAAAACTGAGTCAATGGTGAAACAGAATTATCTTCAATCAGGAAAACTCCCATTGAAGTAGCAAGTACAGGGTTACCATGTTTGTCAAAATCGATATCATTGATTGTTACTTTGGATTTGTATTTAATCTTTAAATCAAGATTGAGCGATTCAAACTTATCCCGGGAGCTGTTAAATTTGATAAGATTGATATCAACCGCAGTGCCGGCAGCAAATATTTCACCCTTTTGATTTGAAAAAATAGTAGTGAAGTTCTCGATTGGCAGGTCTGATACATCATACCTTTTGTAACTCAAATCAGGTTTAAGATTTATGATCTCTTTCGACCCTTCAACAAGCATCCAAATATCATCATCCACACCATAGGAAATGTACTTTATAAAAATTCCTTTGTGTGCGAGATTAATTTCTGATTTCTCACCGGAATCATCGATGTAAATAAGTTTACCATTAGTTTGAGCGGCTAAAATTCCATTTTTAAATCTAAGTAAACTTATTACAACAAAATTTGGTACACTGAGTATCTTCGTTGCAACATACCCGTTTGACTGTTTTTTAAGATTATAAACATTGCTGCCATCGGAGACCACAATTTTGTTGTCTTTGAGCGTAATGATATCTTGAATATACTGTTTAATCTTAGCTGGATCAACCTGTTCAAACAGACTTTTACTGAGAAGCAGAATCCCTCTCTCGGTACTGCACCAGACACTGCCATCAGAACCCTCAAACAGACTGTAAATCTTTACATCACCTATCTCTTCATAGTTATTAGTGTTTAAAGAACCTCCGGTGGTGTCAATCGAAAAAAGTCCCTTCTCCCATGTGCTAAATACCAATCTTTCTTTGAAGACAATCAGATCGGATATACTTTGGTTTTCAAAAAAGAGTTTGGAGGAAGAGATTTCGTAATTCTGTTCTTTATTCTTTTTCCGTTTTAAGGTAATATCATGGATCCCTTTATTGGTTCCGAGCAGAAAACGCCCATTCCCCAGGTATTCAACAGCAGCCAGATTGTTTAAATTTGCAGGTTTTAAAATTTTCTTAAAATTATCTGCTTTATTATCGAATCGATAAAATCCACCCGAATAAGTGATTAAAAGCAATTCGCCTGATTCCAATTCAGTGAAGTGATGAGCTCTGAAGAAGTCAAAAGATATTTCTGAGTCAGCCAAAAGAAATCTTTTCAACCTCCCATTTTTATATCGGACTACCGCATTACCCTCGCTGAAATAGAGCGCACCGTCTTTTGCCTCAAAAACGCTTTTAGGAAACCATATATATCCCGGTTTCTGCTCACGGTCTCCTCTGATGAGCATTTTGATGTATGCTGTATCCAACGCCGGTTTGATCTCAAAGACAGCAAGGTCAGAAATAAGGATTAATCTTCCGTCTCTTAATTTGATTATCTGTTTTGCAAACGAAATTTCAGGAATTTTATTAAATGAAGTAAAGTTATAACCGTCAAATCTACTCACCCCTTCATCTGTGGCAATCCAGATAAAACCAAAAGTATCCTGAACAATCGATTTGGTCAATTCAATACTTAATCCTTCTCTTATGCCATACTTGTGTATCTCAAAGCTCTGCGGGGAGATTCGCGGGATAAAAAGTAAGAAGAGGGTTAGAATTAAGTACTTTTTCACTGGGCTACCTGATCCTGTTCAATCCATTAAGAGCTGCAACTCTGTAGGCTTCAGCCATGGTTGGATAATTGAATGTGGTATTGATAAAGTAGTTCAGGGAGTTGGCTTCACCCTTTTGCACCATTATCGCTTGTCCGATATGAATGATCTCACTTGCATTTGTACCAAAACAATGTATTCCAAGAATTTCAAGAGTCTCTCTGTGGAAAAGAATTTTTAACATACCCGTTTTGTGTCCGGTTATCTGGGCTCTTGCAAGATGTCTAAAAAATGAGTGCCCCACTTCATAGGGGATTTTTTCTTGTGTAAGTTCACGCTCTGTTTTACCAATAGAACTGATTTCAGGAATTGTGTAAATTCCTGTAGGTATAAACGCCAGAAGTTGATGTTCACATTTTCCTTCGATTATGTGAGTAGCTGCAAACCTGCCTTGATCATAAGCCGCGCTTGCGAGTGAGGGGAAGCCACAAACATCACCAACCGCATAAATATTTTGAACTGCTGTCTGGTGTTTGTCATTTATTTGGATTGAACCCCGGGAATCCGTTGCTATTCCCATTTTTTCAAGATTTAGTGTATTCGAATTTCCCGTTCTGCCTTGAGCCCAAAGTAATACATCGGTTGTAATTACTTTATTGGATTCGAGATGAATGGACACAGAATCATCGGTTGCAGCAACTCTTGTATATTCTTCTTTGTTCCTGATCAGTACACCATTTTCTCTAAGATGGTATGAAAGTGCATCATTAATTTCATCATCCAAAAATGTGAGGAGGCGATCTCTGGTGTTAATGAGGTTCACTTTGATCGAAAGTCCGCGAAAAATTGATGCATATTCACATCCAATAACTCCGGCACCATAAATTGCAATCGATCTAAAGTTTAGGGGAGTAGTCAGAATCGTATCACTATCAAGAACTCTTGGGTGTGCAAAATCCACATCAGGTGGATGATAAGGTCTGGAGCCTGTTGCAATAACAAAATATTCAGCAGTGTATTTTTCGAATCCACCGTTGGTCAATTCGATTTCGAGGGTATGTTCATCTGCAAATTTTGCCCACCCATTTAAGACCTCAACAAAATTTCGTCTATAAAATCCCATTCGCAGATCGGTTTGTTGATCCACAACCTTTTTTGTACTGCCAAGAACCTGCTGGTAGGTTACTCCGAGTGTAGAGCCAATTTCGGCAATTCTTTGTATTTCCTGGCGCAGGCTTTTGCTTGGAATGGTTCCGGTATGGGTGCAACTTCCACCAACTCTGGGGAACGAATCAACCATTGCAACTCTTTTACCGGCTTTTACCAATTTCATGGCAGCGCCCTCACCTCCGGGGCCACTTCCGATTACCATGCAGTCAAAATCATACTTATGGGACATTAATTATTCTCGGTTGGATTAGAATTCTGTAATTTTGTATAGTCAATTTAAACATTTGAAATACTTTATGCTAAAATTTCATAAATATCATTCACAAAGTTGGTTTTTCAAGCTGTTATCGTGTGTGTTGTTGATCGCATCAATCAACATTACAGCCCAAAACCAGGAATTTCGTGGAGTGAAACTCACTGATGTCGATAGTCAGGTGCTTTTTTCGGAAAAGTCCATCTCTGAAGCAATGGACCTACTGGAAAGTTTAAACATTAACGCAGTTATTCCTGTGGTATGGAATGCCGGTTACACTCAATACCAAAGTAAAATAGTGGATTCTCTTTTTGGATTCAGCATTGATCCTGCATTTTCAGGAAGAGACCCTTTGGAGACAGTTATTATCGAAGCGCATAGAGTTGGGATAGAAGTGTATCCCTGGTTTGAATATGGTTTTTCCTCATTTTATTCAGGTGGGACACCTCCATATGGAGGCCATATTTTGCAAAAATACCCCAACTGGGCTGCAAAAAGTTTAAATGGTGATATTTGTGTTAAAAATGGATTTGACTGGATGTCGGGTGTAAATCCGGATGTACAAAATTTTATTATCGGATTGACAACGGAAGTAATTAGAAATTATGATATCGACGGAATTGAATATTCTGATCGTATGCCGGCTCTTCCGGTGGAATGCGGTTATGATTCTGTGACTGTCGAGTTGTATAAACAGGATCATGGAGGACAATCACCACCCGTAAATTTTTATGATGCCGATTGGAAAAGGTGGCGTGCAGACAAGTTGAATGATTTTTACAGCAGAGTTCGGGACAGTGTAAAATCACTTGATGAAAATTTGTTTGTAGCTTCGTCTCCAAGTGTGTATCCATGGGCTTACGATCAGTATTTACAGGATTCTAAAACCTGGGTAAATTCGGGAATTGTGGAACAGTTTTTACCTCAACTTTACAGATATTCAATAGCCGATTATATTTACGAATTAAACAGTTCGTTGTCGCATATCAACCCGCAAAAAAAAGATATCACTTTTGCAGGAGTATTAATGAATGTTGGAAGTTATACAATTGATCCTCAATTCCTTCTACAATCTTTGCAAGCCAATCGGAATGCAGGGGTTAAAGGGGAGGGATTCTTTTTTTATGAAGGATTGAGACATAATAATTTCCGCCTTGCAGATACACTTCGATCAACTTATTATTCAGAACCTGCCACAATGCCGGGGAGAGAGTATAATAGAAGACCTAAAGGGCTGCTTGTAAGTGAGGATTCAACAAATGTTATTAAGTCAGGTGCGTGGGAATCCCTTCCGGTGCCCGGATTCAGAGGTGGAATAATCAGAACGGGAAGTTTAACCCCTGCGTCCCTGGAATACATTTATGATATCCCTGCAGATGGTTTTTATAACCTATATACTTACCTGATCCCAAGTTTTAGTTTTGCTCCTGATGTCAAGTACACTATAAAATCAAAACCGGGTGACACTGTGGTAAGCGTTAATCAGCAAAGTCCGGGAAAACAAGGATGGTACCATCTTGGAAGTTATGAAATGGTTAAAGGAAGAAGAGTGGTTTTCACCTTAAATAATGATGAGATTCCAAACGGTAAGTATGTTATGTCAGATGCCGGGTTGTTATTGCTCGACAGGAAAAGATCACCAAATGTTGTGGTTTCTTCGAAAGAAGAGGAAGTTACCACTTCTGTCCCCACCAACTTTGAAGTTTATAATAACTTCCCAAATCCTTTTAATCCTGAGACGATTGTCACCTTCAAACTTTCAGAATTGAACCGGGTTAACATTATCATTTATAATCAGTTAGGTGAGCTTATTGAACGCCACGACCTGGGAGAGATGACAGCCGGAGAACATCAATTTAAGTGGAATGCTGCAAGGTTATCAAGTGGGGCATATTTTATCAAAGTGGAATCGGGAGCCAATTCTGCTGTTATAAAATCTTTGTTGGTTAAATAATTGGGAATAATTAATGACCTCGTTGCACAAATATTGATAAACTCCCATTCATTATATTGAGCCGTTGAAAATTTAAAAGTTGAGAATATGGAAGACCTGAGAGAAAAGATCAATAGTTGTGACAAAAATATAATCACCTTGCTCGCTAAACGTCGGGAGCTCAGTATGGAGGTGGTTAAAAAAAAGGATTTGAGTGGAAGTCCAATAAGGGATGTGGAACGGGAAAAAACTTTGTTGCAGAACTGCATTAAATCAGGAAAAGAAATTGGACTCGAGCCCACCTATGTGACGCGAATTTTCCATGAAATTATAGAAGATTCAATCCGATTACAGCAATCATATCTGCATAAAATTGGTGCCGAAAAAACCGGTGGTGAAATCAGAGTTGCAATCCAGGGGATTGAAGGTTCTTTTAGCCACATGGCCGCAAACAAGTTTTTTGCAAACAGAAATCAACAAATTGTTTTTGTCAGTAAAATGACATTTGAAGATGTGGTAAAAGCAGTAGAAGATCAGGAAGCTGATTATGCCATGCTTCCTGTGGAAAACACAACTTCAGGTAACATCAACGATGTTTATGATGCTTTAATGCGTTCTTCAGTTTCGATAATTGGAGAAGAAAAATTAAGGGTAAAGCAGAACCTGATCGGGATAGCAAAAGTGGATTTTAGTACCATAAAAAAAGTTTATGCCCACCATCAGGCTGCGGCTCAGAGCAGTAAATTCCTCGAGACTCTCACCAATGCACGCATTGAAAATATGAACGACACTGCTCTATCAGTGCAGCGAGTTAAAGAGGAGGGGAATATAGAGTTTGCTGCAATTGCCAGTGAACAGGCAGCTGAGGCATTTGGGATGGTGATCCTTAAAGAGGATATTGCAAACAGGAAAGAGAACTATACCCGCTTTGTGATTGCTTCAAAAAAGCCTGTTTCAGTGGATTTAAGAATTCCGGCTAAAACTTCAATTGTTTTGGCGACCGCACAAAAACCCGGTGCCCTTGTTGAAGCTCTGCTCGTTTTCAACAAATATGGGGTGAACATGACGAAAATTCAGTCCCGCCCCGTTCCCGGTAATCAATGGGAAGAAATGTTTTACATCGATTTTGAAGGAAATATCGAGGATGACAAAGTCAGTTTAATGCTTGATGAACTTGGAAAAAATTCACGATATTTTAAGCTCTTTGGAAGTTATCCATTGAATGATATTGAGAAAACATCCATTGATCAGGCAGCTGTAATCGATACGAGAGAAACAATTGAACCGACTGAACCGCAAGTTGTGATTGAGAAAGTTAATATAGCCAAAAAATCATCTCCTTATAAACTTGCCGGTAGAGATTATAAAAATGAAGATACGATTATTGATGTCAAAGGAGTAATGATCGGTGGGGATAACTTTGTTGTTATCGGGGGCCCATGTTCTGTAGAATCGCAGGAACAAATTTTTGAATGTGCAAGTACGATAAAACAGAATAAAGGTCATATCCTGAGAGGGGGATGTTTCAAGCCAAGAACAAATCCGTATGCATTTATGGGACTCGGTTACGACGGATTAAAACTTCTTGTTGAAGCAGGAAAGGTTTACGATCTTCCCGTGGTAACCGAGGTGCTCTCGATAAGTCAGGTTGATGAGGTTGCAAAGTATTCCGATATTTTGCAAATAGGAGCAAGAAATATGCAAAATTTTTCATTACTCATTGAAGTTGGTAAAACTCACAGACCTGTTCTTTTAAAACGGGGACTCATGTCTTCAATAGAAGAGCTCCTCAGCGCCGCCGAGTATATCCTTGCACAAGGGAACAGACAAGTTATATTGTGTGAAAGAGGAATTCGTACATTTGAAACAGCGACTCGAAACACTCTTGACTTAAGTGCCATTCCTGTGCTTAAAGAATTAACCCATCTTCCAATAATTGTAGATCCTTCTCATGCAGTGGGACACAGGGACAAAGTTACCCCGCTCGCTAAAGCAGCCAAGGCCGTTGGTGCCCATGGTATCATGGTTGAATTTCATCCTGAACCCGATAAAGCACTTAGTGATGCTCAACAATCAATGGATTTTAACCAGTTCAGAAATATGATGATCGAATTGGGAAAAATCTGATCGGAACCCATTTTTACTAAAAGCTGCTTTATAAAATAATGCAGCTTTTTTTTGTTTTTGACTGTGGAATTAATTAAGATAATGATCTGTTTCTTAAGTAAAACAGGAACAAAATTGCATTATATCGAGATCAAAAACATAAATAAAAGTTTTCACGAAGGAGTTACAGTTCACAAAGTGCTGGATGATGTGAATCTTCATTTAAATGAGGGTGAACTGACAATTCTATTAGGCAGGAGTGGGTCAGGAAAGTCAACACTTTTGAATTTGCTAAGTGGGATTGATATTCCCGACTCCGGGCAAATTTTTATGAATTCCACGGAAATTACTTTACTAAAAGAACCCGAAAGAACCATATTCCGAAGGAAAAATGTCGGTTTTATTTTTCAGTTCTTTAACCTGATTCCAACACTCACAGTGAATGAAAATCTCCATCTTGCTCTTGAATTGACAGATAACTTCACGCAGGAGGGAAAGGAGCGGGCAAAATTTCTTTTGAATGAAGTCGGGCTTTATGAAAGAAGAAACAGCTATCCCGATGTTCTATCGGGCGGTGAACAGCAGCGTATTGCAATTGCCCGGGCGCTTGTTCATAATCCCGGAATTATTCTTGCTGATGAACCAACCGGAAATCTTGATTTTAGAACAGCAGATAAAGTAATCGAACTGCTTGATGATTTGGTTAAAAAGAGTGGTAAAACCATGGTTATGGCAACTCACAGTAGAGAACTTACAGGACTCGCTGACCGCATAATTGAATTTAAGGGCAAATCAATTATTGTGTCCTCACAGAGGCAAAATTGATCACCTTATTCCAAAAAGCGGGACTTCGTTATCTTTTCACACATCCATGGCAGACATTTTTATCTTCACTCGGAATAATGCTTGGAGTCGCTGTAATACTTTCCATTGATATTGCAAATGAAAGTTCCGGAAAAGCATTTGATATTTCAATGGAGTCTGTTACCGGTAAAACCACCCACAGACTAAGCAGCCGGCAGGGAGACATTAGTCTTTCGAACTACACAAAATTGCGTACAGATGCAAGAATCAAAATTTCTGCACCCGTAATTGAGGAGAATGTAAAAGTTCTTTTAGGCGAGGGCTTCACAGCCACATTTCTGGGGCTTGATCCTTTCTCCGAGAAAGAATTTAGAAATTTTATATCCGCTGATTTAACAGGTGGTGACACGCAACTTGCTCAATTTCTTTCCTCTTCAAACACAGTATTAATCCCTGAATCATTTGCGCGAGAGGCAAAAATTAATTCCGGCGATACACTTTCGCTGAAGTGGGGAGATGGTTTTCTGAGTGTGGTGTGTGTCGGATTAATTAAATCCAATGAAGATGTCTCAGGAGATCGAATTGAGCAGTTTATAATTTCGGACATTGAAACTGCACGAAAATTGTTTAAAAAGGGGGATTTTGTAAGTTATATTGATTTGATTCTCACTCCTTCCGAAGTGGAAACGATCACCAAAACCATTTTAAGGGACCCCGTTCTTCAACTTTCGGCTGCCGAAAAAAGTAATGAGACAGCCAAATCGATGACAGAAGCATTCAGATTAAATCTGAATGCCATGAGTCTTTTAGCGTTGATTGTCGGACTGTTCCTGATCTATAATGCAATGACATTCTCTGTTGTTCAAAGACGCAAGTTGCTTGCACTGTTGAGGGCTGCCGGAGTAACCCAAAAAGATATTTTTATTCAGGTGATGGCTGAATCGATCTTCATTGCATCGATTGGTACGATTGGGGGAATTATTGGCGGTATATTCCTCGGTAAGGTTATGCTCGGATTTGTAACCCAAAGTTTAAATGACCTCTATTTTGTTACAACGGTTCAAACCGTTTCACTGTCACCATTGATTATTCTTAAAGCAAGTTTGGCAGGGGTTGGAGGAACAATAATTGCTGCGATGTTTCCTGCGTATGAAGCCGCCAGGACCTCACCGGGAGTGTCATTAAAAAGATCATCTGTTGAAACAAAACTTAAAAAGAAAATTGTGTTATTCTCAATAATCTCTTTTGCACTTCTCGTCATCGGAGTAACAATTTTATCTGTAAGTGGAACCGGAATACTCACGGGCTATTTTGGCATTTTTCTCTTGATAATCGCATTTGCTCTCCAAACTCCTGCGGTTATAACTTTTTTTGTTAAAGTCATTGAACCAATTATCAAAAAACTGATGGGAAACAGAGGAAAAATTGGAGTTCGAGGAGTTACGGCAAATATGAGCAGGACATCAGTGGCTATTGCAGCTCTTGCGATTTCTGTTTCCGCAACAATCGGAGTTTCCACTATGATTAGCTCCTTTAGAGGAACAGTGGTTGACTGGCTTGAACAAACACTTGTGGCAGATGTCTTTGTGTCCTCACAGGGGCTTGTATCACGCAAAAATGAGGCTGTTCTCGACACCTCCCTTATTCAAAGATTTTTGTTGATTGAGGGAGTGAAAACTCTCGATTTTTATTCAGAAGGAAGTGGTACAATAAATAATAAACCTGTTGAAGTGTTTGGTTCACATATCGACCCCGAAAATGAAAGCAGATTTAATCTGAAAGAGGGAAATTCCGGAACTGCCTGGGAAGAAATAAGGGAAGGAAGCGGTGTTTTAATGACTGAAACTTTTGCTTATAAATGGAAATACAAAGTTGGTGATCAATTTACACTTCAGTCGCCATCAGGTCTTATTGCTTTAAAAGTTTCGGCTATTTATTATGATTACAGTTCTGATGTGGGACATATCGCCATCGATTATAACCATTTTAAGAAATATTGGAAAAATCAAAAAATTTCGGGAATCGGTGTTTACCTTAAAGATAATGTTGATATTACAGTGATTCAAAAGAATTTGCGATTGATGTTTCCGGAAGAAAGTAGTGTTTCAATCAGGCTAAACAAAGATTTGCGTGATTATTCAATCGAAATCTTTGATCGTACATTTGTTGTTGCCGGTTTACTCCATATCTTATCCGTTATTGTAGCATTTATTGGTGTGTTTAGTGCATTGATGTCGATTCAACTTGAGAAGGAGAAGGAGATGGGAATTCTAAGAGCCACCGGGCTCACCCCCGGTCAAATGTTAAAAATGATCTCGGTTCAAACTTTTACAATCGGTTTAATTGCAGCAATCATTGCAATTCCGTTGGGGTTGGTGCTTGCATATTGCCTGATTTATATTATTAATCTTAGGTCGTTTGGTTGGACGATGCAGATGTCGATTGACCCTGTGGTTCTTTTTCAGGCGATCATTATTGCAGTATCAGCTTCACTCCTCGCGGGTCTTTACCCTGCTTATAAAATGTCCGTTACTCTGCCATCAAAATCTTTGAGGGACGAATAATATGCGATTGTTATTACTTTCGTTGTCTGGATTATTGTTAACAGGGCTATTAATATATCTGTTTGTCAACTTTGGCACGGGTGATAAAAAAGCGAATGAAATCTCTGTTGCAAGCATAATGAGTGGTGAAGTATCCGGATTTAAAAAAGCAGACAGCATAAGGCAATTTATATTCCCAAAAGACCATTTTGCACACAATGAATATCGCACCGAGTGGTGGTATTTTACGGGTAACCTCTTCACGCAAGAAGGCAGAAGATTTGGGTATCAGTTTACAATTTTCAGGAATGGAATTTTACCGGGAAGTGAATCTGACTCTGTTGTCATTTCGCAAAATTCACTTTACAGCATCCACATCGGAATAAGCGATATTCAAAATCAAAAGTTTTATTCATATGAAAGATATGCAAGGGCATTGGATGGTCTTGCCGGAAGTGATGAAACTGCAAAAAGGATCTACATCGAGGGGAATGAGATATTATTTGACTTTTCAAATGGTGCAGAGCTACCGGGTTTTCACGTTAATTCATCAACCGACGATTTCAAAATTTCCTTCAATTTGGTGCCTGAAAAAAAGATGGTCTTGCACGGGGATGAAGGACTGAGTAAAAAATCAAATAAACCCGGGAATGCTTCCCATTACTATTCGTTCACAAAACTGAATACCGGAGGAGAACTTACTCTGCAAGGGGAAAAGTTCAAATTAAATGGAAGTTCATGGATGGACAGGGAATGGAGCACCAGTGCACTTGAAAGTGATCAAAAAGGTTGGGATTGGTTTGCTTTACAAATGGAGGATGGTACAGAATTGATGTATTTTAGATTAAGGGATTCAACAGGATCAACCAATTTTCAAAAAGGAACCTTAATTCAGATGGATGGAAGTTATGATGTATTCACAGGGAATGATTTTAAGATTACGCCGTTAAAAAATGCCGAAATAGATGGAATAAAATATCCTGTAGAGTGGGAAATTAAAATTATACCATTAAATTTCGTGTTTGGTGTCTCAGTTGCAATGAAAAATCAGGTGCATCCTTTTAGATTGAGATATTATGAAGGAGCTATAAATGCGTTCAGAAAAAGCGGAAACGAGATATCCAAAGGAGTGGGATATGTGGAATTAACCGGCTATGGAGATTGATCGGGAAGTAAATTTAAGACAAAAATTTGTAAATTGTAAACTAAAATAAAAACTAAAAAAAGCTGATGAATTTCTCCATAAAATTGTTTTTTACCGGTTTCCTTCTCCTCCCTTTGACAGTGTTTACTCAGACAATCAAAATTGGCGATGGTGATTCTGCAGACCGGATATTCAAACATACTTCAGTGTTGGCTGCCGATTCGTTATTTGGCAGAGGCACAGGAAGTAGAGGGGAGAAAATCGCAGAAAAATATATAATCGATTATTTAATAAGTAAAGGCATTCCACCTGTTAGCGGGAAATCCTGGTTCCAGAGTATTCCACTTCAGGGATACACTGTTCTCGACAATTCTGAACTAAATGTCGCATCAATTTCTGAACACAAACTCAAATTAAACAGTGACTATGTTATAACAAACAGTGGCACTGAAACACTCATTCCAAGTTATATTGAGACTGCATTCGCGGGTTATGGTATCACAGCTCCCGAATATGATTACGATGACTATTTTGAGATTGATGTCGAGGGGAAAATGGTTATTGTAATTGATGGTGAACCCTACTCAACTGACAAAAGTTATTTCCTTGGAGAAGAAGCATCTGTATATTCTCTAATTGAATCAAAGTTGAGAATTGCTTTGAGTAAAGGAGCTGCCGGAGTGATTATCATTCCTGTTGAAGGGAGGAGTGGCGGGGCAGTTGAATGGGATAAAATAAAAAGTGACTACCAATTTGAAGAAATCTATTTGAGTTCACGAATGAGTTCGGGGTTTGGTGCGATCATAAATCCTGCCTCTGCCAAAGTTTTTTTCGAAGGTTCCGGAGTCTCTGTTGATGATATTTATTCGATGGTTTTTGAAAACAAAGTGCGGAGTTTTTATCTTCCGGCTAAAATTGAATTTAAGGGCAAATTCATTTCGCGGGAGTTCATTTCGCACAACATAGCAGCTGCTATTGAAAATCTTAATACAGAGGAGTGGGTAATTCTCACCGCCCACTTTGATCATCTGGGGGTTGGAAAACCCGTTAAGGGTGACTCCATTTATAACGGGTTAAATGATAATGCTTTAGGAGTGGCAGTCCTCCTCGAAATTGCAGCCGGTCTGGTTGAGAGGAAATCCTCTCTTAATAAGAATGTACTGATTCTATTCCTCTCAGCTGAGGAAAAAGGACTCCTTGGAAGCAAGTATTATACATCAAATCCGATCATACCACTCGTTAATTCATCATTTGTTTTGAATATTGACGGGGTTCCATTTATTGATGAACCGGGTTCTTTCGAAGTTATTGATGGTGATCATTCTGATTTACGAGCGTATTTTGAAAAATTTGCGAAAAAAAATGGTATTAAGCTTGATGAAAATGAGGAGCAAATTTCACACAAATTCATCAGGGGTGATCATTACAGCTTTGTTCAGGCGGGAATACCCTCCTTTTTGATCCAGGAGGGCAGATTGCCGGTTAATAAACCACTTGAGGAATACACCTGGTTAAAATATTTTTATACTTCTAATATTTATCACTCACCATTTGATGACCTCCACCAATTCATAAATTATGATGCCGCCGCAGGATTTGCGAAGATTTTGTTAAATTTTATCCTTTTTATGGATAAGGAAGTTGACTCTCCAAAAATGAAAAGAGAATCCCCCTATTACTCTGAATATCTAAAACTTCGGAGGACTAATTAGATGATTAAATATCTGGTTATCTCAATAGTAACCCTTTTCCTGATGACGGGGTGTTCAAGTTTTACCCGTGAAGGGGGCATTATTACGATAAGGGGATCGGAAACGATGAACAAATCGATTAAAATGATTGCAGCCGGGTTTATGCTGCAAAATCCAGGTTATTCGGTAATCGTTGGCGGAGGAGGAACATCGGTTGGTATGAAAACTTTAATACGGGGAGAAGCGGATATTTGTATAGCTTCAAGACCAATAGAACCGGGAGAAATTAAAGAGCTTGTTAATAAACAGGGAAGCCTTGGTATATCTACCATCATTGCCAAGGATGAGATCGTGGTTTATGTTAATTCAAGCGATACTCTGGATGGGATTTCACTTTCTGAATTAAAGCAGATTTTTACGGGTAAAGTTGTAGAAGAGTCAGAATCCGGCAGGAAGCTTGAGTATAAACTCATCCTCAGGTCACCCAATTCCGGAACATATTCCTATTTCAGAAAACATATTCTTGAAAATGAAGAATACGGTAAAAATTCCTTGACTGTGAATTCACCAAATGAGGTTATTGAACAAATTGTTGAGAATAACAATTCGATTGGATTAAGTGGGGAAATGATTTATGGAAATCAGTTGATAAAACCGTTATTGATTAATGGTGTTGCTCCGGGGAAACGAGAAATCAACTCAGATTATCCATTGGTAAGATATATCCATTTTTATACACTTGATCTACCCGAGGGCAAAATCAAAAAATTTCTTGACTTTGTTAATTCAGAGCCTGGCCAAAAAATAATTGAACAAAATGGATTTATAAGTCTTTGGGGAGAGGACTAATAAAATACATTTTTTATCGCGTTCCTTTTTACAAAAACCTCTTCTTTTGTGGCGGTTCTTAGCGTTAGTTTTAATTTATCAACCCCGGATATAATAAAAGTATCTTTGTCAGTAACTGCCAGTTTAACGAGGTCGCTAAGTCCTGAATTTTTATAAATTTCCGCCTTCGAGTCAATTAAACATTTTAAGGAGTTTTTAACGAGAAAATTCCTGTCACCTGTCGGATCGGGGATAGCAGTCATTTTTATCGCTGAAATGGAATAGCTACTCTCCAAACCAAAAATTAATGAAACAGTTGGCTTAAATCTGTCGTAATCAAGGTCGGTGAATCCGTTTTTCTCACGAAACACCAGAACCTGTTTCCCGTCAATGTCCACAGAAATGGAACCAAACAATGCAGTAACTTCAAATTTAAATTCTTTATCGCTAAAATCCAGCTCTTTTTTTATTAATTCAACTCCTGGATAGAGTCTCTCTAACATCCCGGCGGGTAAAATCTCCTCCTCTGTGCCAGAACTTTCGATGGAATAGTCATAATTTTCCATTTCGCTCAACAGCAACAGTTTTGTCTCCTTATTTGCTGTTCCGACTCCTCTTTTAATCAATTTTATTGATGATGGAGTTATAACCAGATAAAAATGATTAAAAGCGATACCAAAAATGTTGTTATTTCCACCTGCAAATTTTACCTGATCTATGCTCAATTTAAACGCAAAATATCCATTTGTGTTAAGATATCCTGTGTTGTCAGGGATTGGAGCCGACCCGACAAAGTCTTCTATCGGCACTGTGAGTGGATCGATAAAACTAAATTTTGCTGAGAAAGTGCCATCTTCGATTGACTTTACAGTTCTTGATAGAGCTTTAAGATTTGTTTGAACTTCAAATGTATTTGCAGTCGTGGAATATTTTGCAAGTGGTAAAAATCCAGAGTTTATAACTCCAAAAGCTTCATCAAAACTTTCTTTTAACTCCTGAAACGGGATAACTTCACTTTTAGTTTCTGCCACATCACCCGAGAAAAATTCTGTCAACAATCCCTTTTTATTTGCCAGATCTGTCTCCACCGAAGTTACCAAATTTTCATAATAAAGGTATGATCCGCCGGACACCAACAAAATAACCAAAAAGATAATCGCTGCAACCAGTTTCAGGTTTTGACCAAGAATGTATAAGATGCCAATAAATCCGACAGATACCACATAGGGAAGAACCCCGGTGACAAAGAACATAAAATCAGGTTCTAAACCCAGATACCATTTAACCTTATCAGAAATGACGAGGTCAATTCCAAATTCTGAAGCAACAAATCCCAAGCCACCGGCAATAAGAAGATTGATTAATACACTCTGCCACTTAAATTCTGTTTTTAGTGTGTCGTTAAAAGTCTTAAAAATTTGTTGCTTTTCCTGTTCGGGTATTTTTGCAGGAGGAATAGAATGTTCTTTTTCGAGCTGAGTTAAAAAGTCGTTGTATGATCTTTTGATAAACCCAAATCCACTTTTCCTAAAAGAATAAGTATATTGTTGTTTAACTTCGGTGGCGAAGGGAAGATCAACACCCATTGAACTAAAGTAATTTGTAAGAGAGTATCTGAACGAATAAAGCATCTTAAAATTACCCGCTTCAGGCTCTTCAATCCTTGAAAGGCTTATATTACATTCCACTTTGTTTTCGAGTATTTCAAAAACGAGTGTTTTGAAGGATTTTCCTTTTATATCATTTATTCCGTTCCACTTGAGGAACAGAATCATATCGTTATAGAGATATTCATCAGACATCATTTCAGGATGTTGAGCGAGATAAAAAGCAAAATCTTCAAGTTTTTCGAGTTTTGAACCCTCCAGCGATCTTACAAACTTGTTTTTAATAAAATGATGAAATATCTGAACCCATTGAATCGGTTGAATATGTATGTGTTTTTTGCTGAGAGTATCGATGTAATTTTCCCTGCCGAGATTAAGAAAGACTGTAAGGTTTTCTTTGGCAGAGGCAAGAAGTTGATATTTTACAGCGTCGAGGCTACTCAATTCATCGCATACCAGCATAAATTTGAAGAGTTCAAATTTTGTATTGGCATCCTTATAATAATAATTTAGCTGTTCCAGATTTCGGAAGAAAAGATAGAGTTGACCTTTAATATCTTCCGTGTTTTGGAAATTAAACTCAATATTGTTAAGAGTAATAATTGCCGAGGGGAGCAGATGTCGGAGTATTACTTCAGTAAAATAGACGGGTTCGATGTTTTGATATCGGATAAACCGTTTCTTTAACCCCACCAGGTCTTTAACGCCTTCAAGATTATTTAACCAGTCAGTTATTTCTTTTAGATTCTGAGGTTGTTTTATATAGTTTATGAATCTGTCAGGGGATAGTTTGAGCAATTCAACGAGGTCGCCAAGGTTATGGAGTCGACTTTCAGCAAGGTCATCCTTAAACAAAAAGTGACTACCGTAATAATGTGGTATCACTCTTTTGCCTGCTATGTAATCATCAATTTCATTCGATGTTAAACGATTAATCTCTTCAAATACCGTTAACCCTTCAATTAATGAATTAACTTCATAAAAATCAGTTCTGTAATCAATCAAGGGTTTTAACTCACTGCCATTTTTTATGATTGATTCATATTCATTGTACGAAAAAGATTCAGGATAGAACAACCGCATAAGTATCATACCGACGGAAAAATAATCACTGGTCTCAGAATACATTCCGTCGATAATTTCAGGAGAATAAAAATATCTGCATAAATTTCCTTCACTGAAAGGGGTCTTTTCAATGACTGGAAATTTACTTTTCATCAATGTATGTCCATACCCAAAAAGAAGCAAAAGTGGCTCTTCACCTTCAACCACGAAAAAATTTGAGATATGCAGGAATGGGACATAAAAATCGTTAGTGTGCAAAAAATCGAGCAGGTCTTTAATTTGAGGCATAAAACTGTTTCGAACAGCGGAGGGGGAAAGGTCCACCTTATCGAGGGGGATAATTTTTGAGGGTACCTCATAGATTTCGAAACAATATTTAAACTTGAATTTTTTAATGCCGATACCAAATTCCACGGGGATTGCCAATCCGGGGTGGGTTAATTTTAACAGGTCATTTTGAACTGTTCCTCTTGGTTCAAAGTTAGGATTCCTGAATTTGAATAAAATCTTTATTAAAAATTTTTCTTTACGCTCGTTTTCAGCACTGTAGTAGAACCCGTCGGGAAGAGATTCAATTGGATAGTACAATCCTGTAATTGTGTAAGTTACACTGCTTAATACAATCGACTCACCAATCTCCAACGAGGGTAATTCATTGATTACATATTGTTCATCCAGAAATTGAGCTATTTGTTCTTGTGGCATCTTTTAATTAGTATTTGAATGATTTATCGGGCACTAAAATAGTATTATAATCTATGGTATATTAAGAATGATACTTTGCTGTGAAAATGTTGATAACTTTTGTAAATGAAAGTTGAATATAATCTTCATCTAATCCTTAAATTTAATTTACAAAAAAAAAATGAGAATATTCATCATATCACCCAAAAACGAACAAAATAGTTTTGTACAAAAAAAATATTCGATGAAATGGCAAAAACGGTTTGATTATTTCAAAAACAGTTTCAATAAAGTTTTCAACAAAAATGTGGATAACTTGTGAACAAGTTACAAAAAATAGATAAAAAACAAGATTAAGCGTTAAAATCGCAGGTTATTAAAAACAAAAAGTGTGGTGGGTAGATGAGCCCACCACACAAGTTAAAAGATTAAAGTGTGAAACTAAAGTTGAACTTTTAAAGTCAACTTTTCAGACCCTCTTACCACCAGTACATCAACCAGATCACCCTTCTTCAATTCAGACAATCTTTCCATATATTCATAGAGGTCTTTTACAGGTTTACTGTTGATAGCAATGATAATGTCTCCTTTTAGCATACCAGCCTTATGCGCAGGGCGATCGGGGATAACGGCTTCAGCTTTTACACCCACAATGTCGGAAGCTGCCATATCGGGCATGATGCCAAGCGAGACTTTATACGCCGGAGCATCGTTAGATTTTTCTTTTGGCCCGGCTTCTTTATATGTTAATGTCACTCCATTTGCAGCAACATCGTATGCTATATTGTAAGCAAGATTTCCAATTGATTCAGCACCTTCAGAATTAATTTTTTCGTAATCATCTGTTGGTGTATGGTAATCGTCGTGCACTCCGGTGAAAAAGAAAAGAACCGGAATGTCTTTTGCATAAAATGAAGCATGATCAGAAGGACCATAACCTTCAGGTGATTTTTTGATTTCAATTCCGGAAGATTTGATGTGTTTTTCGAGAAAACTTTCAAATTCGACTGCGGTTCCCGTTCCTCCAAGAGTCAAAACTTTTGTAGTGGGGTTTAATCTGCCAACCATGTCGAGATTCAGCATCAATTTGGCATTTCTTAGTTCTTTCAGGGGGTTTTCGGTGAAATATTTTGATCCAAGCAACCCCATTTCTTCCGCTCCGAAGGCAAGGAATACAATACTGCGTTTAAGATCGGCTTTGTTAGCAGCAAGTTTTTCAAATATTTCAATTATTGTAGAGGTTCCCGAGGCATTATCGTCAGCTCCGTTATGAATCGCCATTGTGTCAGGGCGTCTGCTTCCTGTGCCCGGGCCACCCCAACCGAGGTGATCAAAATGAGCTCCGATTATAACATACTCATTTTTAAGTACAGGGTCACTACCTTCAATAAGGGCAACAACATTTACGGTTGGCTTTTTTGCTTTTGTAACAATTGCTTCAGAATTTAGCATAATTCCGGTACTGAAAGAGTTATCATTTGTTATATCAATCAGAAGCTGATCTTCGAGGGATTTAATTGTTTTACCGGATTGGGCTAATATCTTATTTGCTAATTCCCTTGAGATACTTAAAGCCGGAATTCCACCATCGGGTTCACCGGATCCCTGTTTGGGGCTAATCAGTTCATCCTGTTTTGCAAATTGATATCCATTCACAAATATTATTCCCGCAGCTCCGTTATCCTTCGCTGTAATAATTTTTTTACGAAGGGTTGAATTTTTATCAAGAATATCTTTAAAAGATTCATTTTTTGGTGCACCACGCAAAACCATCACCCATTTACCTTTAACACCTTTACCAAAGTTGTTCACTTTAAGTTTTGGGTCATCAATTGAGAAACCAAATCCACAAAAGACAACCTCGGCTTCAACTTTCCCTTTGGACGAAATTGCGAGGGGTGTAAAATCCACACCAAATGTTCCGGCATTACCATCAAAAACAAGAAAGCTTTTATCACTGATTTCAGTGCCGGCACCAACTTCAAAATGTTGGAATCCGTCTGTAGCAAGTAGTGTAGCACCGGTCTTTTTGAGTTCTGCTCTTATATAGTCGGCAGCAAGAATGTCTTTGCCCGATCCGGGAGATCTGCCTTCCATTTCGTCTGATGAAAGGAATTTGATGTGATTAAATATCTCATGTTTAGTAATTTCCGGGCTTTCAGAGCTCTGTGGAATCACAGAAATCGTTAGAAACAAAAGACTAAAAAAAAGTTTGTACATTAAAGGTCCTCCGGGAGTGATTGATTTTTTTGTTTAACATCTTCGAGAATAACTGGAAATAAATTTAAACATTTGTTAATGGTTTCAATATCAAAACTGTTTGCGGCAAACTTTAGTTCATCAGAGAAATTCTCCAAAACTTTTGCTCCACAATATTTATAAAGTTCCATGATCTCTTCTGCAAAAGAAATTACATCACTTAATAGCTTTGTTTTTACGGCTTTTTCGTGGTGAGGATAGACTTTTAGTGCAATCATTGCATTAAAATCTTCAACCGAGACTTTTTCTGTAAATCTTAGTTGAGAGTCATTATCAGGGGTTCCAACACTTTCTATCTGATCGGATTCAAGTTCCGAGCCAATCAATCTATTTGAAAGACTGATAAGATAAAAAATATCAACGGGTTTAATGATATAACCTGCAAAATATTGCAGATATTCCGGTTCTAAATCCTCTTTCAGAGCAGATGCGGTAATCGCAATTATCGGGATTGAGGCGGTTTTGGGGTCTTTTTTGATAATTTCGGCGGCTTTGTTGCCATCGAGAACAGGCATTCTGATGTCCATAATAATCAAATCAGGTAAAAACCCGCCCGTCTTTTCAATGGCTTCAATACCATTTGCCGCAAATATTATCTCGCTTCCGGTGGGTTTAAATAGCTCTGCCAGCATCTCACAATTAGTCGGCACATCGTCAACAATCAATATCTTTTTTTGATTAAACGTGAAAAATGGTTTATTCACATCTGTCAATTCATTCTGCTTACCTTTGACAGAAGAAGCTGACACATTTTTTATAATCACAGTGAATTTTGATCCTTTCCCAACACTACTATCAACACTTATACTGCCATCCATCATTTCGACAAGCTTTTTAGTAATTGCCAATCCCAAACCCGTGCCTCCATATCTTCTCTGAGTTTGATTATGGTGTTGTTTAAAAGAATCAAAAATTACAGACTGATATTCGGGTGGAATCCCGATACCGGTATCTGAGACGGAAATAATAAGATCAACCTTGCTTCTGTCTCCTGCTTTAAACAAATTGTCCACTTCAAGAGAGATTGCTCCTCTTTCCGTGAATTTGACAGCGTTGCCAATCAAATTGAAGAGAATTTGTCGTATTCTTACTTCATCCAGTATCAGGGTAGGGGGTACATCATCAGCAATTCGCAGATTAAAGTCAATCAGCTTTTCCTGTATCTTTGATGCAAAGATATTTTTAATCTCTTCAATAAATGACCTTAAATCGACAGGTTCGGGGTTAAGATCAAGTCTGCCTGCCTCAATTTTCGAAAGATCGAGAATATCGTTAATAAGCGTCAGCAGATTTTTACCACCGGCTTTTATTGAGTCGATATACTGATTGAGTCGAGGATCATCAACATTAATAGCCAGTAAACTTGTGAAACCAAGAATTGCATTTAGCGGTGTTCTTATCTCATGGCTCATGTTTGCAACAAATTCTGACTTTAACCGGGATGATTCCAGTGCTCTCTCTTCAGATTCTTTAAGTTTTTCCTCGGTTTTAATTCTCTCCTGAATCTCACTTTGCAGTTTGGTGATCGCTTCAGAGAGCTCCATGGTTCTTTCAACAATCTTTTGTTCCAGGATGTTATTCATCTCCTTAAGACGAAGTTCGTATTTTTTTCTCTCTGTAACATTCACAATCACATTAAGAACGGCCAATTCTCTCTGATAAAATATTTGTGATCCTCTAATTTCACCGGTGATTCTACTACCACTTTTGGTTATCAACTCAATTTCATAAGGTTCAACCTCGTGACCTTCGAGTCGTGAGCGATTTTTTTCATCCACTATTTTATAAGATTCGGGTGCGATAAAATCAAAAATATTTTTTCCAAGCACCTCCTCATTATCATAACCCATCACATCTTTAATTGCATCATTTACGAGGAAGATTTTTTGATCTCGATGGAGAATTACAAAATCGGGGAGTTTTGCAACAAGTTCCTTGTAAAGTTGTTCCGATTCTCTTATTAAAGTATTGGAAGTTCCGAGTTCACTAACCGCAAATTCGAGAGACTCAACCATCGCATTAAAAGACTCGCTTAACTTACCAAGTTCATCAGTTGACTTAACTTCAGCTCTCTCTTTCAGGTCACCCTCGGAAACCCTTTCGAAAGATGTAACTAATTTGTTAATCGGTATTGCTATTACTCTTCCGATGGCAAGAGAACCGAGAAATCCAAGAAAAATGAAAATCAGGGAAGTGGCAAGTACCCCCAGTCGAACTTCATCGAGTTGAAGATTGGTTGCTACAAGCGAATAACCGAGATAAAGTTGTCCAATTTGTTTATTGTCAAAATTTACAGGAGATTTTATGAATATTACTGAATCTCCTTTGACAGCGGGGTTATTTGCATTCATCTGGCTGTATTGAAGCAATTTGGCTGTATCAAGATTATGAGCTGCGATCACTTCACCGGAGAGATCTTCCACCACAAGATAAATCACTTCTTCATTTTGCGCAGAGAGTTGAAAAACTGAAAGTATCTCTTCTTCAAGTCTAAAATCGAGGGCGGCTCTTATTCCAAAGGCTGTCATTCTTGCGAGGTCTTCTGCATTATCTTTTGTTGTTTCAAACGCCCTCAACCTGGCGTGTGAGAACATAATATTAAACATAACTGTCGTGATCAGAAAAAAGAGTATCGTGATCATTACCGACAGTTTTGCTTTTATCGAGATGTTTACATTTGAAAATTTTTCAGCTAATCGATTAAATTTCATCTATTTATATACCTTTGACAAGTTGATCAATTCAAAAGACACATCATGTCCGGTTGCTGTAAGTGATTTCAGATTTAAATAGATAACAGGTTTTTTATTTTCTGAAGCAACGGCTATGCCTGCCGTACCGGAGGAGACCAATCCCGGGTCACCCGAAATTACCAGGACTTTATTTTTTTTGAATAACTCAATTTCATCAGAAATATTTACACCCGGAACCAAGTAAATAACATTAAAATTGGAGATTACGCTTTTTAATTCACTCTTTTCTGTGCTGGTGGTTTGATATTTTTCTTTTTTAAAGGCAGCAATAATTTTATTTGGCTTCTCTCCCAGTTTATCATAGACTACAAGAATATTCACATTGGCAGGTTTAATTGTTTTTACATATTTGAAAACTTTTCCAAACATAATTGCTTCAACTTTTGCATCAAGGCGGGTAATTTGAGTAAACCCGTCAGAGAACAATCCAAATGACAATAAAAGACTTCCGATGAGAAAAGTATTCAGGTTTTTCAACTCAATTCCTTAAAATTCAAAGTTGAACCTCATCCAAAAGGTCAGAGATCTACCCGGCAGGGGAGCATTGTATCCGAGAAAAGGTTGAATGTATTCGTAGTTTTGATTGAAAAAATTATAAATCGCCAGATTCATTTTTAAGCCATCCAAAAATACATCATAAACGGTGGTGCTTAAATTAAAGATTGCCACGGGAGAAAAATTTTCAAGATAATTTTCAACAATTAAACTGTTTGCTGTTTGCGTAATAGTTCCACTTGTGAAACCAATCCTCGAACTGTAAAGTGAAAGAGAGGGTGTAATTGAAATCCAATCTGCAAAATTAAAGGTACAAAAGAAATTTAACCTGAAAGGTGATGCTCCAATCGTAACATTTTCCCTTAATGGTACGATATAACTTTTAACATTGTTGTCATATAATAAATAATATGCAGCATTTATCCCAAGTTGAATGGTTTCATCACTGTATTTATATTCAAAATCAATACCCCTTGTTCCAAAGGCGGAAGAATTGGAGTAAGAAGTTGCCGACAACAATGAATCCCGTTTTACTGTTATCAAATCTGTGAAATGATAGTCATAGAGGTTGATCACAAAATTGTGTTTATAACCGATACGGTAGCCAAATTCAATTTCAAAATGTCTTCCTTTTTCGGGTTCGAGTTCGGGCGAATAATATCTTCCGGCGGGTGTACGATAAGACTGACTGTACATCAGCTTAAAGTGAAAATCATCCATAATTTTTGTGAATGCAAGTCTCGGAACGAAAGCGCCACCAAATGCATCAGTGTATTCATATCTCCCGCCGATTGTAATATTTACAGGCTCAAATTGAAAAAGTAACTGCGAATAAGCACTTATACCGGATATTTTATCTATCTCTTTAAACAGCATTGGAAGTTCGAGATAACCGGGGATTGAGTTTGAAACGACTTTTGTTCCTTTGTATTCGAAACCAATAAGCTGGTTGATGTTTCTTGATATTTGCCAGTTGAATTGAATCGAGGGGAAAACCTTAAAAAATGATTTTGTATTCGCATAACTCGTGTCAATTAATCCTGATGGAAGCAGAACAGGTGAGGTTGACTTAAGATCCCACGGTGATTGACTTGTCAACATCAATTTTGCTTTTACTCCAAGTTCAGGTAGTAACTGATTCTCGTAAGTGGTTGTGAGATTAAATGTTGTGAAATTTACCGGAATTCCTGAGTTAAGCTGATACCTGTCAAAAGAAAAATTTAAGCCAAAATTTTTATATGATGAAGTCAGATTCAGAAAAGTGTTCTGCATCCCAAGCGGAATATCCATCAGTTGTCCCGGTGTGGAAGGGAAGTAGGCTTTAATCTTTCCATCGGAGAGTGCACCATTTGTTGTATAGCCGGATAAATTAATCTTTAGATCGGAGAAATAATTACCCCAGCCAAATGCGGCTGAAATCCTTTCCTGCTTCTCAAACATCTTTCCAAATCCCGCGGAAACAAAATTGGTCTCCTCTTCTGCATAATCGCGTGTTATAATATTTATCACACCCATGGAAGCATAACCTCCATAAATGACAGAACCGGGACCCCTGATTATTTCGATTCTCTGCACGATGTCAGTAAGATAATGATGCCCAAAAAGAATTGAAGTGTATGCCTCTTCATTCATTTCGATTCCGTCAATCAGCAGTTGCACTTTTCCTTCAAAAGTCCATATTCCTCTTAGCGTCAATCCGATGGGCCCAAATTCAGACTGCCCGAAGCTAAACCCGGGAACATGAAGGGTTAAAACCTCCATTAAGTCTCTTGCACCCGAATTTTCAATCTCTTTTCGGGTGATCACAGAAATCATACCCGGTGCTTCTCTGATCGAAAGGGGAGTCTGTGAAGCCACCAAAACCGATGTATTTAATATCTCTTCGAGTCCCATCGATCTAAGTTTCCGCATTTCCTCGTCATCATCTTCATTTTGACCAAAAACCAGGGGACTCAACATAAATTGAATAAGAATAAAGCAGATTAAAATATATTTAGATAACACTGTTTCCTCACTAATCATGTTGAACAGGTTTCGATAAATTCGTTTAACAACGAAAAATGTGAAGTAAAAACGATTACATATCCATTGGAAATTTTATTAACCACTTTTGCGTGCACAGTTTCTACAAAATTGTTTCCACATTTGGAAGTCAGTTTCATTTTGAGATTACTGTAAATACGGAACTGTTCGGAGGTAATTAGTTCGGCCTCGTAACTTGAAATATTGATAATTTCGCCAAATTTTTCCTTTTTGATGGTTTCAGAATCATCCAAAACTTCAAAAGAAATCGACAAGGGATCCTTGAGCAACTTTAAGGAATGGTCGGGCAAGCGAAGATCAACATTAAATATACCGGTAATTCCTCTAACATCAAAAAGATGGACAGGTTGTTTTACACCCTTTGGATTAACTTTAATCACTTTTTCCACCAACAGTTCACCTGATACACTATAAAATGTTTGTTCCGAGAGAAGAATTTGATAACCCACAGTGTAACTCTCAATCCGGGCTGTCAGGTTTACATTTCTTCCAACCACACCATACTTTAACCTCTTTTTTGATCCGATATTACCCACAATTACTTCACCGGAGTTTATCCCGATTCCCATTCTGACAGGTGGAAGTTGCATAACCCTTAAAAGTTCGTTGAGGGGATCAATTTGATTTTGCATCTCGATTGCACAGGCTATCGCTCTGTCTGCGTGATCTTCCTTATAAAACGGGGCGCCAAACAAAACAAGCAGAGCATCCCCAAGCACCTCGTTTATGGTTCCTTCATACTTCTGAATCACATCGGTCATCTTTTCGATGAAGAGATTTAATAACTGGAGTGTGAGCCCCGGATTTAGTGTTTCCGCAGTTGACGAAAACCCGCGCAAATCTGCCATCAGAATTGAAATCTCTCTTAACTCACCGCCCGGTTTGATGTTTTCCGGGTTATCCAATAAATTTTCAACCACCTCATCCGAAAGATAGGTACCAAATACATCGGTTATAAATCTGTTCCTTTTTTCAAGCTCCATTATTTTCAACTGCAACTCTGTCTGGAGTCTGCCGATTTTTAACTGACTTTTAACTCTCGCAAGAACTTCCTGGCTTTCAAAGGGTTTTGTAATAAAATCAACACCACCAGCCTGAAAACCTTTAACTTTATCTTCGAGGTCGTTTAATGCGGTCATAAATATTACAGGAACACCCGCGGTTTTGGGGTTTTTACCGAGTAGAAGACAAGTCTCAAAACCATCCATTCCGGGCATCATAACATCAAGAAGAATCAGATCGATATGATTTTGTTCCGCAAGTGAAATGGCATCATATCCATTTGATGCAAATGAGACATCATAATTTTCGTGGAATAAAAGACTTCCAAGAACCTGTATGTTCTTGGGAACATCATCAACGATCAATATCTTATATCGAAATTGTTCATCCACGGGTTGATTGGACATGAAGTTTGCTTTGGTTAGATTTGAAATTTGAAACCTGAAAATTACGCATTTATGAAGAATAAAAAAACAGAGAGAAAGATGGCAAAAAAGGCAATCGTACTTACAAGCGGGGGATTGGATTCAACTACAGTGGCAGCAGTGGCAAAAGAAAGGGGATTTGACCTCTATTGTCTGAGTTTCTATTATGGACAGCGACATAAAATGGAGCTTGAATCAGCAAAAAAAGTTGCTGCATATTTTGGAGCAAAAGAGCATATAATCATTGATATTGATATGAAAATAATTGGCGGGTCAGCTCTTACCTCAAGTATTGAAGTGCCAAAACATCGGAATGAAAAAGAAATGGGAGAAGATATCCCCGTTACCTATGTTCCGGCAAGAAACACTATATTTTTATCTTACGCTCTTGCATATGCCGAAGTTCAAAAGGCAGACGATCTTTTCATCGGTGTAAATGCCATTGACTATAGTGGTTATCCTGACTGCCGACCTGAATATATTTCTGCGTTTGAAAAAATGGCAAACCTTGCCACAAAAGTGGGAGTTGAGGGAACCACACACCTTAAAATTCATGCTCCACTTCAAGACCTTTCAAAAGAGGGAATTATCAGACTTGGTTTAAGCCTTGGCGTTGATTATTCCATCACCCACTCATGTTACGATCCGATGCCTGATGGCAGTTCCTGCGGTGAGTGTGACAGTTGCCTGTTAAGAAAACATGGTTTTGAATTGGCAGGGGTGACTGATCCGATTAGATATACAGAATGATAAAAAAAGAGGCTGACTTTTTCAAGTCAGCCTCAAAATCCAATACAGAAAATGATTTTATTTAAGTAAAGTCATTTTGATGTTTTTGGTGAAGTTTCCTGCCTGAATGCGGGCAAAATAGATACCGGAAGCGTTGTTGGAAGCATTCCAAATTACTTCATGATATCCTGCAGCTCTTGCTTCAGAAACCAAAGTTTCAACCAATTTACCTGATGCATCATAGATGCTCAACTGTACATCAGTTGCCTGTGGCAACGAGAAGCTCAGTCTGGTTGAAGGATTGAAAGGATTTGGGAAATTCTGGTTTAAGGAGAAGCTCTCTGGAATGGTGTTTTCAACTGTAACTACATCTGAATAATCAAATCTACCATCAAAATCCACTTGACGAAGTCTGTAATAGGCCTTTGATGTAAGTGATGTTTGATCTGTAAATGAATAAGCTTGTCTTTCAGTTGTGGTACCTTTACCATCTACAAATCCGAGAGTTGAGAAAGTAACATTGTCGAAACTTCTTTCAACTTCAAATCCAAAGTTGTTTACTTCAGAAGCAGTTTCCCAATTCAGAACAACAGCATTCTGTGCAGCATTTGCTGTGAATGAAGAAAGTTCTACAGGAATTGGAGCAACCATTCCGGTAAATTTGTAGATACCGCCAACAGTTGCACTTGTGTTAAATGCACCTGCCCATCCTGTGGTATTGTCAAAGAAACTAACTGCAAGGTGCTGAATTCCCATTGTTCCGTTAAAATCGGTCCATGAACTTCCATTATCGATTGAATAGGAAACACCTGAGAAACCTGTAGCGGCGCTGGTGCTTACCCATGCATCCATGGTACCGGGAACATAGCAGTAATCGCCATCATAAAAATTACCGGTAGGAAGAAGTGGTGACCATGTGGCTCCACCATCTGCGGTTTTGTAGTATAGGGGAGAGGTGGAAATAACATCAAGGATAATTCCGTTTAAAGCATCTTTCATCTCTATTTTGAACTGATTTCCAACAGCAACAGGGGTTGTTGATGCAGTCCAGGTCATACCTTTATCGGTTGTTTTGATGATTCTGCCTTTGTTGGTTGTGAACCATGCATTGTTACCAACAGCACTGTAATATCCAACCACGCCATATTCATCAGCAGCAACAGGAGCAGGAAGATTAGCCTGAGGAACTCTTACCCAGTTGGTTCCACCATCAGCAGTAGTGTAAATTTCAAAATATCCACCATTTGGATCTCCCATTGTGAATCCTTCATTTTCGTTAAAGAAATGAAGAACATTTGGGAAACCTGAAGGAGCTGCAAAGGTAGCAGTTGTTTGGTGTGTCCATGTAGTTCCACCATCAGTTGTTTTCAAAATTCTACCGCCGCCGGAGGAAGCGTTAAAAACAGGCATGTAGGCTGTAGTTGCGCTGGTTCCAAAAATCATCGCATGTCCCCAACCACTGGTATAACCTGCTGGAACCCCGGGTGTCCAGGTTGTTCCACCGTTGGTTGTTTTTGTGAACTCGGTGATGTAAGCGGTAGTGGAAGTCCCGTTATAAGCGGCTGCCCAAACTATTTGATCGCTAACGATTGAGATATAGTTAATACCTCTTGAAGCAACAGAAAAGCCGGTATTCTGAATTGTCCAGGTACCTTCTTCTGCGTGGCCTCTACCCAGGTTTTGGTCTTTAGCCAGTTTTTTTATATTAGTGGCTTCCAGATTGATAACTGATATGATTAAAAAAACTGATAGAAAAAGAGCTGTAACTTTTTTCATGGTTCACTCCTGATAAGTGTGATGATGATGATTCTCCGCTCGTGAGATTGGAGAGTAATTTTAGTTAACACCCTCAATTTACGACTTTTTTCAAAAATATTTATGTCATTTTTAAAAAATATTTCCGACCAAAAAAAAAGCTGACCCAAAAGTCAGCTTAAATTTTTGTTCAATTATTTTAATGGCTATTTAAATTGAAGCCTGATTTGGCGATTTTGAACCGGCTCAACTATTCTCGAAGGCTTAACTGTTACCACACGGCTCCCGGCAACAGTAAAATTGCGCTTTGACAAAGAGTAATAAACATCAGATTCATCATCCTGATATTTGGCGTCATAAGCATCACTATCACCACGCTCAATTACAAAACTGTCGGATTCATCGTATTCAGATATTCTGTTATTTAATCTGAAATTTTGGTTCTGATTTTCTTCTATTGTGTATCTTGAAAGTTGATTACCATAATAATCATCGATATTGGGATTTTTCCTTCTGGAGATTACCAACGCAATAAATAAACTGAATAAAACTGTTACAAGTGCAACGACTGCAAAAATTACAAAACTGAGGACTGTCATTGTTGACTCCGATTCAAAATTATATTAAACTCTATATCAAACATAAATTATGAGAAATCGGCGAATCATTAATTTCGATAGACGAGTGCTATTTCGGGGCAAACGATTGTGGAAAGTGGACAAATATCAAAACACACCCTAACTTTTGGGAAAATAAATTTACAGGTAATGGTTATTTTTAAGATTATGAAAACACAAATTTTGAAAATTGTGACTATATACCTGATCTCACTTTTTGCAGGAATTTTATTCGGGTGGAACAGCCTCGCCGGTAAAACTGCTGATATTAACTCTGAAATTGAAAACGCAGCTGGCTACAACCTCCAATACAACAGAAACGCTCTCCAGGATACTCTGGAATACAATGTATTAAATTATTATGTTGAATTGACTTTGGAACCCAAAGTGAAAAGATTAAAATCGCGGGTTGAAATTTTGGTTGCCCGCTATAAGCCCGGGGCAGAAGTAGTTCTTAATCTTTCTGAAAACATGGAAATCGAATTTGTTTCTATTAATGGAAACCGGGTTGAATTTAAAAGAGCGGGTGACAATGTTCGGTTATTCTGGAAAAACATTAATCCTGATACAATTAAAATAGCGGCAGAATACTCCGGAGAGCCCGGAAAAAATAAAAATTTCTTTTTTGGCAAGATTAACGGAAATCAGGTAATTTATACTTTAAATGAACCCGAAAATGCCCGTAATTGGTTGTTATGCAGAGATACTCCTTCTGATAAAGCCGGATTACAGATCAAGATTGCAAATGAGTCTGAATTTACTTCAGTTTCAGTTGGCACATTGGATTCGACTTATATTGACAAAACGACTGGTAAAAAAGTATATTCCTGGAGCAGCCGTTATCCAATAGCTACTTATCTGATTTCATTTTACTCCGCTCCTTACATTAGTCTGTTTGATTCTTATAAAAGGGAGGATGGAGATTCACTTGAATTATCAATTTATGGATTTAAGTGGCATGAAGAAAAGTTTAGAATAATTCTGGCTGATCATAAAGAGTTTTTCCCGATCATGGAAAAGTATTTTGGGAAATATCCTTTCTCGGGTGAAAAATATGGTGTTGCCGCATTTTTATGGCAGGCCGGGGCGATGGAATATCAAACTATTTCCGGTTTTGGAACGGGATTTATAGATAATTATCCTCAAAATGTCAATATATTTGTTCATGAACTTGCACACCAATGGTTTGGAAACTCGGTTACTCCCAAAACATGGAAGGATATTTGGCTCAATGAAGGATTTGCTACTTTTGCAGAGTGGCTTTATCTTGAAGAATCAGGCAGAAAGACGGAGAAAGACATCCTTTCGCCGAGGCTCGCTCTTGAGAAAAATCCACATTTGTTAAGTGGGCAAATTTATGGATCGGAGGATTTGTTTACTCTGGCAGTTTACATTAAAGGTGCCTGGGTTTTACGGATGTTGCGTCATGAGCTTGGCGATGAAAAATTTTTCGCAATGATTAAAGAGTATTATAAAAATCATCGTTATGGAATTGCATCAACATCTGATTTTCAGGAGGTTGCAACCAAATTTGCAGGTAAAGATCTGAACCAGTTTTTTCAGCAGTGGATTTATGAAGGACTGGGGATAATAGAATTAAAAACGGGTGAGATGAAATCTGTCAAAAAGGGAGATGGTTACGAAGTGCTGTTACCGCTTTCCCAGGTACAGGAGGAGGGGAGAGAATACAACTTTAAACTTGACATCGGGTTTTCCAACGACGGAAATTCACAAATCCATTCGTTTAGAATCGACAAGAGGAACGAAATAATTAAATTGGCTCTTTCATTTAAGCCGGAGAGATTTACCATCGATCCCAACCACAAAACACTTCTGAAAGTTGTTGAATGATCAAAAATACAGATTCTGATGCACGGAACTACAAGGCTGTATATTTTATATCCGATTTGCATCTTGGAATTGGTCCAAAGGACGAAGATACCCGACGAGAGGATTTGTTGTGCAAATTTCTTTCCACAATTGAAGCAGGAGCCTGCCTTGTGATAGTGGGGGATTTATTTGATTATTGGTTTGAGTTCCGACAAGTATATCAAAAAGGATTTTTTAGAACCCATAGTGCGCTTTATGACCTTCACAAAAAAGGTGTGAAAGTTCACTACTTAATCGGAAACCATGATTTTTTTCATCGCGATTTTTTTGAATCAGAGTTGGGAATAAATCTGATCGAAGATTCACTCACGATGGAGACCGGTTCAAAAAAAATTTTTGCCGCTCATGGTGATGGATATGTGAAAAACGATCGTGGATACAAGGTATTAAAAGCTGTGCTCAGGAACAAAGTTGTTCAATTCTTTTATGGTCTGTTACATCCTGATTTTGGACTTTGGCTTGCCAGAAGCACGAGTAAAGGAAGCAGACATTATACTGACCGAAAAGACTACGGCAGAGTGGATGGCTTGGTGGCGATAGCAAACGAAAAAATAGATGAGGGATACGATTTTGTTATATTTGGACATTCACATAATAGAAAATTTGAAAAGTATAAAAATGGACACTATATAAATCTTGGTTCCTGGTTCCAGCAGCCCTGTTATGGTGTCTTAATTAATGATGAATTCGAGATTTTGGATATAAATTGATGGTAGAAAAAAAGAAAAGAACTACACGGATCGAGAAAAAACAGAAATACCTCTTCATTGCCGGGGGAGTATTACTTTTGTTCCTGTTTTTGTTTGGTTTAATGTGGATTAAAGTCAAAGATGGTTTGCCTGCAATTGATGAGCTTGAAAATCCAAAGTTTTATCTTGCCAGCAAGGTTTTTGATAAAAGAGGGGAGTTGCTCGGACATTTTTATATCGAAAACAGAGTTGAAATTCAATATAATGATCTGCCAAAAAATCTGATCGAGGCATTGGTAAGCACAGAAGACAAAAAGTTTTTTGATCACTGGGGAGTGGATGTTGATCGTATATTCAAATCTGCAATTAAAACGATTTTTCTGGGTAAACCACAAGGTGCGAGTACTCTCACACAACAATTGGCTCGAAATCTTTACAAATTCAAAGACACTGATGAAAATTCATTTGACCTCGCTTTAAGAAAGGTGAGGGAGTGGATAACAGCTGTCCAGATCGAAAAATCGTTTTCCAAAACTGAGATACTCACGATGTATCTTAATTTTAATTATTTTGGGAGACGTTCTTACGGTATTGAAAGTGCTGCCAAAAACTTTTTTGGAATATCAACGAGAGAGTTGACTCCGGAGAAATCGGCACTGCTCGTGGCGATGTTAAAATCACCTACCTATTTTGATCCCATCCGGTATCCCGAGAGATCACTCGAAAGGAGAAATCTTGTTCTGCGGAATATGTTGGAAGATGGCTTTTTGACTGATGATGAGTACCAAAAATATTCAGCTACCAATATTGAATTAAAGCGGGAAAAGAAGGAATCTCTCCTCACAAAAGCACCTTATTTCCTCGAGTATCTCAAAAATGAGTTGATACAGGCCGAACAGGCTACAGGAATTGATGTATTAACAGATGGCTTAAACATCTATACAACTCTTGACCTTGAGATGCAGTATATCGCCAACAAGGTGGTGAAGTCGAATGTTGCCAGATTACAAAAAGGATTCGACGGCTATTGGAGTTGGGCAGGACGACAAAAATTGCTTGATGATATTCTTGACAAGGCAATTAAGGGCGATGAAGAGTATCAAATATTGGTCTCTAAAGAGGAAAAACAGGATTATTACAAGAAGCTAAAAAACGATAAAAAATTTGTTGATTCGGTTAAACACCAGGCTTCCCGTGTACAGGCGGCTTTTGTCGTATTGGAAGTGGGCACCGGTCATATTTTATCAATGGTGGGTGGCACGGATACAGTTAGAGGATTTGGTCTGAATCATGTTACTCAGATCAGAAGGCAGCCGGGTTCTTCGTATAAACCGATTATGTATGCAACTGCAATTGAGAAAGAACATGTTTACCCTCAATTTAAAGTTTCAAATGAACCTTTGAAGGGAAGGTATTCCCCGAAAAACTCAGACGGAAGTTCCGGTGGAATTATAACAATAAGAAAAGCAATCACCGGATCCGTGAACATTGTTGCCGTAAGAATGATTACAGACGGGGTTGTTTCAGTGCCCCAGATAAGAGATATTGCATCCAAAATGGGATTAAGAACTCCACTTGCCGATGATGCAACAATAGCACTTGGATCTTCAGAAGTTGTGCCCCTCGAACTTGCTGGGGCTTATTCGGTTTTCCCCAATAAGGGAATGTATATTGCACCAAACTGGTATAAAAAGATTGTTGATCGTGATAATGCAGAGTTGGCGCCATTTAATCCTTCCAAGTGGAGGGCTATTTCGGAAGAATCTGCAGTAATGATGATTAGCATGCTGCAGGATGTTGTTACATCCGGAACGGGTGCTTCCCTCAAATCAAGATTTTCATTACCGGCAGCCGGAAAGACGGGAACAACACAAAACTTTACTGATGCCTGGTTTGCCGGTTTCACACCTCGATTTGTCGCTGTTGTTTGGATAGGGTTTGATGATGCACGGATAAAATATCCGGGAGGGTATGGAGGGACTGCGGCACTTCCTATTTGGGGTGATTTTATGGCTCAGGTATATGCAAAAAACAATTATCCTAAAGAGGAGTTTCCTGTAACTGCTCCAAACCTGATAAAATTTGATTTTTGTGGTGGTGGAGGAGTTGGATATTTGGCAAAGGCCGGACCGGGATGTCCCGTGGTTAAAGATTATGTGCTTGCGAGCGAAGCTGCGGCAATACCGGTTTGTGAACGAACACATGTAGATGGTAATGGAAATAAAAAAACAGATACATCCGGTAGTGAATGGTAGAGTGTGATAAAAAATAAAAATATTTGTGTAAATTTGTAATCTCGATTTTTTAAAGCCCGGGTGGCGAAATTGGTAGACGCGCTAGATTCAGGTTCTAGTGCCGGTTCCGGCATGCAGGTTCGATTCCTGTCTCGGGCACTCAAAAACAAGGTAAAGCTGAAGTTTTCTTCAGCTTTTTTTGTTTTTTTTATAAAATCGCTTGATTATGTCGGAAAATGTTATTAGGTTATAAACAGAAGTATAAAAAATTCTCCAATAAAGGTTTTTTATCACTTCGATGCGATTTTGAATAACTTAAAACCGACTCAAAAGAGTACTGAATAGATAGACCAAAAATCAGGAGGATCCGAGATGGAATCCGGGCAATTAAAGAACCAACATTTGACACATCAGATGTTTGATTTTAACAACGCTGCTGAGAAACTTGCCAAGTTTCAAGAAGCGCCGATTGATGCTGAAAGAATTAAAAAAGCATTCAAGCATGCACATAATGTTAAAGAAAATGCGGAATATCTCCTTAAACTTCTTTATGAAAAAGAGCTTTTGGAGAGTATCCTTGCCGGTAAAAACAGATTTTGCATTCATGTGGCAGGACATAACATTGATGTGCATTTCAAAGATGGACTAACGGAAGATCATCTTTTTATAATTAAAGACATGTTAAAAGTTATTCAGACTCATCTCAAGAGCGAGGTGGAGGAGTTTGTTCAAGACGCAGAAATTGAGTAAAGAACAACTGCAAAACCCTGACTGAGAGTTTTAACATTTTCTATATCATTTGTAACGGTTCCCATGCTTCTCGTTTTCGAGGATTGGGAACCGTTTTATTTTTAACGGCTTGACACTTTGGATGACAGTAACATAGAGATCGGATATAAGACCGCTCTCAAATTGGCAAAATCTCACTATGAAAATTTCCCAGTCGTCTCCTTCTTTGTTCCAAAAGAACTTCAGAAGGATGTTGCCGTAATTTATTGGTTTGCACGGACTGCTGATGATATTGCCGATGAAGGGGAAACACCACCTGTTGACAGGAATAAAGAACTGAATCTGTTTTTGGATCGGTTTAATGCAACACTTGCGGCTGATTACAAAACCGAAATTGACGCTGCTCTACACTCAACAATCAAGACCCGGGGATTGGATCCACAACTTTTTAAGGATCTGATTTCGGCATTCAGTCAGGATATAACTGTTTCAAGATACAACGAATTTTACGAAATTCTTGACTATTGTTCAAGGTCCGCAAATCCTGTTGGCAGGCTAATCCTTCAACTTTATGGCTATAAAGAAGAAAAATTGTACACATTATCTGATAAAATTTGTACATCTTTGCAATTAATTAACTTTTACCAGGATCTTTCGATTGACTTTAAACGAAATAGATTATATATTCCGATTAGAGAAATTTTATCTTCCGGATTAACTTCCGATCAACTTCTGCAACAGCAGGATGCAGAGGGGATACGAAACCTGATAAAATCACAGGTTGAGAGGGCTGTCCGGATTATGCATGAAGGTTCAGGATTGCCGGGTGAACTGAATTTTAGATTAAAACTTCAAATTGCCGCTACAATTAACGGCGGACTAAAAATTGCACAAAAAATTGTTGAATCAGGTTATTCGAGTCATAATAAACGACCGGTATTAAGCAAAATAGATTACTTTATTATTTTAACTAAATCATTGTCAAATGTCTTTACAACAAGCCAAAGCGATATCAAAAAAAAGCAATAGCAGTTTCTACTATGCTTTCAATTTATTGCCTCCTCCCAAAAGGGATGCAATGACCACGGTTTATGCCTTTTGCCGGGAAACTGATGATATCGTTGATGAAGAAACCGGAACACTCGAAGAAAAGGGAAATTCACTATCGATGTGGCGGCATGAATTTGAAAATGCTTTTGAGGGGAAATCCGCATACTCACTGTTAAACAGACTTGGAATGACAATTAAGCAGTTTAATATCCCTGTTGAACCATTTTTTGACCTCATCAAAGGTATGGAGATGGATCTTAGCATAAGAAGGTATGATACATTTGAGCAACTTAGACTTTATTGTTACCGGGTAGCCTCAACTGTTGGCTTAATGTGTATAGAAATCTTTGGCTACAAACACAGAAGTACTGTGGAATTTGCAGAAAATCTGGGTATTGCTCTTCAGTTGACCAACATTCTTCGAGACATTAAAAAGGATGCTGAAAAAGACAGAATTTATCTGCCTCTTGAAGATCTTCAAAGATTTGGTTATACCGAGGATGAGTTGATGAATTCTATTTACAACGACAATTTTATCAGGTTGATGGAATTTCAGGTAGCAAGAGCTGTGGATTATTTTAATAAAGCCACCCGGTCATTAGACCTTGAAGACAAAGGGAATATGTTTGCTGCCAGAGCAATGCAACATATTTATTTCAGAATCCTCAAAAATATAATCAAAGAGAAATACGACATCTACAACCGCGATGTTAACATTTCCAAAGTTCAAAAAGTTGGAATATCACTCGGAGTATGGGCAAAGTATAGTCTGGTTTATTGATGCCTGAAATTGCCATAATTGGTTCGGGACTGGCTGGACTCACCGCAGCAGTTACCCTTTCCTCCAAAGGATTTAAAGTCCATCTTTTTGAAGGCAGTAAAAAGGGCGGCGGAAGAGCCGGTTCTTTCCCGTTTACTCCCACTCCCCCCCTCGACAATTCGCAAAAAGAATATCAACTTGATAATGGCCAACATATTATGATGGGATGTTATCACGAAACTTTATCTCTCCTTCGTGAAATCTCTGCAATCGATAAAATATCAATTCAGGATAAAATGGAAGTTAAGGTTATCGGTAATAACCAAAAATCTTATATGCTTAAGTCGGGCTCGATGCCATATCCGCTTAGTCTGTTGCAGGCTTTAATGGGATATGATTTATTAAATTTTAGAGAAAAGTTAAGTGCGGTTAAGTTTATTAACCAACTAAAATCGCTGGAGATTAACTCACTTGACAGGCTGACGGTAAAAGAGTGGCTTGACCAGAATGGACAGACGGGTGCGCTTTCAACAGGGCTTTGGGAAATTTTGTGTATCGGAACTCTTAACACCTCACCTGACAAAGCATCCGCTTCAATTTTCGCACGAATATTAAAAATTGTTTTCCTGGGTGGGAAGGTAAATTCCAAAATAGTTGTTCCTGCAGTAAATCTCTCCTCACTTTTTGTTGAACCGGCAATCAGGTTTATCAGATCAAGAGGAGGGATAATAGAATTTTCAACTCCCGTTAATATAATCAACTCAACCAATTCATCCTCTTTTGAGCTTATTTCGCGTGATCAATCGATTGGAAATTTTCCTGATGTAATTTTTGCTGTGCCACATCATGCACTTAAGAAAATAAACGGAATCGAACAACATTTACCATCAATTCCAAATAGAGAGCTGGAATATTCTTCAATTACAACCTTTCATCTTTTTCTAAAAATCAATCCATTAAAGGATGATTTTTTGGCTTTAACGGGTTCACCTGTTCAATGGGTGTTTAATCACGGCGACTACATCACGACAGTAACAAGTTCATCTTCAAACTGGGACAAAATGTCTGAATCGGATATCCTTAAAATAATTGTTTCCGAACTAAAGAAGTATTTAAACTTAAATGAAGCAGAGATTTACGATTACAAGATGGTTAAGGAGAAGCGGGCTACATTTGTTTGTGGCGGGGAAAATCTAAAACACCGTTTAGGATGCTGTACCGAAAATCCGGGACTTTTTTTTGCAGGGGATTGGACTGATACGGGATTGCCGGCAACAATTGAGGGGGCAGTTTTAAGTGGTCGAACTGCCGCCCGTAAAATTATTCAGAAATATTCCTGATCATGGAAAAATGGAAATCGCTTAATGAGCATCCAACCAGTTAAAGCCATAGCCGGATTCAACTACCACCGGGACATTTAACGGGAGTGCATTCTCCATTAATCTTTTGATTAATGGTGTCACTGTTTCAAGTTCATTTTTGGGTGCATCAAAAAGAAGCTCATCATGCACCTGAAGAATCATCCTGGTTTTATATCCTCCGTCTTTTAATGCCTTGTCAACAGAAATCATTGCCAGTTTAATCATATCAGCTGCTGAACCCTGAATAGGCATATTTATTGCCACTCTTTCCTCAAACTGTTTTACTGCAAAATTTTTACTGTTGATGTTTGTCAGATATCTTCTTCTACCTGTCAGGGTTTCTGCATAGCCCTTTGTCCTGGCATTTTCGATGGAGTTATCCATAAACTCCTTGACCCGTTTAAAGGTATTAAAATAGGTGTCAATTATCTCTTTAGCGTGATTTTGAGCTATGCCCAAACGAATTTTTAAGCCGAAGGCACCAATACCATACAAAATCCCAAAATTAACTTCCTTTGCTTTTCTTCTCATATCGGCGGTTACCTCAGCCGGATCAACCATAAATACAAGTGCAGCCGTTTTTCGATGGATATCTTCACCCTCGATAAACGCATTGGTAAGATATTCATCCCCACAAATTGAAGCCATAATTCTCAACTCAATCTGAGAATAATCAAGGCTAAGTATCACATTATCAGGTGATGAAGCCACAAATGCCTTCCTGATTTCTTTTCCCATCTCAGTTTTAATGGGGATGTTTTGAAGATTAGGATCATTTGAGGATAATCTTCCTGTTGAAGCCACTGTCTGGTTAAAGGAAGTGTGAACTTTCCCGGTAACGGGTTCAATAAGCGTTGGGAGAGAATCCGCATAAGTGGATTTTAATTTTGACAATTGTCTGAATGAAAGGATCATATCGATAATCTCATGCTGACCCCTAAGCGATTCGAGTGTTTGAGCATCGGTGGAATATCCTGTTTTTGTCTTTTTCCCTGTTGACAATTTTAGTTTGTCATAAAGAATCCTCTGCATCTGAACGGGTGAGTTTATATTAAACTCCTCTTCGGCTACAGCATAGATACTCCTTGCTGTTTCCATCATCATCAGCTCAAGATCGGTTGAGAGCTGTTTTAACATATTACTGTCGATTTTTATCCCATTGCGTTCGATATCCTCGAGCACTTCGACAAGAGGAAACTCTATCTCGTAGGCAAGTCGTTGCAGCCCTTCTTCATCTATCTTTGATTTTAGTTTTTTATAAAGCCTAAAAGTTACATCAGCATCTTCACAACTATAGATGGCAAGGGCGTTTTTATCCACATCAAAGATTTTTGAAGCGTCTTTTTTCTCTCCAATAAGAGTGGAGAGGTGGATGGTGGAATAATTTAAGACTGTAGATGCCAAATCGTCCATACCATGCTTTTTATCGGGGTCGAGAACATACGATGCCACCATGGTATCAAAATAAAATCCACGAAGAGATATTCCTGCCGTGCGCAGAATGGCGATATCATATTTACCATTCTGGCAGATTTTTTTAATTTCAGGATTTGCGAAGACAGGCGAAAATATTCTCTTAAATTCGGAGAGGGGGAGTCTGTCCGATTTTGGATTTGAAAACATATCTTCAATCTGGTTTTCAGGTTGAAGCGCGACAAACCACGCTTCGCTTTCACGCACAGCAAAAGCAACCCCTGCAATCTTCGCTCTAAAAATATTTAATGAATCTGTTTCTGTATCAAACACAAATTCTTTGGAGTTTGCCAAAAGTGAAGCCAAATCCTCTGCATCAGAGATTTCGGTTACTAATTTATAATTCACTTTTTTTGCGTCATACTCTTTGGGGCTGTTCTCTTCATCTGATGAAATGTTATCCAACTGGCTATCTGACTTCGCATTCAAATCCGGATTATAATTAAAATATTTGCATGCTTTAACCCACATCGTTTTCAGCTCAAGTTCTTTAAAGAGTTTATCGAGTCCCGCAAAATCCACATCACCAATTACTGCTTTATCTGGATCAAAATCGAGTTCAACGAATTTGTCAATCGTAGCCAACTCTTTTGAAAGAAAGGCGTTATCTCGATTAACTTCAAGTTTGTTTTTTACCGATGCAGATGAAATTGTATCAAGATTTTGGTATAAATTTTCGAGATCTCCAAATTGTTGAATCAGGGGAACCGCACTTTTCTCTCCAATTCCTGCAACCCCGGGGATATTGTCGCTTTTATCGCCGATCAGGGCAAGGTAATCTATCATTTTGCCCGGCTCAAAGCCCAATTTTTCAACTGATGCGTCAAAGCCATAAAGCTCAAAATCTTCCCCCTTCATACCGGGTCTGACCAGGAATGATTTGTGAGTTACTAATTGAAAATAGTCTTTATCAGGAGACACCATATACACAAGATAGTCATCTTCTTCCGCGATTCTGGCGAGGGTTCCTATGATATCGTCGGCTTCAATTTTGGGAATGGCGAAGGTTGGAATAGCCATTGCCTCAAGAATATCTTTAATGCGCTGTATTTGAGGAATAAGTTCTTCAGGCATATCTGCACGATTTGCTTTATATTGTTCAAATTTTTCAGCCCGTAAAGTTTTCTCCTTTGAATCGAATGCCACAATTACAGAATGAGGTTTAATCTCTTCGAGAAATTTGAACATCTGGTTGACAAATCCAAAAACAGCAGAAGTTGGTTCACCCGTTTTTGTTTTTAGTGGTCTTGAAATAAGTGCAAAATATGCCTTATAGGCAATCGCCATTGCATCAATTAGAACTATTTTCTTCATCGCGCTGAACAGTACCTTCCTGTTTTTTGTTTCTGTATCTAATGTAGAAATAAAATGGTAAACCGCTTAATATTAGCATTAGCCCCATCATTGCATTTTCAGTGTCAGAAATTATTGTATTTACTAAAAATAGAAATGAAAATATTACAAAAATTGCCGGAGTCCATGGATAACCCCACATTTTAAATTTCCTCGGTGCATCAGGCATCTTCCTGCGAAGAATAAATATTCCAAATGCTCCCAACATATAAAACAACCATGCAGCAAAAATTACATAATCACTGATAGTATCAAATGATCCACTCAAAACGAGGACAGCGGACCAGATTCCTTGAACGAGAAGGGAGATATGCGGCGTTGCAAATTTGGGGTGAACACTTCCCAGACTCTCAAAAAACATCCCTTTTCTTGCCATCGCAAACTGCACTCTTGCTGTGGCAAGGATGCTGCCATTTAGTGCCCCAAAAGCGGATATGATCACCGCTATTGAAATCACTGTTCCGCCTGCCAATCCGAAGATTTTCTCAGCTGCCGTTCTCGCAACAAGATCAGAATTTTTCATCTCATCAACCGGCAATACATACAAAAACGCCATGTTGATAAATACATAAACAGCTATCACTATTAATGTACCATAAATTAATGCAAGAGGGACATTTCGTTGAGGGTTTTTAATCTCACCACTTACAAAAGTTACATTGTTCCATCCGTCGTAAGCCCAAAATGCACCTGCAAGAGCAAGTCCAAATACAGAAATCAGATTGGAAGTGCTTTCATGTGGCAAATCAAATCCGGTAGTGAAGTTTGCTGCTGACCCATCACCGAGCAAAAAAATCAAAATCGACAATCCAATTATAGAGGCAATTTTCACAAATGTTACAAGCGTTTGAACAATTCCACCAAAGAACACACCAATATAATTTACACCTGTCAGAAACAGTGTAACGATAATGGCTATAGATTTAGTACCAAACTCAGCAAACGGTTTTATCATTCCCACAAAAGGCATGTAAATCTCGTAGCCTGCAAATGATTCAGGCAGCCCTCCAATCAACAAATAGGAATTCAGATATTCTGCAAATACATAAGCAATTGCAGCCTGGCTACCCGTCTGTATCACTGACAGGATTGACCAGCCATACATGTAAGCCGTGAAATCACCATACATCTCTCTGAGGTAGATATATTGTCCGCCTGTGGAATCTATCATACCGGCAATTTCTGCGTTAATTAGTGCACCCACAAGTGTGATTAGCCCTGCGGCTATCCAAACTATCAGAAGTAGTTCAGGGGAAAGAAGTTGTCCTGCCATAGTTGCAGGTTTACGGAAAATGCCTGATCCAATCATGGAGCCTGCAACAATCATTGTGGCTCCGGTGAGAGTGAGGCTTCTTATTAACTCACTTTTACTGCTTTTTGTCATTTGGATTTACTGGATTTTGGATATTATTGATTAAAAAGGTGAAAACCGGTAATTTTTTAAAATTAATCGTTTTAAGTTTCAATAATACTGATTATTTTTGTTTTTTAAAGAACGCTCAACAAAATTCCTCAATAAAATCTAACATTACATGAAAAAAAAGCTACCTGCTCTACACACTCAAATTTTACTTGCCCTGTTGTTTGGTGCCCTTTTTGGAGCATTTTTTAATGTAAATGATACATCGGTGGTTGTATCCCATTTGGAATCCAAAGTTAAGACAGAAACAACTGTCTCTGACTGGTCACAGGTACTTCTGATCAAAAAAGGCATTCCACCTCTGTTGGATGACACCCTTCGATTTGGTCCCTCCGAAAAGCCGAAACTAATATCAAGTTTTAAGACACTCAAAAAATCGGGTGCAGACATTACGATGGTTTATCAGACCGGGGAAGTTGATAAGGCGATAAAATCCGAGGAAACAACTTTTAATCAAGTGAAGTCAATCAGGAATGAAAAAACACCCGCAACCTGGATCAAGTGGCTCGGTGACATATTCATTCGTTTGCTGAATCTGGTTGCAATTCCCCTGGTTCTTGCGAGTTTAATCGCAGGAGCAGCCAGTCTGGGGGATATCAGGAAATTTGCGAGGATTGGTACAAAAACCCTCAGTTATTATCTTGTTACAACAGCTTTTGCAGTGATAATTGGATTAACACTTGCGAATATTATTCAACCGGGTGAGAGGATGAATGAGGGCACAAAAAACAACCTTCTGCAAACCTATGCGGGGGACACCCAGGAAAAAATAGGTTCAGAGGTTGAATTTGATCCCATCAATATGGTGGTAGAGATGATTCCACGAAATCCATTTGCAGCATTATCACAGGGTGAAATGTTGCAGATTGTATTCTTTGCGGTATTTTTTGGTATGGTTCTTACATTTGCTGACAAAGAGAAATCAAAAATAATGTTGAGTTTTTTTGATGCTTTAAGCGACATAATGATCAAAATGATAGATGTTATCATGAAATTTGCGCCGATAGGAGTTTTTGCTTTAATAGCAGCAACTGTAGCGGAGTTTGGGTTCAATATCCTTGAAACCTTGTTATGGTATGCCATTACTGTTCTGCTTGGGTTGTTAATTCATACGGTGGGAACCTACTCCCTAGCTTTAAAAATATTCTCAAAATTCAGCGTCATAAAGTTTTTTAAAGGCATAAGGCCTGTACAACTTGTTGGTTTCAGTACAAGTTCTTCAGCGGCAACTCTCCCTGTGAACATGGAATGTTGTCACGAAAATCTTGGAGTTTCAAAATCGATAACAAGTTTTGTCCTTCCATTGGGTGCTACAATCAATATGGATGGAACCGCATTATATCAGGGAGTGGCAACCGTTTTTATCGCTCAAGTTTATGGAATGGATCTCTCATTGGCTCAACAAATTACTGTGGTTTTCATGGCTGTTTTGGCATCCATCGGCACAGCTCCGGTTCCCGGTGTGGGTATAATCATGTTAATTATCATATTAAAGTCAGTTGGAGTGCCGGAACAGGGAATTGCTTTAATACTCGGAATAGACCGAATTTTGGATATGTGCAGAACAATAACCAATGTAACAGGTGACGCTGCCGGGGCAGTAATAATTGCTAATAGTGAAAACGAATTAATCGCAACTAAACAGGAGTAAGAATATAGATGAGTGGTACCAATGAAAGATGGGCATCAAGGCTCGGACTAATTTTGGCAGTTGCCGGAAATGCAGTGGGCTTGGGAAACTTTTTAAGGTTTCCTGCACAAGCAATTCAGAATGGTGGTGGAGCGTTTATTATCCCTTATCTCGTTTCTTTAGTGGTAATGGGAATTCCCCTTTTATGGGTTGAATGGGCGATTGGCAGACATGGTGGCCAAAAAGGTTATCACTCAACTCCGGGAATGCTCGATGTTCTTGGAAGGTCAAGCCTCCTTAAGTACTTTGGTATTTTTGGTATTTTCACAAATCTTGTTGTGGCAGCATATTACTGCTATATAGAATCTTGGACACTTGCATACACATTTTTTTCGATAACAGATGTTTTTAATGGTATGTCCCAGGGGGAAGTGGTTCAGTTTTTTAAGGACTATTTGGGGTCGGGTGAAGGATTTTTTAATATACCTTATACCGCTTTGATATTTTTTGCAATAACCCTCGGATTAAATTTGTGGATTCTTTCGAGAGGAATTAGTGGAGGAATCGAAAAAGCCGGAAAAATTTTAATGCCACTTTTAATCATTTTTGGGGTTTTCCTTGCAATAAGGGCGTTAACTCTTGATAGAGGTGAGTATGGAACTGTTGAAAATGCAGTTGCCGGTCTTAATTTTCTTTGGACTCCGCATTTTGATTCTCTCGCCAATCCCAAGGTGTGGCTTGCTGCGGCAGGGCAGGTCTTTTTCACATTATCAGTTGGTATGGGTTCAATTCACTGTTACGCAGCGTATCTGAGGAAAAACGACGATATTGCGCTAAATGCTGCATCCGCAGGTTTTATGAATGAATTTGTGGAAGTGGTTCTCGGTGGATCAGTTGTTATTCCGATAGCAGTTGCTTACCTTGGTTTGGCTTCCTTAAGCACATTTAGCGGTTTTGGTATGTCGTTTATGACTCTACCAATGTTGTTCGAAAACTGGGGACCACTTCTTTCAGCGGTTGGTGGATTTACCTGGTTTGGACTCCTGTTTTTTGCAGGAATCACAAGCTCCATAGCAATGGGGCAGCCTGTAATGGCATTTCTGCAAGACTCTTTTAAATTTTCCCGGTCGAAATCTACAATGGCTTTTGGAATTGCTGTTCTCGTTTTGGCACTACCAACTATTATACTCTACGACCATGGTGCCTTTGATGAATATGATTTTTGGGCAGGAACATTTTCACTTGTAGTATTTGCCCTCGCCGAGTCAATTATCTTTTTGTGGATTTTTGGAATTGATAATGCATGGGAAGAGATTAACAGAGGAGCTGATATTAAGATTCCCATAATCTTTAAGTATGTTCTGAAATATGTGACTCCTACTTTCATTATGATAGTTTTTGTGGGTTCAATGATTCAACCAGAGGGTGGAAACTGGGCAATAGCGTTTGAAGGTTTGTTTAACGGACAGGGTTGGAATCTTGATGCAGGAAGTGTTCTCGGAACACTCTTCCATATCGGCGTCACTGATGGTGACAAAATTCTTGTTACAAATCTCACCCGTTTACTCCTGCTTTCTGTATATGTAATCCTCGGCGTACTTGTTGCAATAGCATGGAAAGTTAATCTCAAAGAAAAGAAAGTTTAATATGGATACTTCAGCCCTTATCACTTTAATATTATCCTGGTCAGTTATTATTTTTTATACTGGATATTTTCTAAGAAAAGCTTTGAAAACACAGCATAAACACGATTCTGACGACTAAAATAATTAAAAGAACATACCCGGGAGGTTGAGGCGACTCATTTTAGAGTTTCCCAGCCTCCTTATATTTCTTTATCTTTGCGGATTAAATATTTATTTTGTACACGGATTAAAAACCATTAACCACGGGAGATCAAATGGCGAATAAACTGGGTATCAGAGGTTATGATTATGTAGAGTTTTTTGTGGGAAGTGCCAAAGTCTGGGCATACTGGTTCTCAAAAGCAACCGGGATGAAGATAACAGCTTATGCCGGTCCTGAAACAGGAATCAGAAACAAAGTATCCTACCTCCTTCAAAAAAACGACCTGAAAATTCTGGTCACATCACCTGTCAAACCTGACAACTATGAAATTTATAACTTTATCCAAAGGCATGGTGATGGAGTTAAAAGATGGACATTGAATGTTAATGATGTGGAATATGCGTACAATCATGCCATTAAAAATGGTGCCATTCCCACAATCAAACCACGTGAGTTAAAGGATGCCAATGGTATCTACCTCGAGGCAGCTATAAAACTTTATGATGATGCAGAGATATCCTTTGTAAATGCTGATGAGTATCATGGTATTTTTCAACCCGGATTTGGTGAACCAATTCACAATTACGAAGTTGAAACTCATGAAACAGGCTTAAAAATAGTTGATCACATCGTTGGTAATGTACGCGAAAATGAGATGAACTTCTGGGTTGACTATATGAATGCCGCATTAAATTTTGAAACATTCGTGGATTTTGGACCCGGGGACATCGGAACCGAATACTCAGCACTCCTTTCAAAGGTTGTTCGATCTGAAGATACTCTTATCCGAAATCCCGTTAATGAGCCATACAAAGGGAAAAGAAAATCGCAGATTGAAGAATATATCGAAGAATTCTGTGGAACAGGTATTCAACATATCGCCATCAGATCAGAGAATATAATCGAGACAATTGGTGCGATGAGGAAAAATGGAATTGAATTTTTGAGCACTCCTCCAGCAACTTATTACGAATCCCTCAAAGAGCGGGATTTAAAAGTTGAAGAGGATATCGACGAACTCAAAGAAAACGGTATTCTGCTTGACCCTGAAAGTGATGGTTATCTGTTACAGATATTCACAAAACCGGTGGGTGACCGGCCTACCTTCTTTTTTGAAGTTATTCAAAGAAAAGGTGGAAGTCAGGGATTTGGCAAAGGCAACTTCCAGGCACTTTTTGAAGCCATCGAACGGGATCAGGCTGCAAGAGGAAATCTTTAATTTTTAATCCAGGAGATCAATATGCCATTTTACCATAAACTTGGTGAACTGCCACCACGCAGACACATAACTTTTTATAAACCTGATGGTGTTTCTCTCTACAGGGAAGAACTCTTCAGCACCCTTGGGTTTTCGGGAGTTTATTCAAATAAATACCATTATCATATTCCTCCTCAGGTTAAGGAAATTAAAGAGATTTTTCCCTTCACTGCAAAGGATTGGGAAGATGCTCCAATACAATATTATCATTTTGTTACAGGAAGAAAAGTAACTCCCGGAAACATCCTTACTGCCCGTCAATCTTTTATGAGAAATCATGGTTGTAATATTTCAACTGCGCATGTAACCGAGGAGGCAGATTTCTTTTACAAGAATTCTCACATGTCGGAACTTATCTTTATAAACCACGGCAGTGGAAAAATGTATTCTGAATATGGAGTAATACCATTTACTCAATGGGATTATCTGATTATCCCAAAAGGAACTGTGTATCAGTTAAAATTTGATTCATACGAAAATGTGAAACTATTTATAATAGAATCACTTACGCCGTTTGAGATACCACGCCACTTCAGAAATGAGTATGGTCAATTAAATGAAGACGCACCATATTATGAACGCGATTTTAGACCCCCTTCATCATTGGAACCATGTTTTGACGAGGGAGAATTTAAGATGATTGTGAATCTTAATGGTCGTCATTTTGAATATGATGTACCTCACCATCCATTTGATGTTGTTGGATGGGACGGGTTCCTCTATCCGTATGCCTTTAATATCAAGGATTATGCGCCAAAAGTTGGCAGGTTACATTTGCCTCCGCCGGTGCATCTCCTGTTCTGGACGAGTAACTTTGTGGTTTGCAATTTCTGCCCAAGATTATTCGATTTTGATCCAAAAGCTATTCCCGCTCCTTACTTTCACACAAATATCGACAGCGATGAAGTGATCTACTATGTGGATGGCGATTTTATGTCGAGAAAAAGTATAAGTGAAGGGTCGGTGACACTTCACCCGATGGGGATTCCACACGGACCTCAACCCGGGAAAACTGAAGCTTCAATCGGTGCAAAAGAGACCTTTGAGTACGCAATTATGATCGATACTTACGCACCACTTAAACTTACTGAAAATGTAAAAGAAACCCTCATTGAAGGATACGAAAACTCCTGGTTGGAGGTTTAATTCCAGCCGGAGGGAGACAGATCATGATAAAATTACCAAAACATATTGAAAACCTTATCCCGTATAAAGCGGGTAAACCTGTAGAGGAACTTGCCAGGGAGCAGGGACTCACAAAAATCGTTAAACTTGCTTCCAATGAAAATCCTTTAGGACCATCTCCTATGGCAGTGGAAGCAGTAAAAAACAGTTTATCAGAGTTGAACAGATACACTGATCCAAAGAGTTTTCTTCTTGTTAAAAAATTATCTCAGTATTATGAGGTTCCGCAAGAAAGAATAATTACAGCAAGCGGGTCAGATGCTCTTCTACAATATATTATTTATGGAGTTTGTGAACCCGGTGATGAGGTTATTACTTCGCAGGGAACATTTATTGGGTGGTATGTAAATGCTGATAAATATAACATTCAGTGTGTCAGAACAATTATGGATGATTTTACATACGATCTGAATGCCATACTTGCAGCAATCAGTGAAAAAACAAAAATTATCTACCTGGCGAATCCAAATAATCCGACAGGAACCATGTTCACAAGATCTCAATTTGAAGAATTTCTTGCCCGGGTGCCTGATACTATTTTGATCGTACTTGATGAGGCATATACCCTTTATGCGAGAAAGTTTAAAGAATATCCGGATGGACTAAAGTATGAAAAAGACAATCTGATGGTTCTAAGAACTTTTTCGAAAGATTATGGTCTGGCGGGTTTAAGGCTTGGTGTAGGTTTCGGAGAACAAAATCTCATACAGGCATTGTATAAAGTTAAACTACCATTTGAGCCAAATATGCTTGCTCAAGTTGGGGCGATGGCTGCACTTGATGATATCAATTTCCTGAAAGAAACTGCTGAACTTAATGAAAAATCACTTAACAAGTTTCGGACAGAATTTGATAAAATAGGTTTGCGATATACCAAATCAGCCGGTAACTTCTTGATGTTGATTTTTCATGATGAATCCACTGCCATCCAGTTTAATAATGAATGTCTGAACAGGGGACTCATCTTACGACATACAGGTTCGTTTGGTGTTCCAAATGGAGTAAGAATTAACAGTGGTACCCTGGATGAAACTGAATTTGCCATTGGTGTAATAAAAGAAGTTTTTGAATCGATAAAAGTAGAAGTATAGATTAATTTTAACCACTAAGTGAAAATATCAGACTTACAATTTTGTATTTCTGAATTTTCCGGGAGAGAATCGAATTGAAATTTGTAAGTTATTATAAGGACTCAAAATTTAGAGTTGGAATCCTCGTGAACGATGTAGTGATCGATGTTGAAGATGGCTCAGCCTCAACAGGTAAAAAACTTCCTGCAACAATGAAGGAGTTACTTGAGGTATGGAACGAGTCTTTAAGCATCTGTGAGTCAATTGTTAATAATTTTCACGCGGGTAATACTGCGGGGGTCAATCTCGATGAATTAAAACTTGGACCACCGGTTCCATACCCAACTTCCTGCAGGGATGGTTATGCATTCCGTCAGCATGTTGCAACAGCACGCAGGAACAGGGGAGTGCCAATGATTCCTGAGTTTGACCAGTATCCTGTATTTTATTTTACTAATCATAATGCGATTTATGGTGGTGGTGATCTGATCGTGGAAACCGATCACCTGCAAAAATTGGATTTTGAGCTGGAAGCCGCCATCGTTATTGGCAGGCATGGCAGAAATATAAAATCATACGAAGCCGACAATTACATTGCCGGATATATGATAATGAATGATTTTTCTGCCAGAGTGCTACAGATGGAAGAGATGTTGTTGAACCTGGGTCCTGCAAAGGGAAAAGATTTTGCAACTGCAATTGGTCCTGTATTGGTTACACCGGATGAACTCGAGAACAGAAAGGTAACCACTCCCTATGGAGACAAATACGATCTTGAAATGAAAGCATATCATAATGGGAGATTAATCTCTGAAGGAAATCTTAAACAGATGGATTGGACATTTGCCGAAATTATCGAACGCGCTTCATACGGTGTTGACTTGTATCCAGGTGATATTATTGGATCAGGAACGGTTGGAACGGGTTGCTACCTTGAATTAAATGGTACGGCTGCTTTAAATGCCAAAGAAAAAGGTGAGGAATTTACACCTGTATGGTTGGCTGAGGGTGATGACATTGAGTTGCAGATTGAAGGATTGGGCAGGCTCAAAAACACCATTAGAAGGGCTGTAGATGATTACAGTTTGCTTGCCCGAAAAAAAATGAACCCATAAACAAATAAAATCTAAAAATAAATTTGAACAGCTTCATGAAGTATTCCCGAATTTTGATCTTTTTTTCTGTCACACTTTTTTCTCTACAAGCTCAAGGCACTTTTTTTGACTTTGCAAGTCTTGCAAGAAAGGACAGTTTTTACGCCGAATTAAAGCTAAAAATAGCAGAATCAGTAAAAAAAGAGAATCGCCGTGATGTGAAAAAGATAGCTGACGGGTTGTGGGCTTCCGAACTCACACTTACAAGAAGCCAGGAGTTCAAGGATTTCCTCGATGAATTGCTCGATTCAATTTACACATTTGAGCCCGATCTTCAACGAAGAATTCTACAGGCTGTTCATTCACTTTATCGTGGTGAATTTCAGGAAAAAGTAACCACTTTTGCGCATTCAACCTCCGATGTTAAACTTTTTGCCATGGCATTAAGTCAACTGAAACTTGAGAGATCAAGAGTTGAATATTTCGAGAATCTGACAAGATCAAAGTTTGGAAATAAACTTGATAACCCGATTATTACAGCTCTATTGCTCTCACTTCGAATGAAAAATGCCGGGGAGAGAGTTGTTCCACCTGTAAAAGATTTGTTAACTTTCCAAAAAGACAGTTCCGTTTTTCGAATGTATATGTTTGTCAGATCAAACAGAGACTTTTCGGGTCAGATCATATTCCGGAAACGGGACGGCAATTTTGTTAGAGACTCATCAGGTAATGTTGTTACTCTGCCTTATTTTGCCCGCTCAATTACAAACTTACCGGGCTATGTTACTAACGGAAATTCTCCACAGGGGATATTTGCCATTACCGGTGCTTATAATTCACCGGCAAAATTGATAGGACCAACACCCCGGATCCGTTTGTTCATGCCTTCCGAGGGAGAGAACAAACAGTTCTACAACGGTTATAAAAACTCTGCAAAGTTGAGCGACAGTGTGTTGTACAGTTTACTTCTTCCTGAAAGCTGGAGAAATTATTCTCCTGTTTATGAATCCTATTATGCAGGTAAGGCAGGCAGATTTGATATTGTAATGCACGGAACCACTGTTGACCAAAGATATTATAAAAATGAAGTGTTTTATCCTAATGTTCCAACTCATGGATGTTTAAGTGGTATTGAGAAGTGGGATGATAAAGGGTACCTGATTTTTAGTAATCAGGAAAAACTGCTTGATATCTATAATTCATTGGGTAATCCCAAAGGTTATCTTTATCTGATTGAATTGGATGATCAAGAGAAAGATGTAACGCCTGAAGAAGTTCAAAATTTGTTAAAATGATAAGGATCTTTGGTAAAATTTATAATGATTAACACGAAAATATTATTATCCACCAGCGCAGTTGTATTGGGACTATTTGGGTTTCTCTCTTCTTTTTTCTCTCAGGAACTCTTGTTACATACAAAAGTGACATCTGACGGCGCAGCTGATATGTTCATTCAACTGTTAGCAGCTCTTTTTATTGGATTTGCGATAATGAACTGGATGAACAGGGGAGTTATCATGGGGGGAATTTATGCACGACCATTGGCAATGGGAAATTTTTCACATTTCCTTATCGGTTTTATAACATTTGCGAAGGTTTTAAGTGCCAAACCCCATCTCCCGGGGATGTGGATTTTAACGATTATATACTTCCTGTTTACACTGGCTTTTGGAGTAGTAATGTTTTTTCATCCTGTTGCAGCGGAGAAAAAAGCCAGGGGTGAATAGAGGGTAAAATATTGAGTAATAAAAAGAGGCTGCACATTATTGGACAGCCTCTTTTGGTTTTAATCAGATGAAGAAATTTAATTGTAAAGTTTTATTGGCTTTAATTAATTCTTCAGACAAAAAGTTTTGTTCCACTTTTTTCTCTCCGATATAAAGTCCTTTTTTCTCATCTGATGAATGACGAATTACATTCAAATAAATGCGGCATCCTCTAAATACTCTCGAAGCCTTAAAAGAATTCCAGAAAGAAGGGAGTGCCGGTGAGATTTCCATTCCGGTAAATTGGGGTTTATATCCTGCGATATTATCCATTCCAATTCTGAGCATCCAAACAGCAGTACCTGTCAGCCACGAATGGCTTGCCTGACCTTCAGAAGGGTGATCGGGGCTGGTAACATATTCAGCAAAGACATAAGGTTCCACTTCATAAATATCACTTCTTTCAGCGGAATTTGCAGGCAGCATACTTTTATAGATATTTATCGCAGAATCCACATCACCAGCCACGATGGATGCAAGCACAAACCAGGAGGAAGCATGATTAAAAATGGCACCATTTTCTTTTTTACCCGGAACACAACGACTTATCAATCCGGTGTTCGCCTCAACTTTTGTGTATGAGGGAAAGCAGATTTGAATCCCGTTTGGACGGAGAAGATGTTTTTTTACAGAATCAACACATTTTTGTGCTCTGTCCAAAGGAGCCATTCCCGATATTACAGCCCATGATTGTGAATTAATGAATATCTTGCCTTGTTCACTTTTTGAGGTTCCCAGAGGCTCCAGGAAGTCGTTAAATGCACGGATATACCACTCACCATCCCATGCAACTTCATTCACAACTTTTTCCATGTGAACATAAGCTTCGCTCCACTTTTTAATCCTGTCCTGATCGTTTCTCAGCCCAAGAAGTGGAAGTGTTTTTTTGATCACATATCCGAGGAAAAATGCACCCCAGATTGTTTCACCTTTGCCGCGAGGACCTACTTTATCAAGGGTATCATTCCAGTCGCCATTCATTATTTTTGGCAGACCTCTTTCACTAACAGAAGAGATACAAAAATCGATGGCTCTGGCGGTATGTTCATAAACTGTTGATTCACCCTCATCATAAAATTTTACAACTTCATCAAGCAGATCAAAATCACCGGTTTCATTCAGATATTCGGTAACTCCAAAAGGAATCCATAGAGGAGTGTCGGAGTGATTTGTCTTTTCGCCCCACTCAGTTATCTTAAAAAAGTTGTGAAGAGTTGATCCGTCATTAAACTGATATTTCAAAGCATTGGTAATTCGGGCTCTGACTCTGCCGGGTTCAGGAATAACCATACCCAAAATATCCTGAAACTGATCACGGATACCATTACCAAAAAGTAGTCCACCGTGATAATAACCCGAGTTGCGGGCCATGTCAAATGTAACCGCTGCCTGATACTGGTTCCATACATTCATCGAAGCATTAAATTTTTCATCCGGTGTTTCTATTGTAAAATGGTTTAGATAATTTGTCCAGTAGGTTTTTACTTCTTCGAGTTTCGAATCAATTACATCCACATTTTTAAGTGAATTCCAGTCCAGGGAGAGATATTTGGATTCAGGAGATTGTTCATCTTTTGGCGAAACTCCCATTATGATTGCAAAATCAATCGATTCACCCGGTTCCAACGAGATTTTGTTTTGTAGAGCAGCAACAGGATCACCAGCTGTGATTTCTGTGTTAAACATCTCACCCCGCTCAACAGCTTCAGGGTTGGCTTCAGATCGCCATCTGCCGATGAATTTGTCGAGACTGCCATCAAACCCGGTTACAGGTAATGTTGAAGTAAAAAGCAGATCGTATTTCCAGTCGAGGTTGGGTTGTTCTACTGATACTTTTTTGTTTAATACCCAATATCTTCTTGTTGCAACAAGGGTGTTATGGGACTTATCGAATTTAATATCAGTAAAATGTTTGTCATTTGGCTGATTAATGATGTCGTTCAGTGCATTACCCATCATCAACTCAGCAAAAGAATAGATTTCAAGGTTTTTCTTTTCTGATGACAAGTTTTTGAGTGATACACGCCATATCTCAACATTTCCCTCACGAGGAACAAAATATGTTAAAACACCTTCAATGCCTAAAAAACGGGTTTTGATGGTAGTGTAACCCTGACCATGTCTGCATTCATAAAAATCATATTTTTTGTCAATTGTAGGAGCCCAGCTTAAAGAACGATATTCACCGCTGGCTGAATCCTTGACCATGACATATCTACCGGGTCGATCCCAAGGGAGACAGTTGTATCTCATTCGGGTTAGCCGGTTATCGCGTGGGGTCTCAAGGAATGAAAATCCACCACCCGTATGGGATAATAAACCTGCATAATCGTTATTCCAGATGTAATTAAACCATGGACGGGGAGTTCTTGGGTTGGTGATTACAAATTCACGATGATCTTCAGTGAAAAATCCATATTTATTATTGATCATATAAAATTTAATCTTTTTTCTTTAATACTTAATTAGATATGTTTTTATTTTTTTTGCTCCAATTTTCACGACCAACTCATTTGGATTGGTGAGATTTTTATTCTCAATAATTTCCTCTTCAAGGGTGGTTCGCGAAACTTGTTTTGGTGATTTTCCAAATGTTACTTTACCGGCAATTCCGTCTTCCGTTGGATTATAAACACGCAAAACGAATTCATTCGGATTTTCTGATTCAGCAGATTTAAAACAACTGAATATTAAATTCTCAGGTTCTATCTTTAAAAACGAGAAAGTTGACGGCATCTCACCATTTGCTTTGGAGGAAATTACTGCTGAAACCGGAAGATTATATTTCATCGACTCGGGATAAACATTACCATCGCTCCAGTCTCCCTTAAATGGATAAAATGCGAGTTCAAATTCCTGTTTGCCGAGGCACTGTGATCCTTTCATCCAGGAATAATTTTCCTCCGAACTTGGAGTAATTACATAATTAAATGACCTTAAAAGTGTAATCGCTATTGTATTGTGTGTATCGGGCAGAACTTCATACTCTTTTAAGCCCTTTGTAAATATTGCAGCTCCGTTTCTTCCATCTGATACAGCCATAAATTGATGCATCGGGAAGTCATACATTGGTTGTTCCACCCAGTCGGAAGTGTCGGGTCTTTCATTGCTCCTTTCCACGACATCAAATTGACCTTCACCATAGTGGGTTTTGATCTTCAGACCTGTTGGAAATAGAAGTCTTAATCTGTGGCTCTCTGCCTTGTTCAACACTTCAACCCTCATATCAACTCTTCTGGAACCTTTAAGTATTGTGACAAACAATTTTACAGGCACGATGGTAAAATCAGGGTTCCTGTTGTTTCTCTGTTTCAGGTTTGATGGGAGTGAAAGATATTGCCTGATTACCACGGTTGCCGAGTGACCTGAATTCTCGATCAACTTCACCTTTGCTTTCGATTCATCAGTACTTATAAAAGGTGGCAGGGGTTTGTTAACCCATGCATGTCCACCTTCACCTTCATCATAAAAGGCACCAAGGTTGTTGAAATAAAATCCACTCTCTTTTTGGAAAACATTAAAAGTGCCATTATTATTGAATGTTACTTGAAGATATTCATTGTTGAGTTTGGTCTTTTTCTTTTTACCCGATGCAATAAACTCAACTTCCATTGGAAGGAAAGAATCAGGAACCACTGCAAAAGTGGTATATCCAAGTGGTACAAGTCCGGTTAATGTTGCAAGTACCTCATATCTTCTGGTTTTTAGATACATTGGGCGATTGGTCATCTGCTCGAGAACAGGTTCAACATCATACGATTCAAGAATGGAAAGTGACTGACTTTCGCCATTTTCATTTATCAGTCTGATTGACCCTGCAATTGCCTGGTCAGGGATGTCAATCATCAGTCGAACAGTCTCGTTTCGTGTGTAAGCTGTTGGGTTGAACAAGGTTAAAAACTGTGGATAATCTGCATGTGCATATTTTTCAAGTTTTCCTGAATGATCGATGTTACCAATAAAAAACTTACAGGCTCTCTCGAACACACCGGTTGAGATTTCATGAACCTGTTTGTAACGCGACATCATATCTTCATGAACTGTATCAAGTGAACAACCGCCTATTGAGTCATGTGCTGAATTTTGAACGAGCATGTTCCACGCGATATCAAGATATTTATTTTTAATATCCTTGCCAACAACTCCTGCAAAGGCGTTAAACGGCTCAGCATAAAACTGCAAAAAGTTTTCAACTTCAAAATTTCGTTGTTTTAAGTACATTCTTGCACTTGTTGTATATCCATACATATTCCCGCTTCTGAAGTCATATTGAGCACTTCTTCTTTCGCCGTAAACCTGTACAGCTTCATCTTCATCAATGCTTTGTGAAAGTGCTTCAGCATACTCTTCCAGGGTGGAATGGATGACATTGATGCCGGGGAATTCAGCTTTAATATCTTCAATTATCTGAACTGTTTTTTCATTTGGACCGGAAGAATCGTGCCCCTCCATCCAAATAACATGCGGTGTTGTAAAATCGTCTGCTTGTTTATTGATCGCATCTTCAACAGCAGGTCTTATATTTTCAGCGTAATAATTGTCGGGATACTTCGCCATAAAAAAGTCTTCATTGTAAAGTTTTTCATCGGCAAAATGGAACAAAACTCCGCCTTTATTCCATGGATGTTCGATATCCCATGGGGTCTCGTTGTGTACAACCGGGCGATAGATATAAAAATAGAAATTGTATCTGGGCATGGTTGAAAACCTGGAAGCCAAAGCAGTGGTGCCATCAGCCCCCTCCCAAATAAACTCGGCTTTTGGTGCTTCCAATGAGTTGATTCCGCGGTAGAACATAATCAATTCAATTCCAAATTCTTTATAAATCTGGGGCAGCTGCGAAATTTGTCCCCATGAAAAAGGGGAGTATCCAATTTTTGAAACTCCGCCATGTTCTTTGCAGATTTTATGACCAATCAAAAGATTTCTTATCAGGTTTTCACCCCCGACTTGAAATTGCTCAGGGAGAATAAACCAGGGACCAATAAGAATTCGTTTATCTTTTACAAGATTTATAAACCGTTCCTTCATGTGAGGTTTAATGTCAAGATAGTCAGTTATAACAATCGATTGGGAATCGAGATGGAATGCCCTGTAATCGGGGTTATTCTCGAGAATTTCGATGGTTTTATCGATCATATCCACAAGCATCTGGCGGTTCCGTTGAAAGGGGAATCTCCACTCACGATCCCAATGAGTATTCGATATTACATGAAAAATTTTATTTTTTAAATGATCATCTATTTTTGACATAAAAATCTCAGGTGTGATTTAAGAAAAGATGTTTTTTGAAAATTACCTCGGGTAAACCGCCTTTTGCAATGTATGCGGCTGAATTTAGATTGTGCCCGGTGGTCTGAGCAAACGGAACAGCCACTGCCATACCAACTCCTGCAGCTCTAATAGCAAGATTTCCACTTTCGGAGTCTTCAAACCCAATTACCTCGTCGAATTTATCTGTTGGAACTGAAAGGCGGTGGAGTGCCAGAGAATAAAGGTCCCGATGAGGTTTTAATCTAATTTCACTTGAGTCTGAGGCGGTAACCACAGCATCATAAAACAGATTATGATCGGAAAATTGTTCTTCCAATTCTGCAGTAACAGATTCTTTTAATGGCATTTTTTTGACTTGTTCTCTGAATACCTTAAAAATCTCCGTTAGCACAATGTCTGCCTCATACTTGATTGAAGAAGTTACAATCGCAATTTTGACAGGCAAATGTTCAAATCTTGTTGCAAGTTGCTGAAGGGTTCCAAGTTGTGAATCAACGGGAGTTTCAATTTCAAGTGTCAGGTCATAATGTTCCAACAGCCACGATCGAAGAAATTCAACTTTACCTTTAAGTTTTCCCGAAAGAAGCAACAAAAGCAGCAAAGCTCCGGGCATAGGCTCAATCAGGTGTTTACCGGTTGGAAGTTCGAGTTCTTTGATAATTCTGTTTGAATCTCCATCAGCAATCCTTGCCAGAATTTCATGGTATCTTGAATAATAAATATCGATAGCAGCTCTTACAACATCATTCTCGGTTTCAATCTTAAAATCCTGGAAATTTTTGTTGACAAGTGTTTGTACTGCAGGGCACTGACCAAAATTGCCAACACCCGTTGCGATAACGGATTCAAGTTCTGCCGCAAATTGAAGTTTTCCCAATCCAAGTGACACCAGATTATTTTTTACCTCATCAATTCGGCTTGGGTCTTTTCCAAAACAGATAGTTCTGACAGCGGCTCTGATAAATGCTCTTTTTAGAGATTCAATGTCAATAGCATCCCTGTATGTTCTTATCAGATATTCAACATGTTTGGTAGTGCTGTTCCCAATTATGTGGGGGTAATCTTTGTCGGCATCAAGCCCGCTCCAAAGGTCTTTTGTCATTCTGCCTGTGATTTGCCTGATCATATGTTCCAAAGAGTGGATACATAAAACTTCAGTGGTGGTTGTGGTACCATCCATATCCATCACAACAGCTATAAGATTGTTTACTTTTTTAGCCTTTTTAGCGAGTGGTACAATCTCAAAATTTGGAAAGACATATCCCGGATTCTCTATTAACGCAAAATCTTCCCCAAGATTGTTGAGTAAAAAGGGTATCTCATTTTTTTCAATGTATTTAATTGACATGGTTCTATTTATTTCGTTGTTTCATTAATAATTTAAGACCTTTATTCAGAAGAATATCCGGCTCATCTTCAACATCTCCTTCTGAATAAAACCGAAGGAGCGGTTCTGTTTCTGACGAGCGGATCAACAGCCATCTGTTCTCTCCCTCAAGACGGAGTTTTAATCCGTTGGGACTCCCGGTGGCAGAATAGAAAACCGTGGTATCTTTCACAGCCCAATTTCCAATTTTTTTCGGAGCAGATTCTATCAGGCGGGGGAGAAGTTCAACTCTGTCACTCTCAGAATAATCATGATCTATTCTTTTGTAATGGATTCTTCCAAATTGTTTTCTTTTTTCATTTACAAGTTCGCTGAGTTTTGAATATTCAGAATCCGCGAGCATTTCAAGTGCTATCAAAGCAAACAATATCCCATCTCTTTCCGGAATATGATCTGTTAACCCAAACCCGCCACTCTCTTCAAATCCCATGGAGACGCCACCTTTTAACATCTCTTCGGTGATATACTTGAACCCAACCTGCACTTCACGGATTTTACTTGTTTCGGTTTGTAAACTGAACAATTTATCTGTAACGGAGACTGTCTTTATAATATCCCCATCAACAATTCCGGAATTTAACAGATAATCTGCAAAAAGGAGAATTGTCTCTTGTGCACTTAACCATTCGCCATTTTCCATAACCAATGCAACACGGTCGGCATCACCATCGGTTGCAATACCAATTGCGTAGTTGCCCACCAAAATTGTATCTTTTAATGGTCCAAGATTTTGATCAACAGGCTCGGGACTCCTTCCGTTAAAATTGGCATCGGGTTCGCCAAAGATGGTAGTGGCTTCAATTTTCTGTTTTTGAAGAATATCTTGCAGCAGGTGTCCACCGGCTCCACCCATCGAATCGATGAGCACTTTAAGTTTCTTTTTCCTTGCCCCCTTAAAGTCAATCCGTTCAACCAGACTTGCAACATAATCATCAACAAGATTAACTGTTTTAAAAGATTCCTCGGTTTGTATCAAACTGTAGTTAATGAGAGATTCAACTCTCTTTGTTTTTTCACTTAAAAACGGACCGCCATAAGAATCCTTAAATTTGACTCCATTATACTCAGGTGGATTATGGCTCGCTGTAATCATAACACCGGCATCAAATTTTCCATTCTTCACTGCAAATGAGAGGACGGGAGTGGGAATCACCCTGTCACTCAAAGTCACAAATGTCCTGTTTCCGGCGAGCACCCGTGCAAAAAGTGTTGCATAAAGTTTTGAGTTCTTTCGACCGTCATACCCGATAACCACTGAAGGTGAGATAATATTATGAACACTTGAAAGCAGATGTTGGGCAAACGCCTGCGCTATCTCTGCAATTGATTTATTGTTGACCTCAAGGTCTATTATTCCACGCCAGCCGTCGGTTCCGAATATTATTTTGTTTTGCATTTAATTACGGTTTTAAGTGAATTTAAGTTGTTGATTTGTGTCTGTTATTTAGTTAATATCATTTTAATGGTTCTGGACTCCGTACCCGCAGTCAATTTAAAAAGATAAATTCCTGAAGCAAGGTTTGAAGAATTAAAAATGACCGAATGACTTCCGCTTGGCAGTTCATTTTTAACAAGTGTAACAACCTCACCACCCATCATATCGTAAACTTTCCCTGTTACAAACATTGATGAAGGGATAGTAAATGAAATCCGCGTTTCCGGGTTGAAAGGATTAGGATAATTTTGAGCCAGTAAAAATTCTTGCGGAGTGCCGGGAGTTTGATCCTCAATACCGGTAACAGCAGTATTAAATTGCAGATTATCAAAATAGATAACATTGTTCAATTCAGCACTTTCGATTTGTTCTACAACAAAACCTTTAAACTCTGTATTGTTTAAAGAATTTTGAAAAGGGACATTAAAAAACTTCCATCCGTAAAAATTCATTGTTCCCATCTCAACAAATTGTTCACTTGAGTTTTTGAATAACATTCCAAACTTGTTACCGCTAAGATTACCAAAAACCCAGACTCCGGTATTTACACTTCCAGACGGGAGCAAATGTCCTGTTGATTTTGTGAGATAAATTTTTCCTCCGGTAGCCCCACTAAATCCAAATTCAAATTTGCCTGAAAATACTCCACCCCTTTTCTTTTCGGCAGTGATGTTAAAAAAGGTTTTTGAGGTGTCTGCACCCGTTGTATTAACATTATCCAAAGGATCTTCCCAGGTGGAAATCCCTTCAAAACGATCAAAAACGGTGCCCTCCACAAGATTTATGAGCGGAACATAAAAAGGGATATCAAAATCCTGCGGTAATTTGTTGCCAACTTTGTCACTTATATCGGATTTTAATTTGAGCAGATAATTTTTTCCACCAACAAGAAGTTGAGTTGATTTAAAAGTTAATAGCCCGCGATTTCCTTCCCATTTAAAGTTAAGATTTGAGAGGGGAATGGAGGGGGTTATCCCGTCAGTTAAAGTGATATTTTGTTCAAAATTTGTAATCTCTTCATCAAAAACGATCATTGCCTCGGCATGGATACCAACATCAACCCCGTTTGGGAAATATTTGATGATTACGGGGGGATTATTATCAGGCTGTGAAGTTGAAAACGAAAGGTAAAAAGGATCACCACCAACACCGTTTCCATCTCCGTCAAGTGGAGTGCCATAAATGTTTTTTGCCGTGGTATCCACCTTCAATGTGTAGGTTGTATTAAATGACCACAAGCCTACAGGTGTAATTACTGCCTCACTAATTGTGGGAAATGAAACAACAAAAGTATCTGCCGGAGAAAATGAAATCGCATTTCTGACGGAATTGGTATCCATCAACAAATTAAATGTAAGTTTAATCTGTCTAAAGACTTTTACATCATTTGATCCATTTTCAGGGGTGAATGAAGTGATTTTTGGGGCTATACTTTGGATTAGTGAGAGAACACCCTGTCTTACATTAGGCAGATCAGTGTCCACAAATCTTTGTCCGGGGCATTCAGTTGCACAACCTGCGCGGTGACCACTAATGTTATTGATAGTTAAGCCCGATGATCCGTGAAATGAAGAACCCAGTGGATTTATCCCTCTTTGATCAGCCTTCCATGCCAGAATTTTACCAAGTGATGCCTGAAGCGCAGCAGAAGGGGAGACGCTGGAATATGTTCCAAGCATTGAAACTCCCATGGTTCCTCCGTTTGTGCCGCAAAAATGGGCTCCCACAACATTATCCCCACCGGCTCTTCCCTCATAAATGATGCCGTTTGGATCAACAAGGTAATTATAACCCACATCACCCCATCCGTTTGAAAAGGTGTGGTACTGCCAGATGGCTCTTACAGCAGCAGGCCAGTCAGTCACATTGTTATTGTCATCGGTATGGTGAATAATCAGATGAGTAACAGTTGTATATGAGGGTCCCCATCCACTCGATTGTCCCTGAGGACATCCCCATTGTGTCCTGGTGACGACAGGTGGTTTTGGGTAGGTATCTTCGGTATTTCCAACTGACGCAGGCAGGATCGGATTTGATTTACCCGGATTGATGAAAATTACTTCAATATCCTTAATCTCAATATTTTGTCTGTTCACATTAATTTGCAAAGAATAATTAGTTTTACCTGGTTTTGCAAAATAAAGTGGAGTAAGGATGACACTTTTGATTGAAGCAGGGTCACTTTCCTCATAGGCGTTTAGTCTGATAACCTCATCATCCAGTGTAAGTACAAAATCGAGATCACCGGGCGATACAAAATTACCATTCGCTTTTATCCCGATTGCAAGAAACTGACCACCATTCATCCTTGGAATTTCCAGCTTGGATGAAATCAGTGAATTTGATGTCTCTTTTGCGATTAAAGTTCCGTCTTCAGTTAAAATGAAGCCATTTTGATATGAAAGTTGAGCAGGGGTAATCACATGAGAAAATTCAGTGATTGGAGGTTGACTGCTTTGTGCGAATATGGAAATTACTGGAATAAGGAGGACAAATAGAAAACGCATGATTGCCTGTTTAATTTTAGAAAAAACACTAATTACAATCTTAAATTTACAACCAAAATGTGACAAAAGAGTTCAAATATTTATCTATTCAGGGGGAATTGGACTCAAAAAAGTTTTGCCAAAAAAAATGTAGTTTTAAAGTTCATTTTATCAATTTTATAGACTTCAATCTAAACCGTTATGAAAATTAAATTACTTTTCTCGATTATAATTTTAACCTCCGTACTTAATGCCCAGCAGATGTTTTTTGGACTTGGTGATCTTAAACTCAAATCGGGCACTACCCTTACGGATACAAAGATTGGTTACCGGACATTTGGCAAAATGAACGATGACAAATCAAATGTTGTAGCTTTCCTAAGCTGGTATGCAGGATCATCAGAGGATATGATTTGGAGTCTCGGTAAAGGGAAGCTAATTGATACCACAATTTATTTTGCAATCCTGGTTGATGCACTGGGTAATGGAATTTCCACCTCTCCCACAAACTACACAGGGAAATTGCCTTTTCCGGAAATTACAATTTCTGATATGGTAAACAGCCAGTATCTTCTTTTTACCAAACATCTTGGACTGAATTCAATCCATGCAATCATTGGTGGTTCGATGGGGGGAATGCAGGTTTATCAGTGGATGGTCAGTTATCCGGAATTTGCCCGTAAATTTATTCCTTATGTTGGCACTCCAATTCAAAGCAGTGTAAATCAACTAAATTTTGAGGTCTCACTACAAATCCTTCAAACGATTGAAAAATATGGAGTTCCTGATTCAATTGCCAACAGGATTTTTGATCTTAATTTTTATCTTCTTGCAAGGACATCACTTCAAGTTGATACTTTATACGAACCGGGTGAATACAAACAATTATTAGATAAATTCAAGGGTGTAGCCGCAGAAAGGTTTCCCGCTTCGAATAGAATTGCGCAAATGAAAGCCATGATCGATCATGACATCACAAAAGATTTTGGGGGAACTCTTGAAGAAACTGCAAAAAGGGTGAAGGGGGAGGTGTTTATTATAGTTTCGGCTTCTGACCAGCTAATCTTGCCGTATCAGTCGATTAAATTTGCAAGATTGTTAAAAACCGATTTGATGGTAATTCAAAATGATTGTGGACATCTTGGTCCCGGCTGTGATCTGAAACTTGTCTCAAATGCAATAGCCGGATTTCTTGCGAGATAGGGGAGAGTTTATTTCCTCAGGAAAGGAACAAATTTTACCTGCATAGCGGTTTGTTTCTCAACTTTTCCATCTTTTTTCTGAAGGATCACAAGTGACTGAATAGTTCCGGCCTGGCCAAGTGGAATGATCATTCTTCCACCTTCTTTGAGTTGGTCGATCAATGGTTTTGGGACATCTTCAGGCGCAGCCGTTACAATTATTGCATCATAGGGGGCAAATTCTTCCCATCCAAAAAATCCATCACCTGCTTTTACTTTGATGTTTTTGTAGCCAAGCGAATCGAGTAATGCTTTTGCGTTGTTCGCCAAATCATCAAAATACTCAATTGTATATACTTCCTTAACGATCTCTGCGAGCACTGCCGCCTGATATCCCGATCCCGTTCCAATCTCGAGAACCTTCATCCCTTTTGTTGGATTAACAGCTTCGGTCATGTATGCAACTATATAGGGTTGTGAGATAGTCTGGTCGAGACCAATGGGCAAAGCCCCGTCATCGTATGCATATTGCCTGTAGCGTTCGGGAACAAAAAGGTGTCGTTTTACACTTCGCATCGACTTAAGCACAACTTCATTTTTGATGCCCCGGGCGACAAGTTGTTCCTGTACCATGGAATCGCGTCTGCCGGAATAAACATCGTTCATGTAGGAAGTATCCTTGTTTTCAATGTCAGGAATAAATGCTTCTTTGCCATTGCCATAAACTCCCAGGAAGTAGAGTGCAACGACAATTGCCGCAATTATTAATAAAAAAAAGTACTTGTTTTTGAATCTCGCCATAGAATTCTGAAAAGTGGTGAGTAAAAATAAAAAAGATTACTGAATTTGAGCTAAAAAATGAGATAAACGGTGATTTAATATTTATTTTCTCCTCAATATGTTTTATTTTTCGATTATCAATGTAAACGTTTACATTAACGATGAGGATATAATGGCTGAAGTAAAATTGCGTAACATTTCGAAGAGCTACGAGGGTGGTAACAAAGTGGTTCATTCGATTTCATTGGATATAAAAGACAAAGAATTTGTCGTTTTAGTGGGACCGTCCGGGTGTGGTAAAACCACAACTTTAAGAATGATAGCCGGACTGGAAGATATCACCGCTGGTGAACTGATGATTGACAATAAGGTTGTAAACAATCTGCCTCCCAAAGACAGGGATATCGCAATGGTTTTTCAGAATTATGCGCTATATCCTCACATGTCAGTAAAAGAGAATATGTCGTTTGGACTTAAACTAAGAAAAATGCCGACTGATGAAATAAATGAACGGGTTACAGAAGCTGCAAAAATTCTTGAACTGGAGGATTATTTAGATAGAAAACCGAAAGCCCTTTCGGGCGGTCAAAGACAAAGAGTTGCAGTAGGCAGAGCAATTGTAAGGAAACCAAAAGTTTTTCTTTTTGATGAACCCTTGAGTAATCTTGATGCCAAACTTAGAGTTCAAATGAGAGCGGAGATCTCCCGTCTCCATAAACAACTTGGAGCCACAATGATTTATGTTACTCATGATCAGGTGGAAGCAATGACGATGGGCGACAGAATTTGTGTGCTCGATAAGGGATATATCCAACAGTTTGACGAACCGATGAATCTTTATGAACGCCCGGCCAATAAATTTGTAGCAGGATTTATTGGAAGCCCTTCAATGAATTTTATCTCCGGCAGTCTGACAAAAGAATTGAACGCTTATATTTTTAGCAGTAACAACAAATCATTAAAAGTTGAGTTCAGCCGGCACGACTATGAAAAAAGACTTGGAGCCGTTGCAGGATCGGTAATTATCGGAATCAGACCGGAACATTTTAGACCACATTCATTTATTATTAAAGAAGGGGTTAATGTTGCTGAAGTGGTTTTGGATATGGTTGAATTTATGGGGAATGAAGAATATCTCCATTTTAACCTTGATGGAACAAAATGTGTAGCCAGAGTAAACACAGGAATCAGGTATAAAACAGGTGACAAGGTTCATCTTGAGTTTGATACGGCAAAAGTACATCTATTTGATGTAGTAACCGGGGAAAATTTACATTTAGATTAGATGAAGAAAAGAAGGGGAGTGATAGAGTATTCAAAAATATACTATTCACTCCCGCTTGAGATGAATTATTCGAAATAAAAGCTTAGGGGGCCATCTTTTCTGATAAGATCCTTAAAATCAGAAAATGCTATTTTAACTTCCTGTTGACCCGCTGCGTAAGGTGCAATCTCGTAAGAATTGAACAGAAAATGGAGTGCTCCATTGTCGATCATAAAGTTTTCATTAAGTTCAAATTTGCTGTCCTTAAACCAGTAACCTGCCTCAACGAGGTCCTGATCCCCCAACTCATAATCCCTACGGAATATTTTTTCAGCGATAACATTTAATTTTTCTTTACTTCCCGGAATCAACAAGTCATCCAGTGTAAGCACTTTTTCAGATTGCTCATCGAAATTAAAATAGAGAGAAACGCCATTCCCATGCGCTCCACCGGCATATTCCCACTCATTTTTTACAATAGTCACAATATTTGTAGTTGGGAAATAAGCGGAGATATCACTTGTGAATGTCCAATACATCCCAAAGTCGTCTTCCTGCTCCATTGATTTATATGTTTCGATCATGTCATTTACAGTCTGTTTTACATTGGCGCTTGAAAATGGTAACAGACTTGTTACAAGCTCATTCAGTTTCACCGCAAATTTGGTATTTCCTTTGTTTTCGTCAAATACCGGCCAGGTTATATCGATTACATATGCGGAATCTCTTTTAAAAGTTTTGCTGTTATAAATTTCATGAATCTCTTTTTGATCATGGATTACATTTTGAGCTTCAACATTAATAAAAAAGAAAAGCAGGATGAGTATTGAAAACAATTTGGTCATTGAGTATATATCCTTGTGATTATTTTGAAAATGATTTTAACAGACCATTTTTATTAATTAACGATTTGATGTTTTTGTAAGGAATTTCGATTTCGGTGGTGCCGCATGCGTAACAGGCAATTTCATACTCATTGTAGAAGAAGGTAATTCCGGTTTTTGTAAAAAGGAAATTTTCGTTTAGATGAAATTTGTTGTTATCAAACCAGAATTCACCCTCAAGGCTTTGATTTGGTTTCAGATTCTTCACTTTTCTAAAAATTTTCTCACCCTCGGAAGTTAGTTTTGGTAAAAAATTTGTAGTCATCACATCTTTAAGAGTTAACAATTTTTTTGTTTTAAGATCATAATTTGCATACCATGTCCATGAGCTTCCATGTGCTCCACCACTATAGCCGTATCCGGTGTTTGTAAATGTAACAAGATCTTGTGCAGGATTAGTATAGTGGAGTTTACTCTCCATACTCCATCCCATACCCATTCCTTCACCGCCTTCGTAGGCATCTTTATGATCTTGCACATACTTGTTAAATAACCCCTCAGCCGAACCTTCATCGTCAAACAGTATTTTTGCTACTTGTTGGTTAAGAAAATCAGCGGCTTCAGAGGATGCGCCGGTCCCTGAAAATTTGGGGTATTCAAGAGAAAATTCGAGGAATTTTTCACTTGCCTGTGTCGGGTTTGAGTAAACTTTCTCAAATTTTTCAATTTTTACAGTGATACCACTTTGACTGAAGACAGTTGAAATCATTCCCGTGAGAATGAGGATTATTAACTTAAACATGATTTTTTCCTTTGATTATATGGGAATGAAATTGTATAAAGATTTATACACCAATTTGATGAAAAGGGTTTCAATGAGTTAAAGAATAATTCTCTTTAATCTTCGAGAAGATAACCTTCAGCGAGATCGGGTGTAATATTATTAAGGAATCGGGTTGGTTTTGAAAATGTCATACCCATTTCGCGGTCAAACACTTTCATTGGATAAGTGATATACAAATTTTGTTTGGCCCGAGTTGAAGCCACATACATCAGTCTTCGCTCTTCTTCCAGTCCTTCGGCAGTTTCAATTGATCTGATTGAAGGAAAAAAGCCATCGATTGCATGCATAATCACCACAGAATGCCATTCAAGCCCCTTTGCAGAGTGGATAGTGCTCAAAGTAAGTTTTTCATCCTCTTTGTCGGGACTGTCTAAATCGGAAATCGAGTCAAGAGGTGGTTCAATTGCCATATCGGAGATAAAATCTTCCAGATGATCATACTTCTCCGTAATATTTAGTAGTGTATCAATATCTTTTGATCTTTTGTTAAAATCATCATACATATCTTTAAAGAGCGGATAATAGTAGTCAACGATAGATTGCGTTTTATCGGTAGGTGAATCGTTTTTTACATACAGTTTCCTCATCACTTCAAGCAACTTCAGGCATTTTGAAGCAAAAACCGACTCTGCCGATGATTCCACTGATTTTGTAACGCTTACTTTTCCCTCGGAAATCTCTGCCATTATCTTTCTTGCAGTTTTGGGACCAATCCCGGGATGCATCATCAAAATCCGATACCAGCTTACAAGATCAAGTGGGTTAAGCAATACCCTCATAAATGCGAGGATATCTTTTATATGAGCTGCTTCCACAAATTTGATCCCACCGATTTTAACAAATGGAATATTTGCTTTGGTGAGTTCAATCTCAAGATCAAAAGAAAAAAATGAAGAACGAAATAACACAGCTATGTCAGAAAGTTTTACTCCCTCTTCACGCAACTCCAAAACCTTTTGCACAATAAAACGACTTTGCATGTTTTCGTATTCTGATGCAATGATGTAGGGAAGTTCACCATCCGGTCTGTATGAAAAGAGTGATTTATCATATTTCCAAACCGCAGCTTCCTGCACCTTGTTTGCAAAATTTAATATCTGTGGTGTACTTCTGTAGTTTTCTTCAAGTTTTATTAATGTTGTGTCAGGAAACAGTTCAGGAAACTGCATTATGTTTTTGAAGTTTGCTCCTCTAAACGAATAAATTGATTGAAGATCATCACCAACAACCATAATATTTTTATTTGTTTGAGTAAGTGATTCCACAAGTTCTGCTTGAAGGTGATTGGTGTCCTGATATTCATCAACCATTATAAAATTGATGGAATCGAGTAATCTAACTGCCGAAGGGGTTCTCGCAAAAAAGAAATCACGCAAATAGATCAACAAATCATCAAAATCGAGAAGATTATTTTTCTTTTTATACTGGGTGTAAAGGATGTGTAATTCGTTGATTCTTTCAATATGTCGCATGAAATGGGGGAATTCTTCATCCACTATTTCATCAATGTGTCTTCCTGTATTCACACTCAGACTGAAAATTTTGAATAGCGTTTGTTTGTTGGGAAACCTGACTTTTTCGTCCACAGCAGGCAGCTCGGCACGGATAAGGTTTACAACATCCTCGGAATCGCCCTGGTCGAGAATTGTAAAGTTGGGTTCAAGTCCTGCGGGGATGGCATATCTTCTAAGAATCATATTTGCAAAAGAATGAAAAGTGCCACCTTGAATTTTTGAACATCTTTTATCAAGGAGTAATTCAGCACGGTGCATCATCTCATTTGCAGCTTTACGGGTAAATGTGAGAAGCAGGATTGAGGAGGGGTCGTAACCGATTTCTATCAATCTTGCAACCCGATAAACAAGAGTGCGGGTTTTCCCGGAACCCGCACCTGCGATAATAAGATAACTTCCTTCTTCAGCTCTGGCAGCTTCATATTGAGCCGGGTTGAGTGAGTTTACATAATCGATGGCGAATTTGGATTCGTCATAGGTCTTTATGTATCCCTTGGGAGGTGTAAGGTCCCTTAACTTTATGGTTTTTAGGCTCTTTTCCAATTCGCTCCGCGTCTCTTTAATATTTCTGCCATAACTATTGCGTTTTTAACCGATTCTGGATTCCTGAGCATAATGGCAAAATTTTTGCTTTTTGTGCTACTGGTAATATCGAGATTTGCTTCGTGTGAATTGCGTAAGGCATCCTCCTTGTTAGCTGCCGTTTGCCTGTTCAACTCTTCAGTAGAGAGAGGTTCGAATGTGTAGTCATCCAGCTTTTTACTCTGAAAAGTGGATTGCCTGCGAGGCATCTCTCTAATAAGCGGTTCTTTTTTTGTTGCCTGCTTATAGGTCGAAACTTCCTGCTTCTCTTTCACAGGTTTTCTTTCGGGTTGTCTCCCGGGCACCTGAGCCTCGGAAGTATAACCATCATCGGGAGTTTTGGGAATTCCCATCTTGCCAAAAAGTGCCTCCAACTCGGAAAAAGCATCACTCGACCCTACACTCTCGGTTTTCTTTTGAGTGCTGGTATATGTGGTGTACTCCTTTGGTTGCGGTTTGGGCTGAGTACTCCTCTGCTGCTGCCGCGGCGGGGGAGGCATTTCTTTATTCTTTTTCTTCAATCCACTAAAAATGGAATAAAGAATAAAAAGAGCAAAAACCAGTATTTGAACAAAATCTTCCACGACTAATTACCGGGTTTTGATTTCGAATCGTCAGGTCGGGCGATCGACTCACGCATTTGAGTATCTGCCTGAACATTTTTTAAATTGTAATAATCCATGATACCAAGATTGCCTGAACGGAAAGCTTCAGCTATTGCTCTCGGAACTTCTGCTTCCGCTTCGATAACTTTTGCTTTTTGTCTGGCAACTTCGGCGTTCATCTCCTGCTCGAGTGCCACTGCTGCAGCTCTTCTTTCTTCTGCTCTTGCACGGGCTATCTGGAGATCTGCCTGAGCCTGATCAGCCTGGAGGCTCGCACCAATGTTTGCACCTACATCCACATCAGCAATATCAATTGAAAGAATCTCAAACGCTGTGCCACTGTCAAGTCCTTTGCTTAACACAACTTTTGATATCGAATCGGGATTTTCAAGCACATGTTTGTGGCTTTCTGAAGAACCGATTGTGGAGACAATACCTTCACCAACCCTTGCTAAAATTGTCGCTTCACCGGCACCACCCACAAGTCGTTCAATGTTGGTTCTTACAGTGATTCTTGCAACTGCTTTTAGCTGGATACCATCTTTTGCCATAGCGGCAACAAGTGGTGTCTCAATTACTTTTGGGTTTACTGACATTTTCACAGCTTCAAGTACATCACGACCCGCCAGATCGATTGCGGTTGCTCTCTCAAAAGTCAGGTTTAATTGAGCTTTGTCAGCAGAGATAAGTGCATTAACCACTTTGTCAACATTTCCACCTGCGAGCATATGAGCTTCAAGTTTTGGGATTTCCACTTCGATACCTGCTTTTGTCGCAGTAATTTTTGCTCTCACTATTACATGAGGATTTATTTTTCTTAAGCGCATTCCTACAAGATCTTTAAATATTCTGACTTTTACGCCCGAAGACAATGCAGTTATCCAGAGACCTACCGGCACAAAATAGAGGAAAAACATTAAAAAGATTAATGCTCCCACGATAAAGAATATGGTTAGACCGGTAAATATTTCTTTTTCCATTATTACACTCCACTAAGATTTGATAAAAACTTCATTCAAGATAATAAAATTCAGTGAATTTACTGATTAAAATCGTTATTCCTCTTGAACAAAATTCATTTTTATTTTGTTTAATAATTAACGGGTAAATAATGTTTCACTTTTGGGGCGGTTTGAGGTCAGTTTCTTTAGACGGAAATTTGCTTGAATTGCACAAAAACGGAATATTATCTATATTCTATCACTGAATTAATAAAAAACTTAGGAACTGAAAATGGATGGAAGTTTTTCGGACAGGCTGCAGGATGTAATCAGGCTTAGCAGAGAAGAAGCCGTACGACTTGGACACGATTATATAGGTACCGAACACCTCTTGCTTGGTATCATTCGTGAGGGTCAGGGAGTGGCTGTTCGGATATTGAAGAATCTTGATTGTGATCTTATTGAACTTAAAAAGGTTATCGAAGATTCGTTACGCTCAAGCGGTGGAACCCTGACAATAGGGAATTTACCACTCACCAAACAGGCAGAAAAGATTTTAAAAATAACTCAAATTGAAGCAAAAATTTATAAGGCTGATGTTATCGGCACAGAACATCTGCTTCTTTCTCTTCTCAGAGATGAGGATACTCTCGCTACCCAAATGTTAATGCAATTTGGATTAACTTATGAATCTGCAAAAAATGAACTAAACAGTCTTCTTTCAAGCAGGGAAAATCCTGAAAAAGGGACGCCCGGCGCTGTGCCACCACCTCAAGGGAAAAAAACTGAAAAAACGAAAACTCCGGTTCTCGATAATTTTGGCAGAGACCTTACAAAACTTGCGATAGATGACAAGCTTGATCCTGTAATTGGGAGAGAGACTGAAATTGAACGCGTGGCACAAATTCTTAGTCGTAGAAAAAAGAACAATCCCGTTTTAATTGGCGAACCCGGCGTTGGCAAAACTGCCATTGCCGAAGGTCTGGCAATTCGGATTATTCAGAAAAAAGTGCCCAGAATATTGCAGGATAAAAGAGTTGTTACTCTCGATCTTGCAGGACTTGTTGCAGGCACAAAATATCGTGGACAGTTTGAAGAGAGAATGAAAGCTCTTTTAACCGAACTTGAAAAAGCCAAAGAAGTAATCATCTTTATCGATGAACTCCACACCATTGTTGGTGCCGGCGGTGCTTCCGGATCACTTGATGCTTCAAATATGTTTAAACCTGCATTGGCAAGAGGTGACTTTCAGTGTATCGGTGCAACAACACTTGATGAATATCGAAAATACATCGAAACTGATGGAGCTCTCGACAGAAGATTCCAAAAAGTAATGGTTGAACCACCAAGTTACGAAGATACCATTCAGATACTCGAAAACATCAAAATTAAATATGAAGAGCATCATCATGTAAGTTATTCAAGTGCTGCCATTGAATCCGCTGTGAAAATGAGTCTGCGCTACATAACAGACAGACATTTACCCGACAAGGCAATTGATGTTATTGATGAAGCCGGCAGCCGTGTTCACATGAGAAATTATGAAGTGCCCGCTGAAATCCTTCACATGGAAGACGAAGTTGAGAATGTCAGAAAAGAAAAAGCAAATGTAGTAAAACGCCAGGATTATGAAGAAGCTGCAAGGCTTCGCGATACCGAGAGAAAACTGCTTGCTGAACTTGAGACCGCCAAAGAAGAATGGGAGCTGAAGTCAAAAGAGAATGTTTTTGATGTTACCGAAGAGGATATTGCCACTGTTGTTGCCATGATGACCGGTATTCCTGTAACCAGAGTTGCACAGACTGAGTCGGATAAACTCCTTAAAATGGAAGAATCTCTCACCAAAAGCATCATTGGTCAGGATGAACCGATCAAAAAACTTACAAAAGCGATTCGCAGAGCGAGAGCAGGGCTAAAAAATCCAAACCGGCCAATCGGAAGTTTCATCTTCCTCGGTCCTACCGGAGTTGGAAAAACCGAACTCTGTAAAGTGCTTGCTCGATATCTCTTTGACTCTGAAGATGCACTGATAAAAATCGACATGAGCGAATACATGGAAAAATTCGCTGTATCGAGACTTGTTGGAGCGCCTCCGGGATATGTTGGATATGAAGAGGGTGGTCAACTTACCGAAAAAGTGAGAAGAAAACCTTATTCAGTTGTTCTTTTTGATGAAATCGAAAAGGCTCATCCTGATATCTTCTCTTTGTTGCTTCAGGTGCTTGATGAGGGTCGTCTCACTGACAGTCTTGGAAGAAAAGTTGATTTCAAAAACACTATTATCATAATGACTTCAAATATTGGGCTCAGAGATATCAAACCTCTTGGTTCTTTTGGATTTAATGCTGATGGAGTTGCAGATCAATATAACAACATGAAAAGTGTGATTGATGATGCGGTGAAAAAACTTTTTAGTCCCGAATTCCTTAACCGTCTTGATGATCAGATTGTCTTCAGGAATCTTACCAAAGAGGATATCTTAAAGATTATTGATGTTGAGATTAAAGACCTGCTTAAGAATATACACGACAATAAGCTTGAACTGGTAATTGAGGATTCAGCAAGAAATTTCCTCGCTGACAAGGGTTATGATCCAAAATTTGGAGCAAGACCGTTAAAAAGGGCAATTCAAAATTACATAGAAGATCCTCTCTCGGAAGAGATTCTGAGGGGCTCATTTAAGGACGGCACAACAATAGTTGCCCGCCATGTGGATGATAATGATTTCCTTGTATTTATGGATGAAAGTTCTTTGGCGGTGGGTTCAGACCTTAGCGTATAACTGTTTATAACGGGGAAAAGAGGGAAAATTCAATTGTTAATCCCTCTTTTTCCCCGTGGTTATCAAAAAATTATTGATGGAGTAAAATATGTTAAAGTTAACAGATGATCTTATTTCAAACGAACTTGCAGGTTTAAGTGGATGGGCAAGAGAAGGTGAAGCGATCAAAAAAGATTACCAGTTTAACAACTTCAACGAAGTTGTTCAGGCAGTTAACCGAATAGCTGCAGTTGCTGAAGATCAGCACCACCACCCCGATATCTTGATGCATGGTTGGAACAAACTTTCCATAATTTCTTCGACTCATGATGCAAATGGTATCACCGGGAGAGATTTTAAATTGGCTGCTGCTATTGAAAAAATTGTAAATCCATAGTTTAACCCCTTTTTTACATCAATAATAACTGAAAAATTCAGTAATTTTAGGCATTATTAATAATTTGGTGCCTAATGAAAAAGTTATTGTTCTTTTTGTTCCTTCCTGTATTAATGTTCGCACAGAGCGAATTCAACAAATACTTCCTCGACAAGACCCTCAGGTTTGACTATATTCATGCCGGTTCAAAAACAGAAGATTTTTACTATTTTAATTCTCTGATAGAAGAACCGTTCTGGGGTGGTCCCGTTAAAAACCTGATAGACCCGTTCAACTTTGGTAAATATAAAGCTGAAGTATTTGACAAGGAATCAGGAAAACTGATTTACTCTAAACATTATTCAACCCTTTTTTCAGAGTGGCAAACCACCAACGAAGCTTTGCTCTACAGCAAATCGTTTGAGGAAAGTGTAACGATGCCTTTTCCAAAAAAAACTGTCACGCTTACAATCTCCTCCAGACAAAAAGATCAATCGTTTGTTAAAAAATTCACCGTGGATATCAATCCTGAAGACTATTTTATCAAAAAGGACAGGGATAAAGTTTATCCCAACTTTAAAGTTGTGAATGGTGGTGATCCATCGGAAAAGGTTGATATTGTGCTTATCCCAGAAGGTTACACAGAAAAGGAGATGGATCAGTTTAAAAAAGACTGCAACCGTTTTGCACAATATCTTTTTAATTCTTCACCTTACAAAGAGAATAAATCTTCTTTTAACATTTGGGGAATCGAAGCTCCATCCCGGCATTCGGGAACAGACATCCCCGCTGAGAAAATTTATGTAAATACTCAAGCCGGTACATCATTTTATACTTTTAATGAGGAAAGATATTTAATGACCGAGGAGTACAAAGCCGTTCGTGACCTGGCTGCAAATGCTCCTTACGATCAGATTTATATTCTCGTTAACCATGATAAATATGGTGGTGGTGCCATCTATAATTATTATGCTACCTGCGTGAACTTTAATATCCACTCAGAGTATGTATTTGTTCACGAATTTGGTCACGCTTTTGCATTTCTTGCGGACGAATATTACACGAGTTCCACTGCATATAACGATTTTTACCCTAAACAGTATGAACCGCTTGAACCAAACATCACAACTCTTGTCGATTTTGAATCAAAATGGAAAGACCTCATAAAAGAGGATACCCCGATACCCACCCCTGCGACAAAAGAATTTGAGAAAAGACTTGGTGTTTTTGAGGGTGGCGGGTATGTTGAAAAAGGTGTTTACCGTCCAAAACAGGATTGCTCAATGAAGTCAATTTCTGTTGATGATTATTGCACCGTCTGCAAAAGAGCAATTCAAAGAATGATCGATTATTACACAGGCAAATAAAAATGTTTTATTCCGTTAATCCACATAATGAAGAAGTTGTGGGTGAATACCCGATAATGGGTCACGATCGACTCACCACTGTTGTGAATGAAGTATATGATTCCTGGAATCTTTACAAATCCACTTCATTTGATCAGAGAAAAGTATGGCTAAAAAATGTAGCTTCAGTTTTGCGGGAGCGGAAGAAGGAATTTGCCCATCTAATGACCCTGGAGATGGGGAAACCCCTTCTTCAGGGAATCGCTGAAGCCGAAAAATCTGCATGGGTTTGTGAATATTACGCAGATAATGCCGAAAGTTTTCTTCAGGATCAGATCATCGAAACCGACGCCTCAAAAAGTTATATAACTTATCAGCCACTGGGTGTAATTCTTGCAATTATGCCCTGGAATTTCCCTTTTTGGCAGGTTTTCCGCTTTGCAGCACCTTCTCTTATGGCGGGGAACGGTTGCCTCTTAAAACACTCTCCAAGTGTGACAGGTTGCGCCCTGATTATAGAAAAAATATTCTCAGATGCAGGATTTCCCGACAATATTTTTAAAGCAATCATCACAGATGTTGAAAATGTTGAAGCTGTTATCAGAAACAAAAAAGTTGCTGCGGTTACAGTTACGGGAAGCACAAGAGCCGGAAAAGCAGTGGCATCAATCGCCGGAAGTGAAATCAAAAAATGTGTGCTTGAACTTGGAGGCTCCGATCCCTACATCATCATGGATGATGCAGATATAGAAGCGGCAGCAAAGTCTTGTGTCATTGGAAGGATGTTAAACAGTGGACAAAGTTGTATCGCTGCCAAAAGATTTTTAGTGTTCGAGTCGGTTTATGATAAATTCAAAGAAGCTTTTATTACTGAACTCCAAACCAAAAAAACGGGTGATCCGTTGGATGAATCCAATTATATCGGACCACTTGCACGAAAAGATTTACGGGGTACTCTTCATGCTCAAGTTCAAAAAACAATACAAATGGGTGGAAAATTAACGATGGGAGGATACATCCCGAATGGTCCCGGATTTTATTACCCACCTACCATCCTCGAAGAGATTCCTGATGGTTCTCCTGCATGGTGTGAAGAGTTGTTTGGTCCTGTAGCGTCCTTCATAAAAGTAAAAAACATAGAAGAAGCTATTGAAATCGCAAATTGCACAGATTATGGGTTGGGTGCAGCGATTTTCACCTCCGATTTAACAAAAGGGGAGAGTATCGTCAAAAATCAGCTTAATGCCGGCTCAGGATTTGTAAATTCCTTCGTAAAAAGCGACCCAAGACTTCCCTTCGGTGGCATTAAACATTCCGGCTTCGGCAGAGAACTATCACCCCTCGGCATCAAAGAATTTGTAAATGTAAAGACAGTTTACATCGCGTGAAAAAGGGATAGTTCCACGGATTCCACGGATTTAACACAGATTCCACGGATGGAGGGGACACAGATTAAACGGAGTTCCGCAGAGGGGAAATAGTTACGCGGATATCACGGATTTTCACAGATTCCACGGATTTTTAACCGTAAGGGAGATTTTCACATATAGATAGAGCAAAACCAATAGCCTTCGAATTCATTCGGAAGTCGTTTAATCGTCTCGATTGCCGTCAGATAGGTTTTATAATTGTTACTCATCGTGAACATCTTTTTCCATCGTGAATATCTCCCAACGGGATGCCTTCGGCAGTGTTCAAAGAAGTTGTGGATTTTCTATCACCCCCCCTCAACCCAATCTTAAAACTTGTACACAACCACCTAAATTCTTACTTTTAAAGTTAATATTTTTAAAATAATGCAGTTGAAAACATTTCGGAGATCAAATGGCGAAGTTTAGTGGTGTTGATTATTTTAACATGGATTTGTTGCTTTCAGAAGAAGAGAAGATGGTCAGGGATATGGTGCGTGAATTTGTGGATGACAATGTGATTCCGGTGATTGAAAAACATTATCGTGAAGGCACTTTCCCGATGGATTTGGTTTCCAAAATGGGGGAAGTAGGACTTTTTGGAGCAAATCTTCCTTCAAAATATGGCGGATCCGACATGAACAATGTCGCTTATGGACTTGTTATGCAGGAGCTCGAAAGAGGCGACAGCGGAGTAAGAAGTTTTGTTTCCGTTCAAAGCGCATTGGTAATGTATCCAATCTACACTTTTGGAAGTGAAGAACAAAGATTAAAATGGCTTCCAAAACTTGCAACTGGTGAAGCCATTGGATGTTTTGGACTAACTGAACCCGATTTTGGTTCAAACCCGGGCGGAATGGTCACCAAAGCAGAAAAAACTGAAGGTGGTTACATCCTCAACGGAGCCAAAATGTGGATCACCAATGGAACCCTCGCTGATGTTGCAGTGGTTTGGGCAAAACTTGATGGCGAAGTTGCCGGTTTTCTTGTTGAAAAAGGAATGAAAGGTTTTACTGCTCCCGAAATGAAAGGGAAACACTCCCTCCGCGCATCAGTTACTTCAGAACTTGTATTCGACTCCGTTTTTATCCCCGAAGAAAATCGTTTGCCTTCCGGCAACGGATTAAAAGCACCTCTTATGTGCCTAAATCAGGCTCGTTACGGCATTGCCTGGGGAGTGGTTGGCTCTATGATGGCTTCTTACGATTCATCACTCAGCTATTCAAAATCGAGAGTTCAATTCTCGAAACCAATCGCCGGTTATCAGATGACACAGGAGAAACTTGTTTTTATGCTCACTGAGATAACAAAAGCGCAACTCCTTAATCTCCAGCTTGGCCGACTTAAGGATTCTGGTGATCTTAAATTCCAACATGTATCTCTTGCCAAAAGAAATAATTGTGAAATGGCGCTTACCATTGCAAGGGTAGCAAGGGAAATTCATGGTGCCAACGGTATTCTTGATGAATATCCAATTATGCGGCATGCCAATAATCTTGAATCGGTAAAAACTTACGAAGGAACCCATGAGATGCATACGCTGATTCTTGGTTCAGATATTACCGGTATTCCGGCTTTTGATTAATTTAGAGACACAAAAATGAATAACGAAAAGTTTGCCTACGATGCGATCACTTTCGACGATGTTTTAATTCTTCCTGCAAAATCCTCGGTTTTGCCAAAGGAAGTGGATGTTTCATCTCAGTTGACAAAAGGAATTAGACTAAACATTCCTTTTTTATCTGCTGCGATGGATACTGTTACCGAAAGTAAACTTGCGGTGGCAATTGCACGCGAGGGGGGTATCGGAATACTCCACAAAAACATGTCGATTGAACAGCAGGCCGAAGAAGCGGACAGAGTGAAAAGATCGGAAAGTGGAATGATCCAAAATCCCGTGACACTCACCGCTGACAAAAAAGCCGGTGACGCATTTGAAATGATGAGGAAATATTCAATCTCGGGAATTCCCATCGTTGACTCCTCAGGCAAATTAATTGGAATTTTGACAAACCGTGACTTACGATTTGTTAAAGATCAAAATCTCCTGATCAAAGATCTGATGACTTCCAATAATCTGGTTACTGCCGAGGTTGGCACAACACTTGAACATGCTGAAGAACTGCTCCATCAACATCGTATCGAAAAACTTCCCGTAGTTGATAACGAAGGTGTTTTAAGAGGTCTGATAACCTTTAAGGATATCCAAAAAAAGAAGAGATATCCAAACGCCTGTAAAGATGGAATGGGAAGATTAAGAGTTGGTGCTGCAGTTGGAGTTAGTGCAGACACTTTTGAGAGAATCGACAGACTTGTAAATGTTGGAGTTGATGTCATCGTTATTGACACTGCTCATGGACATTCGATGGGTGTTGTAGAAACAATTAAAAAAGTTCGAGCAAAATATCCATCAATTCAGCTAATTGCAGGTAACATAGCCACTTACGAGGCTGCGTTAGAGTTGTATAATGCAGGAGTTGATGCAGTTAAGGTGGGAATTGGTCCCGGCTCAATCTGCACAACCAGAGTTATAGCCGGAATTGGTGTGCCACAAGTGAGTGCAATAATGGAAGTTTTCCGGGCTCTTAAGGACAAAGGAATTCCGATAATCGCCGATGGTGGAATCAAGTATTCAGGTGATGTTGCAAAAGCAATTGCAGCGGGAGCAGACACGGTTATGATTGGTGGTCTGTTTGCCGGAACGGATGAAAGTCCGGGGGAAAAAGTGCTTTATGACGGAAGAAGTTTTAAAGTCTATCGTGGAATGGGCTCACTTGATGCAATGAAAAAGGGGAGTGGCGACCGCTATTTCCAGGATTCAGAAACAGAAATAAGCAAACTTGTGCCCGAAGGGGTTGAAGGAATGGTTCCATACAAAGGTCCATTATCTGATACGGTATTTCAACTTACCGGTGGGCTGCGAGCTTCAATGGGATATGCGGGTGCTGCAACCATTGAAGATCTCAAAATTAAATCAAAATTTGTGAAGATTTCCTCTGCATCTTTAAAGGAAAATCACCCACACGATATTATCGTGACCAAAGAAGCTCCAAACTACCAAAAGATATGATACATAGATTTCTTGATCGTCGATTTTCTTTCCTGTTTGAGTACAAACGGGATCAACATCTGGATTGTATTATTCTCAATAATCCAACAAATGTCCGTTATTTTTCCGACTTCAACTCGAGTAACGCTTATCTGTTGGTCTTTGGTGATGACATTATAATTATTACTGATCCACGCTATGGACTTGAGCTCAAGGATGTTGATGGAAGAATCATTAGAAAAGTTGTAAACAATCCCCTCGATGTAATCAAAAGCTTCTTTTCTGCGAGAACTTTTAATGTAGGTGGTGACTCTACTTTTCTCTCTTCATCCCTCTCAATGAATCTCAAAAAAGGTAAAATCACTCAGAAGGATATTTCAGAGGCGTTAGATGAATTTGTTTCTGTGGCTGACGAAGAAACATTGTCACGGTTCGATTATGCAAACTCCGTTACTAAAAACATCGAAAAGAAACTGCTCGACCTGATGATTCCACAAATGCGGGAATTTGAATTAAGGGCAACTATCAGCTATTATATCCATTTGGCAGGATGTGAAGAGGCTTTTACACCTATAGTCTCCTTTGGTGAAAACAGTGCCAAAATTCATACTGAACCCTCTTCAAAACAACTCGAGAGGGAAATGCCCGTTTTGATCGATTTTGGAGTAAAGTATAAAGGTGTTTCCACTGACATCACCCGTTCCTTTTGGTACGGTAAAAAACCAACTGATGAATATCAGAAGGTGCTCAAAACAGTTAAAAAATCGATAAAACTTGCTGAAGCACATTGTAAAGCGGGAAAGGACACCTCCAAAGTTTATTTGGTCACAAAAAAATATCTGGTTGAGAAACACGATAATGCCGAAGAATGTCTTCCACATTCTCTTGGTCACGGTCTGGGATATCAGGTACATCAACACCCCCGTATTTCCTCGACAAAAGGGACAAAGTTTAAATCCAATCAAATTATTACTCTGGAACCGGGTATTTATATCCCCGGTAAATTTGGTATCAGAATTGAAAACGACTATCTGATTACAGAAGATGGTCCTAAGGTATTAACGAAATAAATTCATGTATAAAGTTTTAATATTCTCATATTATTTTCCTCCTAAAGGGCTTAGCGGGGTTCAAAGAACCACAAAATTTGTAAAATACCTGCCGGAATTTAACTGGAGTCCAACAGTTATCACTACCGGTGATATTGCGTACTTCGCACACGATTATTCACTGCTTGAAGACCTCAAAAATGAAAATATCAGAGTTGTCCGGGTTAACGGTAAAGAAATTAATTCGATCCTGAAGAAAAAAGGGACGATGAAGATGCCCCGGGAAATCTTTCGTAAGATTTATTCTTACATAAACTCCTGGTTTTACATTCCCGACAATAAAAAATCATGGGCAAACCATGCCTATAAAGAAGCTAAAAAGCTTTGTTTAGAGGAGAAATTTGATGTTATTTTTGTTTCGGGTCCCCCTTTTTCATCGGTTGAGGCAGCTCGCAAAATAAGCGAAGAATTTAAAATTCCACTTTTTGTTGATTACCGTGATCTTTGGTATGGCAACCAGTTTGCCCGTTACCCTACGCCCTATCACAGAATCAAAACCAAAAGGGGAGAGGATGCCACTCTCCGCAAAGTGGATAAAGTAGTGGTCACAAACCGCCGATTAAAGGAAAGAATGATGAAAAATTATCCTTTCCTTACACATCAAAAAATGTTGATTCTTCCACATGGATTTGATTCAGAAGATTTAACCCTCGCAAAAGCGGGAGTGACAAAACTCTCAAAAAAGATGGTTATTACTTACTCCGGTCTGTTTTATGAGTATATCACGCCTAAATACTTTTTAAAGGCATTTAAACAGATTGTAAAACAACATCCTGAAATTGCTGCGAATATTGAACTTCATTTTATTGGATTCCTTCGTATTGAAAACAGGAAACTGATTCGCCGTTATAATTTGCAGAACTATGTGGTTGAGCACAACTATATGGAGCATATCGAAGCTCTCAAAAAGGTGCTTGCCAGCGACCTGTTATGGTTTATGGTTGGCAATGGCAGAAATGCCGATACCATTTCAAGCAGTAAAATGTATGAATATTTTGGCACAAAAAAGCCAATTCTTGCCTGTCTGCCTGATGGTGCCCTCAAAACACATTTATATGATTATGAAGCTTCCTACATCTCCGACCCTTACGATGTAAAAATGATCAGAGACAATATCATAAAAGCCTATAACGACTTTGCATCAGGAAAACAACCTAAACCAAAAGACGAGTTTGTGGCAAACTTTGATCGTAGAACTCTCACAGCCCAATTGGCGACAGAATTTCAATTCTTTTTGAAGGTGCACTGATGAAAGTTGCGATTATTGGAAGTGGTGGCAGAGAACATGCACTTGGTTATTCATTCTCAAAATCTCCGGACTGCTCGGGTCTATGTTTCCTGCCGGGGAACGGGGGAACCCATCAACTTGGTCAAAATATTGAAATAAATCTCACAGACCATAACCTTGTTTACACAACTCTTATTAATGAAAAAATTGATTTTGTAGTCATCGGACCCGAAATTCCTATCGTTGACGGACTGGGAGATTTCCTCCGAGAAAAAGGATTTATCGTTTTTGCCCCCACAGCAGAAGCCGCAAGAATTGAATCTGAAAAATCATATTCTAAACAGATTATGAAAAAGTATGGTATTCCCACTGCAGACTACAGGGAATTAAAGGACACTGAGTTTGAATCAGCCCTTGATTATATCAGGGAAGGTAGTTTTCCTGTTGTTTTAAAAGCTGATGGACTTGCAGCAGGAAAAGGTGTGGTGATTGCCACCAATTTTTCCGAAGCTGAGAGTGCACTCAGGGATATGATGCTTAACAAAGTATTTGGCGATGCCGGTTTAACTGTTGTTATTGAAGAATTTATGTCTGGTGAAGAAGCCTCAATTTTTGCCATAACCGATGGTACAGATTATTTATGTCTTCCCGCTGCTCAGGATCATAAACGAATTGGAGATGGTGATACAGGTCCAAACACAGGTGGTATGGGTGCCTATTGTCCTGCGCCTGTTGTCACCCCTGAAATTACACAAAGAGTTAACACTGAGATAATTGAACCTTTTCTTGGAGGACTAAGACAAGAATCCAATCCTTTTGCAGGATGTTTATATGTTGGAATCATGATCACGAACTCAGGTCCCAAAGTTGTGGAATTTAACTGTCGTTTTGGAGATCCCGAAACCCAGGCAGTACTCCCTGTTCTTGAAGGTGATTTGCTTGGATTACTTTATTCTGTCGCAAAAGGGAAACTTGACCCCACAAAAGTGTGGCACAATGGTTCTGTTGCCGTAAGTGTGGTTGCAGCTTCGGGTGGATATCCCGGAACATTTACAAAAGGATTTGAAATCTCCGGACTAAATTCGGTTGAAGGGGATAACATCGTTTTTCATGCCGGAACAAAAGTTTCTGACAACAAAACCCTTACCACCGGGGGAAGAGTACTCGCCATCACTTCAGTTGATAAATCAGGAAACCTTTCCGCCGCTATCTCTTCCGCTTATGACTCGCTAAAAAAGATTTCTTTCACCGACATCTACTACCGCAATGATATCGGGCACAGGGCTATTAAACATTCATAATCTTCTCTCTTCTGTAATTAAAATCACCTTATATTGTAATTCTCAAAATTCTTCTTAATAAATTTGCCTTTTGTTGTTTAGATTGGTAGTTTAATATCTCAAATAATTATTTTTTCGGTATTAAATAACTTTCTCCGATGGAATAATTATCTATTTGAATAAAAACTAAAATCTGAATATTGGAGGCATAAATATGTCTGAAGCTGGATTCAATGCGTTTGCAATGGCTCAAGCGCAATTTGATAAGGTTGCAGAACTTCTCGAACTGGATGAAGCAACTCGCGATCTTTTAAGGAACCCATTACGCGAATACCATTTTAGTATTCCCGTTAAAATGGATGACGGAACCAACAAAGTGTTTAAAGGTTTCAGGTGTCAACACAATGACTCAAGAGGACCTGCAAAAGGTGGTATCCGTTTTCACCCACAGGAAACAGTTGACACAGTTCGTGCATTGTCAATGTGGATGACCTGGAAGTGCGCAGTGGTTGATATACCACTCGGCGGCGGTAAAGGTGGAGTTATCTGTAACCCACACAACCTCAGCATGAGAGAACAAGAATCGATCTGCCGCGGTTGGGTTCGTCAAATAGCAAGAAATATCGGACCCATTCAGGATGTACCTGCACCCGATGTTATGACCAATCCACAACACATGTTATGGATGCTTGATGAATATGAAGCGATTCATGGTGCAAAATACCCCGGTTTTATCACCGGAAAACCCGTCGGGATGGGTGGATCACTTGGAAGAACTGAAGCTACAGGATATGGTGTAATCTTTACGCTTCGTGAAGCATTAAAACTTAAAGGTATCGATCCTAAAGACACTCTCGCAAGTGTTCAGGGATTTGGTAATGTATCTCAATATGCAATAAAACTTTATACTCAACTTGGTGGCAAAGTAATTTGTGTTTCCAGTTGGGATGAAGAAGATCAGGCTTCTTATAGCTTTAAAAGAACTACGGGAATAGATCTACAAGAGCTTTTGAGCATTACTAATAAATTTGGCGGCATCAATAAAGACAAAGCCAAATCATTAGGTTATGAAGTACTCCCTGGTGATGAGTGGATTAAACAGGATGTGGATATCTTGATTCCTGCTGCTCTCGAAAACCAGATCAGAGAGGACAATGTTGTGAATATCAGCAAAAGAGTAAAATTTGTTGCTGAAGGTGCCAACGGACCAACCACTCCACAGGCAGACAAATACTTTGAACAGAATGGTATTTTTGTTATTCCTGATTTTCTGGCGAATGCAGGTGGTGTTACTTGCAGTTACTTCGAGCAGGTTCAGGGAAACATGAACTATTTCTGGGAAAAAGAAGAAGTTCTTAGTAAACTCGATTCAAAAATGACTTCTGCTTTCCATGCAGTATATGAAACTTCTGCAAAGAAGAAAATATATATGAGAGATGCAGCATACGTTATTGCGATCAGCAGAGTTGCTCAAGCCTGCCACGATAGAGGCTGGTGTTAGCAGAATTTCTGTAATCAGAAAATTAAGGCTGTCTTATGTTAGTGATAATTAAGACAGCCTTTTTATTTTTAAAGGATAAATAAATCAAATTAAGGATTTTGATGCAGCCAAGCGACCACAACTACCGAATTACCAGCGCACTCGAAGAACGACAAAAAGAGATTGCTTTCCTTCACGATTTTGAAGACTTGCTCCATGATCAAACTCTGTTAAAAGAGGATATCTTCCTTATTGTAATAAAAAGAATGCAAAAAGCATGGCAATTTCCCGAACTTTGTGAAGTAAGGCTCCGCTACAGAGATAAAACTTACGAAACAGGTGGATATATTGAAGATATGCCGCATCTTAGTGTTGATTTGATAGCTGGTGAAAAAATTGTGGGAGATATACAAGTAACTTACACAGCAAATGTTGTAAAAGGAGAAGTGGGCCCCTTCCTCAAACAGGAAAAAAGGTTGCTCGACACAATTGCTTTCAGACTTGGAGATTTTATTTTCAACCACAGGCTTAAGAAGAAACTTGAAAAAAAGAAGGTTGAAGAAGCGGTAAAGGAAAAAACAGAGTGGCGAATTGTTGTGGATATGATCAGAAAGACTGATCCTGCTCTGTTTATGAGGCTCCTCAGGAAAATGTTGCATCAACTCAACTGGAAGGGGATTGAGGAGGCAGAGGTATTACTGAAAGAGATGAGCATTGATCTTAAGGGTGATGAAGAGAGAGAAACTGAAGATGAAAACAGACCTCTTCAAAAAAGGATCATCAATGACTACGACAATTATATCAATGCAATTTTAAAACTTACAAGTGAAAATTTTACTGAAGAAGAAATTCTCTGGAGAATACAAAAGTGGATTCAGAATGATAACACAAGTTCTCTAATTAAGGTTTTGGAGTCACAGGGTTCATCCCTGGCAGACATCTCCGATGCTATTAGAAGATTTTATCATCTTGCTCCTGAGAAAATTGAACTCTCACCGGCAACCGTTAAGGGACTAAGGGTTTCACTCTTAAGAAGATTCCTCACTGACGATCTCGATTTTATCCAAATTGCCAAAGATTATGTAAAGCTTACCGATTTCCACAAACTAATCGATAAGATGATTTTTATGCCGGGAAGTCATGGTAAACTCGGCGGCAAAAGTTCAGGTGTTTTTCTCGCACATAATATTCTCAACTCAAGTGTCAGTAACGCCGAATTACCTTTTGAAGTGAAGGTTCCCAAAACATGGTACCTTACATCCGACTGCATAATGCAATTTATTCAATACAATAATCTTGAAGAAGTTTACGAGCATAAATATAGAGATATTGAGGAAATCAGAGTTGAATACCCACAGGTGCTCCAACTTTTTAAGGACAGCCAGTTTCCCCCCGATGTTCTTCGCGGTCTTTCGGTGGCACTTGATGATTTTGGTGACAGACCAATAATTGTAAGAAGTTCTTCTCTCCTTGAAGATCAGGTCGGATCGGCTTTTTCAGGGAAATATAAAAGCCTTTTCCTTGCAAATCAGGGGAGCAAACCGGAGCGTTTGAGTGCATTGATGGATGCTATTGCTGAGGTGTATGCTTCAACATTTGGCCCCGATCCAATTGAATACAGAACTGAACGGGGCCTCATCGATTTCCATGAGGAAATGGGAATTATGATAATGGAGGTGGTTGGAACAAGGGTTGGAGATTATTTTTTCCCTTCATTCGCCGGAGTTGCGTTTAGTAACAACGAATTCAGATGGTCACCAAGAATTAATCGGGAGGATGGACTTGTTAGAATCGTCCCGGGACTTGGAACCCGTGCAGTTGACAGGGTTAGTGATGACTATCCTGTTCTTATCGCTCCGGGTCAACCAAATCTGAGAGTTAATGTTACTTATGAGGAGTCAGTAAGGTATTCACCAAAAAAAATTGATCTGATAAACCTTAAGACCAATCAATTCCAAACCATCGAGATTGATCATCTTATTAAGGAAGTCGGAATTGACTATCCACAAATAAATAATATCGTTTCGGTTGTATCGAATGGAATGTTGAGACCACCAAATCCTCTTCAGGTTGATTATCAGGATGACGAATTTGTTGTAACTTTTAACGGTTTGTTAAGCAAAACTCAATTTATTCAGAAAATGCACTCGATTCTTCAGATTCTCGAGGCGAAGTTTGGGGTACCTGTGGATGTCGAATTTGCGAGTGACGGGAAAGATTTTTATCTCTTACAGTGTCGTCCTCAAAGCTACTCCGGGCAGAACACCGCTGATGTTATTCCTAAAAATGTTCCACCGGAGAGCATCCTCTTTTCAGCATCAAAACATATTTCAAACGGAAAGGTTCCACCTGTAAGGTTTGTTGTTTATGTTGACCCGGAAGGTTACGATAATCTTAAGACCAAGGAGGAGATGCTTGAAGTTGCTGCGGTTGTCGGGAAACTGAATAAAATGTTGCCGCGCAAAAAGTTTATCCTTATGGGTCCGGGAAGGTGGGGGAGTAGAGGTGATATAAAACTTGGAGTGAGTATAACCTATTCCCAAATAAACAATACAGCAATGTTGATTGAAATAGCCAAACAAAAAGGGAATTACAAACCTGATCTCAGTTTTGGTACTCATTTTTTCCAGGATCTTGTTGAAGCCTCGATCAGATATTTGCCCCTTTTTATAGATGGCGGAAATTCATTGTTGAATGAAATTATTATTAAAGAATCAAATAACCTTTTGCTTGATATGTTGCCTGAATATAGCCACCTGAAAGATGTGGTATATATTTTGGATATTGAGAATGAATTTGACGGTGGCTCATTAAAGGTGCTGATGAGCGCCGAAGAAGAAATCGCCCTGGCTATAATTATGCCCGAGGGGTATAAAGAGTCGGAAATTGTTGAAGACAATAATTCTCCAACATTTAAATCACTCGGAGAGAATATCAAATTTAACAGAATTGCCAAGTTCATTGAACGGCTTTCGATAAAACTTGATAAAGAAAAATATCGAATTGAATCGGTCTTTTTCCTTCCTCCTGTTCATGCTATGGAAGCAGATCAGTTGCGATCAATTCTGTTGATAAAAACTGATGCAAGTGAAGAAAGACTGAACAGTTTGAGAGCTTATCTAAATGTGTGGAATGACTGTTTACATACACTTGAATACAGGAATGATGAACATGAAGAGGAAAAGGCGTTTGATTATATCCTGTCAGATGATATCGACGGTTATCTTAGAGAATACATTGAAGCCGGAACTTATATGATTACTCAACTTTATCCTCTTAAATCTGATTTTCTCGATTAAATAAAAAAAGCCTGCGGGGATTGTTATTCTCGCAGGCTTTTTTATCTCTAAAGATTTATCTTTTCTTGATAAACTCTACCATTCGTTTTAATACTTCAGGCTCAATTGTTGTTGGTATGGTTGCGTACTCAGCAATACCACCATTACCCGCCTTCTGGAACAAGTGATTCATTGAATCAAATACCTCAATTTCATAATATGTCCCCGACTTGATAAGAGCGTTTTCGACAGGTTGACGGTTTTGTGCCGGTGCCACCTGTAAATCTTTTGTGCCCCAAAGCGCAAGGACTGGAACTTTCAATTTCACAAGCCAATCAGCCGGATTAAGGGATAAAAATTGTATGAACCAAGGTGTTGCAAGAGAGAAAAGCCCTTTTTTACTAAATTGTTCTTGATTTGCAATACTCTCTTTTTGTTCAGGACTTAAAGATTCCATAAAGTTGGTATAAATTGAATCTATCTGCTTTGCTGCAAGATCGGGTTTAGCAATGATGCCGTCCAATACTTGAGTCACAAGGTCGAGGTACAATGTAAGGTGTTCTGTGTTAACTGTTGTATCAGCTTTTGCCAGCAGTTCAGACTGTTCGATTATGATATCTCTTCCGCTAACGCCTGTGCCTGCAAGATTGATAATAAATCGGGTATTGGGATTCTTAACAGCAACTATTGGTGCGATGACACCCCCTTCGCTGTGTCCAATTACCCCAATTTTTTCTTTGTCCACAAAATTATATGTCGCAAGGTGATTTAATGCTGCGGAAGCGTCACTTGCAAAATCCATTGTTGTTCCGGTTTTAAAATTCCCCTTCGATTTCCCGACACCTCTGTCATCATACCGAAGGACCACAATTCCATTTCTGGTTAACCAGTCAGCTATCACGAGAAATGGTTTGTGTCCCATCAGACTTTCATCTCTGTCTTGTGGGCCTGAACCAGTTACAAGTATAACCGCAGGATATTTACCAACGGTGTCAGGAGCAGTGATGGTGCCGGCCAGGTCAATGTTTGCCTCATCGTTTTTGAAGACTACGTCTGTTGTAAAATAGGGATAAGGAGGAGTTATTTTTTGATTTCGTTCGAGTTGTTTGTAATCGGGTTTTGGAAATAGAGTAAGCGGCATGGAACCTCCACCTTGGGTGTAGGTACCGGATATCGAATCAATTGAACCGTAAACTTTCCCAACATACTTCATCGCCATCATGTCGAGTGTTATGAACAGACTGTCACCCTTAAATTCTGCACTCGTAAGTTCCATATCAAAAGCATATTGTACAGGAACATCAATAGTCTTTTTGTCCGCTTTGAGGATAAAAATCAACTCTACCGGTTTTCCGCCAACTTGCAGTACACCCGAAAGAATTTTATCCTGTGATTGCGCAGCCAGAAATATGGTTGGGAATAAAACAAATGACAATAAAAATTTAATTGTATTTAACAAAACATTAACCTTTCCGTTTAACCTCAGTATTAGCAGCCGCCTCGAATGCCTTAATTATTGCTGAATAATCCTCCTGCCCGTGACCGAGAGTGATGGCATCTTTTAATAACCCTGAGATTGACTCAGCGATATCGGCTCTGCAACCTTCAGTTTTGCACGATTCAACCATATAGTTGTTGTCTTTAAGAAGATTTTCCACAGTAAATCTTGGCACAAAATTTCTGTCGAGAATATTGCCGCCTTTAAATTGTATCGTAGTTGAATTAAGAGCCGAATTTGATAATACTTCAAGAAAAATCGAATTATCTATACCGGCTTTTTCAACAAACACCATCGATTGTGAAAGCATCGCAATCGTTCCTGCAATTATAGAATTTAATGCAATCTTCAGATTGGTTGATTGTGAAGGATGGTCAAATTTCCACACCGATTTTGCAAGGATATTTATAAGTGGCATCACATTTTCGAGTGGTTTGTTATCTCCCCCGGGGAACATCAACAAAATACCATCGGTTGCTTGTGTTACACTTCCCAAAACAGGGGAGTGTATAAAGTGTTTATTTAGTGATTTATATTTATCATAAAGTTTAATGGATGTTGAGGCAAGAATAGTGCTGCAATCGATGTGAATCGCACCCTCGTGTAATCCTTGAAGAATTCCGTTTTTGCCGAGTGCCACAGTTTCAAGTGCCTCTGATCCGGTGAGCATGGTAAACACACAATCAGATTGAGCTGCCACATCAAATGGAGAAGTACACACAATAGCACCATCTTTGGCGAGAGATTCAGTTTTTTCAACACTTCGATTGTAAAGGTACAATGGATAACCGGCATCCAACAATCTTGTTGCCATGGGGTTGCCCATCATACCGGTTCCAATAAAACCAACTTTTAATTTTTCCAATTTTCTTCCGTTTTATATTAGTCTGTATTTATATAAAATACAAATTTACCTTTTTTATCGATAAATCCTTTACTTTCCTTGTTGCTTTTTTTGTCTGTGAATTCGGCGTAAGCTCTACCGTTTTTAAATTTTTCAACTCCGGTAAAATTAAGATCGATAACAATTTTACCTTTTGTGTCGATAAATCCATAGTTGCTGTAACCCTCACAAATTATTGCCAATCCTTCAGAAAATCCACTGTTCAAAGTGTAATATTTGCCTTTGTCATCCTTTGGCGAGAGTCGTCTGATTACTTTTCCGTTTGCATCAAGAATTTCAAAAACTGTTTCCCAGGTGGTTTCATCAGTATATTTACCGGTTGAAAATCCTTTTTCGAAAGTTGCCAACTGTTCATATTTTGGTTGTACAACAATTTTTCCGGTTTTATCAATCGCTCCCTTTTTGCCTTCATTGTTTGTGAAAGTGGCGATACCATCGTGAAACGAACCGGGTTCAGTGCGATAATAAAAATTATCAAGTGTTTTGCCTGTTTTGTCTATAAATGTCCAACCCTTTTTTGCATAGACCGCTGCCATCCCGTCACTGAAATCTCTAACATCATCAAAAATGTTGGGGATTGCAACATTACCTTTGGTATCAAGGTAACCATAAGTTGATTTTTCCCGATAATAACTTAAACTCTCGCTGAATCTTGTTTGTAAACTGTAATCATTGATAGTTGAATCATTAACTATTTGACCTGTTTTTGAAACTATTTTACAGTGCGCTCTTGTATTTGCATTCGCTGCATCCGCAGGTTTATATACAACTGCAACACCATCTGAAAATGAAGTCAACCTGTAGAATCTGCAAGGTACCACTGTTTTACCTGTTTTGTCGATGGCTCCAAATTCGCCACCCTTAACCATTTGGATAACAGCAACACCGTCGTTAAAATATGGTTCATAAAAAGTATTTTCAAATTGAGGTTCAATAACAAGTTTTCCCGTTGTGTCGATAAATCCCCAGTATTCACCCATACGAACTGACATCAGTCCTTCGTTAAATTCGCCAAATTTTTTAGTGTTGATTGTAGGTTGAGAAAAAACGGAGAGATTTATGATAGTAATAAGTGTGAGAGAGAAGAGAAAAGTTTTCATCTGAATTCATAAATTATTGTTAAATATGAATACAAATTACTCTGTAATGTTAAAATTATCTAATAATAACATATTCAATTTATACCGATAAAACATTATTTTCAGCGCGGGAGGGGAGAAAACAAACTCCAAGTCTCTGCCTCCCGTTGAAATTTAACTTCCTATTTTTTAGGAGTTTTACAAGTATTTACACCGATCAGGTTATAAGCAGGGCAGACACCCATAAAACCTGTAACTATCGGCACGATGCCAACAACTCCCCACCAGGTTTTGAAGTATATTCCCAACCCTATTATAACTGCACCAATAATGTACCTGACAATCTGATCGGGTGATCCAACATTCTTCTTCATTTTGATTCTCCATTAAGTCTTAAAATATTCTAATCGATTAGATATCATTAAAACAAAAAAGATTCATATAAGATTCACAAAAATTTCGGTAAATAACTGTATATTTTCAATTATAATAAACCAAATTCAATTAGTTGTTGTCAAACTGTTAATTTCGCACATGATATTGATATAAAACGAGCATGACATGAGATACATTATACTATTTTGCCTTTTTCCCGTTGCGCTTTTTGCGCAAAACCCACTTCCGGTTTACAACTCTTCCATGTTTACCACTTCAGGTAATTGTGCAACCTGTCATACAGGTTCCGGAACTGTTCTTACACAAAATGGTGTGGACATTTCACCGGTTACTCACTGGAGAAGCACTATGATGGCAAACGCATCCAAAGACCCGCTGTGGCAAGCTGTAGTTTCTGAAGAAACTCACCGGTTTCCGGGTATGAAGGATGAAATCGAATCAATCTGTACTAAATGTCATGCGCCGATGGGGAACACTCAGGCAAAAAAAGATGGATTGACCACTTATACGCTCGCTCAAATGAGATCTGATCCCCTTGGTAAAGATGGAGTGAGCTGCACAACTTGTCATCAAATAGATCCACAGAATCTTGGCTCACAATCATCCTACAATGGTGGATATAAAATTGATACAACACGGATAATTTATGGTCCCTATCAAAACCCATTTGCACAACCTATGGTCAATTTTGTGAACTTTAACACTCAATATTCACCCCATGTAAATAATTCCGAATTGTGCGCAACCTGTCATACTCTATACACACCATATTTTGATGATAATAATCAAATGGCAGGATATTTTTCCGAACAAACTCCTTATATCGAGTGGAAAAACAGCAATTTTGAAGCTGATGGAACGGAGTGTCAAACTTGTCATATGCCTTCAATTCAGGATTCAATGGACATTTCAACAATTCCTGCATTCCACACCGCAAAACATTCACCATATTACAAACATGAGTTTGCAGGTGGGAATAAGATGATGCTCACTATGTTAAAAAATAATATCGATTCGTTGGGTGTAACCGCCTCTGCTGAGTTGTTTGATAGCACCATAGGCAGAATTGATGCAAATTTTTACAATAAAACTGCGCTCCTGGATATTGATGTTATTCCGGGTAGTGATTCAATTGATATCAAGGTTCTAACAACTAACCTGACAGGACATAAACTCCCCACAGGAATACCGTTCAGACGAATGTGGATCCACCTCAAAGTGATGAATTCAAACAGTGAAATAATTTTTGAATCAGGGAAGTGGGGAAGTGATGGAGAGGTAATTGGCCATGATACACCATATGAACCACATTATGATATCATCAGAGCTCAGGATCAGATTCAGATTTATGAAGGAGTTTTTATTGATGTGAATGGTCAGGTTACACAAACCTTGTTAAGAGCAGCTGAGTATGTAAAAGACAACAGACTTCCTCCCGCAGGATTCACAACTTCACACATCTCGTATGACAGTGTAAAAATCACCGGGATTAACGGGGATGAAAATTTTAACAAACTTGCAAATGTTGAGGGAACAGGATCAGATATTGTTACATACAGAATTGATCCCCTCACGAATGGTGAACTTACTATCACGGCTGAACTTTGTTATCAGACAATGAAGCCCGCTGCGATTCAGAATCTGGCATCTGTGGGTTCTCCCGAATCAATTAAGTTTCTTGAGATGTGGGAAAATGAAGATCGTTCTCCTTCAATAATCACATCAAAATCGGAAACTTTTGTTGTGACCTCAACAGAAGGTGAAAACGAAAAAGCCGTAAAAGATGAATTCATATACATCTACCCAAATCCATCCAAAGGTGATATGACCTTTTCATTTCAACTTAAAACATCTCAAAATGTTGAAATTTCAATTTTTAATCCCCTCGGTGAAAAAGTTATGGATATTCTGTCAGGACTGGTTGATCCCGGAAAACAGACGCTCAATATCAATACAAAATCATTGTCAACAGGAGTCTATTTTCTTGTAATGAAGACTCAATCAGGCGTCAGAAGTGTGAAAGTTGTCATTGTGAGATAATATTTTGATTTTTTGAGAAATTATTCTTAAGTTTAGCGAAATTAATATTGGAGTTGGGAAAATGAATGCGAAAAATATTTCTACCACAATTATTTGTTTATTTTTTGTCTTAGGCTCGCCTCTATTGCGTGCTCAGACTGACTCAGTACCTTTCCTAAGATTGTCAGGGATTGACCGATGGGAAGGCATAACTACGTCATTGGGAAATGGCGGATATATTTCATATTATTTTAGTAGCAAGACATATACTGATTCTACGTTAAATGATGGAATAATGTTCTATTACGGTGGTAGTGAATGGCGGGGGTTTGACCCTGTATCCAACAAAATGTATTTACTCAATAATGGAGTTAAATCATTGGATATCGATTTTAATGTCGCTCCAGGTTCAACCTTCCCGGGTGGCTTCGGGAAGGGAGCCACAGTCTCTGTTTCAGGAACCAATGACAAAAGAACTTTCCAGGGTGCTTACGGTTTTTGGCCATCAACAGATTATTCTGTGACTTATCAAAGAGACATAGGCCCAACATTTTCGCGCTCATATATGGTAATGAGTGGAAATTGGAGCGAATTTAGAACCTCAATGATATCGCAGTTACGCACAAAGTTAAACGGCGAGATACTTTACACTCCCCACGGCCATAATCCCGGCGTCTCATTCACTCCAATCACATCTCCATCCAACACTTTTTCAGTTCTGTTTAATGTGAATGCTTCTCACTCGCTGAATGGTACAATCTCCCCGTATGTCCCAAGTTTCAACTATCTTGATACTTTAATTATGGAGTATTATTACAGTAACGGAGTTGATTCTACAGACATCTACACTTTCAAAAAGAAAGCATTTGCTCTAAACTCATTCACCATTGAGTTTGATTCATCTTTCTTGCGAAATGGCTACCACCTGAAATACCGAATGATGGTGCGCGACAAGAGTATCGTCCCTAAATTTGCCTATAGTCCCAGTGATCAGAGTTTTTATACATTACATTTTGAAGTACCTGTGGGAGTGGAAAACGAAACGCTGCCTGACAACTTTTTCCAAATTGCCGCATACCCAAATCCATTTAACAATTCAACAACTCTACAAATCGATCATTTTGAAAGTGGGGAAGTTACGGTAAACATCTATTCCTTGACCGGTGAAAAAGTAATAGAACCTCTATCACTCCACAAGGAAGCAGGTACCTTAACACTACCAATTGAGTTTAATAGTCAGCCTTCGGGTGTTTATGTTGCTGACATAAACTTTGTTTCCTCGACCGGAAAAATGATCAGGAAACATCAAAAACTGGTGTATTTAAAATGAAAACACTTATAAAAAGCACCTGGTTAATAGTTAGTTTGTTGATGTCTTTCAATTCACCTGAATTAAATGGACAAACTGTGAACTTTCCATTTATGCGGTTTTCAGGAATTGACCGTTGGGAAGGACTTACCAGCTCTACGGGTAATGGTGGTGCTGTGACTTACTCATATTCGAGTTGGAAGACAAACGATTCAGTCATGTTTGACAGTATCATGTTTTATATGAGGGGAAGTTCTTTGCATGGTTTTGATGCTGATTCAAACAAGTACTACTACCTTGTAAATGGAGTAAAAAAATTATATCTTGATTTTAGTCTTCCCTCTGGTTCAACTTTTACGAGTTACCTTGGTGGTAATGCCCTGGTCAATGTCAGTGGAGGAGGTATCACGAGGAAGTTCACAACTCATTACGGAAGCTGGCCTTCCTATGATCTTAAACTCACCTATCTGAAGGATCAGGGTTTAATAGAGTATGTTACTGAGATAACCCAGGGTTCAAATTGGAGTAAGTTTACCACCACAACTCTTAGCCAACTTTGGGTTGGTGTAGATGGTGTGGCTCATTATTTGGCTCACGGTTATAAACCAACCATATCCTTCACCCCGCTGGTATCACCATCAAGAACCTACCGCGCAGTTTTCAGTGTGACATCAGGACATACGCTCCAAGATTTATTGCAGCAATACCCGCCCCAATTTAGCTATTTGGACTCACTTTTTTTGGAATATTATTATTCAAACGGACAAGATTCAACCGATTTAAATACTGTCCCGGCTAAAGTTCTCGCCTATAATTGGTTGGTGGTTAACTTTGATAGCACTATCATTCAAAATGGCTATCATATTAAGTATCGATTAAAAGTACGCGACCTAAGTATGAATCCAAAATATGCTTTTAGCCCCGCAGATCAAAGTTTTTACACACTTCATATCGATCCAACTGTTGGTATTGAGGATGAAGCAGTTCCTGACAACTTTTTCCAAATTGCCGCATACCCAAATCCATTTAACAATTCAACAACTCTACAAATCGATCACTTCGAAAGCGGGGAAGTAACCATCAACGTCTTTTCACTGACCGGCGAAAAAGCGATGGAACCTGTATCACTACACAAGGAAGCAGGTACCTTAACACTGCCAATTGAGTTTAGAAGCCAGCCTTCGGGTGTTTATGTTGCTGACATAAACCTTGTATCATCTTCGGGGAAAATGCACAGAAAACACCAAAAACTGGTGTACTTAAAATAGGGGAATAAAAAGGGAATAAATTGGGCAGGAAGTGGTGGACCCTCCAGGACTTGAACCTGGGACCTACTGATTATGAGTCAGTTGCTCTAACCAACTGAGCTAAGGGTCCTGAAAAAATCATTATTGAGACCAGAAATATAGCTATTTTTGTATTTGTTGCAAAAAGAATTTTCGAAAATGGAGTTTTTGTTTTGAAATTATTTTTTTCTCTGTCCATTCCCACAATTATACTCATTCTGGTTTTATCAGGATGCGATAACAAGAGTGAAAAGACAACCAAAGATGTCGATTCGACCACCTTGGGAACAAACTCAGACACACTTCTTCTAAATGAATTCAAAAATTTGTTTTACAAACAGGTTCAAGGCTTGAAAGCAAAAAATGCAGGCGACTATCTAAGCACACTAAAGATTAACAGCTTCGATTCCATTCAGGCAGCAAAACAGTTTGAAACTATCACTCAGATGTACGATCTTGACTACACAATAGTGAAATTTGCACTGTTAAGGAACGATAACAGGACAGCTGAAGTTGAAGTGGAGATGAAAGTTGAGAAAATTAATGGACCTCCATTTGAGGATCATCTATCTGTCACGAGGCATATTCTCGAAAATTCAGAAGGGAAATGGCTAATTCTTGAGTCGCGAGAGATAAATTATACAGTTTTAAGGCCAAAACAGTAAAATAAAAAAAGAACTGTTTGGTTATTTTTTTAGAAAAACCTATATTTGTAATCTATATTTTTGTGTGCCGGGATGGCGGAATAGGTAGACGCACAGGACTTAAAATCCTGTGGGAGATTCTCCCGTGCCGGTTCGACCCCGGCTCTCGGTACCAATTATTTAGAACAGAACATGACGGGGGCTCTTAGCTCAGTTGGCTAGAGCGTCTGTTTGACGTACAGAAGGTCACAGGTTCGACTCCTGTAGAGCCCACACTTTACCGGAAAATCCGGTTAGTTTACGAATATTTTACAACTATTGAAAGGTATCATATTTAATTTGATACAAGACAACAATACAAATTCCAAAGAACCAAAAGAAACCGTAAGGATCAATGAAGAGATACGGGTTGCTCAGGTTCGGGTAATAGATGCAGATGGTACAGCATTAGGGGTTCTTGAGACCAAAGCGGCGATAGCTCTTGCAAGAAGCAGAGAACTTGACCTGGTAGAAATAGCTCCAAAGGCAGAGCCACCTGTTTGTAAAATAATCAATTTCGGAAAGTTTAAGTACGAAAAGCAAAAGCGGGAAAAAGTTCAAAGAAAAAATCAAGTGGTACAGATACTAAAAGAGATAAGGTTCCATCCGAATACCGACTCTCACGATTTCGAATTCAAAACAAAACATGCGATTAACTTCCTTGAAGAGGGAAACAAAGTTAAGGCGTCAGTAATGTTTAAAGGTCGCGAAATGGCTTACACACAGCTTGGCGAGACCCTTCTACAAAAATTTGTTGAGAAGATATCAGAAATCGCTAAAGTAGAATCTCCAATTAAATTGGAGGGACGAAATATGAATGTTATCGTTGTACCTGTTAAAACAAAACTCAAAAAGAAATAAATTCGGGACACAACATGCCAAAAATGAAATCCAACCGCGGAGCGCGGAAGACCTTCAAAGAAACTGCCTCAGGTGGTTTTAAGCGTAAGAAAGCTTATAGAAGCCATATTCTTACTTCCAAAACAACAAAGAGAAAAAGACATCTAAGACAGGGTACCATGGTAACTGACTCGGATGCTCCAAAAATCAAAAGAATGTTGCAATAGGAAGGATGAAAGAATATGCCAAGGTCACAAAATAATGTAGCGTCACATCATAGAAGAAAAAAGATCCTCAAACTTGCAAAAGGATATTGGGGTTCCAGGAAAAATGTATATACAATTGCGAAAAACCATGTTGAAAAAGGTTTAACACACGCTTATGTAGGTAGAAAGCTTAAGAAAAGAGAATACAGAAGACTCTGGATTGCGCGTATTAATGCTGCTGCCAGAATCCATGGATTGAATTATTCTACTTTCATTTCCGGATTGAGCAAAAAAGGTGTTTCAATTAATCGCAAAGTATTGGCAAATTTAGCAGCCGAGAATCCTCAGGTATTTGCTGAACTGGCGAACCTGGTAAAAAACTAAATTAAACCAAGTGTTTTACACCCTCTTTCTCGGAAATCTTCCGATTAAGAGGGTTTTTTTATTTAAATATTAACGAATAATATCATGCTAAACAAAATAAGCGAGACCAAACGACAATTTTTTGCCGCTGCAGAAGGTATCAAAAATTCAAAAGAGCTTGAAGACTTAAGAATTGCTCATTTGGGCAGAAATGGCACTGTTGCCACTCTATTTGAAGAATTTAAAACTGTTACACCGGAAGAAAAGCGCGTTCTTGGCAAAGAACTGAACCTTTTAAGACAGGAACTTCAAGCGAGGTTTGATGAACTAAAAGAGGTGATTGAATCATCGGAAAAGTTGTCCGCTCCCAAAATTGATATTTCGCTTCCTGGCAGAGTTCCAAATAAAGGAACAGGGCATATTGTAGCGGAGACAATGAATGAGATTATCACGATTTTCAAAAAGATTGGTTTTTCGGTTGTTACCGGTCCGGAAATTGAATCAGACAAAAATAATTTTGAAGCATTAAATTTTCCGGCTGATCACCCTGCGCGAGATATGCAGGATACCTTTTTTATTAACAAAGATTTTGTTTTAAGAACTCATACCACTCCTGTCCAGATAAGAATTATGCAGACGCAGGAACCACCGGTAAGAGCTATAATGCCCGGACGGGTTTACAGAAATGAAGCAATAAACGCAAGAAGTTATTGCATGTTTCATCAGGTGGATGGGATTTATGTTGATGAAAAAGTAACATTTGCCGAATTAAAGGGGACTCTTGTACATTTTGCTAAAGAATATTACGGAAGCAGTGTACAATATAAATTCAGACCAAGCTTTTTCCCTTTCACTGAACCAAGTGCGGAAATGGACATTACTTGTTTTATTTGTGGTGGAAAAGGTTGCCGGGTCTGTAAACAGAGTGGCTGGCTTGAAATATTGGGCTGTGGGATGGTAGATCCAAATGTGCTAAAATATGTCGGGTACGATCCCGAAAAAGTAACAGGATATGCTTTCGGTATGGGAATCGAGAGGATATCGATGTTAAAACATGATATAAACGACATTCGTCTTCTCTATGAAAACGATGTCCGTTTCCTCAAACAATTTTAAGATGGTGAAAAAGTGAAGATAGTATTAAGTTGGATTAAAGAGTTTGTAGATATCGAAGACATCAGCGTTGAGAAGATAGCCCACGAACTCACCATGGCAGGTCTTGAAGTTGAAAGCATAACAAATTACGGTGAAATGTTTGATAAGTTCATAACCGCAGAAGTAATTGAAAAAATAAAACATCCAAATGCTGACAAACTATCGGTTTGTAAAGTAAATACCGGTTCTGAAGTGCTTCAGATAGTATGTGGTGCTCCAAATGTTGCTGCGGGACAAATTATACCTCTCGCTACCGAAGGTGCAAGGATTCCGAATGCCGATTTTGTTATTAAAACCACCAAATTGAGGGGTGAATTATCGCAGGGAATGATCTGTTCTGAATCAGAACTGGGTCTTTCAAACGATCACTCAGGAATCATGGTGTTGTCCCCCGAAACAAAAATCGGGATTCCTTTAGCGGAAGCTTTAGGGCAAAATGATGTGGTATTCGAGATCGGAATCACTCCAAACCGACCCGATGCTTTAAGTCACCAGGGAGTTTCCAGAGATTTGGCTGCGATCTTTAATCGTCCAATGAAAACAAAAAATCTCTCTCCCGAGCGAATTGCTAAAAGAATTGAAGAAGTTGCGAAAATTGCAATAGAAGACAAAGTGAATTGTCCAAGATACTCAGCAGTTGTTGTATCGGATTGTAAAGTTGGTGATTCTCCTGACTGGATGAAAAATCGTTTGAGAATGGCAGGCATGAGATCGATAAACAATATTGTTGATATCACCAATTATGTAATGCTTGAAACTGGACAACCATTACATGCTTTTGATCTTAACAATTTAGCCAAAAGCTCAATTATCGTGAAAAAAGCTAATGACGGAACGAAGTTTAAAACTCTCGACTCAGTTGAAAGAAATCTCTCGGGCTCGATGCTCATGATTTGTGATGGCGAAAAAGAAGTGGCGATAGCAGGAATCATGGGTGGCGAAAATTCCGAAGTTTGCTCTACAACCACAAATATTTTAATTGAGAGCGCTTATTTTGATCCGGGTTGTGTCAGACGATCTGCAAGGGCATTAGGCCTTTCAACAGAGGCGTCTTACAGATTTGAAAGAGGTACCGATTTTGAAGGTACAATGTATGCCGCATTGCTTGCAGCTGATTTAATGCAAAAATATGCAAATGGAAAAATATTGTCGGGCGAACTTGATATCCGGGCAGAATCGCTCACTAAAAAAGAAGTTACGCTTAGATTTAATCAGATCGAAAGAATTTTAGGGTACTCAGTCCCACAGGATAAAGTTGTATCGATTTTAAGAAATTTACAACTTGGAGTGAAAGAAGTCACCGATAAAATTGTAGTAATGACAATCCCCGGATTCCGCCCCGATATTGAGAGGGAGATAGACATAGTTGAGGAAGTTGCCAGAATTCATGGATATGACAACATTCCAACTGTTCACAGAGTAAGTTCTCCACTTGTTTCAGCAGTTGATGACCTCGAAATGGTTAACAGTATGAGAAGGGTATTGATTGGGATGGGATTCAACGAAATTATGAACAATTCGTTGCAACCTGCTGAAATAACGGCAGTTACAGGTGTTCCTGTACCCGTTATGAATCCACTCAATGCTGAAATGTCAGTTATGCGAAGTTCATTGATTCAGGGTGGATTGGCAACCGTGAAAAACAATCTGAATGCAGGTGAGAAAGATATGCGTCTATTTGAATATGGTGACATATTCATCAAAAAAGGGGAGGCGATCAATTCATTTGAAGATTTTGAAGAAGTAACTGTAGTAACGATGTTAATCACAGGAAAAGCTGCAACTAAAACATGGAATGAAGAAGAGAGAGATTATGATTTCTACGACCTGAAAGGTTATCTTAAATCATTACTCGAATCCTATCTTGTAACTGCCAATTTAGGACATGTTTACAAGACAGAATCCGACCCTGTTTTTGAGTATTCAATAGAGGTTTTTTCGGGTGAAAACAAAATTGGTGTGATCGGGAAGATAAATGATTCATTTTCTTCATTATTTGATATTGAACAGGCTGTGTTTTGTGCAGAATTATTTGTAAATTGCATTGAACGAAAAAAAGATAAGTTGAAGAAGTATAATCCACTTCTAAAATATCCTAAAATTGTTCGTGATTTTGCATTCATTTTTGATTCAGAGGTCAGATTTGATGTAATATCGGATTTTATCCGTAAAAATTCCTCACCACTTCTTAAGAAAATATCGCTTTTTGATCTCTATGAGAATGAAAAAGCTATTGGAGCAGGAAAAAGAAGTCTGGCATTCACTCTTGAGTTCTATGATCTGAACAGAACTCTTACAGAAGATGAAGTTGAAAAGGAATTTTCGGCGATAATTCAAAAAATAACAAAAAAATTCGACGCAGTTTTACGAGGAAACTGATTGAGTGATCTAACAAAAATAGAGATATTACTAAGCGACCTTGAAATTCTTGAATCGCTGACAAAAAATTTGATAGCCGACCATCACAGGGCAGTTGAGGAAAAGACTGCACTTGAATCGAGGCTGACAAAAATTCTGGAAGAAAACAAGAATCTGCGTAAACGGGTAGGTGAACTCGAGAGGGATTACGATTCCCTCAAGACGGGCACCTATGCAGCCAATCTTTCCTTGTTCGATCAGATGAGCGACCATGAGAAAGATATTTTGGTACACAAGATCAATGATCTGATACTTAAAATTAATAAGCATCTCATCAAACTATAGATATTTACCGGCGGACCAAAAGATGAGCGAGAAAAAGAAGCTAAAGATTAAAATATTTGATAAAGAATACTCTCTATTAGTTGATAACGAAGATTTAGCAAAAGAATTGGCGAAATATGTTGATCAGATAATGGAAGAAACACAGCAGGAACTGCCCAATCAGCCCATGCAAACGATAGCAGTGATTGCAGCTTTAAATATAGCATACGACTACTTTTTAGAGAGAGACCGAAACAAAGAATTCGCATCAAAAGCTTCTGATAAGATAAAAGGAATAAAACTCCTCCTCGAATCCCGCACTCAAGACAGTCCGTCTTAGATTTTTACCGTCCGGTCGGTTGATGACACATATATAAAGAACCATATGTAAAATCATGGGACTCAGACTCCAAAGGCGTATTGCAGGCCTCAACCCGGGCAACCGGGACCACATTTAATGTGGCGGTGGAAGCAAAAAGCTCAGGGTTGAAACCCAAATGTGTCTTAAAAGGGTTCTTTCCTTGACTGACATTGCCGGCCCGGACGGGTTTATTTTTAAACGGAGATACAAATGACAGATGATCTGGTAGTGATAATACCAATGCTGCTGGCAGCAGTTTCCCTCTTTTTCTATCTTGGATGGTATATAAACAACCGTTTTGGGAAAAAGAGTATATCTGCCGCAGAAGAAAAAGGCAAAGAGATCATCTCCACAGCTGATGAAAAGGCAAAAACCATCATCACAAATGCTGAAGAGAGGGTTGTACACTTACTCAAGGACGCCGAAAAAGAAGCCAATAATCTAAAACGCGAAAAATTGCTTGAAGTTAAAGACGAGTGGTACAAGAAAAAAGTTGAATTTGACAACGATTTCAACTCAAAGAGACAAAATCTTCAAAATATGGAGAAGCAACTCGGCAAGCGTGAAGATGAAATTGACAGGAAAATTGAAACTGTAAGAGTTCGTGACAATGAATTCCGGAGACTTGAACAGTCGATCAGTGACAAACAAAAAACCATCCGTGATAAGGAAGAAGAGCTTGTTTTGCTTGAAAAAGAGCAGAACCAGCGTCTTGAAAAGATTGCAAGTCTCACAGCAGACGAAGCCAAAACCATGCTTATGGAGAATATGGTTCAGGATGCTCAGATGGAGGCTACAAAGTTGATTAAAGACATCTACGAAAAAGCCAAATCTGAAGCTAAAAAAGAAGCTCAAAAAGTTGTGGTTCAGGCAATTCAGCGAACCGCTGCCGATTATGCAGTAGAGACCACTGTATCAGTATTAAACATTCAAAGTGACGAAATTAAAGGCAGGATAATCGGTAAAGAAGGTCGAAATATCAGAGCCTTTGAGGCAGCTACAGGTGTTGATGTAATTGTGGACGATACCCCCGAAGCTGTAATATTGTCATCCTTTGATCCATTTCGCAGGGAAGTAGCGAGAGTTTCACTTGAACGACTTATTGCTGATGGAAGAATCCAACCTGCAAGAATTGAAGAAGTTGTTGAAAAAGTAAGGATCGAGCTCGAAGAAGAAATTTATAAGATCGGTGAAAACACAGTTCTCCAACTTGGATTGCACGGAATGCACAACGAATTGGTAAAACTGATCGGTCGGATGAAATATCGTTCTTCATACGGGCAAAACATCCTGGAACACAGTGTAGAAGTGGCATATCTGACAGGCATCATGGCTTCAGAATTAGGACTTGATGCAATGCTTGCAAAACGATCGGGATTGCTTCACGATATTGGTAAGGTGATGGACAAAGAGATCGAGGGGCCACACGCTTTGATCGGTTATGAACTTACCAAAAAATATAAAGAGAATGCAATTGTTTGTAATGCAGTTGGTGCCCACCACGATGATATCGAAATGGAACACCCGATTGCAGCATTGGTTCAGGCGGCAGATTCTATTTCGGGTGCTCGACCGGGCGCACGAAGAGAACCAATCGAAGGATATGCAAAAAGACTTGAAACTCTCGAAACGATTGCCAAATCTTTTGAGGGAGTTGCCAAAACTTACGCAATCCAGGCGGGCAGAGAAGTTAGAGTTGTGGTTGAGCATGAAAGAATTGATGACATATATGCAGATAAACTTGCTTTCGACATCGCACATAAAATCGAATCTGACATGGAATATCCCGGTCAGATAAAAGTGACTGTGATTCGGGAAGTCAGAAAATTTGCAATCGCAAAATAGAAAACTTAAAATTGGAATTACCGGAGGGCTGGGCTCCGGTAAGACCTCTGCCTCCCGGTTTTTTATTAAACTGGGCTATCCTGTATTTTTTGCCGATGAAATAGCCAAGTCCATGATGGTTAATGATCCCTCACTTGTTGCAAAAATTACCCAGGAATTTGGCAGTGAGTCCTATAAAGAGGGAACCCTTAACACTGTGTTTCTTGGACAAAAAGTTTTTTCTTCCCCCGGACTTGTAGAAAAATTGAATTCGATAGTTCATCCCGCCGTAGTCAAGAACTCCACCCGAATAATGGCAGAAGCCCTTCAATCATCGGATATTGTTTTTTATGAAGCAGCTCTATTGATGGAAGCCGGTATGATGGAGAGATTTGACTATATCCTATTAATTACTGCAGACGAGGAAATCAGAGTGGAAAGGGGGATCAAACGAGGCGGAATTTCAGGTGATGAAATCAGACGCCGAATAAAATCCCAATTAAGTGAACAGGAGAAAATCACCAGGTCACACTTTGTGATCAAGAATAATTCTTCACTTGACCACCTGCATACAAAGCTGATTCAATTCCTTACTCTTCTCAAATCGATAGAAAAAATAAATATTTCTGAATTTCCATTCTTTATTTGATAAATCTTCAACAATATTTTTGTTTAGTTATAATAGTCTTCATAATTTAGTATGTTAAATTAGGAGAATTTTATTGTGTTGTTGATAAATAAAATAATCGTTTCTGTAGTAAAACTCATGCCTCGCGGGCTGGTTTTTTTCTTCGCTAAAAAATATATAGCAGGTGAATATCTTCAGGATGCACTTGATCTTGTCAAGAGTCTCAACAAAAAAGGGATTTTAGCCACCATCGACGTGTTGGGTGAATCAATCACCACAAAAGAAGAAGTGATTCGTGCCAAGAAGGAGTGCCTTACCGTTCTTGATGCCATTAAAGAAAACAAACTTGGTGCCAACCTTTCAATCAAGCCAACTTCATTGGGATTAAACATTGATCCTCAATTTGCATACGAACAGATCAAAGAACTTGTAGTTAAGGCAAAAGAGTATAACAATTTTGTTAGAATGGATATGGAGGATTCTTCCTGCACCACAACCACAATCGATGTATTTAAAAGGCTTCGCAGCGAGTTCGATAATGTCGGGATTGTATTACAATCCTATCTTAAGAGAACTTGTGATGATATAACCGAGCTGAATAAAATTGGTGCAAATTACAGATTGTGTAAAGGAATTTATGTAGAACCGGCCGAAATAGCCTTTAAGGACAAACAGGCAGTTCGGGACAACTACATGAAGGGCCTTGAAATTATCTTCAAAGATGGTAATTATGTAGGTGTTGCCACACATGACGATTATCTTGTAAATGGAGCCATAAAACTTAAAGATGAACTTAAAGTTCCCAATGAAAAAATGGAATTCCAGATGCTTCTTGGTGTGAAAGAAGATTTACGCGAATCACTCGTTAAAAAAGGATATAAAGTTAGAATATATGTGCCATTTGGTAAAGACTGGTATAAATATTCAATTAGAAGACTTCAGGAGAATCCAAATGTTGCAGGTCAGATGTTTACCAACCTTTTTAAGTTTGGCAGATGACCATATTAGGAATTGAAACATCCTGTGACGAAACTTCAGTTGCAATATTGGAAGGCGATGAGGTCAGAATAAATCTGATCTCATCGCAACATTTTCATACATTGTATGGAGGTGTGGTTCCGGAACTTTCAAGTAGAGCCCATCTCGAACAAATTGTACCACTAACCAGAGAAGCCTTAAGCAAAACAAACAAAACTATCGATGAGATAGACGCAATTGCAGCCACAGCCGGTCCCGGTTTGATAGGAGCTTTGCTCGTTGGTTTCACCTTTGCGAAACACCTCGCTTATTCCAAAAAGATACCATTTATACCTGTTAATCACATCGAGGGACATATGTTTTCCGGTTTTTTGATGGATAAAAAACCGGAGTTTCCACTCCTTGTGCTTACTGTTTCGGGTGGACATACCTTATTGACACTTGCTGAATCTTTCACGAAAATAAAATTTTTAGGCACCACAATTGATGATGCTGCCGGTGAAGCTTTTGATAAAGTTGCAAAAATGACAGGTCTGGGTTACCCGGGTGGTCCTAAAATTCAGAATGCAGCTTCTAAAGCGATCAGAAAAGATGTAGTATTCCCGATTGCAAATTTAAAGCAGGACTATCATTTCTCATTTTCCGGACTAAAAACTTCTGTCCTGCGTTATGTTCAAAAGAATTTTAATGGAGAGATCATTCCGGAGGTGGAAATAAATGAAATTGCTTATGGATTTCAGGATGCGGTTGTCAGAGCTCTCATTAAAAATGTGGAGAAGGCGATTAAAAATTATAAACCTGCGAGCATTAGTCTGAATGGGGGAGTAGCTGCCAATTCAGTTATAAGACAAGCGGTGGTTGATATTGGAAATCGTTTTAACATCCCTGTTGTGATCCCCTCATTTGAATACTGTGGCGACAATGCCGCTATGATAGCCTTTAGAGGAGCATCTCTTATCGAAGCAGGTGAAAAATTTTCTATTGAATCCGAACCATTTCCCTCATTTTCCTCAAAGTATCTTTATTAATACCCCTTCAAGATTATTATCCATTATTAACTTGCACGATGGAAAATAAAAAATTCAAATTTAGTCAACTCCTGACAAAACGGCAATTTATGGTGGTTGGAGCCACTTTTGTTATTGCCTTGTCTCTGCTAATCTATCTCTTTTTTACGCCCTTTGGTTCAAGTTCTGAAAAAGTGAGGTATGTTATCCCCACCGGAACATCTTTCTCAAAAGTTGTATCAGATCTTAAAGTTCTGGGTGTAGTAGGGAACGAAACCCTTGCAAAAATTGCAGGGATGATTTATGGACTCGACAAAAGATTAAAACCCGGCTTGTTTTTCCTTCCAAAATCGGTGAGTTACACCGAATTGATGGAAATCCTTTCTTCAGATGACCATGAAAAACCGGTGACTTTTGAACTCTACAATGGTATCACAATTAATGGAATTGCGAACAGAGCCAAACAGATTAAATTAAAAGCTGCCGATTCTCTTGCAATTTTGTTGAGGGATACAGTGTACGCAAAGGCGTTGGGAGTTGAAAAAGGTAATTTTGAAGGTTATCTACTGCCTGTGAACCTTCAGGTGTTCATGTCCTCATACGCAACCGAGATTATCCAACAACTGTTTCAAGAGCAGCGAAAAGTACTTTCAGGGAAAGTAATGGAAGACATAAACAAAGGGGAATATACCATACATGAGATATTAACCCTTGCATCAATTATAAGCAGAGAATCAAAATACAGTGATGAAATGCCTCGTGTTTCAGGGGTTTATCATAACCGGCTAAAAAAAGGAATGAAACTTCAGGCTGATCCAACTGTTCAGTATGCACTTCCGGCACTTAAGAACAGGATTACAAATGCTGATCTTAAAATAGATTCACCTTATAATACTTATAAATATGCCGGTTTACCGCCGGGCCCAATTGGAAATCCGGGCAAAGATGCCATTCTGGCGGCAGTTTACCCTGAATCACACAAATATCTCTTTTTTGTTGCCGGAAAAGAAGGGCGTCACCTCTTCTCTGAAAACTACACACAACACCAAATTTACGCAAGAGAGTATCACAAATGGCTGGATTCTTTAAAAATTACTCAATAGCAGTAATTTTATTATTCATCACAGGTTGCGCAAACATGCAACCACCCGATGGAGGTGAAGTTGATAGAATTCCACCCGAAGTGGTTGATGTCACTCCGGCAAATGGCACTACTCTGTTTAAAGGTCAAGAAATTGAGCTCAAGTTTTCTGAGTATGTTGATAAAAGAACTTTTAAAGACGCAGTTTTTATCTCACCGGCTCTTGAAAAAGGATTTGAAGTTGAATGGAGTGGCAAAACTGCCACAATCATCTTTAATGAAGAGTTGAAGCCGGATGTAACTTACAACATTACCATCGGAACTTCAGTTATCGATATCAATAACTCAAACAACATGGCTAAAGCTTATTCCTATGCCATCTCCACCGGAGATGTTTTGGATAAGGGGACCATTCAGGGCAGAATTTATGACAAAGACCCAAACAAGGTTTTTGTATTTGCTTACAGGCTTGGGAATCCCGAAGATTCGCTCTTGAAAAGGAAACCTGACTATGTTACACAGGTGGGCCCGAGTGGAGAATACATATTATCAGGACTGGCTCAAGGTGATTATCGATTATTTGCGGTCGGAAACTCCTTTGGCGATCTAATTTATAACTTAAATACCGACAGAATTGGCATACTCAACAGAGATGTTACACTTGCACAAAATGATACGGCAAAAGGGAGTCTGGATTTTCAATTAACAAAATTAGATACGATCCCGCCGGTTCTTCAAAAAGCTGTAATGACCGATCAAAATCATCTTTTGCTCTCATTTAATGAGGATGTTAAAGCTACCTCCCTGATTCCACTAAACATTCAGTTGGCAGATACATCTGGTATGATTCAACTTACTCCAAAGTATGTTTATCAGACAAGTGGAAAAATGAAGGATATAGCTGTTGCAGTTACCGGAAATGTTGATCCAGTAAAAGGATTAAGGATCAGACTTTCAGGTGTAAGGGACATTGCAGGCAACGAATCAGAAATGCTCGAATCCGAGGTGCCCATCTCTGACAAAAAGGATACAACTCCTGTTTCAATTTCGCAAATAACACCTGCTGATCTTAACAATGTACAAATTGATTCACCGGAAATCACTTTTATCCTTGATGATGGAACGGATTTAAGTTTGATCTCTCAGGCTCTGCAAGTTACAGACACCTCAAAAAAAGGTGTAAAATTTGAAGTCACAAAACTTGACGATGCCTCATTTAAAGTTAAGATAAATCAAAGATTGTCTTCAGGTTACAACTACCTTGTAAAAACAAATTTGAAAGACCTGGTTGATGCTGCAGGAAATTGGCGCGACACTGTGATTACAACCAAATTCACCGTATATAATTCTGTAAATTTTACAGGACTTTCAGGAAATATAAAAGGGGTAACCGGAAATTTCCTTGTTGTTCTTGAAGACCCCGACAACACTTCAAAACGATATACCACTCCACTTAATATAAATGGTGACTTTGAATTTACTGAAGTTATTCCGGGAAAGTATAAACTCTGGATATTTGATGACAGGAAGGGGAACAAAGAATATTACCATGGTTCTTTAAATCCTTACGAACACTCTGCAAGATTCTTTGTTCTCCCTACGATAATCGAATTAATCCCAAGATGGGTGACATTCGATTTTAAATGGAATGTGGATTAGAAAGCTTTATTTATATAAATAATATTTTGAAGAGACATTTCTAAAACTTTCAACATCTTTGTTGAGATATTCTTCGATGTCAGAATATTTCATTCTCTTTGTGAATAGCTCACGAATTTTGCCCGATCCACAAACTTTGTCAAACATGTTAAGTCGATCAGGTTTGCACATCAAGAACGGATTTTTGTCGGGATAAAATTTGTGGTTAACTTCCATCACGAGAAATTGAATCGACATCAGATTAACTTTTTTATAATCTGTGATAAATATCTGAACCCCACCAAGTGATTTCCCTTTGTGAGCGCCATAATAAGGCTTATATGTAAGTGGTCTAAAAATGACTCCGGGTATATCCATTGAATTTAATTCATTTGCAAATTTAAGTCCATCGATCCATTCAGCTCCAAACATTTGGAAGGGGAGAGTGTAACCCACACCTTCAGAAATCACTCCGAGTTCACCCAGGATACCGGATGTGGTATAAAATATTGACGATTCCTTGTAAGGTATATGGGGAGATGTGAGCACCCAGGGCAGACCTGTTTGATCAAATGTCATATCTCTTTTCCAGCCTTCCATCGGCACAACCTCGAGATCACATTTAATGCCACCTTTTAGATGACCTTCTCCGTTTAACAATCTGGCAAGTTCTCCCACAGTAAGGGCATGTGCATAAGGTACTTTAAACTGGCTGACAAAAGAGATATAACCATCTTCTGCGAGATTTCCTTCAATTTTTAATCCACCCATTGGATTTGGTCTGTCGAGAACCACAAATTTCTTTTTGTACTCAGCGGCAGCCTCCATGGCTAATCCCATGGTTGAGATGTAGGTGTAAGACCTGGAACCTATATCCTGAATGTCGAAAACAAGAATATCAATATCCTTCATCATTTCTTTAGTGGGTTTACGCGTTTTACCATAAAGGGAATAAACCGGGATTTTCGTTACGGGGTCAGTGTAGGTATCCACTTTGTCACCGGCAGAGAAATCACCTCTAACACCATGTTCGGGACCAAAAAGGGCGGTAAGTTTTACTCCTTCAGCATTTGAAATAATATCAATGGTTGAGACCAGGTTCCGATCCACTCCTGTTGGATTAGTAATCAGGCCAACTCTTTTCCCTTTAAGAATGTCAAAATTGTTTTTTCTTAACACCTCAACGCCGGTGAGCACTTGAGCGAAAGAAATCCCTGTAAAGCTAAGAAACATTAGCAGAGTTAAAAATTTAATTGTTTTCATATCAGAATCTTTCAATTGGATTTATTGTAGATTATTTTTCCCGACTTAACAGTCATCTGATTAAAATTTTGAGCCGTATTATAAATTATTTGTTCATAGTTCGAAATATCCAGGATAGCGAGGTCAGCGGATTTACCCGGTTCGAGACTGCCAGTTTCATTGGAAATGCCGAGTGCAGCTGCCGAATTTATTGTATATGCTGAAATAATTTCCTCAAATGTCATTTTCAACTTACGGGCTGCAAGACTCATTATAAGAAATATGGAATTGATGTTTGAAGTGCCGGGGTTATAGTCAGTTGCCAGGGCAACAGTTGCACCGGAATCGATAAGTTTTCGTGCCGGGGCAAAAGAGTAATCAAGTGTGTAGGAAACTCCCGGCAGAAGCACAGCAACCGTTTGTGAATCACTAAATAGTTTTATCTGCTCATCTTTCAGTACTTCAAGATGGTCAACACTCAGAGCATCCATTTGAAGGGCAAGTTCAATGCCACCGATGTTGTTAAATTGTTCGGTATGAAGTGTCAGGTTAAATCCAAGCGATTTCGCGACTATAAAGAGTTGTTCAACTTCATCAGGGGAGAAAGCAGAGCTTTCGCAAAAAGCATCACATCTGTTGGACAAATTTTCTGCTTGAATTACGGGTAACAGTTCGTTAATCAGTATGGAGAGATACTTTTTACGATCATGTTTATATTCTATGGGGACTGTATGTGCACCCAGAAAACAAGGAATTATGTTAATATTCCGTAAAGAAGCAGCCTTTTTAATCACCCGTAACATTTTTAATTCTGCGTCGTAACTCAGTCCATAACCACTCTTAATTTCCAAAGAAGTGACACCTTGTGAAATAAAGTTATCAACTCGTTTGAGCAGCAGGGTTAACAAATCAGATTCAGGTGTTTCTCTGACAGCTCTCACTGAAGAAACTATCCCTCCTCCCATGGCAGCGATAGCTTCGTAGGATTTCCCTTCAAGTTTCATACGATATTCAGCGGATCTGTCACCTGCAAAAAGTGAATGGGTATGGCATTCAACAAAACCCGGAGTAATAACTTTTCCTTTTACATCCACGGTGCGGTGTGCTGTGGTTAAAGGGGAGTGGAAGGGGATAAAATCTTTTACTAGTCCATTTTCAACAATGATGTCATGTCCTGACAATATGTTAAGAACGGAAGCGTCTTGTCCTTTTTTACGCCCTGAACCAAAAGAGTCAACCGTTAAAATCTGTGAGGCATTCGCGAATCGTTTGAGCATAATTAAAACACAAAAACTTTGTCTTCGATAACACGGGCTTTATTATACCCCAATTGTTGCAGTTGGAACATCATTAACCGCGCTGATCCATTATCAATGAAATCACCTAATCTGAGGAGATATTTGTCCTTGTCTTTATAAATATAAAGTAAGTCGATTCCAAGTTTAAATTCAAGTTCCCGTTTTATAAGAAGAGCTTCCTCCTGACTATTCGTGGCACCGAGTGACACTCTGAATCCATCAGTATAAAACTTTACAATATTGGTTGAAATGTTGTTGGAAGAATAAGAGTACCATGGTTCAGAATCGGCAGTAAGGGAAGGCGATCCCTGATAAAACTTAACATCCTGTTCCTGCGCTGCAAGAGAAATTGAAAATAGAATTAATAGGAATGTGAGAGTTCTTGGTTTCATATAAATTAGTTGTATGATTTAGAAATAAAACAAACAATAAATATAAGAGATAAATGGAAATAAGTAAAGGATATTTAGGAAGGGTTCTTTTTTTTTTGTATTTTTGTAAACAACAATTTTTTGAAGATGGCTTCAGGAAAAAAATACAAAATACTCTTCATCACATCAGAACTCTTTCCATTCGTTAAAACCGGAGGGTTAGCTGATGTTTCTGCGTCCTTACCAAAGGAACTCGCTGCGCTTGGTCACGAGGTTAGAATCGTTGTGCCCAGATATGGCGCTATAGACACCCGTAAATTTAAGATTCACGATGTAGTCCGTTTAAAAGATTTTTCTGTTAAACTGGGCGAAAAGGAAGTCCTTTTTTCTGTTAAATCCTCTTTCCTTCCAAATATAAGAAACCGGGTTCAGATTTATTTTCTCGATAACGAGGAATACTTCGGCAAAAGAAAAAGTCTTTATGTAGATCCCATGACGGGGCAGAACTATTCAGATAATGACGAACGGTTTGTTCTTTTTTGTCGTGGCGTATTTGAGCTTATCAAAAAATTGGGTTGGGTTCCGGATATAATCCACTCTAACGACTGGCAGACTTCACTTGTCCCGGCTTTTCTGAAGACCATTTATAAAAATGATGAAATATTCAAAAAGACCAAAACATTAACCACATTTCATAATTTTGAATATGGTGGGGATTTCCCGGTGGAATCCTTTAAAAAAACAGGACTCGACGAAGAATTTAACACTGATGAACACCTGCTTCACAATGGAAAATTGAACTTCATGAAAGCCGGAATTATTTTTTCCGACTTTATTAATACGGTTAGTCCGGGATACAGAGACGAGGTTCTTAATAACCCGGCTTTAAGCAGTGGACTTAATGAAGTGTTAAATGGCAGGAAAAAAGATTTTTTTGGAGTGATTAACGGTGTGGACAGGGCGATTTGGAATCCTGCAACCGACAAGTTTATCGTGAAAAATTTTGAATTAAAGACAATAGAGAATAAATATTTCAACAAGAAAAATCTTGTTGAACGATTTGGATTAAGCTACAATAACGCAACACCCGTATTTAGCATAATCTCCCGGCTTTATGACTATAAAGGGATCGACTTGATCGCACAGAGTTTGCCGGAATTGATGAAACAGGATATACAAATAGTTTTACTCGGTACCGGTGAATTAAAGTATCTCAACATTTTTGATGAATTCACGAAAAAATATCCATCGAAGTTCGCATGTTATCTTGGATTTAATGACGAATTGGCACATCTTATTGAAGCCGGCTCCGACTTTCTGTTGATGCCATCCAAAACTGAACCTTGTGGGTTGAATCAAATGTATTCCCTCCTTTATGGAACAATTCCAATTGTTAGAAAAACAGGTGGATTAACAGATACAGTGATAGATATTTCCGCCGGAAATTCCACAGCAAATGGATTTGTGTTTGAGGAGTATTCAACAAAAGCTCTCATTTTGCAAGTGCAAAAGGCACTTTCTCTTTACAAGGATAAAGATGGATTTCAAACCATGATTAAAAACGGAATGAAATCTGATTTTAGCTGGGTACTCTCTGCTAAAAAGTATGTTGAACTTTACAAAAATCTTTCTGCCTCTTAATGCCCCAACCGACAATTTTTCTTGACCGCGACGGTACGATAAATTTCGATCCCGGGTACTTAAATAATCCTGATGCAGTGCGTTTGATCGAGGGGGCAGGGGCGGCTCTAAAACTTCTGAAAGATGCCGGTTACCTTCTGCTTGTAATTTCAAATCAATCCGGAATAGCACGAGGACTTATAACCGATGAACAAGTATGTCGTGTCAATTCCAGGATTAACGAACTTCTTGAACAATTTTCTTCTGTCACAATTGATCATTTTTTCTACTGCCCTCACCACGAATTGTTTGGTAACGAGGGTGAATGTGACTGCCGTAAACCGGGTACAGGAATGATTGAACAGGCAAGAACACGCTATGAAATTGATATAAAAAATTCTTTTTTGATCGGGGATAGTGTGGCAGACGTTCTCGCAGGGCATAATGCCGGCATAAATACAATTCTGGTAGGTACCGGAAATGGTAGTGAGCATATTTCTGTCTTGCAGGACAAAAATAAATTACCAAATTTTACATGTTTAAATCTTTACGAATCTGCAAAGCTAATTTTAAAAATTAAATCCGGAGCTTCCGCTTGCTGAAAATTAAATTTATTGTTCTCCTTATATTAGCGGTTTATTTGACCGGTTGCTCAGATGCACCATCTCCGATTGGAGTTGACGAATTGGGTAACAACTTGATTAAAGTAAAAGTTTACGATTCACAAGTTGATAATGCCACTCAAAATTCCAACTCATTTAAAAAAATATTACCACTTGGAGCCTCTTCCTACTGTTTGTTGGGAAATTCTCTCGGTGTAAAGTCAACTTTACTTTTGCAGTTTAATGTGAATTTTGACGAAGCCACTCTTAATGCAATTAAAAAGGACAGTATCACACTTTTATCAGCAAGAATAGTGCTTAAAAAAGCCTATGGCATTGGTGACACACTGCAATCATTCCCTGTTGCTCAAGTAAATGGATACAGAGTAACCTCTTCCTGGGATCCGTTGAAGGTTAAGATAGACAGTATGCCTTCAGTTGACTATTCTACTGATATTTTGTCAGCAAAGCCGGCGCCTGATTCGTTTTATTATTTTAATGTCAACAATGCTATTGCTTTGCAATGGATGAAAAACAGTTATGATACCATTAATTTTAAAAATGATGGATTATTATTAAGAGCTGAGACGGCAACTCCTTATATAATTGGATTTCAGGGATATTCCGCCACCGGTGAGAATGCTCCCAAAATAGAACTGAAATTCAGATATCTATCCACTAACAAAGATACAACAATCAGTTTCAGGACTCTTTCTGATGCACATTTGATTGAGGATGCAACTCCAACACTTGCGACTGATGAAATTGTTGTAAAAAGCGGAACCACACTTCAATCAAAGCTCTTCTTTGATCTGTCCTCGATTCCTGCCAATGCATTTATCAATAATGCAGAGATAGTTTTAATGGCGGATACAACAAAACAAGTTATCGGTAACATTGGGTTAAAATCACTTTCGCTTGGTTTGATTGAGACATTGACTTCTGATTCAGTATTTACCACTAATTCGCTAATTACTGCCACGCTTTTTTACTCGGCGGGGAAATACTCGGGGAACCTGACAACTGTGATGCGACAGGTCCATGCCAACAAAAAGAACCTTGGTTTCGTGATTACCACTTCAAATCCTGTTGAAGGACTTGAGACAATCTATCTAAAAAATTCAAATGCTGCAGCCGGTTTAAAACCCAGGCTGATTGTTACCTACTCCAAAATTGATTAGGCTATAATGAGATTATTAACATTCGCAACAATTATTTTATTTTCAACGATCTCCTTTGCTCAAGTTAATTCTGTTGAATCCAGAAACGGGGCAGGAACTTTAATTTATGGTACAACGGCCAGAAGCCTGACATCAGGTGATCTGGGAACCGCAAATTATGATGATGACAGGATCAATATTTTTAATCCGGCTTCTTATGGAAGCTTTGTCCTTACACGAGTTGACTTTGGTCAGGTTCTTGAGGCATCATTTGTTTCAGGATCGGGAAAAAAGAGCTACTACGGCGGTTCATATTTCCCCGGTTTCAACATTGGTTTCCCTGTTAGTCAGGAACATGGTGTGGGAATTGTTTTTGGAGTGAACAAATATTCTGATGTCAGCTACGAAGGCTCGAAAGATGGCATCATCTCTGGTGCAGGTTCTTATGTTCCTTCGACCTACAAGGAGGAGTATTTTTATGATGGAGGATTAACAAAAATATTCCTCGGGACTTCATACAGACTTCCTTTTGGGTGGAACATTGGTGCTTCGGGCGATTTTTATACGGGTCACTACGAATATCAGGCAGACCTCAAATTTTTTAATTCTTCCGTTTTGGATGGAAATTTTGCAAAAGAGCAAAATTTTAAAGGATTTGGCGCAACATTTGGTCTGATATCAAACAATTTGAACGAATATCTCAACATCTCAGGATTGGAAGAATTAAGACTTTCCGCTGGATACAGTCTTAAAACAAATCTAAAAGGTGATTATGCAACTTATTCGGTTAATAATTTTGGGATTCATGATACTTCGGCAAGGGGTGATGTTGAATCAAGTGTGCCTTCAAGATTTTTTGCCGGTTTTTCATTGAAATTTAATCCACGCACTAAAATATTCGGCGATTTTGTGTCACAATCCTGGTCAGAATTCTATTTGACCAACACCTCTCCTCAAACATTGACCAACACATTTAAGGCGAGTTTGGGATTAGAGTATGTTCCACAAGCAAAAGCATCTGTTTTTGAGCCTGATCTTTCATACAGATTTGGATTAAGTTACGAAAAATTACCTGATCTTATAAGTGGTGAATCATCATACAGGATGTCGGCAGGAGCCGGAATCTCAATCCCTCTATCGCCGGCAAATTATATTGATTTGGGAGTCCTCTATTCCTTCAATACAAGTGCTGCAGCAAATGTGGTGAAAGATAACACCATTAAATTTGTAGTTGGTTTGAGCATCGGAGAACTATGGTTTTTGAGAACTGAATACTGATCTATGTGAAACGATCTGTTTTTGCACTTCTTTTATTTTTTTTAACTTTGAATTCAGCAGTTCTATCCGGGACTGCTGATTCTTTGTTTTATGAATACAACCGGTTTTCGTCGCAGGTTGCTTATGGCAATTACGATTCTGCTTATTACACCGGCGAAAAACTTATGACCTATCCGGGTGTAACTGCTTATTCCAAATGGTTTTACCCCAAGTTTGCGGAAGTAATCATTAATGTCGTGGGGGATACCTCCAAAGGAATTTCACCGGCACAGATAAGCGATAGATTTTTAACTTTCCGAAATCACGATCCACAAAACACACTGTCATATCTTGTTCAGGAGGCATTTATTCTGGATAAATATTACGACATGCCTTTTGAAAAAATTTATCCCCTCTACAAATCGGCTTTAGAACTTAAAGGTGGGGTTGATGATGTAATTTTGCAGAGGATATCAGAAAAAGCATCCCGGGCAGACCTTAAAGACTCGAACACAATCTTGAATATTCTCGATATCTATACATATCTTCTGGAAAAATATCCCAATACCGGCAAATGGGGTGAAATGATCAGTGATTTGGCTGGTAGCGAAGCGGGTTTGATTAAACTCAGACAAAAATTGTTGGCTTTAAAACCTGAGAGCCTGAGCAATATTTGGGCACTTTCATCTTTATACATCGAAAAAGAAAATTACAAAGAGGCACAACCGTTACTTAGGCGCCTGACTTTCGAAGTACCGGGAGAGATAAAATACTGGAAGGCTTACACCTTTTGTTCAGAAAAGTTAAAAGATGATGAGAATTCACTAATTGGCTATCTTTCACTAATTAAACTTGATTCTACGGTAAAAGAATATTATTTTAATGTTGGCGTTTTATTTGAAAAAAAAGACAATTATCAGGCTGCTGTAAAATATTTCAAAAAAGCCTCTGAAGTTGGAAACGGGTGGGGAAGAGCCCTGTTTTATGAAGGTCTTGTCTATGAAAACTCGGCAAGGTCTTGTGGTAAACTTGAGTTTGACGACAAATGTGTTTATCAACTGGCTTATGAAAGGTATCTGAATGCACTTGGTTATGATCCATCTATGACTGAGTTGCAAAAACAAATTGAAGAAATTGAAAAATATCTGCCCGAACAGGCAGACTTTGCTTCCAAAGGATATAAATCAGGAGACAAGGTTAAGCCGGGTGGTAACTGTTACAATTGGATTGAAATAGAATTAACTGTACAATAAATGCGGAGATCAGACTAATGTACGAATTTCTTAAAAATGATCCCGAGATGTTAAATGTATTAAATCTCGAGACTAAAAGACAAACTGAAAAACTTGAACTAATCGCCTCGGAAAATAGTGTCAGTCCGGCTGTTCTTGCAGCAGCAGGATCAATTCTGACTAACAAATATGCTGAGGGTTATCCGGGTAAAAGATATTATGGTGGTTGTGAATATGTGGATATGGCTGAAGATATTGCCCGTGAAAGATTGAAAAAACTTTTTGGTGCTGAATATGTGAATGTGCAACCGCACAGCGGTTCACAGGCGAATATGGGTGTCTATATGACTATTCTATCTCCGGGAGATAAAATAATGGGTCTGAGTCTTGCTCATGGAGGTCATTTAACTCATGGTTCACCTGTTAATTTTTCAGGTAAAATTTATAAAGCTGTCGGGTATGAATTAAGTGCTGAAACAGGTTTGCTGGATTACGATAAAATAGAAACTCTTGCAAAACAGGAAAAACCAAAAGTAATAATTGCCGGTGGAAGTGCATATTCCCGCGATTGGGACTATAAAAAGTTTAGAGAAATTGCAGATTCCGTTGGCGCATTCCTTCTTTGCGATATGGCTCACCCTGCCGGATTGATCTCAAAAGGGCTTTTAAACAATCCCCTCGAACATTGTCATTTTGTTACCTCCACTACTCACAAAACATTGCGAGGTCCAAGAGGCGGCGTGATTTTAATGGGTAAAGATTTCGAAAATCCTTTTGGGATCACAGTTCCCAAGACGGGAAGATCAAAAATGATGTCCGAACTTATTGACAGTACAATAATGCCGGGTATTCAGGGTGGTCCACTTATGCATATTATAATGGCAAAAGGCGTTGCCTTTGGTGAAGCTCTCCAGGATTCTTTTAAAGATTATGTTTTACAGGTAAGATCAAACGCTCAAAAACTTGCATCAGAATTGGTGAAAAAAGGGTATCATGTGATTTCAAATGGAACCGACAATCACCTTATGCTTGTTGATCTTACAAATAAAAACATCAGCGGAAAGGCTGCCGAAATTGCACTTGGTAAAGCCGGAATTACAGTAAACAAAAACATGGTGCCTTTTGATCAGAGAAGTCCATTTGTCACCAGTGGTATAAGGGTAGGAACCCCTGCTTCCACTACAAGAGGGATGAAAGAAGACGACATGGTTAAGATTGCAGAATTTATTGACAGAGCGGTTACAAATCATGAAAATGAAACCATTCTTACCGATATTAGTCAGGATGTAAAAACTCTTTGTTCACAATTTCCACTTTTTTCCGGTAAATAATGACCACTGAGGGAACTCAAGACGAATTTACTGACATCAATTCGCCGGGCGGAAATGATGACCCCGGCGAAGAGATGTCATTTTGGGATCATCTTGAAGAGTTTCGCAGCAGACTTTTGAAGATTGCAGCCGGGGTGATTCCAATCTGGCTCGTTTCAATTGCGTTTGCTCAGGATGTTATTAATCAGGTATTATTGCGCCCGGCAGAGACTTCCGCAGTAAAACTTCAAAATATTCGTCCTTTTGGGCAACTAATGTTAAACTTTGAAGTGAGTTTTATTGTTGCCTTAATAGTGACTGTCCCTTATACATTTTACCATCTTTGGCAGTTTATTGCTCCGGCTCTTCATACAAATGAAAAAAGAGCACTTATTGCTGCCGCATTCTACTCATCATTCTGTTTTTTGGGTGGAACGGCATTTGGATATTTTGTTATGGTTCCGATGACGCTAACTTTTGCAGCCGGTTTTGGAAGCCCCGAAGTGCTGAATATGTTTGCTCTGGATGAATATATGTCACTTATCTTTAGCATTTTACTGGGAAGTTCATTGATCTTTGAATTGCCGGTAGTTTCTTACCTTCTTTCGAAGATCGGGCTTTTAACTCCCGAATTTATGATTAAATACAGAAAGCATGCTTTAATTATTCTGATGATTTTGGCTGCGTTTTTGTCTCCGGGTACAGATCCGTTTTCAATGTTGATACTGTCAGTACCACTTTTTTTACTTTACGAAACCAGTATTATAATTTCTAAATGGGCAACAAAGAAACCTTAAATATCTCCATAATGGACAAGGTGTTAGCACCTGTAAAAAACGATCTCGCTGAATTCAACAGGCACTTTAAGGTGTCCATGAAGTCCCATGTCCGATTGCTCGATATAGCAACCAGTTTTATCTTGAAACAGAAAGGTAAGAAGATCAGGCCAACGCTTGTGCTTCTTACGGCAAGCCTTTGTGGCGGGATAAACCCAAGAACACATCGTGGGGCAGTGATGGTGGAACTTCTTCATACTGCAACCCTCGTTCATGATGATGTTGTTGATCAAGCTGATAAACGAAGAGGTTTTCCTTCGATTAATGCAATCTGGAAAAACAAAGCTTCTGTTCTAATTGGTGACTATCTATTGTCAAAGGGATTGATGTTGTCCGTCAGCTCAAAAGACTACGATTTCCTTGAAACCATTACTGATACGGTAAAAAGGATGTCGGAAGGGGAGTTGTTGCAGCTTGAAAAAACCCGAAAATTAGATATTGACGAAGAAACTTATTTTAAGGTTATTTCAGATAAAACGGCTTCTTTGATAGAAACCTGTTGTTATATCGGTGCACTAAGCGCAACGGAGAATCAAGATTTTCGGAATAACGCAAAACGGTTTGGAAGTCTTTTGGGGCTCTCATTTCAGATAAAAGATGATATTTTGGATTATGAGGGAACAACAAAATTGTTTGGCAAACCAATTGGAGGGGATATTAAGGAGAAGAAAATCACACTTCCACTAATCTATGCCATGCAAAATGCGGGTGCCGCTGAGTCGAAAAAGATAATCAAGCAGATCAAAGGGATATCGCAGAAAGACAATGTTGATTCGATCATCCAATTTGTAAAGTCGAACAATGGTCTTAAGATGGCTCAGGAAAAAGCAGTAGAGCTTGCTTCCCAGGCTAAAGAACTGCTGAAAATATTTCCTTCAAGTGAATACAGGGAATCACTCGAACATCTCGTCGATTTTGTAGTAAGCAGGAAGAGCTGACAGCTCCGGTTTAGCTTATTTATTCCCGCTTTTAAAATCAAAACCTTTGATTGGTTCTCTTAGAGTTAAAACCGGGCAGGGAGCTTTTCTCACCACTTTATCAGCTGTGCTTCCAAACAATATCTGCTCAACTCCTGTGTGTCCATGAGTTGAAATTATTATCAGGTCAACATCTTCCGCTTTTGCCACCTCAAGAATCTCAAGATAAGGTTTTCCAAGTTTTACTATTGTCTGTACTGTGGTATTGGGATCCAGTTCCTCTTTTGCCACTCTATCTAATTCTTCTTTGGCTTTTTCATCCACCTGGTAATTCAAGGTAGGAAGAGCGATTTGACCAATGCTAAGATCGGGGGGATAGATAATGGGTTCTACCACATATATCAGTAACACTTCTGAGTCAAACACTTTGGCAAAATCGGCCACATACTTTAAGGCCTGGAGTGAATACTCACTAAAATCAATCGGAACGAGAATTTTTTTAAAAGTTAACATGACAAATCCTTATAATTAATCGAATATTCCTGCTTCGGCAATTCGCCATATCTTTTGACAGGGAAATCTGTTTTCGTAAAGCGCTCTGCCAATAATTACTGAATCAACTCCGGACCCTGATATCTCGTTTACCTTAAAAAGGTCATCCTTGTTGCTTACTCCACCTGAATGAGTTACTCTTTTTTCTGTAACCTCGGCTATCATTTTTGAAAGTTGGGTATTGGGCCCACTCAGCATTCCGTTTCTAAGAACATCCGTTACGAGGAAACGATTAACGCCAATACCTGCGAGCTGTGAAGCCAGATCTGCAGGGTGAATTCCTGTTTTTTGTTTTCTGCCTTTAATTACAACTTCATTTTCAATCACATCGATACCCACAACAACTTTGGAAGGTCCAAATTTTTCAAAAATCTTGTAAAATTCTTTTCTGTTCTGGATAACAACCGATGCCACAACAACTCTCGATACACCGGTCTCAAAAGCATGATTGGCTTCATCAATAGTTCTGACGCCACCGGTAAATTCGACAGGAATTATCACTGAAGAACAGATGTCTGCGATGAGCGCATGGTTAACGGCTGTGTTTCCCTCAATGCCGTCAAAATCCACAACATGGATCATTTTTGCGTTCTCACTTCTCCAGATCATTGCCATCTCGAGAGGGTCATCACAATAGCCAAAACAGCCCAATTCAGGGATTCCCTGAACAGTCCGGACTGTTTTTCCGTTCTTAACATCGATGGATGGTATTACTAACAAAGCCATATTATTTATTGATTTACTACGCTAAAATAACAAATATTTGATTAATTGATTCCCAAAATCACTTTTATGTGAAAAATTTAACATTTACCATCTTTTTTTTGCTAAATATTTTGATTTTATGCTCTAATTGTAGCATTTTAGAAAAGATGAAATATAATTTCTTGATAACCACTTCAGCAGGCAATCAAATTGATTGTGATCTCTACACAAAGGCGAGGGATGAAAGTAAGCCTGTTGTCCTGATTGTTCATGGTTTTAAGGGATTTAAGGATTGGGGGTTTTTCCCTCCGTCTGCCCGTTTTTTCGAAGATAGTGGATATCATGCCATAACTTTCAACTTTTCTCATAACGGAGTTTCTCCCGGTAAATGTGATTTTGATGATTTGAGAAGCTTCGCAGAAAACAGTCTGTCGCTTGAAGTTGATGAGTTAAAAGAGTTATCCTCTTTCATTATATCAGGTAAATTTTGTAATTTTAGTGGTCAATTATTCATTATTGGACACAGCCGGGGCGGAGGTGTTACACTTCTTTCTTCTCCCGCAATAAAAAATCTTGATGCTGTGGCGGTCTGGTCTTCAATATCATATGTTGACAGATATACTGACAGACAAAAAAAGGAGTGGAAGGAAAAAGGTTCACTCAGTTTTCTGAATACCCGAACAGGGCAGGAAATGAGCATGAATTACTCATTCCTGGAAGATTTATTGACCAATAAAGAAACAAAGCTTTCGATCGAAAAATCGATTGCACAACTTGAGGTTCCGGTTCTTGCGGTTCATGGTGAAATTGACCTGACTGTACCGGTTAAAGATTCAGAAAGAATCATCTCGTTCAGTAGAAATCAAAATTCTGAGTTGTTTATCGTTCCCAAGGCAGGGCACACATTTAACATGGTGCACCCTGCAACAGAAACGACAGAGCAATTCAGTTCAGTAATTAATAAAACAGAAAAATTCTTCAGAAGATACATAAGAGGTTAAAATGTCAATGATAACAAGATCAGAGAATATTTACACATACATCAAAGAACGCGTTGTTGCACAACCACTTTTTGGTGTTTTTTCCTTCGCCATATTGATGGCACTTGCAGCTCAACTTACCATTCCAATGAAACCGGTTCCTACGACACTTCAGTCGATGATCGTGGTTTTATCGGGTGCGATGCTTGGCTCAAAAAAAGGATTTTATGCTCAGATCGCTTATTTAACAATGGGAGTTGTCGGGTTACCAGTATTTGCAATGTCACCTGACCTTGCCCCCGGATTTGCCAGATTATTTGGACCAACGGGTGGTTATCTGTTGGCTTTCCCGGTTGCGGCATATCTGACAGGTCTAATAATTGAGAGAAAATCTGATTATCTGACTACAGTAATTACATTTTTTGCTGCACATGCCGTGATCCTTCTTTCAGGGGCACTATATCTTGATCTTTTTATTAATGCCGGATTTGTAAAAACTCTTGAACTTGGCGTAGTGGTATTTTCACTCTCTACAGTAGTGAAAGTATTTGCAGCCTCGCTGATCTTTAAGTCTTTCAAGAAATAAAACTTATCTGACTTATGTTAAAGACCGTTGCTTTTACAATTGTACTACTCTCTGCATTTGCACTATTTGCTTATAGTGGAAAGAGAATTCTTGATCTGTTAAAAATTGGTAAACCTGATAACAGGTTTGATAATATCAGTTTACGCATAAAGAATGTGATTGTAATTGCGATTGCGCAGAGTAAGTTATTCAGGGATCCCGTTGCCGGAATTGTGCACGCTCTCATTTTTTGGGGGTTTGTACTGTTTATTTCGGCGGTGGTTGAGTCTTTCATCCAGGGATTTTTCCCCGGGTTTACTTTTGCTTTTCTCGGTCCCGTATTCAGTATTATGACGATTACCCAGGATGTTTTTGGCGTCCTGGTAATCCTTTCCGTTCTTTTTGCTCTCTATCGTAGATTTGTACAAAAAGTTAAAAGACTTGAAGTGGATTCTGAGGGGCAAAAAGATGCAGCATTTATCCTGATAATGATTCTTTTTGTTGTGGTTTCAATGTTGGGTCAAAACTCAGCACATGTAGCAATGAATAACGGTATTTTGGCAGACTGGGAAATCAGACCAATAACACAACATTTGGCAGGCATATTCACAGCAGGGGAAACTGCAACAATTCCGTATGAAGTTTTTTGGTGGACTCATATCTTTTTGGTACTCGCTTTTCTGAACTACCTTCCTTATTCGAAACACTTACATGTTATCACATCGGTCCCAAATGTTTACTTCTCAAATCCACTCGAAAAAAGGGCTCAATTGGTTCCTTTGGATTTGGCAGATGAAAAAGCCGAATACTTTGGTGTTAATGACATCGAAAAATTTACATGGAAACAATTACTCGACGGGTTTTCCTGCACGGAGTGTGGAAGATGTGAGTCGGTTTGTCCGGCTAATACAGTCGGGAAACCTCTGTCCCCGCGTAAAATCATTACTGATATAAGAGACAGAACCAACGAAAAGGGACCACTTATCCTCTCAAAAGTAACCGAAGGCGAAGTTTTCGAAAAGGCACTTGTCGCAAACTACACATCAGAAGCTGAATTGTGGTCATGCACCACATGTATGGCTTGTGTGCAAGAGTGCCCTGTGATGATTGAGCATGTAGGTACAATTGTGGATATGCGCCGTCATCTCGTATTAATGGAGTCAAATTTTCCTTCGGAATTGAATAATACATTTAAGAGTCTTGAAAATAACGGTTCACCCTGGGCGTTCCCGGCATCCGAAAGGGGTGCATGGGCTGAAGGTCTCGGGATAAAAACGATGGCTGAAGATTCAAATTCAGAGTATCTGTTTTGGGTTGGATGTGCAGGATCGTTTGATGACAGGTATAAAAAAGTTTCAAAGGCTTTTGCAGGTATTATGCAGGAGGCGGGAATCGATTTCCGTATCCTTGGAAGTGAAGAACAATGTAATGGAGATACTGCCAGAAGACTTGGAAATGAGTATCTTGCACAAACTCTTATGCAAACCAACATCGAAACCATGAATGGTTACGGAGTGAAAAAGGTTGTTACCGCTTGTCCACACTGTTTTAATTCCATAAAAAACGAGTTTCCGCAATTTGGCGGTAATTATGAGGTGTTGCATCACACCGAGATGATTGATCAACTTGTCAGTTCCGGTAAAATTAAAGTTGACCCAAAAGTTGAACTGGTTACGAACACTACTTATCATGACTCATGCTATATTGGCAGATATAATGATATCTACGATGCCCCAAGAGATATTCTTGCAAAATCGACCGGAAAACAGCCGGTTGAGATGGAGAGAAATAAATCGAGAGGATTCTGTTGTGGTGCCGGTGGTGGAAGGATGTTCATGGAAGATAACGAAGGCGGAAGAATTAATATTGAAAGAAGTAAAGAGGCAATTGCAACAGGCGCTGAAACAATCGCTACTGCATGCCCGTTTTGCATGACGATGATGACCGATGGTGTTAAAACTCTTGAAAAATCTGAAGAAGTAATGGTGAAGGATATCGCCGAAATAGTTTTTGAAAACATACACTTATCCATAACTAAATAGGAGCAACAATATGGAAAAATTCAAGCAGTTACTAAAACATGTTCAAGATATGGAACCCGATTTCAACAAATTCTATGAAAAAGGGCAGTCAGCAGCAGGGACAAGGATTAGAAAAAGTCTCAGCGACCTGAAGAAACTTGCACAAGACCTCCGCGAGGAAGTCCAGGAAGTTAAGAACAGTCGTAAACCGGAATAGTTTTCCAAATCCTTACTTATTTGAAAAGCCGCTCATATAACTAATGAGTGGCTTTTTTTTTGTATTTTTGCATTTTGTATTTTGGAAAATTAATGAAAAAAAATCTCCCCCTGACTCTCATTTTTCTTGTTGTATTTATTGATCTGCTGGGATTCGGGATATTAATTCCTATCCTGCCGACATTTGCCGTCAAAGTTTTGAATATGAATGAAAGTTCGGTCGGAATCGTGGTTGCAGTCTATTCTTTAACCCAGTTTTTGTTTAATCCATTATTTGGATCACTTTCAGACAGGTTTGGGCGACGAAATATAATTTTGATAAGTCTGTTATTAAACGCATCCGGTTATATTATTTTTGCATTCACACATTCATTTTTGATGCTGATTCTTTCCAGAGTTATAGCGGGAATTGGTGGTAGCAGTATCGGCGTTGCACAGGCATATATTGCAGATGTGACAACAGTTCAGGAGCGAGCGAAGGGAATGGGACTCATCGGTGTGGCATTTGGATTGGGGTTTGTGTTTGGCCCGATGTTGGGCGGTGTTTTTTCAAAGTTTGGATATGAAGTTACAGGATTTGCATCAGCCTCCTTTTCACTGCTCGCATTTATTTTAAGTTATTTTTATCTACCTGAATCATTAAAAAATCTGGGTGAAAATATCTCGCAAAAAACCAGAAAATTACTCGATATTAAAGCATTAGGTGCAGTATTTAAACAAAAGTCATCACTGTTTGTTATCACCCTTACCTTTTTCCTTACATTCTCGGTAGCCAATATCTATGGAACTTTTGCGATTCTCGGCAGCCAAAAGTTTGGATTCACAGATTTTGACAATGGTATGTTATTTGGAATTATGGGGATAGTTTCAGTTATCATGCAGGGATTTTTAATGGGGAAACTGACAAAAATATTCTCTCAACTCCAACTTTTGATTATCGGTTTTATAAGTCTTGCATTGGGTCTCGCCATGATCCCTTATGGTTCAACCTTTTTAGTTATGAGTTTAATACTTGGATTGATGTCAGTGGGTACTGGTGCACTTCAACCGATATTATTGAGTTTAATCTCTCAGGTTGCGTCAGAATCTGAACAGGGAATGGTACTGGGGTTAAATCAGTCACTTTCATCACTTGCGCGGGTTTTAGGTCCATTATGGGGTGGATTTGCGTTTCAGTATTTGGGTTATCAAATACCATTTTTCACAGGTGCAGTTGTTTCAGGAACACTTCTTGTGTATTGTTATAAAAATTTTAACATCCACATAAAGCCAAAGATAAGTCATGTTTAGAGTTGGACCGATCGAAAAAGAGAAAGCACTTTTACTTGCTCCAATGGAGGATGTTACAGACATTTCATACCGGTTGGTGTGCCGTGAGTTGGGTGCTGATGTTGTTTATACTGAATTTGTAAATGCCGAGGGGATTGTTCGCAAGAATGAAAAAACGCATCGCAAACTGAAAATAATTAACAAAGAACGACCGGTAGGAATCCAGATTTATGGTGGCAGACTTGAATCAATGGTTGATGCTGCAAAAATCGCTGAAGAACTTGAACCTGAATTAATAGATATAAATGCCGGATGCTGGATTAAAGGTGTAGTTGCATGTGGCGCCGGCGCCGGGATGTTAAAAGACCCGGAGAATATGCAAAAACTTGTTAAAGCGGTTGTTGATGCAGTCGGGCTTCCTGTTACAGTGAAGACAAGGATAGGGTGGGATCATGAAAACATTAACATTCTTGAGATAGCCAAAAGACTTGAGGATGTGGGCGTGAAAGCCTTAACCGTCCATTGCCGCACTCGTAGTATGGGTCACAAGGGAGATGCCGACTGGGACTGGATAAACAGGGTTAAAGAGGTTGTTTCCATTCCGGTAGCTCTAAACGGTAATGTAATGACCGCCCAGGATGTGGTGGATGCCTTTACTCAAACCACCGCCGACGCTGTGATGATAGCCCGTGGTGCCATCGGTTACCCATGGATATTCAAAGATGCTAAAAGATTACTTGAAGGTTTGCCCGTCGATACTGAAATATCGTATGTTGAACGAATCAGAGTATGTCTTCGTCACCTCGAACTTGCCACGACTGTGAAAGGGGAGAGAAGAGCAATTCTTGAGCAAAGAAAATATTATTCAGGATACTTGAAAGGATTGTCGAATGCGGGAAGTATCCGACAGGAATTGATGAAATTGCTCGAATATACTCAGGTGGAAGAACTGCTAATGGGTTATCAAAAATATTTATCGACTTTGGAACATGCTTACGCAAATGTTCATCAGGAACCCAAATGAATGGATTCCCGATCAAGAATGAGAATCTCGCCAAAATTATCTCTTATTTGTTTTTACCTCCTGTTGTAAATCTAATTTCATTTATTGCTGTAGTCTTTTTTTTTGAATCAAATCAAGATCATCGTGTAACCTCCCTTTTATTTACCTCACTGTTTACGGTTGTTTTTCCGGTATTGGTTTTTATTCTCTTCCTTAAAAAGGGGAATATTGCTGATGCAGATGCCCGAAACAGAAACGAAAGGCACATGCCTTATCTTGTTTTTGCGGCGATAATATTAACCGGTTATTTATTTATCCCGTGGGCTCAATTTGCCGATGAAACCAGAATCCTGTTCCTTATTTACCTTCTAAATCTGCTTTTCCTCTTTTTTGTTAATCTTTTTTGGAAGATCAGTGCTCACACTATGGGAGCGGGGGGGATGACAGGTACATTTATTTTTATTTTTGGCTGGTGGGGTTTGATGTTGTTACCGGTTATTTTAGTGCTTGCATGGGCAAGATTTGAGTTAAAATGTCACACACCCTGGCAGCTATTTTTTGGTGCATTTTTTGGTATATTAAACACGCTTTTATTTTTTAAATATTTACCATTATTATGAACGAAGACAAACAACAAATACTCGCAATACTTGATGAAATAACTTACCTTTTTGAACTGAAAGGTGAAAATGTTTTCAAAATTAGTGCGTTTAAAAAGGCATACTCAATAATATCGGGAATTCAGGATGATTTGTCACACCTGTACGAATCAGGTCAATTGGCTCAAATGAAGGGGATTGGCAAGGGGATCCTCTCGGTTATAGCAGATTATTTTAATCTGGGTTATTCAACCGCGCTGAGAGAAATTAAAGCTGAAGTACCCGAAGGATTGATTGAAATTAACAAAATAAGGGGACTGGGGCCTAAAAAAGCCATCCAACTCTATTTTGAATTTGGAATCACCAGTATCAGTAAACTCGAGAATTTTTGCAATTCAGGAGAAATTACAAAAGTAAAAGGTTTTACAGAGGCATCTGCAGAAAAATTAATCGAAAGTATAAGACTTTACAAACAGAATCAGAATTTTATCCGATTAGATGTAGCGGGATTTTTGGTTGACGAGATTCTTGGGATATTTGCAGCTTTTCCTGAGGTGGAAGAGTACTCTGTTACCGGAGAGTATCGCAGAAATATGGAAGTGATTTCAACTCTCGAATTTGTGATTATGACAGTTGAACCTGAATCGGTTTTGCATGAACTGCGGACATTGCTCGATGTACCCGATCTGGAATATTCAAAACCTTCAAGTTTTGGAGATAAAATTGATATTATTGTTCATTGCGAGACTAATAACAATGAATATTGCCTGACTCTCTACAGGACGACCGGTTCAAAGGATTTTGTTCAAAAGTATAATCTTACTGATATCAGTACTAAAGGGCTCTTCTCGGAACATGATGTTTTCAAAAGGTTTAATCTCCCTTATTTCAACCCTGAAATGAGGGAAAATGAACTGCTGCCATTTGTTGGAGATGAAAGATTTTATAGTTCAGATCTTCAACTTTCGGATTTTAAAGGATGTTTTCACTTTCATACAAATTATTCCGATGGTTCAAATACTCTCTCCGAAATGGTAGAAGCCGGATTGGCAATGGGTTATAAATATTTTGCTGTCTGCGACCACAGCAAAGCTTCTTTTCAGGCAAGCGGGATGTGGGAAGATAAGGTATTCAAGCAGAAAGAAGTGATTTCATCAGTAGCTAAAGAGCTAAAAACAACAATATTTCACGGAATCGAAGCTGACATACTCAGAGATGGCACACTTGACTATGGAGATGAGTTTTTAAAGAATTTTGATTTTGTAGTTGCATCTATTCATTCAAGATTTTCTTTAAACAAAGAAGAAATGACAGCCAGAATCTTAAGAGCTGTAGAAAACCCACATACAGATGTTTTGGGACATCCAAGCGGAAGGATATTGCTTGAACGACCCGAATTTGAAGCTGATTTTGACAAGATTATTGATGCCTGTTGTGCAAACAATGTTGCAATTGAAATAAATGCATCCACTTACCGGCTCGATCTTGACTGGAGACGGATTTTTAAGGCACGCGATAAAAATTGTATTTTTAGCATAAACCCTGATGCACATTCCACTACACAATTGGGAAGTGTCAGGTATGGCATCAAAATTGCAAAAAAAGCAGGGATGAAAAGTTCTGAGGTGATAAATTGTTACGATCTCGAATTGTTTAAGACTTTCCTCCGGAGAAAATAATGACAGATTTTCGATTGGAGAATAACATTGCCGTATTAACATTGAATCGTCCCGAAAAAAGAAATGCTCTTTCACCGACAATGATTAATGATTTTATATCGATTTTTATGGAATGCGAAAGCAATCCTGAAGTTAAATCGATTATTATCACAGGCAAAGGGAAAGCTTTTTCCGCGGGTGCCGATCTTGAATATCTGCAACAGTTGAGAAACAATACAGTTTCAGAGAACGATCTTGATTCGTCATTGATCACAAAATTGATATTAACGGTTTATGAATCAGGCAAACCAACCATTGCTGCTGTAAATGGACCGGCGATAGCAGGCGGGTGTGGATTGGCAACTGCTTGTGATTTTATATTTGCTGACAAGTCAAGTTCAATGTTTGGTTACAGCGAAGTTAGAATTGGGTTCCTTCCGGCAATTGTATCTTATTTATTACTCCGCAGGATGAATGAATTTAAGGCACGACAGTTGCTAATTTCTGCAGAGATTTTTGGAGCGCAGAGGGCTCTTGAACTGGGATTAATCGACTTCATTTCTGATGATGTTATCCAGGATTCGATTATTCTCGCGGAAAAACTTAACCAAAATTCACAGGAGAGTATTAAACAAACCAAAAAACTGCTGAGAACAATTTCTTCTCTTGATCATAAAAGATCGATTCAGATGGCGCAAAAATATAATGTAATCAGCAGAACGACGAATGAGTTTAAGGCAGGAATTGATCAATTTCTTAATAAAAAATGAGGTAAATCATGGATTTGAAGAAAAGCATTAGAAGCATAAAAGATTTTCCAAAAACCGGGATTATGTTTCGCGACATAACAACACTTTTGCAAGACCCCGTAGCATTAAACCACGCTGCTGATTTGTTATATGACAAAGTTAAAGATCTTGGGATTACCAAAGTTGTTGGGATTGAATCAAGAGGTTTTATTTTTGGTGGAATTCTTGCTTCACGGTTAAACGCCGGATTTGTTTTGATAAGAAAACCAGGAAAACTTCCTTCAAAAACATATTCCGAAAGTTACACACTTGAATACGGTACTGATTCTATTGAAATGCATGTTGATGCAATCAAAAAGGGGGATAAGGTGTTGTTACACGATGATCTTTTGGCGACCGGCGGAACCGCTGCTGCTGCGATAAAACTTATTGAAAAAGCCGGTGGGGAAGTGGTTTCCATACAATTTTTGATTGAATTAACATTCATCCCCGGTAGAAGTAAACTCACCGGATATAATGTGGATACACTCATCAGTTATGATGATGAAAATTAATCGCAACCCATCTTCAATTTGACCTTTAAAATAGAAACGGCTCCGCGAAGGAGCCGTTGTCTGCAAGTAGTTTAAAGGTATATAACCTGAAAGTTATTTGATAAGCGAATTTAATACTTCTCTGATAATTTTACAACCCTTTAATAAATCCTCTTGCTGAATTGTCAAAGGTGTTCTAAACCTGACACTTCTTTCACCACAGGAAAGCATCATTAAACGAGCATTCCAGCAGCGACTGATGAATTCATTTCTGATTGTTTTATTATCAAAATCAAACGCACACATCAAACCTTTTCCTCTAACACCTGAAACCAGGGTTGGAAATTCAAGTTGCATATCGTTCAGTTCTGAAAGCAGCAGATCTCCCATGACAGCAGAGTTCTGAACCAAACCATCTTCTTTAATCACCTCGAGAATTTTGGCAGCTCTAACCATATCGGTCAAATTTCCGCCCCATGTTGAGTTGATTCTTGAAGACACTTTAAACACATTATCCGGCTCTTCATTTACACGGTCTGAGACCATGATTCCACAAACCTGCATCTTCTTCCCAAAGGAAAGAATATCAGGCATTACAAAATGTTCTGAAGCCCACATCTTACCTGTTAAACCAACACCGGTTTGAACTTCATCAAACATCAATAAAATATCATTTTCGTTGGCAATTTCTCTAAGTTTAACCAAAAACTCTTTTCTGAAATGATTATCTCCACCTTCTGCTTGAATAGGTTCGATAATGATTAAAGCGATATCATCCTTGTTAGCTTCAATGGCTGCATAAATTTCGTTTACAGCTTGTTCTTCAGCTTTTATAACAGCATCAAAATTTTCTGCCAGCGGAAATTTTATTTTTGGATTGGAAATACGGGGCCAATTGAATTTTGGGAAGAGATCAACTTTATTGGGATCAGTGTTGGTCAACGACATCGTATAACCTGTCCTGCCATGAAAAGCTTCTTTGAAGTGGATCACTTTGTGACCTTTTTCTTCTTTGTAGCCCTTACGGAAGTTTTTTCTTACCTTCCAGTCGAAAGCAACTTTTAATCCATTTTCAACCGCAACCGCACCACCTTCGACAAAAAAGAGGTATTTAAAGTGGTCGGGCATGGCTATTTTATGAATTGCGTCAACAAGTTCAGCTTTATAAACGGTATAGATATCCGAATTTGAGGGTTTATTCATGGCTGCCCATGCAATTTTCTCTCTGAATTCAGGATTATTTAATTTTGGATGATTCATGCCAAGGGCTGATGATGCAAAAAATGAGAAGAAATCGAGGTATTTATGCCCTGTTCTTTCTTCAACCATATAACAACCATGACTGTTTTTGATATCTAAAACAAAGTCATAACCATCTGCAAGAATATGCTGATGAAGAATAGGGAAAACATCATTTGCTGTGATTTTTCCACCACTAAATGTAGCTGTATTGTTCATTGAGACCTCCCGTAAGGAATTGAACTTAAAGAAAAACTTGTTTAAATTTAAAAGGTATAGTAAAAGAGAATAGTAAAGGGGTGGGGACTGTTAAAAAACGGACTCGAATTTTGAAACGAAATAACTTCTCAGCGGACGCCTCCCAAATGGGGAACCGGGATGCAGATTTGCTGATGTACTAAATATTAATCTCATAACACAAATATACGAAATTATTCATTTCGACGAAACCCACAAAGCTGAAAAAAGAATGAAAAAATTCCGGTTCTCACATTTTTAATAAATTATTGCATAATTCCATTACCGCAATATCCATATATTTGAACGATACATTTTAATAATTTCGGGAGAAAATATGGAATTCCTAAAAACACTTGGAATAGAAGAATACAATTACGGTTCGTGTACGGGTAGAGAATGGAAAAAAACCGACACTGCCGGAAAATTAGATATATACTCACCCGGTTCGGGCGATAAAATAGCAACTGTTTATCAGGCATCAGAAGAAGACTATGAACAGATTGTAAAAAAAGCATCAGAAGCATTTCTGGTTTGGCGTGATGTTCCTGCCCCAAAAAGAGGCGAGATTGTCAGACAAATTGGAGACGAGCTCAGGAAATATAAAGATCCGCTTGGAAGATTGGTCTCATATGAAATGGGCAAATCACTCCAGGAAGGCTGGGGCGAAGTTCAGGAAATGATCGATATCTGCGATTTTGCAGTGGGATTGTCCCGTCAACTCTACGGATTAACGATGCATTCTGAAAGGCCTGATCACAGAATGTATGAACAATGGCATCCACTTGGAATCGTTTGTACCATATCAGCCTTTAACTTCCCGGTTGCAGTCTGGTCATGGAATGCGATGTTGGCAGCCGTTTGTGGTGATGTAAATCTTTGGAAACCAAGTTCAAAAGTTCCTCTTTCAGCAATTGCAGTTCAAAAAATTGTTGCCCGTGTTATCGAAGCAAATAATCTCCCTGAAGGAGTATTTTCTTTGATAGTTGGTAAAGGATCAACGATTGGTGAGCAGATATTAAATGACAAGAGGATCCCACTTATTTCACTTACGGGCTCAACACGCGTTGGAAAACATGCTAATTCAGTTATCGCCGGAAGATTTGGAAAAGCGATTATGGAGCTTGGCGGTAATAATGCAATTATTCTCACTGAAAATGCCGATCTTCAGCTTGCTCTTCCAGCAATCGTGTTTGGAGCAGTTGGAACTGCCGGACAGCGTTGCACCTCAACCCGTCGTTTAATTATCCATGAGAGCATTTTTGACAAAATTAAAGATTCCATAATTAAAGCTTATGGCTCATTAAAAATCGGAAATCCACTTGATATTGCCAACCATGTTGGTCCACTTATCGACAAAGGTGCTGTGAAGGATTTTAGCAATGCACTCGAAGAAGTTAAAAAATCGGGCGGCAAGATTCTATACGGAGGTGAAGTTCTCGCAGGAGCCGGATACGAATCAGGATGTTATGTAAAACCTGCCATTTGTGAAGTTGAAAACCATTACCCAATCGTACAGGAAGAAACCTTTGCACCAATTTTGTATTTAATTAAATACAAAGGTGATGTTAAAGATGCTATCGCAATTCAGAACGATGTTGTTCAGGGACTCTCATCAGCGATATTCTCATTGAATATGCGTGAGACCGAGGAATTCCTTTCAACAAGAGGTTCCGATTGTGGTATCGCCAATGTTAATATTGGAACATCAGGTGCCGAAATTGGTGGAGCATTTGGTGGTGAAAAGGAAACCGGTGGTGGAAGAGAATCAGGATCAGATTCCTGGAGAGCTTACATGAGAAGACAAACGAATACGATCAATTATTCGGATAAAATTCCACTCGCACAAGGCATCAAATTTGATCTTTAGGCGAATGTCCTGCTAATAAATAATTCTTTATCACTTGGCAAAAATTTAGAGGCTGTCTCAATTGTGGCAGCCTCTTTTTTTTATTTAAAGACTCTGTTGAAGATGTAATCCACATTTTTGAGTGAATTTTTCAGATCAAAAATAGAATCAAACTTGTCGGTTGGAATATTGTTTTTAACTATGTCGTTTTTCAGGAGTTCATCTTTAAGATTTAGAGATTCATCCCGCCAAACTCTCATGGCAGCATCCTGCACTGCTGCATAGGACGCCTCTCTTGAAAGTCCCGACTCTGTTAAAGCCAGTAGAACTTTTTGTGAGTAGGTGAGTCCTCTTGTAAGCAGGATGTTTTTCATCATGTTTTCAGGATAAATAATGAGCTTCTGAATAAGGTCAATCGACTTTTGAAGCATATAATCGATCAAAATTGTTGCATCAGGGAAAACAACCCGTTCAACTGAAGAGTGTGAAATGTCCCTTTCATGCCAAAGAGCAATATTTTCCACAGCTGGGGAGATGTACGAGCGCATTAGTCTTGCCATTCCTGTAATTCGCTCACAAACAATCGGATTTCTTTTATGTGGCATGGCTGAAGATCCCTTTTGACCCTTGCCAAAAAATTCCTCTGCTTCAAGCACCTCTGTTTTTTGAAGATGCCTAATCTCGGTGGCGATCTTTTCCAGAGTTCCGGCGATAATTCCAGTTACTGCAAGATAATATGCGTGGCGGTCCCGCTGGATAACCTGAGTTGAAACCGGTTCCGGCTTTAATCCGAGGTTTTCGCAAACAAATTCTTCAACATGAGGGGAAAGGTGATCAAAAGTGCCAACGGCACCGGAAATCTGACCAATGGAAATCTCGTTAATTGCTTCGATAAATCGTTTTCTGTTGCGTACCATTTCATCATACCACTGGGCAAATTTAAGACCCATTGTTGTCACTTCTGCATGAATGCCATGAGTTCTGCCGATGCACAAAGTATTTTTATGCTCAAGGGATCTTTCCTTCAGAGATTCGATCAGAATGTCCACTTTTTTAAGAATAATTTCCGAAGCTGCTTTAATCTGTACCGAAAGTGCGGTGTCGAGTACATCGGATGAAGTCATTCCGTAGTGGAGATGTCTGCTTGCAGGTCCCACATTCTCATTAACATTTGTTAGGAAAGCGATAACATCGTGCTGAGTGGTGAGTTCAATTTCATTGATTCTGTCAACAGAAAAAGAGGCTTTGGCTTTAATTGTTTCGAGATCAACCAAATCAACTTCGCCCGTGTTTACTCTTGCTTCTGTGGCAAGAATTTCAATTTTCAGCCAGGTTTCATACTTGAACTGATCACTCCAAATTCTGCCCATTTCAGGCAGAGTATATCTTTCAATCATTTTCTTCTTTCTAATTCCATCTCAAATTTAATCTTTTCTTCGTCTCGAAGCACTGTGAATTCCACAGTTTGTCCTGTTCTGTACTCTTGTAAAATCCCGAGTAAATTGTTCCGGTTGCTAACCTTAAAATCTCCGAGTGCAAGGATCACATCACCACTCTTGAATCCGGCTTTTTCGGCAGGGGAGTTTTTCATTACACTGTTTACGATCACCCCTCTGGCATTTTGAAGCTTGAAGTAGGCGGCGATCTTTTCATCGATATCCTGGACTCCAAGACCAGTGTAGAAATTACGATCGATTTCACCTTTTAACTTCAACTCATCAACAATCTTTTTAACTTTATTAATGGGGATGGCAAAGCCGAGTCCAATACTCCCTTTTCCACTTCCTGTTGAGTAGATAATGGTATTCATACCAATAACATCACCAACAGAATTGACGAGCGGTCCGCCACTGTTTCCGCCATTGATAGCCGCATCGGTTTGAATCATATTCAAATAAAATCGTTCATCGACGGGTTCAAGGTTCATGTTTTTTGCTGAGATAACTCCTACCGTTACGGTGGGTTGATCGTTTACATCAAAAAGTCCAAATGGATTGCCAAGTGCAATCGACCATTCACCTATAATAATATCGTTTGAATTACCAAGCTTCAGGAAGGGCAGTTTATTTTCATCAATTTTTAGCAGACAAACATCAGAGACCTTGTCGGTTCCAACCACTTTGGCTTCGTAGTGCCTTCCGTCGGTTAAGGTGACAGTAATTTTTTTAGCGTTTCCCGCCACATGATCGTTGGTGAGGATATAACCATCTTTTGAAATCAGGAAACCTGAACCAAGTCCTTTAACTTCCTGTGAATAACTTTGATCTCCAAAAAACTGCTGGAAAAACGGATCGTTAAAAAATGGATTGAAGAAGGGATTATTAACCTGCCTCACCTCGGTAACATTTATTCCCACCACAGCGGGGGAGACAGTTGCAACTGTTTTTGTAATGATATTTTCCCTGTCAGACGCCAAAGATTGTGAATTTTCATAAACCGTTTTTTCATCCGGATCATTACCATTCAAAAGAAAAATCCCCGATGAAATCACCACCAAAAACATCACCGTCGCCAAAATTACCTTATTTTTCATGCAATATTCTCCTTTTCTTAATTTTCCTGTCAAAGACTACAAAAATAATGCAATCGGGGGATAATTCAATATTCATGAATAGTTTGGGGAGAAGGTTTGTTTTAATAACATCGCCGGGCATTAGAAATAATTATCCATTTACTCGTTATTACAAATTAGCGATCTTACATTTATACCCATCAACAGCTATCCTTTGGTCGCTTAAAATCATGCAATTCCCCCTTCCACCACCCAACTGTCAAAACTCAGAAATTCTCATTCTTACAAATTGGAAAGTTTTATCTAATTAGTGAGAAAGGGGAGTTGTAAGCAAAAAGTGTGCCAATGTGAATAGGAACTCATTTTTGACCTAAAAGATTTTGGTATGATTTTTGCTAAATTAGTGCTGTATTCATTAAGGAATTTGGAATGGCAAATCAAACAATAGCTCAATACCCAAAAGGTGACAGAAGTATCTTAATACCTCTTCTTCAAGATATTCAAGATGAATTTGGTTATCTACCGGAAGATGTATTAATGGAAGCAGCCGCACATATTGGAATGCCCTTAAGCTCAATTTACGGCGTAGCTACATTCTACAATCAGTTTCGCTTGACTCCGCTTGGTAAAAACATTATCAGGGTGTGTCGCGGAACTGCATGCCATGTAAAAAACTCAGCCAATATTTTATTTGGGCTGGAATCTGCATTAAATCTTAAACCGGGACAAACCAGCAGAGATAAAAACTTCACCCTTGAGGTTGTAAGTTGCATCGGTGCTTGTTCAATCGCTCCTGTTATATGTATAAATGATGATTATTACGGTAGAATTACTGTTAAAGAAATAGATAAAATACTTAAAAAATATCAGCCGACTCCTGCGAAAGCAACTAATGCCAAATCACCGGAGGTGACAAAATGAAAAGTTTCATAGATAAATGTTGCAAAGAATGTTGGCATTCACCTGAAAATCAGTGTCCACATTTTATTCAATGCTGCACCGAGGGCCCATTGTGCCACCACAGCGACGAATGCACACACGAAGTAAAAGAGTATAACAAAGAACTTCTTTTTGAAAAACATGATGTACCGGTAATATTTATTGGTGCCGGAACATGCGGGCTCGCTGCAGGAGCAGCCAAAGTTGAAGAAAGTATTAAATCTGAATTACTTAAAAACAACATCGAAGCACGGATAGTCAGAGTTGGATGTATCGGTTATTGCGCAAAAGAAGTAATTGTTGACATTAAATTGCCCAACGGTGAAAGAATTGCTTACAGTGAAGTGACTCCAAAACTTGTGCCAAAACTGATTCAGACCACAATCATTGAAGGTGGGATACTTCAGGAGAATCTGCTTGGAAGTCATATCAGAAAATCTGATGTCTGTTGTTCAATTCATGATGATCCATTTTTCAAACATCAGAAGAAAATCGTACTCGAAAACTGCGGTATTATTAATCCAGATTCAATTGATACCTACATTGCCAGCGGTGGATTTAAAGCAATAACAAAAGCTTTAAAATTGATGCCACCCGAAAATGTGGTGAAAGAAATTCTCGATTCAGGACTTAGAGGCAGAGGAGGAGCCGGATTCCCAACAGGTAAAAAATGGGAATTTGCCCTTAAACAGAAATCTGAGACCAAATATCTAATCTGTAACGCAGATGAAGGTGATCCGGGTGCGTTTATGGACAGATCAGTTCTTGAAAGCGACCCCTACAAATTAATTGAAGGAATGATGGTTGCTGCTTACGCGATCGGAGCCAATTTTGGATATATCTACTGCAGAGCCGAGTATCCACTTGCGATTTCAAGACTTACACATTGTATTCATGAATGTGAAAAATATGGTTTGCTGGGCGATAATATATTAAACAGCAAGTTTAACTTCAGACTTAAGATCAAGAAAGGTGCGGGTGCATTTGTTTGTGGTGAAGAAACTGCACTTATCGCATCGATTGAAGGTAAAAGAGGAATGCCAAAACCAAGACCACCATTTCCGGCGGTTTCAGGTCTTTGGGGCAAACCAACTGTGATCAACAATGTTGAGACTCTTTCGAATATCAGTTCGATTATCAGCAAAGGAGCTGAATGGTTTGCAAGTGTTGGAACTGAAAAAAGCAAAGGCACAAAAGTTTTTGCTCTTTCCGGTAAGATCGTTAACACCGGGCTTGTTGAAATACCTATGGGTATCACCCTCGAAGAGGTTGTTTTTAACATCGGTGGTGGAATTCCATTCAATAAAAAATTCAAAGCCGTGCAAATTGGTGGTCCTTCCGGTGGTTGTTTACCAATGAGTGTTATTAAGACCCAGGTTGATTATGAATCATTAAAAGATGTTGGTGCCATGATGGGATCAGGTGGTTTTGTAGTTATGGACGAAGACACTTGTATGGTTGACATCGCAAGATTTTTCCTCAATTTTATCCAGAGTGAATCATGCGGAAAATGTGTTCCGTGTCGTGAAGGAACCAAAAGGATGCTCGAGATTATCGAAAGAATCCCTGTAGCTTACAAGGAAGGCAACGATAAATATGATCAACTTCAAAGGTTTAAAGGCATTATTGCACTAAAAAGACTCGCTGATGTCATCAGAGATACTTCTCTATGTGGACTTGGTCAGTCTGCTCCTAATCCGGTACTTTCCGGGCTTCAATATTTCAAAGAGGAATATGAAGAGCATCTCTTCGATAGAAGATGTCGTTCAGGAGTTTGTAAAGAACTATTAACATTCACCATTGATACAACACTTTGCTCGGGCTGTGGACTCTGCAAGAGAAAATGTGGTTCTGAAGCAATTATTGGACAAAAAGGTGAAGCACACTACATTCTGCAGGACAAATGTATCCAATGTGGCATGTGTCTTGAAACTTGCAGATTCTGTGCAATTAATGTAAACTGAGTGGAGATTAAAATGGTAGAACTAACAATAAATAATCTTAAAGTAAAAGCTGAAGAGGGAATGTCGATTCTCGAAGCAGCAAAATCCGTCGGGATAACGGTGCCAACACTCTGTTACATGAAAAATCTGTTTCCAACAGGTGCGTGCAGAATGTGTGTTGTAGAAGTAACAGGACAAAGAAATCTTCTTCCTTCATGTGCATTTCCTGTGGCAGAGGGAATGGTTGTTGAAACCAATTCACCTCGAGTAAGAAGAGCAAGAAAAACAATTGTGGAGCTTCTTGTTGAAAATCATCCTCAAGACTGTTTGATTTGTGTCCGTAATAAAAACTGTGAACTTCAGGATCTCGCTGAAAGATACGCAGTAAGAGAACACAGATTCCCGGGTGAGAAGAGAAAACATGTAGTGGATATCTCAAGTCCATCTCTGGAACGCGACCCAGCAAAGTGTATTCTTTGCGGCAGATGTGTAAGAGTATGTAATGAGGTTCAAAAAATTGGTGCTATCGACTTCTCCGGAAGAGGATTCGCAAGTATAGTTACCACTCCTTACAACAAAGGGCTTAATGTAAGCGATTGTATTCTTTGCGGTCAGTGTATTTTAGCATGTCCAACTGCTGCCTTGAGAGAGAGAAGTTCAACAAAAATCGTCTCAACTGCTCTTGGAAATAAAAATAAATATGTAGTTGCACAGATTGCTCCTGCAGTAAGAGCAACGCTTGGTGAAGAATTCAAAATGCCTGCCGGCACTGATGTTACCGGAAAACTCGTAAGCGGTCTCAGAAGACTTGGATTCAAAAAGGTATTTGATACAAACTTTGCCGCCGATCTTACAATCATGGAAGAAGCAAACGAACTTGTTCAAAGAGTGGTGAATAATCAACCTTTGCCAATGTTTACAAGCTGCTGCCCCGGGTGGGTGAAATTTGCAGAGATGAATTACCCTGAGATAATTCCAAATCTTTCCTCCTGTAAATCACCTCATGAGATGGAAGGTGCCATTCTCAAGAGTTATTTTGCAAAGAAGATGGGACTTGATCCAAAAGATATTTTTGTAGTCTCGATAATGCCGTGTACCGTGAAGAAATTTGAGTCTGAACGACCTGAATTAGGACATGATGCATTGCACGATGTTGACTCTGTACTTACAACAAGAGAGCTTGTAAGATTCTTTAATATGGCAGGTATCGATTTCTCGGACCTTCCCGATGAAGAATTTGATAATCCTCTTGGAGAATCAACAGGAGCCGCTGCAATCTTTGGTACAAGTGGTGGTGTAATGGAGGCTGCTATCAGAACCGCTTATTACAATATTACAGGCGAAAATCTTGACAATGTTGAAGTTGACCAGATTCGTGGTATGGATGGTGTTAAATCAGCCACTCTTACAATGGGTGAACTTGAAGTCAGGGTTGCCGTTGTTAATGGAATAGGAAATGTAAGACCACTAATAGATGAGATAATTGCCGGCACATCACCATATCACTTCATCGAGGTGATGGCATGTCCCGGTGGTTGCATCAATGGCGGTGGACAACCAATCCATCAGAACCTGGATAATGTAATGAAACGGGTGAGAGCACTTTACGAGATCGATAAAAAGAGCGTAACGAGGCGTTCACATGACAACGAGGCAATAAAAACTCTCTATAAAGAGTTTCTAAAAGAGCCGGGAAGTCACACGGCGCACAAGTTGCTTCATACACATTATCATGACAGATCGGGAAAGTAAATCGGACAAAACAGGCTGAAATAAGATAAAAATTGATTATTATTATAATACAATTTTATTTTTTTTACATCTTTGTTATTGAAGTAATTTTAGCCGATGCCCCAAATTGTCGATGTTGAAGAAAAACTGATCTGTTTTCATTGTGGCGAATTGTGTAGCGACCGATCAATCGCGAAGGAAGAAAAAGTATTTTGTTGTGAGGGATGTAAGCTTGTATATGAAGTTCTTAATGAGAATAATTTATGTACATATTACGATCTCAACACCGCACCCGGTGTAACAAAAAATGCAAAATCTTCCGGCAAAAGATACGATTACCTCGACGATCCCGATATTTCTGAAAAGCTGGTCGAATTTAAAAACGACCAGCTTTTTAAGATATCCTTTTTCATTCCTGAAATTCATTGCAGTTCATGTATCTGGTTACTGGAAAACCTCTACAAAGTCGATTCCCGAATCATTGAATCAAGAGTCGATTTCCCGGCAAAAAAAGTTTTCATTAAAGCCAACACCTCGATCAAAATAAGCGAAATTGTCTCAATTCTTGATCTTATTGGATATGAACCCCGCCTGAGTCTCGACGAACTCGAAAAAAAAGACACAAAATCGTTTAATAAATCACTCTACATAAAAGTTGGCGTTGCCGGATTTGCCTTTGGCAATATAATGATGCTGAGCTTTCCGGAGTATCTCTCCGTGAAAGATGATGTTAAATCATTTGGAATATTTTTCCAGTTGATAATGATTCTGCTTTCTCTACCGGTGTTATTTTATTGCAGCGCTGATTATTTTATTTCAGCATGGAAGGGGTTAAAACAGAAATTCATAAACATAGATTTCCCTCTGTCCCTTGGTATTTTTGCGCTTTGGGGAAGAAGTATATTTGAGATTACTACAGGAAGTGGTCCCGGTTACATGGATTCATTCGCAGGGTTGATATTTTTCCTTTTATTGGGTAAAGTATTTCAGAATAAAACCTATGAATACTTTAACTTCGAGAGAAATTACAAATCTTATTTCCCGATATCAATCACCAAAAAGCTAAAAAATGGTGAAGAGCAAATAATCCCGTTATCAAAAATTGCCGTTAAAGATCGAATTCTTATCAGGAACAACGAAATAATTCCGGCTGATTCCATAGTAATTGACGGACAAGCGAATGTTGACTACAGTTTTGTAACAGGGGAGAGTTTACCGCAATTTAAGACTAAAGGAGAAAAAGTATTTGCGGGTGGCAAACAAATTGGAGGTTTGATCGAACTTGAAATTATCAAAGAGGTCTCACAGAGTTACCTGACCCGGCTCTGGAACGATTTCATTGTTTCTAAGAATCGAGAAAACAGGCTCACTAAATTCTCAAATTTAGTAAGTAAATACTTTACACTGGCAATTTTGCTCCTTGCTTTCAGTGCGGTGATCATCTGGTGGGAGTCGGGGCTGTATAATGTGATTTCTGTTGTCACTGCTGTTTTAATCGTTGCATGTCCCTGTGCATTGGCACTTTCTGCCCCTTTTGCCCTTGGAAACACACTTAGACTCTTTGGACGAAATAATTTTTATATTAAAAATATTAATGTGGTAGAAGATCTGAGCCATGTTGATTCTGTCGTTTTTGATAAAACGGGTACTCTGACAGAAAATCAGGAAATTGGCATAATTTTTGAAGGTATGGAATTGACCGATCATGAGAGTGCGCTCATTAAATCGGCAGTAAAGAACTCACTTCATCCCTTAAGTAAAATTATATATCGTTATCTCTCTCAAAGTGCCGAACTTAAAGTGGATTCATTTGATGAAAAACCCGGTAGCGGGGGAAGAGCTTTGGTTGATGGAAGCGAAGTACTTTATGGCTCCCGTTCATTAGTTGACAAAATTGAAAAGAATGGGGAAGACAAAGATGAAACACCCTGGGGAAGTAAGGTATATATCTCGATTGATTCAATTTATAAAGGATGTTTCCGGGTAAAAAACAAATACCGGGAGGGTATCGAAGAGGTTATCAGAGAAACCTCAGCTAAAAAAGAAGTTTACATCTTATCGGGAGACAATAGCAGTGAAATGGAGAATCTGTCAAAATTAATCGACCCAAAGAGGATAAGATTTAATCAATCTCCTTCGGATAAAATGGAATTTGTTGATGAGATGCACAAATTAAATCGCAAGGTTTTAATGATTGGGGATGGGCTAAATGATGCCGCTGCTTTGAGTAAAGCGGAAGTTGGAATCTCCCTTTCTGATGATTTGATGAATTTTACACCGGCCAGTGATGCTCTTATTCATGGTAGCTCACTAAAACTTTTACCGGGATTTATAAAACAGGCAGTTTCCACGATGAATGTGGTCAAATGGAGTTTTGTAATTTCATCGATTTATAATATTGCAGGAATATCAGTTGCACTCAGTGGAAATTTATCTCCACTTTTTGCAGCAATTTTAATGCCTGTAAGCTCGATTTCAGTAGTGATTTTCACCACCTTAGGCACTTTTTACACAGCTAAAAAACACAAATTATCAATATGAGTGCTATTTATATTTTAATCGGCGCAAGTCTTGTGGTAGCAACCGGATTTCTGATCGCATTTTTGTGGGCAGTAAAATCAGGACAAATGGATGACCGCTACACCCCTTCGGTTAGAATGTTATTCGACGATGAAATAAAAATTTCGAAAAAACAAAATGATTCTTCACTTTCAAACGAACAGGAGAAAAAGGAGCTCAATTAATGCAAGTGGAAAAATTCAGTTACGATAACAAGATCGTAAAATACTTTGCTATTGCAACCGCCACATGGGGCATAGTCGGCATGTTGGTGGGATTAATTATTGCAATCCAGTTGTATCTGCCCTCCCTCAGTTTCAATTTGCCATATCTTACATTTGGCAGATTAAGACCTTTACATACAAATGCAGTTATTTTTGCTTTTGTAGGGAACGGCATCTTTATGGGTGTATATTATTCCATGCAAAGATTATTAAAGGCGAGGATGTATAACAACTTCCTTAGTTATCTTCATTTTTGGGGATGGCAACTAATAATAGTTCTTGCTGCGGTAACCCTGCTACTTGGAATAACCACCAGTAAAGAATATGCAGAACTTGAATGGCCAATTGATATTCTTATTACCTTAATTTGGGTAGTGTTTGGTATCAATATGATAGGGACGATCCTCAAAAGGCGTGAAAAACATATGTATGTGGCTATCTGGTTCTACATTGCAACCTTTGTTACCGTCGCTGTTCTACATATTGTTAATTCGTTTGAAATTCCCGTTAATTTCCTTAAAAGTTATTCACTCTATGCCGGTGTTCAGGATGCACTTGTTCAATGGTGGTATGGTCACAATGCGGTTGCATTTTTTCTGACTACTCCATATCTTGGCTTGATGTATTATTTTATGCCAAAAGCTGCAAACAGACCGGTTTATTCGTACAGATTGTCGATAATACACTTCTGGGCGCTGATATTTCTTTATATCTGGGCAGGTCCTCACCATCTGCTCTACAGTGCTTTGCCCGATTGGGCTCAATCGCTCGGAACAGTTTTTTCGATAATGCTTATTGCTCCTTCCTGGGGTGGTATGATAAATGGACTTCTGACGCTGAGAGGTGCATGGGATAAGGTTAGAGAAGACCCTGTACTCAAGTTTATGGTGGTAGCAGTTACGGCTTATGGTATGTCCACATTCGAAGGTCCGATGCTTTCACTGAAGAATCTTAATGCTTTGGCACACTATACCGATTGGATCATTGCGCATGTTCACATTGGTGCTCTTGGCTGGAATGGTTTCCTCACATTTGGAATTCTTTATTACTTAATTCCAAGACTTTGGAGAACAGAACTTTATTCAAAAAAATTGGCAAATTATCATTTTTGGCTCGGTTTTCTTGGGATCGTTTTTTATGCTTCCTCGATGTATTGGAGTGCACTAACCCAGGGATTGATGTGGAAACAATTCACACCTCAGGGAATACTCCAGTACCCGATTTTTCTTGAAACAACAATTCAAATTATCCCGATGTATATCATCCGTTCTTTTGGTGGTTTACTCTTTTTTGTCAGTCTCTTTGTAATGGTTTACAATCTTTATAAAACTGCAAAGCAGGGAAGTTTCCTGGCAGACGAAGAAGCTGAAGCTGCACCATTAGAGAAGACTCCTGAAAAATTTGACAGGAAAAAAGCCCACACCTGGCTTGAGAGTCGTCCAATACAGTTTACTGTTTTAGCCACTGTAGCAATCCTTATTGGTGGGGTTATCGAATTTGTGCCAACATTCCTTATTCAATCGAATGTTCCAACAATAGCCTCAGTTAAACCTTATACTCCTTTGGAGCTCGAGGGAAGAGACCTTTACATCAGAGAAGGTTGCAACAACTGTCACAGTCAAATGATCAGACCATTCCGGTCGGAGACAGAAAGATATGGCGAATATTCAAAAGCAGGTGAATATGTATATGATCATCCATTTCTTTGGGGATCAAAACGAACCGGTCCCGATTTACACCGTGAAGGTGGAAAATATCCAAATGTATGGCATTATCATCATATGATTGAACCGACAAGAATGTCACCCGGATCGATCATGCCGCCATATCCATGGTTGGAGACCAATGTTCTTGATCTTTCTTACACGGCTGATAAAATCACAGCTTTGAGACGAATCGGGGTTCCTTATCCTGAAGGTTTCGAAGAATCCGCATTGCAAAATCTTGAAACTCAGGCAAAAGAAATTGCAAAAGATTTGCAGAAAAATGGTGCTGCAATTGATCATGACAAGGAGTTGATCGCTATGATTGCATATCTGCAACGATTGGGTGTTGACATAAAAGCTGCACCAACAGTGACCAAGTAGGCAAGTGATGTACCAAAATATTTTAACATCTATTGAAGGCATCACAGTTTTTCCAATAATCAGTCTCGTTATTTTCGTTTTGTTCTTTTCTGTGGTGATCTACAGAGTAGTTAGAATTCCAAACGAAGAAATAAAAGAGATTGAAAAAATTCCGCTTGACGACTAAACATTCAGAGGAAAAAATGTTTGAAAAAATGAAATCTAAATTGGAGAGAATGGTTTTGGGAAAGAAATTTCTTTATACCAACATTATCGCAGCTTTTTTGTTGCTTCAAAATAACCTGTTTGCAGCCGAAGGAGCAGGGTTTGATGCTGATACATATATCAACACCGGATTCCTGATTTTCTTTATTTATGTTCTTGTTATGACCATAATATTCTTGATCGGGCAAAACAAAAAACCCGAAGAAGAAAGAGAGATGGTAAAAATACTTGACAGACTGATTAACGATGCCAAACCAATTGAGGAAGAGCAGGCACTGTTGCTTGAGCATAATTACGATGGCATTCGTGAACTCGACAACAATCTGCCACCCTGGTGGAAGTATCTGTTTTATGCTACAATAGTTTTTTCGTTTGTTTACATGGGCTACTACCATGTGTCAAACGGTCCCTCATCGGCTGAAGAATATGAACAGGAAGTTCGTCAGGCACAACTGGCACTTGCTGCATCTTCGGGTCAAGCAACGGTAAATGTTGACAATGTGAAACTTCTTTCGGATGCAGCTTCGCTTGCAAAAGGGAAGGATATTTACGATAAAAACTGTGCATCGTGCCATGGTATGAAAGGTGAAGGACTTGTAGGTCCAAATCTTACTGATGACTATTGGATCCATGGTGGTTCAATCCAGGAAATATTTGTTGTACTTGTTGAAGGTGTTCTCGTAAAAGGGATGCCATCATGGAGAGCACAATTCAGTTCTCAGGATTTGGAGGCAACTGCGAGCTACATAAAAACTTTACACGGTACAAATCCACCCAATGGAAAGGAAGCTCAAGGTAACCTTTACAAAGAAGATTCCACTGCCAAAGGTGATTCAACGAAGATTGAGAAAAAAACGGATACCAAAAAGTAATCCGTGAGTTAAAATGAACAGAAGAATATGATGAACGAAGAAGAAACATTAGACCAGTCTTTCCGCGATACGATTGGAACGATAAAAAAAGATGGCAAGCGAAATTGGGTGTTCCCAAAACGACCATCAGGGTGGTACTATAATGCCAGAACCTGGGTTAGTGTCTTCCTGCTTGCATTTTTATTTGGAATGCCTTTTATTGAGTTAAACGGGCAACCATTTTTATTGTTTAATGTTTTCGAAAGAAAATTCATAATCTTTGGGCTCTTTTTTGGTCCCTATGATTTTCATATTTTTCTCCTTTCATTTATAGCTTTGGTAATTTTTGTAATCCTGTTCACAGCGATATACGGGAGAGTGTTCTGCGGTTGGGTTTGCCCCCAAACAATCTTTATGGAGCTTGTCTTCAGAAAGATTGAATATCTGATTGATGGCGATTTTCGAGATCAGAAAAAGTTGAAGTCCTCTCCCTGGAATGGCAAAAAAATATTTAAGAGAGGATTAAAATACTCGATATTTTTGGTTATCTCTTACTTGATTGCTCATACATTTATGGCTTACCTCGTGGGATTGGATGAAGTGAGGGAGATTGTTTCATCCTCACCATCTGAGCGTCCCGGGGGATTCATAGCCATGAATGTATTCACCATGTTATTCTTTTTTGTTTTCTCATGGTTCAGGGAACAGGCATGTTTGATTGTTTGTCCGTATGGACGCCTCCAGGGTGTGCTTCTTGACCAAAATTCTCTTGCGGTTACATATGACTTCATCCGTGGAGAACCACGCGGGAAACTTAAAAAAGATATCGTGCAGGATAAAGGCGATTGTGTGGATTGTCACCTCTGTGTTGATGTTTGCCCCACTGGGATTGATATCAGAAATGGAATTCAGATGGAGTGTGTTAATTGCACTGCTTGCATCGATGCCTGTGACGATGTTATGGTAAAAATAAAAAAACCTAAAGGATTGATACGGCTTGACTCACTAAGTGGTATTCAGACCGGGAAAAGGTTTAGTTTTTCCTTTAGAGTTGGAGTTTACACCACAATTCTTGTTATTCTGGTTTCCATTATCTCCATTCTTTTTGCAAACAGAACCGATGTTGAAGTAAATATTCTCAGAACACCGGGTATGCTCTACCAGGTTCAACCAAACAACAAGATCAGTAATCTCTATAATTTCCATGTAATTAACAAAACCTTTCATGACATGAATATCGAATTGAAAGTTAAGGGAATTAAGGGAGAGATAAAGATACTGGGTAAAAAACCTGAAGTAAAAGAGTTGGAGGTTTACGAAGGTAGATTTATGTTGATAGTTGATGAAAAAGATTTGGTTCAAGTGAATTCAAAAGTTGATATTATTGTTTTGGAAGATGGTAAAGAGTTGCAAACAATCAAGACATCGTTTTTGGGAAAGGTTGCTGAAGAATAGATGAAAAAATTTAACTGGGGTCACGGAATCGCGATTTTTCTGGTTATTTTTATTTTACTCAACGTTGCTGTTGTGTTATACACATTCAGTCAGGATGTGGAATTGGTAACCGATAATTATTATGAGAAAGAACTCAAATACGAAGATCAGCTTATCAGGGAAAGAAGGGGTATGGATCTTCCTGATTCATTACAAATTGATCTTGACGGCTTAAATCTGGTAATTAACTATCCACCATCATTGCTTAAAAAATCAATTGCCGGAAACATCCACTTATATCGCCCTGATCAAAAAAAATTCGACTACAACATTAAAATTGAATATAATTCAGACGGACAACAAGTAATCAATATGACGGGAAAGGCTCCCGGGAAGTGGAAAATTTCCATCACCCTTAATGACGGAAGTCTCGACTATCTTTTTAAAAAAGATATTTATCTGAGGTAATTCATGTTTTTATTATCCGGTTTTTTGATTGGTCTTGTGGGAAGTTTACACTGTATCGGAATGTGTGGTCCGATAGTAATTGCAATCAGCAGTGTGGATCAAAAGCCTTCTGTATTAATTCTGCAAAGAGTTTTATACCACTTCGGAAAAGCTTTAACCTATGCCTTAATGGGGGCTGTCTTTGGATTATTAGGCAACCATATCAAACTTTCCGGTATGCAACAAGCAGCTTCAATTGGGATTGGTGCGGTAATTGTAATCTGGATTTTACTTCCGGTTGCGGTAAAAAGCAAGTTTTCAAACCTCTCGCTTGTGAACAGATATAATGCCAGGGTTAAATCCACACTTTCCAAAGTACTCAGATCAGGAAAAACGCGACCATATTTTGTAATTGGACTTGTTAACGGTTTTTTACCCTGTGGTCTGGTTTATGCAGGGTTGGCAGGCGCAGTTGCCACCGGTGAACCCCTGCAAGGATTTTTTTACATGTTCCTTTTTGGTGTCGGCACCATGCCTGCACTTTTTATTTTCTCTTTTACGCCTGCATTACGGAAGTATCTTCCCAAATTAAATACCCGCAAATTGATACCGGCACTTTCTCTGGTATTGGGAATAATTTTCATTTTGAGGGGGTTAAATCTTGGTATTCCTTTTGTGAGTCCTAAATTTGAAGATACCACCAAAACTGAACAAATCACCCAGCCTGATTGTTGTCATTAGTATCCCTGCTTTTGGTACCATAATCTGATTCCTTTTGGTTAATTTTACAGATTATCATTCAATAATTTTGACAATATGAAACAAAAAACCATTCTTTGGGTGGACGATGAGATTGAACTCCTTCGCTCACATGTAATATTCCTGACAGAAAAAGGCTTTAATGTACTCACCGTAACCAACGGACTTGATGCACTTGAAACAATCGATGAAAGTGAAGTTGATCTGGTTTTCCTCGATGAGATGATGCCCGGGATGGGAGGACTTGAAGTTCTTGGAAAAATCAAGGATAAAAAGCCATCAATTCCGGTTGTCATGATCACCAAAAACGAGGAAGAATCGGTTATGGTTGATGCTATCGGAAGTAAGATTGATGACTATCTTACAAAACCGGTCAACCCGAGTCAGGTTCTGTTGGTTTGCAAAAAACTGCTTGAAGGAAAAAAAATATCAACTGAGTATGTTGCCAAAGATTATTTGCAGGATTTTAATCAAATATCGCTTCTTCTGATGAATCAACCTGACCATCAGGATTGGATCGAGATTTATCTTAAGTTGGTAAACTGGGATATTGAACTTGATGCCCATCCACAAATTGGTCTCCGCCAGACACTAAATGAACAACGCAAAGAATGTAACAGGGAATTTGGCAGATATGTTGAAAAACATTATAAAAACTGGGTTAACACAAAAAACAGAGTTGACAGACCTGTTTTAACAGTGGATATTGTGAATGATTATGTTTTTCCTGCTCTCAAGGAAGATAATGTGCCAGTCTTTTTCTTTGTTCTCGACTGCCTGAGATATGATCAATGGTTGGTAATGGAGAAGTTGTTAACGGATGACTTCAAGATAGATAAAACCTTTTATTACGGTATCTTACCCACAGCCACCTCATACTCTCGTAATGCTTTATTTGCTGGTTTGTATCCTTCAGAGATTGAACAATATTATCCCGACTTGTGGTATGGTGAAGATGAAGATGAAACGTCCATGAATAAATATGAAAAAGACCTCCTTCTTCATCAACTTGAAAGAAAAAGAATAAAATTAAGAAACGAACTAAAATTCGTAAAAGTTATCGATCCTGAATATGGTCGAAATTTTGAACATAATATAAAATCTCATCACAACAGTCATTTTTCCGCAGTGGTGATCAATTTTCTTGATATGATCGCTCACGGAAGGTCAGATTCTGATTTATTAAAAGAGATTGCTCCGGATGAACCGGCTTACAGATCATTAACAAACAGCTGGTTCTCCCATTCTTATCTTATTTCCACATTTAAGGCTATAGCTGCGATGGGAAAAGCAAAGGTGATCATAACCACTGATCATGGCAGTATTAGAGCTCTTAGAGGCGCCAAGGTGTTGGGTGACAGGGAAGCATCATCCAATCTCAGATTCAAATATGGCAGAAATTTAAAAGTTGACGACAAACATGCGGTCTTTATTAAAGACCCGGCGGATTATCGTCTTCCACGAAGAGGAATAACCGTTAATTATATCATCGCAAAAGAGGACTACTATTTTGTGTATCCAACTGATTATCACAAATATTTGAGTCATTACAAAGATACTTTCCAACATGGCGGTATTTCGATGGAGGAGATGATCATTCCTGTAATAACAATGGAACCCAAATGACGGGAAGCCGGACAATAAATTCAGTTGATGAGATGAGAGACTTTGCCCGGGAAATGTATAAATACATAAAACCCGGCGATGTTATTGCACTAAACGGAGAATTGGGGGCAGGGAAAACACTTTTTGTGAAAGCGTTTTGCGAAGCTGCGGGCTATAACGGCTCTTCGAGTCCAACATTCGCAATCGTAAACTCCTATCCGTGTGAATATACCATCTATCACTTTGATTTTTATCGAATAAAAAAATCAAGTGAACTCCTGGATATCGGTATCGAAGAATATCTTGCAGATGGAGATGCTGTTTCATTCATTGAATGGGCTGAACTTTTTGCCGATGTACTTCCACAGAGAAGAATTGAGATTTCGATTAAAGTAATCGGGGAAACAAGTAGAGAGGTTATAGTTGAACAAAAATAACCCTCCTGTGCTTGCCATCGAGACCACGGGTACTCTTTGTAGCGTTTGTGTTTACAGGAGTGATTCCGAGTATTTTAATCTTTCACTGATGAAAGAGAAAGTTCACTCCAAAAAGATTCTTTCGCTTGTTGAGTTTGCCATGTCTGAAGCCGGTGTTGAATATTCAGAGCTAAAGGGAATCTGTATTTCAGAGGGTCCCGGTTCATTTACCGGACTCAGATTGGGTTTTGCTGCGGCTAAAGGAATAGCTTTTGGCCAAAACATCGGGATTTTAAAGGTACCAACTTTTAAGAGTCTTGCATACGAAGTTTCTGAGAATATGCCTGCCGGAACCCGGGGTTTAATTCTTACGAAAGCTGCCCTCGAAGAATCCTATTTACTTGGGTTTGAGTCAACAACTGATGGATTTTCTGAACTTCTGCCCCTTCAACTCGTTATGAATAATGATTTACACAAGTTGATTGAAGATGGGGGATATGAAAAAATTTACTCAAATGTCAAAATTGACGGAAAGCCCGGGATTGAAAAATCTTCTCCCGAAGCATTATCAATTGCTAAATATGCGGCAAAAAAGCTTAATTTTGCATTTGACTTTGAAATAGATTTTGTAGAACCTTATTATTTTAAAAATTTTCAAGTAAAGGTTAAGTAGATGTTTAAGAGTTTATTCGTATTGTTTGTTATGTCAATTTCAATTTTAGCTCAGTTCCAGGGTCCCAAACTATTCAGTCCTGCTACAAAATTTGACTTTGGGGCAATCGAACAGGGTGCGATCGTAAAACACAAGTTTGTAATTGTGAACAACGGCGATCAGATGTTAAACATTGACAAGGTTGTTTCCTCTTGTGGGTGCACAGTAGCTGAACCTGAAAAAAAGGAGCTAAAACCATCGGAAACAACAACTATTGCAGTTGAATTCAACTCAACAGGCCGCCTTGGTGACCAGGTAAAAACAATAAGTATCCTCTCCAACGATCCCGTTAATCCGTTGTTTCAATTAACCATCTCAGGAAAAGTGATGGAAGCTCCAAAGAAGGAACTTTCAGGAGCAAAAATAAAATTTGAAAAATCTCAACACGATTTTGGAATAATTAAAGAAGGGATTGTAATTGATCATGTCTTTAAGTTTACCAATATCGGAAAGTCGGATCTCGAAATAAGAGACATTAGAACATCTTGTGGATGTACCGCAGCATCTCCGAGTAAAAAAGTATTTAAACCCGGTGAGTCCGGGGAATTAAAAGTTTCGTTTGATTCTAAAAACAGATCGGGCAGAACAAGCAGAACTATCACTCTTATCACCAACGATGAAGTTGAAGAGTATTACACATTAACCATTTATGCAGAAATCACCAATTAGGATCATAAATAATGTCATGGTTTAAAAGAAAAAAGGAAAATATCGACCCCGAAACAAATCCCAAGGAGAGTATTCCTGACGGTTTGTGGGAAAAATGCCCTGAATGTGGTGAAATCATGCACAAGAAACAGCTTGAGAATAATCTGTGGACATGTATAAAGTGCAGCAATCATTTCAGGATTGGGAGTAAGGAATATTTTTCATTTCTCCTCGATGAAGGGGCGCTTAAAGAATTTGACAGGAAAATGCGTTCGGCAGATCCTCTCAAGTTTGAAGATACAAAAAAATATACTTCAAGGATTGATAGCACAATAAAATCTACAGGTTTATACGATGCAGTACGAACCGGATCAGGTAAAATTTCAGGTCGGGATGTCGTTATTTGTTGCATGGATTTTAAGTTTATTGGCGGTTCGATGGGCTCTGTGGTTGGTGAAAAAATCGCCCGGGCAACACACAAAGCTCTAAAGAATAAAGTACCTTTGATAATAATTAGTGCAAGTGGTGGTGCAAGAATGATGGAAGGCGCCTTATCACTTATGCAAATGGCAAAGACCAGTGCCAGACTTGCTCAGTTGGCTGATGCAAAGATTCCTTTTATTTCCATACTTACAGACCCGACTACCGGCGGAACCACTGCAAGTTATGCCATGCTGGGGGATATTATTGTGGCTGAACCTAATGCCCTCATCGGTTTTGCAGGTCCAAGGGTTATTAAGCAGACAATTGGAAGAGACTTGCCGGCCGGTTTTCAAAAGTCAGAATTTTTACTTGAGCACGGTTTTGTGGATATAATAAGCCACCGAAAAGAACTGAAACAGAACATAACAAATATTCTTGAATTTCTTCAGGTGAGGTAATAATCAAAACTGTTACAACTATCCGGGAGATGCAGGAGATTTCAAACGAAATAATAATATCCGGAAAATCGATTGGCTTTGTTCCAACAATGGGTTTTCTGCATGAAGGTCATTTGTCACTTGTTAAAGCTTCCAAAAGTGAAAACGACATCACTATCGTCTCCATATTTGTTAACCCCACTCAATTTGGTCCCAATGAGGATCTCTCCAAATATCCAAGAGATTTTAACCGGGATGAAAGCCTGCTTTCCGAGAATGGAGTGGATTATATCTTTTATCCAAATGTTGATGAGATTTATCCAAACGGATTTCAAACCTATGTTGTCCAGGAGAAAATTTCCTCCCTTCTCGAGGGGGAGATAAGACCTGTTCACTTTCGCGGTGTAACTACCATTGTCTCTATTCTGTTTAATATTGTCAAACCCAGAAGGGCATATTTTGGACAAAAAGATGCCCAACAATGCGCTGTTCTCAAGAGAATGGTTACTGATCTCTGTTTTGATCTTGAAATGCATATTTGTCCAATTGTTCGGGAACCGGATGGTTTGGCGATGAGCTCAAGGAATGTTTATCTTTCACTTCAGGAAAGAATGGATGCACTTGTGCTTTCAAGATCATTAAACACTGCAGCGGGAATAATTAAAAGCGGGGAGAGGGATTGCGCTAAAATTAAAAGCGAAGCGATGTCTATTTTAACTCAGGTACCCTCCGCAAGTCCCGATTATTTTGAAATTGTGGATTTTGATACTTTTGAAAAAGTTACAACACTCAATTCAAAGAAGAGCTATTTTTTATTAACTGCATGTAAAATTGGTAAAACCCGTTTAATCGATAATCAGTTAATTCATCTTTAAGGAGAACAAGGCTATCACATTATATAATAACATGATAGCCTCATTCAGTTGAATATTAAACCAATTGTGTTGAAGGGTGTAGATGCGCAGATTCAATATCTTTGAAGTAGTTTACTGTTCCAACTTTTAGTTCAACAGTAGAAGCCTCATCACACACAATAGTTCCTTTTGGATGGAGCTGAAGCGCACTTACCGTCCACATATGATTAACTCCTTCTTCAACCACTTTTGCCAATGCTCTTGACTTTGCATGCCCCGAAATTATCACCACAACCTCTTCAGAATCAAGTACGGTTTTAACACCAACAGTAAGAGCAGTTTTGGGTACACGATCAACATCATTATCAAAAAATCGTGAGTTTGCGATGATCGTATCCTGAGTTAGAGTTTTTACTCTTGTTAGCGAACCCAAAGAGGAACCCGGTTCGTTAAATGCGATGTGACCATCGGGCCCAATTCCACCAATAAAAAGTTTGATCCCACCCGCTGACTGAATCTTACTTTCATAAAGTTTACATTCCTCTTCCAAATCATCGGCATTTCCATTCAGGATATTAATATTATCAGGATCAATATCGATGTGATCAAAGAAATTTGAGTGCATGAAGTGATGGTAACTTTGTGGATGATTTTCCGGCAGACCCACATATTCATCCATGTTAAATGTTACAACATGTTGAAATGAAACATAGCCTGATTTGTTTAATTCTATCAGTTTTTTGTACATTCCAAGTGGGGAAGAACCTGTTGGCAACCCAAGTACAAATTTTCTTTTATTATTTGGTGCATATTCCTTTATTCTGGAGGCTACATAATGAGCCACCCATTCAGAAATGCTATCGTAATTTGGTTGAATTATTAATCGCATAAATTTACTCCGTTTTATTAATCCAATGTATCTGAAATGCATCCTTCAGGAATTTGAGGAGGAACCATCACTACCTCTTCTCTCAAAAGAGAAACCTGACCAGGATCCATTCCCTTTCTTTTAACAACATATTTTTTTTGAGTATAACAAACAGGCACAAGTTTTGAGTTTTTTGCTTTACTGTAGAAAGCAGCAATTTGTGCCGTTTTTTTTAAGATATCTTTGGGAGGTTTGTCTTTTCCACTGAATCTTAAAACGACATGGGAACCCGAAGAACCCCGGGCATGAAACCAGTAGTCTGTTTGTTTTGCAACCTTTAATGTGAGAATATCGTTGTTAACACTGTCTTTTCCAACCAATATCTCCCATTTATTATCCAGAAAAAACCGACGAACTTTCACATCAATTTTATAGCCGCCTTTTAAGCCGCCATCGTCACTTTTATTCTCTTTTTCAAAGTCTCTTAATTCGTTTAAGTCCATTTTCTCAAATATTTTTAACCTTGTTTTCAAATCTACAATTTTTTGTTTTACCATTGTAAGCGACTGTTCAGCAGTTTCATACTTAAGCTTTTCGCCTCTGGCTTTTCTAAAATAATAATTTACATTTTCAGAAGGTGAAATATCTTCTTTAAGTTTGATATCCACTAATTCCCCGTTATTGAATACGTTTTCAACAGTGATCTCATTTACTCCTTTATTTATCTGTTCCAGATTAATGAGCAATAAATTGGCACACTGGTCATAAAATTCCGATTTTCCGGGGGTGTTTAAAACCTGCTCAAGCTTCTCCGCTTTTTGGATAAAAAAATCAAGATCTTTTCTCAATTTTACCTCAACTCTTTTCCGAATCTGTAATTCAGCATCCCGTTTCCTCACTCCTGATATTATCTCTTGAAGAGCAGGAATCACGCTTCCAAACGATTTGATAATTGTACCATCTGAATGGAAAGAGTCGGGGAGAAGTTCCAATTTTAGCAAACTCGATTGTTTAACCATCTTTAAGGTTCCATTAATGATCTCAAGAATCAGTTTATTAATTTCTTCTGAACCATGTAACTCACTTCTGGAGCCCAATTCTCTGAGAACCGCCTTTCCCATGAAGGGGAAACGACCTCTGATCGCATCAATTGTCACAGAATTAAAATAAACATCAAGTTTTATTGCCTCGTTCAGAGGTACAAATTTCAGGTCAGGATTCTCTTCAAAAAATGATTTTCCTTCATTTTTTTTAGCCTGTGACAGATCAAAACCTTTTTGATCAAGGTAATATATGTTAGATCGTGCCCCTCTAAATGAGATTATTAAACTACCGCGTTCCATGAGTAACATAAAAATTCGTTCCCCACAGGCAACTTTCACATCGATAAGTCGCTGTGGAAGTTCATCTCTGAAAAAATATGCAAGATTTTTTCCGGCAGGTTTAAAGTATTTTCTTTTTAACAGGTAGGGGGCATTAGGGACTGTTGAAAATTCCAGAATAATATTCTCTTCCGAATTTAATTCTTTTCCTATAATCAGATGAAAAAGATCCCTTTCCTGGGACAGGACAGAGATCACCGAAGTCCCTTTCAGAGATGAAGATAGCTCCTTAAAGAGTCTGATGAGAATAAAATAATTGTTATACATACTTCATAAAAAAAGAGGCTGCCCGGAATTGACAGCCTCTGAATAAATAAATATTATGGTTAATTGTTGTGTTGAGAGATTACTCTCCTTAACCACTTGATCATCAGGAATATTGCAAGAGCTGCAAACGAAGCTGCAATAAAATTGATCAGGAAGAAATAAACCTTGTCATCAAAGCTGTTCCACAATCCTGAGATCACACCTGAGAGTTTGTTGCCGATAGCGGTTGATAAAAACCAGCCACCCATCATTAAGGCTGTAAAACGGGGTGGACTAACCTTGGAGACAAGTGACAGTCCCATAGGGCTTAAACACAGCTCTCCAATTGTAATTATAAAATATGTGGCGGTTAACCATCCGGCTGAACTCTTAACATTTCCGTTATCCGAAAAGATTACAGCAAGCATCATGATAGTGGTGGATACTGCAGTAATAAAAAGACCCCATCCAATTTTTCCGGCAGTTGAGGGCTCTTTTTTCCTTTTGCGTAACATTCCAAAAAATGTGACAACAACCGGTGTCAGTACAACAACCCAAAATGGATTAATCGACTGGAAAATCTCGGTTGAAAGGAGAACATAAGCTCTGTCGGTTGGTACCGCTGCCTTTTCGGCAGGTTCCATATTCTTGAAATAACCGTCTTCACCGCTTGTGACCTTTGCACCGGTAGTATCAATCGAGTGTGCAGTTTTATCTGAACTTGCAGTTCGATAATAGATTGCATTCTTGTTTTCACCATCAGTTACTAAAAGTTTTGGTATTTCAACCTTTTTACCATCTTTTTCAACTATATAAATCTCTTTGTATCTCTCCTCGGTTAATCCAAGAGGGGATACAACCGACTCAACAAAAGCAGGTAACTGTCTTGTTGTATAATCTCTTGCCCAGATCGTAAGTGCTGCACCATTTTGATGAAAAATTGCCCAAAAGATGATAACAACACCAAAAATGGAAAGAAGGGCAGCGATAGGCTCTTTATCAGCTTTTGCAGCACGAAACCACAAACTAAAATAAAATACCACGATTGGAATACTCGCAAAAATGAAAGCATCTGTTGAAGGTGATCCAAACAAAGGATGACCTAAAAGCTTCAGCGGGAGTAAAAACCCAAGTATTGCAGTGACAATAGCCGGAAGAAAAACATACATGAAAATTTGCTTGAGTGAGGCATCACCTTCCTGAGCCGGCTTTTTAACATCAGCTTCTCTAATATGTTTCAGACCAAACATAAACCATACAACACCGATTAACATTCCAACGCCCGCTCCGGCGAATGCAAATCCCCAGCCAAATTCATTACGAAGGTAGGCTGCAACAAAATTACATACAAAAGCACCGATATTGATACCCATATAGAAGATATTGTAACCGGTATCTTTTAATTCTTTGTATTCAGGTTTTTGATAAAGGTTACCAACAAGAGTTGATATATTCGGCTTAAAAAAACCATTTCCGAAAATAATCAGAAATAATGAGGGCCACAGGAAAGTATCGCCCGGAATCGAGAGCCCAAAATATCCGAGTGCCATCAATATTCCGCCGATTACAATAGCTTTAACATATCCCAGAACTCTGTCAGCGAGCAAACCACCGAGAAAAGGAGTCAGGTAAACGAGTGCAATATATGAACCATAAACATCAGAAGCGATTTCAGTGGTATAACCCAGGCCTTTGGGGGCGGCGTCGGTCATGTAGAGGACAAAAATTCCCAACATTAAATAATAACCAAATCTCTCCCAGAGTTCAGTAAAGAATAATACAGGCAGACCTTTAGGGTGGCTTTTGAACATAAGTATCCTTTTTTAGTTGATTATTAGAAGAAACTATCTAATAGGTGAGTAATCCAAAAGTAAAAATTGTATATAACTAAATTACGAAACTATAGTGTAATTTCTCTAATTCATTTTTTTATGATAAATTTCAGTTCTAAAAGTAAAATTTCACTCAATGGTTTTTGATGAAAAAAGCGCAAAAAATAACTTTACTCCTTCGAACAGCCTACATAGTTTTAGGTCTTTTTATCACGGTTTTTGCTATTGATAAAATTATCATGCCTTTTTATGTGTCCGGTGATGAAGTAAAAGTGCCAAATGTGGTAGGTTTAAGTCTTGAAAAAGCCAAGGAGATTGTTGATGAAAACAATCTCGATTGGAAAATTATGAATTATATTGATGTTCTCGACTCAAAACAGGAAGGGAAAATTCTTCAACAAAAACCCGGCAACGGGAAAATTGTGAAGGAGGGCAGGGTTCTTCTTCTTTGGGTTGCCCGTTTCAGAGGTGCAAACTCGATGGACAATCGTGCCACGGTTGAAGTGCCTGATCTGATTGGGAAAACTTATGCAGAGGCAGAACAGATACTGTTGGCATCAAACTTGAATCTTAGACTTATTAATAATGTCAGTGAGCCTGATGGTGAAGCGCTTGTGTTAGAGCAAAGCAGAAAACCCGGCGAAAAAGTTGCTGAAAGTTCATCAATTTATATTAGAATTGATATGCCTGACGACCCCGGAAGGAGCAATATAGACACCCTTGATTATGAGTCAAACTCTGACGAGGATCAGACTATGGAGACCGATATGGTTACCATGCCTGGGCTTAAAAAATTATCAAAACAGGCTGCAATTCAGCTTTTAACAGATCTTGGATTAAAAGTTGGGACAATCACGGAAATAGTTTCAGCGGATCATCTTCCGGGCTCTGTAATCAGCCAAAGTATCAGTGCCGGTATCAAGGTGAAAAAAGGAGAAGTGATCGATTTGGAAATCTCAGCCTCAAACTCTGATGAGGAGATAATCCAGTGATAAATAAAATCCTGGCTCCATCCATTTTATCCGCTGATTTCAGGAATCTCGAGAGCCAAATTAAACTCGTTGAAGAGGCCGGTGCAGGATTCATTCATTGTGATATTATGGATGGTCAATTTGTTCCAAATCTTACTTTTGGTTCTATAATTATTGAAGCAGTAAAAAAATGCACCAATTTACCGTTGGATGTACATCTGATGATAAAAAATCCTGATGCACTAATCCCTGATTTTGTTAAAGCAGGAGCTGATTTCATAACTGTGCACGCTGAAGAGGTAGTTCATCTCGACAGATCACTTAACAGAATAAAAGAACTCGGCGCAAAAGCAGGTGTCGCAATTAATCCTTCAACACCGGTGGAATCGTTGAGTGAGATTTTGGATATTGCCGACTTGATTCTTGTAATGTCCGTAAATCCCGGATTTGGTGGACAAAAATTTATCCCAAATTCATTAAAGAAAATTAAAAGATTGGCTGACTGGAAAAAGGGATATGATTTGTCATATTTGATTGAGGTGGACGGAGGAGTCAGTTTGGAGAATGTAAGGGAAATTTCAGAAGCCGGCTGCGAGGTTTTTGTTGCCGGATCTTCTGTATATGGTTCAAAAAATATTAATACAACAATTAAAAAATTTTTAGAAATAATCTAACAAGAGGCTTTTTGTGAAATTAGCATTAATTGGCGGTGAAATAATCACCCCTTTCAGAAGTGTAAAAAATGGTACAATTGTCATGCAAGACGGGCAGATATCTGACATCGGCAAAGCTTCAGATGTAAGAATCCCCGATGAATGTGAAGTTATAGACGTGAGCGGATATGTGGTCACACCGGGTTTTGTTGACCTATTGGTTCATGGCGGCGGCGGAAGAGGATTTGCCGATACCGATCCCGAAAGTATCGGAATTGTTGCTGACTATTTTTTAAGACACGGATCAACAACAGTGTTGGCCTCACTTTATGCAAAACCAAAAGACCAACTTTTAGCCGATCTCAGAAGAGTTGCAGATTATATCCATGACAACCCGACTTCCAATGTTATCGGAATTCATATGGAAGGACCTTATTTGAATCCCGCGCTCAAAGGTGCCATGAATGAAGACTATTTGTGGAAACCCACTGTTGAATCCTGGGATGAAATGTGGGAGGCATCCAGGGGGCTGATTAAGATTATGACCATTGCTCCTGAACTCGACGGTTCACTTCATGTCATGCGAGCAGCCGCTCTGAAGGGGGTAGTCCTCTCGATCGGCCACTCGACTGCAAATTATGAGCAAATTGAATTGGCAATTGATCACGGGGCAGCGCATGTAACTCACATGTTTAATGCCATGACACAATTACACCATAGAAATCCCGGTGTTATTTTAGGAGCAATGCTCAGAAATGAATTAAAAATAGAACTTATTGCTGATACACTTCATGTTCACCCTGCAGTAATGGAGCTTCTGCTCAAACTGAAGGGATCAAACGGTATCATTTTGATAACCGATTCTATAAGAGCTGGTGGAATGCATGAAGGTGAATATGAGTTTGCTGATCAGAAGATTTACATGAAAGGAAGCAGAGCGTTTCTTCCTGATGGGACATTGGCAGGCAGCACTTTGACCCTAAATAAAGCGGTTAAAAATATGATCAAAAAAGCAAATGCGAAAATGACTGAATCGGTTAGAATGGCTTCACTAAACGGTGCAAAAGTTTTGAATATTGAAGATCGTAAAGGAATTCTGGCTGTTGGTAAGGATGCAGATCTGGTGATAATGAATGATGAGTTTGATGTCGAGATGACCATACACCAGGGAGTGATAAAGTATAAACGGAGTAATGGTTAAAATATTTGCAGAATTCTCTCAAAATCGTTGCTATACTAAATGTGACTCCCGATTCTTTCTCCGATGGGGGAAAGTATTACGACACTGAGGATGCAGTTGGGTGTGGAATTCAGATGCTCGAAAAAGGTGTTGATATTATCGATGTTGGCGGTGAATCAACCCGCCCCGGATCAACGGGAGTTGATGTCGATGAAGAGATAAGGAGGACAATTCCAGTAATCAAAGGAATTTTGAAAAATAATCCCGATGCTGTTATCTCAATAGACACCACAAAAAGTATGGTTGCCGATGAAGCCTTAAAATCAGGTGCAAAAATAGTAAATGATGTAAGTGGTGGATTATTTGATCCTGAAATTTGGAAGGTGGTTGCACAACACGGCGCAAAATATATTTTGATGCACACAAGCGGCACCCCCGACATGATGCAATCCAAAACAGATTATGTGGATGTTGTTGTCGAGGTAAAAAATTACCTTTTTAAAAGAGTCGAATTGGCATCACAAGCAGGCGTAAAAGAGATTATTCTTGATCCGGGAATAGGCTTTGGGAAAACGGCAGCTCAGAATATTTCACTGATCAAACATATTGGTGAGTTTTCTGAAAATGATAATGAAGTGATGATTGGGCTCTCAAGAAAATCCTTTTTAGGCAAATTATTTAACCTCGATGTGGAAGAGAGAGACTTCCATACAGCGTTATTCGAATTTTATGCTGCCATCGGGGGTGTTTCATATATAAGGACCCACAACATAAATAATGCAATGGCAATTAAAAAAGTCTGGAACACATTGAATGTTTGATCTTTTTGAGATCGGCTTTGTGACCGTTCGTTTTTTTGATTTTTTGGATATTCTAATTGTAGCAGCAATTATTTACAATATCTACAAGTTATTAAAAGGAACAATTGCAAGTCAGATTCTATTTGGACTTGTGATCATACTTCTGTTATTTCTTACAGCGCAGGCATTAAACCTGAAAGCTTTAAGTATAATATTAAAATTCATTTCAGACATCTGGCTTATTGCATTTATTATCCTTTTTCAACCCGAGATCAGGCGATTTCTTGCACTTCTTGCAACAAATCCCGTATTTCAGGCATTTAGAAAGGAGAAAAACAATCCCGGACTTGTGGAAATTCTTGTTAATTCAGCAATTTCACTTTCCAGTAAAGGTTATGGCGCCCTCATAATTGTTGAAAAAGATAATGACCTGAAACAGTTGATTGAGAGTGGAACCGAGGTAAACGCCAAAGTCTCAACAATGTTGCTTGGCTCAATTTTTGTTCCCGGTGCTCCATTACACGATGGTGCAGTCGTTATCCGTGATGATGTTATTATTGCAGCACGATGTTCGATTCCATTCTCAAAAGAGGTTCATTTCCATGAATTTGAAACAGGAATGCGCCACAAAGCAGGTATGACCCATTCGATGGAGTATGATTCAATTGTGATAATAATATCTGAGGAGACACACATGATTTCAGTTGCTGAGCATGGTAATTTAATCAGAGCCCTCACCAGAGAATCTCTCACAAATTATCTTAACAAATCGCTCATTATTGATAAAAATGTGGAAGTTAACCCTTTTAGAAGAATTTTCAAGAAGAAATGACTTGTTGTGTTATAATCCCGTTTTTTAATGAAAAAAATTTTATCAGGGAGGTTGTTGAAATTTCAGCAAGTTATTGTGAATCAATTTTTGCAATTGATGACGGTTCCACGGATGGGGGAGCAGATACCATCCCCAAAATTCCCGGGGTGGAGATATTTACCCTTGAGAAAAATCAGGGGAAAGGTGCTGCACTCAGACTTGGGTTCATTCAAGCGATCAAACGGGGATTTGATACTGTAATCACACTCGACGGGGATAAACAACATAATCCGGAATTTATCCCAAAATTTTTGGAAGAACTTAAAATCAACCCCGTTGTAATTGGGAAAAGAAAGTTTGACACTTCCATAATGCCTTTTCACAGGATTCTAAGCAATTCAATCTCATCATTTTTAATCAGTCTAAAAACCGGCATACAAGTTCTCGACAGTCAGTCGGGATACAGAGGTTTTCAATGTTCACTGCTTAAACAGATTCTTCCTGACGAAAATGGTTATATTGCAGAGACTGAAATGTTAATTAAAGCCTCAAAATATTGTAACTCTTTTGCATGGGTGGATATTCCCACAATTTATGGGGAAGAAAAAAGTAAAATGAAAAATATCGAAACAACTCTTAAATTTGTTAAGCAAATAGTAAAACCTTTGGGAGATTTGTAGAATGAAACTTAGATATTTTGGGCACTCCGCCTGTCAGATCACAACTGAAAATGGAACAAAAATCCTTATTGATCCTTTTCTTAATGGTAATCCTGTCTCTCCTGTAAAATCTTCAGAGGTTGGGGCGGATTATATTATTTTAACTCACGCTCATGGTGATCATGTTGGCGATACAATTGAGATTGCAAAAAGATGCAATTCACTTGTTATTTGTAATTTTGAACTTGGCAATATCCTTGAAGCAGAGGGACTAAGAATTCACACGATGCATATCGGTGGCGGGTTTAATTTTGAATTTGGAAGAGTGAAATTTACGATTGCTCATCATGGTTCTGTTTATCCTGATGGAAGATACGGCGGCAACCCTGTTGGGATCGTTCTTACAATTGACGGGATTACGCTTTATCACACGGGTGATACAGGACTTTTCCTTGATATGAAATTGATTGGCGAATTGAACAAAATAGATTATATGCTTCTTCCTATCGGTGATAATTACACAATGGGAATTGATGATGCAGTTATCGCAGTTGAATTTGTCAATCCAAAGATAGCAATACCCCTTCATTTTAACACTTTTCCTGTAATCGAGGCTGATCCCGAAGACTTCAAAAGAAAACTTGAGTCAGTAAACCAGGGATGTACCGTATTGAAATTTGGACAGGAAATAACACTTTAATCATTATGATTTTTCGGAATTGATGTAGAATATATGCATGGTAAAATAATATCCGTGGCAAACCAGAAGGGTGGAGTTGGCAAAACAACTACTGCCATAAATCTTTCAGCTTCGCTTGCGGTTGCAGAAAAAAAAATTCTTGTAATTGATATAGACCCTCAAGGTAATTCATCTTCAGGGTTGAGTTTTCAAAACACTCAACCCTCAATTTATGATCTGTTAATATCACAAGTTAAATTTTCAGATACTATAGTGAAGGATGTTATACCTTATCTTGACCTGATTCCGGCAACTATCGACCTTGTTGGTGCCGAAGTGGAATTACTTGAGATGGAAAAAAGGGAATTTGTACTTAAAGAACGATTAAAAGAAGCCCGCTCCAAATATGATTATGTTTTTATTGATTGTCCCCCAACTCTGGGGATATTGACTCTAAACGCACTCACTGCGAGTGATTCAGTCTTAATCCCTGTTCAGTGCGAGTATTTTGCACTGGAAGGATTGGGGCAACTTCTAAATTCAATTAAACTCGTTAAGGACAGATTTAATAAACATCTTACAATTGAGGGTGTTCTGCTCACAATGTATGACAGCAGATTGAAGCTTTCTGAACTCGTAGCTGAAGAGGTCAGAAAATATTTTGAAGATAAAGTTTACAAAACAAAGATTCATAGAAATGTCCGGGTATCAGAATCACCCAGTTTTGGGAAACCGGTTCTAATGTATGATGCTCTTTCAAGCGGAGCAAAAAACTATATAGAACTCGCCCAGGAATTTCTTAGAAGGAATAACAAAAAATAATGGCAAAAGTTAAATCGGGTCTGGGGCGTGGTCTTGAGGCATTAATGGGAACAATGAATGAAAGCGACTTTGAGAATAATGAAGAAAGTTCATCAAGTCAGCCGGTATCAGATTCCATTAAAAAATTGTCTGTGATGCAGATAAAGCCAAATCCATTTCAGCCCAGAACCAATTTCGACAGAGAAGCTCTCGAAGACCTAAAACGATCCATTCTGACAAATGGACTGATTCAACCTGTTACAGTTCGAAAAGTTGCGGAAAACTCTTACGAATTGATTTCGGGAGAGCGAAGACTAAGAGCTTTCAGAGAGCTCGGTTATCCTGAAATCCCTGCATACATTATGATCGTTTCTTCTGATGAAGTTATGCTGGCAATGGCACTCATCGAGAATATTCAAAGAGAAAAACTTGATCCAATTGAAGAAGCCACGGCTTATAAAAGATTAATGGAAGAATGCGATCTTACTCAGGAAGAAATTGCTGATCGCGTCGGAAAAAACAGGTCAACAATTGCCAACTCGATTCGATTGCTAAAACTTCCTGACAGAATAAAAGATGCTTTAATCAGAGATGAAATTACTGTGGGACATGCCAGAGCTCTGATCAACCTTCCTGATGAGATTACCCAGATTCACGCTTTTCAAAGGATGATCGATGAGGGAATGTCAGTGCGTAAAGTTGAAGAACTTGTAAAAGCACTCACCCGTCCTGCAAAAATAAAACCTGTAAGAGTGGTTGAAAAACCAAAACCAAAATCTTCATCCGCACTTAATTCCATTGAAGATTATTTACGAAAGATTTTCGCCACAAAGGTGATCTGCTCACAAAAGCATGAAGGAACCGGAGAAATCGTTATCCAGTTTTTTTCGAATGAAGAGTTGGATCGGCTTGTTGAATTGTTTGAGATTATTGAAAAAAATCATAACTAAACTTGTAGCAGTCTTTATCCTGTTGTGTGTTCCAATGGTCGCACAGACTCCTAATTCCACTCAACAGGATTCCATTCCTGCTGCGGGACCTTCCGGGATTACCATGGACACTATCAAGACATCGGATGTTTATATCCCGACAAAAGATCCCATGACTGCAGTGTGGAAAAGTGCCGTTCTTCCGGGGTGGGGGCAATACTATAATGAATCTTATTGGAAGGTTCCGGTTGTCTGGGGAATACTCGGATGGTGTGTCTATAATTATGTTGTCAACGATAATAACTACACCGACTACAGGACACTTTACATTCAGTCCTCGTTTTCCATCGAGAGTTATCGCCGCTTAAGGGATTTTTATCGCGATCAAAGAGATTTGTTTGTAATTTATATGGGAATTACTTATTTAGCAAACCTTCTTGATGCATATGTCGATGCAAGTCTTTTCGACTTCGACGTATCAGAAGACTTCAATACCGGAAGTAAAATGCTAAATCTCAAATTTAAATTCTGACGAACATGATACCCAATAAAACATCCTGCCCGAATTGTGGATTGGAACAATCCCGTTTCAATTCCGAGTGTAAAAAATGTGGATATTTTCTACGAGATAAAGTTGCCAACATCGATCTCGGAAGCACTTTATCAGGTCTTGTTGACGAACCGGGTGAGACATTCGACAAGATCATATACGCGGAAAACAAAAACTTCAGTTCTTTTTTCCTCATTTTTGCAATAATCAAATTATACTTTATTGCCATATTCTTCTCCTTCCATTTTTTTGAATATACCGGCGAAAAAATGTTGACCGGCTACATTCAATTCCTGCTTTTGTTGGCTTTTGCTCTTTTCCTCCCTTTTATACTCTTAAAAACAACAGGTATCGGTGGAGCAGGAGTAAGATGGCGTGATGTAACCGCAGGACTTAGTTATGCTTTGGCGCCAATAGCTTTAAGTGCAGCAATACTGATTTTTTTTGAAATAATTATTTACGGCGAATTTCTCTTTAGCCATTCACCTTCACCACTCGATTTTAAGCAAATGTTTGGGGTTATTTTTGTAATACTTGAAACTGCGTTTATTGTGTGGGCGATAACACTTTCTTCAATATTATTTTACAGACTTGGATCGGGAAAGATGTTTTCATTGTTCATTTCGGTAAAAATATTTTTGCTTTTAACTGCAGTGGCTTTTTTGCTTGTTAATTTTTTATCTTTTGATATATAGGGCTTCAAATGTTTTATAAAACTGATGTACTGATAATTGGAAGTGGAATCGCAGGATTATACAGTGCCATAAAAATATCTGAATTTGCTGATGTTGTGTTGGTGACAAAAAAAGAAAAAAGTGAGTCAAACACCAATTATGCGCAGGGTGGTATAGCCTCGGTTCTCGATCCAAATGATACATTTGCAAATCATATAAAAGATACTCTCATCGCCGGAGCGGGCTTGTGTGATGAAAAATCAGTTGAGATACTTGTTAAAGAGGGTCCCGGAAAAATTAACGAACTAATTGACATAGGTACCGGATTTACTTTAAAAGACGGTAAACTTGATCTTGTAAGAGAAGGTGGCCACTCATTTAACAGAATTGTTCACGCAAAAGATTTAACAGGGAAAGAAGTTGAGAGGGCTCTGATTGAAAAAGCAAGTAAAAGTCCAAACATCAGAATAATTGAAAACACCCTTGCAATTGATCTGATTACTGAACACAATGTTACAGGATTAAAACATCTTCCAATATCAAGTCGTCACTGTTGGGGGGCTTATGTACTCGAGAATGAATCGGGACATGTAATAAAAGTAACTTCCCGGGCAACTATTCTCGCTACAGGTGGGATTGGCCAGGTTTATTACCATACCACTAATCCACCAATCGCAACAGGTGACGGTTTTGCAATGGCTTACAGAGCCGGTGCAAAAATGGGGAACATGGAATTTATACAATTTCATCCCACTTCATTTTATGACCCAAATCCAAAAAGTAAATCGAGTCATTCTTTCCTCATTTCTGAAGCAGTAAGAGGATTTGGAGGGATTCTCCGGAACTCTTCCGGGGAAGCATTTATGGAAAAGTATGATGTCAGGAAAGAACTCGCCCCAAGAGACATAGTAGCCCGGGCAATCGATACTGAAATGAAAAAAAGGGGAGACGAATATGTGTTTCTTGATGTAACCCACAAGCATAAAGCAGAGATTATAGATCATTTCCCACATATACATGCAAATTGCCTTAACAAGGGTATTGACATCACAAATGAGTTTATTCCTGTTGTTCCCGCTGCACATTATATCTGTGGTGGTGTTTGTGTTGACGAGTTTTCCCGTTCTTCATTAACGGGACTATATGCAGTTGGCGAGGTTTCAATGACCGGTGTTCATGGAGCAAACCGGCTTGCCAGCAATTCACTTCTTGAAGCACTTGTTTTTGCCCAACGGGCAGCAGACGATATAAAGAAAAATATTAAAGATTTTCCTGTTTGTCACGAAGAAATTCCCGATTGGGATGATTCAGGTACTTTATCAGCTGACGAAAAGGTACTTATAACTCATGGCGTCAGGGAGCTGAAACAACTGATGTCGGATTATGTCGGGATTGTCAGGTCAAATCTACGGTTGGAATTTGCATCGAGAAGAATTAATCTTCTTTATCATGAAATTGAAGAATTTTACAAAATAACGAAGGTTTTTGATTCACTAATTGAGTTGAGAAACCTTGTAACATCGGGTTATCTTATCGTAAAATCGGCATTACTGCGAAAAGAGAGCAGGGGATTACACTACACTCTTGATTATCCAACACCCGATGATTCAAAAACACCTGAAGATACTCTTATTCAGAACACATATCAGAAGTCCTGAATTTGATAGGATTTTAAGTTTGAGATGATTCCGGGTTTTGAGCAAGATAGTTTAATATAATTCCATATCTTAACCCGGTGATTGAGATAGTCGTTCCATCAAGTCCCAGTTTATTTAATACGGTTTTGAGAATTATAGCTCCCGCCCCCATCAGGTCTTCTCTGCCTGTTATAATCTTTCCATACTTTCCATACTCTTTAAATGGCAAATCAATAAAACCGGAGACCACTTCATCGATGTTTTTAATCGAAAGTTGATGTTTATGTATCAATTCTCCTTTAAATTCTGTGTATCCGTTGTATAGAGAAAATAAAGTTGTTGGGGTGCCGGCAATTGAGATCGAAAAATCTGACATTCCACGAACATTTTCAAGTTCAGAAAAATAGTGATTACAAAAATCTGATAGCTCATCAAGATTCGATTTTGAAAGCGAATCTTTATTTACAAATTTTTCTCTCAAGGTAACGACACCTGTAGTAAAGCTTTTTCTGAAGAGAAGATTATTGTTGTTTTTGCAGGTTATTTCAGTGCTGCCTCCACCAATATCAATAACTGCAATGTTTTGATTTTTGTCAAAATCTGCCGTTGCACCTAAAAATGAAGATTCAGCTTCCTCTTCTCCCGAAATTATCTTCAGATCAATTCCCGTCTCACTCTTTACAATGCGGATTACCTCAGGAGTATTCTTTGCAATTCTGAAAACATTGGTTCCACAAGCGATAATTTTTGTGACCTTGTATTCGTTGCAAACTGCTTTATACTCATTGTATATCCTGCACAATTCTTTGATTTTTTCCTCTTTGATGATTCCCGATTTTGCAACATCTTCTCCGAGGCGTGGCATGTTATGGATTTCTGTCAATTTTTGTATTAAATTTGATCCCACCGGTGTTGCAATTAGAAGCAGAATCGTATTTGTTCCGGTGTCGATTGAGGCAATATTCATATATTTTTCTTATTTTTTGAAATTGGAATATCTAAATTATTATATTTACTCAATTTATTAACCTTTTCTGAAGTTTTAGATTTAAATACTTTCTCAATGAAAATAAAAGAAAAAGAACTGGAATCTTTAATCAACGAGCTCAAAGACCTTGCATATCAGCTTGGTGCAACAGTTCGATTTGAGAAGGGTGATTTTCGTGGCGGCTATTGTATCCTTAACGAATCGAAGGTTGTTGTGATAAATAAAAATGCCAATGATCAACGCCGGGCGAACATTCTTGCATCTGCATTAAAAGATTTGGGTATTGATTCAATTTATGTCTCTCCCAAAGTGAGAGAATTTATAGATTCAATGGCGGAGCCAAAATGAAGATTTCTGTTATCCATGGTGCAAATTTGAACCTGCTTGGAGAGAGAGAGAGTTCCAATTATGGTTCACTTACACTTACACAAATCGAAAAACTTTTGTGCAGAAGATTCCCTGAAATTATTTTTGATTTTTTTCAGAGCAATATAGAAGGTGAGATTGTTGAAAAGATTCAATCATTAAGAAACGGAGAAGGCCACCTGATAATTAATCCGGGTGGATATGCCCATACTTCAGTGGTTATAAGAGACGCCCTTGAGCTGTTTAAGAATTTTAAAGTGGAAGTCCACCTGTCGCATCTTGCCAAAAGAGAAGATTTTAGACAGCAATTAATCACAGCATCAGCATGTGACGGATATTTGTCAGGATTTAAAGAACTTGGTTATTATGCAGCAGTTGAACTGATAAAAGAGAGTCTAAATAAAGGAATTACAGATGATTAAAGCCGTTATCTTTGATCTCGACAATACACTTGTTGATTTCATGAAAATGAAAAGACTGTCAATTGAGGCTGCTCTTACGGCAATGATTGACGCCGGTTTGCAGTTAAGTTTAGCAGAAGCGTCTGCTGAGATTGATAAAATATACAAAGAACAAGGTATTGAGTATCAACAGGTATTTGATCTTTTTTTAACTCAACAACTTGGAATGATCAATCATAAAATTTTGAGTTCCGGGATTGTTGCCTACAGGAAAGCCAGGGAGGCCAACCTGATTCCTTATCCACATGTTTATTCCAGCTTAAATCAGTTGGTGAAGATGGGAATAAAACTTGGTATTCTTTCTGATGCCCCAAGCAAGGAAGCCTGGCTTCGACTCGCATATCTTAATTTTCACCATATTTTTGATGAAGTTGTAACTTTTGATGATACCGGAGAGAGAAAACCAAGTCCTGTTCCATTTATGGCGATTCTTAGAAAATTGGGTGTGGAACCGGCAGAAGCAGTGATGGTGGGGGATTGGGCGGAAAGAGATATAGTTGGAGCATCGAATGTGGGGATCAAAACTGCATTTGCCAAATATGGCGACACATTCAACACACCATTTCATAATGCTGATTATGAATTGAATGATTTTTCAGAAATTCTTGAAATAATCAAGAAAGAAAACAGTTAACAAGTGGCTCTTCTTTGCAGAGTTTAACTTATTTCATACATTTGTAATCTAAATTTTTACGGTTCTGATGAAAGATTTTAACATTAAGAAGCTTTACTACTCGATTAGTGAAGTAAGTAAAATCACAGAAGTTGAACAATATGTTCTTCGCTTCTGGGAAAATGTTTTTGAGCAACTCAGGCCACAAAAAAACAGGGCCGGCAACAGAATATATACTAATAAAGAGATTGAACTGATTCTCTTTATTAAAAGTCTGTTGCGTGACCAGAAATATACTATTGAAGGTGCCAAAAAAGTATTAATCGACCAGTATAAAGGTAAAATACCTGCTCTGGAAGATATCAGCAGAGATGAAATTCAGATTAACGATGAGGAACTCTCGGAAGAGAATGTTAATCTGGATATTGAAACCGAAAAAGAAGTTACCGAAGAGAGATCGGAACTTTATAAAGATCTTGTTGAGATAAAAACTTTTTTGGAAATCCTTAAGTCAAAACTTTAATGTTCGGAACGTAGCGCAGCCCGGTAGCGCACTACTTTGGGGTAGTAGGGGTCGCGGGTTCAAATCCCGCCGTTCCGACCATTCTTTTCTTGAATCAATTGGGAATTTAGCCCAATAATTCAACCAGCCTGATCATTTTACCTTTTATTCCTTCTTCTTATTTAATAAATTTGTTATCCCCTAATAAATTATACTTCGATGGAAATAACTATAAGCAGAACCAAATGTTTTTGCGGAATTTTTGGAATAACCAACCATAAAAATGCCGCTATGATGTCGTACTATGGCCTTCACGCTCTCCAACACAGAGGCCAGGAAGCCTCGGGCATGGTTACACATGATCGGGAAAACGGTAAAGATGTTTTTAGAATCATTAAGGGCGAGGGGTTGGTCTCCGAGGTGTTTGATGATTTCGACGAATGGCAACCCCAACTTACAGGAAATGCTGCCATTGGGCACAACCGATATTCCACGACAGGTTCCTCCAATTCCAGAAAAAATATTCAACCCTTTATTGTTAACTATCACTCCGGCAATCTGGCTGTAGCTCATAATGGCAATTTAACGAATGATACAAAACTTCGAAAATGGCTCGAGAGTGAAGGATCCATTTTTCAAACAACCTCCGATACCGAGGTAATTCTCCATCTAATTGCAAAAAGTAAAAAAAAGAGTCAGATTGATCAGATTGTTGAAGCTCTTGACTTCCTTGAAGGGGCTTTTTCTGTTGTAATCTTAACCGATAATTATCTGGTGGCTGCAAGAGATAAATTAGGTTTTAGACCATTATGTCTGGGTAAACTTGGTGATTCTTATGTTGTTGCTTCTGAAACATGTGCATTTGATATAATTTCCGCAGAATATATTAGAGATATTGAACCCGGTGAAGTTGTTGTAATACCATTGATAGAAGGGGATTCCGAGCTTGAATCAAGAGCACTTGAAGGAAAAAATGGAGAAAGAAAACAGTGCATCTTTGAATACATCTATTTTTCGCGGCCCGACAGTATGATCTTTGGACATTATGTTGATAAAATTAGAAGACGCCTCGGGAAAATTCTTGCAAGAAAATACCCGGTTTTACCCGTCAAACCCGACGAAAAAGTAATTGTGATGAGCGTGCCCGACAGTTCAAACACTGCCGCCCTTGGATATGCCAGGGAACTTGAAAAAATGGGAGTTGATGCACGATTTGAGATCGGACTGCTTCGAAGCCATTATATCGGACGAACTTTCATCGAACCCGGTCAGGAGAACCGTGAAATGAGAGTTAAAATAAAGTTTAATCCTGTGAAAGGTGTCTTAAAAGACAAAATAGTTGTTGTGGTTGATGATTCAATTGTCAGGGGAACAACATCAAAACAGTTGATCAACCTGATCAGAGAAGCCGGTCCAAAAGAGATTCATTTCAGAATTTCTTCCCCCCCCATTATGCATTCATGTTATTATGGAATGGATTTCCCTTCAAAAGAGGAATTAATAGCATTTAAAATGGATGGTAATGTTGATGCCATTAAAGATTACATTGGAGTTGATTCACTAAGCTATCTTACAATCGCTGACCTGCAGGAAGCGGTGAAAGAAGATAATCCTGATGACTATTGCACAGCTTGTTTTTCAGGTGAATACCCGACCAAAGTTGATTTCAATTTTACCAAGGAGCATTATGAAGTTTAAACATCTGTTGATGACGGCTGTAATCCTTTTATCCAATGTAAGCTTTACACAAGAGATATATTTTGTAAAGTTTAAGGATAATATACAAGCTACAGATGTAAAATCAAGTCTGGAATCAAGGATTTCCTCAATTCTTCAAACTGATGCCCCTCTTAACAGTAAACAACTTTCTGTGGTGCCTTTTGCCAAAGGTCTGGCAGAACGAATTCCGGCACTCAGCAGGATTGTTGTTCTAAAATCGACCGGAACAACTGCGATAGAAGACCTGGTGGGATCGTTAAAAAATGATTCTGACATTCTTTATGTGCAAAAAGGCTCAGAATATAAAATCGATTTTATTCCCAACGACAGTTTGGTCAATACTCAATGGGCACTCTCAAAAATAAGCGCGTATGAAGCCTGGGAGATCACTCAGGGAGCCGATACGGTAGTAGTGAGTGTGATTGACACCGGAATTGATTATAAACACCCTGACCTTGTTAACAAGGTATTTATCAATAACGGCGAAACCGGCACTGACTCACAGGGCAGGGATAAAAAAAGTAATGGTGTGGATGATGATAATAATGGTTTTATCGATGATTATATGGGATGGGACTTTACAGACCGGACAGGTTTTCCGTTTGATACCACAGGAGGTGACTATCTTGACTGGGATAACGATCCCATGGATGAAAATCTCTTCTCTCATGGAACCTCGGTAGCAGGATTAATTGGAGCTGAAACCAATAATGGAATGGGTATTGCGGGTGTAGCTCCAAAAATCAGGATTTTAAATAACAGAGCTTTTGATCCCCAGGGTTATGGGGAAGAAGATGATGTTGCAGCGGCAATTTTATACTCCGTATTGATGGGTGCAAAGGTTATAAACATGAGTTTTGGTGACTATTCCTACTCACATGTACTTAAAGATGTGGTTCAATATGCTTACTCAAAAAATGTTGTTTTAGTGGCAAGTTCCGGCAACTCAAACTCTCCGGACCCACATTATCCCTCCGGCTACAGTGAAGTGATTTCGGTTGGCAATTCAACTTCTGAAGATTTTGTTGCCGGAAGCTCAAATTATGGTTCCACTTTGGATATGGTTGCTCCGGGAACTCAGGTTAAAACCACTTCCAGGAACTGGAATTACTCCGATTTTAATGGAACATCAGCAGCAGCTCCTTTTGTATCGGCTTCTGCTGCCATGATTTTATCACTCAAATCGTTCTCAAATGAGGAAGTAAAACAGATTTTGAAATCCACCGCCGATGATATTGGTCAGCAGGGGTGGGACCAAAGAGCAGGGGCAGGGAGACTAAATTTATTAAGAGCTCTTACTGTGTTGGCACCTTCTTCAATAAAATTTAATTTTCCCCGGCAGGATTATTCCTCCTCAGAGGATACATTAAGGATTAACGCTACAATACTCTCTTCCTATTTTAAATCATTTTCATTGGAATATGGAACCGGATTAAATCCAACCTCATGGACAGTTCTGATTGATCAGGAAAAAAATCAGGTTTCCGGCAAGGATATTTTTAATTTTCCGATAGCCGGATTAAAGGACACTGTCTATACTCTCAGAATTAAAGTTGAACAAACCAATGCTTTCACAGCCGAGGAGAGAGTCAACTTCAGGATAAAAAGAGCCGGAACAAAAGGTGAACTTATTTCACTTTTACCTGCTTATTATGGTGATAAACCGACTTTCATGGCTGCTGTTTACACAGAAGACCCTGCAGTGGTTAAAATGTATTATAAAAAATTATCAGATGTATCTTTTTCATATGTTACTCTTGATGGTTTTTCAACCAACACCGGTTTTGTCAAACAATTGCACTATGGGTTTGTACCAAAATCACAGGTGAGTGCATCAGATTTTTATGAAATTTATTTTGAAGTGATAAACGAAGGTGGATTCACGACGATAATCCGTGATTCGGTGAGTAGAAATTTCACTTTAAACAGTAGTGACCTTTTCCGAACATTCGAGAAAACAGAGAAAAATTACACTCTCCCTGGTGGTTACATTTTTGATAAATCGATTACTTTGCCGGGAAATAAAAAAGGTGCACTGTTAAGGGAAGTAATGACTCCCGAGACAACAGTCCTTTTTGAATTTGAAAATAACACTTTCACTCCTTCAGCAGTTGATACTTTATATCGAAAGATCGCAAAGGATTATGGAGACTTTAATAAGGATGGAATAAACGATCTCCTCTCGTTATGGGGATATTCTGCCCATATTCATAGACAAATGGACACAAAACCTCATTTTCAGTTGACAACCTCTGCTGACACTTCATTCTTTTGGCCTATAGGTGTCTTTGATTTGGACAGGGATAATAAAAATGAACTGCTTGCTGTAAGGAATGATACAACTATAGTTATTTATTCGGTGAATAACGATCTGTCACTTACATACAAGTCGCGGTTTTACAATACTTCGGGAATGGGTTTTGGCGGTAATATTTTTAACAGTCCTTTTGTAATCGTAAAAGATATAGACAGAGACAACAAAAATGAGATTGTCTTTACAGATTCTGACGGTGATATTGTCATTCTTAAAGTAAATTCACTAACTGATATAAAGCCCGATAAGTTGATCCGAACCGGGTACGTTTCAAGTTCGTCATTCATCGCAGTGGGTGATTTTAATAATGATAATACTCAAGATATAGCAGTTTTACTGCAAGCTGTTCCGGATGTTGATATTGCCCCTTACAACAGGGTGCTTATATTTAATTTTAATGGCAGCGACCTGAATGTTATTTATGATAATGCATTTGTTGATCCGGCTGTTGAATTTAAATCAACTTTTCAAAGAGCATCAAACTCACTGAAGTTTTTTGATATCGATGGCGATCTAAAAGAAGAACTGCTGATGTTCACTTATCCATATGCATATGTTATAAAAAGTGACGGTTTTACCGGGAGAGTGATTTCTTACGATGAGAACATTAATACCAATGCAATTTTAATTGAGGATTATGATGGTAATGGAGTTCCTGAGATAGCTTATCCCTACGGTAATATTGTCAAGTTTTTTGAGTTCCGGCAGACTTCTCTGTTTGCACCCACGCTAATCTCTGCCAAATCAATTGATGATACAAGTGTGCAGATAAAATTCCTTGGATTGGGCTCAAAACATTACATTTACAGAGGTACCGCGGAAAATAATATAGCACTTTTTGATTCCACTAATTTGATGGATTATATTGACACAGGGGTAACGCTGGGAAGCAGTTATTATTATCAAATTGGAAGTATCTCAGGACACAACAGCGCCAAATCAAAGGTATTTGTAGTTTATCATCACTCTCCTGCAAGTTTTGTTTCTTCCTCAATTAAAACCGACCGTTCGATTGAAGTAAAGTATTCTTCAAAAGTTAAAAAGGAAATTGACGATCCATCCAAAATATACCTGATTACCGGAGGTGAGAAGGTCCCGCTCTCATCATATACGCCTTCAGGTGAAAACTCCTTTTTGTTGACCTTCCCTCGTAAATTTTTACCGGGTGGAAACATGGTTATAACAGGGGGACTTGTGGATTATTATGGTTCTTCCATTTCAGAAGATACTATCCGTTTCAGCTATACCCCTCAACCGGGAGAACAACAATTTTATATTGAGAATTTTACAATTCTTGATAATTATACAGTTACAGTTACTTTTAATCTTGAAGTTGATATGGCAACCGCGTCAGTAACAAATAACTACCTTTTTTCTCCGGATAATAGTGTCACTTCTGTAACCGCGGGTCCAAACAGCAGAACAGTGGTTCTAAGTTTAAAAGGAGCAAAACCAATTGGTGCACTTGGAAAAGAATATACCCTCACTATTAAAAATTTAAGGTCGTCTGCCCAATCAGGTGCTATTGTTATCAATCAAAATGCCGGGGCAACCATTGTTCTTACTGCAACAGCCGTAAATCTTGATGATATATATGTTTATCCAAGTCCTGTTGACAGATCAAAACATGGATCAGTTACATTTGCCAATCTGCCAAGAAATGTGGATATCATCATTTTTAATTTGGAAGGACGCAGAATAGCAGAATTTAAGGAGAGTGATGGTAACGGTGGAGTAACCTGGAACCTCACCGATTCTGATGGTAGAGAGGTTCCATCTGGAGTTTATATCTTCCGTGCTGCCATGACAGATGGCAAGGGGGAAGAATTGTCAACCAAACTTGGAAAAATTGCGATAATCAGATGATGTTTGGAATCAAAGCAAAACAGTTTTTTCAAATCTCCAATTTGTTGAGTCTTTCCCGACTGTTTGGGGCTCTGCCACTTGTTTATTTTTTGTTAAATCCGGAAATATTAGGCAAGCCGGTTGTGTTGGTGTTGGTGTTTTTAATCAGTTTTACTGACTATTTTGATGGATATTATGCAAGGAAATTAAATCAGGTCTCCGAGCTCGGAAAAATTCTTGATCCACTTGCTGACAAGGTTCTGGTTGTTTCAATCGCGATTGCTTTTTTTTCAACCGGAATTCTCGATTTAACTCTTTTTCTTGTTATTGTTCTCCGAGATGTTTTAATAATCATCCCCGGAATATTCCTAAGTAAAAGAATGGGAGAAGTTCCTGCATCCGATCAGATAGGGAAGTGGACTTTCACATTTATAGGAATATATCTGATACTCGTTTTTATTGATGTTGACCGGAGTTCACTCCCGATGATAATATATTATTATTCATTGATTGTGTTAATTGTTGTTTCATACCTGAATTATGTAAATCGCGCTTTAAAAGTGTTAAGGAAAACTAAATGAGTTTTATTAAAAATTTCAATTTTGGGAAATTAAAAGAGGGTCTCTCTAAAACGAGAGATAAAATATTCAACAAGATCGCAGAGACTGTAACCGGTAAGGCAGTAATAGATGAATTAACTCTCGAAGAGATGGAAGAATTGTTGATCAGCTCTGACATCGGGTACGACCTTGCCATGAAAATTGTTGAAGAAGTAAGGAAACAACTTAAAGGGGAAAAAGACAGATCAGGAGAAAATGTTCTCGAAGTTGTAAAAAAGGTGTTGGAAGATGAACTTTCTCACTCACTTTCTTCCGTGGAATACATACCTGATGTTGAAAAGTATAATCCATTTGTTATCCTTATTGTCGGCGTTAATGGTGCAGGAAAAACCACAACAATTGGAAAACTTGCTCACAATTTTAAAATGTCAGGGTGGAAAGTTGTTGTGGGAGCTGCGGATACTTTCAGGGCAGCAGCAAATGAACAACTTGAAATATGGGCTCAGAGGGCAGGTGTTCCGATAATATCCCGCGAAATGGGTGCTGACCCTTCATCTGTGGCTTACGAAACAATTGAGGAAGCCATCAGGGTTAAGGCTGATGTTGTAATGATTGATACCGCCGGCAGACTTCATACAAAAGTGAATTTGATGGAAGAGTTGAGAAAAATCAAAAATGTGATAGCTAAAAAACTTCCTGATTCTCCAAACGAGATATTTTTGGTGGTTGATGGAACAACAGGTCAAAACGCTGTGCAACAAGGGAAAGAATTCTCCAAAGTTACCGAACTTACAGGCCTGATTGTGACAAAACTTGACGGAACTGCAAAAGGCGGTGTTATTTTTCAAATATGCAGAGAATTAAAAGTTCCTGTCAGATATATCGGTGTCGGTGAAGGAATTGAAGACCTTCAGAATTTTGATCCTGCAATGTATGTCGAAGCCATTTTTACCAAATAAATTTTAATCCAAATTGAATTCAAAACAATTAAACTGTATTGTAATAAATCCTTTTGCAGGTAATGGAAGAGGTAAAAAACTTGCCGGTCGATTAAAAAAGCATCCTGATTTTAAGGGTTTGGAAATCCATTCACCCGTCAATTTGGTTGAAGCTGCTGCAATTTACAATGAACTCAATCGGAAAGATGTACATTTGATGTTGGCAGGGGGAGATGGAACTTTCAATTCTGTTGTTAACCTGGTTGAACCGCCCTATAATTTTAAGATTTCTTTTATTCCTTCCGGTTCCGGAAACGATCTGGCAAGATATTTTAAACTTGGTTCAAATGCAAAAACGGAACTTAAAAAAGCCATGCTAAGAGGAACTGAATCCAAAATGGATGTTTGGGATACAACTATTTCCTTTGCTGATGGCACAATCGAAAAAAGAAAATTTATCAACACTTTGGGTGTTGGTTTCGACGCCTATGTAGGGACTCTTAAAGAAAAGAAGAAATTTCTCACCGGTATTGCGGTTTATGTTGTTTCATTATTTCAGGCACTATTCTCTTACGATTCAGTCACATATAAAATTCAGATTGATGGCGATTTAAAATATTCGAGTGAAGCAATGTTTATTACCACGGGGAATGGCATGTATTCAGGTGGCGGTTTTAAGCTAACACCCAATGCCGTAGTGGATGATGGATTACTTGAAATGTGTATAGTTGATACTATGAGTCTGCCAAAGATATTTGTGAACTTACCGAAAGCAATTACCGGTTCACATGTCAGGATTAACGAGACAACTCTTTTTAATACAAACAGTTACACCATGTTACTTGATAAACCTGCTTATATCCATTTGGATGGTGAAACCTATTCAAAAAAAGCAACAAGTGTAAGGGTTGAACTTTCACCCCACAAACTTGGAATCTCCACTTAAAATGCTCCTGTTTTCTCCCCGTAAAAAGATCCGCCAATTTACATATATCCCACGATTCATCGATAAGGGGATGGATAACAACAACCAGATGTTTCCGACCATAGATGAAAGACGGAAAGGGCAGGGGAAACGAAAACTGTTTTTTTATTCACTACTGGTAGTAATTATAGTTTTAGTGTTAATATATCTGGAAGGATTGATTAATTGAGACAAATTAAAATTTTATTTATTTTTATGGCAGTATTTACTGCTCTTGGATTTAGCCAGCCCGCTAATGATTCCATTCCACAACACCGTAACATAAAACAGGGAGTCCTTCAGAATGGCATTAAATATTACATTCTGCCAAACAAACAACCTGAAAAAAAGGCAGAGCTGCGTCTGGTAATTCTCTCCGGTTCGTTGAATGAAAGAGAAGATCAGCGAGGGCTTGCACATTTTGTAGAGCACATGCTTTTTAACGGTACAAAAAATTTCCCCGGTAATAAAGTGGTTGATTTTCTTGAAATACTCGGTATGAAGTTTGGACCTGAAATAAACGCTTATACATCTACCGAAGAAACTGTTTACATGTTAACGGTTCCAACCGACAGAAATTCGATTCTCGATTCAGCATTTTTGATCCTTTCCGACTGGGCGGTAAATGCCACTTTTGATTCTCTTGAAATTGATAAGGAGAGAGGAGTGGTTCTGGAGGAAATGAGAATGGGTAAAGGAGCTGCAGAAAGGATCAGAGACAAACAGTTCCCTGTATTATTTCATAACTCACGATTTGCAGAGAGACTGCCAATTGGAAAAGAAGAAATTCTAAAAAACTTCCCTCACAAATCTCTTACAGATTATTACAAAGAGTGGTATAAACCTGAACTGATGTCAGTTGTGGCTGTGGGTGATTTTGACGCAACCGAAATAGAGAAATTAGTTCACAAACATTTTAATACCATACCGGGCTCATCGTTGAGCAAAAAGAGGGTTATATACGGGGTTCCTGACCATAAAGAGAGATTATATACTATCACAGGCGACAAAGAAGTAACCACCACCAGCCTGACTATCGTCCATAAAAGGCCGGTTTTAAAAGCCAATACAAAGCAGGAGTACAAAAATGCACTCGTCTTCAATCTTATCAGCATGATGCTAAACGAAAGATTGTTTGATCTTTCCAAGAAGGTGGATGCTCCTTTTCTTGAAGGTGGTGGATACACAACCGGTCTTTCTTACGATAAAGGAGCGTTTGTGTTATACATGACTCCAAAAGAAAATATGGTTGATTCGTCATTTTTTCTTTTGAACCTTGAAGCAGAAAAAATGAGACAGTTTGGATTTAATTTCGATGAATTTGGAAGATCGATTGAGAACATGAATGCCGGAATGGATAATTATTTTAAAGAAAAGGATAATCAGTATTCAAACGGGATAGTAAATGCAATCCTTGATCAAGTGATTAATGACGCCATTTACACCGATATTGAATCCGGATATGCCATTTATAAAGAGTTAATCCCAACAATTTCATTGGAAGAAGTTAATCAAGCTGCAAAATCTTTAACCACTGATTCCAATCTGGTTGTTATGATTTCTTACCCTGAGAAAGAAGGAATTAGAATTCCGTCGGAAGAAGAACTTGAAAAGATATATACTGAAGTAAAAAAAGTTAAACTATCCGGTCCAACGGTTGTAACAACCGACCGACCGTTGATAAAAGAGGAACCGACACCCGGAAAAATCGTTTCAGAAGAAGATTTCGGAATTTTAGACATCAAAAAATGGACTCTTGACAACGGCGCAGTAGTTTATTTGAAGAAAACCGCGCTTCAACAAGACGAAGTGATGATGTATGGCTTTAGTAAAGGCGGACTGTCAAAAGTTGAAGATTCCGACCTTGTTTCTGCCAAATATTCAAACAACATTATTGAAGAATCCGGGCTCGGTGATTTTAACCTTACCGATTTATCCAAAAAACTATCCGGCAAAATGGTGTCATTAACAACCGGAATATCAGATTTAAGCGAAAGTATTCAGGGAAAGTCTTCATTAAAAGATATCGAGGATTTTTTCAGACTTATCTACCTGACATTTACCAATCCAAGACTTGATACTGAAGCATCGGATATTTTTCTCGAGAAGATGAAGAATTATTTGCAGAATGCCGGGATGAGTCCCGATAATGTATTTTATGATACGATTGTAGTTTCATTATTTGGAAATAATCCACGAATGAAACCAATGTCAATCGATCAACTTAATCAACTCGACCCCGCTAAAGCATTTAGTGTATTTAAGGAAAGATTCAATTCAGCATCGGATTTTGAGTTTGTCTTCGTTGGTAATTTTGATGAAGACATAATGAGATCATTAGTTTGTCGATATATTGCATCACAACCAAAAGTATCAAAGGAAAACTGGATCGACAGGGGAGTGAGGTATGCAAACAAAAGTGATGAAAAAACTGTTAAAATGGGTACTGAGCAGAAAGCCACCGTGTTCCTAAGTTTCCCCGGTAAGTTTGAGTGGACAAAAAAGAATGCAATGGAATTAACAACTCTGCAAAAAATATTTGACATTCAATTAAATGAAGTTATCAGAGAAGAATTGGGGGGTTCGTATTCTGTTTCGGCATCAACCACATATAATAAATATCCTGAACCAGTATTCAATAATAGCGTCTATTTTAATTGTGATCCTGCCAGAATAGATGAATTGGTAAGTCGGGTTATTATGATGATAGATTCATTAAAAACTTCATTTAAAGACGAAACGACTTTACTTAAAGCAAAAGAAAATCAGTATAAAGAGATTGATGATACTTTTCAGGATAACTCAAGTATCCTGAATCTAATCAGTTCATACCTGATGTTTGATGCTGACCTTAATGATTTTTTTGCAGGAAAAGACTTCGTAAAGGCAATTACTGTTGAAGATATTAGAAATGCCGCAAGAAAGTATTTTAACGGTGATGTAATCCTTAAGTATTATCTAAAACCGTTTATTTCCAAATAGTCAGGCATATTATTTTATGGCATCAGTTAATCCGGTTTAACTGATGCCATAAATATTAAATTCATCAATGGCCAACAAATACATTTGAAAGATGTTATTGGGATATCGGGATATAAGGGGAGCGTGATTATTAAATGATTAAATTCACAGGACTCATTTAGTTAACATAATATACATTATAGGACATTTTAAGACATGGGATAATAATGTCAAGATGCCATATCCATATCATTTTCTGCCTTAAACAGCTCATTTTGATATACTCTTAATATTTTTTGTTTTGTAACAATCCCCTTAAATTCTTTTTCCGAATTTATTACCGGTAGATACTCAAGATCAAAAGTTTCCATCATCTTCAATGCACTGTCACTGTTTTCATTTTCACCTATTACAGGAAATCTTTTTTTCATCAAGTCACCGGCAATCAGAAAATCAACAACCGAAGACATCTCTTCATCAAACATGGTTTTCCTCAGGTCACTATAAGTTATCACCCCCAAAATATTACCAGCCTGATTGCGAACCAACAAAGTCTCGTAATTGGAATTTCGCAATAATTCCACCACTCTGTGATAGTTGTCTGATTCCTGAATAAATACATCTGAATTTTCAATTATCGCGGATATTTGCATCGACTTAAGAACAGAGCTTTTTCTACCATAGATATCGAGTCCTGTGCCTTCTCGTCCCAACCTGATTGTATATAGCGAACCCTTTAGTATTCCTTTGGAGATTACCGTGGAGATTATAATGGATAACATCAATGGCAAAATAATCTTGTAGTTGTTGGTCATCTCAAACACCATGATCAAGGCTGTTAGCGAAGCGTGGGTTGTGCCGGCAACCACTGCGCCCATCCCGACAAGAGCGTATGCCCCCGGAGACACATCAAGTTCCGGGAAAATTACATTAATCAATTGTCCAATTGCACCACCAAGCATGGCACCGGTGAACAAACTGGGTGCAAAAGTACCACCATGACCACCAGAACCCACTGTAAGAGCCGTAGCGAGAGGTTTTAGCAGCACAAGTAATAACAACAGTTCCAGAGTATTCTGATTGTAGAGTGATCTGTCAACTGATTGTTGACTAAAGCCATAAACACCCGGAAGGAATAATCCAATTAATCCGACACATATGCCACCCAATGCCGGTTTTAAGAATGTTGGTATCGTAATTTTATTAAAAAGTTCATCAACAAAAAAGATGGTTTTCACAAAATAAACTGAAACAAGCCCGGCTACGATCCCCAGAATAATGTAAAAAAAGAACTCATTATTACTCGTTAGTGCATAAGCAGGAATCTGAAATGCAGGTTCATCACCGATAAATCCACGAGAAATAACTGTGGCAAATACTGATGACACAATTATAGGTCCTAATGAACGCGAATTAAAAGTTCTTAATATTATTTCCATCGTAAAGATGGCACCACCCAAGGGAGCATTGAACGCAGCAGAAAGTCCGGCTGCAGCACCACAACCTACAAGAATTCTTAATCTGTCGGAAGATAAATTCAAAAATTGTCCAAAACCTGATCCAATTGCAGCACCAATCTGAACAATCGGACCTTCTTTTCCACCCGCTCCACCGGTTCCGATGCTAATTGCTGTCTGAATTGTCTTGAGTACAGCAACACTCCCTTTTATTATACCTCCTTTTGTAGCGACCGCAAGAATAACGTTGGGTATCCCCTCCCCTTTTTTCCCTTTTTCGAAGATCATCGCCAGGATTCCCACTACCAGCCCTCCGAGCGCCGGAACAAGAATTACATAAATCACCCCGATAAAAGTTTCAGGATAAAAAGTTTTAAATCCGGGAAAAATGGAAGGAGGGAGATAAAAGAAGAGTTCTTTGATATATTCTATTGAGTGATGAAATATAACAGCCCCTAATCCGCATAAAACACCGGTTACAGCACCTAATATTAATGTGTACCCATCCTGAGTAAGATCCCAACCATATGAACTGATTGGGATCTTATGGGCATAATATTTTATTACTGCAAGAAAAGTCCTGAAAAAACCGGCTTTAGGTGGATCAGTATTTATAGAATCCTTCTCCAGATTTTCGACCTAATTTCCCTGCGGCTACCATCTTTTTGAGCAGTGGACACGGTCTGTACTTTGGATCATTAAACCCGTTAAATAATACTTCCATTATTGCCAGACAAACATCAAGTCCGATAAAATCGGCAAGAGTCAGGGGTCCCATTGGATGATTCATTCCTAATTTCATCACAGCGTCGATGTCTTCTTTTGATGCGACACCCTCCATCAAAGAAAAGATTGCCTCATTTATCATCGGCATTAATATTCTGTTTGAGATGAAACCCGGATAATCCTGCACTTCAACAGGCACTTTATCGAGTTTTAAAGTTAGATCTTTGATAATTGAATATGTTTCGTCAGAAGTTGAATATCCACGGATGATCTCAACCAATTTCATGATTGGAACGGGATTCATGAAATGCATACCTATGAAGTTAGATGCCCTTGAAGTTGGCGCAAGTTCGGTGATAGAGATTGAAGAGGTATTTGTTGCCATGATCGCATCAGCTTTAAGTATTTTATCTAACTCATTAAATATAGATAGCTTAACCTCTTTGTTCTCATACACTGCCTCAATCACAAGATCGGTTTCAGGGTTAACATTTGACACACCACATACTGAGGTAATATTATTGAGTGCAGCGATTTTATCCTCTGATTTGATCGTTTCTTTTTTCACCATTCGGTCGAGACTTGTGCTGATATTTGCGATTGCTTTTTGAATCAGTTCATCTTTTGTTTCGACCAGCGTAACTGAAAATCCGTTAAGTGCGAAAACGGTAACAATTCCGTTTCCCATGGTGCCGCCACCCACAACCGCAACTTTGGTTACATTCATATATTCAATCTCCGTTAAAAATTAATATTTTTTGACTATCAAAGCTGAAGCTTCTCCACCACCGATACAAAGACTTGCAAGTCCATAAGTTGAATTTCTTCTCAACATTTCATGAATTAAGGTAGCCACTATTCTGGCACCGCTCGCTCCAATTGGATGTCCGAGAGCTACGGCTCCCCCATTTACATTTGTGTTTTCGGGAGTGATACCTGTCAGTTTATTTACAGCAAGTGAAACTACTGCAAAAGCCTCGTTTATTTCAAAAAGATCAATATCTGCCACTTTTAATCCTGCTTTATCCAACACTTTGTGGATAGCATCAGCAGGAGCCGTTGTGAAATCGACGGGCGCTTTTGCAGCAGAACTTTGAGCAACAATTTCAACGAGTGGCTTAAAACCAAGTTCAAGAGCCTTCTCTTCTGACATTATAAGCACTGCGGCAGCGCCATCATTCAGGCTACTTGCATTAGCGGCAGTAACAACACCATCTTTATCAAATACCGGACGAAGTGTCGGAATTTTCGCAAAATTAGTCTTGTCAGGGTCTTCATCTTTATCAACAATGATGTCACCGGTTCTTGATTTAACAACGATTGGTACCATTTCATCATTAAATTTACCTGCTTTTTGGGCTTCCTGTGCCCTCGTGTAGGATGTAATGGCAAACTGATCAAGCTCTTCTCTTGTAAGCTCCATGTTTTTGGCACATATCTCAGCACAATTACCCATATGGATACGGTTATAAACATCAGTTAAGCCATCGAGCAGAACTGAATCATAAATTTCACCATGACCATATTTAAATCCATTTCTGGCTTTTGGGAGAATATATGGAGCATTCGACATCGATTCCATTCCACCCGCCACAATTATATCAGCATCGCCTGCTGCAATAGCTTGCTGTGCCAGCATAATTGCTTTGAGACCACTTCCACACATTTTATTCAGAGTGAAAGTTTCAACAGTATCGGGCAATCCGGCTTTAAGAGCCGCCTGGCGAGCAGGAGCCTGACCCTGACCTGCCATCAAAACATTACCAAAAATCACTTCATTTACGAGGTTTTTATCAATTCCGGATTCATCAAGAACAGCTTTTATTACGGTTCCACCAAGTTGTGCCGCAGTGAAAGATGCCAATGATCCTCCAAATGAACCAATAGGAGTTCTTTTTGCGTGTGTTATTACCACTTTTTTCATGTCAATTCCTTTCAATTTAAATAAATTTTTTCGTCAATCAGATCGTTCTGAATCAATGATGCGATCAGAAACATTATGTTATAACTTGCAATTTGCATATTAAGATTGTTGTTTTCGATGTAATAGAGTATTTTTTCTATTGAGCCGACTGCTCTGTTTGGATCAATTGAACTATATTTTTGAGCAAATTTCTCGAATGTATCGATGTGTTGGGAAAAGAACAAGTCGTCCCGAAAACCGGTTAGAAATCTTTTAAAATCTTCAAACCAGAGTAGTACCAGGCTCACAAAAAGTTGGAACAGCTCGGCATCGTTTTCCGAAAGAATATCTTTGATTTCCTTCTGGGCTGAACTTAATTTCCCTGCGAGTGAAAATCTCAGGAATGCAATCACCGACGATTGTCTGTCAAAAAGATTTTTCTCCCTTAGATAAAGCGCTTTGGCAATTGAACCGGAACTTATGTGCGCCAACAAATCCGTTTCAGATTCTTCCAGTCCAAAATACACCTTGAGTGCATCAGCTATTTCTGACTTCACTAACGGTTTAAACTCCACAGGCCAACAACGCGACTTAATCGTCTCTCTTAAAAGTGATGGATCAGATGTGGTCAGGATAAAGACAAAACCTTCGGGGGGTTCCTCAAGATTTTTCAAAAGCGAATTCTGTGCAGGTTCATTCATCAGGTGTGCATCGGATATTATCACCGTTCTGCGACCTTTTTCCTGAAATGAAAGCGACATATATTTTGTAAGAGAACGGATGGATGATATTTTTATATCATTGGCTTTGGGTATGGAAATTTTATAGTAAGGATTTTCTTCCTTTTTGCGAAATTCTTCCTGAATCAGCTCCATTTCAGATGGAGTCATACGGTCGTAGGGACCATCATCTGAAGATTCATTTTTTCCGACAGGCAGAGGACAGATGAACTTTACGGCAGGCTCTTTAAGGGTATTCCCCTCTATCACAGGATCATAATCCCCTTTTTCAATCCTGTTTATCAGGTTGGCAAACCGGATTGCGATAAAATCTTTTCCTACCCCGGGAGGTCCCGAAAACAAAAGGGCTTGTGGGATTTTTTTAGTGGTCAGAAATCCGGAAAGTATTTCTTTTACAGATTTCTGACCATAAATTCCACTAAACAGGTCTTCCATTACCGGTTACTGTAAATCACTTTTTAATACTCGTCAGCATTGAAAAAGAAATCTTCATCAGTAGGATAATCGGGCCAAATATCTTCTACAGATTCGTAGGGTTCATCGGAGTCCTCGAGTTCTTTCAGATTTTCAATAACTTCGAGAGGTGCACCGATGCGCTCTGCATAATCTATTAATTCCTCCTTCGAAGCCGGCCATGGAGCGTCCTCGAGGTACGATGCTAATTCTATAGTCCAAATCATAAACTGATCCCTATGTTGGTTTTACTTCGATTTATTAATAAAAGATTTTTCTTCATCAAAGAAAAAATCAGCCGGATTAAGGTGTTCACCATTATAAATTACTTCATAGTGAAGATGTGGCCCGGTGGAGATACCGGTGCTGCCAACTAAAGCAAGAAGGGTTCCTCTTGAAACACGATCACCTTTTTTAACAATTAATTTTGAACAATGTCCATAAAGTGTTTTATAACCGGATTCATGCGCTACAATCACGCAGAGCCCATAACCGCTGAAATTATCAGCCCGCTCAACTATTCCATCAGCGGTTGCATAAATTTCCTGTCCAAACTTTGATCCCATATCGAGACCTGTATGGAACTGTGGTTGACCCGTTACCGGATTTTTACGAGGACCAAAACTTGTGCGATTAAAATTTGCATCAATCGGCTTTATTGAGGGTATTCCACGCAAATATGATGTTTTATCCACTAATGCAGATGATATATCTTTATTGAATTTTGATTGAATCTCAAGATTTTTTTCAAGGATTGCCAACAGATTGAAAGCATCATCGATATTAGTTGACAGTCCGGATGTGGAAATTGTATTCCTTTCATCCCCAGCAACCACACTTTCTTCTATTTTAAAGAAAGCACTGTCAAATCGAGGCAAATCATTCAGCTCACGGATTTCGTTATTCATACTGATTACGGTTGAAAGTCGCCCGTTCACCCTGTCAATTTCTTCTTTCAATTCACTGATTTGTGCCCTTAGACGAACATTCTCATTTAAAATTGCAGAACCTGTCTCACCATCCAGGCTGTTTCCGGCAAAAAATCCAGATGTAATTAAAATCACAAATGAAAGAACCGTGAAACTTATTATGACAGGGTAAACAGTTTTAAAAGAGGGAAATTTAAAGGTGCGTATTTTTAGTTCATGCCTGGAGATAAAATAATATCTGCTCAGAAATCTATTCATAGAGTCGTGGAATATCAATTTGTCAAACTATTTAAAATTTAATCTACAAAACTACAAAACCGGGAGTGATAAACAAGCATTTCTTATTCAAAATCGTGCTCAAAATAGTCAATTCCCCTCTCATAATTATCATTTCCGGGATTTTTTAGTCTTTGTTCCAACCTGGATCTGAAAACCTTCGCACTATCATAACCATAGTGTTTCAGTAGATAGTTTAGAGCAATCACTTCAGTGATAACCGTAATGTTCTTTCCCGGGACAATTGGAAGCTTCACAAAAGGAAGTTCAACATCCATTAAAGACTGGAAACTATCATCAAGTCCTGTTCTTGTGTATTCGTGATCAGGATTCCAAATTTCGAGATCAACAATAACTTCAATTCTTTTTTGATACCTGATTGCCCTAATTCCAAACATTTTTTCGACATTAATGAGACCAAGTCCTCTTATCTCCATAAAATGCTTCGAAATATCGGTGCCTGACCCCATCAGAATCCCCTCCCCTTTCCTCGTGGCAATCACAACATCATCAGCTACAAGCCGGTGACCCCTCTCAATAAGATCGAGAGCAACCTCGCTTTTTCCTACACCTGAATGCCCCATAAACAATATTCCCACTCCGTAAACATCAACGAGTGAAGCATGTAATGAGACCTGTGGCAGAAATTGATCATCAAGGAAATCACTTATAAAAAAACTTAATCGTGTGGTTGAATCCGGGGAGCCAAAAATTGATATACTGTATTTTTCCGCCAACTCAATCATTTCCGGGAAGGGTTTAATCCCGTTGGTCATGATTATACAGGGGACGTTAAAAGTAAATATTCTTTCCAGAGCCATTATCCTTGCTTCCTCTGTAAGCGAAGAAAGGTATCTAATCTCGGTGTTTCCGAATATCTGGATCCTGGTGTGGGAGAATAAATCAACAAACCCGGCTAAAGCCAAGCCGGGTCTGTGAAGATTAGGTTCAATAATTAACCGTTCAAATCCACGGTTTCCCGTAAAATTAACGATCTTAAATTTGTCAGTTATTTTGTTAAAAAAGAATTCAACTGTAATATTTTTTTTGGTTATCAGTTCCAAATACTAAAGCTCCGGATCAATTTTTGGTTCTATCTTTTTGACAGCCTGTTGTTTTGATTTCCTTTTCACTATTTGCTTTTGGATCTTTTCAACCGCTGCTTTAACGCTTTTTGCATACTCGTCAGAGTCGTCTTTTGCCGTTAAAACTGTGCCAGGGAGTTTTACAATCAACTCGACTTCCTTGATGCTATCTTTTGAATTTTGATAGCTAAGGATAACTTCCACATCGAGTATTTCATCGGAAAACTTCTGCAGAGAAAGAACCTCTTCTTTGATTATCTCTTTTAGAGTATCTCTTGCAGTGAATTTTCTTGCTGTTATCTGGATATTCATGGTACCTCCCGAATAATTTATGACTTTGGGTGAGCTTTTTTATAAATACTTCGCAACCTCTCGATACTTACATGAGTGTAAATTTGAGTGGTTGAAAGATTTTCATGACCTAAAATTTCTTTAATCGCCAGCAAATCTGCGCCATTATCAAGCATATGAGTAGCTGAACTGTGTCGCAAAACATGTGGACTTCTTTTTTCGATATCTGTTATGTTAGACAGATATTCGTTAACAATCCGATAAATATACTTAACATTCACCTCCTTACCAAGATGATTTACAAGAAAATGAGGGTTTACAAAACATTTTTCCTTAAATTCTTTATAATCGCTGAGCACCTGCAATGAGACTCTCCCCACAGGCACTAATCTTGTCTTCGAACCTTTTCCGGTAACTCTAATTGAACTGCCGTTAAAATCGATATCCTGGGTTTTTATCGAACAGACTTCAGAAACCCGAAGAGAACAACCATACAGCAATTCAAGAATCGCACTATGTAATAAAACTTTATATTCTTTTTGCTCTAACTTTGGCGCAAGAGCAGTGGTTTTCACAAATTCCTTATCGGAAATGATTTCAGGAAGTTTCCTTCTGAACTTTGGATTTTTAATATCTTTTACAAAATTATATTCAATCAATTCTTTTTCAAGCAGATATTCAAAAAACATCCTGACTGTTGTCATTTTTCTTGCGATGGACGATTTATCCAATCCACTTGCTCCAAGACTCCCTAAAAATCTTTTTACAATTTTAACACTGACCTGATCAACAGAAGTTATTTTAATCCTTTCACAAAAAATCAGAAAATCTTCCAGATCATTGGTATAAGCAATTACAGTATTTGTCGAAGACTTTTTTGAATGTACTAAAAAATCTTCAAAACCGGTGCAAGCTTGTTTCAGATTAACAGTCACAGAATATCTAAAAGTTACTTGTTTATATAATAAATAATTTTGGATAAAGCAATTCTACAAGCCTGTCTTCTTCACTTTTCATGATTCTTTTTGTCTCTTCCTCGGTGTCATTATAACCAATCAGGTGCAAAATCCCATGAATCACCAACCTTAACAACTCACTTTCAACAGAAACTTCAAATCTTTCAGCGTTCTCCATTGCAACTTCACTGCAAATTATAAGTTCACCATCAATTCCTTCATCGGAATTTTCATATTCAAAAGTTATAATATCGGTTGGAAAATCGTGTTTAAGGTGTTCTTTATTGATCTCATGAATTATCTCTTTGGAAACAAAAGAGATTTCAAGGTAAGAGAACTTACAATCTTTTATTTTGGAGACTTCATTAACTATCGTTTTAACGACAGTTTTTGTTAAAGCCGGTTTGGAATGTATTTCAATATCGATATTTTTCATGCTTATTCCGATTGATTGTCGCGTAAAATCGATTGTTGACTTTCTTTTGCAATCTCAAAATAATGATAAGCACTTTTTTCGAAATAAGCAAGTTCTTTATCACTTAAATTTCGAATTAATTTTGCAGGTGTTCCAGCGTACATATAACCCGACTTAATTATCATCCCCGGAGTAACAACAGAGCCTGCAGCTACTATTGAATTTTTTTCCACCAAAGCACCATCCAGGACGATAGCTCCGATCCCCACGAGAGAAAAATCTTCCACAGTGCAGGCATGTAAGTTAGCCATATGACCAACCGTAACAAAACTGCCAATCGTTAAGGGGTAATCTTCACCTGTTACATGAAGAACCGAACCATCCTGAATATTTGTATATTCACCAATCTTAATTGATTGAACATCTCCTCTCAAAACAGAGTTGTACCAGAGTGAAGAGCCCTTGCCCACCGTTACATCACCAATAATTCTCACTCCATCAGCAATAAATACTGATTCGTGAATATTCGGAAATCTTGCATTGTAAGAATGAATTGATATTTCTTTTATTTTCATCTTTTTCCCGGGATTATTTCAGTTTTGCAATTTTGGATGCTTCTGCAAAAAGTGATAATGCTTTTACCACCACTGCATCATAACTTGAAGAAACATAAAAGTATCCTTGTTGATTCCAGATAAATTTCGCAATTTCGGCTTTAATTCTATTTTTCATGTAATCACCGCTTGCAATCTCGGCTCTTATTCCGGATTCGGGAATTACAACATTTGCAAATTCGTAGAAACCATTAATGTCGTTGGCATTAAACTCGAAGTCTTTTTGAAACGCCACCACATCCTTAAAATTCTTTTTCGTCTCTGTTCCGTTCACTTCATACCACTTAAGAGATGCCTGTGAAAAAAAGTTGTTTTTAAGAAGTTCAAGAGCAGTTTTTTTATTCTTAAATTCACTGACAAAATAATCGGGAGTTATTCCCCCACCGCCATAAACTTTTCGTCTCATTGGTGTAAGATATGCAGGCATATCTTTTGCCGAGTCGAGTTCATGGTTTAAATTATCGCCGGTTTCATCCTCCCTGTTCTCAATTTCAGAGTAATAATCTTCTTTGTTTTCATAATCTCGCTGAATTGATCTTCCAAGGGGAGTAAAATATTTTGCGATAGTCAGCCTTATGGCAGAACCATCTTGAAGTTGTAATTGCTGTTGAACAAGCCCTTTGCCAAAACTTCTCTCACCCACTACCAAACCTCTATCCCAATCCTGAATTGCACCGGCAAGGATTTCCGATGCTGATGCACTTGCCCTGTTAATTAACACAACAAGCGGCATCTTTTCGAATGGATATGATTCTTCCGCAGCAAAAGTTTCATTTGCCTGTGAAATTCTTCCTTTTGTAAAAACAATCAGTTTTCTCCCGGTTAAAAAATAATCTGCGATTTTTACCGCTTCATTTAAGTATCCGCCCGTGTTGTTTCGCAGGTCGATCATCACCTGTTTCATTCCTTGTTTTTGGAGTGCTTTAAGCACATCAAGAACTTCCTGTGAAGTTTTTTCCCCAAAACGAACGATATTAAAATAACCAGTGACTGAATCGAGCATAAAGCTGGCAGTAACTGATTTTACCGGTATTTTTCCTCTTTTGATCACAATTGGGAAGATATCTTTACGACCATAGCGTGAGATGTGAACCTTGACACTTGTTCCTGATTTCCCTTTTATTTTTTTTCTAATTTGATCGGTGTCAAGGGAAATAGCGGAAGAATCGTCAACCTTTATTAACTTATCCCCGGGAAGAACTCCTGCTGATGCACTCGGTCCCCCTTGTAATACGGTGATTATATTAATCGTGTCTTTGATTATCTGAAATTCAATCCCTATACCCTCAAATTCTCCTTTCATCTCCTCTTCATTACCTTGAACTTCATCAGTCGTCAGATAAATGCTGTGTGGATCAAGTTGAGATAAAATTCCTTCAATAGCACTCCGGCTCAATGCCGAGTCAGAGATATCATCAACATAGAGCTTTTGTATGAGATTGTAGGCTTCCTCTACCTTGTTTTTATCACCCCCAAAAATGGAGGAACCACCGGATATTTGATCGTAAAGAGTGTATATAGATACAAATATCACAATTAAAACCAGTATTTTCACAAATTTGTTTTCCATTTTATTCCAATTTCATCATCTGACTTGTTTCCATTCTTTTGAAATGCTTCGATTTCGAAACATTATTGAAAGCGCGTTTAAAGTCCAGATTGAAGTTACTTTTAAATAGCCAAGTTTTCTAAACCTCCTCGGAGATTCATAAACCTTTATTTTTTTAGAATATTCTACATTACCAAGTTTAATAAGACGGTTAAAAAGATCAAAATCCTCTCCTGCAGGAAGGTCTTGATTAAAACCACCAATTTTTTTAAAATCGCTGCTTCTTACAATGATACATTCTCCCCTGCCCATTCCCAACCGAAAAATATTTAACAATCTGAAATAATGATTGTAAAACAGATGAAACATTCTGTCGATCAGTTTCTCTTCTTCAGGAAAAGTTTCGACCCATGCTGCGACTGCGATTAGTTTCTGATCATGACTAAACATATCGTCTATAACCGCTGTAAGAGCCCCTGGAGAGGCAAAAAGTACATCAGCGTTACAGAATATCAATATATCACCGGAAGCCGCCCACGCCCCTGAATTCCTTCCGGATGCGATATTATTTACCACTTCCCTGCTTACATCAATGATTTTATCAACTCTGCTTTTACATAACTCAACTGATTTGTCAGAACTTCCACCATCGGCAATTATGAGCTCAACAGAGTTTTGAGTTTTTGTGATAATTGAAAGATTATCAAGTAATCCCGGAAGCAGTTTTTCTTCATTTAGAACCGGTACAATGATACTAAAAGTAAGTTGCCCTGTCAAAAGGCCAGTCCAAAAAAGGCAACGCCATTGGTTATTCTAACAGCAGGCATCGGAAATTTAATAAAACCAAAAGAATTTTTCCACATTTGCCATATTGGACCAAAAAGAGGGAGCGTTTCGTAGTCAAAATCAAAACCGATGTAGATGTCGGATTTTCCTCCCCCTCTTCCATCAAGCTCTCTGACTCCGTAGCCAACCGTTAACATCAGAAAATCGGGCCAAAATTTTTCAAATTCTTTTCCAAACAAATTGTTAACCCTAACCGACAACCAGAATTTTTGCCCTTCATAGTCATCAACCACAATCAATTTCTGCCCTGCATTATGCCCCTCTTTTCCAAGATTGGTTGGTAAATAGCTAAATCTTGGTTGGAAATTGTAAAGAAAGGGATAATAATATTGAAACACAGGATAGGCGGCACCGGCGACATCCATAATTGCATCACCTGTACTAAAACCCCACTGTTTCGCAAAACCATCCTCAAATTCGACATAAAGTTGAAACAACAAGGCGGCGGCAGATGATATCCAAATTCCGGTGCCATAATCAACCCTTGCTGCTTCAAGTCCTACCGAAAAAGCGTGCGCGAGAATTGCAGGAGCAAAAAAGTGTCCAACTTTATCTATTGATAGAGCGTAGTCCCAGTCGTCTATTATCCTGAATTCCCCCCTTTCCCCACTCCACCATGCATTTTGTTGATAGAGATGAATTCCAACAATCGATCCAACATAAGCAGTACCCAAACCCCCAAGAAGAAGATAGTCAGGTTTTGGAAATTCAAGTTTTGGGTTTACCTGATTTAATGCAGGAAGAGAATCAGAATTTAAAGAAAGTTTAGTTTCTGTGAGGGAAGGAATAATTAAAGTTTTGCCGCTGTCGGTTTGCGGCAAAACTTCAAAAACAAATAACAGTATAAATAATGATAGATTCGAAAATCTCACTACTTCAAAGGCTTCATGGTTGGAAAAAGAATCACATCTCTGATTGAAGGTTGATTCGTTAAAAGCATTACAAGCCTGTCAATCCCAACGCCAAGTCCGGCGGTTGGAGGCATTCCATACTCGAGAGCTCTAACAAAATCCTCATCAATCACCTGAGCTTCATCGTCACCTTGATCTTTTTGTTTTAATTGATCTTCAAACCGTTCCCGTTGATCGATTGGGTCGTTCAACTCACTAAAGGCATTACATATTTCTCTACCAAGCACAAATCCTTCAAATCTCTCAACCAGGCCCTCTTTTTCACGATGTTTTTTCGCAAGAGGCGAAGTGACAACGGGATAATCGATCACAAATGTGGGTTGAACCAGTTCACTCTGAGTGGTAATCTCAAAAAGTTCGTCAATTATTTTGCCACGACTCTGTAACTTGTCTGTATCGATGCCATATTTTTTAGCCACGGCAAGAACTTCTTCATCAGTTGCGGATAAAAAATCAACACCGGTTTTCACTTTTAATGAATCCACCATTGAAACCCGTTTCCAGGGTGCCTGGAAATTTACAAGGGTACCATCAATCTCAAACTCAGTTGTTCCATAAACTGATTGACAGATATGGCCTACCATCTCTTCCACAAACGACATCATCCATTCGTAATCTTTATAGGCTACATACACTTCCATCATGGTGAATTCAGGATTATGAGTTTTATCCATCCCTTCATTCCTGAAATCTTTGGAAATCTCATAAACACCATCAAAGCCACCAACGATTAACCTCTTTAAATAGAGTTCATCGGCGATACGAAGGTAAAGAGGAATATTAAGCGCATTGTGGTGTGTAACAAATGGTCTTGCCGATGCTCCGCCATATATTGATTGAAGAGCCGGCGTCTCAACTTCCAGAATTCCCTTTTCGTCAAGAAATCTTCGCATCGCAGAGATTATTTTAGAACGGGTTACAAATACTTTTTTAACATCAGGATTGAGAATCAGGTCAAGATATCTTTGACGGTATCTAAGTTCTTTGTCGGCAAACTGATCGTATATAACTTTGTTGCCTTCTTCATCGATAATCTCCTTTGGCACAGGCACAGGACGGATCGACTTCGTGAGAAGTTTCAAATCAGTCGCATGAACAGATGTTTCACCTGTTTTTGTCTTAAAAACATATCCCTCTACACCGATGATATCACCGATATCAAACAGTTTAAAGTTTTCATACTGATCGGGCATATCATCGCGACGAAGATATATCTGAATTTTACCTGTTTTATCCTGAATATGGGTAAAGGAGGCCTTCCCCATTCTTCTGATGGTCACAATTCTACCCGCTATTTTTACTGTAATCCGGTCTTCCGATTCTGAACATTGCTCAAGAATTGTCTGCGAATCAGAATCAACATCGAAGCTATAATCGAAGGGATTCACTCCCCTGCTGCGTAATTCATCAAGTTCTTCAAGTCGTCTTTTCATCAATGAGTTCAGATCATCGTGTGTCTGAATATTTTCCAAGGTAGCTCCTCTATTTTTTTCGCTTTAAAATACTTAGTCTGTTACAAATTTTATCGATTATATTATCGATATAACTAAATGGTACCAAATGGTTATTAGAGATAAAAACCACTGCAAGTGTCTCATTATCAGCAGTTTTTAGATATCCTGCAAGACTTCTTACTCCCTCATTCAAACCGGGTTTGCCTCTAAGATTGTTGGCGGATGATGCATCAAGCAATCTGTCTGCAAGCGAGCCATCCTTGCCGGCAACCGGAAGAGAATTAAAAAAATATTGAAAAAAATCACTTTTAAAGACTGATCTTAAAAGTTTTGAATACTGTTCTGCAGAAGACAGATTTAAAAGGCTCAACCCGCTTCCATCAACAATTTTTAATCCTGTCGGGTCAATCTGTGCTTTTGCCAAATATTGGTTGACCACATTTAATCCATTTGTGGTACTCCCAAATCCCGCATCAACAAGCCCCAGAGTTTTGAGCAATTGTTCAGCATAAAAATTATAGCTGTTTTTATTACACAACCTTACAATCTCAGAGAGTTGTTTGGAGTAATGTTTAAACAGTAGTGTTGTACCTTTCAAATTGATTCCGGACCCCGTTTTTGAACCTGTTTTCCAGCCACCTTGAATCCTTATCCCCCTTCTCTGTAGAACTTCACTTAGTATCTGAATGAAAAATTCAGAAGGAGATTCAATGGATACACTTTTTGTATATGGTTGCTCATTCTGACGAATTCTGCCGGATAAACGGATGATGTTGGAGCCGTGGTCCCTGGTAATTTCAATTTTTGTTGTTGAATCCTTAGAAACAGTAACAACATCATTAATAACTGAAATGTATTTTGACAATGGTGTCAGGTCAATTTCTGGAGAAAAACCAATTTCACCCGGAAATAATGTTATATCAACCGCATTATCGTTCAGCGATAATGCTCCTGAGGGGGCAGCATACCAATCACTTAAATGATCCCACTGCCAACCCTTTCCCAACCCGATCTGTTCAAATGCCGAATCGTCACCAACAAGTGAACCGGTAATGGTCATAATGCCTAAATCAATTAACTTCTCAGCCCACTGATTAAAAACAAAAAAGATGTCGTTGTTATACAATCTGCCGGAGATAGTGGGGTCACCCGAACCAACAATAATTAAATCGCCGGTTAAAGTAGCGCCTTCAAGCAGTCCTGTTGTTCTTATCTGTGTTTCATACGTGAAATCGTTCCCAAGCAAAGAAAGGGCTGCAGCAGTTGTAAAAAGTTTTACAAGAGAAGCTGAATTCAGTAATTTATTTTCATTTCTTTTGTAAAGCACTTCACCGGATGACATCGATTGCACCATAACGCCCCATGACGCACTTGTAAGATTTGGATCGTTTAGGAATCCATCAATCGTTTGCCAAATTTCTTTTGATCCTGCACTCCAATATTTGGCAGAGTTTTTGGTAGAATCCTTTTGGGCTTCGATTGGACTTGATAAACAGACAAGTATGACAAGACTACTTGTGAGAATACTTCGCGAGTACATCTCTAATTTCCTGAAGACTGACTTGACGGAAAGTACCGGGTTTCAGGTCGTTCACAGTAAATCCTGCAAATTTGCTTCTATGAAGTTTATCAACAAAATAGTCTAATTTTCTAAACATACGCTTAACAAACAGATTTCTTCCTTCAGTGCACTCAACTGTAACAAGGCGAGGGTTTTTTCGATTAATTACCACAGTCTCAAACTTTCCTTTAACTCCGTCTAAAGAAAGTCCTTTTTTTAATAATGGCAAGTGCTCAGGATCAAATGGTTTGTCCAACTTCACTTCATATGTTCTCATTATTTTATTGGATGGATGCAACATCACATTTGCGAAGTCGCCATCGTTACTCATTATTAAAACACCTGTGGTGTCCCAGTCGAGTCTTCCAACAGGAAAAATTCTAAATGGAGTTTTAATGAGGTCCAACACAACAGGTCTGTTTTTATCATCAGTTACCGAAGTAATATAACCTGACGGTTTATGCAAGATGAAATAAACTTTATCTTCGAAGCGAAGTACTTCTCCGTCAAGTTCCACTCTGTCAACAGTTGGATCAATCATAATTGCAAGGGAAGAAATAGTCTCCCCGTTTACATCTATTCTACCGGAGAGGATGAAGTCTTCAACTTTTCGTCTGCTTGCTATCCCTGCCATTGCGAGAAATTTATTTATTCTAATCTTATTCGTTGTCATCTTTTAATTCCAATTCTATCGTTTCTTCCACGGCTTGCATCATTAATTTTCTTTTCTGTTCGATGAAATCCTCATCTTGCATCAATTCATCGATCTCACGCGGACGCGGGAGGTCTGAAATTTTGTTCAACCCAAAATATTTGAGGAATTCTTCGGTTGTGGCGTATAATAAAGGTCTTCCTACTGTTTCAGCCCTTCCAACAATCGTTATGAGTCTTTTCTCGAGAAGTGTACTCAGTATATAATCTGAATTGACTCCCCTTATAGCTTCGAGATCAGGTTTTGTCATTGGCTGTTTGTATGCAATAATGGAAAGTGTTTCGAGTGAAGCCTGCGAAAGTCTCCTCTTTATTTTTTCAGAATTGAGATAACCAAGATATTTACTTAACTCGGGTTTGGTTGCAAAAATGTATCCACCCGATATTCTTGCAATTTTGAAAGGATATTCAACATTTTCATATTTAAGATTTATTTGATCAACTGCATTTGTTACATCTTCAGAATTTATTAAAGTCGTCTCTCCGTCAATTGCAACAATAGCCCTTACAATCTCATCAGCGGAGATGGGGTCTTCGGACGCAAAAATTAATCCCTCAATTACAGGGAGATAAAGTTCGTCAATCATTTTCTATTGCATAAATCATAAAATCATTAAAATTCGGGGACTCTTTTATCCCTATTAATTGCATTTTCACCATTTCAAGAAGAGCAACAAAAGTATAAACAACTTGAATTTTAATCTTTAAACTTGTCACCATTTTTGAAAAAATGATCTCTTTTTCATCAGTTAATCGCTTCATGATAAATTGCATTTGTTCCTCAATGCTTACAGGAACTCTTTGAATGTGATGTATGGGTTCAGGTTTAAGATTTGACATAATCTTCTGAAAAGCTCTTGCGAGATCATACACGGTAATATTTTTTAGTAACAGGCCGGTATCATCAAATGTGGATTTTTCGTCCAGGTTAAAATTTCCGCGATAAAAGATTTTTCTTTGTTCCGTTTCAAAAAAAGAAAACTCTTCCGCCATCTCTTTATATCGTTTATACTCAAGTAATTGTTGCACCAACTCGGTTCTTGGATCGATCTCTTCTCCCTTTTCATCCACTTCCCTCGGCAAGAGCATCCTTACCTTGATATGCATAAGAGTTGAAGCCAAAAGGATAAAATCCCCTGCTTGCTCAAGATCCAGTATCTTAATCAATTCAAGATATTTTAGAAATTCGTTCGTGATATATGCAATTGGAATGTCATAGATATCGAGTTCATCTCTCTTAATGAAAAAAAGGAGAAGATCGAGTGGACCCTCAAATGTATCAAGTTTTACTTTGAACATTTATCCCATTTTCATATTGGTTCTTACTTCTTGCATCGTTGCACCGGCGGTCAGGCGGGCAGCCTTCTCCCCTTCCGATATTACATCCAAAACAAGAGAAAGATTATTTTCCAATTCACTCCGTTTTTGCAGAACCGGTTCAAGGAAAGTTGAAATCTTTGATGAACAGTTTAATTTACAATCAACACAACCTAAAGCCCCGCTCCTGCAATCGGTATCAATCACTTCAACTTCAGCCGGATTAAACTTTTTGTGATAAGAAAAGACCACACATACTTCCGGGTGACCTGGATCATTTTTACGAAGTTTCTGAGGGTCTGTCACCGCTTTTCGCATCTTTTGCTTCACAATTTCAGAATTATCAGAAAGGAGTATGGTATTTCCCAGCGACTTGCTCATTTTCGCCACACCGTCCAAACCGGCAAGTCGGGCAAAAACTGTAAGAAGTGGATCAGGCTCAGGGAAAACATCACCATATTGATTGTTAAACTTTCGGGCAATTTCCCTGGTAATCTCAACATGTGGCACCTGGTCTTCTCCTACAGGAACTGCCTCACCTTTGTAGAGCAATATATCGGCAGCCTGCAATACGGGATAACCCAGATGACCATATACAGTCTGCTGAATATTCAGGTCTCTGATTTGATCCTTTAACGAAGGATTTCTTTCAAGCCGGTTTGCCGTGATCAACATCGAGAAAATAAGAAAGAGTTCAGAGTGTTCTTTAACTTGTGATTGACGGAAGATTTTAACTTTTTGAGGATCCAAGCCTATAGCGAGCCAGTCGATTACCATATCTACGGTATCCTGATAAATTCGGGATGTATCGAGATCGGTGGTTAGAACATGGTAATCAGCAATCAGATGATAATTTTCATATTCTTCTTGAAGTTTTACCCAGTTTTCGAGTGCACCGGCATAATGCCCCAAATGGAGTTTTCCGGTGGGGCGCATACCACTTAATATTCTTTTTTTTCGCATCAGACAGTTTTAATTAATGAAAAAGATAGGGTTTCCAACGAATATCTAAATTACCTACTGCAAATTTAATAAAAAGTAAGTTATTGGGCGCATAAGGCTGGAAAAGGAGTGGCATTCCTGCGTCCAAAGGGGTTCTGTCCCCTTTTTTACTGTTACATTTGGGACACGCAGAAATTAGATTCTCCCATGAATCGACTCCACCTTTCGATCTGGGAATTATATGATCAATTGTTAATAAGAGGTCAGTTTTGCCGCAGTAAGCACATTTGTGATTATCTCTCCGAATAATATTTTTTCGAGTTAAAATTACCTGCTTGTAAGGAATGTGGATATACTTCCTTAATCGAATCACAACGGGAAACGGGTAATTTTTTCTCACCGTACGGATGTTACGCTCACTGTCTTCGAGAATGGAATCTGCTTTTCCAAGATAAACCATGTCAAAAGCCCGTTTCACATTACAAACAGACAAAGGTTCGTAACTCTGGTTGAGAACTAATACAAAAGTGTTATAAAGTACCGAATGGTGTTTTTGAAAGCTGAATTAAAACTCTCCTTTCTGTCACTGCTAATATAACAAAAAGTGGAGAAAGGAAGTTTAACTTAGAGTTATTTTTCGGCGATTGCCATCGCAACTGCATAATTATTGGAATGGCTCAGAGTGATATGCACTGAGATACCCATCTCTTTAATTCGTGTAATTTTTTCAAGTTCTTCAAGCACCGGAGCGCCATCATCATCATTTTTAACTGATATGTCTTTCCAGGCTATTGTTTCATCAAATTTCATTAATGCTTTGTAAACAGCTTCTTTAATCGCCCACCTTGCTGCAAATCTTCTGTATTTGTCAGCTTTAGCAGAACAATATTCAATTTCTGTCGGCGTATATATTTTATTCAGGAATCTATCCTCATAACGCTCAATTGATTTTTGAATCCTGTCGATCTCGATGATGTCAACCCCTGTTCCAACTATCATTTGTCGAGTTCTCCTTTGGCGAGTCCAAAACCTCTTCTGTCGGTAGCACCCGAGACTCTACCAGTTTTTTGATCAATTTTGATGGCTTCAATTAAACCAAGGTATGGAATATCTTTCACTTTGTGCCCCATATTGATCAATTCAAGTGTCCCGGAGCTATCCAGTACCCCATCTTCAATAGAAATATGCTCCGGATACCATTGCTGATGAATCCTTGGTGCATCCACTGCTTCATTAACATCCATTTCAAAGTCGAGGACATTCAAAACCACTTGAAGTACAGCGGTTATTATGGTTGAACCGCCCGGTGACCCAACAATGAGTACCGGTTTATCATCTTTTAAGACAATTGTTGGAGTCATTGAACTGAGCATTCTTTTCCCGGGTTCAATTGAGTTTGCTTCACTGCCGAGTAAACCAAATTGATTTGGAACGCCGGGTTTTGCTGAGAAATCATCCATTTCGTTGTTCAGAAAGAAACCGGCACCATCAACCACCACTTTAGATCCGTACCCGGAATTTATTGTTGTTGTTACACTTACGGCATTTCCCCACTTGTCAATAATCGAATAATGGGTGGTTTCCATACTTTCACTACTTTCCACAAGTCCGGGCAAAATATCAGCAGAGTTTGAAGCGGAAGATGTTATTTGTGAATATAACTTTTTAGCATAGTTTTTGGAAATAAGAGAATCGATTGGAACAGGATAAAAATCGGGGTCTCCAAGATATTTTGAACGGTCAGCGTAAACTCTGCGCATTGCTTCTGTAAGATAATGAACATATTTTGTTGAGTTATGTCCCAAACTCCTTAAGTCAATATTCTCAAGGATATTCAAAAGTTCAATTAAAGCAATCCCACCCGAACTGGGTGGTGGCATCGATAGAATTTTAAAGCCACGGTAGTTCCCGGTCACAACCTCCCTGACAACAGTATTGTATTTCATAAGGTCATCAAAACTGATGATACCATCCATTTTTTGAGATTGCGCAACTATAAGCTCAGCAGTTTTTCCTCTATAGAATCCATCTGTACCGTTCTCGATTATTCTCCCAAGAGTGTTTGCGAGATCACTCTGAACAAAAATATCTCCCGGCGCAAAAAGAGCAGAGTCTTTAGTAAAATATTTTGTTGTTGAAGGAAACTTAATAAAGGAACTTCTGTATCTGTTAAAAGAGTTGGCTGTAGCTTCGGAGAGATAAAAACCCTTTTTAGCAAGTTCGACAGAAGGCATAATTACATCTTCTCTTGACATGGTTCCATGATTTGCGAGTGCGTACAACATTCCGGATACACTTCCCGGTACACCGGAAGCCAATATTCCCTCCTGCGCAAGAGAATCAACAAAATTACCCTCTGAGTTGAGATACATATCTCTTTTGGCAAGCTTGGGAGCTTTTTCACGATAGTCGAGCGTAAATTCTTCGCCATTGGCTTTTTTGATTACCATAAATCCACCACCACCAAGATTACCGGCAACGGGGTAAGTAACAGAAAGAGCAAAACCCACACCAACCGCAGCATCAATCGCATTTCCACCTGATCTGAGAATCTTAATCCCGACTTCAGTAGCCAATGAATCAGCACTCACAACCATACCTTGTGAGTATAGATTTTCATTTCCGTTGAAAGTGGTGCAGCCGGTTAAGCCCGGCGTAAAAAAGAGTAATAAAAAGATTAAAATTGATTTAGAAAAGATCAATTTTTGCTTTAACATTAATACCTTCATTTTTCAATTGTTTTTTAACCAGGATGAGTAATTCTTTCGCCTCCTTGAGTGAAACCTTCAGGTCATCAAATGTGGCTTCATCATACAAAAGTTTACCAAGATTATTTTTTTGTGAGGTGGTTTCGTCAATAATGCCGTCAAATTTTTTGATCAGAGCATCAGATTGCACCAGCAATTTGTTCAGATTTTTGATACTTGTCGCTATAGAGTCCTGGTTCTCCTTGATAAAAACCGAAGCGTTTGATGTTAATGAATCCGCATTTTCAGTTAATTTAATACTGTTTTTAATGAGGTGGTCAATTTGTCCCCTCTGTTCCCTGATTAAAGATCTAAAATCAGATGCGAGGGCAACAAGATTTTTGAGTCCTGATTTTACATCTCCTTTAATTTCCTCATCTTGCAGATATGAGTTAATTGCGGTAAGAGCTGTATCAATTTTTGACATCATCGCAGGAATTCCCTCACCGGCACGACCAACAAAACTCATCACTTCAGCGACATCAAATTGAAACTCCCCTTTTTGAATTATCTCAGGGTTTATCAGTTTTGATGATTTTCCGGGGCGTATTTCAACTTTTTTACCCCCCATTAAGTCAAGCATAGTGACATAAAATTTGGAATCCTCCGGTATCAAAACATCTTTTTCTATGGCAATCTCGACAAGAACAGTTGAACCCGTTACAGTGATTGATTCAACAGAACCTTTTCTAACACCATTTATTGTTACATTATCCCCTATTTCAAGACCTGAAACATTATCAAACTCTATTTTGTAGTTATTGTTTTTTTCGATAAAACTGACATTTTTAGCCCAGCCTATGATCCAAACGAGTAATACTATCCCCACTATTGCGGTGATACCTACTTTTATTTCTGTTTTTCGCTGTGCGTTCATTAAGGTGCCTTATTATCCTTCTCAAATTCGATAAAATTTCCGGGTTTGGCTGAAATCATTTCATCGGTCAGTTTTACCAGAAACTCATACTCTTTGGAAGTCAACAAACTGTCTTTCGAATACTCTTCCAAAGATTTAAAAAATTTCTCAACTTTATTAAAGTTAATGGTTGCCTCGGTTGAATCACTCTTAAATTGGGTAACAAGACTGTCGATCCTGCTGACGAGCATAAGTTTCTCTTTTGTATCTTTTAATCCTTTAAGTTCAGCAGGCAATGAATCAAATGCATTTGATAAAAGATTTTCTTTTATTGGATCCACAAACCATTCTTTCCCTTTATTGGTAATGATATAAATTGCTGTTGCGAGAAGTATCGTGCCAACAATCAAGGTTTTAAGAAAACATCCGGGTTTCATCTATTCCGTCCTCACGATTATCTTCCTTAGTCTGTTCCTTTCCACTTGAATCACCTTAAAAGTAACAGGGCCAATCTTTATTAAAAATCCATTTTTAGGTATTTTCCCTGCGTTTTCAAAGATTAATCCACTGATAGTTTGAATATCAGGAGAAATATCGCCAAATTCCACATCCAAAAGCTCTTCAAGTTCACCAATCGTCAGTTCACCACTCACTTCATATGTAAACGGATTAATTTTACGAATATTTGGTTCTTCTTTGTCATATTCGTCACGAATATCCCCAAGAATCTCTTCCAAAATATCTTCCAGTGTAATAAGCCCTGAAGTGCCACCATATTCATCAATTACAATTGCCATATGCAATTTTTTCTCTTGAAATTCCTGCATTAATTCACTTATTGACTTTGTTTCCGGAACAAACATCGCGGGTCTGGCAAGTTTTGCAGGTGTAAATGAGGCAACTCGTCGTGCAAATTTATTTTTCATCATTGGAAGAAGGTCTTTTGCATACAAAATACCTTTGATTTCATCGAGATCGTCTTTGTAAACAGGTAATCGACTGTGACCAGCCTCGAGAATGAGAGATGCAACCTCTTCAAGTGTCGATTTTTCGGGCACCCCAACAATGCTTAATCTTGGTTTCATAACCTCTTTCACTGAGACATTGGTATATGAAACGAGTCCCTTTATTATTTCCTGCTCTTTTTCTGCCAAAGTTCCGGCTTTATGCCCAATATCTGCAAGTTGAGAAATCTCTTCCTGATTAATTGCGTGTTTCGACTTGTTTAGCTTAAATTTTCCAAATGATTTGTTGATTATTTCATTAATCAATTCGGAGGCGGGATACAAAAACAAGCTCACCCAATAAAGTGGAATTACAGCAAATCGAAGAAATCCGATCGGATTGTTTGTGGCATATACCTTGGGAGTAATCTCTCCAAAAAGGAGAACCAGGATGGTAATTGTAGCAATCTGAATGGTAATGGCTGTTTCCGGATCAAATTGATATTTTTGAACCACTATCATAGTGATGGAAACTGCCAAAATGGAGGCGAATGTATTAACTATGTTGTTTCCCAACAAAATCGTAACAAGCAGTCGTTTTGGATTTTCGATAAGAAACAAAGTATATCGTAGAAAGAGGGGTTTCTTGTGGAATCCCCTCTTCAAAAGTGCTTTATTGGTACCAAATAGTGCAACTTCAGAGCCACTAAACAGACTTGACAGTAAAAAACACAGGACAAGTCCAATAAGTAATGTTATTTCAGAAGACACTTATTTTTCACCTGTAATACTAAAATGGCAGATCATCTTCTTTTTTATCAGTTGATTGAGGTGCTTCAAAAGGTGCAGGAGCTTGTCCCTCATTGTGTTGAGCTTCAAATGCACCACCTTCTGAATCAGCCCTTTTGTCAACAAGGGTTACTTTATCTGCTACAATATCGTATGCTTTGCCGGCAGTTCCATCTTGTTTTGTATAGTCACGAATCTGAATTCTACCTTCGATATATGCTCTGGTACCTTTTTTAAGGGCTTCAAGAGTTCTTTCGTGCACATTAAATGCTGTAATGTTGTGCCATGTGGTTTCGTTTGTCCAGTTACCATCTCTGCCTTTTTTGGCAAGACTGGTGGCTAAAGAGAATGTTGTAATTGCGATTGAATTGTCGTTTGAAAATCTTGTTTCTGCATCTCTGCCAAGATTTCCGAGTAACATCACTTTGTTTAGTGATAGTGCCATGTATCCTCCGTTAGAATATTAATTTAATTACAAATGTTAAAATTAAAATAAAAAAGCGAATAACCAAAAGGTTATTCGCTTAAAAAAGGAGTAAGGGTGAGATTATTTATTAAGAATCAGTTTGATATTCTTAACATTGCTTCCCTGTGAAAGTTGTGCAAAATAAACACCTGAATTAAGCTTTGATGCATCAAAGTTAACTGTGTAAACAGTGCCTTTTTCAACTGTTTGGTTGAAAAGGTTTGCAACCAATTCACCGGTAACATTAAATACCTTTAATGAAGCCATTCCTGTTTCAGCAACTGTAAACTTAATTGTAGTTGAAGGATTAAACGGGTTTGGATAGTTCTGGAACATTTCAAAACCGGTAATCAGATTTGATTCAACTTCAATTGTGTTTGAGAATGCAGTTGTACCGTCAAAATCGATTTGTTTAAGTCTGTAATAAACAGTACCGTTAACATCAAATTTGTCTGAGAAATTATAAACAGAAGTTTGGGTTGTGGTTCCTCTACCGTCAACATATCCAACTACTGTGAAGTTCTTATTGTCGAGGCTTCTTTCAACTTCAAAACCTTTATTATTGGTTTCACTTGCTGTCTGCCATGCCAGGTCAACTTTGCCATTCTGTGATGTAGCTGAAAATGATACAAATTCAACAGGAACAACATTAAGTAACCATGAATTGCTTACTTGAATGTTATCAACGATGATTCTCTGATCAGTGTTGAACTGTCTGAATGCAATTGATCCTGGTGAGATATCTGCTGCAGCCATGCTCAATGGACCAATGGTCGGAGCAACTTCTGTAGCAAAATTGTCACCCGGTTTAAATATCCACATGCTGATAGAATCAGATGCAGCATCAACCACGGTATATTTTATAACAAAAAGATATGTTGAATCAACATTAAACACTTCTGTTGTAAAAACAGTATCAGCATTGCCTGATGGACTTAAACCAATTCTGTAGCCGGCACCATCAGGTTTTAACCAGGTTCTTGCACGGAAATCGAATGTATTAAAAGGGTTTCTGCCATAATGGAAAAAATAACCGGCAGCAGGTATGTTAGCCGTAAGTTTAACCAACATCGAAGTATAAACTGATCCGGCTGTTAAACTGTCAAAAGTTTTGTTAATATCTTCCCCGTTCTGATAAAGGAGCGCATTGTTGCCACCGGTAACAATATAATTCGGGAATTCAAGTCCGGGAGTTCCAACAAGGATTGTTCCGGATGTGCCGCTGTGTCTTGTCCAGCCATGACCTGTGAGTGAATCACCGGCAGGATAATTAAAATTTTCCACTAATATTTGGGCAAATGAGGTATTAACTACAAATGCCATCACGATTAGAAAAAAGAAAGATTTCTTATTCATCGTTTCCTCATGTTTGTAAATAAAAAAAATACGTAACGCAAGATAATCATTCTTTTGTTAATGAGTATTAACTGTATGTTAAGTATAAACGGAAAAGGCTGCTTTTTCAAGCAGCCTTCTCTAAAAACATTATTCTTTTTGTTCCCGTTGGTTCTAAAGTCCAAAGGGATTATTTCATATTTACTTCAATAAAGTAAGTTTCTTTGTAACAACATTAGCTCCCTGTGTTAATCTATAAAAATAGATTCCCGAAGGAAGATTGGATGCATTAAATTGAACTTTGTAGAATTGACCGGGTTTTGCGGCTTCGTTAAACAAGGTTGAAACAAGTTCACCACTTATTGAATAGATCATCAGGCTTGCCATTCCCTCTTCAGCTACACTAAAGGAGATTGAAGTTGAAGGATTAAACGGGTTTGGGAAATTCTGATTTAATGCAAATACAGCAGGAACTAAAGTGAATTCAACTTTTATTGTTTCACTGTATGAAGCTGTACCATCAAAATCAACTTGTTTTAATCTGTAATAAACAACAGGGGCACCTGCATTATTTTCGGTGAAACTGTACTTGTTCATTAATGAAGAAGAGCCTTTACCTGCCACAAATCCAACTTCAGTGAAGTTTGAACCATCAAAACTTTTTTCAACAGAGAAACCTCTATTGTTGGTTTCTGATGCGGTAATCCACTCAAGATTTACACTGTTTCCGTTGGTATTTGCGGAAAAAGAGACCATTTCAACAGGAAGCTGATGGAACCCTGTGAAATATGGACCTCCGGGGAGAGTACCAAAATCGGGATTGAAAGCAGCGTTTCCACTTGTAAGATTTCCCGGAAGTGTTAAATCAGAGAAATAAGCAGTGTTTGAAACGATAAATGCAGCTACCTGAATTTGGGTGTTTGGATTAAGACCCGGAAGTTCAGTAAACGGTATTTTCAACTCTAATCCTCTACCAATATCATAAGCAGAATCGAGTGCAAAAGTGATTGCATTTGTTGCAAAAATACCGGGTGCGGATGGTCCTTGAGCAGCACTACCGGAATTATAGGTCGAGCCGATGAATCCGCCGGTTTTAACACCATTAAAATACTTGGCAGCATCAAGGTAGGCAACTGAATCGTTTCCACCCGGATTGATTACAAATGCCATATCCACTTCAAATCCCATTTTCCAGTTTGGATTTGAAGCATCTCCAAATAAATGGCCGCCACCGGGAACTCCGCCGAGGGATTGTCCTGCAGCAAGACCGGGGATATTATCAAAATTTAACAGAACAACAATTCCGTTTGAATTGGTTCTGTCGAGTTTGCCTTGAACAGCAACATAAACATGGTTTGTATCGAACCAATAACCAACTTTTTTCAATTCCATGTTTGGACCAAAACCGCTGTTTTGATTCTGTTTTGATGCAATGAAGTTATAATGTTCATTAAATCTACCGTTAACAAAAAACGGGAAACTCATTTTGACTGATTGAACTCCATTATTTGTACTAAGAATATAGAGATCAACAGTGCCATCATTATTTACATTAAATGATAAATCGCCTGAGCCATTGGCATTGGCATTTGCACCCATTGATGCGGTAACTGTGTAAGTTCTCGTTTGCATTGGATTGTCACCAATATGAACTATTCTTACATTTTCATTCCCTGCACCAAACTGAAAGGTAGCAAGATAAAACATATTATTTACATTAAATCCTTTAATTGCGGTTGATCCGGTTGCGATAACACTACCGGGAACTGCTCCCATCAACTGACCGCTTAAATCAAATGCCTGAACATTTTTACCCGAGCTGTTTATGATAACACCTTCAATATTACCCTGATCATTCATGATTGGGAAAACTGAAGGATGTCCACCAAATGAGCTGGCGGGAAGCTGAACTGAATCTTGTAATTGGAATGTATTTCCATTGTCAACGGTTTTCAGGATGAAAACCATGGATCTGGTGGCATCAATAACGAGAAACTTCGCTGAATTGTCAGCATTGTTTCCAACCAAACAGAGATTGTCACCCATTCTTGTACCGGCAACAGGAGCGATGTAGGAAAAAGCTACTGTTGGAACTGAAGTGGTGTTATCCCATTTATAAATTTTGAATGGTCCGGTGTTCGAAGTGGTTAAATTTCCTGCATAAACCTTGCCATCGTCATGTGAAGCTTCAGCATCATTTAATGCAAATGTACCACCGGATACGCCGGTAAGATCATAATTGGCAGCTTCAAGGCCTGTCATGGCATCAAGTGCTTTTAAGGTGACTGCCACATTTCTAACAACAACAACCATTTGATTGTTTGTCTTGGAAAAGGTCATACCTCTTTCGGTATTAGCAGTTCCAAACCAGGTTGGAAGATTTGCCCCGCCACTGGTAAACGACCAGTTGGTGGAGAGCTGGGCATTTAGCTGCCCGGAAACAAACAGAAACAACGAAACTACAAGTAGTAATTTGCGCATGGGAACCTCCCGGTTTTATTTTACTGAATTATATCTCTATTGTTAAGATAAAGGCATCGGCAAATTCCTTGGTAGCTCTCAGTTTTGTTCTGATCTCCTCGGCATCTGCCCGAGAATCGCGTGGTTTTAATCTTACCACATAAAGCGAAGTTCTCTTGTCGAAACTTACAAAAATTTCTTCACTTATTTTATTTTTAATTGACCCTCTAAATTTTTTTGCTTTTTCAAAGGTGCTGTAAGCACCTATTTGAATAATATATAGATAGGATTTTGGCACTTCCACTTTTGAATCAACAACTGGTATGCTTTCAACTGATTTAATTGTATCCAAAGCTTGATTAACTTCAATTTTTTCCTCAACTTTCTCATCTTCAGCTACGGAGGAACATGCTCCAAGCAAAACAGAGAGCACAACAAGAGTAACGAATGAGAGAATTGACTGTTTGTTAATTATATCAAGTTTCAATGCCAAAATCCTTTCAGAATAAGTTAAAACAAAATGTTGTTAAACATTTCAGGTGTATAATCGGGCTTAATTGCACCACTTGGAGTTTGCTTAAAAATAAGTCCTCCCGGTATGGAAGCCACATTAATCAATGGAATATTCGCTGAATATTTTGCATTGATTGCAGTTATGAATTCATTAGCCACAATTGCGTGTCCCTGATTACTTGGATGAACACCATCAAGACTAAACAAATTACCGGTGATGAATACAGGGCTGAATTTAACACCGTCAATAAACAAGCCACCTGATGTAGCGTAAGCAACAGCTATTTGCATAAGTTTTGCCGCCATGTCAACATGTACAAAACCACGCGCTTCAGCAGCAGCTTTAATTACACCATTATACTGGGCAGTTACTGTTCTGATATTCAAAATTTCAGCTGAATCAAGAACCACATTGTCAGGAAGCGGTTTTGCAGCGGAAAGTCCAAAACCCTGAGCAACCAAAGCGGAAGCCGGCAGGATAATCATGTTGTTGGTTAGCGTTACCAACGATGTAACTCCACCTTTGCTTGTGAAGAAATGGGTAGCACCCTGCAGTCTCAACTGACCACCAACGGTAGTAAAAAGAGGGGTGATTGCCACATCAAGGATATTCGAAACCGCAACGCCACAATTTAAGCTTTTAAGACTGTCCATTGCCTGGTTGTAGAGAGCAGTGAAAGCTGCAACAGGTGTAAAAGGAACTGTTCCGCCGGAAGCCGCATGACCTAAAATGTCATTTGAACCGAGCCAGAAAGTAACAAATGTTGGCTGCTGAGCTTTTAACTGTAACCATTGTGTTGTTTTCGCTCCGCCCTGGTTCCTGAGAACAAGGTTGAACATCGGATTTGGTGATCCACCCAACATTGCTGCTGTACAACTTAAAGAATCATACGCTGTCATGAAATCGTTGAGCAATGCTCCCGGTATTCCAAGATTATTGTATGGCAACGGATAAGTTGCATTAAGCAATGGTCCACTGTTTGGATTGGTATATGAGGAGAAAGAAGGAGTTATGGTAGCAACTTCTATTCTGCCTTTTGTTCCGGGCGCACCAACATTTGGGAATGCAAAGGTTGTCTGCATCTGGTTTGCCATCAGTTTTGGGTAGGCATACATCTGTGCTGATTCAAAAAGTGAACCTGACTGATATCCTGCTGTTAAACTGTTTCCTACTGCTACAAAACGGGTGAAATTTGCGCCGGTTGCTGTTGGGGCTGCCGGTGCAACGAGGTCTGATTTATCCTGACATCCTGTAAAAATTACTACAGTGGATACGAGGACAAGGAACAAACTAAATATCTTTTTCATTTTCTAACTCCTCTAAATTAAAATTTATAATTAAATGTTAATGAAAAGAGGTTTGCATAGGAGTTGTAGGTACCGTTCATCGGTGAAAAGCCTACAGTACCTGAAGTACTAATTTTTGAGTTAGTAATGGTTCTTTCCTGAAACCTTAGGAATAGATATGCAAGATCGAGGCTCAAATTATTGGTAAGAGCATAACCTATACCACCCGAAAAACCAAGTCTGTTGGCATCCGGAAGAGTTGGATCGAGATACTCATCTTTTACAGGGTTTCTGTCATACAGAAATCCTGCACGAAGAGCGAGTGAAGAATTGTATTTGTACTCGAAACCGAGACGGGCTATCCATGTATCTTCAAAAAGTCTTTCGGAAGAAGTAAGAACCTTACCATCTGATTTGTAGGTTACAGTCAAATAATCATAGCTTGACCACATTACATACTGAAAATCTGCGGTAACTACGAAGTTAGGCATAAATTTGTATGCGATACCGGCGATAACTTGTGCCGGTGTGGTAAGTTCTGCAGCAATTGGTGCATTTGGTAATGCAGCGCTTAATTGTGCAGGTCCTGTTGTAACAACATCACCTTCAAAGTCATATTTAACCTGACTTCTGTATGTTGCTCCGATGGAGAAATCCAAAGTTGGTTTCCACAATGCACCAATGGTAAAACCAAATGCGGCCATGTCTTTACCTTTAAGGTCAACATGAGCCTCTCCATTAAAAGGAGAAAGGTTTTGTTGTTTTGTGATCTCTACATTGGCAAAATTGTATTGAAAACCGGCCGAAAGGCTCAAGTTGTCCAACAATTTATATGCAGCCACCGCATTAAAACTAAAAACCTGCACTTCTGTAACCACAGCGGCAAATCTGCCAACCCAGTTATCATCCCATGTGGTACCAAGACCAAACGGATTGTTGGCACCAAAGCCAAGAACCAGTTTATCGTCCACTTGATAGGAGAAATAGAGGTGACTCGGGGTGAACAATTTGTTCACCATCTTGGATTCCTGAATTGAGGGTGAAGGGCCTCTAAACGATCCGGTTGGAGCGATAAGAGCGGTACCTGCCGAAACATTAATACCATTCATAAACGCCAATCCTGCCGGATTGAAATAAAAGGCTGATAAGTCATTTGCCAGACCGGCGAATGCACCACCCATTGCCATTGCTTTAGCTCCGTGTTCATTTAACTGAAAGCCGCCAGCAACTAAATTTCCTCCAAGTATTAGAGAAAACAGAAAAGAGAATAAATATTTTTTCACAGTGCCTCCCGGATAAAATAATTATTGATTAACCAATTAGAAATAATTTTGCTCCTTTTTCTACGGCAGAACCTTCATCAACATAAATGTCTTTGATTATTCCGCTGAATGGGGATTTGATATCGTTTTCCATTTTCATCGCTTCAAGAATCATAATGGATTCGCCTTGAGCAACCTCATCCCCGGCATTCTTCTTAATTTTAAGAACCATCCCGGGCATAGGTGATTTGATCAATGAGTGGTGGCTTTTCTGTTTTACATTGGAGAGAACCTGGCGGGCTTTTTGTTCCAGATTGGTTCTCACTTCAGTTTCAAAATACTTTCCCTCGATTAAAATCAGAGAATTGCTTTTATCTCCCAAAACTTTGTTTACTTTGTAAACTCTGTTGTTAAGCCGGAGTAGATAATAATTCTCATTTATCTCTTCAATTCGATAATGATATGATCTTCCATCAATCTCAATTTCACCGGGTGCAGTGAAACGGACAGATTTTTCTTTTTTGTTTAGATCGACAAAATAGTCAGGCATCACTCTTCGTTGCACCAATTATTTTCTGTCATTACCTCATTTAATCGAAGATTGTTTGAACTGTTTCGTGAATGGTCCCTTAGAATTGCAACAAAAGCTGTGGCAGCATCTTCGATTTCATCGCAGATACATTCTTTCCATTTCCCCGGAACCAAAGGAAAAAACTCGTTATCCAACAAATTTATGGAATATTTTCCACTTAAAAAAGAATCATTGTTCAATAACCACAATAAAACGGATAAATTTGTCTGAACACCGGTGATTGAATAGGATGCAAGAGCAATTTTCATTCTTTCAATGGCAGAGTGTCTGTCGCTGCCATAAACTATTACCTTGCTCAACATCGGATCATAGTGCATGGTAACATCCGATCCTGCTTCAATTCCCTCGTCCACTCTTACCCCGGGACCTGTAGGCAGTCTGTGGTATGTAATCCTTCCGGTGGAAGGTAAAAAATTATTATCAGGGTCTTCTGCATAGATTCGACATTCTATAGCATGACCTGAAAGTTTAATATCTTTTTGTGAAAAGGATAATTTTTCTCCCGCAGCAATTTTGATCTGCTCTTTAACCAAATCAATTCCCGAAATCAGTTCAGTAACAGGATGCTCAACCTGAAGTCGCGTGTTCATCTCCAGAAAATAGAAATTTTTCTTTTCATCCATTAATAATTCGATTGTTCCTGCGTTGTAATAGTTGCAGGCTTTGGCTGCATTTAAAGCAGTTTCGGTAATTTTTTTCCTTGTGTTAATATCCATCACAGGTGATGGAGATTCTTCAATTATTTTCTGATGTCTTCTTTGAACAGAACATTCCCTTTCAAACACATGTACATAATTTCCAAATTTATCCCCAAGAATCTGAACCTCAATGTGTTTTGGATTCTCAATAAATTTTTCGATATAAACTGCACTGTCACCAAATGCTGAAAGTGCTTCCCTTTTTGCCGAGAAAAATGCCTCTTCCATCTCATCAGAGTTATAAATTTTTTTCATCCCCTTACCTCCCCCGCCGGCAGAAGCTTTAATCAATATTGGATAACCAATTTTTGAAGCAAAGGCAGTTGCCTCCTCAACAGCTTCCACGGGTTCAGTGGTTCCCGGAACAAAGGGAACACCATTTTGTTTCATGATCTGCCGTGCCCCGGTTTTACTTCCCATCATTTCAACCGAATTTGCGGATGGTCCGATAAAAACCAATCCCGCATCCTCAACCGCTGTAATAAAGTGAGCCCTTTCGGATAAAAACCCGTAACCGGGATGTACCGCTTCGGCACCCGATATTTTTGCGATTTCAAGCAATTTGGGAATATTGAGATATGTGTCTGCGGCTGATATACCGTTAAGTGGGTATGACTCGTCAGCATATTTTACATGAAGAGCACTTTTGTCAGGATCTGAATAAACAGCCACCGACCCGATGCCCAACTCTCTGGCTGCCCGGATTATCCGAACGGCAATTTCACCACGGTTGGCAATAAGAATTTTATTGAAATACAACATCTACTCCAAAAATTCGATGATAGTAACACCTTCACCTCCGGCATCTACCGGAGCAAAATAAAAATTCTTTACTTTAGGATGTTTTGTCAGCAATTCACGAACCACTTTTTTAAGAGCACCTGTTCCTTTTCCATGAATTATTTCGACACGATTCAAGCTTGCAATATAAGCATCGTCAATGAACCGTTCAACTTTATTTTCAATTTCGATCGCTCTTTCCCCTCTTATATCAAGTTTATAACTGACATCAGAGTAAATTTCGAACTTTGCGCTTTTTCTTTGCTCTTTTCTCTGTTCCCTGCGGGAAACTTTTGCACAATCAACAGTCTTCACAGAAATTTTTAATGGCCCCGTGGAGATTATCAGATTTTTCTTGTCGGGGGTTATTTCAATAACTTCGCCGTAGGTTTCTGACTCTCTAATTCTTACGGTATCACCAATCTCAATTATTGAATCAACTTCGTCTTCTTCTTGCACAGGATTTACGGTCAATTTTCCAAGTTCTTTTTTAAGATTCGTCACCTTGTTTGAAGCAGATTTTGAAGCCTCTTTCGACGCCTGAGATTCTTTAATGTCTTTTATAACTTTTTGAATCTCTTTATTCGATTCTTCGATAAATTTGGCTGCGTTTTCTTTGGCATCCCGTAAAATTTTGTTTTTCTCTTTATCAAGTTCTTTGATCTTTTTTGCATAGAGATTGGAAAGCCCGGTAAGTCGTGTGTTTTCGCGTTCAAAATGATCGAGTTTTTTATTTAACTCCTGTTCTCTTTGTTCAACCTCTAAGAGGATTTTTTCAAGCCCGGCACTCACATCTTCAACATAGTTGACCGCACCCTCTATAAAAGCTTTTTCGAACCCGAGACGCATCATTATTTCGAAAGCATAACTTGAACCCGGAATTCCCTGCCGAAAAAGATAGGCAGGTTTAAGTTCATCGGTATCAAAACTCATCGATGCATTATAAAAACCAGGTACTTCGGTTGCAAGAGCCTTCAAAGCAGAGAGGTGAGTTGTACAAAACACCATACTTCCCTTGTTATGAAGTGCCATTAAAACTGCCCGCGAAATTGCCGCACCGGAATCAGGGTCGGTTCCCGTTCCAATTTCATCAATTAATACAAGAGAAGAATCATCAGCTTCATCAATTATTCGTTTGATGTTAGAAAGATGTGAACTAAAAGTGCTAAGATCATCATCAATCGATTGTGAATCCCCGATATCCACAAGTATTTTATCAAATTTATGCAGATTTGTGTCAACCCCGGCAGGAATATGAATCCCCGACTGTGCCATAAGTGCGAGTAAACCGACACTTTTAATAAAAACAGTTTTTCCGCCTGCGTTGGGCCCCGTTATAATAAGCAGATTGCCCGCTTGCACCGAGAGGTTAAAAGGAACGGTTTTTTTTAGTCCATTTTTAATAAGTAATAATGGATGCCTTCCACCATAAATAGTTATCGGTTCGGAATCTTCAAAACGGGGAAAATTGCCAACAATTTCGATTGAATAATTACCTCTCGCGAAGATGGAATCAAGCCGGGTGACAGTTTCGAGACTGAGAATCAGATCATCATAATTATTTCGAATCCGATGGGTAACCTCTTTAAGAATTCTTTCGATCTCTCTTTTTTCCGCAAAATTTAAAGAAACTATTTCATTATTTAAATGGAGAGTTTCTTCAGGCTCAATGTAAACTGTCTGCCCTGTTGACGATTCGGAATGGATAATTCCTTTTAATTGGCGTTTGTATTCAGCTTTTACCGGAACTACAAGTCTTCCGTCACGAAGAGTTAAATAATTGTCTCTTGACAGGTCTTTATCGGTGAGATCTTTTGCAATTTTGCTTACAAACCTTCTTAATTCTTCCGAGCGTTCTCTTATCTCTTTACGGAGGCTCTGAAGTGTTTTGCTTGCTGTATCCTTAATCTCACCCGAACTGTCAAATATCGTGGAGATGTAGCGCTCAAAAAGTTTATCTTCGAATAAAAATGTTGCAAAATCGGATAATTCAGGGGCAAGTGCCCGGTTATTTACCAGGTAGGATTTTAATTGTGCAGAGCATATCGCAAGCTCAAAAATGTTAAAGACTGATCGAGCAGTAAGAACCGCACCTTCAATTTTAGAGAGGTGCAGATCTCTTAACGGATCATTTATTGAGGCAATTGGAGGGTACCCGGCCTCATTAATTAAATCCCGGGCTTCTGTTACATATTTGCCTTCAAGTATCATCTCTGTTTTTGTTTCAAAAGGCGATAAAGAATTTACATGCTCTTTTCCTTTTGATGTATAACAGAATTTACCGATATGATTTAATATCTTATTAAATTCAAGTTTATTTGAATCAAACATCTACTTTTTATTGTCCAATTCTTTTTGATTTGTCCCCTTTTTAATTGAACCGGGGGCTCTGGAGGGGACAATAACATCAATAATTCCGGGCAATACACCTGTAACTGTTTTGTAAAGCAGTGAACTTTTTGTCGTTGTCTCTGAGGGAAATGATAGTTTTGATGCAAAAAAGAAAATTGCACTAAGAAAGATTACAACTTGAGTGGCTCCAATTAACCCGCCTACCAACTTATTCAACAAATGATCAACCTTGTCATGAATCTTTGTTGCTTTAACTATGATGGCAGTTAATATCTGAAAAAAAATAAAAATTGTAACTCCACCAATAATTCCGGCAGAACCATCGGCAACACCCAGTAAACTTTTGTAAACTCCACCAACTGCCCCGGCAAATTTAATTGCGAGAAAAATACCGAGGAAAAAACCAACAATATCAAATACTTTTTTGATGAATCCCTCTTTATACCCAAGGTAAAATGAGGCACCGGTAAGCAGAACAACAACAATATCAATCCAGCTCAAATTTTAGCCGCGCAAAAAATCTTCAACTGATTTTTTTATCAGGGAGCCATCAGCTTTCCCCTTTAACTCACGCATAACAGCAGGCATTAATTTACTGAATTCGCCTCCTTTTTCGATTGAATTTGCAGCAGCAATCTCAGTCACTTTTTGAAAAATGTCTTCAGCTGTTAACTGTTTTGGAAGGAACTCCATAATAATCTTAAGTTCACTCTCTTCCTTCTCATAGAGGTCAATCCGGTTGGCAGCTTTGTAGATATCTGATGCTTCTTTTCTTTTTTTAGCTGCTGAATTTAGAATATTAAACTCCTCAGCTTCATTATTGAGCTCACCTTTTCCACTTTTTTCATACTCTAATATGGTGGCTCTGATCGACCTGATTGTTTCCAAACGGAGTTTGTCACCACTTTTCATGGCACTTTTAAGTTCTTCGTTAATTTTCTCTTTTAGATTCATGATGAATTCTCAATTTGATTTTTGGGTTGAAATATAATTAACTCGCAAACATTTTGCTTTACGAAGTTCGATCTGAACTTTATTTACAAGATCCATTGGTATGTTTTTGTCCACCCTCAACATTACCACTACCCCGTTCACCCGGGAACGAACCACCTCCATCTTTTCTTTCACTTCTGAAAGAGACACAACCATGTCGTTGATCTGAATCTTTTCATCTCTCCCGATAAAAAGATGAGCAGTCAACCTTCTGTTATCAAATTTTTCAGCTGTTGACGTGGATGGAAGGTCAAATTCCACTTTTACATCCACCTCTTTAAGCACTGTGGAGACCATAAAAAATAGAAGCAGGATAAAAATGATATCCGGCATCGAAGCCAGAGGTATCGCTTGACCTCCTTTTTTTCGTCGAAGTTTGCCTGCAAAACTAATCATTTATTTTTTATTTCTCCAATAGAAATAAGGACTGGTACTTTTTCAATCACTTCGGCTTTTTGTGTTTCATCCAGTACCTTAAAAACAGTTCCGTATTTGGTGCGGGAGTAGTCATCCTGTACGGAACGGTACGCCAATTTCACTTGATCCAACACCTCAATATACTTGAAATATCGAGTGGAGGTTGATGAGAGGATAAGAACCAGATATTTTTCTTCACTTGAAAGATTAATACTCTCTTTAGCACGAGTGGAAACAACCTCTCCAATAGACGCCAAATCGGAGGGTGTTCCATTTATTAGAAGTGAGTCGGGAAAAATTCTTATTTCAGTGACGCGTGATTTTTCAACCTGAGAGGGTGCTTCATCCGGTTTATACTCGGGTAGAGTCAGTCCAAGTCCGGTTTCACTGTCAATGGTTGCTGCAACAATGAAAAAAATCAGGAGCAGGAATGCAATATCAGACATCGAAGCCAATGGAACTTCGGGAAGTTCTTTTCGGCGGCGTCTGATTAAACTCATCTGTTAACTGTTTTTTGTTTATGAGTGTACAAACTGTCGATCAGTTGCACTGAACTCTCTTCCATATCAGAAATAATACCGTCAATTTTAGCAACAAAAAAGTTGTAAAACACTTGAAGTATCATTGCAACTACAAGCCCAAAAAGTGTTGTAATTAAAGCTTTTGCGATACCTCCTGCAACAATTGCGGGCGAAATTTGATTGGCTTCTTTGATTGCTTCAAATGCCTCAATCATTCCCTGAACTGTTCCGGTAAATCCAAGCATTGGAGCCAGAGCGATAAAGAGTGAAATCCAGATTAAACCCTTTTCAAGGAAACCTGTTTCAATTCCGCCATAAGTCATAATAGCTTTTTCAACAGAATCCAATCCCTCATCATATCTCTGAAGACCTGCATGGAAAACAGAAGAGACGGAACCGGGAGTTTTTTCACAAAGAATTTTTGCCTCGTCAATTCCCTTCTCATTTATTGTACGGGTTACTTTTTCAACAAATGATTTGGTATTTATTTTCGATTTACGAAGGGTATAAAGTCTTTCGAAACTGAAAATCAGCCCCAGAATAAAAACGAGAAGTATCGGGTGCATAAAATCACCACCGTCGATATACATTGATGTCAACGAATTCATTCAGTCTCCTGAGTTTCTATGATTGGATGTTACCAATTGGGAAACGGTAACGCAGTTTAATGATGTTTCCGGATATAAAATGGAAGTTATCAAAGAGTGACAAGATAAGATCACCAACTTCAGTCGGTTTTATCAATGTTTCATGTTCATCATTTGGTACCCAGCTTCTATTGTCGGGAGTGTCAAGTATAAAGGGAGCAATTGCATTTACACTCATGTTAATTTTCCTCCCCTCCTCTGAGGCTGTCTCAACCAGATATGAAAGTGCCGCTTTTGATGCTCCATAAGCAGATTTTCCGGATTCACCTGTGAAAGCTGTCATCGCTGATGTAAAGATGGCAGAACCACCGGCTGAATCGGCAGCCAGTTTTTTAAATTCTTTCAGAATATTAAAATTGGTTTTCAGATTCATGGAAAACATTTTCTCGATGTCGTCGAGTGATGTATCTTCAATCTCTTTTCCACCCAGATAGCCTCCGATGGTACTAAAAAGGAAGAGGAACTTGTCTTTAGCCGGAACTACATTTTTAAAAGTATCTTTAACATTTTCTTCGTTTGAGAGATCGGAAACAACCACCCATTCTTCATTATGTTTTGGGATTCCTTCAAAACGAGTGCCAAAAAGCCATACTTTGTTGAATCCGGCGAGCCTGATTTTCTCAACAACGCCGGATCCTAAAACACCGCAACTGCCAAAGACAAGTATCTCTCTGTTCATAATCTATTCTTGCATCTGTATGGATTCGTCACCATCACCTTTTCCGGTGAGTGAGACATTACCATCTTTGATATGTTTATAAAGCATATCATTTTCGATTATGTAGTGGAATCTTTTTGTGAATTCATCGAGGGAAATTCCACAGGTTGCGGCAAATTTTGCAAGTTCGTGTGGGTCTTCAAAATCAGAACTGCTTAAACGAAGCATATATCGTCTTGCAATCAGGAATGATTCGTTTGACGGATCCACCATTCTAACCTTGGTCTTTTTGGTTTTGGGATCAAGAATATCTTTAAAGTAAAGTGGTACAAACTTGCCACCCTGGATCGAAACCATTGCGGCATTTCCACCATTTAAGATAAATTGTGCAGCCGAGTAACCAAGATCACGGGTATATTCCATATCAAATGGAATCGGGTCGGCACACCTTAATTCATAACCGATGTTTTTTGCAACTATGGTTACTTTAAGTCCGTATTCTTTTAGTCTCTCTTGAACTTTTGACTTGAGTATTTCACCAACATTAACTTCTGCAATTCTCAAGTTATCATGAGCATCTCTCTCAACTTCACCCAAAGCGATTAGATCATTAGGATCGAGATGTTCAACAAGCCCTTCGGCAAGAATTGCAACACCATCCATTTTGCCATAACTGACACGCTTTATAATGGCACCAACCAGAATATCAATAACATGATTAAGTTTGATGGTTGTGCTGGGGAACTCTTCCGGAATCAGGCTAAGTGTGGCACCTGCAGCTTTTCCAATTCCCAAAGCAAGATGCCCGGCTTTTCTTCCCATGGTTACGACAAAATACCATCTTGAGGTTGTTTGTGCATCAACCATCAGGTTTTTAACTATCTCAACACCAATATGTCTTGCTGTCTGAAATCCAAATGTTGGAATACCGTGAGGAAGATCAAGATCGTTGTCAATTGTTTTTGGAACATGTACTACTCTGATTCTTCCCGCTGCCATTTCTTCAACTTTCATTGCAGAAAAAGCTGTGTCATCACCACCTATGGTGATAAGTTTATCAACATTAAGTCTTAAAAGTGAGGTAACGGTGTTTTCGAGGTGTTTTTTATTTTTTGTTGGGTTTGCTCTTGATATACCGATAAAAGAGCCACCACGGAAATGAATTCTTGATACATCATCAATGTTGAGGTGTTGGCAATGACCAATTTCACCCTCCATTATCCACTGGAAACCGTCTTTTATACCTATTACATCAATACCTTCAACTGCCGCTCTGATAGTGGCACTACTTATCACACTGTTGATTCCGGGAGCGGGCCCACCACCAACAAGTATAGCTAATTTTTTGGGAGCAATCATTTATTCAGTCCTTGTTTTTATTAGAACTTCTATTTATTTAAGAGGATTTTAATCGTATCGGAAAAGCCGGATTGTTCGACTCTAACGAAGTAAACACCACTTGGGAGACCCGCAAGACTGATGTTTAATTCGTTGTAACCTGATAAATTCGTGTCTTTGTATGGAGTTTTGACTTTTTGACCGATACTGTTAAAAAGGGATATATTAACTTCTCCCTCACCAGGGAGATCGAGGATCAATTTAAATTCGTTATTAAATGGATTTGGATAACTTTTTAGTTTAATCGATTTATTGGACTTTTTTTTTAAGTCAATCTCGTTTAACGAGCTGACTGCGGATGGTGAAAGTCTCCTGTTTAGAACAATCATCACTGCATCAGCACTGACAAGCTTCCCGGCTTGAAGTCCCTCATTTGAAAGGGTTACTACATTACGCTGTCCGGCTTTCAGGAAATAATCCCCAAGCTTAAACCACCTGCGGAGATTAACATCTGTCTGATTCATCGTGGTAAGAACAGAAATACCACTCGAATCGGTGGTGGAATAACGAGCGGAATCAGTACGGTTTACAGCAGCTACATTGAATGCATAAACCTCATAATATCCATCAGCGGGTACATCAAAATTATAGTTGATTGAAGCGGGAGCTGAATTATCGGCATAAATGGATGGCCCGTTATATCCAAAGATATTGCTCGAATTCCATGTCCCTGTTCGAACAGCATTCAGATTATCACTAATCTCAACAATTCTATAATACTCTCTCCAATTCTGTGAAGAGTGAGGAGGATAAGTGGGTGTAGTGAAGAGGTTTTGTTTAATATAGGGGAAAAAAGAACCAAGATCAGAAAAATACCAGATAGTACTCCCCTTAAATCCTTTGGTTCTTATGGCATTAACAAAATTTGTAACTTCCTGGGTTGATATCAAATTTCCATTTGGGCTTAACGCAAAGGCAGGATAAATATCATTGATATCGGGTACAATTTGAGTGATATAGTTAAGTATCGCTGAAAAAGAGTTGGAATTACCAACATAAGATTGAACCTGAACATTGTCCACTGATCCATCACGCAACCAGCCGATCCAATCCTGGCAAAAACTGAAATAGGATGTGTAACCACTCGAAGAATAAAGAGATGGTGCATTGGATATGTTAATATGTGGATTTATCGTTTTTATTGAATCACGGGCACGAAGCATAAAATCATTAAGGTTGTTTGCTCGCCATCTGATCCATGAAGTATCAGATCCATTCGCCGGAGGAGGACTTCCACCATGTTGTGCACGGTATAAACTGTCGGTGTATGGATCGTATCCATATTGAACACTTGAATACCGAATTCTGTCAAGCTCAATTCCATCGACATCATAATTTCTTGCAATCTCGGTACACAATTCAATCAAAAAGTTTTGCACTTCGGGTTTTGTGTGAATCATCCAGTAAAAATTGGAATTGTCGATCTCGGTGCCATCATCTTTCCTGGCAACCCAGTCAGGATGTGTTACAAAAATTGGACCCTTAACACCCACGGGCTGATTTCCCGTCCAACCGCCAACAAAACCGTATTCAAACCATGCTTCGATGTGAATACCGCGTTTGTGTCCTTCAGCAATTGCTTCTGCAAGAACATCTCTTCCCTGATATGTCGGGTCGATATATTTCCCTGTTTCTCTAAAAAATACATCACTTTTCCAAAGAGGATAACCTCTGCTCCATACATTTATGAAGGCTGTATTAAAATTGTTCGCTGCAAGACTGTCGAGGGCTTTGGCAAGCACTTCTTTGCTCGACAGACTGTTTCGTGCAAGCCATGTTCCCCTGAATTCCTGGGCTTCAAGGGAAAAAACAAGTAAAATAACGAATAAGAAAGAGTGAATACTTTTTGTGAACATTTTTTTAGTTCTGCACTTTAAGTTTCGCAAATTTTAACATAAGTTGTTTCATATTGTTTCCGTCAAAAACAACTGTAACTTTTTGATTATCTCCGTTTCCAACAACCGAGATAACTTTTCCAAGTCCAAATTGCTCGTGGAAAACCCTGCTCCCCTGTTTGATGAGAGCTTTTTGTTGTTCCCAATCAACATATCCGATCGATTGAAACTTTTGGATGATCTTCTCTTTTTTGGTCTTTCTGCCTTTACGATTCTGACTGGCATCCTCTTCTTTAAGCAGAGCACTTACGATTTCGTTGATGAACATTGAGCGGTTTTCGTAAGCCACTTCACCAAAACGATAGCGGGCACGGGCATGAGATAAAAAGATTTTCTTTTTGGCTCTTGTTACCGCTACATAAAAAAGCCTTCTCTCTTCTTCAATTGTCGCTTCCGGTGAAAATTTGGTAGAAAGCGGAAATAACTGTTCTTCAAGTCCTGAGACAAAAACAACCGGGAATTCCATTCCCTTTGCACTGTGAACAGTCATCAATTTAATCACATTTTCCGACTCATCAATTCCATCAAGATCAGTCATTAAATTGACGATTCTAAGATATTCTTCGATAGGCGATTCAGGATTTTTCTTGGAAAATTCTGAGATTGATACCAAAAAGTCGTTTAAGCTGTCGATCTTATCAAGTGATTCGTGTGTTGTCTCTTCGTTAAAAAGTCTCTGGAGTTCTAATTCCGCAACGAGGGCATGAGTCAGTTCACCAACAGAAAGTTTGTCTTTGAGAATAATATATTTATCAAGAAGAATCTTGAAGTTTTTAACATTTTTCTGGATTCGCTCTTTTATGTCGATCACTTCAAAAACACGACCCATAGTCTCAAAAAGAGTTACTTCGTGTTTCTTTGAAAATGTAATCATTCTTTTAATAGTGGTCATGCCAATCCCTCTCTGAGGGAAATTCATGATCCTAAGCAGACTTTCTTCATCTTTTGGGTTGATTATTACTTTAAGATAAGCAATGAGGTCTTTAATCTCGCGTCTTTTGTAATATTCTATTCCACCAAAAATCTTGAATGGAAGCCCTTCTTCAACAAAAACATCTTCAAATGCGCGGCACTGGTTGTTGGTTCTGTATAAAACTGCAAAGTCACAATATGAATACTTAAATTCAGCAATTTCATCCTTGATAAACTTGGCGAGCTGATAAGCCTCATCCTTTTCATCCGAGCACTTGATTAATGAAAGTGGTTCACCATCTTCATTTTCTGTAAAAGTTTTTTTAGCAACATAATTGCTGTTTTTGGCAGATATTTCAGTTCCGGCTTTTATCAATATTGGTGTGGAGCGGTAACTTAATTCCAGCGTAAACACCTTCACACGCGAAAATTCCTCTTTGAATTTTTCGATGTTTTCCGGTTTTGCACCCCTCCAGCTATATATACTCTGAGCTTCATCACCCGTTACAAATATTTTTCCCGATTTTGAACAAAGCATCTTTATGATTTCATAAAGCGCCATGTTTGTTTCTTGAAATTCGTCGATAATAAAATGTTCAAATTTCTTTTTGTATTTGTTAAATGCTTTTTTGTTGTCTCTGAGAAGTTCCATCGATTTGATTATCAGGTCCTCAAGATCCATGGAATCGTTTTCGCGGATTTTCCGTTGATATTCCTGATAAACTCTAATGAATTTATCTTCAACAGAGGTTCTCTCTTCCTTTTTTAAAAGGTCCTCGGGAAATGTAAGCACATTCTTAAGATAACTGATCTTGCGCGTTACATCCCTTGGATTGAGGGCTTCACTGTTGATGTTAAAATCATTAATAATGTTTGTGACGAGGGATTCTGAATCTTCTGTATCATAGATCGAAAAACTGGTTGAATACCCTACCGCCCTGGCTTCCACTCTTAAAATTTTGGCAAGGACAGAGTGAAATGTACCAACCCAGGGAAAAGAAATATCATCTTTTCCCAATAACTCACGAACCTTGTTTTTAAGGTCAGTCGCGGCTTTATTGGTAAATGTTACACAAAGGATAGTTTCGGGGTCAATACCTTGTTGAATAAGGTAAGCCAATTTATGAGTTATTACTCTTGATTTTCCCGTACCGGGACCTGCGATGAGTATCTGCGGTCCATTGTTGTATTCTACGATTGCTTTCTGCTGAGCATTCAGTGTATCAAATAGAGACATACCACCTTTTGATTTTTTTGAATTACAAATATACGAAAAAATATTGGATTTTTGGAGATTGGATGCTATGTCAGGCAGGGTAAAACCGTATGCTAAAAGGAGAAAGAAAGTAGCGGAGTATCGAAGTATCGAAGTATCGGGCTGTCAAATGGAAGTATAAAACCACAGAGCACACCGAGAACACAGAGGAGAGGTTGAAACATTCATCCGTGCAAATCTCCCAATGGGATGCCTTCGGCACGTGTTCAATCCGTTCCCGACCAGTCGGGACGTGGAACTATCCCATTTACTGCATGGAGGTAAAACAAAAAAACACTGAGGAGTGTTAATTCCTCAGTGTTTGAAAGTTTAATTTGCAGTTCCAATCAAACCAAAATTACTGCATTGTTGGATTATTGGATTACTGCATTAACTACACTTCTTTGAATTCTGCGTCTTCAACATTCTTTTCTTTTTCCTGTTGAGCGCCGGATGCCTGCTGAGCATTTGGATCAGGGTTTCCACCCATATCAGGGTTTGGTGCTCCCTGCTGCTGATAGAGTGACTGTGAGATTTCAGCCCAGGCTTTTTGGAACTGATCAAGAGCAGATTTAATGGTGTCTGCATTTTCTGTCTTAACAGCATCTTCGAGTCTGGAAATCTCAGCTTCAAGTTTGCTCTGTTGGTCAGGAGTTATTTTGTCTTTTAATTCTTCCATCTGTTTTTTGGTCTGGAAGATCAAATTTTCTGCTGTGTTTTTTGCTTCAACAAGATCTTTTTTCTTCTTGTCTTCAACAGCATTCTCCTGTGCATTCTTTTTCATTCTATCGATCTCATCCTGATTTAATCCACCGGAACCGGTGATTTTAATCGACTGTTCTTTTCCGGTGCCTTTATCTTTGGCTGAAACATGAAGAATACCGTTTGCATCGATGTCGAAACTGACTTCAATCTGTGGAACACCTCTCGGAGCCGGTGGAATACCGTCGAGATTAAATCTTCCAAGTGATCTGTTGTCGTTTGCCATTGGTCTTTCACCTTGAAGAACATGAATCTCAACTGATGGCTGACTGTCAGCAGCGGTTGAAAATGTCTCTGTTTTCTTGGTTGGGATTGTGGTATTAGCCGGAATCATTGTTGTCATAACTCCACCAAGAGTTTCGATTCCCAATGACAATGGTGTAACATCAAGCAAAAGCACATGTTTAACATCACCGCTAAGAACTCCACCCTGTATGGATGCACCAATTGCAACCACTTCATCAGGATTTACACCCTTATGAGGTTCTTTTCCAAAAAGACTTTTTACAAGTTCCTGAACTGCAGGAACACGGGTCGAACCGCCAACAAGAATTACCTCGTTGATCTCACCTTTTGAAACGCCTGCGTCTTTGATCGCCTGCTCACATGGAATGCGGGTTCTTTCAATGAGGTCGCCAACAAGATTTTCAAATTTGGCTCTGGTAATCGTCTGGACAAGATGTTTTGGACCATCCTGAGTTGCAGTGATAAATGGCAGATTCACATCTGTTGAAACCGAGGATGAAAGTTCAATTTTGGCTTTCTCTGCTGCTTCTTTAAGTCTCTGAAGTGCCATTGGATCGTTTCTTAAATCGATCTGTTCTTCTTTTTTGAACTCATCTGCAAGAAAATCAATCAATCTTTGATCAAAATCGTCACCACCAAGGTGAGTGTCACCATTGGTTGACTTCACTTCAAACACTCCATCCCCTATTGTGAGGATCGAGATATCAAAAGTTCCACCACCAAGATCGTAAACTGCAACTGTCTCTTCTTTTCCTTTTTTGTCGAGTCCATATGCAAGTGCAGCAGCGGTTGGTTCGTTGATAATTCTACGAACTTTAAGACCTGCGATTTCACCGGCATCTTTGGTCGCCTGTCTCTGAGCATCGTTAAAGTATGCAGGAACAGTGATAACAGCTTCTGTTACTTCTTCACCTAAATAATCCTCGGCTGTTTTCTTCATTTTTTGAAGAACCATCGCACTGATCTCTTGTGGTGAATAAAGTTTGTTGTCTATATCAACTCTGGCGGCATTATCGTCACCGGGTAAAATTTTGTAAGGAACTTTGGTTGATTCGTCTCTTACTTCATCAACTCTTCTTCCCATAAATCTTTTTATGGAGAAAATTGTCTTTTTAGGATTTGTGATCGCCTGTCTTTTTGCAGCCTGTCCAACAAGTCTTTCACCTGTTTTTGTAAATGCCACCACCGACGGGGTTGTTCTTGTTCCTTCCGCATTTGGTATTACAACGGGCTCGTTGCCTTCCATAACGGATACGCATGAATTTGTGGTACCTAAATCAATTCCAATGATTTTTCCCATTTTAATTCTCCTTTTCGTAAATTTGTTTTCAAATCTGATTTTTTTTAATTGCACCTGTACTGCAATTAACATGCCAAGAGCAAATTCCTCTGTTTTAGAGGTTTTTTTTCAAGGTTTTTTTTGAGTATGTCATAATGTATGACATTTTGTATGATAGTTTGTCATTGATTGAGGATAGAATGTTTGAAATAGAAGAATTTGATATTAAACTTGAGACCGAATACATAGGCCGTAACTTTATTTATTTGGAGGAAACTGAATCCACTAACAGTTTTGTTTTGGATCGGGCTAATGATATTAAAACTGATGGAACTGTTGTGTTTTCCGAGTTCCAGTCAGCTGGTCGAGGACGACTTGACAGGAAGTGGGTTTCAAGTCGTGGACAAAACCTCACTTTTACAATTTTCCTCGATCTGAAGGATAGAAATATCCCCGAACCACAGCTCTTGAATCTGGCGGCTTCTTTAGTGGTTGCCAAGTCGATCGAGAATCTCCACATGATTAAAACGAACCTGAAGTGGCCCAATGATGTCCTGATCGGTTCCAGAAAGGTGGCGGGAATCTTGTGTGAATCTGTATCACAAGGCGATAAAATCAACAGAGTTGCTGTGGGTATTGGAATTAATGTAAACCAGGCAAATTTTCATTCGGGTTATCTTGTGGATCCCACCTCAATCAGAATGGAACTTAAACAGTATGCCTCAAGGGAAAAACTTCTTGCTGAATTGCTCTTAAATTTTGAAGTTACTCTCGAAAAACTTGAACGCTCACCTGCTGCAATAGTTGAAGAATGGAAACCTTTTTGTAAAATGTTGGGAGACAAAATCAATATTAAAGCAGGTGACGAGGAAATCAGAGGTATTTTTGCCGATATTAATGAAAAGGGACACCTTATTCTGCTCGATTCAAATGAAGACAAAAGGATAATCACTTTTGGGGATGTCTCTGCTTCATGAAAGTAATTGCAATCGACATCGGAAACACAAGAATTAAAACCGGTGAGTTCTACAATTCAGAACTCATCAGAACATTGATTATTGAAGACCCACTCGAGATAAAACCCCTTATTTATGGAAGTAAAATCGATGTGGTGCTTTCTTCCGTCGTTCCCAAACATACCTCTTTGATGGAGGGAATCCTAAAAAATCACCCAAATACAGATCTTTTCCTGATAGAGCATAATCTGGATTTTGGTTTTGCAATTAATTATACTCCACTCACCGGACTTGGAATCGACAGGCTCTGCTCAATCTCGGGTGCCAAACATCTGCTTGAACTCGACAATACTCTTATGGACTATGATTATGTTATTACATTCGATTTTGGTACCGCCACTACGGTAAATGTCCTTCAAATTGGTAAAAGTCCTCTGTTTACAGGTGGGATGATTGCCCCGGGCTTAAAGATAATGAATGCCGCACTTAATCACCATACTTCAAAACTTCCGTTGATTGAGCATTTTAACACTTCCGGTTTTCTCGGAAACAGTACCGATAATTCAATCAGATCGGGAATCATCAATTCGACAATTGGTCTGGTGGAGAGGGTTTACAACCATTTTTCTGCTCTCTCGGGAGATATGAAAATTTTTATCACCGGTGGTTATGCCGAGGCATTGATTCCACATCTGCAAATTCCGTTTCAGCATGAACCATTCCTTAACCTGATTGGAATCTATTCAATCTACTACAGAAACAAAAAGTAAGTTTTGATAAAACGGCAAAAACCCGTATATTTGTAAGCTAAAATTTGATGCACCCGTAGCTCAATTGGATAGAGCGTTTGACTACGGATCAAAAGGTTGAGGGTTCGATTCCTTCCGGGTGTACCAATTACTAAGCCTTGATGCCGCAAAGTGTCAAGGCTTTTTTTCTTTCTTCCTTGCCACAATGGAATATACCATCGGAATTTTGTCCCCCAAATGCTCTATGCGATACTTCCCTTTTTCAAACTCGATTGTTTTGTTAAAGCAATTGTAAGGTGAATAATCATATTCCTCAAAAGAATTTATCTCGAGTCCGTTTTTTATCAAACTTGTAAATACTTCACTTAAACTGTGATTCCATGAAACAGATTCGATGACAATGTCTGCACTTTTGTCGGCGTATGTCCCCTGTTCAGTTTCCACAATTGCATCTGATTTAAAATAATTATATCCAACCTTTTCAAAATTATCATCAAACATCCAAACCACGGGATGGAACTCCACAAACACAAATTTTCCGTTTGCTTTTAGAAATTGAGAAATGATTTTTGCCCATTTATCCAGATCAGGCAACCACCCAATTGTTCCATAACTTGTGAAAATTACATCAAATTGTTTGTCCAAATGATTTGGCAAATCGTAAATATCACAACAAATGAAATTTGTTTTTGAGTTGGTTTCAGCGGTAAGCTTTTTGGCACTTTCAATCGCTCTGTCCGACAAGTCCACACCTGTGACCTCCGCTCCGAGTCTGGATAAAGAAATTGTATCTTGTCCAAAATGACATTGTAAATGCAAAATTGATTTTCCATGTACATCTCCAAGTAAATCCAGTTCAATACTATTTAAAGAAGTTTTTCCTTTAATAAAATTATCAAGGTCGTAAAACTTCGATTTTAGATGTGTTTCCACTCTGTTGTTCCACGATTGGCGGTTAATTTCTATATAATTGTTCTCTTTTTTCATTTGCTTAGTTTCAAGTTTCTAAAATATGTAAATTTTTTAAGGAATTTAGGAATCTTTAAAATTGAATTTAATAATTTTATCTAACTCAATTATATTTTGAAACTGAGCAAAATAATCGCTACGAATATTCAATCCTCTCCGGGGATAATTTTGGGGTTGGGGTTATTTCTATCCATACGTAACCCCTGCCGGGGCAAATGGCTTTTTGGGTGGGTTTTATTTTTTGCGGCCACAATCGTGAATCTACCCATAGGATACCCCTGCCGGGGCAAATGGCATTTTTGGGTGGGTTTATTCTATCCATACGTAACCCCTGCCGGGGCAAATGGCTTTTTGAGTGGGGTTTATTCTACCCATAGGATACCCCTGCCGGGGCAAATGGCATTTTAGGTGGGGTTTATTCTATCCATACGAAACCCCTGCCGGGGCAAAAGGCATTTTGGGTGGGGTTTATTCTATCCATACGAAACCCCTGCCGGGGCAAAAGGCATTTTGGGTGGGGTTTATTCTATCCATACGTAACCCCTGCCGGGGCAAAAGGCATTTTGGGTGGGGTTTATTCTATCCATACGTAACCCCTGCCGGGGCAAATGGCATTGGGGGTGGGGATTATTCTACCCATAGGATACCCCTACCGGGGCAAAGGGCTTTTTTATTGGATTTTATTCTATCCATACGAAACCCCTGCCGGGGCAAATGGCTTTTTGGGTGGGTTTATTCTATCCATACGTAACCCCTGCCGGGGCAAATGGCTTTTTGAGTGGGGTTTATTCTACCCATAGGATACCCCTGCCGGGGCAAAAGGCATTTTGGGTGGGTTTATTTTATCCATACGAAACCCCTGCCGGGGCAAATGGCTTTTTGGGTGGGGTTTATTTTTTGCGGCCACAATCGTGAATCTACCCATAGGATACCCCTGCCGGGGCAAATGGCTTTTTGGGTGGGTTTTATTTTTTGCGGCCACAATCGTGAATCTACCCATAGGATACCCCTGCCGGGGCAAAAGGCATTTTGGGTGGGGTTTATTCTATCCATACGTAACCCCTGCCGGGGCAAATGGCATTTTGGGTGGGGTTTATTTCTATCCATACGTAACCCCTGCCGGGGCAAATGGCTTTTTGGGTGGGGTTTATTCTATCCATACGAAACCCCTGCCGGGGCAAATGGCTTTTTGGGTGGGTTTTATTTTTTGCGGCCACAATCGTGAATCTACCCATAGGATACCCCTGCCGGGGCAAATGGCATTTTGGGTGGGTTTTATTTCTATCCATACGAAGCCCCTGGCGGGGCAAAAGGCATTTTGGGTGGGGTTTATTCTATCCATACGAAACCCCTGCCGGGGCAAATGGCATGTAGGAAACAATTCACGGGCTACGCAAAATAATGTTGTCATAATCAAAAAAAATCCGTGGCCATCCGTGTTAAATCCGTGATATCCGTGGCCATCCGTGTTAAATCCGTGATATCCGTGGCCATCCGTGTTAAATCCGTGATATCCGTGGAACCATAAAAATCCCTTCCGACAGATCGGAATTAAAATCTGCGTAGATCCGAATAATCTGCGTGTATCTCCCAACGGGATGCCTTCGGTATGCGTCCCACTTCCCTAATCCAAGTTTTACCGCTTATTTCTGTTAAGAAATTGTTAAATTCAGGTTTAAATTTTTAATGTTTCAAAAATTAAAAATAGACTATGATTTTTTCTGAAAGTGATTACAGGTTCATGTACCAGGCTCTTCAAGAGGCGCAACATGCTTTTGATGAAGAGGAAGTTCCTGTGGGTGCCGTGGTTGTACGGGATAATAAAATTATCGGCAGAGGATATAATCAAAATTTAAGATTAAATGATCCCACTGCCCATGCTGAAATGATTGCAATCACCGCTGCTGCAAATCACCTCAATTCTTCAAGGCTGGATGGATGTACTTTGTATTCAACTCTTGAACCATGTCTTATGTGCGCGGGAGCGATCATCCATGCCAGACTTGAAAAAGTTATCTTCGCCGCGTTTGATCCAAAATTTGGTTGCTGTGGGTCAATTTATAATCATCTGGAAGATGGAAAGTTTAATCATACTATTAGAGTGTTTTCGGGTCTTATGGAGAATGAGAGCCGGTATTTCCTAAGGAATTTCTTTCAAAAGTTAAGAAATTGAAATTTATTTGTTAGTTTTGCTCATTGATATTTAAGTCTTTTGACAGAGATACTATAAGGAAGATCATGTATTTAATTTTATTCGGAGCTCCGGGAGCGGGTAAGGGAACACAAGCCAAAATAATTAGCCAAAAATATGGTTTTGAGCATATCTCTACCGGGGATATTCTTAGGGAGTCAGTTAAAAAAGGGACTCCATTAGGAAAAAAAGCCCACGAGATTATGTCGAGTGGACAACTTGTCCCCGATGATATCATGATAGGTATTATCAAGGAAAAATTGTCTGAACCCCAACTTCGCGATGGATTTATATTGGATGGATTCCCACGAACCGTGTCGCAGGCGGAAGCTCTCGACCGGCTGTTTGGTGAACTCCAGTTTGGTGTAGGCGCTATTCTTGTTTTTCAGGTTGATGAAGAAGAACTGGTTAACAGACTTGCCAGAAGAAGAGCTTGCAGAGAGTGCAACAATATCTTCAGCAATGATGTGATAAATAACCTGACAGAGTGCCCCAAATGTGGTGCAAAATACTCCTTTTATCAAAGACCTGATGATGATGAAAGTGTTATAAGAAGACGACTTAAAATCTTTATTGATACCACTTTACCTGTGGTCAATTATTATAAGGATTTAAAGGACTTACACCGAATTAACGGTTTAAGACCGATAGAAGAAGTAACTGAGCAGATATTTGGAATTGTGGAAGAGCTAAAATCCAGAGGCTAACACGGGAGACGACGGGTTTTTATGGGGATGAGTTTACTCATCCCTTTTTTTTGATTTAATTTTTAATTTTTACGCGACTAATCTTGCCATCCTCGAGTTTATAAATCCTCCCTTTTGTGTCAATTATATCATAATTGTGAGTCGCCAAAAGAATAGCCGTCCCTTTTCTGTTGATCGATTCAAAAATGGATATAATTTCTTCAGAAGTTGCGGGATCCAGGTTCCCGGTGGGTTCATCGGCAATCACTAACAATGGTTCATTTACGATGGCTCTGCCAATCGCAGTTCTCTGCTGTTCTCCGCCCGAGAGAGTTTTGGGAAATGCGTTTTTAAGATGAAGAAGTCCAAGATCACTTAAAACGGCTTCAACCCTGTTTCTGATTTTTTTGCGGGGATATCCATTAATTTCGAGGATATATGAAAGGTTTTCAAAAACAGTTCTGTCGGATAAAAGTTTAAAATCCTGGAATACAACACCAAGTTTCTGGCGTAATTGCGGAATCGATTTTTGCGAAGCATCCTTTGCAGAAAATCCACAAATTTTGACCTCACCAGACTGTGGCAAGAGATTAAAATAACACAGTTGAAGGAATGTGGATTTTCCACAACCACTCTTCCCTACCAGATAAGCAAACTCCCCCTCTGCCATCGAAAAATCACTCTGATCGAGTATTTTATGATTCCCGTATGCAAAATTGACACCTTTAAAATCAAGTATCATCCGTTACTCCTTATGATATACTGAATGCGGAGTGTATTTTCTGTAACTTTTTTACCTGTGAATGCCTCAAATGTGCCCAGAACTTTAAAATTATTACTCTCACAAAGTGCAATTATTGTCTCTTGAGGGAAAATATATTCAAAATGATCCTCTTCAACAACCTCTCCCGATGGAAAAGTGATCAAAAACCTGTTTCTGTGTCGTTTTTTTATCGCATCATATTCAGACGATTGCTGGTATTTCATATCCCCTGTTTTTCTTTTTTTGCTGTATGAATCCAAATAACTGAATGAATTATGTTCAGTTACAACATCAAAAAGGAAATATCCTCCGGGTTTGAGAGTTCTGTTTACCTCTGCAAAAAGTGAGTTAAGACGAGATTCAGACTCAAGGTGATTCACGCTGTCAAAACTCGAAATGACAAGATCACACTCCCTTTTAAATGGAATCAGTGTCATGTCAAAACAGACTCGAGAATTTGATTTATCTATATGAGTTAACATTTCGATTGAAATATCACTGAGAATCTTAAGGCGGGTTTCAATGTTTAATTTAGAGAAAAGTTTTCCCGTTCCGGAAGCAAGTTCAAGAACCACATCGTGACTTATATTGTACTCATCAATAATATTTTGAAGATATTCTGCCCAGCCTGAGTAATTAACATGCCTTACCAGATCATCGTAAATCAAAGAAATCTTTGAGTATGTATTACCCGGCATCAAACAACCGACGATTAAAACAGATTCTTTTACCCCAGTCAACCGATTTAATTATGGAGCTTGCATCAGCCTTGTTTTGCCAGGCGATGTCAAATGCGGTTCCGTGATCGGGTGAGGTTCTCACAATTTTTAGTCCGGCGGTGTAGTTTACACCCGAACCGGAAGTGAGAAGTTTAAAGGGGATAAGCCCTTGATCGTGATACATCGCTAAATAAATATCAAAATTGAGGTATTGTTTCCTGCCAAAAAAAGCATCCGCAGGAAATGGACCCTCAACACCCTTGCCAAATCTTTCAATTACACCGGAGATTTGATCTATTTCTTCGGTTCCGATTAGTCCATTTTCACCTGCATGGGGGTTTAATCCAAGTAGGGCGATATTTGGGTCACTAATGGAAAAATCGCGGTTTAGAGATGCCTTTACGGTCGTTAAACACCTTTCGATGTTCTCACCCGTAAGTGCTGCAGGAACCGATGAAATGGGAATGTGGATCGTAGCCAGAGCACATTTAAAGTTATCTGACAGGAACATCATCACAAACTTGTCGGTACCCGACCATTCTGCAAGCATCTCAGTATGGCCCGGAAAGTTAATTCCCGCCAATTTTAGAGCATATTTTGATATTGGAGCTGTAACCAGAAAACTGTGATGATCGTCTTCACACAAAGCATAACCTGTTTTTAAGGCTTCAAAAGCTGCTCTGCCGGAAGCTTTGGATGGAATTCCGGGATTTAGATCACAGTTCCCGATATCGATTAGCTCAAATTGACCATCAGGTTCTGGATAAATTCCGGTTAACCGTTTAACTTCCTCAAAAACATTTGCCGGCATTACCAATTTGATATTTATCTTTTTTGCCGGAATAAGTTTACCAATTGCCTTTAATGTTATTTCAGGACCAATTCCATTAATATCTCCACAGGTGAAAACACCTGTAAGGGTTGAAGACATTTTAGCTGTTCATCATATTTAGAAAATCTTTATTGTTTTTGGTGCCTCTCATTTTATCGAGCATAACATCCATTGCTTCCACAGGTGAGAAGTCACTTAAATATTTTCTAAGGATATAAATTCGTTGAAGGTCTTCTTCTTTCAGGAGCATCTCTTCACGACGGGTACCTGATCTGTTGATGTCGATCGCAGGGAAAATTCTTCTGTCACTCAGGTCTCTATTGAGAACTATTTCCATGTTACCTGTTCCCTTAAATTCCTCAAAGATCACATCATCCATCCTCGAACCGGTATCAATAAGTGCGGTTGCAATAATTGTTAATGAACCACCATCTTCGGTGTTTCTTGCAGCACCAAAAAATCTTTTTGGTTTGTGCAGAGCATTTGAATCGAGACCACCCGAGAGAATTTTTCCTGAGTGAGGAACCACAAGGTTGTGGGCTCTTCCAAGTCTCGTAATCGAATCAAGCAAAATAACCACATCATGTTTTGCTTCCACAAGTCTTTTTGCTTTTTCGATAACCATATCGGCAACCTGTACATGTCGTTCAGCAGGTTCATCAAATGTTGAACTGATTACCTCGGCATTAACACTTCTCTCCATGTCGGTAACCTCTTCAGGGCGTTCATCGATAAGAAGGATGATAAGTTTAATTTCAGGGTGATTTCTGGTAAGTGAGTTTGCGATTTTTTGAAGGAGAATTGTTTTACCACTCTTTGGAGGCGATACAATTAAACCTCTTTGACCTTTTCCGATAGGAGTTAAAAGGTCCATTATACGCATGGAATATTCACCGGGAGCAGACTCAAGGGTAAATTTCCGGGTTGGATATACGGGGATCAAGTTATCAAAGAGGGTTCTTTCCCTGATCTCAATTGGATCCATACCATTAACCGCTTCAACGCGAAGCAATGCAAAAAATCTTTCACCCTCTTTTGGAGGTCTCACCTGACCACTTACAAAATCACCTGTTCTTAAATAAAATTTCTTGATTTGGGATGGTGAGATGTAGATGTCATCGGGTGACGGGAGATAATTATATGCTGCTGACCTTAAAAATCCGTAGCCATCAGGTAAAACTTCCAATACCCCCTTGGAAAATGTTAAACCGTCTTTGGCTGTTTGAGCTTCCAGGATTTTGAAAATCAACTCCTGTTTCCTCAGATCAGTGAATCCGCTGATCTTTAATTCTTTTGCTATCTCGTTGAGTTCAACGATCCTCTTAGATTTCAGTTCTGAAATATCCATTTTATACCTTGTTTTTTAAACTTTACAAATTGTTACTGTAATATTTTTTTTCGAATACTTTTTTTACTTCCGCCACCAGATACATACTCCCGTAAACCACCAGACATTCCTTCTCGGCTGAGCTGATGAATTTTTTTATAAATGAGGGGATATCATTCTGAACGGAATATTTGATGCCATTATTCTCGGCAATTTCCACCAATTGTTCAATTTTTGCCGCTCTGTCGTTGTCCTTAAGCTCATAAAGATATACCTTGTCAAAATGACCTTTGCTCTGAATTAACATTTTATCGAGCGATTTATCGTTAAGGCATGAAAAAAGAAGAAAACACGGATTTGTTTTTGTTTTATCCTTTGTGAACTCCTTCAAAAAATTTTGCACACCTTCATGATTATGAGCCGAATCAAGAATTATTTTTGGATGGTCGTGAACCTTCTCATATCTGCCTTGAATGCCGGTGTTGAATACTACATTTTTAATACCACCCAGAATTCTTTTTGAATCTGTAAATCTTAGAGTTTTATTGAGAGTAAGAATAGCAAGTGAAGCATTCAATTGTTGATATGCCCCTTTTAGAGGTGCTGACAGATGATCGATATATAACTCACTTGAATAATACTCAAAATAGTTCTCCCGTTTGTTGGTGTAGTCGTTTAATTTATAATATTTGCAATTTTTCTCAACTGCCATTTCAATCAGGGTTTTTTCCGCTTGTTCCGGCATTTTGCCCAAAAACAAAGGAACTCCGGGTTTTATTATTCCTCCCTTTTCCTTTGCTATCTCCTCAATTGTATTTCCGAGTATATTGGTGTGTTCAAGACTGATAGAGGTGATAACTGAGGCAAGAGGATTGATAACATTTGTTGCGTCGAGTCTGCCTCCCAACCCTGTTTCAATTATTGCGTAATCAACTTCCTTGTCTGCAAAATATTTAAATGCCAAAACAGTGGTCACTTCAAAAAATGTTAAATTTGTATCATAGATCAGCTTTTCATACTCTTCCATAAATGCAATTACATATTTATCGGGGATTATCTGTCCATTGATTCTAATTCGTTCATTATATCTTATAAAGTGGGGTGAAGTGTAAAGTCCTGTTTTATATCCCGCTTCTGTTAAGATGCTTGCTATAAATGACGATGTGCTCCCCTTGCCATTTGAACCTGCCACATGAATACACTTGATCTTTTTTTGAGGATTCCCCAGAAGATCCAGAAATTCCTGAGTGTTCTCCAGCCCTAATTTAATCCCCCTGTTATGGAGATTAAATAATATCTGCAAATAATGATTGATTGAGGGGTTAGTTAAGCTCATAAGAAGCTGTCAGCGATCTTAATTTATTAATTTTCATTGTTTCACAATAGTTGATTATACCGTTTACGATTTTGGTTGCCGCATCGGGTTGAACAAAGTTAATTGTACCAAGTTGAATTGCAGTTGCTCCTGCTATCATAAACTCGAGAACATCTTCATAGTTTGAGATACCACCGATTCCAATGATCGGGATGTCACAATTTCTGCTGATCTCAAGCACTTTTGCAAGCGCAACGGGTTTTATTGCCGGGCCTGATAAACCTCCGGTCACATTATGGATTTTTGGTTTTCTGGTCCAAATATTAAAAGCTGTTCCCACAAGTGTGTTTATTGCCGAGACCGCATCAGCCCCGTTCTCTTTGGCTCTAATCGCAAACTCTGCTATCCGGGCTGTGTTTGGTGACAATTTAATAAAAACAGGTTTTGAAGTTACTGCTTTAACTACGGCAGTAATAGTTGAAACCTGGTCGGGATCATTTCCAAAGATCAATCCACCTTCTTTGACATTTGGACAGGATACATTAATTTCAAAAGCGTGAATTGCATCTTCTGTTGTTAAAATTTTAACACATTCAACATACTCTTCAATTGTGGATGCCGCAATGTTACAGATTATATTCGTGTCATACTGTTTTAAAAAAGGAATTTTATCCTTTAGAAACTCCTCAACTCCAACATTTGCAAGTCCAATGGCGTTTAACATTCCCGAGGCAGTTTCAACAATTCTTTGAGGTGGATTCCCTTTTCGCGGTTTAAGGCTTATCGATTTTGTAACAATTCCACCAATTTTATTTAGATCAAGGAATTGTGAAATTTCATATCCGTAACCAACTGTTCCCGATGCCAAAAGGATCGGGTTTTTAAATTTTAATCCTGCAATTTCAACACTTAGATCAATCCCGTTCACAATATCACATCCTTAATGTTAAAAACCGGTCCATCTTTGCATACAAGCAGATACTTGGAACTGTTGTTTTTATCTTCGATTGGACAACCCTGGCAAATTCCAAATCCACACGCCATCGCACATTCTGTTGAGATTTCGCCATCGATATTGTTTTGAAGCAGAGCCGCCTGAAGTGCCTTGAGCATTGGTGTTGGACCACAAGCAAAAACTTTTATCTTTTTCCCCTCAAATTTATCAAGGTTTTCCAAAAAGAGTTTTACCACGGTTCCCTTTTCTCCCAATGACCCGTCATCGGTGGATACAAAAACATTTTTTAATCCGTAAGTAACAATGTCGGCTTCACTTCTGCCTCCAAGGAAAGTATATATCCCTTTACCTTGAAGTTGTTTTGTCAAAAGTGGAAAGGGAGCTACACCAAGTCCTCCACCTATGAGAACTGCGGTGTCAAAATCGCCATCGGTTTTAAAACCACATCCCAAGGGGGCTAACACATCAAGCAAATCACCCTTAACTTTGTGGGTCAACATCCTTGTTCCTTCACCATGCACATTAAACAAGAGATATATTTCATCACCAATTACATCGGAGATTGAAAATGGACGTCTTAGTAAGGGGAATGTTGTGTCATTTACCTTTAAATTCAGAAATTGCCCCGCTTTTATACTACTTGCAAGAGCGGGTGAATAACATTTTAAATGGTAGATATGATTTTTAAGCTGCTCGACTGACGAGACTGTTATTTCAGTAATTATCAAATTAATTTCCCGAACGAAACTAAAATCGGGTGGAAAAGTGGAAAAGTAAAGTTGTTAAGACTTAAATGGGCGTTTAGAGCCGAAAAAAGGAACAGTATATTTTTGTAATTCTAATTTAATAAAAATATAATTTAAAATCTATAGTAATTATTCGAATAAATATAACTTTTATTTAATACCCCATTTTTAGCCCCGAAAATTGAGCTCTTCAATTTTTGAGATTTTGTCGAGTCGTCGCTGGTGTCTTTCACCACCAAAACCGGTGGCGAGCCAGGTGTCAATTATCGATTTTATTGTTTCGTCCCCGAGAGTTTTGGCTCCGAGAACCAGGATATTAGCGTTGTTATGTTCACGAGCACTTCGAGCAGAAAATTCATTGTAACAGGTTGCTGCTCTTATACCCTTAAATTTGTTTGCTGTGATTGCTGAAGGGATTCCCGTTGCATCCACCAGGATACCAAATCCAAATTCCATTTTCTGAACTGCCAATGCAACTGATTTTGCAAAATCGGGATAATCACATGCTTCATTTGAAAATGAACCTGTATCCTCAACAACAATTCCCTTTAATTTCAGGAAGTCAATGATCATTCTTCTGCAATCATAACTGGTATGATCACCACCAATAATTACTTTAAGATTAAAGTTTTGTAGTACGGGAGCTTGAGTGGTTGATTGCTCTTCTGTGGCAACTGTAATCCCCAGTCTCTTGATTCTGTCCCATGCAAGAGGAGTGACAACACAGTTTTTGCAAATCTGTAAACTTCTCTCCCCTCTTTTATAGGCAGAAATAACATAATCTTCAGTAATAAGCTTTTTCATCAGAGCAGGTCACTCATATTATTGTGTTTGAGGAAGTCCACGATCTGTTTTACATCCTGCGCCTGATCACGGCGACACACCAATAGTGAATCTTCAGTGTTTATAATTATTAGATTGTCAACGCCAATCGCAGAAGTAAATTTATGTGGAGAGTAAATATAGGTATTGTGGGTCATATTTGTAAACACATTCCCTGTTGATGCGTTTCCTCTTTCATCTTTTTTGCTCAGTTGATAAACCTCCTCCCAACTTCCAACATCACTCCAGTTGAATGAGGCTTTGATCAGAAAAACTCTGTGAGATTTTTCCATAATGCCATAATCTATCGATATTCCTTTGATCTGACTGTACGCTTTGTCAAGCATCTCATCAAATTTGTCGGTATCAATAACAGGTTTAAGGGTTCCAATCTGTTCTGCCAGTTCAGGTAAAAAGATCGATATTTCATCAAGAATTACAGATGCTTTCCAGATAAACATACCGCTGTTCCACATGAAGTCGCCCGATTGAAGGAATCTCACTGCAGTTGCATAATTGGGTTTTTCAGCAAAAGTAGCAACTTTAAAGACGCCATCGCCCGGTTTTCCGGACTCTATTTGAATGTATCCATATCCTGTTTCGGGTCTTGTGGGTGGAATCCCCAAAGTGACAAGCCCGTCAAGTTCATAAGCATAATTTGCACCTTTCAGAAGATCGGCCTGAAAAAGTTCTACATTTGGAATAAGGTGATCCGCGGGTAATACAAAACATACTGCATCGGGGTCTCTTTTTGATACTATTGCAGCAGAGAGGGCAACACAAGCAGCGGTATTTCTACCATAAGGTTCTGCGATAATATTAGCTGCCGGAATTTCGGGAAGTTCTTCCTGAATAGCGGTTGCTTGAGCCTGGTTTGTAATCACGAGGATATTTTCAGGTGCGACAAGTCCACTCAACCGGCTAACAGTTTTTCTAATTAATGATTCATCATCAAAAAGATTTAAAAGTTGTTTTGGCTTTTTTTCCCTGCTTCTGGGCCAAAATCTTGACCCGACGCCGCCTGCCATAATAATTGCATAAATATTCATCTATTTAATCCTTTTTATAAACTTTGAGACTTTCGGTAAAAAGTTGATTTCTGAGTATGTATTCAGTGATATCGTGTTCTAATCCCCTGATGCGAGTAACAATTACGATCATCGAAGCTCGAAAATAGTCCAGAATGTCCTGCGAAACAGTAACCTCTTTATTGTAGATCAACCTAAGACAGTTTGCTATGTTTGCATAAGGTTGAACAAGTTCATCAACACCATTTTTTTTGCAAAATAACATTCTTTCATCAAAAACATCCGAAAACCGGAATACCTCACTTGATCTAAAATCCTCTTTTTTCATTCTTCGTAACAATTCCTCAAGATCTTTGATTGGAGCATACAAAAAATCTCTTTCCGATTTGAGGAAGTCGGTCTTTTTCTTTTCACTTACCGGGTGTTCAAACAACGGTAATTCAGGTTCGTCACTTTTCGATTCAATCTTTAAAGATCTTTTTGGCTTAATAATTTTGGGAGGAATTGAAGTTAAATCCTCATTTAAGTCGAGCTCAATTTTTAATGTATTCCCCAATTTATCCACAGGAGTAGCTTTAATTTTTTCAATTCTTGCGAGTATTTTTTGGAAAGTGAAAAGATTAACACTAAACAAAAGATAATCGAGATCAGTGACCAAAAAAGTAGAATGTTCCTTAAACTTGTCGGATAGTTTCTTGTAATCAATGGATTCAAATTGTAGATAATTATTAATATCCTGAAGCCGTATTGCCAATTTTGAAGTTTCAGTGATCCTTTTCATTGCGGCAATATCTGCCTGTAAATTTTCTCTGCCGGCTATCCATTCTTCAAGTTTATTTAATAATTCGATCTTCTCAGAGTTAAGTCTCAACTTCTTTGAAGCATCAGAGATTGCACTGATCATATAGTTTTTTACAAAATCCATTTATTCTCCATAAACCCTGTGCACCCGTGTCGAGATGTTACATGTTATTTCATAGGGGATTGTATCAAGAATCCGGCACCAATTCCAGGCATCATTTGCCGGGTTGTTGTCGGTTGACAAAATTGTTACATCGCTACCGGGTGGGAGGTAATCATCACCAAGATTAAGCAAAATCCTGTCCATGGTAACAGTTCCAACTTGTGAGTAGAGTTTTCCATCAATACCACATTCAAACTTTCCTCTGGTTGCTCTGCTAATCCCATCGGCGTAACCCACCGGAATTGAGGCAATAAAGGAATCCTTTTCAAGTATGAATCGTCTGCCGTAACTGATGCTTTCACCTGCGATAAATCGCTCAACTGTAGAGAGTTTACTTTGCAGAGACATCACAGGTTTTAATCCAAATTTATTTGAAGTCTCTCTGTCTTTATAATATCCGTACAATGCAATTCCGGGTCTCACAGCATCGTAGTGAGTTGAAGGGTGGTCAAAAACAGCTCCACTGTTTGCAGCGTGAACCATTCCGGTTGGAATTCCGGCATCACGGAGTTGGGCAAGTAAATTTAAAAATCTTTCATTTTGCAGAGTCGTAAAATTGCCATCATTCTCGTCTGATGTGGCGAAGTGAGTATATACACCTTTTATATTAATTCCCGTGGAAACCTTAAGTTCATTAATAAGAACACCAATATTATAATACTTAATCCCTACTCGCCCCATTCCTGTATCGAGCTTCAAATGGATGTCAATATTTTTGTCAAATCCGGCATCTCTAATCTGTCGAAGCTGGATTGGTGAAGTTATACTAATTGAGAAGTTGTACTTCTTTAGAGCCGGTATTAATTCGGGACTGAATGGCTCAAAAACCATAAAACTCTGATCAGGAAAGTATTTTATCAAATCGATGACTTCTTCAACAGTTGCAACAGCAAAACAGACAGGAGGAGATTCAAGAGTGATGAGTTTTTCAACAACCTTCCTCGCTCCGTGCCCATAGGCGTCAGCTTTTACAACCGCAATGATATCTTTCCCTCTGTTTATTGAAGAGATGATCCGATAATTATCAGCGAGGTGTCGAAGATTTATTACTGCTTTTGTTGGTCGTATCTGCATAAATTTAAAATTGCTCTATACAATAATAGTTATTTGCAGTGAAAATCTAAAAAATGAAAAATATTGCGATTTTTTTTATAACAAGATATTTTATTCTGAATATTTTTTGTAATTTAGTAAAACAGATTATTAATATTTAGTTATTGATAAAACACTGTAGTTAACTACCAATGTAAATTTGTAGAAATATCAGAATACCATGTCACACGATTTACAATATATTGTAGCTTTCATTCTGGTAGCTGTGCTATTCAGTATTGTAGCTCTTCTTACAGCCTGGCTGTTAAGACCCAATCGCCCCACCTTCGAAAAACTCCAGGTGTATGAGTGTGGAGAAGAAACACAGGGTGTCCCCTACATTAAATATAATGTAAGGTTCTATGTAGTCGCTCTCCTCTATCTCGTTTTTGGTGTTGAACTTGTGCTTGTGATCCCCTGGGTTGCATCATATCTTGAATATGGCCTCTTTGGACTTATACTCGGTCTCTTTTTCCTGATCATTCTCGGTGTTGGTATCGTTTATGAATGGAAAAAAGGTGATCTCGACTGGTTCACTTATGAGGATGCTCTTGTAAACGCCCGAATTGTTAAAAATCCTGAGCAAAAAAAGAAAGTGATTAAGGAGGAAGTGGTCTGATGGGATTTTTGGATAAAGAATTCACACAAGATAATATTGTTGTTACAAACCTTGAAGCCCTGCTCAACTGGGCTCGCCTCTCTTCGATCTGGCAGACTACTTTTGGTATCGCCTGCTGTGCAATCGAAATGATGGCAACTTCAGCTTCTCACTACGATTTTGACAGGTTTGGGGTTATCCCCCGTCCAAGCCCGAGACAAGCTGATGTTATTATCATCTCAGGCACTGTTACTTTTAAAATGGCAACCAGAATCAAAAGAATATATGAACAAATGCCCGAACCAAAGTTTGTGATCTCAATGGGCAGTTGCTCAAACTGCGGAGGTCCCTACTGGGAACATGGTTATCATGTATTAAAAGGTGTTGACAGAGTGATTCCTGTTGATGTTTATGTTCCGGGATGTCCTCCAAGACCTGAAGCTCTCCTCGAGGGATTGTTAAAACTTCAGGAAAAAATCAGAAACGAATCCATGATTAAATCGGCTTAACAAATGAAGTCTTTTGAAGAAATTTTAGAATTGTTGAAATCGAATTTCAGCGGAGAGAATGATATTTCATCCTCAAAAGAAGGAACAGAGGATATTATAAATGTCTCCCCTTCTCTTATTAAGGAAGTATCAAAATTCCTGGCTTCAACTGAAGGCCTTGAGTTTGATTCCCTGATCCTGCTTTCCGGTGTTGATGACGAAAATGGTGAAAAAGTAAAACAGGAAGATGAATCAAACGACATCACCGGTGGAACACTTAGTGTATATTATCATATCGAATCTGTTAAACTCGTTCATAAGTTGATCTTAAAGGTTTCAGTTGAACGGGAAAATCCCGTGACCACCTCTGTTTCCTCTGTTTGGGGATGCGCAAACTGGCATGAAAGGGAAGCATTTGATATGATTGGAATAATTTTTAATGAACACCCCGATCTTAAAAGGATTTTGATGCCTTACGATTGGGAAGGTGGTTATCCACTTCGAAAAGATTATAGAAACCCTGAATTTTATAACGGTATGAAAGTACCCTATTAATACTGCCATGTCAAATACCATTACAAAAAACTTAAAAACGGATGAGATGATCCTTAACATGGGACCACAACATCCTTCCACTCATGGAGTTCTCCGGGTTGAACTAAAACTTGACGGCGAAAAGATTATAGAAGCCGAACCACATATCGGTTATCTTCATCGCTGTTTTGAAAAGCACTGCGAAGCCCTCACATATCCTCAGATAATTCCTTATGTTGACAGACTTGATTATCTCGCTTCAATGAATAATGAATTTGGTTTTGTTTTGGCGGTTGAAAAATTGCTCAAAATTGAGATACCTGAAAGAGTAGAATATATAAGAGTTATTACCGGTGAATTGCAACGAATTGCATCCCACCTTGTGGCTCTCGGAACTTTTGGACTTGATGTTGGTGCCTTCACTCCTTTTCTCTTCACATTCCGTGACAGAGAGAAAATTTTAAACCTGTTTGAAATTACATGTGGGGCTCGCCTTCTTTATAATTACCATTGGGTTGGTGGAGTATCTCACGATTTACATCCTGACTTTTTAAGACTGACAAAAGAATTTATAGATTATTTTAGGCCAAAAGTTGAAGAATTGAATGGATTGTTGAGTTACAACAAAATATTCATTGAAAGAACTGCCAACATTGGTGTGATTCCTGTGGATGTTGCTATTAACTATGGTGTGTCGGGTCCAAGTCTAAGAGGATCAGGTATCAAATGGGATATCCGCAAAAATGATCCTTATTCAATATACAACAAGTTTGACTTTGATATTCCGGTTGGACAAGGTCTTGCAGGAACCCTTGGTGACTGTTGGGACAGATATTTTGTAAGAGTTCTTGAAATTGAACAAAGTCTCAGGATTTTGGAACAGGCAATTGCGCAAATCCCCGAAGGTGATGTAACTTCTGCCATTCCAAAAAGAGTTAAACCAAATGAAGGCATCTCTTACGCAAGAGTTGAAAATCCCAAAGGTGAACTCGGCTTCTTTATTGTAAGCAAAGGTGGTGTTCAACCGATGAGAGTTAAAGTTCGTGCCCCTTCATTTGTAAACCTGAGCGTTTTCCCCGAGATTGCCCCCGGACACATGGTTTCCGATGTGGTTGCAATTCTTGGAAGTCTTGATATTGTTTTAGGAGAAATTGACAGATGACAACAATTTTTAATGTTTGGGATTTTCTTCTTATCCTGTTGTACGCCATCATCCCGCTGGCCTACATCATTCCCTTCGCTCTGATGGCGGTTTATGCTGAAAGAAAAATTTCTGCATGGATTCAGAACAGAGTGGGACCAAACAGAACAGGCCCGATAGGATTATTCCAAACAACCGCAGATATCCTCAAATTAATGCAAAAAGAGGATATTGTGGCAAATGGCGCAGATAAAAAACTCTTTTTACTCGCCCCAATCGTGGTTTTTATTGGAAGTTATGCTGCCTATGCTGCCCTCCCTTTCACTTCGGTTTATATCGGCACAAACATCAACCTCGGTGTGCTTTATATGGTTGCCATTTCAGGATTTGTGGTTGCGGGTATAATATTCGCAGGTTGGGCATCCGACAATAAATATTCGATTATGGGTTCCCTCAGATCTGCCGCACAGTTGGTCAGTTATGAAATTCCAACCCTGTTTGTGATTATCTCAATTTTCGCAATTACACAACAGTTTAACTTGCGTGAATTGAGCGAGATGCAAACCTCAAATATCCTTAACTGGGGTATTTTTGGATTTGACGGACTTGGTTATAAAAGAATCCTTTTAATACCCGTCCTTTTTGTTTTGATGATCATTCTTTTTATCAGCACACTCGCAGAAGTCAACAGAACACCTTTTGATCTTCCCGAGGCAGAATCGGAACTTGTTGCCGGTTTTCATACTGAATACAGCGGAATGAAATTTGCCCTCTTTTTCCTCTCTGAATATGCAAATATGTTTGCTGTTTCAGGGCTGGTTACTGCGTTTTTCCTCGGCGGATATCAATCACCGTTTGGCTACCTTGGTAATCTGCTTGGATTGTCATGGCTTGTTCCTATAGAACAGGTGCTTTGGTTCCTCACTAAAGGTATTCTTCTTGTCTGTGTTCAAATCTGGATGAGATGGTCACTCCCCCGCCTTAGAATGGATCAACTTATGAGAGTTTGTTGGAAATATTTGATCCCTATAGGTTTTGTTTGCTTTATTTACATCACGATCGTAATGTACTTATAATATGATGACAGCACTAAATAATTATCTGAATGAAATAAAATCAGCAGTTTTAACAACTCTTGTTGGTATGAAAATTACCTGGAAGAATATGTTTTACGAGTCTGTAACTATTCAATACCCCGAGGTTAAACCTATTCTTACCGACAGGACAAGAAACAGGTTATTTGTAAATATGGACGACTGCATCGGTTGTGATCAATGCGCAAGGGCCTGCCCTGTGAGCTGTATCGAAATTGAAACAGTAAAATCCATACCAACTGAAGACCTTGGAAAAACCAGCAACGGTAAAAAGAAAATGTTGTGGGTAACGAAGTTCGACATCGATTTCGCAAAATGCTGTTATTGCCAGCTTTGTGTATTCCCCTGTCCTACTGACTGTATCTATATGACAGATGTTTATGAATTTTCTGAATATGACCGTGATTCACTTATTTACAACTTTGCCACCCTCACTCCTGAAGAGACTGCTGAAAAGAAAGAAAACTTCAGAATTTTACAGGAAAGCAAAGCCAAACCTGAACAACCACCTACTGTTAGTTGATTATGGAACTATTTGATCTGTTTTTCTACCTGTTTGCGTCTGTTATTGTCATCTCCGGTGCAGTAACAGTACTGAATAAAAACCTTATTTACGCAGCGTTTGCACTTTTAATTCTTCTTAGCAGCGTTGCAGCGATGTTTTTTATTCTCGGTGCAGAATTTCTTGCCATGGTGCAAATTCTGATTTATGTGGGCGGCGTGCTTATCCTGATCGTTTTTGGTATAATGCTCACCGGTCAGGTGAAATCAGTACCCATGAGAGAAAATTTTGTTTATCTCCTCATTGCTGCTGTTTTTACGGGTCTTTTGTGTGGACTCTTGGTAACAGGAATTACCGCAAGACCTGACATGACTCTTTCGGCAGATATTGCTTCAACACCGATAAAAATGTTGGGCAATCTATTAATTAGTAAATATTATTTAATTTTTGGCATGCTTGGTGTTCTGCTATTGGTTATTCTTATAGCTGCTGCAGGCATGGCACGAAACAATAAAGAATAGCTATGGTTGGTCTAAATCATTTTCTGATTCTCACTTCAATTCTGTTCAGCCTTGGGCTTTTTGGTGTAATTACACGTAAGAACGCAATCACTGTTCTTATGGGTCTTGAGCTTATCCTTAACGCAGCTTCTCTGAACTTTGTAGCAATAACCAGATTCACCGATGTTGCTGCCAGCGGACAAGTAATTTCACTGTTCATTATTGTTCTTGCAGCTTCAGAAGCAGCAATTGCACTGGCTATAGTTCTTAACTTGTATAAGAACTTTAATAATGTAAATGTTGATGAAATTAATTCCTTAAAAGAATAACTAATGAACACTCAGCTTACAATCTTTCAGGTACTCATAGTTTTACTGCCATTATTTGGTTTTTTGGTCGCCATTCTGCCACCAAAAAGCTATAAAAAGATGTACATTGCCGAAGTTGGCATTATGTTCATCACTCTTGTCCTTTCGGCGGTATTATTTTTTATGAAGATATTCAGTCTTCCTGATGAGACAATCAGATCAACCTTCACTCTTTTCACCGTGGGTGGAAGTGACGGTTTTAATTTTATTGTTGATCTCACAATGGATAATATGACTGTTGCTCTTCTTTTTATGGTTTCGTTGATCAGTTTTCTTGTGCATTTCTTTTCACTTGAATATATGTCACATGAGCCGTTAAAGAATCGTTACTTCGGATATCTTGGACTTTTCACTTTTTCGATGTTAGGACTGCTTAGCACCGGAAGTATCATTTTCATCTATATCTTTTGGGAACTTGTGGGACTTTCATCCTACCTTCTCATCGGTTTCTGGGGATTCAAAGATGAAGCAGCTTCTGCTTGCAGTAAAGCATTCATAACCAACCGTGTTGGTGATTTTGGGTTTTTCCTCGGAATATTGATGCTTTTTATCACCTATAACAGTTTTGATCTCTTTTTTATATTTGATCAGATTGGTGCAGGAAAATTTCCATTGGGTAGTGAAATGTGGCTGACGGTTACCGGTCTGCTCCTGTTTGCAGGCGCTGTTGGTAAATCTGCTCAATTCCCCTTACATGTCTGGCTACCTGATGCAATGGCGGGTCCAACCCCTGTCAGTGCCCTTATACACGCCGCTACGATGGTTGCAGCCGGTGTTTACATGATTGTTAGACTGTTTCCATTATTCACAGAGACATCGTTCCTTATAATAGGTTTTATCGGTGGCTTCTCTGCTTTGATGGCTGCTACAATTGCATTGACACAAATCGACATTAAAAAGATACTTGCCTATTCAACTGTAAGCCAACTTGGTCTGATGGTACTCGCCGTTGGTGTTGGAGCATATCATGCAGCGATTATTCATCTTCTCTTTCATGCCTTTTTTAAAGCAGGATTATTTCTTGGTTCGGGTGCCATTATTCATGCAACCCATTCACAGGATATTAACGACATGGGCGGGTTAAGGAAAAAGATGCCGGTAACCTTTTATACCACAGTTATCTATTCGCTGGCATTAGTGGGTTTCCCTCTTACCATCGGGTTTCTTAGTAAAGAGATGATTTTGACTTCCTCCATTACTCTGGGCTCCCTCTCCGGAAATTATATCTATTTTATCTTTGCTGTTCTTACAAGCACATTAACATCGTTTTACATATTCCGTTATGTATTTCTGATCTTTTTTGGGGAACCAAGAAATCATCATGCTTACGAACACGCCCATGACTTCAACATCTTTATCAAACTGCCATTAATCGTTTTGGCAGCATTATGTTTCTTCTTCATATTTACTTTCAATCCCATTACCCTGCATGGCACCTGGCTGACGGATCTGATTTTCAGACTGCCAAAAATTCTGTTGCCGGACAATGTAACATATTCCTTCTTGACAAATGGTGCGGAAGGATCGATCTACTCTGAGGTTTATACACATACAATGCATGCATCTGAGATTGTTGTTACGATTATTTCGCTCTTAATTATCTCCGGAGGTATTGGGACTGCATGGTATATGTATATGAAGAAAAAGCTTGTACCAAAAGTTCCTGAGGGATTCTTGGGCAAAGCTTATATGTTCTCCCAAAAAGCCTGGTACATCAACGAATTGTATGATGTAACAGTTATTAAAGGAACCATGCTTTTTGCCACATTGATGACAATTATCGATAAATATCTTGTGGATGGGATAATTAACCTTGGAGCAAAAATTACCATGATTCTTGGCAGATTCAGCGCCGGATTCGACAAGTATGTCGTTGACGGCTTTGTTAATCTGGTTGCCTGGATTAATGGATTAATCAGTATGATTTTAAGGAAATTCCAAACCGGTAAAGTTCAGACATATCTAACACTGGTTATGGTTTTCATTGTCTTTTTTGTAATGTATATTTTTTCTAATTAAAGAAACCGGAAGAATATAAGATGTCACAATTCCCGTATCTTTCAGTATTGACCTTTTTACCCCTTATTGCGGCACTGGCTCTGATCTTTGTGCCGGCTGAAAAGAAAAATGCAATCAGATATACCGCTCTTGGTGTGGTTATTATTCAGGTTCTCATCACAGTAGTTATGTGGATGAATTTTAACTTCAGTCTCGCCGGTATCAACGATATTAACGGTTACCAGTTCATAGAGAAATTCGATTGGATTGTCTTGACAGGTATTCCACTTATTGGCACATTCAAGATTGAATATTTTCTTGGTCTTGATGGACTGAGCATGCCGATGGTAATCTTGAGTTCGATAATTGCCTTTATTGCGGTTATCTCTTCATGGAATATCGAAGATTCAACACACAAACCAAACAGTAGCAAAGGTTATTTCATCCTTTTGATGATCCTTAACACCGGTACACTTGGTGTATTTCTTGCTCTCGATTTTTTCATGTTCTATATTTTCTGGGAACTTGTTCTGCTTCCGATGTACTTCCTTATCGGAATTTGGGGTGGACCAAGAAGAGAATATGCTGCCATCAAGTTTTTTATCTATACACTTGCCGGTTCAGTCTTAATTCTTTTGGCAATTATCGGCTTATATCTGAGTGCTTACGAAAGTCCTGAGTTTAAGGTTCACACATTTAACATGTTAAACATGATGGATGCTGCCAACTTTAAACCCGACAGCGTGATGTCGGTACTTAATCCCGGAAATTTCAGGTTTCTTGCTTTCCTTGGATTATTTATCGGTTTTGCAATTAAAATACCCCTCTTTCCATTCCATACATGGCTTCCTGACGCACATGTTGAGGCTCCAACTCCTATCTCTGTTGTTCTTGCCGGTGTGCTCCTTAAAATGGGTGGCTACGCAATTCTCAGAATCATCTATCCTATATTCCCTGAACAAGTTCAGGAGTGGATGTGGTGGATTGCATGCCTTGGAATGATAAACATTGTTTATGGTGCTTATTGCGCTTTGGGTCAAAAAGATTTTAAGAAATTGATTGCCTATTCGTCAGTTTCACACATGGGATTTGTAGTCCTGGGAATTGCAGCTCTTGCTAAAGGTGGAAGCACACTCGGATTAACAGGTGGAGTTCTCCAGATGTTTAATCACGGTACTGTCACAGCAATGCTCTTCCTTATCGTGGGTGTCATTTATGAAAGAACTCACAAACGGGGTCTTGACGATTTTGGCGGACTTTCAGTTCAGATGCCTATGTACACAGGAATTGTAACTCTCGCATTTTTTGCCGCTTTTGGTCTGCCCGGTTTAAGCTCATTTGTTTCAGAGTTGATGATCTTCATCGGTGCATTTAGTACCGAATCGATCAGAACTTTAACCATCATCTCAGCAATAGGAATTGTGATGGGTGCAGTTTATATGCTTAGAGCTCTGCAGAAAATTTTTCTTGGAAAGCCCAGAGAAGAATATAATGACTTAAAAGACCTGACTTTGAGAGAGTACATTATGTTTGTTCCTCTCGCAATCATCGTGATCATTTTTGGTATTTATCCAACACCAATGCTTGAGATTATGAACAGTAGCATGACTACCCTTCTTGATGCAGTGATGAAATAGGACGACACAATAATGGAAATGACCAATCAATTAAATTATTTGTCAACGCTGATCCCTGAATATATCATAATATTCTTTTTGATGGTGATAGTATTTATGGATATTAGCAAAGAAAAAATCGCCGCAAAAATTCCATTAGTGGCGATGAGTGGCATCTTTCTTGCTATCATCGTTGCGGTTATCTTTTCCGGGAATTTTTATTCCACAGAAAAGATTTTAGACCCGAACGCAATTTTTGTTAACGATGGCTTCGCTTTCATATTTAAGTTTATGGTGCTTGCATCTTCTTTGATTATGATCTATTTTTTCCGTCATGATGAAGAAGTTAACAGTTATAAAGGGAGAAAAGGCGAGTTTTACATTCTGTTCTACTCGATGGTTCTCGGGATGTTACTGCTTGCATCAGCGAATGATCTGATCTCTGCTTACGTAGCTCTCGAAGTCCTTTCACTCCCCTCTTATGTAGCAGCCGGTTTTCTTAAGCGCGATAACAGAAGCAGTGAAGCTTCACTTAAATACCTTCTGTTTGGCTCTGCCGCATCAGGAGTTATGCTTTTTGGAATCTCATTAATCATGCTTTCTGTCGGCTCCACTTCCTTTGCATCGCTCACGGGCCTTGGAACGGTTATTCCTGCTGATGTTCTGGTGGTTATGGGACTTCTATTCATAATTGGTGGTTTTGGTTATAAAATTTCGATGGTTCCATTTCATTTTTGGGCTCCTGATGTTTTTGAAGGATCCCCCGTTTCGGTTACGACATTCCTTTCTGTTTCATCAAAAATTGCCGGTGTTGCAGTTTTTGCAAGATTTGTTTTGTCATCAATTTCTCCGGAACTTCAAACTGCCGGGATTCTTGATCTTGGGATGAACATCAATTCAATTCTGGTGTTTTTCTCCATCATAACAATGACCGTTGGAAATTTTACTGCTATTTTCCAAACCAATATGAAACGACTTTTGGCTTACTCAAGTATTGGACATATTGGTTTTATCGTGGCAGCTCTCGCCTGCGGAAGTGAAAATGGTATGCTCGCAATACCAACCTACCTGCTCATCTACACATTGATGAATTTTGGTGCATTTCTTGTTATTTTGTTAATCAAAAGCAGAATTAACTCTGAAGATATCAGAGATTATAAAGGTCTTGGTTACAAAATGCCATTCCTTTCTGTGATGATGGTTATCTTTATGGTTTCACTTGCAGGGTTACCACCAACTGCCGGATTCTGGGCAAAGTTTTATGTGTTTACTGCGATAATGGAATCAAAGCTCTATTTACTTGCCATTGCAGCGATATTTAACACAGTTGTTGCAGTTTTTTATTATTTCAGAATTCTGAAAACTCTCTATTTTGAAAAATCTGATTCGGAAGAAGTTCTTCCAATCCTCAGCACAGGCAACAAGACAGTGCTTGCACTCCTTGGTGTGCCACTCCTGATTCTGGGTATTTATTTCTCCCCTGTCATCGAATTGGCAAGAGAGACTTTGAAAATAGCAGGATTTTAGATATTTTTCGAGGTAGATGAATAAAAATAATTTGATCTACCTCGATAACAATTCAACCACCCGTGTTGATCCCCGTGTCTTCGACGCTATGGCGCCTTACTTCCACGAATTATATGGAAATCCCTCATCCCCACACAGATACGGCCTGGAGGCTTCAATAGCTGTTGAAGCAAGTCGTTTAATGATCAAAAAGCTATTTGGAATCGAAGACCGGGAGTTATATTTTACTTCTTCGGCTACAGAGTCCATTAATATTGCGATTATGGGGACGGCTTTTGCCAATTTTTCGATCAAAAAACATCTAATTACCCAGGCTACTGAACACCCTGCTGTTCTTGAGGTCTTTAAGAGTCTTGAATCACTCGGATTTCGAACTACCGTACTGGATGTGGATGGTCAAGGATTTGTGGATCCTCAAGCCATTAAAAACGCAATTGAACCCGATACACTCCTTGTTTCAATTATGGCTGCAAATAATGAAATTGGAACGCTTCAAGATTTGGTCAGTATCGGAAAAATATGTGAAGAGATGGAAGTTCTATTCCATTCTGACCTTACACAGGCAGCAGGAAGATATGCTTTTAATGTCAGCGAAATTAAACTTGACATGATCTCCGGAGGGGCACACAAAATTCATGGTCCTAAAGGGATTGGGTATCTCGGATTAAACAAAACCACAAAAAAGATCAGGATTAACCCATTGATGTATGGTGGCGGACAGGAAAACGGGCTTTCTCCTGGAACTTTAAATGTCCCTTTGATTGTTGGTTTAAGTAAGGCACTGGAAATTTGTGAAGAAAACAGAACCGGGGAAACAGAGTTTTTGAACGGCTTAAGGCAACTTTTTTTTACTACTCTAACCGAAAATATTGAAGGGGTCCATCTTAATGGGCCCGAAATAAGACTGCTTAATAATCTTAGTCTCAGGTTTGATAACATCAACTCAAATGACTTGATAAATGGTATTAAAACTCTTGCATTTTCAGCCGGTTCAGCTTGTGCAACAGGTGAAGGAAAACCGAGTCATGTTCTTAAAGCTATTGGATTGAATGACAGTAAGATTAAATCCACTGCAAGATTTGGTTTCAGCCGCTTTAATTCCGGACATGAAATTCTCACAGCGGCAAACGAAATTGTTAATTTTATAAAATTAAAGAGAAAATAATGAACGAAGCATACAATCTTCTGATAAATGAAAAGGAAAAATTTCTTGGTTTTTATAAATTCCGGTTCCCTGTTTTTCACAAATCAAATGTCTTCTACAGAGATATTGTATATTGTGTAAAATATTACCTGGGTTCAAGAAATCTAACCCTTAAAGACAAGATGCTGGAAAAAACAACACAAGATTTTATTAAACACCTGGAAACTTCGGGAATATTAAACTATATGAGTCCTAAAACATGGCTTTTGAATTATCCTGAATTTTCCACAGTAACACCTGTTCCCGGTGCTGAAGCCGGAGTCCAAAATTAAGATGAGGTCTTAAATGAGTGAATTAAACGTTGAAAACGAAATATTAATTTCCGAAAAAGCTGCCAAACAAATTTTGAAGATCATGGAAGAAAATGCTGTTATCGAGGGCAGTGGCCTTCGAGTAGGAGTAAAGGGGGGTGGATGCTCGGGTCTTTCATATACCATGAATTTTGATTCAGCTCCAAAAGAATCGGACACAGTGGTTGAGTATAGTGGAGTAAGATTGTTTGTTGACCCAAAAAGTCTTTTTTACCTCATGGGAACTGAACTCGATTTTTCTGATGGTCTAAATGGAAAAGGATTCACTTTTAACAATCCAAACGCATCAAAAACCTGCGGTTGCGGGCAATCTTTTGGTGTCTAAATGAAAAGAAGAAATTTTCTTTCTGCTGTCGGACTTTTTACCGCAGCAGCCGTTGCCTCTCCGGTAACTAATACACTCAACAAGTTTAACCAATTTAACTCAGATACGAGGAGAAATAATATTATGTCAAAATTTGAATTACCGGCTCTGCCATATTCCTACGATTCACTTGAACCTGTGATCGATAAGATGACAATGGAAATTCATCACACAAAACATCATCAGGCTTATGTAACAAATCTCAATAAAGCCATTGAAGGAACAGAGATGGAAGGAAAATCACTCGAACAACTAATGAGTGAAATTTCCAAATATCCGGCTGCCGTTAGAAACAACGGTGGTGGTCACTTCAACCATTCTCTTTTCTGGACAATAATGAAACAAGGTGGCGGAAATCCTTCCGGAGCGCTACTTGATGCCATTAACTCTGCTTTTAATTCAGTTGATGAAATGAAAGAGAAATTTAACAACGCTGCTATGACCAGATTTGGTTCAGGTTGGGCGTGGTTGAGTGTTTCCGGAGGTAAACTTGTAATTTCTTCAACTCCAAATCAAGACAATCCTTTAATGGATGTGGCTGATGTAAAAGGAACACCTGTTCTTGGACTCGATGTGTGGGAACATGCATACTATCTGAAATACCAAAACAGAAGAGCCGATTATTGCGGAAACTGGTGGAACATCGTTAATTGGGACGAAGTTGCCAAAAGATTTGCCCAAGTAAAATAAAACAATTTGCCGTCCCGGTGGTTTAAGCCATCGGGACACTTAAAAACAAGAATTATTATGCTACCTATATTCCCCCTTTCACTTGTTGTATATCCCGGTTCGAAGTATCCTCTTCATATTTTTGAGGAGAGATATAAGAACATGGTTAAATATTCAATGAAACTCGATGAACCATTTGGGATTGTGATCTTCGAAAACAATACTCTTGGCAGGATTGGGACAAAAGTTAAAGTTGATTCAATTACAAAAAACTATCCTGATGGAAGTTTTGACATTATTGTTCGCGGGAAAGAAAGATTTATTCTCAAAAACCTTAATGAAAATATCATAGGATTTTTTGAAGCAGAGGTTGAAACTTATGAAGATGTTATTTCCGGGATTTATCGTGATCTTGAAAATCAAATGATCGACATCTTCTCAGAAGTGATCGGAAAAGCAAAAATTGATCTCGGTGATAATTTTTATTTCAATCTCGAAGAATCGAAGATGAAATCATTTAAGATTGCCGAAAAAGCCGGACTTTCTCTCGAGCAACAACAAGCTTTGTTAACACTTCAAAACGAAGGTGAAAGAATTTACCTTCTAATCGAACATTTGCGTAAATTATCAGTTGAACTTGACACTCGAGAACAACTGCGACAAATAATGCAACATGATGGTTTTGTAAACTAAAAAAAAATCCCGGTTTTGAGCCGGGATTTTTTTTATAAAGATGACCTTAACTTAATCCGGTTAAGAGCTCTGCTCAAAGCAGCCTCTGCCCGCGAAGCATCTATTTCCTGATTATGTTTTTCACTTAATCGTTGTCGTGCACGCTCGGCAGCTTTTTCAGCCCTCGTCATATCAATTTCCGATATATTCTCTATCGACTTAACAAGTATGAGCACTTTGTTATGCAACACCTCGATCACTCCGTTTGAAACAGCATAAATTTGTTCCGGTTCATTCGCAGTTTTAATTTTAATCCTGCCAATTTCGAGAGTGCTGATAATGGGTGCATGATTGAATAATACCTGAAACTCACCAACCGTACCGGGAACTGTTACCGAGAGGATATTCCCCTCAAACATTTTCTTGGATGGAGTCAATATTTCGAGATAAAACTCTTTCATTAGTTGCTCATTTCCTTGGCTTTTTCAAAGACTTCTTCAATTTTACCAACATACATAAATGCCTGCTCGGGGAGATCATCACATTCACCATCAAGAATGGCTTTAAATCCTGCAATGGTATCCTTCAGTTCAACATATTTACCTTTATAACCGGTAAACTGCTCGGCAACATGGAATGGCTGGCTTAGGAATCTTTGAATACGACGAGCGCGTCTTACAGTGATTTTATCCTCGTCAGATAACTCATCCATTCCAAGAATGTTGATAATGTCCTGGAGGTCTTTATACTGCTGTAATACCTCTTTTACGCGTTTAGCAACTGCGTAATGCTCATCACCGACTATCTCCGGTGTAAGAATTCTTGAAGTTGAATCGAGTGGATCAACCGCCGGATAAATACCAAGTTCTGATATTTGACGACTAAGAACTGTGGTAGCATCAAGGTGAGAGAAAGCTGCAGCCGGTGCAGGATCTGTTAAATCATCTGCAGGTACATAAATTGCTTGAACGGATGTGATAGAGCCTCTGTCTGTAGAGGTAATTCTTTCCTGCAATGCACCCATCTCTGTTGCGAGAGAAGGCTGGTAACCCACAGCAGAAGGCATACGACCAAGAAGAGCTGATACTTCAGAACCTGCCTGGGTAAAACGGAAAATGTTATCAATAAAAAGAAGAACATCCTTGCCTTCTTCATCACGGAAATACTCAGCAAGTGAGAGACCGGTTAAACCAACTCTTAGTCTGGCTCCCGGTGGTTCGTTCATCTGTCCAAATACCAAAGCGGTTTTATTAATAACTCCCGATTCACTCATCTCAAGGTAAAGATCGTTACCTTCTCTGGTTCTTTCACCAACGCCGGCAAATACTGAATAACCACCATGATGGGTAGCGATATTGTTGATAAGTTCAAGAATAACCACTGTTTTACCCACACCCGCACCACCAAAAAGACCGGTTTTTCCGCCTTTTGAGTATGGTTCGAGAAGATCAATTACTTTGATACCCGTTTCAAGCATTTCTGTACTCGTTGAAAGGGTTTTAAATTCAGGAGCGGGTCGATGAATTGGATAATGTTTATCTGTATCAACAGGACCTTTACCATCAATTGGTTGCCCGATAACATTAATCAACCTGCCAAGTGTGGTGGGGCCAACAGGTACCATGATTGGTGCACCGGTATCATAACCGATCATCCCTCTAACCAAACCATCGGTAGTATCCATTGCAACCGCTCTAACTTTATCTTCTCCAAGGTGCTGCTGCACTTCTACTATTAATTCTTCGCCATTTTCACGAGGTATCTTAACCGCGTTTAAAATTCCCGGTAGATGATTGTTTTCAAATTGTAAATCGACTACAGGGCCGATAACCTGAACTATTTTGCCTTGAAGCGCCATTTCATTCCTTATTATTTAAATTCAGAGTTACAAATTTACTATTTTTTCAACTCTTTTTCAATTCCTGATTTACCAAGAGTTGGCTTTTGCAAAGGAAATATTCCTTTTAATTTTTAATTATCTGTCGATAATCTGTATCTGACAATTTTGCCGTTCAATTTGTCAACCACAAAAAGAACTCTGTCATAGTGGGTCAATCCTGAAGGCTGTGAAAAGTTTTCAGGTCCGCCAAATTTTTGCAGTTGACCACCAAAAGAATTAAATCTGTAAACAGAATCTTTCCCGATATCGGCAACATACATATTCCCCGATCTGTCGATAGCTACATCAGAAGGCAGAGTAAATTTATTTATCTGCATCAAATCAGAACCACCGGAGGGTGAAAGTTTTAATTCGTATTGTTCTCCCAAACTGCTGACCACATAAGTAAGCCACTGTACACGGAAGCTGTTATCACCCGACAATGTTAAAATAAAGTCGATGTTCTTTTTGTCAAATCCAACAAGTGAAGAGATCCCGTTTGCCGAAAGAATTCCCGTTCCGTTTGGATCGATCGCCGGTAATCTTCCTATAAGTGTATCCTGCCTGGAGGCGTTTTTTTGATACGAAAGGATTGAATTATCAGGGTTGACGACACTGGTATTGTTTGGACCTGTTCTTGAGATATAAAATGAGTTGTTGTAAAACACTGAAACACCGGTATAACTCAATCTAAGATCCAAATCTGAAACGCCTGAACCCGGTTTTGGAAGTAATCTGGTAACAGGAGCTGAAGCAAGATTATGCCCTCCGGCAACCATATCTATCTTATATACCGCATCCATGGTTCGTGGAACACCATTTAATACCGTGTCAAATTTGCCAATAACTATCAGATTCAACTGATAATCCTGCTCAACTTTAAGTGGTTTTGGAAGTGTTTTGCTGCTTAATTGATCACCATTTTGATTTAACATCAGAAGCCGGTCGTTTCCGGTATCTGTTACATAGATAAAATAGTCTTTGCCAATGATTATGTCGGTTGGTGAATTAAAACCCGTCCAATCGGGCGTTAATTTGATGTAAACAGTATCCCCGGTAACATTTCCACCCGTTTTACCCGAATCAAAAACACTTAGATCAAATTTCTCACCACATCCTGAAAACAGGATCAATGCAAGAACTGATAAAACAAAAGTCTTTTTCATCTCACATCCCCAAAATAATTGATAATCTGTGAACTGCTCCCAGTCGGTCAAAATTGACATAAGCATAATCAAATGTAAATTTTGCCATTGAAATAGGGAGATTTAATCCGGCACCAAAACTGTAGTTTTGTTCCTCAACATTAATTTTATAACCACCTCTTAGAAGAAGTGAAAAACCGGTTGTGGGTTCCTTGAATTCGTATTCTGCACCCAGCGAAACATTTTCACTGTTGTCGTTTGGATGGTTCAACTGGATTGAGGTGGTAACTCTGTGCTGTTCCGTTTGGTAGGGTTCAAATGCAAAACCGAGTCTGAACATGGTTGGAGGTGAAAACTCCTGCCAGTTTGATTTTGTTCTGTTTCCGGTTAATACTACTTCCCCATCCGGAGCAAGCTGATTACCAAAATTAGACATCACAACTGCAAATCTTGTTGTTCCAAGCCCGGTCCAATAGTAAGTTCCGAGATCAATAAGTACACCACGCATTTTTAATTTGTCGAGTGTTTCTTCCATATATCTAACGGTGGCACCAAAGCTGAACTTGTCAGTCATTTTCCTCGAATAGCTCAACGATAGAGCAAGATCAGAGAAAGTGAAGTAAGCACCCGTTCCAAGCGGTGCAAACTCTGTGGTGACCTTCATATCGCCTGCAGAAAGGGATGTGACTGACACTCCCACAGCATCATCACCGGTAATGTGATAAACTGCGCCGGCAAAATTGTGTTTCACCCCAACCAACCAACTGTTATGGGAAAACATTACCTGGTTATCATCAAACTGTACAAGTGCTGCAGGGTTCCAGTAGATTGCTGATGCATCGTTACCAACTGCAACAAATGCGTCACCCATTGCTGAAGCTCTGCCACCTACACCAATTTTCAGAAATTGAGCTGTTGAGATACCTGCTCTTTGCCCGCCAAGAACGGGGAAAAGCTGCCCAAAAGACTCTCCAATTAGAAGTATTGCGAAAATAATTAGTGTTTTTTTCATCTTAAAACTTAAAGCTCACACCTAATTTAACATTGCGTCTGGTTAGATATCTTGCAGGGTTATATGGATAAGGGTTTAGTGGTGCCTGTAAATCAGGATAAAGAGGATCGTTCCAACTGCCTGGTGTTGCATCACCATATTCGTAGGCTCTTCCCGTAACAGGATTGATGATAGCCGAGTTTTGTCTGTCAAGCAAGTTGTTCACTTCAACAAATACACTGAATCTAAACTGCCCGATTTTCAGATATTTTTCAAAATTCAGATCGATATAAAACCAGTCGTCAGCGATTGCTGTGTATCTTTCGCCTCTTACATAATCATATTGGGGTCTGCCATCAACCTCATAACTGCCTGTGAATACAGCCGGTGTATATCTCTTGCCTGACTGGAAGAAGAACCTCAGATTTACATTATAATCATCAAGGATTCCATTTCCGAATCCAAAAAGAGCCTCATCAGGGCCAACATAAAAGTTCGCAATCATTGTTGCGGTGATTGGTCGGTCCCAGGGAGCATATTGTTCTTTTATCGACTCTTCAAGAGTTCCCTGAGCAATAAGCACACCTTCATCAGCTGATGAACTTTTACCTGTAACTTCAGAATAAGAAAAGACAGCAGTTCCACGGAACCACTTTCCTATTCTTTTTTGATACTCAAATTCAACTCCTCTTGATCGGGCATAGTCAGCGTTTACATAGGTTGTAAATCGCTGTGATGCAAATCTTGGACTTGAAATTCTTGCAGTTCTTGTGTTAATATAGTCAAAGATATCTTTGTAGTATGCAGTTACTGTCAATACATCATCATCTGTAAATTGAGTTTTAACTCCAAGCTCATATGCAACAGTGGTTTCCGGTTTTAAGTTTGGATTACCAAATCGTTGGAACGATGATTGCGAATTGTATGGATCCAATTTTGCATATACATACTGTGGTTTGGGCCATTTACTAAAATGTCCATACGAGAAAAACAGTGTCTGCGAATTGGTAATTGGATGAGATATTCCGAGGCGTGGACTCAACCTTGCCTTAAAGTATCTGTCACCAAAAAACTTAAAACTGTCGTCATAATAATTTTTTCTTACTTCATCAGGTATTGTGATAACATCAGGATTTTTTACTGCGTCATCAACATACTTCCCAGGGAACCAGACATCCAATCTTAACCCAAAATTCAGAATCATACCACCAAAATTGATGTTATCCTGTGCATAAAGGGCAGCAATCATTGGATTAACTTTGTAGATATCGTTGTTCAACCCGAGTGTACCTACCCAGGGTTGATAAATATCAACAACCTGCATCTCTTGAAATTGGAGCTTAAACCCGGCTTTAAATTTGTTTTTTTCATCAAAAAAGCTGGTTACATCGCCTGTTACAGAAAACTCATCAAGATAATGATCATGCCAGGTGTATGGATTTCCAACATCCCAGAAGCCATCACCCGGGATCACGCCAACTGTATCCCGACCCAAATTGTAATATTCAACCGGAAAGTTAGGAATATCCTTTGGTTGACGATAGAGTCTCCAATCAAGACCATTTGCATCTGTTCTGAGATTGGTTAAAAATTTACTGAATTTAATTTCATAAAATGTTTTTGTGTTCAGTGTATGTGTAACACTTACGGTGTTGTAGATATTCTTGTGAGTGAACGCATTTGCATTCTCGAGAATATTCTGAAATTCATACTGATAACCGGGACTCGGTTCAACATATTCAAGATTCGACTGAAGCGATTGCGAATTCTGGTTAATCGAAACTGACTGATTAAAAGAATAGGCTATTTTAAATGTCGGTGTAACTTTATATGTAAGTTTTGCAAGACCATACCAACTGTTCTCAAATTTAGGAGCAAATCTTGTCCCATAAAAGGTCGAAGAATTTAATTGTGCAGATTTGGTTGGTTTGTAATAACCCTGGGTAATTCCATCCGAAAGTCCAACATACAAGTTTGAAAAGAAGGAGATTTCACCCGGAAATTCCAATCCCAATGCCGGAAGAAGGAAACTTGTAATCGGCTCGGGACCCGACAAACTTATTTCAAAAATATCGATGTTAAAAACATGCGGATTCGATTTGTCTGCGATATTATCGGTTTTATAAGAGAGATATCCGTTGTAATATCTTACACTTCCCTCTTTTGTTCTAACATTAACAATTCCTGAAGTTGCCTGACCAAATTCGGCATTAAAGCCGCCTGTGATTACTTCCACTTCTTCAAGTGAGTTGGCACTGATCTGAAGCCCAAATCCGGTACCTGCCAAAGGATCCTGTACAGAAACACCATCAAGAAGGAAAGCATTTTCATAAGCTCTTCCGCCCCTGATATGTAGTGAATTATCGCTGGAAACCACACCGGCCTGTTGTGCAATTACATCGGTGACATTTTCCACTACTGCAAGCTCGATGTCTTCGCTTGAAACAGTTTTTTTACTCTGTGTCTCTTCCACATCCAACAACGGTTTTTCACCAATAATAACAACATCTTGTGTAAGCGTTAAAGAAGTTTCTTCAAGTTTAACATCAATTGTTGTTTTTGTGTTGGCAGTAACCTTTGTGCCGGTAAACTGGGTTGTTTTATACCCTATGAAGGATATTTCAAGTGTGTAAGAACCGGGTGCAACATTTTTAATGTTGTAATTTCCGTCGGCATCAGAAGCGGCACCATAATAGGTTCCCTTTAGAATCACATTTACTCCGGGAAGCGGAATATCTGTTTTTTTGTCGACGATTTTACCCGTTATACTTCCGTTCTGAGCAAAAAGTCCGGTAGTTAATAGAAGAAAAATTATGGGTATCAGTTTATTCATTTTTGCACCATAACTCATAGATTTACGCCAAACTCTTGAAACAATACTTTTTCAAAGAGTTGATGAACATTGCCATTTCCATTTAATTTGTTTAGTGGAAGTGCAATGAAAAATAAATTTTTATTCCCGTTAATAAAACCTGTGTGCCCCGGAATCTGAGTCCCCGAGGATTTATAGATTGGACGAGCAAGGGTAAGATTTGGATAAAGTCCAAAATTGCCAAGAATCGTCGATGTGGTTTTAAGGTTTGGGTAACCATTGTTTGCCGGGTTGCTGTTATCAACAACAAATTCTGTGTTGCTTGCCAGAACCGGCACTAAATTGGATATTGAGTCCACAGGGAGGAACTCTTTTAATGCAAGGATATCAGGTGGTGGATTTCGGGGAAATTGCATTGAAAAGAAGATTTTTCCGCCGTTATCAAGATATTTATTAACCACATTTTGTGCCGCCTGAATTGATGGATTATTGTCTGCGTACCAGACAACATAATCGAACAACTTAATCGTCAAGAAAAAGTTGTAGCTGAAAAATGGTATCTGTTTGCCGGCGATATTTAGTGTGTCATATTTCCCGGCAAGTGAACCACCATTTATTGTAGAAAGCTGATTGTTAAAAAAAGCAGTTGCATCGTCACTTGTTACATAATCATCAATAAGGAGCATCTTACCGACAGGTTTTCTGACAAACCAGGTTTTGTTTTCTCCAGGCATTTGATAAAATGGAGTTTTTGCTCCGGAGATATCAACCGCCTGAACATAAACCTTGTTAAACCCGTCTAACACCATCCCTTTTAGTTTCTGGGCGTAAATATTAAACTCGGCTCCATCAATCAAAATTTCTGTTTCAGGATTGGCTGAGGTAAAATCTCTCACCCTGAGAGTGACAAGTCTGGTATTTCCTCTGAGTTCTACAAAGTTTGCAGTGTTGTTTGTATCATTTAATACAATATTAATCTTTTGGATGGTTTCATCACCATCGAGATCAGAAGCTTTCCATCTGAATGTCATTACAGGTAATGACGAAGCAGGAACCACCGTTAAAGTATCCCACGAAAGCTCAGGAGGAGTGTTTTTTATCGGAAATTTTAATTTCGCAGGAGATGGATCAATCAATCCAATATCATAAAACTTCTCACCTGCATCATAAACACCATTTCCGTTTGCGTCAACAAATGGCTCGGGTCCAAAATTAATTCCGTTCTGAACTATTGAATTATCGTAAACACCGTTACCGGAGTTATCCACTGCACAAACTTCAAAGAAATAGGAAGTGTCGGCAGCACCTATCTGAAGTGCAAAAGCACTGTCGTTTTTTGTGGTAAAAGCCCAGTTGCTCTCATCCCAGGTAAAGTAATAGCCAACCACGAGTCCATCAGGATCATCACCCCACCAGTTAACAGTCAGTTTACTTGGTTGTTGTGAGATTGTGGAATCGGGATACAGGAACAAATGCGTTTGGGGTGGTTGGTTACCCACAGGGTTTCCGGTCATAGTGTCTGAACATGATGACAGACCCAGAACCATCAACGCTAAAAAAACAGATAAGAGAATTTTTTTATTGAGCTTCATACAAAAACCTGAGGGAGACCCTATCGGATCTCCCTGTGATTAAGAAAATTATTTCATTAAGATCATTTTTTTAACAGAAGAATTCAAACCGGATTCAATCTTGTAGAGATAGACTCCTGAAGGCAAAGATGAGGCATTAAAGTAAACTTTATAGTTACCGGCTTCTTTGTATTCATTGATGAGTGTCTGAACACTTCTTCCAAGAACATCAAATATTTCAAGTTTAACATTCTGTCCCTTTGGTATGCTGAATTCTATAGCAGTTGAAGGGTTGAATGGATTTGGATAATTTTGTCTAAGAGCAAATTCAGCAGGCACCAGATTGTCTTTGATGTCTGTTGTGTATCCCAAAAGATCTGCATCTTTTCTTGGGGTTAATTTGTAATTTGAGAATGAGAAATAAAGAACACCTGTGATTGAGCCAAATCTTGCCAATGAATCCACTTGCATTCCTGAAAGACCGGGTTCCCAATTGTTATGATAGGAATGATTACCATCCTGTAATTCTACACGAGTACCACCTGTATTATCATCAACAAGCATTTCACCAAAGTTGCCTCCTGCATCCGCATTGGTTCTCGTGATAATTGGGTTTGTATATTTGATCAAAACACTTTCATATTGTTCGGCATCAACAACACCACTCGCTTTGGCACCGATTGTACCTGTAGCCAATGCGATTGGTTCAGGAACTGTATTACCGGTTGAATTTACTACAATTGCGGTAACTGAATCGAGGCATGTAACGCTGAAATCTTCTACAACCTTACCACTTACAGTAACATTATCACCACGATTGAGGTTTAATGCATCAAATCCTTTAACCCAGATTCCGGACCATGGGGTAGAACCGTTTTGAATGTAAACTCTTAAAGCTGTTGAGCCAAATCCGGGGATGTCTGAAGTATCTGCAGTAACCACACCGGTAAGATTTACTCTATAGTTATTTAAAGCACTAAAACCTGATCCATAAGGACTGTATTGAACATCCTGAATTGAAAGAGGTCTGGTGAGCACCGGATAAAACCATCTGTTTCTTGCTGTGTCAGCAGGATTCATTGTGATTCTGTTTTCATTATCCTGAGCCCAGAAGAAATAATCCACCCATGCTGAATCGGAATCGACGCCGGGAATGGTTGTTGAAAAGATATTGGTATCAGCAACTCCGCGGGTAAGTGGCAGTTCAGTATATCCACCTTTGTTCACTCTGTAATAAACTTTTGCAGATGTGATCATGCCATCAAGATCAACAATTCTGGATGAGATTTCAACCGGAACATTGCGACCAACATAAGCGTTGTTTCTTGTAACACTTGCAATTGAAGGAGGCGTTGCACCAACAACCATATCACCGGGATATAAAGGAACGATATAATATCCATCAGCTCTTGTGTGTACTGTTCCACGAATATATTCAAGGAATGTTCCATCTGCAGGTACCTGATAATCAGTTATTCCTGTTAAACGGTGGCCTCTGAGCGTGTAAAAACCTGATTGATCATACATAGTCATGTAGTTACCGTTGCCATCGTTAAAACGGAAGGTTCCTGATGATGTGTTTCTATCACTTGTAAGAACATTTCTGATCACAACATACATGCCCTCATATTTTTCGCCTTCACCCTGAAGAACTCCGCCATCCATAAAGGTGGTCATTGGAAGTTCAATCGGGTTTGGTCTCTTGAGTTCCTGGGATACAAAATCAACAGGAACAGGTGGGTTTACAAGCAGGTTTGCTTGAACTGTGTTACCCGAAAAAACGGAAATTACAGCAGTAAATTCCCAAACCTGGGCGGTATCAGTAAGATCAAATCCTGAACTCTGATTAACTCCGGTTGTATCGTTTTGAATAACCGAAATACCACCAAAAGGCTGACCATTAATATCTTGAACATAAGCATACCATCTGCCACCGGCAGCGATAACTCTTCTACGGTCAGTTGAAGGATCTACAAGTGGTTTAACAGTAATTAATCCTCTGAATCTGACTGTATCTCCGAGGTAATCGGAATATTCAATACCGGATCCAAGAAGAGAATCAGGTGTCTGAGTCAATTGTTGAATTGTTACTAAAGGATACTGCTGCGAAAAAGCAACGCCCGTTAGTAAAAATACGATGAGTAAAAAAGATTTTTTCATTCTTTTTCCTTTTTTATTTGATTACTAAAAACTTTCCGGTTTTAATTTTTCCGGTATTTAAATCTTTAACCGAGAAAAGATATAAACCTGTCGCAATTGCCTGATCTCCATCTGAAATCAAATCCCATGCGTGTTCTCCACCTGACATAACCTGCGTTCCACCCGGTGAAAAATTTTCAAACCATCTCAATTCGCTGCCATTGCTGTTACCGTCATGATCAAGTTTTTTGATTACATCCCCTGCCAGTGTGTAGATAACAATTTCAGCCCGTGCCGGCAAATTGTAAAAATATATTTTTCTTAATCTTTCAAATGATCCATCCCAATAAGCATTACCATAATAAGGATTTGGATATACTCCAATTTCAACATCTTCCTGAGATGTTGGAGTTGTGCCGGGGATAAGCCTTTTTACATTAAATAAAAAGCTGGATTCAAGACTTTCAATCCTGTTAACGGGGTCACCTTTGTCAAATGCGGACACATTAAAAAGATATTGCCAGCCATTTAACAGATTATCAACATCAAATTTATACCAGTATTCAGTGTTATCACCCTCAAACTTTACAGCTTGTGGAAGTTTCACGTAATTAAATCCGGTGTTAAAAAAGAGTGAGTTACCTGTACTGTCAAATTCTGCCATTTGTACCAGAGCCTGTGCATCATTTGCGTTATTCTGGAAATCAAAACCCGCATTTGATCTGTATAATCTGTAACCTTCAAAATCTTTTAGACCTGAAATGGGATCGATACTCTCTTCTGCTGATTTGTCCCAATAAAGTGATACTTTCCCATTTTGCGGGACAGCAACAACTTTAGGAGAAACAGGAGGTGCAGGAAGGATATATCTGTCCAACTTTCCGTTTCCGTTTAAGTCTTCACCCGGATCTAGAATGTTATTTCTGTTTTTATCTTCACCACTGTAAGCTCTTTTAGCCCAGTCAGCATTTGCTGCAAGAGTTTTTTTCTGTTCGTCACTGTCAAGAGCCGCAGGATCATCACCAAATTTTTTAGCACCCAAAATTGCAAAAACCACATTTATAGAGTCTCCGGGAGCAATCCGTTTAAAACTTCCTGCGGAAATCATAAAAGAACGGTTTGAAGGAGATTTTAGAGTGGCTGGTGTAACTCCGGCATTATATCGGGTGTTTCCACCAAAATAACCCTGAAGTTTTACATATCTCTCCTGGTCTGTCTGCGGTGCAAAGAAAAGTGGATCTGCAGTATTTCTAAACTGCCAGCTTACATAATTTACGCTGTCATGTGGTGTGTCAGACCCAAGAAACTGAACACCCAGGTAGCTGTCTGTGAATCCGATATCACCATTTGAGTCAAACTCATAAGCAACATCGATAGAATCCATAAATCCATTACCACCTTTATTAAAAAAAGCGGATCCTCCGGGCGAGGTTACTTTTGTATTTCTGACAACCGCATCTGTCCACATTCCTACATAAACACTGTCAACATATTTATTGCTTAGATTTTTGATGGTGTAGTTGAAGATAACGAAGAAATCAGCGAAGGGAAAGTTCCAGGCATAAGTTTCGAGGTGAACACCAAGCCCCAATGGTGAATGTTCCTGAATTGGTTCATTGTTTTCCCACACAAGGTTGGTATCATTAAATTCGATAACAAAATCCTGATGAGAAACGGCTTCTGGTTTATAATATCGTGATGTAAGTAAAGATGACCGCTCTACAATCCGGGATTCTTTATCATTTGTAAATTCAAATCCACCACCCCTCGCAGAAACTGAAGCTGCATCAACTGCTCCTGTGGTTACAAATGGACCAAGCCTTCCGGAGCCGAGAGAATCATTACTGATGAAGCCACCAATATAGAGTCCGCCATCAAATATATGTTCGATACCACTCCCCTTTGGATATTCCATTGAGGGATTTTGAGGCCACAAAGCAAAACCATGTCCGTAGGTTCCGAAGTTTGTAATGGTTATCCCGATATTTCCAACAGATGTGAATTTTGTGTTATCATCTTTAGAAAGTCTGGATATTGACCGGATCTCCTGCTGAGCAAAGAGTGAAGAGGAAATATAAATGAATGCGAATACTATTTGGTAAATTTTCATAAAACATAAATTTTTGAAAAGAGTGACTTTAAATAAAAGGAATTATTAACTCTCAAAAAAGCAGTTAATTATTTAATAACATTACTGCGCAATTGTGACCATTCTTGCCTGCTGATCTGCATGGTACGAACTTCTGACCAATGGAGCTGATTCCACAATTTTAAAACCCAGTTTTAAGCCTTCTGTCTTGTAAAATGCAAATTCATCAGGTGTCACAAATCTGTGCACAGGCAGGTGGTTTCCTGTAGGTTGCAGGTACTGGCCAATCGTTAAAATATCACAATGGTGAGCAACAAGGTCTTTCATCAACTCAACAACTTCTTCTTTTGTCTCACCAATTCCAACCATGATTCCACTTTTGGTTTTGAGACCGCGATGATGGAACCAATTGATTAAATCAAGACTTCTCTGGTATTTTGCTTGAGGTCTTACCGCATGATACAGTCTTGGAACGGTCTCAAGGTTATGATTTAGAATATCAGGTGGATTTTGCATTATAATCTCAAACGCATCTTCCATCCCCTTAAAATCGGGAATGAGTATCTCAATTGTACAGTCAGGAGTGGTTTGTCTGATTAATCTGTTCAATTCAGAAAAAATGGAGGCTCCCCCATCCTGTAGTTCATCGCGGTTTACCGAGGTGATAACAACATGGCGAAGTTGAAGATTATTTACTGCTTCTGCCACTCTTCTTGGTTCATCAAGGTCGAGTTCGGTAGGTAAGCCAACTTTTATATTGCAAAAACCGCAACTTCTTGTGCATGTATCTCCAAGAATCATAAATGTAGCAGTTCTGTGGTTCCAACATTCTGCAAGATTTGGGCACCTTGCTTCTTCACAAACCGTATTCAGTTTGTTGTTTCTCATCAGATTTCTAACTTCCACATAGTTTTTACCCGTTGGAAGTTTAACTTTTAACCACTCGGGCCTTCTGCCAAGATCTCCCCGTTCACCCTGAACCTGATCAGCAAAATCCCTTTGGTGTTTATTTATTGTTTTTCTGTCCAAAATAATCGTCTCTTAGTCTATATCCAGTTTTCATTAAAATTTTCAAGGTTGTCTTTTACTGCTTTTAAAAACAGTCCACCAAGCATACCGTCAACAAGTCTGTGGTCATGAGCCAGAGTCAAATACATCATCGGTTTAATCGCAATTGTATCCTGTCCATCAACTTCAATAACTACAGCCCTTTTAACAACGGCTCCCACACCCAAAATTGCTACTTCGGGTTGATTGATGATTGGCGTCCCAAAAAGTGTTCCAAAAACACCATAATTGGTGATTGTGAAAGTACCGTTGGTGATATCATCAGGCGTCAATTTTCTGTTTCTCGCTCTGAGAGCTACATCATTAATCGCTTTTGCAAGTCCAACAATGTTTTTATTCTGAGCGTTTTTGATATTTGGTACAATCAATCCATTTGGTTGCATAGAAACTGCAATTCCCAAATTGATAAATTTCTTTTGAACTATATTATTTCCATCAATACTGGCATTCACCAAAGGATAATCTCTTAAAGCTCTGTTTACTGCGTGTGCAATAAATGGCATATAAGTTAACTTTACACCTTCGGATTTTTCAATCTCTGCTTTTTTGGTTTGAAGGAACCGGTAGATTTTTGACATGTCAACTTCAGCAAGTTCCGTAACATGAACAGAAGTATCGCGACTGATCACCATGTGTTCCATGATTTTCCTCCGGATGTTGTCCATCGGAGTAACTTCTGTCTCACCATTGATATAAGAGGGCATGGGCGAAGGAACCGGAGCTGCCGTTCTGGTTTGTGCCGGGGCAGATACCGGAGCAGAAACTGAAACAGGTTTGGCAGGTTGAGATGCTTTTATCTCAATAAATTTTAGAATATCATTTTTTGTAACTCTGCCACCAATGCCGGTCCCTGAAATTGAATCGAGCTCACTTGACGATACACCCTGTTTCTTGGCAATATTCATAACAAGGGGGGAGTAAAATCTGTCACTTCCCGATTCTTCAACCTCAACCGGTTCATTTCTCTGCGCATTTGCGGCAATAACATCATGCATTGAAGGGATGGGCTCGGCAGGAATAGAAACCGATTGAGCAACCTGGGCCTCTGATTTTATTTGTGCCGGTTTTGCGGAAGCGGAAGTGGAAATCCTGGCAACAATGGTTCCAACATCAACAGTCTCCTGCTCCTGAACCAAAATTTCAACTACAAAACCATCTTCGGGGGAAGGAATCTCGGTGTCAACTTTGTCTGTGCTTATCTCAAAAAATGTTTCATCTTTTTTAACAGAGTCACCAACTTTTTTATACCATTTAATTATTGTACCATCCATTACCGATTCACCCATTTTTGGCATCGGAATATCAGTCAATTCACCTTCAGGTTCATTTATTGACACAACAACAGGTTCAACAGCTTGTGGTTCAGGAAACGAAACAGGTGCACTCTGAGGTGCAGTAGTTTGGACGGGTTCCGAGGTGGTTATTCCATCACCTTTTTCTGTGGAAAGTCTTGCTACAACAACACCTGCATCAACAGTTTCCTGCTCATTAACAAGAATTTCTTCAAGTACACCTTCTTCAGCGCAAGGAATCTCAGTATCTACTTTATCGGTACTGATTTCAAATATAATTTCATCTTTTTTTACAGTATCACCCGGTTTTTTGTACCATTTAATGATGGTTCCTTCGGTAACACTTTCACCCATTTTTGGCATTACTATGTCAATTTTCATCTTTAAAACCTCAATTTTAATACTGTGCTAATTCTTTAATTGCTTTGTAAACACCTTCTCTTGACGGTAATATCCTGTCTTCGAGTATAGGGCTATAGGGAATATGAGCATCTTTCGCAGCATATCGTTTTACCGGACCATCAAGATGTTCAAAACAATCTGAGGAAATCAAAGCCGCAATTTCACCACCAAACCCACCTGTTAGAGTATCTTCGTGAATGACAATTGCTTTTCCTGTCTTCCTTACCGAATTGTAAATGGCATCTCTGTCAAGTGGTGTAATTGTTCTGATATCAATCACCTCAACGCTGAAACCCTCATCCTCAAGTCGTTTTGCAGCAAAAACTGCCTCCCAAACAGTTGCCCCCCATGTAATCACGGTGAGATCTTTGCCTTCCCTTACAGTCTTCGCAACTCCAAAAGGAACCAGAAAATCTGAAGCAGGTTCAGGAGCCATGGCAAACGACTGCCTGTAGAGTCCCTTGTGCTCACAAAAAATAACAGGATCGTTTAATCGAATAGCAGTTTTTAATAAACCTTTTGCATCAGCTGCGTTTGAAGGATATGCGATGAACAATCCCGGTACATGAGCAAATATCGATTCAATATTCTGACTGTGGTAAAGTCCACCATGAATGTAACCGCCAACAGCTACTCTTGTAACAAATGGAGTTGCCCACTCGTTATTTGATCTGTATCTGAAAGTGGCAGTTTCATTTTTGTATTGCATAAATGCAGGCCAAATGTAATCACCAAACTGAATCTCAACAACAGGCTTTAACCCTGCAAGTGCCATCCCTGTGGCAACTCCCGCAATGCTCGCCTCGGCGAGAGGACTGTTAAAAACTCTGTCATTGCCATACTTGGATGAAAGTCCTTTTGTCGCTGTGAACACCCCGCCTTTGCCGTCGGCAATGTCTTCACCAAAAACATAGATGTCGTTATTAATCTCCATCTCTTCGGAAAGAGCGTGGTTTATGGCATCCACCATTACTATTGGTTTTCCTGCGGGAGTCGTTTTTTCGTAATCGAGTGATTCTCTGTGCCCACTCTCATCATACATAAATTTTTCGGCTGTTTCAGGATCGGGATTTGCTGCAACTGCTGCCTCATCAACTGCAGAGTTGATCGCTTCATCCACTACTTTCCTGATTTCTTCAAGTTCATCTTCAGTAAAGATGTTTTCAACAAGTACATCATGTCCAAATTTGAATATTGGATCATTTTTCTGATCATCTTTAAGTTCATTTTCAGAACGGTATTTTTTATGATCATCGGAAGATGAATGTGAATGCAGTCTTACTGTATCAGCTTCAATTAACGCAGGACCACTGCCCGATTTGATATATTCAATAGCTTCTTTTACAGTCTGATATGATTTAAAGAAATCAGTGCCATCCACAATAAATCTTTTAAGATTGGCAAACCCTTTCATCATCTCTGATATCTTGTGACCTTCTCCACCACTTTGTTGAGAAACATGCACAGAAATGGCATATTTGTTGTTTTGAATCACAAACAGGACAGGCAGTTTTTCTCTCGATGCCCAATTGACAGCCTCGTGAAACTCACCCTGACTTGTTGTTCCCTCGCCGGAACTTGCATAAGAGATGTTATTTATTCCCTTTCTTCGTGAAGCAAGAGCGGTTCCCACTGCCTGAAGGAATTGTGTTCCGGTTGGACTCGACTGTGTTGGCACAAGATTAGGTCTCTTCACACCAAAATGACATGGAAGTTGTCTTCCACCTGTTGCGGGGTCATCAGCTTTTCCAAAACATGAAAGAAAAAAATCTTTGGCAGTCATCCCCGACATAAGTGTAAGTGTCAAATCCCTGTAATACGGGAAAATCCAATCAACTTTTGAATCCAACAACAAGCCAAGTGCCGCCTGTATTGCTTCATGTCCCGCACCTGCAATATGAAAAAATGATTTCCCCTGCCGGAGAAGATTCATTGCTTTGGTATCTATTTGGCGAGCGAGGTACATGTAACGGTAGGCGGTTTCGAGAGTTGCCTTGTCAATATTTATAGACGAGGAACCATTATTTGGGAGTGCTGTTTTTTTGCTGTTTGAATTTTTTTCTAATATTGCGGTTTTAGCCATTTCGGTCCTTTTTTGTATCATTAATGAACCAATTGATAAATATCAATTTCTTTCAGGGTAGTGTAATCGAAGTGTAAAACAAATTGATCTCTTAATTTTTGTTTCACTTCGTCGATGTTAATTTCTCTTTTTAATAAACGGGAAAGTGAAGTAACTTCCTTGTCCTTTATACCACAAGGGATAATTCCGTTAAAAAGTTCAAGATCGGTGTTAATATTAAAAGCAAACCCGTGCATAGTCACCCATCTGCTCACTCTTATTCCGATTGCTGCGATTTTGCTTTCTCCAACCCAAACACCCGTATATTCAGGTTTTCTGCCCGATTCGATCCCATATTCTGCAAGCACTTTGATTATTACTTCTTCAAGATTTCGCAAATAGAGATGTGTATCAGGCTTCCACTTATTTAAATCTATTATCGGGTAACCAACAATCTGACCGGGTCCATGATAGGTAATGTCGCCACCTCTGTCAATCTCAAAAACTGAAATTCCGTTTTTCTCGAGATACTCCTCAGAACCGATGAGATTGGTTCTGTCAGCAGTCTTGCCCAGCGTATAAGTGTGGGGATGTTCAAGCAATAACAGAGTATCCTCGATGGCACCCGAAGTTCGCATCAAATGAATGGTCCTTTGCAGATCCCATGCCTCCTGATAGGAGACGGTACCAGGATTGGAATAAAACAATTCCTTAGATATGGATTGCTTCTCCATACGCCATGGCAGCAGCTTCCATCACCGACTCTGATAGAGTGGGATGCGCATGCACTGTTTTAATAATCGTTTCATAAGTAGCTTCAAGTGTCCGTGCAATTGCAAGTTCGGCAATCATCTCAGTGGCTTCAGAACCAACTATATGAGCACCAAGAAGTTCACCATATTCTTCATCAAAAATCAACTTCACAAATCCGTCGCGTTCACCTATTGCAAATGCTTTACCCGATGCCATAAAAGGAAATTTACCAATTTTAAGTTTATATCCTTTTTCTTTTGCCTGCTCCTCGGTTAAACCGATGCTGGCAACTTGTGGCTGGCAATAGGTACATCCGGGAATATTTCCATAATCAACCGGTGTGGAATGTAAACCTTTGATTGTCTCAACACAATGCAATCCCTCTGCGCTTGCAACATGAGCCAACCAGGGTGGTCCGATAACATCACCAATGGCATAAACCCCGGCAACATTGGTTGAATAATCATTTTTATCAACTTTGATATGGTTTTTAAAGATTTCAATTCCGAGTTCTTCTAAACCAATTCCTTCAATGTTTCCCGTAACTCCAATTGCAGAAAGCACTTTATCAGCTTTCATTTCAATCTTTTTACCATCTTTGGTAATGGTTACAGCAACGCCATCTTTTCCGGGTTTAGCAGATTCTACCACCGCTCCTGTGTGAATCTCCACTCCCCTTTTTTTGAAACTTTTGGCGAGTGCGTCTGAAACTTCCCTGTCTTCAACAGGTAAAATTCTGTCCAACATCTCAATAATGGTTACTTTTGTTCCGAGAACGGAATAAAAATAAGCAAACTCGATTCCGATTGCCCCGGCACCAACAACAATAAGACTTGAAGGCATTTCAGGCAGGTTCATCGCTTCAGAACTTGTGATTATGTCTTTTCTGTCCACAGGAATTGAAGGAACATTTCTCGGACGGGCACCTGTTGCAATAATGATTTTATCGGCTTCAATTGTTGAAGTCTTTTTGCCATCATTGTCTAAAATATCAATTGTGTTTTTGCCCGCAAGTTTCCCAAAACCTCTGATCCTGTCCACCTTGTTCTTTTTCACCAACATTTCAACATTCTTCGATATTTTCTCGGAAATGTCGCGACTTCTTTTAATAACCTTCGAAAAGTCGATGCTCAACTCTTTAAAGGAAATACCAAAATCACCGCTGTGGTTTGAAAGTGTATCGTAAATCTCTGCATTTTTTAATAGTGATTTGGTGGGAATACAACCCCAGTTAAGGCAAATGCCTCCAAGATTGTCTTTATCAATTACTACTGTTTTAAGACCCAACTGTCCTGCTCTGATGGCAGCAACATAACCGCCCGGTCCTCCTCCGAGAATGGCGAGATCGTATTTCGACATTTAGATGTTCCTGGAATTTGATGGAAATGTAATTACAAATATACTCATTTTAAAAATGCCTTTCAAACAGGAGACTTTTCGGGGGGAAGTTGTGGGAATTAATGAATCACATTTTGCGTTTGGTCGTTAGTGTGAGGAGTGGTAATCGTCCCGATTGCCGACTGCAAAATGAAAAACCGTTAGAGAAACCTATTAAAAATCCTCTCTGTGAAAATCCGTTAATCTGCGTGTACCTGTTCGCCACATAACTCACATAAAATGTTAAGTGAAAAGTTCTTATGAGTAGAATCAATCTGAATTAGATTTAAAAGTGATAACATTTTCCCGAAAGAAATAGGCTTCTGATGATCCCAAATCCACCATCCTGTTTAGAATCCAAAAATAATCATTGAATAATTTTTTGTTCTTTTTGATTTCCGAAATGTGATTATGGAAAAGACGTTTAATCATTCTTTCTGAAGAGGGTGATGCCAAACATGCTGAGGCTTCAAAATCTGAATCGAAAATACTTCTCAACCAGCTTATTCCTTCAGGTAAAAATTCTTTCCCTCCAATAGTTGAAAAAACATCAATTGCCGAACTTACTTCCACTCTTCCTTTTTCAATTAACATTTTTTTGTAAAACTCTTTTTTACCATTCAAAACACACCAATCAATTTCATTCGGATTCCAATCAGAATCCCATAGAAGGAATCTTATGTTTAACAGAAGTTTTTTCTTAAGTGGATGATTTTCATTTGCCGGGAGTAAATTGCAAAGAACTTCCCAAATATCCCAAAAATTATTTTGTTGTTGCATGTATCGTGTTTGGTCAATTTCTATATTCCCATTGTCGTGCAGTTTTAACACAAAATAATCCAAAGTTGTCTTTACAAATTCAAGTAAATCATTTCTGCGAGTTCTTTTGACTTGTTCTAAGCTTGGCAATGAACTAACTAATATGGTTAAAACAGGTTTAGAAAAATCAATATTTGCGTCCAAAAATAGATTAGCAAGATATTTTTCAAAAACAGGAATTGATTCATCAAGAAATTGTCGAGCTTCGCTGCTCCGGCTATCTGAGTTATCTTCTTCTTTGGCTAAATCGTCTAGAACGATAGGTAATAAGTGAATTACAAAATCTAAATAATCTTGATCCATTGTGTTAAATGGGGTAATTAATAACGCTCTTGCGAGCAAATTAGCTTCACACTTGTCTAAACTAATCTCTGATAGGTCTAATTTTAAATTTTTATCAGATGAAATTTGATGAACAAACTCTTTTTCTTTTCTCCGCGCTTTTTTTAAACTGTTTTTACTTTGATGCCCATCGAATATTGAATCAGCTTTTTTGTAAATTGAATACTTAATAAGTCCAAGCCAAACTTTTTTTGCTTCAGTAGGATAAAGCTTGAAAAATATTTCTCTAATGTATTGTGTAATATTATTAATTTCGTGGTCACCAAAAGGTGCTATTAACAAAGAAATAATTGTTGCTATTATTCCGTTTCTATCGTCGTCATTTTCGAAAGCTTCCATAAGTAAGTGGAAAGAGGATAAAGCAATTTCTTTTTCTATGAAGTTATAAGACTTATTCAATTCATGATTTCTAGAGAGAGTATCTTGCAGAATGGCAATAATCGAGTGAAAAAGAGTTTCTAGACACCAATTCTTCTGCTTTTCGGAAATTGAACCTGAAAATTCACTTAAGCCAATGACAGCAAGTGTTATAGGTCTGCTGTAAATAAAATTTATGTCTTTAGTTTTAGAATAATAAATATGGCATTCAGCCCATTTCTCAAAACTGATTGTTCCCTCATTTTGATGTCCATTTAAAATTATCTCAGAATATTTGGCAGAGATGTTTTGTGCTTCGATATAATCCTTATTTGAATCCAAATATTTAACTACTTCCTCTTCATAATTGGGTTGAACCACAAATCTACCAGGGTTTTCGTCATCAGCTCTTACCTCCCATTTCCGTATATCAATTTCGTTCAACAGTTTTTTCCCGATAAAATCACCATTATTGCTTTTTGTATGGAGTTTATCAAATACTTTATGTATCTGTTGGTTGAGTTTTCTTACATTGAACTGATAATCCACAATAAAATCGCGCAAGCCATGAGGGTATTTTTTTCTGTGTTGAAGCTGATTTGACTCCCAACGTTCTTTCTGTGCAAATGGAATATCATAATCCTTGACGGAAAGCGTTGAATTTTCATTAAGTGCCCGACTTAAATCCCAGTCATAAAATTCACGGACAGATAAGAGCGGCAACATAGCTTCTTCAATTACTTCGGGATACGCAATAGCAACGCTTGTTAAAACCGCCAATGGGGCAATATTATTGCTATTTTTCAAGACATAATCGAATATGAATTTGACATTCTTTTTACTGACATCAGTTCCCCTTGCTGCTAATTCTAAGAGAAATTTCTCAAAGCTCATCAGCAATGATTCCAATAAATGGTTTGTAACACTTAGGCCTCTGAATCCCGCCCACAACTCCCAAGCCGCCCATTTTGTTGATAGAGTTCCGTCATTCAGTTCAATTTCAATTTGCGAAATATTGTGTTTATATTCGCAGTCTGCTTTAATGTAAAATTCAATTGAATAATTTATGAACTCAATGATGAATTGTAATCCGATTCTTGGATGGTAAATCAATAAATCCAGAGCAGGTGTTTTATATATCCCTGAGGGAAAGAATGAGTGTCCATTTTTAATTCCCCAACATTCTGCATCCCGCAAAGAGTGCCTTGTTAATCTGCCTAATCTATGTTCAGAAAAATCATCTTCTTTGGGCGGAATGTATTTCCAATATTTCCCGGCAGTCACAATGATAAGTTCCGGGTATTCTTTTACTAAACCATTGTTCCCCAAACCAGACAGAACATTTTGAATCACCTTCTCATAAAATTCATTTAGTCTCCATGCATCTCGATTCTCTAAGTTGGCAAAAGCTCTTCCTACAAGTTGATTAATTTCATTTCTAGAAATATATGCTAGGTTAAACAAAATAGTAATTAAATTTTCTTCTTCTTTCTCCGCAATTTTTCCTTGCCAAAACCTCCCTTCATTTTCAATTTCCGATAAATAATGAAGTATGATAGATTTTCCAGCTTCCAGTTCTTCCTTTTCAATTCTGTAGCGTTGAAACATCAAATGATAATACCATTCTTTAAGAAACTTGAGAATTGAAAGTCTTATTTCCTCTAATTGAGAAATATGTTTTTGGATAAATATTAGCGATCCGGTCCAACCGGAACCAATTGGCAAAAGTATCTTATAATAATTTGTCTTTTGATCACTCTCTTTACAACAAGTATTTATAATATGTAAACATCTGTTGAAAAAAGTAGAATTTTCTGCAAGTAATTCATTTTCAAAAGAAGTAAAAAAATAACTGCTATTTTCTGATTTAAATACAGCAACCAACAATTCGTCAGCCCAATACTTCTGAATGGTTGGGTTAGCAATTGCAGAGCGAATCAGTTCACTTATTTTACTGGTGTCATCAATCAGAATATCTTCAACCCAAAGACGAAATGCCCTTCTAATCGCAGGTTCATTACCTAAATTAGTAAAGAATTCATTTGAATCAGGATAATCTTCATAGATTGCGGAGACATGTTTTACAAGTGCCCAATCCTCCAAGATATCATGAGAAGGAGCATATCTGCTATTGTTTTTTTCTTGAAAAATTATCTCATCTTTCAATAAACACACAACAGCCTCTGGATCAGCTTCTCTAGGTTCGGTGAAGAGCTTCATTTCCTCAGCTCTCTTAACTGCAATTTCCATGAAAGCTCTATCTCTTTTGATTGGGAGACCATTTTTTATATTAGTTGAATCAACAACCAATGAATCCCATAAATTACCCTTAAACTCACTTAGTGAAAGACTACTGTAATCTGTTTCGGCTTTACTGATTGCAGTGATCGAAAAGTCAATATATTTCGGACAGCGAAGTAACTTATTGATTTTTTCGTTTTTTAGGACAGCACTGAGTTGTGGAAATTTATTTTCGAGTTGAGCTAACTCTGCAACACCAAGTAATGGAATTTCTATTTGTGAGACATACTGAGGATCGATACCAAATTTCTTCAAAATTAAATCAATTGCAAATTTTCTCGATGCAGCAATAAGTTTAATGTCCGGATGTTCTTTGAGTAATTCAAATAACTGATTGAATGCACATTCTGCATCAGCTTCCAATAATTTTTCCAAACTGTCAATGAAAATTATTTTCTCAGGGATAAGGGAAATGCTTGAAAAAATATCATATAAAGATGCAGTCACACCCAATCTCGAAAAGACATTCGCAAGAGAAGGTTCATTGAACTGGTCTGCTCTGAAAACAAATGTACTTGCATTTGGAAATTCTTGCTGAAGGATTTCTTTAATTATCGCAGATTTACCAACTCCGGGTTTTCCGGTTATTATGCAGATTTGAGAATTGATGATTGATTCGAATATCTTTTCTTTGGCTTCTGTTCGCGGAAGTTTAATCTGATTGTCCCCTTTACCAAGTGAAGATCTGATTGGACTCAAAATTGTTTTACTATCGGACTTTAGTTTTTGAACAGCGCTAAAATATGGGGTTAATTTTTCATTTTCGAAATAGTGGAAGAAACTCTCATTTTTGAGACTTTCAATAGTTAAATTCCCTCCAGCCTGATTTAATTCTGACACTCGAGCAAAAATTCTGTCCCAAATTTCAACCTCATTTAATTCTGAATCTTTTCTTCTTGAGAGTTTTATCAAATTGAGAAAGTATGTTTTGTCAACACTCCCTTCATTTAAAAAATCGTATTCCAAAACATCAACACATCTTAGAAACTGCCAGATTTCATTATCTGTTAATGCATTGTTGTTATTCACCATCAGTAATACTTCGTGAAAAACTTCCAAGGCGTCATTTTTCGCTTTTATTCTCTCAACCTCTTTAATAAAATCCGTTTCAGTAGCATGAGTTACTGCCCAATTAAGGAGGGATTTGACATGGTTTCTTTCATGCTTTGTCAATCCACTTTTAACTATAATTAATTTATCTCTATTTCTATCAAATATGGCTGAATTATTGTAATCTTGCCAAAAATCTTTAATTACCTGTTTAAATTGATCATTGCCCTTGGTAAATGAAATGTCATGCTTAATCTGAATTAACAATCGGTGCGTTGCGGTTGGGTTTTTTGCGATTGCTAAAAGATCATCGGTTTCGTATTCTCTTTTCTTTACTTGCAAACCTATTTCGGTTAGTTCACCTGATTCAATACAGGGAACATTGCCACGAATTATAAGGGTAACTACAAAGGCGGTTTGAACAGCTTGTTCAAAATTGGTTCCACCACCACCTGTCTGAAATACGCTTCCTTTATCCGACAAACTTGCTTCTCCGTTTCGTACCACCGCCATGAAAGGCATGTGTTCTTTTTCAATATAATTGATAATTGGACAGCTCCCCTGTTGTTTACGATATATAATTATCACAAATTTTAACACCGTTTACCAGTTCAGTAAACATCATTTTATTTGTTATTCAACTTAAGAAAAAATCATGAAATTTTTGATAGCGGGTTTTGCATTTGCGGGGTCAAATTTTGCTACGAACATGCCACACCGCCCAGGCAGATTTTATTGGAGGGGGAAGACAATTATTTGCTACGAACATGTCATTCGCCCAGGCGAATTTCACATTGTGGTTAATCGTGTTGCAGACGGTGATTGTGACCTATGAATATCAAACCCCGCAAACGGGGTAAGCAGAATTAGGGGAGCGTCATGAGCTACGAATATATAACTCCTCCGGAGTATGGGGCACCGTTAGGTACCGAATTCAGCTACGAATATAAATTTCCATCCGCGTTAATCCGTTTAATCTGCGTGTATCCGCGTCCCCTTTCCCTCTTACGGTTAATCATTTTGCATAGGGCAATCGGGACGATTACCACTCCTCACTCTTACAGTTAAAAACCATCCGTGAAAATCCGCGTTAAATCCGTGGAATCCGCGTTCCATTTCTCCCCCGTTTCTTGCTGCCAAAATCTTCCAAACTATGGGTTCACGACCATTAATTTAATACTCTCAAAAACATCAAGGGAGGCCGGATTTGCGAGTGCTTCCCTGTTATCGGGCTCTTCTCCGGCGAAGATTTTTGTGATGGCAATTTCAACTTTTTTGCCACTTATTGTTCTTGGTACATCGTTAATTTTAAATATTCTGTGTGGCACATGTCTCGGTGAAGCTTTTTCTTTTAACGATTTTTTTATTTTGAGAACCAAATCGGGTGAAAGCTCACAACCTGATTTTAAGACAACAAAAAGGAAAATTTCTATTTCATCTTTAACATTAATTCCCGCAACTATCGAATCTTCAATTTCAGGGATTTCTTCAACTATCCGGTAAATTTCAGCAGTTCCGATCCGTACTCCACCGGGATTAAGTGTTGCATCACTTCTCCCATAAACGATGACTCCCCCCTTTTCCGTTATTCTGATATAGTCGCCATGTCGCCAGATACCGGGGTATCGTGAAAAATAGGCATCTTTATATTTAACATCCCTTTCATCGTTCCAAAATTCAACAGGCATTGAAGGAAATGGAAGTGAGCAAACCAATTCTCCTTTTTCTCCTTCAAGTAACTTTCCCGATTCATCAAAAACCTCAACTTTCATTCCGAGTCCCCGACCCTGAATTTCACCCGAAATAACGGGTAAAATTGGACAGCCGAGCATAAAACATGAAACTATATCGGTTCCTCCTGAAATGGAAGAAAGTTGTAAATCTTTTTTTACATTTTTATAAACCCATTCAAAATTACACTCCAGCAGGGGTGAACCGGTTGAAAGGATCGCCTTTAACTTATTGTAATTATACATCGTTAAGGGTTTGATTTCATTCTTTTCAGTAAGAGACAAAAATTTGGGACTGGTTCCAAAAACTGACACTTCCTGCTCTGAAACAAACTTCCATAATATTGAGGCATTTGGATAAACAACTGAACCGTCAAATAAAACTATCTCTGCCCCGACAAGTAAACCACTCACCAACCAGTTCCACATCATCCAACCTGTGGTGGTGAAATATAACAATTTGTCATCAACCTTTAGATCCGTGTGAAGAGCCAGTTCTTTATAATGTTGCAACATTGTTCCACCGGTGCCATGAACAATACATTTTGGTTTTCCCGTGGTTCCCGAGGAATAGAGAATATAAAGCGGGTGAGAAAATTCAACTTGTTCAAAAGTTTCAGTTGGATCGTGTTCATCGATAAAATCGTCAAAGTAAACAAAATTGTCCGGTAAATCGTGAGAATATTTGACGGTTTCACCATCAAAATTTTGAAATGCGGGGATCAGAACCACTTTTTGAAGTGACTTAAATGCCCGGGTGATCTCAATGATTTTTGGCAGACAGTTAAATCTTTTTCCGTTGTAATCATAAGACTCAACTGCAAACAAAATCTTCGGGTCTATTTGTCCAAACCTGTCAATGACTGCCTGAGTGCCAAAATCGGGTGAACAAGATGACCAAATAGCCCCGATTGTTGATGTAGCCATAAGTCCCATCACAGCTTCGGGGATGTTTGAAGAAAAAGAGGCAACCCTGTCGCCTTTTCCCACTCCGGCAGCTTTGAGTGCTGAAGCTAATTTTAACGAGACAGACTTAAATTTGTCCGATGTTATCCTGAAACTGCCAAAACCTTCACGATAAGAGGTAATCGCAAATTCATTTTGCAGTTTTTTGAATATATTTTCTGCATAGTTAAGTTTTAGACCCTCAAACCACTTTCCACCCGGCATTATCCGTTCAGAGAGGACATTTTGATATGTTCCGCTAAAAGTTAGATCTGCAAACTCAAAAATGTCTTCCCAGAATTTCTCAATCTCTGTGACGGAATAATCGTAGAGTTCCTGATAATTTTTGATTGCCGAATCATGTTTATTATTCACAAAATCGATGAAACGGGTGATGTTAGCTTCGGAAACTCTTTTTTCTGATGGGATCCAGAGTGGCTTTTTTGTCAAATAAAACTCCTGATTAAAGTTTTCCTGCTTCAAGCGCCAACGCCCAAGCCAGGTCAAGTCTGTTTAGATTAAGCGCCAGTTTGGCACTTTTTTCAAAGTTTTTGATTTTCTGAATGGTTGGTAAACTCATCATTTCATCATTTTTAAACAACAGCTTTACCACTTTTTCAATCTCACCTCTGCGCAAATAACGATTAAATGCCGAAGCATCATTTTCGAAACCCGACAGTTCTTTACTTGTAATTGCAAGTAATATCTGTTTGTTCTCAGAAACATCCGGAACCCCGGTAGAGTTTGCAAATGCACCAAGTTCATTCCCTGAATAACTGTGGGAATCGAGCATAAACTTTGGTAAATTATCAAAACCAATACACCTCTTCCCCACCGGTTTTTCAACTTCAAAAACTGCATCACCCGAAGCCCTGGAATAGAAGTCACCCGACATTCTTGCAACAAGATCAATTTTATCAGGAATTATTAGTCCATCATGAAAAATATCCTCCGCCACATGGAAAAGAATTACTTCACAAATTGCGATGTTTGCTGCCGCTCCCCCTTCACCAAAACTTTCCATCTTAAGAAGTTTACACTCCATCCTGAAAGCAGATTCTTTGACAGCAAAAGGTTTTACCATAACAGATTCTATCCGCGTGAATCCCGCTTTTATAAATTCATCCACTTCGGGCTCAAACTCGGAGGATGCCAGACTTATTTGTTGAACCATCTCGTAAGAAACCGAGTGAATTACACACTCCCCTGTTGCCATGAGGTTGTTATAAGTATCCTTCAAAGTTGCATCCCGTCCTTTTCTGGAGGGGGAAAACGCAACAATCGGAGGATTGGCACCAAATACATTAAAAAAGGAGAACGGAGAGAGGTTTGGGATGCCTTCAGGTGAAAGAGTTGAAACTAATGCAATGGGACGCGGAGCAACACCACCCTGGAGTAATCTCTGCACCTCGGGAAATGTGACTAATTTTGGGTCAATTGTTTTCATATTTATTCCTCAAAATCACCGGGATCGGTTCCGGCAGATTTTAGATATTCTTTAATAATCTCAAAAGAGAAACCTTTTCCAACAAGACAGGCTGTCAATTTTTGATCAATCAGCCGTTTATCTGTAAATCGTTTTTTCAACGACATAAGTTTCTTATTTCCAACTAATTTAATATTGTCCATCTCCACATCGAGATCTTTTGCCTCGGCAAGCATCTCTTCAATTATCTTTTTATCCACACCTTTTTCCATCAAACGGGCTTTTGTTTTTTGCACCCCGTCATGGCGAAGGTTCATCGATTCATTAATCATCAATTCCGCATATTTTCGATCATCAATATATTTAATGTTTGATAACTTCTCGATAACCGACTCAATCACCGGTTTTGTAAACTTTTTTTGATAAAGTTTTCTACGAAGTTCCATTTTTGAATGAAGTCTTCTTCCCAGATAACCAAGAGCCTTTTGTTCACAACTGTAAAGTTCGTTTTCTCTTGACAATGAGTCAAGGGCTTCTTCGCCGAGGATGTCGCCTTTTCGCAACCCAAGTTCATAAACAAGCAATTTAGGCACTACAAGACCAACTCCGGAATCGAATTCAACGATTGCAAAGTTTTCGTTTTTAAGTTTAATGTTTAATATTTCAGCCATAAGTAAAAAAGGCATCTGTTACGATGCCCATTTAATCTATTCTTTAACAACCACCGGCTCAATGAGTCCGATCTTTGTTTTAACTTCTACTGCAAGTCGGTCGAACATATCAGGGAATTCCAGCAGTTTTTGTCTGAATTGTTCTCTTCCCTGGAATCTGTCTTCGCCAAAAGTGAACCAGCTTCCACCTTTTTTGATGATACCGGTATCAACACCAAGATCAATCAAATCACCGGTTTTGCTAATACCTTCGTTATATAAAATGTCGAATTCAACTTCTTTAAACGGAGCAGCAACCTTGCTTTTTACAATTTTAATTTTTGTTCTGTTGCCAACCACATCAGTACCCTCTTTAATTTGGGCTACTCTTCTGATATCCATTCTGAGTGAGGCATAAAACTTTAATGCATTTCCACCGGTTGTGGTCTCGGGATTTCCAAACATCACTCCGATTTTGCTACGCAGTTGATTCGTGAAAATAACCGCAGTTTTTGATCTGGAAATTGCTCCCGTCAGTTTCCTTAGAGCCTGTGACATCAGTCGTGCCTGAACCGCCATGTGGGAATCTCCCATCTCTCCTTCAATTTCAGCTCTGGGAACCAAAGCGGCAACTGAATCGATCACAATAACATCAAGTGCATTACTTCTAACGAGTGTATCACAAATTTCGAGTGCCTGTTCACCAAAATCGGGTTGGGAAAGGAGTAAATTTGGAGTATCAACGCCAAGTCTCTTGGCATAATTAAGATCAAGAGCATGTTCTGCATCTATAAAAGCTGCTATTCCACCCGTTTTTTGTGCTTCTGCAATTACATGGAGACAAATTGTGGTTTTACCACTCGACTCGGGACCGTAAATTTCAGTGATTCTTCCGCGTGGAATCCCACCAATTCCAAGAGCCCTGTCAAGAGAAAGTGCACCCGTTGGGATGCATTCAACCTTGTTGATCACCCCGTCACCAAGTCTCATGATCGAGCCTTTACCAAAGGCCTTCTCAATATTTAATATTGTTTCATCAATAATTTTATTTTTTACATCGTGTGTATCAGCCATTTATGACTCCTAAAATTGTTTTTTTTGTAAAATTTTTCACTTGATTGTTGACACCATCTCAATTAGATTCTGATCCGACTTAAACAGACAAAAAAGTAGTATCATGAATCAAGACTGATCCCAAGAACAAACCTTCTGACCATCTCCAGGGCTGCTTGAGAGGCTCTAATTTTGTTTTCGATTCTTGTGCCTCCGAAGTTAAATTTTTTCGAGAGTGCTTTTTCGTGAGAAGCTACTGCAATATAAACAAGACCAACAGGTTTTGTTGGTGTTGCCCCTTTTGGTCCAAGTATTCCTGTTATGGACAGACCAAGATCAGTCCCGGATATAGCTCTTATCCCCTTTGCCATCTCAATTGCCACTTCGTCAGAAACAGAACCTTTCTCCTGAATCAAATCTTCATCCACCTGTAAAATCTCAACTTTCGCTGCATTGCTGTATGCGATCACCCCTCTTTCGAAGTATTCGCTGCTGCCAGAAATGTCAGTTATAAGATTGGAGATACACCCGCCTGTGCATGATTCAGCAATTGAAAGTGTTAATTGTCTCTCTTTTAAAAGATTACCAACAACAAGACCAAGTTGTTCCTCACCTTTACCATAAATATAACGACCGGCTCTTAATCTTAGCTGTTGATTAGCAGCACTAACAAGTTCGTTTGCCTGTTCCATCGTTTCAGCTTCAGCAGTCAGTCGAATTTTTACACCTTGAAGATTGGGTAAAAAAGCGACTTTAACTCCTCTAAACACCTCATCAATGGGCGAAAGTTTGTCGTAGAGTGTCGATTCGGCAATTCCTGTGGTTAAAACACTTAATCTGGCAATGTGTTTCAGTTTGCCGTTAAATCTTGCAGTGAGATTAGGGAGAACAAAATTGTTCATCATTGCCTTCATCTCTCCGGGCACACCGGGCATCACCGCAAAAACTTTGTCGTGTCTATCAATCCAGAATCCCGGCGCGGTTCCGTTAAAATTCCTGATAGCAATACAACACTCGGGGACACGACATTGATCTTCATTAGTGGGTGAAACTTCTCTGCCAAACCTGGCAAATCGTTCTTTGATGTCGTTCAGGACATCTTCGTCACGACGCAAACCGGTTTCAAAAAAAGCACATATTGCTTCTCTTGTTATGTCATCGTGAGTAGGACCAAGCCCGCCTGTAACGATGATTACATCTGCTCTTTTTCTGGCTTCATTAAAATCTGACAGGATATCTTCTTTTGTATCCGCCGTTGTGATAATCTTTGAAACCTCGATCCCCGCTTCACTAAGTTTTGCACCGATAAAAGATGCGTTTGAATTAATAGTTTGCCCAATCAGTAATTCATCACCAATTGAGATAATATAAGCCTTCATTAATTGACCTCGGGAAACAAAATTAGAATAATACGCATGATCAAAAAAGTATAAATTCCGCTCATGATGTCATCAGCCATCACGCCAAGTCCACCTTTAAGTTTTTCAAAATTTCGCGCCGGAAATGGTTTTACAATATCAAGGACACGCCAGATCAAAAATGCAACAATCAGGTAACCCCATGAGACAGGAACTAACATAAGTGAAATCCACATTCCAACAAATTCATCTATTGTCGCTTCTTTGGGATCGGTTCCATATCGATCTTCAAACTTTCCACTAACCCAGATTCCATAGATAGTGGTAATTATTATCAGAGGAATGAGGATAATAAGTGATGAAACCCCCGGAATCAGGTAAATAAATAGCGCAACCAGACTTCCATAAGTACCTGTAGGACCCTTTAAATATCCCGTAAGCATTCCACTTCCGAGAACTTTATGGATCACATTAAGATTTGCCAATTTTTAATATTTCTTTAAATAAATGAAAATTATCTTTAATATAAATATACGCAGAGTGCACTGTAATAAAGGCAACAACAATCAGCCCCCAATCGATCACATCTTTTACAAACATGGAAGCAAAAAAACTGCGAACCTTTTCAGGCAAGACAGAAGAATTCATCAATAGATAAGTTAATAACACATAATTAAGGTAAACCATTTCAATAAATGTTTTAACTTTTGCATATCTGCTTGTCGGGAATGGTTTTCTAATGTGCTCGGCATATGATCTGAACCCTGTCATAAAAACATCTCGTAAAATGATGATTATTACAGGAAAAATATTAAAAATTCCAAGTATAACCAGGGATATCATTGTTCCGGCGGTTAATATCTTGTCGGCAATGGGATCCCAGACTTTGCCCCAGTTGGTAAAGTAGTTGAATTTTTTCGCCAGCCAACCGTCATACCAGTCTGTAAGAGCTGCTATCACATAGATAACAAGTGCAATTTCGTTAAAATAATTACCATCTGTAAGGATAAAAAACATCACGAAAGGAGTGAGAATAATCCTTAAAACAGTGAGCTGGTTTGGAAGTATCATCTAAATCAGTGTTTTTCCGGTGAGTTTGGAATATGCTTCAAGATATTTTTCAGATGTTTTTTGAATAATCTCCGCAGGGAGTTCTGGTGCCGGTGGTTGTTTGTTAAAATCAATAGACAATAAAAAATCCCTTACAAATTGTTTGTCGTAACTCATCTGAGCTTTACCGGGTTCATAACTTTCAAGATCCCAAAACCTGGAGGAATCGGGTGTGAGCACTTCATCGGCAAGCATCAACTTCCCATCTGAATCAAGTGCAAATTCCATTTTGGTGTCAGCAATAATCACTCCTCTTTCAAGAGCGTATTCAGAACATTTTTTATAAATGGCGATTGCTTTGTCACGGATATTCTCCATTAATTCAGCTCCAGCAATCTCACAAGCTGTTTCAAAAGAGATGTTTTCGTCATGATCGCCTATCTCCGCTTTTGTTGATGGGGTAAAAATTGGCTCATCAAGTTTTTCCGATTCGAGAAGTCCCTGACGAAGTTTAACTCCTGAGATACTTCCGGTATTTCGATAGTCATTCCAACCCGTACCACTGAGATAACCCCTTACTATACATTCGATTGGGACAATCTTCCCTTTTTTAACCAACATCGAACGACCTTCCAATTCAGAACGATATTCCCTGAACTCAACGGGATAGTCTTCCACATCCATCGAGAGAAAATGATTGGGTACCAAATCCCTTGTATAATCGAACCAAAAAGCTGATATCGAATTTAGAACAGCACCTTTATATGGAATCCCCTGATTCATTATCACATCAAAAGCCGAGAGTCTGTCACTTGAAACAAACAATAAATTTTCGCCTGATGAATAAATTTCCCTTACTTTGCCTGAAGCAACATGGGTGAGATTTTTAAATTCCGGTTTTAAAAGGACTTTGGTCATATCTATCATTTTTTTGAATTTGAATAACAAATTTAGGAAATATTAAAAAATATTTCCTTCTGATTTCATAATATAAAAAATTCTTTGTAACTTGCTACCCTCACAATTCTCATTTAATACATCTATCGATTGGAGCACTCATGACGGTTTCGTTACTAAACCGGATAGCCACAGTTTTTTTGCTTATTTGCGGTTTCATTACCGTAAATGCTCAAAATAACCCTGAAGCAATTTTTGACCGCCTGCCTTCTGACTGGCAAAAATTTGCACCCCCATTTCTTTCACTTGAGTCAACACCGGTTAATATTGGTGACTACGACAACTTTTTCTTTGGCACTGAACAAGCAGAGCCACATTTTTCGATGGATCCAACAAATCCTATGAGAATGTTTGCTGCTTATAATGTTAATGCCGCCTATTATACCGCCGATGGACATGACTGGACAAGAATTGTCCCCTCATTTGGTGTTTCTGTTCAAGGTGATCCACTCACAGCCTGGGGCATCGACGGTGTGCTCCACTATCAAAGCATGTATGGCAACATCACTGGTTCAAAAAACATTAGATCAACCAATGGTGGCCAAACCTGGACTGCAGCTGTAACAGGCGTTGACGGTGTTGATAAAAACTGGATGGCAATTGATCAGACCACAGGTCCCTACTCAAATTACATCTATAATGTGATGACAGGTGGATCAGGAGTTGGTTATATCCACAGAAGCACCAATGGTGGTCTTACTTTCGCAAGAGTTACACAGTTATCAACCCAGGTTCTTCCTGGAATGATGTCTGCAGTTGGTAGTTATTTTAATGGAACAAGCTGGATCGAAGGTGGATCAGTTTTCGTCGTAACCCACTCAGGAACAAATGCTGCCGGTATCTACAGTTTTTACCACTCAACAGATGGTGGAGCCACTTTTACCCTTAAATCTCAACAGACATTTTCAAATATTATCGGAACTGAAATTTCTGGCAGATCCACTGTTCAAAACATGAGAACAAGACCGTACCCTATGATAGCAGCCGATAACAGTAATGGTCCGTATAAAGGCAGGTTGTATCTTGTTTATGCTTCCAACAATCCTTCGGGAACCGGTAATAAATCAGATATCTTCTCACGCTATTCAACAGATTATGGAGCAACATGGTCAGCTCCAAAAGTTGTAAATGACGATGCCAATCCACAGTCAAATCACAGTTTCTTCCCTGCAATCTGGTGCGACATCAGTTCAGGAAGACTCTATGTAAAGTTTTATGATACCCGTAGAGTTCCCACTTCAGACAGTATGGATGTTTATGCAACTTATACAGACGATGGTGGACAGACTTTTGCTCCGAACCAGAGAGTTACCAACCGTACATTTAAAATTAAAGTCTCTTCCGGAACAGGCGCAAACTACCAGGGTGACTATGATGCCATTCAGTCGGTTGACAATCAGGCATTTATGGCTTATACTGATTTTAGAAGCTCTAATTTTGGAGCATACGGGTCATATTTCCCGGATTATGCAATGAGAGTTCTACCTTCAACTGTAACAGCAGCAATAGATATGGACAGCGCATTTGTTTATGTATCTGTTCCATCTGTCAAGGCGTATGAAAAATCGGTAAAGTTTACTGCTGCTATTTCGCCTACACCAACGACAGGAAGTTTTTCTTTTAGATTTGAAGGGAAAGATTCCCTCACCAGCTATCCTGACAGTTTAAAACTGTGGATCATTACATCAGGAGGCATTCCTGAAGCAAACTACACCTTAACTGTCACGGGAAGAGGACCCAGAGGAATTCCTGTTCATAAAAGAACTGCCACTGTAACCATTAACGGTGTCGTTCCTGTTGAACTTTCATCCTTTGCTGCCACATCTGACGGTTTTAATGTGAGACTCGACTGGAGTACCGCAACTGAGACCAACAACAGAGGCTTCGAAATTGAAAGAGCCGCAGATGATGCATCAGGAAGCATTTCATGGAACAAAATTGCATTTGTTGATGGAAAAGGTACCACTTCTGAAACCAACGAATACCTGTTTAATGATAAATCAATCAGTAAACCAGGCCGTTATCTCTACAGACTTCGTCAGATTGATTTTGACGGCAGATTTGAATATTCAGATATTGTTGATGCAACAGTGACTACACCTTCGGTATATGCACTTCATCAGAATTTCCCAAATCCATTTAATCCTTCAACAACCATCTCATTTTCACTTCCGGCAGAAAGCAATGTGAAGCTTAGTTTCTACGATGCAGCCGGAAATCTTGTTGAACAGTTCCAGAAAGGTGTTCTTCCTGCAGGAATGCACTCGCATATTCATGCAATGCAAAATGCAGCTTCAGGTGCCTACTTCTATACGATAGAAGCGGTTTCGGCTGATGGACAGAATACTTTTCGTTCTACCAAAAAGATGTTGTTAATGAAATAATTTTTTTGGATTCAGAGTTGAGAGAAATCAAAAAAAATACTGAAATTGGCTGATTTCAGTATTTTTCTCTTAACTCTGAAATTTTTTTTGATTTTTTCGTATCAAGCTCTTGCTTAATATTGTAAAAATGCTTAAATTTGAAGTCTAAATTTTTGGAGGGCAGGTAGCTCAGTCGGTAGAGCAAAGGACTGAAAATCCTTGTGTCGGCGGTTCAATTCCGTCCCTGCCCACATTAAGCCACATTACCGAATGTGGCACTTTTTTTTTGATGCCGAAATGGCGAAATTGGCAGACGCGCTGGACTCAAAATCCAGTCTGGCTCACACCAGGTGCCGGTTCGACCCCGGCTTTCGGCACCATTTTTATCCTTCTCACTCTCCCCAAAATTTCAACTCGCAAGTTTTAACCCGACTATCCCTGCTATTATCAGAAAAACTGAAAAAACTCTTGCCATGGATGTTGAATCATTAAAAAATAATATCCCAATTAAAAAAGTTCCTGTTGCTCCAACTCCTGTCCAGATAGCATATGCAGTACCAATCGGGATATTTCTCTGTGCCAGCCAAAGGAAATAACCACTGCCAGCCATGCAGATAGCTGCAGCAAAAATCCATCCGGCTTTGCTCCATCCACCTTCGGTTACCTGTGAGAGTTTAAATCCCAAAGGCCATCCAACCTCCAATATACCTGCGATAATCAAAAAAATCCAATCCAATATATTCTCACTTTCAGTTTACTTGTAATTATTGTGAATTATGGTTAAGTTAACAGCCAATCATTAATTTCATTGTGCAAAAAAAACCACTTATCATAAATTCAAATATATGGGTAAACATTTATTTTCAATTATTGACGGTTTACACTATATTTGTATTCACTTTTGAACATTTTAAGAAATTATTCAAATATTCATATGCACGAAAACAAGCTCTGTCGGAGATCAAAGATACTTAACGCCTTCACTTCCCTTATAAACAGATACGGGGTGGAGAAGACAACAATGACTGATATCGCCCGACATGTGGGTTGCAGCGTTGGTACCATTTATAATGAATTCAAGGATAAGGAAGACCTTATCTATGAGTTTTTTCTGGAACACCTCAACCACATCACCTCACGACTTGAGGAAATAAAAAACTCCTCACTCCCCCCGGAAGAAAAACTTCACAAAATGATTCCCGGCAACCTGAAATTTGTGATCCACGAACTAAAAGACAATTCCCTCTTTGCTGAATACTTGAAATCCAACACGATTACTGTAAGGTATCTGGGGCAACCGGAACTAATCTCACAGAAAGTGTTCAGAAAAAAATATGCTGCATTGATTGAATCTGTGATCGTGGAAGGTGTTCAATCCGGTGTTTTTGAAGTGGAGAGCCCTGCAGAAATTGCCGGGATATTATCAGATTCGATGGATACTTATGCTCTTAGAGTTTTGATAATGCAAGAAAAACCAAAAAAGAATCTGGAACGCGCTGAACTTATGTTCAAAATGCTTTTAAAGTCTATTAAAAAAAATGATTTTCAAATTCAAGGAAATTAAATGTTAAAGCACTTATTATATATAACCGGCTTTTTCCTTCTTTCATTTACCATTTTAACTGCTCAAAAGAGCCTGGAAATGAGTCTCGAAGAATGTATAAAATACGGTCTGGAGAACAATAAAGGCATTAAAATTGCCGGAGACAAAGTTAAATCCGCACGATTAAAAAAGGATGAAGTTAACACTTCAGGATTACCTTCTTTGTCACTTCAGGCAGGATACACTCGATTGAGTGAGGTTGATCCGTTTACCATCACCGTTCCGATGGGTGGAACATCTCAGTCGTTTACAGTATCACCAAGTTTACTAAACAGTTATTCAACAAAGCTTACTCTTACACAACCAGTATTTACAGGATTTAAAATCGACCTGAATAAAGATTTAAGCGATCAATCGATCACTGCGAGCATGTTTGATCTTGAATCTGAAAAAAGTAAATTAAAATATGCAATATCCAATGCCTACTGGTCGCTCTATAAAGTAACTGAAGGTAAAAAAGTATTGGAGGAATACATAAAAACAATTGAACTTCATTTGAAAGACCTCAATAATTTTTATGCACAGGGGTTAATAACCAAAAATGAGGTTCTGAAGCTTGATGTTCAACTCTCCTCGGCACAAGTTCAGTTACTCGAGACTGAAAACGGGATTCAAATGGCAAAGTTGAATTTATTGAATAATCTGAATCTCCCCATGGATACAGATATTTCATTAAAACCCCTGACAACCATAGAAGAGATTCAGGATGTTCCTTCCCTTGAGGTAATAAATTCGCAGGCATTAAACACCCGTCCTGAACTTAAAGCAATGGCTGTCAGAATTAAATCAAGAGAAACAGCCATAAAACTGACTGAATCTGCCTGGTATCCTGATATCTATCTGATTGGTAACTATAACTATGCCAGACCAAACCAAAGAATAGTTCCAACAAAAGATCAGTTCGATGGCACCTGGGATGTGACTCTCTCACTTCAATACACACTATGGAACTGGAACGCCACATCCTACAGAACACAACAGGCCGAGTCGGATCTTTCGCAAACCAACTACCAGTATGAAATGATGAAAGATGGTGTGCTGATTGAAGTTAAACAGGCATACCTGAATTATGCAGCAAACAAAAGCAGAATCAATCTGGCAGAAAAAACCGTAGCCCAGGCTGAAGAAAATTACAGAATAAGTTATAATCTTTTTCAAAAAGGTTTGATCAGAAATTCTGATCTAATCGACGCTGAAGTTGCAGTTTTCGAATCAAAGATCAAACTCGTAACTTCAATTTCTGACCTTAAAAATGCAGAAGCTCTTTTAAATAAAGCAATCGGTATCTAACTAAGAACTTAGAGAAAAAAATGTTAAAAAAATCAATTTATATATTTATTGTCGTTGCGGTTATTGGCATAATTGCTTTTATACTGTTTAACAACAAACAGAAAATGGCTGCTACAGTCCAAACTAAAAAGATAACTGCCCTTCCGGTTTCGGTTCTTGAAGCCACAAATGAAACTATTGACAAAAAACTTGTTCAAGTGGGTACCGTGTTTGCTGATAAGGAAGTGGCTGTAACTTCCGAAGCGGATGGTCTCATCAGATCGGTTCACTGTGATGTTGGTGATTTTGTAAAAGCCGGACAACTTCTTTTTAAGGTTGATGATGAAATCATCTCTGCAACTGTTAAACTGCGCGAAGCTGACTATGAAAAAGCTAAAAAGGACCTCGACCGATATGTGGCATTACTTAAAGATGGTTCCGGCACAGAGGCTCAGGTGGATGCCTACAGACTCGGTTTTAAAGCTGCAGAAGCTCAACTTACAATCGCAAAGAGACAGCTTGAAAATACACGGGTTAAAGCCCCTTTCTCCGGCGTGGTGTTGTCAAGAATGGTAAATCTCGGCAGCGATGTAAATCCCGGTTCAGTTGTAATTACCCTTGTTGATATCTCAAGCTTGAGAGTAAAAGTCAGCATCTCCGAAGCTGATGTAGTATTCCTGAAAACCGGTGATAAGGTTACGGTAACTTCAGACATTTTCCCTGATCAGACTTTTTCAGCCAGAATAAAATCAATCGGCGTTAAAGGTGATGATATTCACAGTTTCCCGGTGGAATTAATAATTTTGAACAACCGTAGTTTAAAAGCCGGAATGAATGTAACAGCGGAATTTGACAGACGCGTCAACCGTGAATCTGTTGTTATTCCAAGAATTGCTCTTCTCGGAAGTTCACTCGATGCAAAAATATTTGTGGTCGAAAATAACATTGCCAGGATGAGAAAAATCACCACCGGAATTGAAAGTGGAACAAGCATTGAAATACTCTCGGGTGTTAAGCCGGGAGAAAAAATCGTAACTTCAGGTCAAGTAAATCTGACTGATGGTGATCCTGTTACAATTATAAAATCTAAATAGGTTTGAGAATTAAATATGACAATTACTGAATTATCGATCAAGCGACCATCACTGATCATAGTAATTTTTACTGTGTTGATCTTGATGGGGCTGTTCAGTTTCAACCAGTTGAGTTATGAACTGTTGCCCAAGATCAGCCCGCCTGTTATAGTAATTATTACAACATATCCCGGTGCTTCACCGGATGAAGTGGAGACTTCTGTCACCAAGATTATTGAAGATGCAGTTTCCGGTCAGGATCAGGTTACCACAGTTAACGCAACTTCATCGGAAAATGTTTCTTTAATTACCGTTGAGTTTAGCCAGTCGGTTAATATCGATTTTGCCCTGCAAGATGCACAAAGGCGTGTAAATCAGGTTATAGCAAAACTGCCAAACGATATTGATCCACCAACCCTTCTGAAAATCGCCCTTGATGAAATTCCGATTTTAAGGTTGGGAACCACGAGCACACTTCCACCAAACGAGTTCAGAACTTTTCTTAACGATTTCATTAAGCCCGAACTTGCTCAGGTTAAAGGTGTTGCTCAAATAAATTTTGTCGGTGGTGAAGAGAGGGAAATAAAAATTCTCCTCAATGAAGAGCGACTAAAAAGTTACAACCTTTCAATTGGAACTGTAACTCAAATCATAAAGTCGGCAAACCTCGATTTTCCCGCCGGTTCAATTAAAGATGCGGATGGTCAGTTCGTTGTTAGAGTCGCCGGTAAATTCAGGAACATCGATGATGTTCGAAATCTTACGATTATCAGAACTCCGGGTGGTTCAGACATTCTTTTGAGTGATGTTGCCGAGGTTGTTGATGGAGTAAAGGAATTTACTCAACAATCCAGAATTAACGGTGTACCCTCTGTTGGGGTTCAGATTTCTAAACAATCTGATGCCAATGCCGTTGAGGTGGCAAAAAACAGTAAACAGGTGCTCCTGGACCTCGAAAAACAATATAAAAACATTGAACTTAAGTTTGATATAGCTCAGGATGGATCGTTATTCACAATCACCGCAGCGGATGCTGTTAAATTCGATCTTGCTGTCGCTGTAGTACTGGTCGCACTTGTGATGCTGCTTTTCCTTCACTCCTTCAGAAATTCGGTAATTGTTCTTATTGCAATTCCCTCTTCATTAATCTCAACTTTTATCGCGATTTATGCCTTTGGATTTACCCTTAATCTAATGACTCTATTGGCATTATCCCTCGTTGTAGGTATCCTCGTGGATGATTCGATTGTGGTTTTGGAGAACATCTATCACCATCTTGAAAAAGGTGAGGACAGGAGGGTTGCTGCACTTAAAGGAAGGAACGAAATTGGCTTTGCTGCCCTCTCAATCACTTTGGTGGATGTGGCAGTGTTTCTTCCACTTGCGTTGGTTACCGGAATCGTGGGTAATATTCTGCGACAATTCTCATTGGTTGTGGTTGTTTCCACTTTGATGAGTTTAATCGTTTCGTTTACAATCACCCCGATGCTTGCATCAAGATTTTCGAATATTACCAAGTTTTCGGATTCAACTCTTTTTGGAAGATTTGTGAATGGCTTTGAGCGTGGTTTTAAAAAGGTTACCGGTGATTATCTCGTATTATTGCAGTGGGGATTAAACCACAAAATAACAGTCTTTTTTGTGACAACCGTTTTGTTGATCGGCTCGTTGAGTCTCGTTCCTCTTGGTTTCATCGGTTCCGAGTTTATGACAGTTGCAGATCGTGGCGAATTTACAGTTGTTGTTGATCTCCCCGTAAGTACAAATATAAAAGAGACTAACTTCAAATCGATGGAAATTGAGAAATTGATTGCCACAATTCCCGAGGTTAAAAAAGTCTATACCACCGTTGGAAGTTCTTCTATGGGGTTGATAGGACAAAGTTCCAACTATAGTATTTCGATCGATGTTACTCTGTCACCCCGAAAGGAAAGATCCAAGTCAACCGATCAGATATCGGAAGAAATAAGGCAAAAACTTAATGTAATTCCGGGATATAATGTGAGAGTAAACCCAATCGGTATTTTTGGAGCTGCAAACCAGACTCCAATAATGATTGTAGTTTCCGGAGCAAATCTCGACAGTGTTCAGGTGGCGGCAGAAAAACTTGCTGATCTGGTTCAAACTGTTCCCGGAACGGCAGATGTGAGGCTCTCTTCAGAACAGGGTAACAAGGAAATTTCTGTTAAAGTTGACCGAAAACTTATGGCAGGGTTTGGATTAACTCTCGCTGAAGTTGCCCAAACGCTAAGAATTGCCTTCACCGGTGATGACAACACAAAATTCAGAGATGGCAGAAATGAATTTGATATCAGGATTCAACTTGATGAATATTCACGGAATAAGACCTCGGCTCTTGGCGAGATGGTGTTCACCTCCAGAACAGGCAAACAGGTAAAGTTAAGTCAATTTGCAACACTTGAATCGACAACAGGTCCATCAAAACTTACCAGAACCGACCGTAACAGTGCCATCTATGTTTATTCTCAAGCAGTTGGTCGTCCCACAGGCTCCATCGCTCAGGACATCGATGCCAAGCGCGCAACCGCAACCTTCCCTGAAGGCGTTAACTTCGCTTATATGGGCGATGTCAAGATGCAGGGAGAATCATTTTCAAGCATGTTACTGGCTCTCACTGCTGCAATACTCTTTGTCTATTTGATCATGGTTGCTCTCTACGACAACTGGGTTTATCCGTTTGTTGTTTTGTTCTCGATTCCTGTTGCCATGGTGGGAGCTCTCCTCGCACTTGCGATGACGATGAAAGCACTTTCTATCTTCTCGATGTTGGGAGTTGTGATGCTCGTTGGACTTGTTGCCAAAAATGCAATATTGCTTGTTGACCGGGCAAGTCAAATGAAGATTGAACAGAATGTAACTTCAAGGGAGGCACTTCTTGAAGCAGGCAGATCAAGATTAAGACCGATTATAATGACCACTCTCACCATGATTATGGGTATGGTGCCTATCGCAATTTCCACCAGTGATGGTTCCGAATGGAAATCGGGTTTGGCATGGGCAATTATTGGTGGTCTTTCAAGTTCACTTCTGCTCACTCTCGTTTTAGTGCCCGTTGTTTATGAACTTGTGGATTCAGTCAGGGATAAAATCAAGCGCAGGTTTGGTAAAAAAGAAGTATTAGCTTAAAACTAAAAGAGGCTGTCTCGATAGTAAATATCCAGCAGCCTCTTTTTTTTCTTTAATTTATTAATTTCGCCCGTTTTCGCTTTTCCACAATATAATAAATCACTGGAAGCAGCATCAAGGTTGCAAGTGTGGAAGTAAATAATCCGCCAATCACCACAGTTGCGAGAGGTCTTTGAACTTCTGAACCGGGGCCCGTATTAAATGCCATGGGGATAAATCCAAAACTTGCAACGAGGGCTGTCATTAAGACAGGTCGTAATCTGTCCGCCGTTCCCTCAACCACAGCTTTTCGAAGGTCTGCAATTTTATCCTTTGTATGATTTAGATGCTCGATTAATACAATTCCATTAAGAACCGCTACTCCAAACAACGCCACAAACCCGATACTCGCTGAAATCGAGAGATATAATCCCCTCGCCAAAAGAAAGAGGATTCCACCTGATAGAGCATAAGGCAGATTCAGGAAAATTAATCCGGCGTGAACAAAATTACCAAACATAAGGTAAAGCAATCCGAGAATTATAAAAATTGCCAGAGGAACAACTATATATAGATGTTGCATAGCCCTCTGCTGATCTTCAAAAGAGCCGCCATACTGAATAAAATATCCGGCAGGCATATCAATCTCTTTCGAAATCTGCTCTTGCAAATTCGCGACATACGTTCCGATATCAATACCTTGCAGATTTATCCCGACGATAACTCTTCGCCATCCATTCTCCCGGGCTATCTCTCTGGGACCCTCCTGATTGGAAATATTTGCCACTTCTTTCAAAGCAATGCTTCCACCCGAGGGTAATTGAACAGGAATGTTTGAGATATCATCAAACGACTTCCTAAAATCCTCCCTCAACCTGACAACAATATCAAATCGCTTTTGTCCTTCATAAACTGTTCCGGCAGCATTACCACCAATTCCGGTTTCAACAACCTGTTGAACATCATCAACATTCAAACCAAATTTTGAAATGGCCTCTCTATCGATCTGAATTGTTAGGTATGGCTGACCTGACGATTTCTCAACAAAAAAATTGTCAGTACCATCAAGAGACGCCACTTCCCTTGCAATGTTGTCTGCGATAAGAGATAGTTTATCCAGATCTTCTCCATAAATTTTCACAGCAAGATCAGATTTTACGCCGGAAGTAAGTTCATCAACTCTCATCGCAATCGGCTGTGTAAAGTTATATGAGAGTCCGGGTTCTTTATCGAGGAAAGGTTTTATCTGCTCCTGGATTTTCTCCTTTGTCATTCCATCCCGCCATTCATTCATCGGTTTTAATACCACCCAAACATCAGTTTGGTGCACACCCATCCAATCGTTGGCAAGGTCTGATCTTCCTGTTTTTGGCACAACGGTTTTGACTTCAGGTATATTCGCCATAATATACTTCCCGAGATCATTTGCCCTTTCCATCGATTCTTTTAAAGTAACGCTGGGAAGCCTCACTTGCTCAACAAGAATCGATCCTTCATCCAGCTCGGGTAAAAATTCTGTACCAAGGAACGGAATTGTGGAAATTGATGCAATGATTACGAGAGTGGAAACCAGGATTACTAACTTTTTTTGATCCAAATGCCGCTCAAGTTGTCTCGAATAAACCGGTTTTATCCATTCAATCAGATAGTTTTTTCTTACTTTCACACCTTTTCTGAAGACAATTGCGGAAACAGCGGGAACATAAACAAGAGCCAGAATTAAAGAACCAAATACTGCGGTAGCCACCGTAATTGCCATTGGTCTAAATAGTATCCCTTCAACACCGGAAAAAGTTGCTATTGGAACATAAACCATCAATATGATCAACACACCAAAAAAGATAGGTCGTGCAACTTCGTGCGCAGCCTCTCTAATTATTTCACCTTTGTTTTTACCGGGGTCCTTCTGCAGCTTCGATACTATGTTTTCAACCATTACCACCGAACCATCTACCACCATACCAAAATCAATTGCACCAAGACTCATCAGGTTTGCAGCCAATCCAAATTCCTTCATCCCGATAAATGCAAACAACATCGAAAAAGGAATGACAGAGGCAACTATAAGTGCACCTTTAATCTCGCCCAGAAGCAATAACAACACTGCAATTACAAAAAAGCCACCTTCCAAAAGGTTGGTTTTGATTGTTGATGTGGTTCTGTCAACAAGATCGGATTGATCGTAGAACTTTTCTATTGTCACACCTTTTGGCAGATTTGTGTTGATATCATCAATTTTTTGATTTATTAACGATATAACCTCCTTGCCATCACCACCTCGAAGCATCATCACAATTCCGGTGACTACTTCCCCTTTACCGTCTTTTGTGACACCACCCTGCCGTAACTGTTCAGTAATCTTCACTTCCGCAATATCACCAATGGAGATGGACCTGTCGGGGAGCTTTTTAACAATTATTGCGGAAATGTCAGTTGCATTTCTGATTTGTCCAAAACCCCTTACGATATATTGTTCCCTGTTGTGCTCAAGGTAATTACCTCCCGATACACTATTATTACTTTCAATAGCATCAAGAATCTCCTTAAACCCTATGTCATATGCTCTCAATTTTCCCGGGGTTACCACAACCTCATATTGTTTTACAAATCCACCAAAAGAATTTATTTCAGTAACACCCTGGATGGTTTTAAGCTGAGGTGCAATTATCCAATCCTGGAATGTTCTCAATTCAGTTAATGAGTAGCCCTCCCCTTTTACAACATACTGATAAATCTCCCCCAGAGCCGTTGAAATTGGACCGAGATTGGGAGTTGACACTCCGGGAGGCAGTTGATCAAGAACGCTCTGTAAACGCTGTGAGACTATCTGACGGGCAAAATAAATATCCTGTGATTCATCAAACTCCACGATAACCGCCGATAGCCCAAATTGTGAAGTTGATCTTACTTCTCTGACTCCCGGAAGACCGTTCATTGCCGTTTCAATGGGGTAACTCACAAGTTTTTCTACATCATAGGGTGAATACCTGCCGGCTTTAGTGATAACAAGCACCTGCACAGGGGTTACATCAGGAAGCGAATTTATCGGCAACACGCTTAGTGAATAAAAACCACCAAATGCCATTAATATGATTAAGCTAAGTGCAACAACCTTTTGTCTTAAACTGAAATCAATTATTCCCTTAAGCATAGGTTATTCTCCTTCACCTGATGCTTGGGAAAGTGCTTTCAAATCAAATACATTACTTATCGCAATTTCTTCTCCGGGATTCAGACCCTCTTCGATAATTGCCATCTTTTCTGTACTCTTTTTAACCCTGACTGGTCGTAGTATATATTTCAGTTCACTTTGCCTCACAAAAACGAATGGTTCTTCACCCTGGTAAATAATCGATTCAAGCGGAATCCCTATTACAGGCTCTTCTGTTCCTGTTGAAATTTCCATCCTGAGAATCTGACCGGGTTTGGGCCATTCCCTCTTGGTTGCAACAATCGAATTTACAGTAATCGCTTTGTTCATCTCATCTATGGATGGATTTATTGTTCCAATCTTACCTTCTAAATATTGATCGGGATCATCTTTAGAGTAAACAATAAATTTATCTCCTGATCCAACCAGACGAAGATCTTCCGGCGCAATATACCCCCTGATTTGAACTTTTGAGAGATTTACAATTGTCATCATGTTCTCATATGCAGTTACAGCCTGACCAGGGACTATTAAATCTTCATTTATTATTCCTGACATGGGACTTAGAATTTTTAATACCGGGTATTTTATGTTGTTTGCATTAAATTGATCAATCTGAGTCTCAGGAACGCCCACAGAACGCAATCTTGCCTTCGCAGCCGAAACAGCCGCTACCGACCGTTCATAGTCCGCTCTGATCTCCTCAAGCCTGCTTTCCGTACTAATCCCCTTCTCTTTCAACTGGATATTTCGGTCAAGTTTACTTTTTTGAAACCCGAGTTCCGACTTGGCTTTTATTAGATCGGCAATGAGATCCGCAAACTCGAGACTTTCGAGCTCACATACAATTTCCCCCCTGGATACCCGATCACCATCATTTTTAAGTTTTTTAATTACTCTTCCATTGATTGGAGAACTAACCCTCGCCACATTTGACGGGGCAGGAAAAACAGTTGATGCAACCACCAAACTGTAATCAAGTGATTTCTTTTCGACTTTGTAAGTTTTGATTTTTAAAATATCTGACTGTTCGTTTGTCAAAATAATTTCTTGATATTTTTTTACCGAAGTGGTCTTTTTCTTGTTTTGAGCCGGTTCTTTTTCCTCTGAACAACCGGAAAAAGCAAAAACTGCTGAAATAATAAGGGATAAAAGAGTCAATTGGAATTTCATAGTCGGCTTTCCATTATTCATTATATAAAAATTCACGATCTGAGAATCGTTCGAGTTCGATCAACCTGTGTTGATAATCAAGCAAATAACCATAATAGCGTTTTGAGCTCGAGAGATAAGTTCTTTGTGCCTCGAGTAAATTTAAAAAATCAATTTCCCCCAATTGATAACCTTCAGTCGTGAGGCGAAGCAATTCTTCACTGTCACTCAAAATTCCTTTAATAAATCTGCCGATGTTTTCGTTTGCGGCTTCGTATCCATGCCATGCAATTTCAACTTCCTTCTTCATTAATAGAAGTTCTTCTCTGTACTTCTCTTCACTCGCCACTATGTTGGCTGTGGCTTCCTCGATTTTACCGTTTTGATTCATATTAAACCAAAGTGGGACAGAAAACCCCACCTCAAATCCAAATGATTTAAATCCTGAACCCATATCCTGACCGAACAGACTTAGTGAAAAATTGGGATAAAATGAATTGCCGGCAAATTCCCTGTAATTTTTTGCCGATTCTATTGATTTCATTTTGGCGAGAACTCCCGGCATCGACACAAAACTACTCAAAATATCATCCTGTGAAATTTCAATAGCCTCGTAATAGAGAGTATCAGGAAATTTAATAGAATATTTTTGCTGAGAAGTTTCCAGTCCAATCACATTAAAAAGTGAATATCGAGAGCGATGCATATTGTTGGTTGCTTCAGAAATTGAATTCCTGGCTTCATCAGCCTGAATTTTTGCTTTAAGCAGCTCCGTTTTGGTTGCCTCACCGGATGTATATTTGAGATTCACCGCTTCGAGCAGTTGTTGAGAGATTTGAAACTCATTCTCTGCAAGGTGAAGCATCTCGAGACCGTATTGAAGTTCCGAGTATAGTTTTTTTATCTCTTCACGAAGTAGAAGAGTTTTGTTTTTATACTCAAGTTCAAGTGACTCTATTGCAGTGTTAATAGATTTGTTGAGGGTGGATGTTTTAGTCGGAAATTCAATCTCTTGAGTTATCCCGATTCGTTGCTCATCATAAGAAGTAAATGAACTGTTGCCTATTCCTTCTCTGCCATAAGAAATCACAGGATCAACAAGTCCGCTGTTGCTTTTTAATTCACCTCTTTTTTTATCAATCTCAGCCTTTAATATCCTTAGAGCCGGGTTTTGCTGAACAGCCAAAGAAATTGCGCTTCTCACCGTCACGATGTTTGTGTCTGTTCGATTTGAGCCTGATTGCGCTGCGAGCAATGTGGAAATACTAAAAAAATAAAATAAATAAAGAATCATTTTAGACATAACTACCTTGAATATATTATGATCAACACGAATAGTCAGTCGCTTTTCGTCCTGGTTTACATAAATAAAAAAAATCTTTTTCTTAAAGTAATAATTTGATGCAACAAAAACTAAAAAAGCCGCAAAATTGCGGCTTTTTAACTCTAAAAATTATGATCAGTATTTCAGTGAGCTGTTTTATCCACTTCTTCTTCTTTCTTCTCCTGCTCACCATGATATTTATGAGTTCTGAAAATAAGAAATACTGCAAAAGCCAAAATCAGCATAATCGCAGCCAATCCACCAAACGAAATTATTATGGCAAAAATAAATGATATCATCAAGGCAAAAACGGCAGTTAAAAACCAACCGCCAACAACAGTTATTACACCGTTAACTCGATTAACAACATTATCTTTTTCCCATGCTCTGTCGGCGAGTGAAGAGCCCATAGCAACAATAAAAGTTACAAAAGTGGTCGAAAGTGGTAATTTAAGAGAGGTTCCAAAAGAAATCAAGCTGGATGCGACAACGAGGTTAACAGAAGCTCTGATAAGATCAAATGCGGGCATTTTACCATCTGCAGCTCTCTCCGGTTGGTATTTGGTTTTGTCAAATCTGCCATTTATCCAGTTTTGAACCACGCCGGGCACTACAACCTTGATCAAATCGAGTAGAAAAAGTGAACCTTGTACCACCCCTTTTGCAATTGAAGATTTTTTAAACTTTTCTTTACCTTTTCCCTGTCTCGAGAGATTAACTTCTGTTTTTGTCACAGAATTGGATTTTTTCGATTTCCAAATTGTAACAATCATTACCGCCCCGGAGAGAATAAGGATCACAAAAGGTACAGTTCCTTCATTGTGAAGAACTCCCATCATATTTCCGGAAGGGTCAGCGTCGAAACTGACACTCTGAAATGCCTGAAAACCTGCCAGTGGAACTCCGATGAAGTTTACCAGATCATTAGCAGAAAAAGAAAACGCCAGGGCAAAGGTGCCGGCAATTACGATTGGTTTAAGTATGTTGAATTTGAGCAGGTTATTAAAGACCAGAAAGATTAAAAAGAATCCAAAAAAGGAGATTAATAAACTTTCAGGTTTATGGGCTGAAATCCATTCTGCGATTACTGTGTGCTCAAAAACCGAACCCTTAATTCCCTTTGTAAAGAGGAAAAAAGTAATCATCGAAAATGCCACTGCACCGAAGATTGCGCCATAACGCGGCATTTTGGATTTGTAATCAAAAGTAAAAATCAATCTGGTTATGTATTGTACTATAAAGGAAGCATTAAAAGAGATTACAACTGAGAGGAAAATTCCACTAATTATCAAGAAAGCACGGTCGGTGTTGATGTAAGACATTACAGTATCAATCCCACCCGATGTTTGCATTACTGTGTAAGCTGCAGTACCCATTGCAGCTCCCAACAAACCAAAAACGAGGGAAACTGTTGTAGAGGTAGGAAGCCCGAATGTGTTGTAAAGATCAAGGAGCAACACATCTGTGAACATCACTGCTACAAAAAGTCCCATTATCTGTGCAAAAGTGAACATTTCAGGATTAAATAATCCTTTTCTTGCAACCTCCATCATCCCACTCGAAAACAGAGCTCCTCCCAGAACTCCAAGACTGGCAAATATCAGAATAATATGGCGGGGAGCAACCTTTGATCCAATTGCCGAATTAAGAAAGTTTACTGCATCATTGGCAACACCAAAAACAAGGTCGGAAAGGGCAAGAGCAAAAAGAACAAGAACAATAATTATATAATAAATTTCCATATTCATCTCGTAAGTGAACAAAAGTGAGAATTTTAAAAACCCACATCGTAAAACTAAAATTAAATCAGGAAAATAATCTTAAAATGTCATGTTAAGAAATCATTAAGAATTAAATTCTTGCCCCTGGTCGATAGCCACGATATGGCAAAGATGACTGTACTGAAATGAATGCCTTGGGGTCGATTGATTCAACAAGCTTGATCATCCCCTTCAATTTTTTTCTGTCAACAACCGACATAATCATATTTGTGCCACCTGTTAATCCGACTGCAGGGATTGAAGTTACTCCAAAAGAAGATGATCTCATCTCGGCTGCTATCTCATCCGATTTCAGGAGTGAAACTATGCTGACCTGTACAAATCCAAGACCAATCTGTTGCTCGAGCCAGATACCCACTACATTACCAAGCCCGTAGCCCGTTGCGTATCCCAGGATCATCCAGGGGTTGTCATTTAAAAATTGAAAAATCTGACTTATGGCAATAACCCAAATGGCAGCCTCAAAAAAACCGACCAATCCCGCAAGGTACTTTTTACCTTGTACAACGAGAATTGTCCTAAGAGTACCAAGGCTGACATCACAAACTCTTAGAAGTCCAACAATAACAGGACCAAAAACGCCTTCAAACATATAAAAACTCACATTGATTTAATTAAAACCTGAATTGGGATTTAACTGCACATAACACTTAATAATTAATACCTGATACTTAATAATTAATAAAGTCCCCAATCGCTGGCTTCAAAATAGCGATAAAGTAAGGGATCAGTCAGATTATTGACACCGGGCTTGAATTCGGGATCGACATGAGATTTACCAAATGAAATCAATGCCTTCAACACATTGTTATTTAACCACTTGGTTCTTTTTTCATCAACCTTGATTAAAAGATACCTTCTCTCCAGTTCGTGAGAATCAATCTTTTGCGATGCAAGAATAAAACCCCATTCACCCATTGTTGGCACATGATTTCTTAGTCGCAACGTTCCAAAGCCGGAAGCTTGTATCGTGGTGTCGATGCAATCATACACTTTTGGTGCAAAGTAAGGACTGCATGCCTGGGTTATAAAAATTCCATCTTCAGACAGGTGTTTTTTAACAATACTAAAAAACTCAAGAGAATAAAGTCTGCTGAGCTCAGAATTTTTGGGATCCGGAAAATCTGCGATGATAACATCAAAAATTCGATCAACCCCTTCAAGGTAATTGAATGCATCAAGGTTGACCACCTCAACCTTTGCACTGAATAATGAACTGTCGTTGATAGCAACCATAATTTCGTTGTTTTTTGCAAGGGCAGTCATACTTTGGTCAATGTCCACCAGAGTAATTTTCTCGACTCCATCAAACTTCAATACCTCCCTCACAGCACAACCATCCCCACCTCCAAGAACCAAAACATTTTTAATGCTACCGGACAGGTGCATAGGAAGATGAACCAATGGTTCATGATACATTGCTTCATCATATGTGCTGAATTGTACACTGTTATTCAGATAGAGCCAGTGGTAATCTTTCCACTTTGTCAGTACTATTTTTTGATATTTTGATTGTTCCTCATATACAATTTGATCGAGGTACTTCTTTTGTTCGGAAAATTTTATGATTGGTTTTGCAAAAACAGCTCCCGAAATGATGAGAAGGGCTACTGAGGCGATGGCTATCCCCATTTTTGGACGGGAAAACTTAAATTTATCTCTTAATGAAAAATAAAGAAGCAAAGCTACCGAGAAGTTGATTGCCCCGAGTATGAATGGAGTGTAAGTTAAACCAATAATTGGCAGACCGACAAATGCAAAAAAGATTCCTCCGGCAAGACTGCCGTAATAGTCTTTTTCAAGAACATTTGCGATATTTACTCTAAGTTCCTCAAATTCCTCATTTAATCTCGTTACGATCGGAATCTCAAGTCCGATCAACAGACCGATGAGGATTGACATCGAATAGATGACAATACCACGATATTCAGGAAAGGCAGAAATGGAATAAACAATTACCGCTGAAAATGAAGTCATCAGGGAGAGGACAAACTCAAGCGTGATAAACTTTTCGAGCAAATTATTTTTAATGAATTTACTCAAACTGCTCCCCACCCCCATGGAGAAAAGCATGAACGACACGATCAGCGTCCACTGGATAACAGAATCACCCAGGAAATAAGCCGCAAGAGTTGAAAGAATATATTCCGCTACAATTCCTGAGAGACCTGTAGCGAAGATGCAATATTTTAAAAGGTTTGTTCGCTTCACTAACCTATAGCGCCCAGACTATCAATAATGCAGCCCCAATGTAAACAAACGCTTCTATCAATCCGGCTCCGACATTGGGGATTGTTTGTCCGGCAATCTCATGGCTTAATCTTTTACCCGGAATTATTACTTTATCAGTAAGAATTCTTACTAAAGGAAGGAAAATTATTCCAAGCGCAATGTTTAATAGAACATCACTACCAAAGGTTTCCCAACCCTGAAAATCACCAAACATCGCTTGATTGATAATAATTGATATAGCGATAAGAATTCCGGCAAAAGCTGTACCAGCGGCAACATTATCCTGCTCTATTTCTTTCAGGTAGTCGTATGGAGTTATCAACTGGTATAAATAGGAGAAAAGCACAAGTGCGGATTGTCCGATCAGCCAAAAAGCAAGGGCTGTAAAAAGACTTCCACCCTGCCCGGAAATCGCACTGGCGACCACCAAACCTGTGGCAATGTAAGAAGCTCCCAATACAACGGCAGTTCCTGCATTTCTGTCTTCGATTATCTCTTTTGGAGCGTCTATTTTTCTTAAAATCAGCCAATCGTTGATATAGGAAGAAATATTGAGTAGCAGAATTGCAACAACTCCATAAAAACCTATGTCCAACAGGTCATCCACAATGCCATTTGATTCACCCCAAAAAACACCACCGATGGCGATGATCAAACCTGCAAAATAGCTTGCATAAACAACGGCAAAAGCGAAATTGTCCTTTTCAACAAGTTCATCCTTTACATTCGCCTTAAAATTAAAAATCCTGAATGCTACCATTCCAAGCAACAGCAAAATAAGGCTTGCACCAAAATAGATCAACATGGTTACCAATCTGTCGAGAATCATCTTATTTTCCTCCAGATCCGCCGCGTGACCGGACATTAGGTGTTCCCCTGCCGGTTGATCGTGACACTTTGTTATTAACTTTTTCTTTAAAACTCTGTGAGCCGTTTTTAATTTTGTTTATTTTGTCACCAAATCCGGCAGGTTTCGTTTTGCTTGTGTGGGAGCCATAAGTACCATATTGATAAGAATTACCCGTTTTAGGCCCGTAATAAGGTTGCCTGCCCCGGTAGTTTCGGGAATAATTATCGTAATCACCACGAAATATCGAGCCGGTTGCAAGATTTAACATCGAGCTCATGAACATATACTGCCCATAAAACTGCCAAAAAGATCCACCGCTGCCATTGACCCATTGCCCGTATTGCTTGTTACCAACATAATTATTATAACCTGCCGGAGCAACGGCTTTGGAAACTTTACCATCGGCACCCTTGGATGCAATCTCCATTCCAAGATAATTTTCATTTTCCCAGAAATATTCCTCTTTTACTTCAATCCAATCAGTCGTTTCACTTTTAATATTTAATGAGTCGAACTGACGAATAATCTGATATTTGTGTTTATAGTCCTGAAAAACTGTGCCATCCACTTCCATATCTTCAAGAATAATTGAATACATGGGCACTTTTTGTGAGTCGAGTTTCGAAATGAGATTGTCAACAGGCGATTTTGTGAATTCTTTACCACATCCTGACAATGCCACTAAGAGCAAAACGACTGGGATTAATGTTTTCATTTGATGTTTCCCGGAAAAATGTTGGAAATTTCATATTCATCCACTACTCTGCCAATACTGGCTTCAAATTCATCCTCACCCCACTGTTCAATAGAAAGAAGATATTTTCCTGTCTCGTCTCTGTAGTCCCAACTTATGAAAGGATCCCAGTTGTTACCGGAAAGGTCTCTAAAATTACCCGCAGCCTCGGCTTTTCTAAAAAAGGTTCTACCGCTGAATTCGATGGTTCTTCTTGGTTTTTCCTGTTCAATAATTTCATCCACGAGCGATTTATCAATGTTATTAATATCCACTTCTTTGGTAATGGTGATCTCGATCTCGTCATCTTCTTCAACATGCAAGTAGGCAGTGGCATCTACACATTTAATTTGAAATTCAAGTGTAAAAAAGTCGTCACCCCAATCATATTCATACTCCTTGGTGACTTCCCAGCTTTTGCCTTCCAAATCAAAAATAAACCCTCTTCTGAGGTCAGTTACTTTAAGATTTGTAACATCAAATTGAGGCTCTTCTTCAGTTTTTTTCTTTTTCTTAAACCAATCAAACACAGTCGGGTCTCCGCTCTTATTATAAAAATTGGGGCACCCGGAAGGTGCCCCGTATTAAGACTACTTAAGGTTTTTTAAGTTTACTTTTAAGATCTTCGAGGAGTAAATCTCCCTGAAGGCTGTTTTCTTCAAGAGCTTTGTCGATCTTGGTGTTAAGACTCTCATTTAACCCCTCCATTTCAGAGTAGGCTTGTGCGAGTGTCTCATCGGTTTCAACTTTTTGTTTCATCCTCTCAAGCATTGCGATGGTGCTGTCAGAATCAATCCCGGCAAGTTGTTTATTAACCTTTTTCATCGATTCGGCAGTTTTGGCTCTTGCTTTTAAAGTAACCAATTCATTTTCCTGCTGCTGAACTGTTCTTCTTAATTTTTCAACCTGCATCTGAAGTTTACCAACTGCATCATTTTGTCTCTCAAGATTTAGCGCAGCTTCTGTAGCTTTTTTTGTTGCGTCCTCTTTTTGGAGTAAAGCTTCTTTAGCCAATCTTTCAGCTTCCTGGGGTGCCATTTGACCGTTCTCAGCTCTTTGGAGAAGTAGAACAGCTTTTCGTTCCCATTCAAGTGAGCGCTCGGCATACAGATTTTTGTCCCTTTCCATCTTGATTGCAAGAGCCTTAACTTCAGCAAATGCTTGCATCGCAAGCGAAAGATCCTGCTTCAAATCACGGATAGCCTGCTCTGACAGTTTTATCGGATCTTCAAGTTTGTCGATAACATTATGGGCTTCGGCTTGTCCGATTTTAAATAATCTTTTGAAAAAACTCATTTTGATCTCCTTCTATTTACAAATATCAATTAAGAAATCGGTAGTCTCAGCCATAGCAAAATGTATTGCTGACATCGTGCCTTCAACTTCATTTTCATCGAGGTTTTCAATCTGAAGTGTATCACGAAATAACAAAGTATTTTGATCTTCTTCCAGCACAAACGCACCATGCACTAATGTTCTGTTTATCTGAAGAAGTCTTTTGTAAACATCCTTCTCATCTTTTTTAACTTTTCCGATGTATTGTTCGAAGATTAAAAGAGGGGTTTCAACATCAACGATTAAGTTTGATATCCCTTTTTCACCATCATCAACTATCACCATTTCTTCTTCCGGAATCTCTCTGGAGATGTGATATCCCAGATTGATTAAGTAACTTTTTACCAGTTCATATTTTGACGACATAAATTTTCCTCGAATGTTTTAAATTTGATCGAAATATAACCAAAATTCTGCTAATTTAGAATCTGTTTTTGATTAAATTTTTAATAACCTGACAGACGGCAAGATATCTGCCATGATGAACAAATTCTCTCTTATATTTGAGATGTGCCATTGTAAAAAGCACAATCTCTACGATAATCAGCTTGTTGAGAAGCTATTCACGGATATGCTAAAATCTTCGGGCTTTACCGTTATTACCACAATGAAACACGATTTTGAACCCCAGGGTTTAACTTTCGTCGCAATTCTATCGGAATCTCATGCTTTGGTACACAGCTATCCGGAGGAAAACAGACTTTCAATAGACATATATACTTGCTCTGATCCTGATAAACTCGAAAATTTTATCGAGCTTGCAACTCATGAGTTTGAACCGGAAAAATATTTCTTTAAAGTTTTGGACAGAAACAGACTGGTTGACGAATAATCAATTATATTTTTTAATTATTTCGATTACTTCCCTGTAATAGCTGCTCCCAAACAGATTCAGATGATTCATCAGATGATAGAGCTGGTAGAGCCGAACCCGTTCATCACTTCCATACTCAAGTGGGAACTCATTCTTATAGGATAAATAAAACTTTTCATCAAATCCCCCGAACAGTCTCGTCATCGCCAAATCTGTTTCTCTGTCACCATAGTAAACTGCGGGATCAAAGATTACAGCTTCACCTGTTGTTGATGCAAAATAATTCCCCACCCAGAGATCGCCATGGAGCAGAGATGGAAAAACTGCTGAATCATCGATTATTTTGTAAAGGTTTGACAACATTTTTTCGAATAATCTGTTGAGAGCAGAATCGGTAAAGCCGTTTTTCTCCATCAATTTATACTGAGGCATTAATCTGTTTAACACATAAAATTCACGCCAATTTCTACTTCGAGGTAAATTTATTTGGAGGGAATCTCCAATAAAGTTATTCTCGGTGAAACCAAACCCCGCTTTTGATGAACATCTGTGTAGTTGCGCAAGACTTCTGCCAAAACTCTCATAAAAGCCTGCTGAGGCTCTCCCCTTCTCAAGGAACTCAAGGGCGACCACATTTTTTGCCGTGCCAATTATTACAGGTATGCGGATTATTTTTTGCCGCATTAGTTCAGTTAAACCTGTTACTTCAGCCTTGGCTTTAGACTCTCCCTGATCACCGGGATATTGTTTTACAAAATATTTTCTTCCGCTTTGCCCCGTAAGAACAGAGTTTGAGGCGATGCAGCCGCCTGAAACATCGCGGCTTGATTTTATCTTCTCTCCAATCAGGATTTCCAGATCGACCATCTGTTTATAATCTCTCACTTACATATTTGAGCAAATTATTTGATCCATCTTCCAATAAATCGATTACAAAATGAAATTCTTTGGGCCCGTCATAATATGGATCGGGTACTTCAGAAGCACGCATTGAACTGACAAAATCGGTCATCATTTTAATCTTGCCACCAAATTCACTATTTTTGTCAAGCCGGAGGATATTCGAATAATTTGATCTGTCCATTGCCAAAATAAGATCATATTCTATCAGATTCTTCTGCGAAAGTTGTCGTGCTCTGTGAGGTGTGATATCATAACCTCTTTCTTTACAATGTTTTATCATTCTACTGTCAGCCATTTCACCAATGTGATAACCGGCTGTCCCGGCAGAATCCATCTCAATATTATCTCCAAGACCATTTTCTAAAACTTTGCTCCGGAATATCCCTTCCGCTGCCGGTGATCTGCAAATGTTCCCGAGGCACACAAATAAAACTTTCATCTAAAAGATTTCCTTCTTTCTAAACTTGTAGTCTGCAAATGTAAATTTTGTTTTATTACCTTAAAAGAACATTCCACGGTATATCACCTGAAATTTTTTCCGTAAATTTGGGTTTATGTAAAAATAATTTTGGATAAATATGGCATATGTTTTTGTAACCGTCAAGGATTTACTCGCGGGCGGCGAACTCTACCGGGATAAACAGCTTAAACTGACAGGTTGGGTGAGGACTTCAAGAACTTCAAAAAACTTTGGGTTCATCGAATTAAATGATGGTTCCTGTTTTAAAAATTTACAAGTGGTTTTTGAGGATACCCTTACAAATTTTGAAGAAATTGATAAAATTTCCATTGGATCCTCCCTCGAAATAAAAGGAACCTGGATTAAATCTTTGGGCGATAAACAACCTTTTGAACTTAAAGCCGATGAAATAATTATTACCGGTTTCGCTTCGCTTGATAATCCTATTCAAAAGAAGAGACATTCATTCGAGTTTTTACGGACAATTTCCCACCTGAGACCAAGAACAAACACCTATATGGCAACATTCAGGGTTCGGTCGATAGTCTCATATGCCATCCATAAATTTTTTCAGGAGCGTGGATTTGTTTATGTGCACACGCCAATTATCACCAGCACTGATGCTGAAGGTGCCGGAGAAATGTTCAGAGTAACCACCCTCGACATGAATAATCTGCCTAAAGATGCAACCGGAGCAATAGATTACTCTCAAGAATTGTTCGGAAAACCCTCCTTTCTTACAGTTTCGGGACAACTGGCGGTTGAGGCTTTCTGTTTTGCTTTTAGGAATGTTTATACTTTTGGACCCACTTTCAGAGCAGAAAACTCGAATACAGCCCGTCATGCGAATGAGTTTTGGATGATTGAGCCGGAAATTGCTTTTGCTGATCTTGAAGATGATATGAGACTTGCCCAGGATATGATGAAATATATCCTGAATGAAGTGATGACTCAGGCTCCGGATGAACTGGATTTCTTTAACAAATTTGTTGATACCGACCTTTTATCGAGACTCGATAATGTTGTCAACTCCGATTTTGCCACAATTACCTATACTGAAGCAATTGAGTACCTTAAAAAATCAGGACATCAGTTTGAATATCCCGTTGAATGGGGAGAAAATCTACAGACAGAGCATGAGAGATACATCACTGAAGAGATTTTCAAAAAACCTGTTTTTGTTATCGATTATCCAAAAGATATCAAAGCTTTTTATATGAAACTCAACTCTGATAACAAAACCGTAAGAGCCATGGATCTGCTTGTTCCCGGTGTCGGTGAAATTATCGGTGGAAGCCAGCGTGAAGAGAATTATGATGTTCTCCATCAAAAAATGCTCGCAACCGGGATTATACCTGAAGATTATGAATGGTATCAGGACATCAGAAAATTTGGATCATTCCCTCATGCCGGATTTGGACTTGGTCTCGAAAGAGCTGTAATGTATCTAACAGGTATGAAAAACATCAGAGATGTAATCCCCTATCCAAGAACACCAAATAATATTTTATTCTAAGATTTTTCAAGGCTGTTAAATTTATTGAAAATATAACAGCCTTTCTCTTTAATTACTTCAAATTTATCTTTATCTTGCTATAACAATTAACAAAGATTCTAATGGAAAAAAGCCTCAACCGGATATTCGTAGCTCTCCTCTTTTTTGTTGTTGTGCTCGGTTTTTATCTCCTTTTTACTTTTTCATCAATCATCATACCGCTGACATTCGCTTTTATTGCGGCAACGATGTTTCAGCCTATTACCATTTTCCTAAGGAATAAAAAAGTACCGTTTTATTTGATCATCCCCTCGATATCAATTATTACTCTGGGATTGCTATTTCTCTTTTATCTCATAATGGCATCAACCGTGTCGGAAGTATCCGCTCAAAGTGGCGACCTCTCTGTGGTGCTCATTGCTAAAATTGATGGTTTGATGGAGGGAATTGAACAACTTGTTAACACCCGTTTTCATGCAAAAATAAATATTGAAAAGGAACTAACCGACCTTCTGTCTGTCGATTTTCTTTCCAAAGCTGCCAGTAGCGTTGTTTCATCATTTACTGCTTTTACAAACAGCTTTTTCTGGTTTTCTATCTATTTTGTTGTATTTCTATTTGCACTACCCAATTATAAACGATATCTGCGATATGTGTCCGGCGGACAAAACATAGAAATGGTGACAAGTGCATATCTGACGATTCAAAAATTCATCTACTCTTATGCGAACATCAAATTGTTCATAAACCTGACAGTTGGTGTTACAGTTTATATCATTTGTATATTATTTGGAGTAAAGTTTGCGTTTTTATGGGGATTTGTAGCATTTTTGCTTCATTTTATTCCATTTATTGGTGCAATCGTTTCCGTTCTTTTTCCCTCTCTTATGGCACTGGTCCAATTTGACAACCTGTTTGTTCCCATAGTTGTATTGTTACTTTTAAGCATAGTGCAAATGGGTATGGGGAATATTGTTGAGCCAATCCTGATGGGAAACAAATTGAGACTAAACACAATAACCGCGATGTTTGGCCTGGTATTTTGGGGAAGTTTATGGGGCGTAAGCGGCTTGTTCCTTGGCATCCCGATGTTGGTTATTTTTAAAGTAATGCTTGAGCAATTCCCTGAAACCGCAATGCTGGGACGAGTAATGGGTTTTCCCGAAAACAGTGAGGGTGTCAGAATGCGAAGTTGGGACCCCACAACAATTATTTCAAAAAGATTTAAAAACATCCCTGATTCTGAAACTAAAAAACCGGAATAAAGGTTTACTGAGATATAAACATTCAATAGGAGATTCAATGGCAGAAATTACACTTAAAGGCAACAAGATCAATACTATCGGCTTCCTTCCGGAAGTTGGAACCGAAGCACCCGATTTTAAATTGGTCAATTCAACCCTCGAAGAAACCTCTTTAGCAGATTTCAAAGGGAAAAAAGTAGTATTAAACATATTCCCAAGTCTCGACACCGGAATTTGTGCAACATCAGTCAGAAAATTTAACGCAGAAGCTTCAAAACTTGACAACACTGCTGTTCTCTGTATTTCGATGGATCTTCCCTTCGCCCACAATAGATTTTGTTCAACCGAAGGTCTCGAGAATGTAAAAACTCTCAGTGGCTACCGCGATACATCATTTGGTGAAGATTATGGAGTTACTATCGTTGAAGGTGGTTTCACAGGCTTATTCTCAAGATCAGTTGTTGTTCTTGATGAAAAGGGCAAGGTTGTTTATACCGAGCAAGTCCCCGAGATTGCACAGGAACCAAATTATGAAGCTGCACTCGCTTCACTAAAATAATCCCTTTCTTAGAAAAAAAGGCTGCCCGGTTTGGACAGCCTTTTTTAGTTTTAAACAATCTTACTTAAATTATTCAAATGAAACTATTTAAGTATTGTCATCTTCTTTGTGGCAGTGTATAAACTGTTGTTTGAACCATCTTTTGCAGTGAATCTAAAAATGAAAGTTCCTGAACTCAGTTTGTATTTTTGAGCATCAATAACAACAGAATAAAATCCGGGTTCAAAACTGCTGTTCACAATTTCAGCAATTTTTCCACCGGTGATATCAAACAACTCAATCACGATTCCGGATGCATCAGCAACTGTGAAATCGATTTTGGTTGAAGGATTAAATGGATTTGGATAGTTTTGTGAGATTGAGAAACTCTCAGGTAAACCAACATTTACTTCATTTGCCAGTGCATGATATTCAACTGTTCCGTCAAAATCGATCTGTTTTAACCTGTAGGAGTATCTTCCTGAAGGAAGTTTCTGATCAGTGAATGAATATTCTTTTCCTTCTGCAGTGGTACCAAATCCTTTTACAAATCCGGCATTTGTCCAGTCAGTCTTGTTTGAACTTCTTTCAACCTCAAAACCGTAATTGTTTTTCTCGGAAGCAGTAGTCCAGGTTAAAACAACGTTATTTTCACTCACAGAAGAAGTAAACGATGCCAATTCGACAGGAATCAATTCGGCAGCTTCATCAGCACCTCTATAAGGAACAGAACTCGATCTGAAATTTAGATCAATATCGGTTGTGATTCCGGCTATCGGTGTTCCTGCAAGTTCAACATCACCATCTGATGGCGGAATCAGATGAAGATCTGAAGAAGAAACAAAAGTTACCTCTTTGAATATTGTGTGAGCTTCATTGGGAGTTGCAGCTGTCTGATATTGAGCCAGATCAGTATATATGGTGCCTCCCCAACCGGCATGGTAATTACTTGCGGAACCGGTACAATAAGAGACATTATAGTCCATATCAATAGTACCGTTTAATGCGCTCATAAAACTTCCGGTGTGAAGTGTTCCGGCATTGCCTCCGGTTCTGGTGTTTTTAAATATATTGTTTTTAAGCGTGTAGCTTACGGTATCATTCGATGCTGATTTAACAAAACATGCTGAAATCACAACTCCGGAAGTACCTCCGCTGTGTGTCCCACTCAAATTTACGCTATTATAAATAAAATTCAGAGTGTAAGGAATGGTGCCTGAAAACTGAGCACCATATGCAGATGACACATTTGAAGGGCCATTGGCATCCAAAGCTATGAAGTTATTGTAGATATTGTAGGTAGCGTCTCTTGATCCTGTACAAGTGATTCCTCTAAGAGTGGTTGCAGATGTAGAGGATGAAGTAAGTCCATATATCTTGTTGCCAATTACATCAAGAACCTGTCCGGGAACTGATGCAATGTTTATCCCGGATACACCTGATGAGTTATATCCTTGTGTCTGATAGATTGTGTTTCTCTCAATCAGAGTGTTTGGACAAGCGGAAAGCAGCCATATACCGGCAAAACTGAAGTTAAATATTTCATTATCCCGAATAACGAGATAATTATTTGGGTTGGCAGCGGTACCACTTGACGCTATTCCCGTTCTACTGCCTTCAATTTTGCAATTGGTAATTTTGTTGTAGGAATTACCTTCAGGATTATTCGCAGAGGTTGAAACCAGAATTACACGCGGACCGGCACTTGCCTGAAGATTATTTTTTGCATGAATGTAGCGCAGTTCATTATAGGTGGCACCATTAAGAAAATTAAGCGTTGTGGTATTAGCTCCGGTGGTAGTGGTGTTTTCGATAAATAAATTTATAGTTGAGCCTGTTCCACCCGCTCTGCCGTCTATAGTGATGAAATCACCTCCGTCAAACAGAATAACGGGTAGGCTTGCCTGAAGTGATGAAATGGTGATCAGTCCAACCCCCAAAGCCGGGCGAATTGTGATTCTCTTTGAGGAATCGATACCGTCTTTTTGAGTAAGGGTTATTGGAAAAGTCTCATTCGCTCCCGTGTAGGTAGCTGTAAGTTCAATTGTGTATCCTTGTGTCATCGGAGTTACAATTGCCCCGTATGCTTCTGTAATGGAAGCATGGCTGCTAAGTAGTGTGCCGGTTCCACTAAGCAACGAGACTGATGATGCTTGTGAAAGGAGTGATATCTGAAAGATACCAATAAAAAGAATTACAAATGGTAAAAAATTTTTCTTCATGAGTATTTCCTGTTGAGTTGATGATGATGACCATTTTAATAGTTAGAGGTCAAAACCCAATTTAATCATTTTTATATAAAAACACAATTAAAAATGAACATTTGTTATTTTTTTTAAATGAATTTTTGATGTGTGATAGAAAAATCACTTGACTATGTCACAAAATTATGTTAATTTAGCACTCGCAATTTATGAGTGCTAATAACAATCAATATTTCAAAATAATGGAGGACACATGTCTTTAAATCTTCAACCCCTGTCAGACAGGGTAATTATAAAACCACAGGAAGCTGAAGAAGTTACCAAAAGTGGTTTGTATCTTCCCGATACAGCAAAAGAAAAACCGATTGAAGGTCTTGTTGTAGCTGCCGGACCAGGAAAAGTTACCGAAGACGGTAAATCCGTTCCTATGTCAGTGAAAGTTAACGATAAAGTTCTCTACGGAAAATATTCAGGAACTGAGATTACCCTCGATGGTGCCCAGTATCTGATCATGCGTGAGAGCGATATTTTTGCGATCATTAAGTAATTTAAAAATAAGGAAACTATAAAATGGCTTCAAAAATAATTGAATTTGATGTTGATGCTCGTTCCAAACTGAAAAAAGGTGTGGATCAGCTCGCTAATGCTGTTAAGGTTACATTAGGCCCTAAAGGAAGAAATGTAATTCTTGAAAAGAAATTTGGTGCTCCCCTCGTAACCAAAGATGGTGTTTCTGTTGCTAAAGAGATTGAACTCGAAGATGCAGTTGAAAATATGGGCGCACAGATGGTTAAAGAAGTTGCTTCAAAAACAAGTGATGTTGCCGGTGACGGAACAACAACTGCTACTGTTTTAGCACAGGCAATCTTCAGAGAAGGTTTAAAGAATGTTACCGCAGGTGCAAATCCAATGGATTTAAAACGCGGTATCGACCTTGCAGTTACCAAAGTTGTTGAATACCTTAAAAGTATCTCAAAAACAATCGAAACAAGTGAAGAGATCGCTCAGGTTGGCGCAATTTCTGCTAACAACGAAAAATGGATCGGCGAGAAAATTGCTGAAGCCATGAACAAAGTTGGAAAAGAAGGCGTTATCACTGTTGAAGAAGCAAAAGGTACAGAATCCGTTCTCGAAGTGGTTGAAGGTATGCAGTTTGACAGAGGTTACCTCTCCCCTTACTTCATCACTGATGCTGACGCAATGGAAGCAAATCTTGAAGACCCGTTCATCCTTATCTATGACAAAAAGATTTCTGCGATGAAAGACCTTCTTCCAATTCTCGAAAAAACCGTTCAGCAAGGCAGACCTTTGGTTATCATCGCTGAAGACATCGAAGGCGAAGCTCTTGCTACCCTGGTAGTTAACAAACTGAGAGGAACACTTCGTGTTGCCGCAGTTAAAGCTCCCGGATTTGGCGACAGAAGAAAAGCAATGCTCGAAGATATCGCTGTTCTTACAAACGGTCAGGTTATCAGCGAAGAAAAAGGTTACAAACTTGAGAATGCTCAGCTTGGTTACCTCGGTTCCGCCAGCAAAGTTGTTATCGACAAAGATAACACTACTATCGTTGAAGGAAAAGGCGAAGATGCTGAAATCAAGAAAAGAATTAATGAGATCAAAGGACAGATCGAAAAAACCACTTCAGATTACGACAGAGAAAAACTCCAGGAAAGACTTGCAAAACTTTCAGGTGGTGTTGCCGTTCTGAAAATTGGTGCATCTACCGAGATCGAAATGAAAGAAATTAAAGCCAGAGTTGATGATGCTCTTCATGCTACCCGTGCGGCAGTTGAAGAAGGTATCGTTCCTGGTGGTGGCGTTGCTTTTGTTAGAGCAATGAATGCCCTTGCAGACTTAAAAGGCGAAAACGAAGATCAGACTACCGGTATCGATATCGTTAGAAGATCACTCGAAGAACCTTTAAAACAAATCGTTTTCAACGCAGGACTCGAAGGTTCAGTTGTTTCAAACAATGTTAAAGCCGGCACCGGTAGCTATGGTTTCAACGCTGCAACTGAAGTTTACGAAGACCTCATCAAAGCCGGCGTTATCGATCCTACCAAAGTATCGAGAACAGCGCTTGAAAACGCAGCATCGGTTTCAGGACTCCTCCTCACAACCGAAGCAGTTGTTTATGAGAAAAAAGAAAAAGAATCTGCTCCAATGATGCCTCCCGGAGGCATGGGCGGAATGGACTATTAATAGTTCTCCCCTTTTTTCAAGCCCCTTACAGAAATGTTTGGGGCTTTTTTATTTCCATTTCAAAAATCATTTCTTTTATATTTCTTTCTAAAGAAGTATCTTTTTATTTCGATTTATGAAGTTTCTGAAAACGATTGACATACCAAAAAATGAACCAGGTTTTAACCTCTAAAGATATCCAGCAACTGAAGGATCAGGTATCACAATATCTGAAAAAATCAGATTTTAAATCCGCCAGAGATGCCGCTACTAAATTACTTGAGTCTTTTCCGAATGATCCGGAAGCCAATTATATCTTTGCTTTGGTATGCCTCGAAAATTATGAAGTCTCGGATGCCCTCGAATACTCAAATTTAGCTGTAAAATTGAATGACAAAGACCCAAATTCGAGATTTTTTCGCGGTATGATCCAATATAGAATGGGTATGTATGAGTCGGCCCTTTCCGATTTTGATTATGTAATTAATCTTTCGGCAGAATATGGTGCCAAATCACTTGAATATAAAACTTCCTGCCTGGCAGCTTTGGGTAAATATCAGGATGCTATGCGGTTTTACGATACAACAGTAACTATAGATACAACCTTATCTCAGAGAAAACCAAAATTACGAGAATGGCTCAAAAACCTTACCGGTCACAAGTCAACTTTTTTAAGCAAATTGCTCGCACCAACGGGTGATTATCTTCTTGACGCAGAAGATGCATTAATTTATAAAGAATATTGGTATGCCGAATATGCTGCAAAAAAGGTAACAGAAGAATCAACAGAATCTGAAAAGACAGGTAAAGCCAAACTCATTCAATTGAAAGTTTGTTTTGCACAGTTTAAAATTTTGCAAGCTAAAACTCTACTGCAGGAGTTGCACGCTCTCCTCCCCGGAAACCCCGCATTAATCGAGTTCGCCGTTAAAATGGCAGAAATTGAAAGCAGCAATTCGCAGAATAGACCATCTGAAAAGATCGAGGAAATTAACCAACCGGGTGCTCCTGCAGTTGAAGAAACCTCAACTCCCAAAAAAGCGGATCCACAGGGTATAATCGATCTCTCCCCCGGCAGCAAAAAAGATTCCAAAGTTACTGAATCCCAAAGCGATAAAGCTTCTAAACCGGTCACTCAAGGTTCAAGTCCAGGAAAAAGAACTGATTTTGAAATTATCAAAGGGGTAAAATTCAAAGCCTACTTTGCACGAACATTTGATCTTTCAGAAAATCTAAAAAGTGGCAGAAAATATTATGTCCATCAATTTAATGCCCCCGCACAAGGATTTATTGCGGTTGAAGTGATCGTAAATAATCCATATTTTGAGAAAAAAGATGTTTCTGTTGACGGGCAGGCATTTTGGTATGTGAATGAAAAACAGATAGGTGAAAGCAACTTTGAACTTCAGATTGAGTCTGGTTGGAGCAATGTTGCGGTTGTTCAAAGCTGGGGAACCGGCAACCCGGGCTTTTGGAACGCCGGTCAGGGTAGAGTAGAAATCTTTTTGAATAACGAACTCGTTTGCGTTAAATGGTTCATTCTTGGTTTCTCGGTAATCTACGATCTTGAACATTATGATATAAACGAGATTGAAGAAGCCGAGTCAATGGAAGAGTTTCACAACGATGGTGAATTGTCAGTGGAAAAAGTGCTTGCCACTCTTGACGGATTTATCGGTCTCGGTTCTGTTAAACAGACCATGCGTGATTTTGTTGATTACCTGAACTTTGTGCAAGAGAGAAAAAAACTGGGCTTAAGAACTAAAGAGGGGCTCTCTGTAAATTCAGTCTTTCTTGGAAATCCGGGTACAGGAAAAACTACTGTTGCCAGGGTAATTGGTGACATTTTCAAGGCGATGAATCTTTTACCAAAAGGACATATTGTCGAATGTGACCGTGCGGCTCTTGTCGGGCAGTATGTGGGAGAAACTGCCCAAAAAACTGAAAAGATGATTGAAGATGCGATGGGAGGAATTCTTTTCATCGATGAGGCTTATACTCTTGTAAAAAAAGGAGGTTCAGGTCAGGATTTTGGTCAGGAAGCGATTGACACTCTCCTGAAGAGAATGGAAGACAAAGCCGGTGAATTTGTTACTATAGTTGCAGGCTATCCCGGAGAGATGAATGATTTCCTTGAGTCAAACCCCGGAATGAAATCAAGGTTTACTCAATTTTTCCAGTTTGATGATTACACACCTGAAGAATTGTTTCAGATATTTGAAATGATGGCGAGTAAAGAGGATTACACCCTGTCGAAACAGGCAAAGGAACTTTTGATCAAAGAGTTTATGAATCTCTATCGCAACCGGGACAAAACTTTTGGCAACGGTAGATTGGTAAGGAATACCTACGACGATGCAAAGATGAGGTTAAGCAAAAGATATTTAAGACTTCCCCCCGGGATGAGGTCTGAATCAGCACTCACAACCTTTGAACCTGAAGATATTGCAGCCGTTTTCAAAAAAGAGGAAGGCAAACTTGTTGATGTTGGCATCAATGAGGAAAAGCTTGAGGAATCACTCGCTAAACTCAATGGATTAATGGGTTTAACCCTCGTTAAAAAAGAAATTAATGAACTTGTAAAAATTGCAAGATTTTATTCCGAAAGAAGCGAAAACCTCCAGAACAAATTTTCTGACCATATCGTCTTTCTTGGAAATCCCGGAACCGGAAAAACAACCGTCGCCCGTATTTTTAGCGATATCTATTCAGCTTTGGGAATTCTTCCAAAGGGTCATCTGGTGGAAACAGACAGACAAAATCTGGTGTCAAGTTATGTAGGACAAACCGCAGCCAAAACTACTGAACTGATAAATCAATCCATTGGTGGAACTCTGTTCATTGATGAGGCTTACACTCTTGTTAAAGCAGGTGACAACTCAGGAAGTGATTTCGGCAAAGAAGCAATCGATACACTCCTGAAAAGAATGGAAGATGACAGGGGCAAATTCATCGTTATTGCCGCCGGTTACACCGAGGATATGGAAAAATTTCTCGAAAGTAATGTTGGACTAAAATCCAGGTTTACCAAGTTTATTTTATTCGAAGACTATACTCCCGATGAACTTGTAAATATTGCTGTGAATATATTTAAATCGAAAGACCTGGTTATGGCAGCGGAAACCATGGTTAAACTAAAGATATATTTCAACGAAAAATACAGACAACGCGATAAAACATTTTCAAATGCAAGGATGGTAAGGAACATTGCAGAGGCAGCGATGAAAAGGCACCTGCTCAGACTTGTTGAGATTCCCAACGAAAATTTAACGGATGAAATCTCTAAAACAATAACTCACGAAGACATCATCGAACTCGCTCCTGTAGCTTCAAAAAAACAGGTAAGAGTTGAAGGCGATCAGGCTCTTCTTGAACAGCATTTAAAAGAATTAGAGTCGTTAACAGGTCTTGGCGAAGTTAAAAAAGCCACTGAGAAACTGATCAGCTCTCTGAAAATTGCAAAAATGCGTGAAGAACGCGGACTTAAAGTAATCAAAAAGAATCTTCATGTTGTGTTTATGGGAAATCCCGGTACCGGTAAAACCACAGTTGCCAGACTTCTCAGCAAAGTATATAAAGAACTCGGTTTGCTGGAAAAGGGTCATTTGGTTGAAGTTGACAGATCTTCGCTCGTTGCCGGATATCAAGGACAAACTGCACAGAAAACAGAAGATGTTATCAAAAAAGCACTCGGTGGAACCTTGTTTATCGATGAGGCTTATACTCTTTCCAGAGGATCAAATGATTTTGGTCAGGAAGCTATCGACACTCTTCTAAAGAGGATGGAAGATTATTCAGACCAACTCGTTGTAATAGTGGCAGGTTATCCAAATGAAATGAGGAATTTCCTCGATTCAAACCCGGGATTACAAAGTCGCTTTACAAATTTTTTCATGTTCGAAGATTATACCCCAAATGAAATGATCAATATTACAAAGGTTTTGGCGGATAAAAGCGGATATAAACTTGATGAGACTGCTGTCGAGCATTTACAAGGTGTTTTTCAAGAAATTTATGAGAATAGAGACAGTAATTTTGGGAATGCAAGAACGGTAAGAAATGTTCTTTATAAAGCAATTGGGAACCAGGAGGAACGAATACTTACACTCTCAAATCTGAGTGATGAAGACCTCGTTAAGATTACTGTGGAGGATGTTCAGAATCTTGATATTTAATTATTAAAGATCACTTTCTGCAGCGGCTTCCTCGATCATTTTATGGGCTAAATCTTTACCAAGATATCTATCGATGATTGAATGCAGCAGGTACAATATTGGTGTCAGGAAAATCGCAATGGAAAGTTTGTATATATAATTGACGATGCCTATAGCCAATACCAAAGCAATACTCCAATCAGCTCCAAAATAGAAGGCAATAAAAAGAACAACAAAACTGTCGATGAATTGTGATACAAGAGTTGAGCCTGTGGCTCTTGCCCAAATCCACTTGTTACCGGTATGTTTCCTTACCCACTGAAAAACCGTCACATCTATCAACTGTCCTATTAGAAACGCGACAAGCGATCCAATAATAATCCACAATCCTTGTCCAAATATCACATTAAATGCAGAATCCATATTCACCTGTCCGGCAGGTGTATCTCTTATTATCCAAAAATCAGCGGGTACAAGTCCCATCGAAAAATAGACCATAACATAGGCATAACCAATAAGTCCGGCTGAAATAAAAGAGAGTAGTTTAACTCCCCTTCTGCCAAAATATTCGTTTATGATATCTGTAAAAATGAAAACCACAGGCCAAAGGAGTACTCCTGCCGTGAGGTTAAATGAAAGATTTTCCTGTCCAAAAAATGAGAGAGAAACGGGTGAGAGACCAAATGTTTTCTCAAGTGAGAAAATTTTAACTCCAATAAATTCTGCGAGAACGGCATTCGAAACAAAAAACATCCCCAGGAAGAGGAAAAGAAGGTTCTTTTTATCTTTCATATATCTGACTTTCGTGGATGTTAATGGTTTCTATTCGTAGAAGGCTTTTACATAAAACTCGATCTCATCGATCATTTTTTCACTTATTGTGAAAGTTACATATTCAGCAAAATTATTGAGGATAATCAGGCTGTTGATTCCGGCATCTTTTTCTTCAAGCTTCACGATTTGTTTGCTTACATTTTTATTAAGTATTGAGATACTCTCGTATATATCCATCAAACCGTTCATCTCCCAATCAGGCTCCTGTCCCTTCTTAAACCTTATATACTGAGACAACAAGTAGAGGGAAAAAACTCTTAACTGAGTTTCATCAAGAGTAGCAAAAGGAAGATGGCTGTGAAGCAGTGGCTTCAGTCTTCCCATTATAGGACAACCGCTGGAGACCATAAATATACCCAGGAGACTACTGACGCCTGATTGCACCGAGGTGTGTTTTGCAAAGTTTCTCGAAGTTGTTTCAACTTCCACTTCAACAGTGTCAAACGAACTAAAATCATTAAACTCCCGGATAAGTTTGTGGAGATTTAATGCGAGCGGGCAGTAGCTGTGGATATCACGATCAAGCGGGCAGTGTGAGCAAGAAAAATTTTCGAGAAGCGCCCAATCTGTCTCAAGGAGCTCGTTGTCCTTGTGCATGATGCTGAGATCGGACCTAAGTAATTCCACAGTGAATTCTTTAGTTTCATTGTGTGGAAGTTTAAAGTGATATGTAAACGATAGTGTTTCTTCTTCAGGCATCATTCTTTACCGGAAATTTTTGAACCTTTTGTTTGCTAATATACTCTAAACAATTGTTATAAAAAAAACAGACAAAAAAATCGTTTAACTTATAATAGTTTTATTTAACAAAACACAAAAAAAAAGCGATGATGTTAATCACCGCTTTCTAATATTTTGAAAGGTTAAACCTGTCGGAGAGTTATTCTTTCCTTAGTTGAAGGCTGCTGACACCTCCATCAATGTAAATTGTTATGACATCACCCACTCCGGTGAAATTATCTGAATAGATAGCTTCTCCTTTTTCAGTAAAACCCGGAGGAGTTCTGAAATTGCTTAAAGCCATCGAGTTAACAATTTTTACCTGCGAGTCTTTTTTAATGATTATTTCAATACTGCTGGCACCGCAATCAACTCTTATTTCACTGCCTCCAACCGCTGCATTTGGCAGAAAAAGTTTGGTTGAACTTGCCCCAAGTTCCAACCGAAGTTTACGAAAAAAGAGATTACTTACATTCAACTCGAGATCCGCTGCTCCCATTTGAAAAGAAATGTCTTCATAAAATGGTTTAGGATGCAAATTTAATTCAACCAATGCAGCAAAAGTAGTGTCGTCTGTGTCAAAGTTAAATTCGGCCATTTCCACATTTAAATCAGCTCTCCCTCCGGAGATTTCGTTGTGAATCGTAAATCTCCGTCCACTTCTGTCAGTACGAAGGGTCATCAGATTGGTATCTTTGCTCGATACGATATATTTCCCTGCTCCACCATCAAAAGCCAGATCGACAAATTTGATTGTTGTATCAAATGGTTCGGTTTTTAGCGATATAAGTTCGCTTCTGTTTTTTGATGAATTAACATGCGAGAAAATTTTCTTTGGGAAATATTGAATCGTCGCAGTAATGGTCAGTATAAAAAAGGCAAGGGCAAATCCCGCCAGGCCCGCCAAAACATTGCGTGCAATCATATTCTTTGTGAGGTAGATTACACCGGCTGCAACGAGCAACAGTGGCCAAAGTTTTCTTATTTCAGGGAAATAAAAATCATAGTCACCAAAATTTTTGATCAGGAGAAGAACTCCCAACCCGAGGAAAAAAATCCCCCAGAATATTTTACTCGGTTTCATTTTTTACTCCAATCTTTTTTTTCCTTCCACTAACAATTATCCACACGCCAAGGAGCACAAGGATCAGAGGGAATGAATCTTCAATATCAAATTGTGGAACAAAATTGTCAAGTCCGAATAATACTCCCACCACGATAAGGATAACTCCAAGAATAACTGAGAATTTCTCTTTTGTCTCTGAAGGAGCAACAGGAGTATAAGGGATCGAGTTCTCTGATTTCATATCAAACCTCATAACTTGATCCGGGATGATTACCATGCCGACTATATAAAGGATTAGACCTACTCCATTAAAAAGAGTGAGTGCAATAAATGCAAACCGAACAATTACGGGATCTATTTCAAAATACTCCGCAATCCCGCCGGCAACTCCGCCGATCATTCTTTCTCTTCTTGATCTATATATTCGCTTTTCCATTTTGGACTCCTGATTGTTTACGGTGTAAAATTAAGTCCACAAGTCATTTATTCTAAACTATTAATGATAAATGGTTTTTAAGTTGGATAAACGCATTATATCCATGATTTTCTACCCGGCTTTTATCGACAGTTGCTTCACTTTAAGGAAGAACCTTGTGTTTAACATTAATGAGGATGCAACCAGACTTATTGACAAACCATACCATACTCCTTCAGTCCCAAGTCCCATCGGAAATCCGAGCAGATATGCAGATGGTAAACCAATCACCCAGTATGCAATAAAAGTGATTACAGTGGGAATTTTAACATCGGTTATCCCTCTCAGATTTCCAAGAGCAATGGCCTGTGTTCCATCAAAAATCTGAAAAAAAGCCGCAATCATCAGCAATTTTGGGGCAAACATCACTACTTCTGCGTCTGATGTATAAAGTGTCGGGATTAATTCATTAAACACAATGAAACTTAAACCGGCAAAAATCATAAATGAAGCTCCCATGAAAAGTGCGACAGAGCCGGCTCTTTTTACCCCCGTAATGTCGCCCGCCCCAAGAGCATTTCCCACTCTTATCGTTCCGGCAGTTGATAATCCCAAACACGCTAAATAAGTGATGGAAGATACATTTAACGCAATCTGATGCGATGCAAGTTCATCCTTCCCTATCCACCCAACCATAAAAGCAGCAGTGGCAAAACAACCAACTTCAAAAAAATATTGAAATCCGCTTGGCACTCCAATTCTAAGAATTTCTTTGCCAATTTCATTTATTCCTTTAAATGGAAAAACTTTCAAATTAAATCGTGTGAATTCAGTATTTTTATGGACAAATAATGCGAGACTGATTAACATGAAAATTCTGGAGCCCAGAGTTGCAATCCCGGCACCATCAAGACCCATCGGTTCAATTCCCAGATTTCCATAAATAAAAATCCAGTTGAAAAAAATATTAAAAAAATTTGCAAGTATTGCCACTACCATTGCCGGACGGGTGAACGACAACCCTTCAATGAATTGTTTGTATGCAGTAAATACCAGCATCGGGATAGTTGATAACGAGATAATCTGTGTGTAACTAACAGCAAGTTTAGCAACCTCGGGAGGTTGATCCATATATGGAATTAATTCAGCCCCAAAGAAGGTAATCAGATTAAGGATCACACCTGTAAAAAAACTTACCCAAATCCCCTGCTGAAATACAACTGAACATTTTTCCCGGTCCGCTGACCCTACTGCAATTGCAACCAATGGGGTCATCGCCATCACTATTCCAAGACCAATAACCGTGATAATAAAAAAGAAACCAACACTTATTGAGGAGGCTGCCAGAGGGGCATCACCAATCCTCCCTACCATTACAGAATCCACCACCCCCATCATAACAAACCCGATTTGGGTGACTACAACTGGCAGTGCTAACGACAAGGTTTCTTTAAATTGATTTTTGTAAGACATTTTTTCTAAAATAATTGAACCGTAAAATTAAAAATCTGAATCAACAAATAACACAAACAAAACATTTTCTTTTGTAATATTTTGTAAAATATCTACATTTGTAATCTGTTTATTCTGGAATTGCAGAAAATAAGGAGAGATGGCAGAGTGGTTGAATGCGGCGGTCTCGAAAACCGTTGTGGGCTTATAGTTCACCGGGAGTTCGAATCTCCCTCTCTCCGCCAACAAAACAGTTGTTTTTACCCCGTTTGGGTAGTACGGAAAGGTGCTAGAGTGGTTGAATAGGCTCGCCTGGAAAGCGTGTGTACTTTTACCGGTACCGAGGGTTCGAATCCCTCCCTTTCCGCACAATAAATTCCCCTTGAGAGACGAAATGTCTTTCAAGGGGTTTTTTATTTTAAATCTTTTTATTCCGGTTTATGAAAATAGTTGATAAAGAGTTTCCTATTTTATTGTTAAATTAATTGCAATAATTATTCAATAATTTTAGTGAGACCACAATGAGTTATACCATCCGCAAAATAATTCCAAAAGAGATTAAACTTTTCATGGATTGGGCTGAAAAAGAGGGCTGGAACCCCGGATTGAATGATGGTCGGGCATTTCTCTTCACAGACCCGGCAGGTTTTCTTGTCGGTGAACTCGACGGAGAGATTATCGCTATCAAATCTGCAATCAGATATGGAAATGAATTCGGTTTTATGGGATTCTACATTGTAAAACCGGAATTTAGAGGAAAGGGATACGGATACAAACTTTGGTGGGAAGGTTTTAACAGAGTTATGAATATCCCCTCAGGAATGGATGGTGTTCCGGAACAGCAGGAAAATTACATTAAATCCGGATACGATTTTGCATATCGACAAATCAGGTTCGAGGGTAAAGATATTATCCCTAAAGCTTCTTTTAATGTTCAACCTGTGGTAGAAGCTGATCTTTGTAATATTCTTGACTACGATAAAACCATTTTCCCGGCTTCAAGAGCGGCTTTTATCAAAGAGTGGGTAATGATGCCACAAAGTCTCACACTTAAAATTGATGAGGGAGTAACAATAAAAGGCTACGGGACGATTAGAAAATGTGTAAATGGTGGTTTCAAAATAGGACCACTTTTTGCTGATAACGAGGTTTACGCAAAACAACTTTTCTTGAGTTTAATTGATTTTGCCGAAGGAAACCCCGTGTATATCGACACTCCTGAAATAAACCACCATGCAGTTGAACTCGCAAAAGCCTACGGGATGAAACCTGTATTTGAAACTGCGAGGATGTATCATGGAGGGAATCCTGAAAGGCGTCGGGAAAAAATATATGGAGTAACTTCTTTCGAACTGGGTTGATTTACCTCCTGGTTACCAGGGTAAAGGTCATCACACGACTATTCGTTCCGGCATTGTTATCCAATGTCACTCTGAAACTCCTTTTATTGAGTTTGAGGTACGATATTTTATTTGGATAGTCGTGTGATTTATTTTCAAATACTGCTAATGTATCGTTAAGAACCACATTTTGAAAAATGACCGGCTTCTTGTTGTGTGGAACATCAGCGATATATACAAGTTTTTTGTCCAACCATTTAATCGTGAGTTTTTCAGTAACTTTTTTGTTGTTTGATTTAATATGGTATCCCTCTCCCGACAGAATTGAATCGGAAATGATATTCCAGGTTTCAAATTGTTCAACATTTGCCGTAACTCTCGACCATTTCCCTTTTAACCAGCCAAGTTTTTTTAACGAAACTGCATCTTGAGCACTGACGAGAAAACTCGCTGCAAAAAATGTAACCAATAAAACAACAATCAGTGTACTGAACTTATTCATGTTATTTAACGGAATGAAGGGCTATCTTATTGCCTTCTGTGTCCAAAAAATAAGCCATGTAACCATACTCCGGTGAAATTTCAACTTTTTGCAGAAGTATTACACCTCCGGCATTTGGCACTCTGCCAAGCACTACATCAAGATCGGGGTTTCCATTTAAATAGATCAGTGCACCTTCAGTACTTGGAGTATAATCCGGACCTTTACACAAAGCCCCCGATACACTTCCTTTTCCTTCTCCCGGGAAGAATGCCATTTCATGTCCCCATACTTCTGCAAGAGTCATCTCTATCTTAAGAATCTCTTCGTAAAACTTTTTTGCTCTTTTGAGGTCCTTTACAGGGATTTCAAACCACATTATTACCTGATCCATAACCACTCCTTGTGTTGTGTTTGCTGTTAACTGTTAATAAAATTTAATCTTAAGTCCAACTGTTAAACCAAGACTTGAACCTTCATCGCCGAGATAGCTAAATGTCCCGGTACCTTCCAATGAAAGTGTATTTGTTAAATCGTACAAATATCCTCCGCCAAGAATAACTCCATACTTTTCCGCTTGTTTAGTGGTGGAAGCTTCCTGTGTATAACCTGAAAGATTTTGCGAGGTGGAAGTTCTAAATGCGAAAGAATTCACACTCACACCAAGCAGTCCAAAAATATTGTTTTTCGAGTAATATTTAAGGCCTGTCATCATTTCACCATCATTAAAAAATGTTTTGTAGGTGGTGTTGTTCACAACACTTTTCTTTCCTGCAATATAATAATAGCCGCCTTGCAAAAACCATGCAATACGAGGTCCTATTCGCCACTCAAATTTGATATTTCCCCCAATACCTCCCGAGGTACGATTTCGCCAGGGTCCGGTGGCTACCAATCCTTTAACTCCGGCAGTTATCGATTTTTCTTGTTTAGAAGGTGTTGCAGTTTGGGCTATGAGTGAATATGATACGATAAAAACTATTAAAATTATAGAATTAAATAACTTCAAAATCATTAACCTGAAAAATGAGAAAAAATATACACAAAAATAGAGTATTTTTTTGTTTTTTTACGAGTCACAAACTCCATTTTTTATAACAAACGAGTATTCATGATCGAATTAATTACCGGTGGGATAGTAAATCTAAAAAATCCGGCAATTCTGTTTTTTATTCTGGGCTTAACAGTTGCCTTAATCAGATCCGACCTTAAAATCCCTGATCCAATAATAAAAATGTTTTCTTACTATTTGATGGCATCAATCGGGTTTAAGGGAGGTTATGAAATTTCGAAAACAGGAATGAACTCTGAACTTCTTGTAGCTGTAATATTTGGACTTTTTTTAGCCGGAATCATTCCTGTCATCGCCTTTTATCTCTTAAAAAAAGTGATTAAGCTCGATGCTATTAATTCAGGAGCGATTGCAGCACATTATGGCTCGGTAAGTGTAGTTACTTTTGTTACGACCATTTCATTTATTGAGCGGGCGGGTCTCGATTTTGGTGGCTTTATGGTTGGAGTAATGGCATTGATGGAGTTTCCTGCAATTCTGGCAGGCATCGGGTTGGCTCTATACTACACGAGTAAAACAGCAGGAGCCAAATCCCTGAAAGCTGTAATCCATGAGTCGATAACAAATGAGAGTGTTATTTTACTGGGAGGGAGTCTCCTGATTGGGTTTATATCAGCTGATAAGGGTTATGCCCTCACAAAACCGTTTTTTGTCGATCCATTTCAAGGGGTACTTACTTTTTTTCTCCTCGATATGGGAATCGTCGCCGGAAGAAAATTAAATGAGTTTGGGCGGGTTGGATATTCACTCACATTATTTGCAATCTTGTTCCCGCTTTTTAACGGGTTGGTTGCAACATTAGGGGCTACACTGCTTGATCTAGGTACCGGAAATGCTGTTCTTTTTGGTGTTCTGGCTGCCAGTTCTTCCTACATTGCTGCACCGGCTGCTGTCAGAATTGTGCTCCCTGAGGCGAACCCCTCGCTATATCTTACTTCATCTTTAGCGATAACTTTTCCATTTAATATTATAGCTGGCATCCCGGTTTATTATTCGTTAGCTGTTTTTTTTAACGATTTATTTCATTGAAGTAAATTAACCTCCACAGTCAGTTTGATGCCAAATTTTTGATATACATCATCTATAACCCGATGTGCCAGATCAACAATTTCACCACCTGTAGCACCTCCATAATTCACCAGCACAAGAGAGTGATTTTTATAAACGCCACAATTCCCCTCTCTTCTACCCTTCCACCCCGATAGTTCGATAAGTTTTGCAGCCGATATTTTAACCTTATCATCTTTGGTCTTAAATCCATCAATCTCAGGAACAAATCTTTTAAGTATCCCATACGATTCTTCAGTTATTTCGGGATTTTTGAAAAAACTTCCTGCATTCCCAATTTCTTTTGGATCAGGAAGTTTTTGAGTCCTTAGTTTAATTACGGCTTCGCGCATATCCCTTAGGGTTGGTTTTTCGTCTCCCTTAACAAAAATCAATTCTCTTATTCCTTTGTAGGAATAATTCAATTTTGGATTCTTTTTTAGTTTTAGTGAGACACTTAATATAATTGATTTCCCTTTTAACTCTCTTTTGAAGATGCTGTCTCTATAATCAAAGTTACATTCATCCCGTTTCAAGATAACTGTCTTTTTTTCCTCTGTAAGATAAACTTTGGCTGATTCAAAACTGTCTTTTAGTTCCTGACCGTATGCACCAATATTTTGAATTGGGGAAGCCCCCACTGTTCCCGGGATTAGAGACATATTCTCAATCCCTCCAAGTCCTCTTTCCACAGTATATTCAACAAATTCATCCCAGTCAACACCTGCAGCACATTCAATGGTTTCGTATTCGGGGGTATCTTCCACGATTTCCACCCCTTTTGTTTGCATATAAACTACAGCACCTTTATACTTGTTAAAACCCAATAATATATTACTTCCACCACCAAGTACAAAATATTTTAACCGGTTCTTATCTATATACTTCATAGATTCAACCAATTCAGCATGGGAAGTAACTTTAAGGAAGTGCTCTGCTAATGAATCAACTCCAAAAGTGTTTAATTCTTTCAAAGATTTGTTTTTCTTAATATTCATCCGGTTTCCATAACTTCAAAAAATAACCTCCATAAATTAAATAATCCCTGATGTAATAAAAAATCTTTAAATTTGATGATAAAATTAATTCGTTTTAGAATCTGACTGTTTTTATGGAATCTGTTCAACTTACACTTTTACTCCTGGTATTTCTCGTATTTGTGATTCTTATGTTTCTGCGAAAAATTCCGGCTTTGCTGGCACTTCCCCTGCTCGCGTTTTTTATTCCTCTAATTTCCGGCGTAAATATTGTGGATATTTTCACCTTTGTCCTCGGAAATGGAGCGACAAGACTTTCGGAGGCATATACGATTGCAATCTTTGGCAGTATGCTCTCAATTATGATGCAAAAAACAGGTGTCGCTGAAAGTTTTATCAAAACAGGAGCAGAACTATCCGGAGATAAACCATGGGCAATCTCCCTGGTCATGTTGCTTCTCATCATTCTGCTTTTCACGACTCTGGGTGGTCTGGGTGCCATTATCATGGTTTCTACAGTTGTTCTCCCTATCCTGGCTTCTGTCGGGGTTGGCCCGATAACCACAACCGGTATCTTCCTTACCGGATTGAGCATCGGTGGTATCCTGAATGTTGGAAACTGGGCGGTTTACACTCAAGTGCTCAAACTTCAAGTTGATGAAGTGCAATCATTTGCTCTTATCATGTTTGTTTTAATGTTTGTAATAGCAGTGGTTTATATCACCATCCAACTTTATAAAGATGGCCACGACATAAACTTTATGAAAATTGCCACTTATCTGATTGGGATTGCACTGTTTGGATTTCTGATCTGGTTTGGTTATGGACAAATTCCCGTGGCAGTAAGTGGTTATCTCGATAAAATATTCTCTTACATACCGATGATATTAAAATATGTTGTTGGTGCCGGAATTGGATTATTGGTGTTGTTGTCATTAATTCGACTCTTCAAAAACGAAGAGGATGGCAAAGTAAGTTTCACTGCATATTTTATTCCCGTAATTCCGTTGTTCCTTATCCTTGTTTTTGGGATCAATTTCATCGCTGCGTTCATTGCGGGATTAATTTATGGTTTTATTTCAACCTACCGGAAAGCTTCTCTTAACATCCTTATCAGATCGATTCTTGATGGTGGTGCGGTTGTAATGCCTGCTGTTGCTCTCATGCTGGGGATCGGGATGTTGCTTAATGCAGTGATGGGACCTCCCGCTGCACTCATGGAATCATTTAAGGAGGGTTGGCCTGTTTTATTACTTTTAAAACCGGTGCTCGTTGCTATAAAACCGGAATCAGCCATGGGATATGTAATTCTCTTCAGCCTCGCCGCTCCCCTTGCACTCTATAGAGGACCATTAAATGTCTGGGGCATGGGTTACGGCATAGCAGCAATATTTCTCGCGGGAGGGATGCCCGCAGGAGCGATTATGGGACTTCTTATGGCAGTTGGACAAATCCAGGGGATCAGCGATCCAACAAACACCCAGAATGTATGGCTCGCAAATGAGATGAAAATTGATGTTCAAAAGATTTTATGGAATACTCTTCCATATACCTGGATTGCTGCAATAATTGGATTGGTGGTAGCCGCCATGATTTTCTACTAAGGTATTCGCAGATGGAAAATAAAAGAAAAATTAAAATTGGTATAGATGTTGGTGGCACATTCACTCATGCAGTGGCTGTTGACATAGCAGATTATTCTATAGTGGGAAAGTCTTGTGTGCCCACTACCCACAAGTCGCAGGAAGGGGTGGCTCGAGGAGTGGTTGATTCGATGATGACCCTTATAAACGACTGTTCAATAAGTCCCGACGAAGTTATTTTAATTGCTCATTCAACCACCCAGGCAACAAATGCACTTCTTGAAGGTGATGTTGCCACTGTCGGGGTTGTGGGTATGGCTAAAGGGTTTGAAAAACTTCTGGCTAAAAAAGAATGTAATCCGGACAATATTGAACTTTCACCGGGGAAATTCCTTCATACTAAATTCAGATTTATCGATACCGCAAAAGTTGGTTGGATTGAGACAGTTCCGGAACTGATTGACGAATTGATCGCGGAGGGTGCGCAGGTTATCGTTGCCACCGAGGCATTTGGGGTTGATGACCCGACAAATGAAAACCTCGTAGCCGGTATCTCAATTAAAAAAGGAATATTAACCACCACAGCGAGTGGAATCACAAAACTTTATGGACTGCGAGTCAGAACCCGAACAGCTGTTATAAACGCCAGCATGATGCCAAAAATGCTCGAAACCGCCGACCTTACCGAAAAAGCTGTTCGTGAGAGCGGTATCAAAGCTCCCCTTATGGTTATGCGTTCCGATGGTGGTATCATGGATATTAATGAAATGAGAAAACGACCCATCCTTACCATGTTGTCAGGACCGGCAGCCGGAGTGGCAGCAGCCCTCAAATATGTTAAAATTTCAGATGGCGTTTTTCTCGAAGTTGGTGGAACCTCAACCGATATAAGTGTAATAAAAAACGGAAAGCCACAAGTAAAAACCGCTCAAATAGGTAAAAACAGACTGTTTGTCCGAACCCTTGATGTAAGAACTCTGGGTATTGCGGGAGGCTCGGTCCCCCGTTATTCAAACGGTGAAATCACAGATGTTGGGCCAAGATCAGCACATATTGCCGGGCTTCATTACGCTTCATACTCGGGAAATATCGATTTTTCAAAAAGTGAAATTCAAAGTGTTACTCCCCTTCCGGGTGATCCGTCAGATTATCTTGCGATCAAATCACCCGATACTGATAACCTGTTTACAGTAACTCCCACGGAAGCTTCATATAAATTGAATCTTGTTACTTCTCTTGGGCATGGTGGTGCAAATATGGAATCTATAAATTCAGTATTTAAGAGATTGGAAACTCTTACAAATAAACCGGGTGATGATATTGCCACAAAAATCCTCACCATCTCTGCTGAAAAAATTAAACCTGTTATCAAACAGCTAAGCAGAGAATATAAATTGGATGAGTCGCTTATTGAGTTTGTTGGTGGAGGTGGTGGTGCGTCTTCGATAGTACCGTTCACAGCCAATTACCTGCAACTTCCACATAAAATTGCCGATAATTGTGAAGTAATCTCTGCGATCGGAGCCGCTCTTGGAATCATTCGTGATTCAATAGAGAGGAATATAATTAATCCCTCAGAAAACGATATTCTTTCGATCCGTCAAGAAGCGTTTGAATCAGTTGTTAAAATGGGAGCTAATGCAAATTCAGTTGAAGTGACAATTGAAATAGATAACCAGAACAAAAAAGTAATTGCCACAGCACTCGGTTCGGGAGAATTGAGAACCAAGGACCTTGGGATCACTACAATGACCCCCGTGGAGATTCACCGGGTGGCGGCCAAATCGTTTGGAAAACCAGAGGAGCAAGTTGAGCTGATGGGAACCACAGGATCACTTTTTGCATTCTCCGCTGAGCATAACGCAAAAAAACTTTTTGGTTTAATCACTGAAAAAATCCACGGAGTAAAGGTTATTGACGACGAGGGAACCATCAAATTACAGATCAATGGAGCCAAAGCTTCCACAGTTAAAGCCGGTGAATTAAAAAGCAGGATAAGTGCAATGATAGCCGAGATGACATCATACGGTGATGCAGGTGCATTAATCCCCGGAATTTATTTGCTCGCAGGACCCAAAATAATAGATTTAAGTGGACTGATTTCAGAAGCGCAGCTTCTTTCAATTGCTGAAATAGAAATAAAAGATTTTCCGTCAGAATCAAACTGTATAATAATTGCCGAGGAGAAAAAATGATTGAGGTTTTAGAAAAAATTAAAGGTGGAATGATCATTTCATGTCAATCTGAAGGGAATGACCCTTTTAATTCACCATCAGGTGTCACACTTTTTGCAAAAGCTGCACATATGGCGGGAGCCGCTGCGATTCGGTCTCAGGGGCTCGCAAAAATCAGAATGATTATCAAAAATGTTCCACTTCCCATGATTGGATTGCTTAAAGGCAAATTTAATGACGGAACTGTAAAAATCACAGGTTCATTCAAACAAGTGGAACAGTTGTTAAACACTGGTTGTGACATAATTGCAATTGATGGCACTTTCAGGCTGAGAGAAGGACTTACGGGACCCGATTTTATTTCCGAAGTGCGCAGAAGATTCCCAAATTGTGTAATAATGGCAGATATCGCCACTTATGAAGAAGGGACTGATTGTGAGGCTGCCGGTGCACATTGCCTCTCCACAACTTTAAGTGGTTATACACCCGGGACTCTTCACTTCCCAAAAAATGAACCTGATTTTAAACTCCTTGAATCACTTGTGTTAAAGTGTAAAATACCTGTTATTGCCGAAGGTAAAATTAAATCTCCCGACGATGCCGCAAGAATGATGCAACTGGGTGCCCATGCCGTGGTTATAGGAACAGTTATCACACGCCCGCGAGTGGTTATGGGCTGGTATAACGATGCAATCAAAAAATCCGGCTCTTAGCCGGAAGAATATCCTGATTTTCGTTTCAGTTGGTTTTCAATATAAATTACATCCCTGAAATTCTCCTTCCATAATCTGTATCCACATTTTATCACAAGATAATTTCCCTCCATTTATATAAACAGTAGTTTTGTCCCGGAACTTAATTTAATCTTTTTATCAAGAGACAAGCCATGACAGCAATGATAAACCAACAGTATATTTCAGTAGAAGACGGACTTATTTCAGTTTTTGATGACGGCAGATCTGCCCCTTACGATACAAGAGCCAAAGCTTATGAAAAACTTGTAAGTTCGGAATTTTACAACAAATTCATTTGGGGGACAAAACCTAAAGATTACACAGGTTTTGCAACTTTGGCTTACAATTCTGCTCATGGTAAAATTCTGGATATAGGCTGTGGTGGATTGATTCAAACTCACGAGATTTACGCCAGGAATAATCACGAAATGATCCTTTTAGACAACTCAATTGAGATGTTAAAAATTGGGAAATCACGATTATTGGCAGAATCTGTACAATTTCCCGGGAAAATCACTCTGCTTCATGCGGATGCTTTTACTCTCCCGTTTGAAGAGGAACAGTTCAACTCTGTTTTCAGTTTTGGTATGTTACACATGTTTGATGACAAAACAGGTTTTATAAATGAGGGATTAAGAGTTCTTGCCAAAGGTGGTGAATTCTATTTTTCATGCCTTACAACTGACAGGAAAAGGGGTGGAAGATATCTGAGATTTTTACACAAGAGAAAAGAGGTCGGAAAACCGGTTTCAGTTGCCGATGTTCTGGAAATGCTTCCCGCTTCGATTAAGAAAGTTGAGCATTATATAAAAGGCAACATGCTCTTTATTTACGGAACAAAATGATTTTAGTTGTTGGTGGTGGTGTCTGCACGATGGGCATCACCACCACTTTTAACTTTTAAGATATACTACTTTTTGCCTGCTTTTTTATCAACATCAATCATTTCGATCATATTTGCAAGAATATGACCACTCTCTTCAAGCAGTGGATCTTCTACAACAAGTGATTCCTTAACAATCTTTCCATCTTTGTCGAGTTCAATAAACCCTTTATCGGCTCTCTCCTTTTTACGCGCTTCTTCTTCTTTTTTAATTGTTTCCTGTTCGATTTTTCTTTTTTCAAGATTTAGAGAGAATACTTTTTTATTCCGATGAACTTTGGATTTTTCAAGATCTTTGATAAAATATTGGTACTCTGTGTTTTTACCTGTTCTTGCTTCATGTTTTTCGATCAGGTCAGTTATTACAGAACCAATGCCAGTGCTCGCTTGATGTGCAGTTGAAGCAATTTTATCCCAGGGAAGCGCTGTCGGGTAGCTGCTCTCACCCGTTTCATTTGGATCAAAAGCTGAGGGGAACATGATATCAGGGACTACACCTTTATGTTGTGTGCTTCCACCTGATATTCTATAAAACTTTGCGATTGTCAGGGTCAACTGTCCCATCTTCTCGCCCCCGGAAACCTTGTCCAAATCGACCAGATTTTGAACCGTGCCTTTACCAAAAGACTGTTCACCCATAATAACTCCTCTGCCGTAATCCTGAATAGCAGCGGCAAAAATCTCACTCGCTGAAGCACTTCCTGAATTTATCAATACAGCAACAGGACCATCCCAGGCAACCAATGGGTCGGTGTCACGATTAACTTTTACTGATCCATCACTCTCCCTCACCTGAACCACTGCTCCGGTTGGAATGAACAGACCTGTGAGTTCTATAGCCTCCAAAAGAGAGCCGCCACCGTTGTTCCTTAAATCCATCACAATTCCCGAGACACCTTCTTGTTTAAGGGTATCAAGGATTTTTTTTACATCATTTGATGTGCTCTTAAAATCTTTTTCTCCTTTTCTTTTCCCTTCAAAATCGAGATAAAAGGATGGAACATCGATAACACCCACCTTATAAGATTTACCGTTTTCGTTAATCTCAATTACTTTTTTCTTGGCAGACTGTTCCTCAATTTTGATTTTTTCTCTTACGAGTTTAATTTCAAGTGGAATGGCATTTGCTCCATCCTTCTTTTTTAAGAGTGTCAGTCTGACAATGGTTCCCTTGGCACCACGAATCAGCTGCACTGCATCATCGGTTCGCCATCCAACAATGTCAACCATTTCGCCATCGTCGCCTTGAGCAACTCCGATTATTCTGTCACCATCTTCCACAAGGCCACTTTTTGAAGCCGGTCCACCAGGAACTACTCTGACTATCGTGACATAATCATTTTCAGATGTGAGAGTTGCCCCAATCCCTTCGAGAGATTGTGCCATGTTGATGTTAAAATCCTGTGAAGTTTTTGGAGACATGTAAGAAGAATGGGGATCAATCGATTCCATTACTGAACCCATAAAAATCTGAAATACATCATCAGGTCTGTATTGAAGGATTGCTTTATGGAGATTTTTGTATCTTTTTTGAAGCAGTTCTCTGGCATCTTTTTCTTCTTTTCCCCCGAGAATTAATCCGATTACATCAAATTTTATCCTCTTTAGCCAGATGTCGTTCAACTCTTTTTCATTTGCTGCATATTTGGCTTTTTCACGATCAAGGTCAATTTCTTCATTTTTCGAAAGATCCAAAGGTTTGTCAAGCACTTCAATAGCAAATTTTACCCGTTCGCTGAGTCTGTCTTTATAAACATTAAAAATATCAAAAGGAGGAATCAGGTTTCCGGTGGATAAATTCTGATCGAGAACCAGCCTGTATTTTTCAAATTGATCGACATCTGATTGTAAAAAATACATCCGCTGAAAATCCAGAGATTTTAAATAATCGGTATATATCCAGTTCGAGAGGCTGTCATTAACCTCTTTGGGACTGTAGTGATATCTCTCAACAAACATTGATACAAGCTGCATTGCCGAAGAATGTCGCTCTTCCGGTTGTAAAACCTTGTTACTGTCAACAGTCGCCTGCTGCGAACAAATGTTTGCATTAAACGAAAAAATAAATAAAAAGACAACTGCTGCAAATAACGGAGTTTTCATAAATTTCCTGATTCTATTGATCAACTTTTCTTCCAAAACTGTTTAATTGAAACTCAATATAATAAAATGATAAAGCCTGTTTTGTATTAAAAAACACCCATACCTGTTATAATCACTTTTACGGTCATTTTGTTCCAAATGACTCAAATTATAAGAAATTAATTTCTTAATTTTAAAGATCAAAAGATTAAATTTTTGACAAACCAAATAGAAAAGTGATTCGATGGATCAGACATTACCAAAAGAATTTAAACTAAGGGACGAGTTCGCCCCTTCGAGTTATCGGGATTGGAGAGCATTAGCGGAAGCTGATCTCAAAGGAGTCCCATTCGAAAAGAAATTAATAACTAAAACTTACGAAAATATCGATCTTGAGCCTCTTTACACAAAAGAACACCTCGAGATTCTTAAAAATATTGAACAATTCCCCGGCTTCACAAATTTCCTTCGAGGAGCCAAACCTGATGGAAGCAGTGTTAACCCATGGTTGATCGCCCAAAGTCTTACACATCCACTCGCAGAAAATTTTAACAAATTGTTGCTCGATTCCCTGCAAAGGGGTCAGACAGCAGTTGTTCTGCCATTGGATAAAACAACAAAACTGGGATTGGATGCCGATTATGGAAAACCCGGCGAAACCGGTGAGGGTGGAGTCTCAATCTCAGGAACAGGAAGCCTCGCTCGCGCATTTTTAGGAGTTGATCTTACTGCCTGCCCTCTCTTCGTTTCAGCAGGATTTTCCCCTTTCGTTTTTCTTTCGCTCTTAAAAGGATACTCAATAAAAGAGGGCGTTGAATTTAACAAAATTCAAGGCTCAGTTAACGCTGATCCTGTAACATTTCTTTTTGAGAATGGTGAAATACCTGTTTCAATTGAAGAAGCATTTTCTCAACTTGCAACTTCGATTAAGTTTCTGGAATCTGAGAATTCTGAACTTAGAGCCGTTGGAATTAACGGAGCAATCTATGTCGAAAAAGGGGCTTCAGCAGTACAAGAGCTTGGAATTTCTATGTCTCTGGCAGTTGAAGCAATATGCAGACTCTCAGAACTCGGAATTGATCCCGCTACCATTGTTCAAAAGATGATTTTCAACTTTGGAACGAGTACAAACCTGTTCATGGAAATTGCAAAATTCAGAGCGGCGCGAATACTGTTTTCAGAAGTTTTATCATCATTCAATCTTCCTTCAGACAGTGTTAAGATGTTTGCCTGTGCAAGAACATCCGGTTATTACCATTCATTTGTTGACCCTTATGTAAACATGCTTAGAGTTACAACACAGGCATTTTCTGCTATCATTGGTGGCGTTGATCTTATAGAGACACTCCCCTTCGATTCTTCATTTGCCCAACCCGATGAATTCTCAAACAGGATTGCACGAAACACACAGATTATTTTGAGTGAAGAATCTCATTTAAATCATGTTATCGATGCAGCCGGGGGGTCATTTTATGTTGAAACCCTTACCTCTCAAATCGTTGACAGTGCGTGGGCATACTTTCGTGAAATTGAAGAAAATGGCGGAATTTACAAGGCTGTTGTTTCCGGAAAGATTCAATCAGATATTAGCAGTCTCGCTCAAAAAAGAGCTAAGGATGTTGCAACCCGTAAATCTGTAATTGTTGGTGTAAACAGCTATGCTAATGTTAAAGAGGATGTTAAACAGCCGATGGTGTTTGATGCGAGAAAGATTTATGATCTGCGCGCTGCTTATCTTCAAAAGCTAAGAGTTTCAGGCAATGGTGGAATTCACTCAAGCATTTTAACTGACCTCGAAGATGTTAAAAACGAAAAAGACGGTGTTAATAAACTAAAACTCGCCTCTGTTTTGGCTGCCAAAGGAGCAACACTCGGGGAAATATTCAGTCACCTGAGTGATTCATCAGCGTCTGAAACTGCTCCATCAATTACCGTTGTGCCACCGGCACACGATTTTGAACAGCTCCGCTTAAGAGCATCTGCATTTAAGAGAAAAAACGGAAATCTTCCTAAATTGTTCCTGTTTAATATCGGACCGGTAAAACAACACAAAGCAAGAGCCGATTTTTCAAGAGGATTTTTTGAAGCCGGCGGGTTCGAAGTTACTTATGCACAGGGAGTCACAGAAGTTTCAGCCGGTGTTGACGCTGCACTTGCCTCCGGAGCAAAAGTTTTTGTACTCTGTTCAACAGATGACACATATCCCGAACTGGTACCACAATTTGTGAAGGCAATCAAGCAAATTGACAAAGATGCTCTTTGCATTCTTGCCGGGTATCCAAAAGAACAAATTGAAACCCATAAACAATCAGGAATCGATGATTTCATTTTTGTTGGAGCAAATGTTGTTCAGGTGATCAATAATATTTTTGACAGAACGGGAGTGGAGAAATGAAAAGACCCGAATTTAAAGATCTAAACCATTCAGTAAAAACAGACTCTGCCGGATATAACGAATGGAAAAAGGAATTTATCGAAAAAACAGGTAAAAATCCTGAAGAGATAATCTGGCAAACCATGGAACAGATTCCTGTTAAATCACTATATACTGCCGAAGATCTTAAAGATGTTGAGCATCTCGATTATGTAGCCGGGATTCCTCCGTTTCTGCGTGGACCCTACAGCACAATGTATGTTCAACGCCCCTGGACAGTAAGGCAATACGCCGGATTTTCAACCGCAGAAGAGAGTAACGCTTTTTATCGAAGAAATCTTGCTGCCGGTCAGATGGGGCTTTCAGTAGCTTTTGATCTTGCTACACACAGAGGATATGATTCAGATCATCAGCGTGTGATTGGTGATGTTGGTAAAGCAGGTGTTGCAATTGATTCTATCGAAGATATGAAAATTCTTTTTGATTCAATTCCACTCGACAAAATGTCGGTTTCGATGACAATGAACGGTGCGGTTCTTCCTGTCATGGCATTTTATATTGTTGCTGCTGAAGAACAGGGTGTTGATCCTGTGCTTTTAAGTGGAACAATCCAAAATGACATTCTTAAAGAATATATGGTAAGAAACACATATATCTATCCACCTGCAACTTCAATGAGAATTATTGCTGATATTTTCAAATTTGCATCCGCACACATGCCAAAGTTTAACAGTATCAGTATCTCGGGATATCATATGCAGGAAGCCGGAGCAACAGCCGACCTTGAGATGGCTTATACTCTTGCCGATGGACTTGAATATGTGAGGACAGGAATTGCAACAGGACTCGATATAGATAATTTTGCTCCCCGCCTCTCATTCTTCTGGGCACAGGGCATGAATTATTTTATGGAAGTGGCAAAGATGAGAGCGGCGAGATTAATCTGGGCTAAACTTATCAAAACATTTAATCCTAAAAATCCTAAATCGATGTCGCTTAGAACTCACTCTCAGACTTCAGGATGGAGTTTAACCGAGCAGGATCCGTATAATAATGTGGTCAGAACCTGCATTGAGGCTCTTGCAGCAGTTTTGGGACATACTCAGTCACTTCATACCAACTCACTCGATGAAGCGATTGCGCTTCCAACTGATTTTTCTGCAAGAATTGCAAGGAACACCCAGCTTTTCCTTCAGGACGAAACAGGTATTTGCAAGGTAATTGATCCATGGGGTGGCTCATATTATGTTGAAGCTTTGACACAGGCACTCCTCAGAAGAGCATGGGAACATATTCTCGAAGTTGAATCCTATGGTGGAATGACAAAGGCCATTGAAGCCGGAATTCCAAAACTGAGAATCGAAGAGGCCTCCGCTCGTCGTCAGGCAAGAATCGACAGCAGGTCAGAAACCATTTTGGGTGTTAATAAATATCCACCAGAAAAAGAGCAACCGATGGAGATTCTTGAGGTGGATAACACCGCTGTCCGAATTTCGCAGATAAAAAGACTCCAGGAAGTCAAAGCAAAAAGGAACAATCAAAAAGTTGAAGAATGCCTTAATGCAATCACAACAGCTGCCGAAACCGGTGAAGGAAATCTTCTTGAACTTGCAGTCGTGGCTGCAAGAGAAAGAGCAACACTCGGCGAAATTTCATTCGCCATCGAAAAAGTGTGTGGCAGATTCCAGGCACAAACAAGAACTGTTTCCGGAGTCTATTCCAAAGAATATTCCACAGGAGAGGTTGATCCCGTGCACGATGTAAGAAAAATGACCGATGATTTTGCCTTAAAAGCAGGCAGAAGACCAAGAATATTGATCGCTAAAATGGGTCAGGATGGTCACGACAGAGGTGCCAAAGTTGTGGCAACTGCTTATGCTGATATGGGCTTTGATGTCGATATGGGTCCACTTTTCCAAACTCCGGAGGAAACAGCACGACAGGCCATTGAAAACGATGTACACTGTGTTGGTATGAGTTCCCTTGCCGCCGGTCATAAAACATTGCTTCCCAAGCTTATTGAGGAGTTAAGCGCTCTCGGCAGAGAAGATATTATTGTAATCGTGGGTGGAGTTATTCCCCATCAGGATTACGATTATCTCTATGAACATGGAGCGTTTGCGATCTTTGGACCGGGAACAAGAATCCCTGAAGCTGCAATGAAGATCATGGAAGAAGTTAACAGGAGATTTTCCGAATAGTTTAATCCTGTTGTTTTTATAACTGTATCATTTGTTATATTGGGGTTCCCAATTTTTTCAAGTGATACAGTTTTTTTATTTAAAGTTGATATGGATATAGAGAACAATAAGTCTTACAAACCCGACTGGACACCGGATAATCATGGCGATGAATTTGCCATCAGAATTGTAAAAGGCGTGGAGAATCGTCCTGAAAATTTGCGCCAAAAGTCTTTCAAGAGAAAAGAATTTACAACTGAGGAACTCGTTAATGGAGTCCTTGAGGGCAATCGCACCCTCCTCGCAAAAACTATTACACTCATAGAAAGTACTTCTCAAAACCATCAACTTCGTGCTAAAGAGGTTTTAACTCAGTTACTCCCCCACTCAGCGAAATCGTTGCGAATTGGTATCAGCGGAGTTCCTGGAGCGGGCAAAAGCACACTCATTGAGGCACTCGGAGTTTATCTTATCAATCTGGGGCATAAGGTAGCTGTTCTCACAATAGACCCCTCAAGTTCTATCAGCAAAGGGAGCATTCTTGGTGATAAAACCAGAATGGAGAAACTCGCAAAGAATGAAAACTGCTTCATCCGTCCTTCACCTTCAAGTGGGACTCTTGGTGGAGTAGCTCGAAAAACGAGAGAATCAATCACTGCCTGTGAAGCTGCCGGTTATAATATAATTTTGATTGAGACTGTTGGTGTTGGTCAAAGTGAGACAACTGTGAGATCAATGGTCGATTTTTTTCTTTTGGTGCTCATTTCCGGAGGAGGCGACGAACTGCAGGGAATGAAAAAAGGGGTGATGGAGATTTGTGATGCCATCCTGATCAATAAAGCGGATGGAGAAAACAAGAAAAAAGCCCTCATGGCAAAAGCCGAGTACTCCTCGGCGCTTCACTACCTCTATCCTTCTACCGAAGGGTGGGAATCGAAGGCATACACAGCTTCGGCAATTACGGGTGAAGGGATAGAAGAACTCTGGTCAGAAATTTTGAAATTTATGGTTATTACAAAATCTTCGGGCATATTTGAACGAAGAAGAAGACTTCAAAATATCGAGTGGGTTGAGTTTATGATTAAAGATTATCTATTTGACAGCTTTTTTGGGAACAAACAGATCAATGTGCAATTCATGGAGATGAAAGAAAAACTGTTAAATGGTGAGATTCTTCCCTCAGCAGCTTTCGACCTGTTAAAAGAGACTTATTTAGAACTGAAATAGTTACCGTTTGGCTTCTAAGAAAAATTAGTGGCAAAAGACTAAAGTCTTAATTTAGTACACTGTTCAGTGCCTCAAGTTTCTTAACTTTCTCAAGTCTATCGATTCACTCAGGATCTACTTTAAAAACATCATTTTTTCGGTTTTTACGAATAAAGGTGTTAAATTTATATCCCTCACCAACAAATTGTAAAAATACACGCCTGATGCGATATCTTTTAATGTTCCGATTGTTGCCGGGGAAAATTCTTTTTCATATTCCCCCGCAGGAAGCCACCCGTTTTGAAGCATGGTAACCAATTCTCCATTTACATCATATACACGAAGAATCACCTCCGCTTCTTCGGTCAAGGAGAACTTTATCTTTGTTGAAGGATTAAACGGGTTGGGGTAGTTTTGATAAAGATATATTCTCTCAGGTGTCGGGCTTACTTCTTCAGCAGAAATTCCGGTTAATACAACTGTTACACTGTCAAGTTTACTGACATTCCCTTGATTGTCTTTTGCAGTAAGTTTATAACTGTAACTGCCTGTTGGGTCTTGAAGGGAATCTGTAAATAGTGTATCAATTCCTGTGAATACTTTATTGTTGTCATCCGGGATAAATTGCGGGTCTCTGCTTCTGTGGAGTGAAAATGAATTAAAATCAGCCTCAGTTCCTCCTCGCCAGTGGAAATTTACTTTATTTTTAAGCTTGGTGGCTGAAATTACCTTTGGTTTCTTTGGAGGTAGGTCTTTATACTGATAACTTTGTCCGTAAGGTCCTCCATATAAACCAACATCACTTCTTGAACCATCAACATCAAGTATGTTTGGGTCACCTGCATCTATCAACGGCGAAAACATTTGAAGAAGATAGTTGTTGCTATCGGGGTTTTCAAACATCGGGTCTGCAGTATAGTATATTGTAGTGTCAGGGTCGTAGAGTGATGTATTATTTGTTATCTCAGCGTTATTGTAGAAAGAATTGTAGTTTATAATTGCAGTGTCAAGGGGTTGATCCACATAGATCGCATACTCACTTGAGTTCATTATCACATTATTCTCTATTTGGACTCCTGGTAATCCGACAATACCCCGGCGAAAATTTGTAATTACATTATTGTTGATAATGTTCGGTACATTTATCACGCCGTCATAGATTTGGCGGCGATTGTGCATAAAGTTGTTTCTAACTTCACAAAAAACTCCGAAAAGACTACCGAAATATATTGCAGAATTGAAGACCTCAATAAATGAGTTCCCAATTATCCTTGCATAATTGCAAGATATTCCCTCGGACACAAAAGAAAAAAGGTTGTTTCGAATAATTCCTATTTGATTTACACTATTATCATCGAAACCATTTATGGCCTTTAAGCTTTGGTAAAAATAGCAGGATGATACTTCGCCTGTTGAAAATAAAAGATCGATGCCGGGAGAAAATGCACCTAAGAATTTAACATTTTGAACTTTCACTACATTATTGTTAAATGGCCCTGACAAAAAGAGTGCTATATGCTTTGACGAACCGGGATATGTTTTAAAAGTAATGTTTTCGAGGTGCAGATTGTCTTGAAATATAAAAGCTTTTAACACAGATAGTTGAGGAAAGGTTGTCAAATCGATTATACAACTGTCAACATCCACACCAAAAATAGTAAGGTCCCTTCCAAAATGATCGGAATTAACAATTTGTGGATACACACCGGTACCTATCAGTATGGTATCTCCACTTAGACAAATATCAACAACCTTTTGGATTGAATCGGAGGCCGTTGTCCAAGAGGTATAAGGAGACACGGGTGTTGGATTTCCTGCTTTTACATATCGAATTGTAGAATAACCCGGGATACTCATTAAGAGAAACAGAAAAACTGAAAGAATTAATGTAGCTGATCTGTGAATGTATTCTCTTTGATAAAGCGGCATTTTTTGTTTGGAGACTGTCATTTCAATATCACCAATTTTTTGTTGATATTTATCTCGTTTACTCTCAGGGAATAAATATAAATTCCACTTGCAAGATTGCCTGACTCTATCGTCGTTTTATGTCGTCCTGATGGCTTTTGTTCATTTACCAACTGTTTTACCAATCTTCCTGTTATGTCGTATAATTTTATGGTTACAAGCCCCTCTTTTGGAAGAGCATACTCAATTCCTGAAAAGTAGTAACCTGAGGTTGTGTTTGCTGAATCAGAGTTAATAACGACTGAAGAAAGATTGGAGAAAAATCCGGCATAGTCACAATTAGTGTAAGTGTTGTTTTTAATTTTTGCATTATCGTAACCATTTCCATTTAACAGGAGAGCTGAATGACTTATGTTAGTGAAGTTACAGTTATCAATTATTAAAGAATCAAATCCATTTAATGCAGATATTCCGGAGTATCCGTTTTTTATCTGAGCATATTTAACTATTGCAGATGATCCGTTCCCAAGGTAAATTGAGTTCTGTTTTGTTTCATTAGGTTGAAGGAAATTTATTGTAACTTTGTTTGTCTCTGTTCCATTTATATATAAATCGCCGGCACAGAAAACAGAACTTGCAGAATCAAGATTTAGAGTTGAACCGGGTTCAAGGGCAAGCACTCCTCCATCTTCAATTATCAGACTGTCGGTGAGAGTGTAATTTCCTTCTATCTTAAGTGTCACTCCATCCTGTACTGTAATTGTACCTTCTGATGATATTGTCTCGCCGGATGGTAGTACCTCATCTGTTAAAAAAGTACCGGTGGAAGCCGCCGTGGGGATAAGTCTGAATAATCTTCCATCGCCCTTACCTATGGGAATAATTGCAGTAAAATCACTTCCTGTATGGTTGTTCAACTTAACAAATTTAAAATCATCCCCTCCCTCAATATCATAAAATCTCCAGTTTCTGAATACGCTTACATTTATTCCAACATGCAAACTATTATAGGTGGATATCACCTCAGGATTCCATGAGATATTATCAAAAGTAATTTGATTTAGGAGGAAATAATAATCGCCTGTAAGTTTAGATGATCCTTTGGGGTGGAGACGGGTAATTCCAAGATTTAAAAATCTATCGTTCGGATATTCCGGTATTCCCTCTCCAAATATTTTAAGTTTTGTGGGATTAATTGAATTTTGTCCC